>JAESFT010000030.1_pt1 | contig 463644 bp, 392 predicted proteins | sample 9269451 | NCBI WGS metagenome assembly JAESFT01 (sample SAMN14502557, study PRJNA617106) | algae metagenome | isolation source: Scytonema hyalinum WJT4-NPBG1 and co-occurring heterotrophs from well... | place: USA: Mojave Desert, Joshua Tree National Park, California | collected 2006-05-25
CACGCCGCGCGCGCCCGCGCGCGCCTGCTCTTCCGCCGCGAGGCCGAGGAGCGCATGAACCACGAGATGGCCTTCCACCTCGACATGGAGGCCGAGCGGCTCGCGCGCGAGGAGGGGCTCGCGCCCCAGGAGGCGCGCCGCCGGGCGGTCATCGCCTTCGGGCTCGCCGAGCAGCACAAGGACGCCATGCGCGACGCCCGCGGGCTCGCGTGGCTCGACCGCCTCGGCGGGCTCGCTCTGGACTTCAAGCTCGGCGGCCGGATGCTGGTCAAGTATCCGGGGCTGACGGTCGTCGGCGGGCTCGCGATGGCGTTCGGCATCTGGTTCGGCGCCGTCACGTTCCACATGTTCGGCCTCGTCACGAGCACGAAGCTGCCGCTGCCCGACGGCGACCGCATCGTGAAGATCCAGAACTGGGACACCAAGCTGGCCCAGGACGAGGATCGCGTGCTGTACGACTACCAGCTGTGGCGCTCCGTGCGGTCGGTCACGGACCTGGGCGCCTACCGCGACGCGAGCCCCAACCTGGTGGGAGCGGACAGCACCGCGCTCCCCGTGACGGCGGCGGAGATCACCGCGTCCGCGTTCCGCATCGCCCCGGCGCGGCCCGTGCTCGGCCGCGTGCTCCACGAGTCGGACGAGCGGGCGGGCGCGGCGCCCGTGGTGCTCATCGGGCACGGGGTGTGGACCCGGCGCTTCGACCGCGACCCGCAGATCGTGGGGCGTACCGTGCAGCTCGGGAGCCGCTCCGCGACGGTCGTCGGCGTGATGCCGGAGAAGTACGGGTTCCCCGTGGCGCACGAGCTGTGGCTGCCGCTGCGCACGGACGTCGCCGACGCGGCGCCGCGGAGCGGCGCTTCGATCACCGTCTTCGGCCGCCTCGCCGGCGGCATGACGTTCGCGAGCGCGCAGGCGGAGCTGACGGCGTTCGGCAAGCGCCTCGCCGCGGAGCACCCGACCACGCACGAGCACCTCGAGCCGCGCGTGATCCCGTACACGCAGGTCGGCGGCGACAGCGGCGACATGCCGCAGGTGAAGGCGCTGGTCTACTTCTTCGTCGTCGTGCTCGTGGTGGTCGTGTGCAGCACCGTCGCGCTGCTCCTCTTCGCGCGCGCGGCGGCGCGGCAGACGGAGCTGCTCGTCCGCAGCGCGCTGGGGGCGAGCCGGCGGCGCATCGTGGCGCAGCTCTTCGCCGAGGCGCTGGTGCTGGCCGGCGTGGCGGCGGTGGTCGGGCTGGCGGCGGCGCAGCTGGCGCTGACGCGGTTGGGCAAGCCGTACATCGAGGTCAACTACGGTCGGCTTCCCTTCTGGTACGACTTCGATCTGTCGCCGACGACCATCGGCTACGCGCTCGCGCTCGCGGTGATCGGCGCGGTGGTGGCCGGGGTCATGCCCGCGCGGAAGATCACCCGCGGCCTCGGGACGCGGCTGCGCGCGGGAAGCGCCGGCGGCGGCGGCGGCGCGAGCTTCGGCGGCGTCTGGACGGCGGTCATCGTCACGCAGGTCGCGCTCACCGTCCTGATCCCGGCGGCCGCGATGCTCGTGCGCAGCGAGAGTCGGCGCATCGCATCGTACGACTTCGGCTTCGCCGCGCACGAGTACCTCGGCGTGACCGTCACCCTCGACCGTCCACCGGACGAGACGCCGACGCCCGGGTCGGGCGCGCGGCTCGGCGCCCTGGTCGAGGCGCTGCGCGCGCGGCTGGAAGTGGAGCCGGGCGTCGCCGGCGTGACGTTCGTCGATCACCTGCCGGGCACCTATCACGTGGCGCGGCAGCTCGAGGTGGCCACCCTCCCGGGACACCCGTCCTCCTGGGTGAGGACGGCGCGGATCCCGACGTCGTACTTCGACGTGCTGCAGGCGCCGGTGATCGCCGGCCGCGCCTTCACGAGCGCCGACCTCTCGCCGGACGCGCGCGTGGTGATCGTCGATCAGGGCTTCGTCGACCGCGTGATGGGCGGGCGCAATCCGATCGGCCATCGCGTGCGCATGAGCCCTGAGCAGACGCCCGACTCCACCGCGGCCCAGGGGCCCTGGTACGAGATCGTCGGCCTGGTGAAGGGGCTCGGCATGTCGGACGTCACGGCGCGCAGGCGGCCCGCCGGGGTGTACCTGCCGTTCGTGCCGGGTGAGCAGGGCACCGTCGGCATCGTCGTGCAGGGGCAGGGCGATCCCCTGTCGCTCGCGCCACGCGTCCGCGCCCTGGCGACCGCGGTCGACCCCGCGCTGCGGGTCGAGCAGATGACACGCCTCGACCAGGTGGCGGCCCCGCAGCTGTGGTTCCTCGACCTGTGGGTGCGGGTCATCCTCGGCCTGACGGCGGTCGCGCTGCTGCTCTCCCTGTCCGGCATCTACGCCGTGCTGTCGTACATCGTCGCCCGCCGCACGCGCGAGATCGGGGTGCGGGTGGCGCTCGGGGCGAGCGCGCGCGGGGTGATCGCGTCGATCTTCCGGCGGCCGCTGACGCAGGTGACGGTGGGCGTGGTCGCGGGGAGCATCCTCATCGTGATCGCGGCGATCGCCGTGCAGCACACGCAGGAGTTCGCGGTGGTCGAGCCCAAGGGGCCGACGATCGGCGAGATTGCGCTGCTGATCGGCTACACGATCCTGATGCTCGGCGTGTGCATGCTCGCCTGCATCGTCCCCACGCGCCGCGCGCTGCGGGTGCAGCCCACCGAGGCGCTGCGGGCGGAATGACCACGTCCACGAGGGGTGCGCGCACGGCCGCGACGCGTCGGCCGCCTGCCGAACGGGCCGACGCGCGGGCGCCTGGCGGAGCCGATCGCCTCGCGGCCGCGGACCGCCCGCGGGCGCGGGCGGTCCGCGCTCGGCGGATGTGACGACGGATGCGCGCGGCCCCCATCGTGCGGCAGCGCATCCATGTCGCATCCGCGCACGCGGCGCCCACCGTTGCAGCGTCCCGCGGCGCGGCCTTCCGTGCGTTCCCACCCTCCAGGGAGGCGGGCCATGATCAGCGGCGGATGGGCGGTTCCCGTCGTGCTCCTGCTGACGGTCGCGGGTGCGCGCGCCGGCTCCGCGGCGCTCGGCGGCGGGCCCCGTCCTGGACCCGTCGCGCGAGCGCCCGAGTCCCAGCCTGCCGGCATGCTGGAGGCGGCGAACGCGTTCCTGGCCAGCCTCGAGCCGGCGCAGCGGGCGAAGGCGCTGTTCGAGTTCGCGGACGCCGAACGCCTCAACTGGCATTTCGTGCCGCGGGCGCGCCGGGGACTGCCGCTCAAGGAGATGTCGGCGGAGCAGCGGGAGCTGGCGCGCGACATCCTCCGCGCGGGGCTCAGCCGGCGCGGCTACCTCGCGGCGAGCACGATCATCGACCTCGAGCTCGTCCTGCGCGAGCTGGGCGAGAGCCCGACGTTCCGCGATCCCGAGCTGTACTACTTCAGCGTCTTCGGGACGCCGTCACGCGCGGCGCCGTGGGGCTTCCGCGTCGAGGGGCACCACCTCTCGCTCAACTTCACGCTCGTCCGGGACACGCTGATCGCCACCGCGCCGGCCTTCTTCGGCGCGAACCCGGCCGAGGTGCGGAGCGGCGCGCGCCGGGGGCTCCGCGCGCTGGCGGACGAGGAGGACGTCGGCCGTGCGCTGGTCCTCGCGCTCGACGAGCGCCAGCGCGCCCGCGCGCTCATCTCGGCGGCGGCGCCGCGCGACATCGTGACCGGCAATGCCGCGCGCGTCGAGCCGCTGTCGCCGATCGGGATCCGCGCGACCGAGCTCCGGCCCGAGCAGGCCGCGATCCTCGTCCGGCTGCTCGACGTGTACCTGGGCCGGATGGCCGCCCCGCTGGCCGCCCGTCGCCGCGCGTCGCTCGCGCGGACGAACTTCGCCGACGTCGCGTTCGCCTGGGCGGGATCGACGCAGCGCGGCGAGGCGCACTACTACCGCATCCAGGGGCCGAGCTTCCTCGTCGAGTACGACAACACGCAGAACGGCGCGAATCACGTCCACACCGTCTGGCGCGATTTCGACGGCGACTTCGGCCGCGACCTGCTGCGCGAGCACTATCGCACCGCCAGCCACTCGCACGGCCACTGAGGCGTGACGGCCCGACCGCGGCGCGAGCCCGTACGCCATCTGGCCATGCGCCGCACGTCGTGTGGTCGGGGCTCGTCACGACCGACGTCGCGTGCCGAGCGTAGCGTGGCACGGCGGGGCCACCGAGAGGCTGCCGCTTCGCGGGGCGGTCGCTCGCACGCCCGGAGCCGTCGGTGCGTGCGAGCGCCTCGCGGACGCTCGGCCACCCGGCACGTGCCCTCGCCGCGTGGCCGCTGCGTGTCGACGCGGCGGGATCGCCGTCAGCGGCCGCCGATGGACACGCCCAGGTGCCACGTGATCAGGTCGGCGCGGCTGCGGATGACGTCGAGCTGCACCCCGCCGTTCGACAGGTCGCGCACGCCGCCCTCGCGCAGGTACCGCACCTGGCGGCCGTTGTCGTGATAGCGCGCGCCGACGTCGACGGCGACCAGCGAGCGCGCGTTGCGGAAGACGGGCACCAGGAGCCCGCCGCCCGCTCCCCACGAGAACTGCGCGTCGTCGAAGTTCGTGTCGTGCGCGAACGCCTCGTCCGAGGCGCTCCGTCCCTTCACCGACGACGTCGTCGCGAAGTAGGAGAAGCCGGCGATCCCGTTCACGTACGGGCGCACGGGGCCGCGCGGCGCCATCAACTGCGGGCCGACGCCGAGCCAGAAGATGTTGTTCGACGTCGTCAGCTCGAGGCGGACGCGCCCTCCGCCCGGCCCCGCCTGCGGCGGGACGGGGACCGTCTCGTTGCCGTAGTTCAGGATCCCACCGTCGAGGCGGACGGCGAGCGCGCCACGCCGGTCGATGCGGTAGAGCGCGTGTGCGCCCGCCCCGACGCCCTCGGCGACGTACTGGCGGAAGGCGCCGCGCGGCTGGCCGATGCCGAGGGTGAGCCCACCCATCAGGCGCGGCTCGCCGGACGCGGTGGCGGGGCCGAAGCTGCGCGACTCCGGTGAGGCGCCCTGCGCGACGGCGGGCAGCGGACCGACGAGGATGGCCGCGAGCGCGCCGCGGAAGAGGATGCGTCGTGCGATCGACATGGCGGGGTCGGGAGAGACGTGAAGTGGTGCGAGAGGAGGTGCGGCCGGGAGCTGCGGGCGCGAGCAGCGGAACGCGCGGCGCCCGGCGCGGCGTGGGAGGCGTGGGGAACGTCGGGGGCGTCAGCGTCCGGTCCTGCTCCGCTCGAGCACCCAGCGCACCGCGCTCACCACCTCCTGCGGCGCGGCGAGGGGGACCTGGTGCCCGGCACGCGTCGTCAGGTGGACGCCGGTGCGGACCTGCTGCAGCCAGAGGTCGTTCAGCCGGTAGACTTCCCGGCGGAGCTCGGGCGTCTCGTCGCCTTCGGGCCGCAGGTTGGTGATCACGGCCAGCGGCACGTCGGGGAACGGCGCCGCGAACACCTCGGCGATCGTCTGCGGGCGCGCGAGCGCCTCCGACGCGGCGCCCGGAAAGCGCAGGGTTCCGGCGACGAACTCGTCGAACCAGGGTGGGAGCCCGGCGAACATCGCCTCCTGCGAGGCCTCCACGAGGACCAGCCCCGCGACGTCGCGCGGAAAGCGGTGCGCGAACACGCGCGCATGGAAGCCGGCGTACGAGTGCGCGACCAGCACGTACGGCGGGCGCAGGCCGGCGACGCGGAGCGCCTCGCGCAGCTCGTCGGCGACGACGCTCGACGGCCGCGGGCCCGTGGCCGGTCCCGAGCGGCCCACGCCCGCGCGGTCGTAGGCGAACGCGGGCGCGAGCGCCGCGACGGCCGGCTGGACCGCGGCCCAGTCCTCGAGCGCCGCGTCGAGGCCGGAGAGGAAGACGACCGCGGGGGCGCCGCCGGCGCGCTGGGCGCCTGCCGGCTGGGCGAGGCGCGCCTGCAGCGCGGTTCCGCCGACCGACAGCATGCGCTCGCCCGTCCAGCGCCCGCTCACCGTCGGCAGGTCGGGAGTGGCGGCGCGCGACACCTGCGCGACGTGCGGCTCGCGTGGCGCGAGCGGCGCCGCGGCGTCGCCCGCGCACGCGGCGAGGAGCGAGGCGACGGGCATCACGGCCAGCGTGCGAAACCTGCTCGATGGGCGCAGCAGCATCGGAGTCTCCAGGATGGAGCGGCGCACGCGTCGTCCGGCGAGGTGCGCGGACGGGTGCAGCGCGTCACGTGTGGAGACGAGGCTACGGGCGACCGGCGGCCGCGCCTACCTGCGGTGATGCCAGTGCTCGGATCCGTGGGGCAGACGCCCGTCCGCCCGGGACGGCCGCGGGGACGGCCGCCGTCGCGCGGCGCGCGCCGCGGCGCCGCGCGGCCTCAGAACGCGGGCAGGTTCGCGCGGTACGTGCGACTCAGCTTCAGCTTCGTGCCGTCGGCGAGGAGCACCTGGTACTCGCCGTCCGAGAGCGCGCGCAGCTCGCGGATGCGATCGATGTTGACGAGCGACGAGCGGTGGATGCGCGCGAACTGCGCCGGGTCGAGCTCCTCGGCCAGCGCCGCGAGCGGCTTGCGGATCAGGTGCGCCTTCGCCTGCGGCGTGCCGGTGCCGGTGTGCAGCCGCAGGTAGTTGCCGTCCGCCTCCACCCAGTCGATGTCGGCGGTGCGCACCCAGTACACGCGCTCTCCCACGCGCACCGCGAGGCGCGTCGCGTACGGACGCGCCGTGGCTCCCGGCAGCGCGGCGAGGAGCGCCGCCAGCTGCGGCGGCAGCGGCTCCTCGGTCGACGCCGCGGGAGCACGCCGCGCCGCCAGCCGCTCGCGCACGCGCGCGACGGCCGTCGCGAGGCGGCGCGCGTCGAACGGCTTGACGAGGTAGTCGACGGCGTGGACGTCGAAGGCGCGGACCGCGTGCTGGTCGAACGCCGTCGCGAACACCACCGCCGGCAGGGCGCCGCCCAGCGCCTCCAGCAGCGTGGCATCCGCAGCGAGCGCCCGCACGACGCCGAATCCGTCGAGCCCGGGCATCTGCACGTCCAGGAAGACGACGTCGGGCCGTGACGCCGCGATGGCCTCGAGCGCGGCCTCGCCGTCCTCCGCCTCGCCCACCACCTCCAGGGCATCGGCGTCGGGGAGCAGCTCGAGCATGGTGCGGAGCCGCATCCGGGCGGGCGGCTCGTCGTCCACGATCAGCACGCGCATCAGGTGACTCCGGAAGTCGGGGAATGGACCGTCGTGGCGCCGCTCGGGCGGTACGGCAGCGAGACGACGACCTCCGTGCCGCCCTCGGCCCGCGGCCGCAGCTCGAGCGACGGCGCGGCGCCGTACAACGCGGTCAGGCGCCGTCGCATGTTGCCGACGCCGGTGCTCTCGACGAGGTCCGCGGCCGGCGGCAGCCCCACGCCGTCGTCGGCCACGGAGAGGACGAGCCGCTCCCCGTCGCGTGCGGCGCGCACCGCGACCGACACGGGCCCGCGCTTGGGGGCGAGGCCGTGCTGGAAGGCGTTCTCCACGAGCGGCTGCAACAGGAAGCGTGGCACCTCGGCGTCCTCCAGCGCGCGCGGCACGTCCACCGTGATCGTGAGGCGCTCGCCGAAGCGCACCTGCTGGATGGCGAGGTAGAGCTCCAGCACGTGGCGCTCCTCGGCCAGCGACGTCGTGGGCGACTCGCCCGCCTCCAGCGTGCGGCGCAGCAGCTCCGAGAGCTGGAGCACCATCGCGTCCGCCTTGGCCTGGTCCGCCCACACCATGCCGGAGATCGCGTTCAGCGTGTTGAACAGGAAGTGTGGGCGGAGCTCCATGCTGAGCGCCTGCAGCCGCGACTCGGACAGCTGCGCCGCGAGCCGCGCCGCCTCGAGCTCGCGCCGGCGCACGCGCCGCCGATGCCGCAGCACGAGCTGCCCCGCGACCAGCAGTCCGCCGATCATCACGTTCTCGCGGACGCGGCCGACGAAGAACAGCGAGGCGTCCGGCAGGTTGGCCACGCTCACCGCCTGCTCGATCCGCGTCGCGATCGCCGCGTACGCGACGAGGTGCGTCAGCGCGATGCCGACGACGGCGCAGGCCAGCAGCACGAGGCGCAGCGCGTCGCGACCGCTCCAGCGCCGCGTCGGGAGACGCACCCGGGCGGCGAGCAGCAGCAGCGGCGGCGTCGCGGCCGCCCACAGCCCGACGTAGAGGAGCGTCGGCGCGAGCGCCCCCGCTGGTGGGGACGCCGCGGCGGGTGCGAACCGATCCGTCAGGAAGAGGGTCGCCAGGGCACCGATGGCGCCCCACCCCAGCAGCGCGCCGAGCACCAGCCGCCCCACGCTCGGCGCGGCCTCCTCCTGGAGCCCGGCGGCGCTCGTGCCGGATGGCGTCGTCACCGCAGCAGTCGGTAGCCCGGAGGCACGTCGAAGAGCCGCTCGTCGTGCGTGGCGCGACGCACCGCCGAGGTCTCGACCACGCGCCGCGTCACCGCCTGCACGCGCCCGTCGGACTCGGTGTGCGTGAGCTCCATGCGCAGCATGCTGCCCGTCCGGAGGGCGCGCGCGACCGCGCGCTCGCGGGCGACGAACGTCGAGTCGCGGCGCACCAGCAGGTCGGTGCGCGACACGAAGAACGCGCCGAGAGGGACGGTGAGGTCGGGGAGCGCCGCGGCCAGCCAGAAGCGCGCCCGGTCGACCACCTGCGTCGTGCTGCGCAGGACGAGGTGGCGGGTGCGCACGGTGTAGCGCCGCTCGACGGTGACGCAGTGCACCGCCCACCCCGCGACCTCGCCGCAGTCGCCCTCGGGCTGCACGTCGATGCGCAGGTCCGAGACGGAGACGTCGAGGCGCTTCTCGTCGCTCAGGCGCTCGCGCACGGCGGCGACGCTGAGATCGTGATACGCGTGGGCCCGCGCGTCGACGAGGGTCATCGTGCGCCCCCCGTCGCGCGTGAGGTACCAGTCGCCCGGCGTGTTGCTCCCTTCCGTCCCGGGCAGGAAGTCGACGCGGACCACGTCGCCGCGCGTGCGCGCGTGCGCGACGAACGCCGGCTCCCGGCGCACGCGGCCACGCTCGTCGACCGTCTCCTGCGACACGCGAAAGCGGTAGTCGTAGCCGTCCGCCACGCGCGGCTGCGCCGGCGCGCCCGTCGGCGGCACCAGCGCGAGCGCGCACGCCGCGTGGACGGCGCACGATCGGCGGAGCGCGCGGCGAACGGCGAGCGCGAGCATACCGAAACATCTGCCGGGCGGACGGCCGGCGCAATGCGGGCGTCGGTCATGATCGACATGGCCGCATCGTGCGTCGTCGGGCGGGCGGAGAGGAGCGGGCGTGGGACGAGCGCCCCGATCGGCGGGGCGAAGCGCCGCCGAACGTGGGGCCCGGTCCGCGCGCGCCGTCCCCCGCCCGAGGGCGTTCGCCCCGGAATCCCGGAGGTTCGCACCGGCGCCCGTTCACGCGCGGACCCGACCATCGCTCCTTGGGCGCGTCCGGCGGCCACACACGACGCTCCGTCCCTCATCGAGGACTCTCGCCATGCAGCCCTGCTCCCTCCCCGCTCCCGCCCGTGCCGTCGCGCTCCTCGTGACGGCACTCGCCGTCACCTCGCCCGACGCCGCCGCGCAGGATGCTCCGGCGCGGGCGAGCAGCGTCGCCGTCGGCGGCTTCCTCATCGGGGAATCGCGCCTGGTGCTGGCGAAGGTGGAGCGCGCGCGCGGACGCTGGGCGCTCGTCGCCGACGTCACGCGCGATGGGGTGCGGGAGCGCTGGCCTGCCGACGCGACGCACGGTGCGTCGCGCGGCGACTACGTCATGTGGTCGGCGTCCGCGGCGGTGCGCCGCTACACGCGTCCGGGGGCACGCGGCTTCTTCGCCGAAGCCAGCGGCGGCGCCGCGCGCGCGACGCTCGAGGTCACGGGCGACGGTGCGGCGCGGACCCGTACCGCGACGGTGCCGCTCGCTGCCTGGGGCGCGGGCGGACGGCTGGGCATCGCTCGCTCGCCCGCGTTCGTGGAGCTCGGCTACCGGAGCGCCATTCCACTGGCGACGCGGCACCTCCACACCGACGACGTGGCGCCCGACGGGAGCACGCGCGAGAGCGTGACGACTCGCTCGTGGTACTTCGGCCGCGGCAAGCCCGCGTCGCAGCTGTACGTCGGCGTGGGCCTGACGCTCTGAGTCGCGGCGCGCCGCGCCGCGGCCCGCCGAGTCGCACGCGCCACGTGGCGCCGCATCGTGCGCGACGTCCTGCCCGCACACTCCCCCGCTCATGTCCGTGCACACGTCCGCGGCGCTGGCCCACGCCGCGTCACCCACCGACGCCGCCGAGGCGCGCCCGATCTCGGCGCCGACGCCGGTCCCGCCGCGCGCCGCACGCGCGCCCGAACACGGACGGACGCCCGGGTCGGCGTCCAGCGCGGCGGAGCGCCGCGCGTGGCTGACGGCGGCGCTCGCGATCGCGGCGCTCGTGGCCGTGTTCCTCGTGTCGCAGGCTGCCGGCGGTCGCCGGCCGTTCGGCGTGCTCGGATCCGCCAAGGACGTGCGCGTCGCGCTGCTCCACTGCCTGATGGCGGGATTCTTCCCGGCGGCGCTCGGGCAGGCGCTCCGCCGCGCGCGCGCGTACGAAGCGGAAGCAGGCCGCGACATCGCGCTGCGACCGTCGCCCCGCCTGCTCGGCGCGGTGGCCATCGTCGGCCTGCTGGGCGGCGCCCTCGGCCCCTACCTCATGGAGCCGCAGCTCGGCGGTCCGCTCGTGTGGTGGCGGCCGTCGCGGTGGAGCCCCGAGACCGCGTGGCACCGCGTGCTCGGGTTGTGGGTCGGCGTCTGGAGCGCGGAGCTGACCGTCACGCTGGCGGTGATCGCCGTGCGCTCGTCGCGCGTCGCCCCGACCGTCGGGGTGGCGGAGCTGCTCGACCCGCGGCCGCTCGCCGCGTACATGCGGCTCGCGCTCGGCAACACGATGCTCGCGGTCGCGCAGCTGTCGCTGTACGCCGCGTTCGCGGTGGACTTCGGCGCCGCGCTGCAGGTGCTGCTGAGCGGCGGCGGAGCGCTCGCGCTCGGGGCAGTGGCGCTCTTCGCGCCGATCCTTCCCGTGCACCGCGGCCTGCGCGCCGCGCGCCGCGCGGAGCTCGCGTGGTGCGACGCCGAGCTGCCCTCCGTCCGGCGTGCCGTGCGCGACGGCGTGCCCGTACCGGGCGGCCGGCTGGCGGATCTGGAGGCGTACCGGGCCACCGTCGCCCGCGCATCCGAGTGGGCCGCGGACGCGCCGCTGTTGCGGCGCGTCGCGCTCTCCCTGCTCCTGCCGCTCGGATCCTGGGTCGCGAGCAGCCTGGTGCAGCACGTGCTGGAACGCTACGTCCTCCGCGCCTGACCGCCTCCGGGGCGCGCGGCGCGACCACTCGCACGCATCGCGTCAGCGCTCCGCGGTCACGTCCGTTCCGCTCCGCGTCCGCGCACGGCGAGCACGCCCACCAGCCCGGCGCCGGCGACACAGAGGTACGCGAACAGGTCGCCCACGCGCGCGTACACGGTCGGCATGCTCACGGTGGGAAGCGACGCGCGGAGCACGGCCGCCCGCTCGGCGTGATGATCGACGCGCGCGAGCGTGCGACCGTACCCGTCCATCGCGGCCAGGATGCCGTAGCTCGACGGGCGCAGCACGGAGGTCCCGTTCTCGATCGCGCGGAACGCCGCCATCGCCGCGTGTCCCTCGCGCATCGGGACGTTGTCGTTCGCCGGCACCATGAGGATGCCGACGCCCGCCCGGCCCGCCTGCCGCACGTAGGCCGGGTAGTCGGCGTCGAAGCAGATCACGGCCGCGAGCGTGCCGAGCGGCGTGCGCGCGACCGGCACGACGCCGTCGCCGCGGCGCATGATCGTGAGCTCCGTGCCGGGCGCGCCCTTGGTCTTGTCGTACCGCCAGAGCACCTCGCCGGCCGGGCTCACGAGGAAGGCGCGGTTCTCGTAGAACGGCGGGCGCTCGGCCGGGAGCACCACGGCGAAGGCGAGGTGCAGGTAGGCGCCCGTCCGCCGTGCGATCGCGCGTGCGCGGTCCAGCACCGCCGCCTCGTCCTCCTTCGGCAGCACCACCGCGCCCTCCGACCACGTGACGAGCCGCGCGCCCGCGACCGCCTCGCGCTCCGTGCGCGCGAGCAGATCGTCGAGCACGGGATGCATCGTCGCGCGCAGCGCGAAGCGACGCGACGGCTCGAAGAACTCCGGCCCCGGGATCGGCCCGCCCGCGGCGGCGGTGTGCAGGGCGCGGTCGGGAACGATCGCCGCCACGCGCGCCGTCGCCCGTGCCACGGGCGCGAGCGCGAGCCGCGCGCCCCCCGCGACGAGCACCGCTGCCAGCGCGCCCGCGAAGGCGAGGCCGACGCGCCGCGCCGCGACGTCGGCCGTGCCGCGCGCCCAGAGCGTGTTCGCCACCGGCGCGAGCCAGGTGACGAGGAAGGTCACGCCCCACATGCCCGTGACGGCGGCGAGCTGCAGCAGCGGGAGGTTGCCGCCCTGCGTGAACGCGAGCGCGCCCCACGTGCCGGCCGGCGTCTGCGCCATGATCCACTCGCCGGCCACGCGCGCCGCCGGGAAGGCGAGCGACGCCGCGAGCATGCCGAAGCGCGGCGCGATGCGCAGCGCCGCGACGCGGTCGGCCGCATACGGCATCGTCCACATCAACCCCCAGCCCGCGGCCATGCCGAGGCGCACGCCCAGCGGGAGCGGGAGCCAGTCGGCGCGCAGCGCGACGAGGATCGCGAGCGTGTGCGTGGCCCACACGACGGGCAGCGCGAGCGCGGCGCGGGGGGTCAGGCGCGCGAAGCGGAGGACGAGGACGGCGGCGAGCCACCCGGCGGCCGGCACCAGCGTCTGCAGCATGGTGAACGGCAGCAGGAGCGCGCCTAGGGCGAGCCACGCCCAGGCCGTGCGCGTCGGCGGCGCGGACGCCGGCGCTGCGGGGTCACCGTGGGCGGCGCGCGCGGAGGACGGCGTCGTCGGCGTGTAGGGCGCGAAGCGCGAGGTGCTGGTCGGCATCGGCGGGCGGGGCGGGACGAGCTGGGGTGGTGGGTGGCGGGGATCAGGGGGCCGTCGCGGAGGGCGCGGGTGCCGGCGGGGCGAGTCCGCGGAGGATGGCGTCGGTCAGCGTCGCCGCCGTCTCCGCGGCCGGCTGCCAGTCGAGGTACGGCTGGCTGCCCCGGATCAGGTGGAGCGAGACGACGCCGTGCACCGCCGCCCAGAGGGCCTGCGTCAGCAGCTCGGCGTTGCCGGCGTCGCGGCGGAATCGGCCGCTCGCGAGCGCCTCCTCCACCGCGCGGCGGAGCGCGGCGTAGCGGTCGAGCTCCGGGTCGCCGACGGGGACCGCCGGCGTGTCCGAGAGCGGCACGTCGCCGCCGCGTGGGGGCGTCATGAAGAGCAGGCGGTACTGGAGCGGGTGGGTGAGCCCGAACTCGACGTAGCCGCGCGCGCCGACCCGGAGCCGCTCGACGGGGTCGGCGATGCGACCGAGCGCGCGCCCGGCCTCGGCGAAGGCGCGGTAGTCCGCCTCGACCAGCGCCTGGAGGAGCGCGTCCTTGTCGCGGAAGTGGCGGTAGAGCGCGGAGGCCGTGTAGTCGAGCCGCTCGCCCAGCCGGCGCATCGTCAGCGCCTCGGCGCCCTCCGCGAGGAGGATCTCGCGCGCGGCGTCGAGCACACGCTGTCGCAGCACGTCGCGCCGTCTGGCGCGGGGGTCCGCGCCGCGGCCGGTGGACGGGCCGGTGGACGTCGCGCCGGCGGGACCTGCCGCCGTCGGGCGTGTCGGGCGCGCGGCTGCGCCGGCGTTGGCGGCTCGGGAGCGAGGCATGGCGGCAGTATTCGTGAACAGAGTTAACTTTGTCAATAGCGTTCACTGGACGCGCGGGTGTCGGGCGCGGGGCCGCCGAGCGTCGCCCCTCGCGCCGCGGACCGACGCCCCGACGGGCGCGGGGCCGCGCGTCCAGCGCGTTCCGGCGAGAGAAGCTGGAGGCGGTCCTCGAGCCCTTCGTGCAGGTGCGCTCCAACCTGACGCGGCCGCACGAGGGGACGGGCCTGGGGCTGGCGATCAGCCGCGACCTGGCGCGCGGCATGGGCGGCGACCTCACCGCCGGGAGCGAGGAGGGGGTGGGCTCCACGTTCACGCTCACGCTGGTGTCCGCCCCTCGGGCACCCCGGCGTCGGCCTGACGCGCCTTCCCCGCTCCACCACGCCCGCGCCCCTGCCCGGAGCGGGCCGGACGACCACGAGCGCCGCGCACGCCCGAGGCGATCGCGCCGGGGTGCGACGGGTGCCAGGCGGTCCGACCGTACGACGTCGGGGTCGCGCGGGCGCTGCCGGACGGCTCGCGCGTCGCGCTCCGCCCGACGCTCGCGGGCCACGATGGCCGCCCGCTCGCGCGGGAGATCCCTGAATCCCGCGGCGCGCCGGCACCGTACTCCTCTAGACAGCAAGGGAAGACCCCGCCCGCGCCACACGCCATCCCCACCGACCGTCATGTCACACACGTCCCGCGTACTCGCTCTGGCCCTCTGCGCCGCGCTCCCGACGCGCGCGGCGGCTGCCCAGCCTCCCGCCGGAACGACGCCGCCGACGGCGGAGGCGCTGGCCGCACGGATCGATTCCGTCGTGCGCACCGACATCCTGCCACGCGGCTTTCCGAGCGTGTCGATCGCCGTGACGCGCGGCGGGCGGACGCTGCTCGAGCGCACGTGGGGCGTCGCGAACCTCTCCACCGGCCAGGCGGCGACACCGACGACGACCTACAACATCGGCTCGATGGCCAAGCAGTTCACGGCGGCGCTGGTCCTCAAGCTCGTCGATCGCGGACGGCTGTCGCTGACGGATTCCGTCGGCCGCCACCTGCCGGGGCTTCCGCCGGCGTGGAACGCGATCACCATCGAGCAGCTGCTCAACCACACGTCGGGCCTCGCCCGCGACGTCGCGCAGGACGGGCCGGAAACCGAGGACGTGCCGGGCGACACTCTCATCGCGATGGCGGCCCGGAAGCCACTCGTCTCGGCGCCGGGGACGGCGTACGCGTACTCCAACACCGGATACCTGCTGCTCGGCGTGCTGCTCGAGAAGGTGCACGGCAAGCCCTACGGCGCGGTGTTGCGGGACGAGATCGCGCGACCGCTCGGCCTCGCGTCGCTCGGGTGGTGCGCGAGCGCGGCGAAGACGCGCGCCGCGACCGGATACATCCGATCGAGCAACGGCAAGGCTGCGCCGCGAGGCGACGTGCACGCGTCGCAGGGCCTCGGCTTCGCCGGCATCTGTTCGACGGCGGGCGACGTCGCACGGTGGAACCAGGCACTGCATGGCGGCCGCGTGCTCTCCCCGGCGTCCTACGCGGCGATGACGACGACGCGCGGCGCGGCGACGGGCAAGTACGGATTCGGGCTCGTGCCGCGCAGGGCGCCGTGGGCCTCTCCCGCCATCGTGCACGATGGCCAGGATGACGGATTCTCGTCGCACAACGGCTGGTTCCCGGCGGAATCCCTCTCGGTCACGCTGCTGTACAACGCGCTCCCGCGACTCGAGGCGACGATGGCCGACTTCGTCGGACTGATCGCGCTCGGCGGAACGCCACGCCCGATCCCCCCGATGCCCGTCATCGCGCTGCCCGTCGCCGCCACGCAGGGAGAGGGACGCCCGAAGTTCGTCGGGGCGTACGAGATCGGGGCCGGTCGCCTGATCATCGTCACCTTCGAGGACGGGAAGCTGTACGCCCCGGTGCCGGGGAGCGCGAAGCAGCCGCTGACCCTGCAGTCCGGCACGACGTACCGGCATGGCGATCCCGCATCGACGACGACCTTCACCTTCCGCGTGGACGCGGACGGCGCGGTGACGGGACTGACGGTGCGATCGAACGGCGTCGACCGGGAGCTCACGAAGGTGAAGTAGCGACACCGAGTCGCCCCCTCCCCGTCGACGCGGTCCATCGTGCGCCCGCGCCGCTCACTGCACCCGCGTGCAGAGGCTGGCCGCGCCGGGCGAGGTCAGGACGGTCGTCGACGGAACGGCCCGGCTCCTGGTGGGGAGCCGGGCCGTGACACGCCTCGCGTGGAAGTCTGACCTCGGGGACGGCGCGTGCGGTGCACCGTCCCCAGCGCCCGTCGCCCCGGCGCCGAGTCAGGCGCCCCCGCCCTGCTTCCCGAGTCGATTCAGGGTGTCGGCCGCGGCGCGCGCCGCAGCGGCCACCGCGCCCGCGAGATACCCGGGCTCGCTCGGGCTCGTCTCGCTGCCCGCGAGGGTGAGGCGCTCCTGCCACGGCCCCGACACCCACGGCGCGGGATCCGGCACGGGGTGCCCGGTCGCCACGCGGTCGGCCGTGGTCGCGGTGAGCGGGTCGGCCGCCCAGTCCTTGAGCAGCGTCGCGCGCGGGTGCCGCGCCTCGGGCCCGAAGAGCCGCGCGAGCTGGTCGACGCACGCGCGCGTCAGCGCCTCCTCGCCGAGCGCGGCGCGCTGGTCGGCGCCGACGCCGAGGAAGCCGAAGAGCGCCGCCTGCCCCGACGCCGTGGTCGCGTCGTGGATCTCGGGCATCGGCCCGACCATGCTCTGCGCGGTGCCCGAGAGGCCCGCCTCGCGCCAGAAGGGGCGGTCGTAGAGGGCGAAGAGCTTGGCGTTCGGCGCCATCCACGTCGGCGTCTCGCGCCAGCGCCGCGCCGTCGCCGGCTCCTGCGCCGGGGCGAACGTCACCGTGGCCTCGAGCAGCCGGGGCGGCACGGCGGCGATCACCCGGTCGGCGACGAGCGTCTCGACGGACGTCGCCGCGCCGTCGCCGGCGCGCCGGATCGTCAGCGCCACGCGGTCGCCCGTGAGCGCCATCGCCGTCACCTGCGCCCGCGTCAGCACCCGCTCGGGCGGGAGATCGCTCGCGAGCGCGCGCACGAGCGCGGCCGTGCCGCCCGCGAGGCGGAAGCTCAACGGCTCCTGCAGGTCGCCGTGATAGCGCTGCGGCCCCTCGCGCGACATGCGCTCGAAGAGCACGTCGCCCTCGCCGTTCTGCGCGAAGGCGGGGAGGCCGAGCTCCGCGACCAGCTCGCCGATGGCCGGCTGCATCCGCGGCCAGTACCAGGACGGCCCGAGATCGAACCCGTCCTCGGCGGGCCGCCCGGCCGCGTCCGCGGTGAGGATGCGTCCGCCGAGGCGGTCGCGGGCCTCGAGCAGCACGAAGTCGACGTGCGCCGCGCGCAGCAGGCGGGCGGCATGCAGGCCAGCGAGGCCGGCGCCGACGACGGCGACTTGGGTGCGCAGCATCGCGGCAATCTAAGCGGCGTGGCCGCTGCGACTGGCCGCCACCGCAGCGTGACGCGGCCGTGGCGGCCCTCGATGACGGCCACCACCGCGGCGCGCTCCGCTCGGACGACCGACACGTCCAGCCCGAGCACCCGTAGCATCGGCACGCCCGCAAGATCGGGGTGCGCGAGGTGCAGGTCCGCCAGCGTCGCGCCGCCGGCGACAAGAACGTCGAGTCGCGCGGGCGGGGGCTCGCCAACATCCTCGCCGGGCTGTTCGGCGGGATGCCCGGCTGCGCGAGGATCGGCCAGTCGGTGATCAACGTGAAGTCCAGCGGCCGTGGGCGGCGGTCGACCTTCTTCGCGGGCGTCGCGCTCCTCGTGCTGATGCTCGTCGCGTCGAGGTGGCTCGTGCTGATCCCGATGGGCGCGCTGGTGGCCGTGATGTTCATGGTCAGCATCGCGCGGTCACCGGGCAGCTCTTCTTCGTGACAGTCACCGGCTTCCTGGCGGAGTTCGACTACCAGGAGGAGGTCGAGCGCGTGATCATCGACCTGACGCACTCGCACATCTGGGGCGGCTCGGCGGTCGCGGCCATCGACAGGGTGGTGCTGCGCTTCCGCAAGCGCGGCGTGCCGATCGACGTCGTTGGTCTGAACGAGGCGAGCGCCACGCTCCTCGAGCGGCTGGCGATCCACGACAAGGCCGGCGTGCGCGAGCTCACGCCTGGGCACTGACCCGGTCGTCAACAGATCTTGGGCGGAGAGACGACCCTTCGAATGCCCGATGCTCCCGCGAACTCCAAACGCCGGAGTTCGCGCTGCGTGACGCGCTCGCGGGCAGAGACGCGCGGGAGCTCGCGCGCGAGATCCTGCAGATGAGGCAGTCGGAGTTCCGCGCCGGGTTCAAGGGCTCGCCCCTGAAGCGCGCGAAGCTCCGCGGGTTGACGCGCAACGCGGCCGTGCTGGCGGCGGCGCTGGAGCGCTAGGCCGGGTCTCAAACCGAGGCGGGGCGGCACCGCACCCTCCCCTTGACGTCTTAGGGCGGGTGCTTCACTATCGCTCCCATAAGGTCTCATGGGGAGCACATGCCGATCGCCGCCGCCGACGAGCTCGACCTCCTGCAGGGCACGCTGGACGTGCTCATCCTCAAGACCCTGTCCTGGGGGCCGCGCCACGGCTACGCCGTCGCCCGCTGGATCCACCAGGTCTCCGAGGACGTGCTCCGCGTCGAGGAGGGCGCGCTCTACCCCGCGCTCCACCGGCTGGAGCGGCGCGGCTGGATCGAGAGCGAGTGGGGGCTCTCGGAGAACAACCGGCGCGCCAAGTACTACCAGCTCACCCGCGAGGGGCGCGCCCAGCTCGGCGCCAAGAGCACGAGCTGGGCGCGCTACGCCGCCGCCGTGACCCGCGTGCTCGCCGTCGCCGACGGAGCCGCCTCCGGAGGGTCCGCGTGAGCCTCCGCCGCTTCCCGGGCGTGCGCCGCCTCTTCCGCCTCCCCGACGCCGAGCGCGACGTCGGCGCGGCCGTGGACGAGGAGCTGGCGTTCCACGTCGACATGCTCGCCGCCGAGCTGACGGCCGCCGGCCGCGCGCCCGACGAGGCACGACGCGAGGCGCTCCGGCGCTTCGGCGACCTCGAGGCGGTGCGCGCGCGCTGCCACGACATCTCCTCCCACCGCGCCACCACGATGCGCCGTCACGAGCTGCTCGCCACCGTCTGGCAGGACGTCGTGTACGCCGCCCGCGGCCTGCGGCGCACGCGCGGCTTCTCCGCCGTCGTCCTGCTGACCCTCGCGCTGGGCATCGGCGCGACGACCGCGATGTTCTCCGTCGTCCGCGGGGTGCTCCTGCGCCCGCTCCCCTTCCCGGACGCCGAGCGCGTCGTGCGGCTCTGGCCCGGCAACCCGAAGGTCGCGGTCGAGAGTCGCGTCGTCAGCGCCCGGGAGCTCGAGGACTGGGAGCGCGAGCTGCGCGGCTTCGAGGCGGTCGGCGCGTTCGGCGTGATCCCCATGGGGCACGTGTACGGCGAGGGGGGCGCGGAGCCGGCGTACGCGCGGACGTCGTACGTCTCGCGCGGCTTCTTCCCCGCGCTCGGCACGCCGGCGCGCCTCGGGCGGACCCTGCGCGTCGACGAGCACGTCGACGGCGCGAACCGCGTCATCGTGGTGAGCGACGCGTTCTGGCGCGCGCAGCTCGGCGCGGACCCGACAGTGGTCGGCCGCGTGGTCCGGCTGGATGGCAAGCCGTACACCGTCGTCGGCGTGATGGGGCCGGACTTCGCCTTCCCGGATCCGGGGATCTCGGTGTGGGTCCCGAGCAGCGTCATGGACCCGGACGACGCCGGTTGGCGCGGGCGCGAGCGGCGCTGGCTGAGCGTCGTGGGACGGCTGCGCCCGGGGGTCACGCCGGCGCAGGGGCGCGAGGAGGTCGAGGCGCTGCTGCAGCGGCTCGCGACGGCGCACCCGCAGACCAACGCCGGGTGGACGTCGGTGGTCGTCGAGGACGTGCGCGACTCGATCGTCGGCAAGGTGCGCCGCGGGCTACTCGTGCTGCTCGGCGCGGTGGGGCTCGTGCTGCTCGTCGTCTGCGCGAACGTGGCGAACCTGCTCCTCGTGCGCGCCACCGGCCGCGGGCGCGAGATGGCGGTCCGCGCCGCGATCGGGGCGGGGCGCGCGCGCGTCGTGCGGCTGCTGCTCACCGAGAGCCTGCTGCTCGCGCTCGCCGGCGGCGCGCTCGGCGTGGCGCTCGCGTGGTGGGGCGTGCGCGCGCTCGTCGCGCTGAGCGGCCACTTCCTCCCCCGCGCCGCGGACGTGCGGCTCGACCTCGGCGTGCTCGGCTTCGCCGTCGGCGCCACGCTGCTCACCGGGCTCCTCTCCGGGCTCTGGCCGGCGCTGCGCGCGTCGTCCACGCGGCTGGCGAGCGTGCTGCGCGATGGCGCCCGCGGGAGCTCCGGAGGGGCCGCGGCGCACCGCGCCCGCGCGGCGCTCGTCGGCGCCGAGGTGGCGCTCGCGGTGGTGCTCGTGGCCGGCGCGGGGCTCATGCTCCGCAGCTTCGAGCGGCTCACGAGCGTGGACCCCGGCTTCCGCCCGGAGGGGGCGCTGCTCGCGCGCTTCCACCTGGAGGCGAGCGGCCCGCCGCCGTGGACCTTCCCGGCGGAGCGCCGGCGCGTGATCGAGCGGGTGCGCCGGATCCCGGGGGTGACGGCGGCGGGGGCGACGACGTTCGCGCCGTTCACCGACGGGCAGGCGGATCCGCGCCCGTTCACCGTGCCCGGGCAGCCCGCCCCGGCCCCCGGCGAGGAGCCGCTCGTCCGGATGCAGCCCGTGAGCCCGGGCTACCTCAAGGCGCTCGGCGTGCCGCTCCTCGCCGGGGAGGACATCGACGCGGTGGCCGGCGACTCGACGGCGCCGCCGTCGGCGATCATCGGCAAGCGGATGGCGGACCGGTTCTGGCCGGGGCGCAACCCGATCGGCGAGTCGTTCCTGGTCGGCCCCCGCGCCGTGCGCGTGATCGGCGTCGCGGGCGACGTGCGCAGCACGCGGCTGGACTCGCTCGCGGGCTACACGGCGTACGTGTCCGAGCGGTTCATACCACGCGTGCACGTCTCGCTCGTCGTGCGCACCGACGGCGACCCGGCGCGACTCGCGGAGCCGGTGCGCGCGGCGATCCGCGAGGTGCTGCCGCGCCGGCCCATCCTCCAGATCGTCCCGATGCAGGACCGGGTCGCCGCCGCCGCCGCGACGCCGCGCTTCTTCACCACGCTGGTGAGCGTGTTCGGCGCGCTCGCCCTGATGCTGGCCGCGGTGGGGCTCTACGGGATCGTCGCCTACGTGGTGCGCCAGCGCGAGCGCGAGATCGGCGTGCGCGTGGCGCTCGGCGCCACGCCGGCCAGCGTGGTGGGGCTCATGCTGCGGCGCGGGATGGCGCCGGTGCTCGCCGGACTGGCGGTCGGGATCCCGCTGGCGCTGCTCGCCACGCGCCTGCTGCGCGCCTTGCTCTACGAGGTGAGTGCGAGCGACCCCGTCACGTTCGCTGGCGTCGCAGCGCTGCTCGCGGCGGTGGCGCTCGTCGCGAGCTGGCTCCCGTCGCGGCGCGCGGCGCGCGTCGACCCCACGGTCGCGCTGCGCGCGGACTGACGGGTTCGGGGTCCCTCGGGAAAGCCGCACTGGCCTCGCGCGGGCCCATGCCGGACGCCGCGACGCGTCGCCGCGTGGCCTCCCCGACTCCGCCTGAGGGAGAGGGGCCCGAGATGACCGCCATCGTCCAGCGCTTCACGCACATCCGCCGGGAGGAGACGGCATCCGTCGTCGCCTCCGCACTCTGCTCGATCTTCATCCTCACCGCGCTCATGGTGCTCCGCCCAGCGCGCGAGGCGCTCGGCATGCGGCTTCGTGGGCCCTCGTCGGACGACTGGTAGTTCTTGTGGTTCCCCTCGGAGTGTCGCGTGTCGCAGGTTGTTGGGGCCTGGCCGGCGCACGGCGGAGCGGCTCGGGAAGCCGTGGACCGCGGTCTCGATCCGGGCCGACCTCGTCGCCGAGATCACGCGCGCGCTCCCGGCCGGGCCGGTCTACTTCGTCGCCACCGAGCGCATGCGGCCACGCCGTCGCGGGCCGTGGCGGTAGCGCGAGGGCGCGAGAACGCGAGACGGCCCGGCAGCACGCGGCGGCCGGACCGTCTCGCTCATGGATGCACGCGACGTGTTACGCGCGCACCAGCTTCTTGTACTGCACCCGGTGCGGCTGATCCGCGTCGGCGCCCTTCCGCCGCTTCAGGTCCTCGATGTACGACTGGTAATTCCCCTCGTGCCACACCACCTCGCTGTTCCCCTCGAACGCGAGGATGTGCGTCGCCACGCGGTCCAGGAACCAGCGATCGTGCGAGATGACGACGGCGCAGCCCGAGAAGTCCAGCAGCGCCTCCTCCAGCGCGCGCAGCGTGTCGACGTCGAGGTCGTTCGTCGGCTCGTCGAGCATGAGGAGATTGCTCCCCGTCATGAGCGTCTTCGCCAGGTGCAGCCGGTTGCGCTCACCGCCCGACAGGTCGCCGACCTTCTTCTGCTGGTCGGTGCCCTTGAAGTTGAACGACGAGAGATAGGCGCGCGTGTTCATCTCGCGCTTGCCCACCATCACCGTCTCCTGCCCGCCCGAGATCTCCTGCCACACGGTGTTCGTCGGCGTGAGCGTGCGGTTCTGGTCGACGTAGCCCAGCACCACCGTCTCGCCGATCTTCACCTCGCCCTCGTCGGGCGTCTCCTGGCCGGCGACCATCTTGAAGAACGTCGTCTTGCCGGCGCCGTTCGGGCCGATGATGCCGACGATGCCGGCGCGCGGCAGCGAGAACGACAGCCCGTCGATCAGCAGCTTCTCGCCGAAGCCCTTGCGCAGGTCGCGCGTCACGACGACCTCGTTGCCGAGGCGCGGCGCGGGCGGGATGATGATCTCGTTCTGCGCGACCTTCTCCTGCTGCGCCTCGCTCGCCAGCTGCTCGTACGCCTGCAGGCGCGCCTTGCTCTTGCTCTGCCGCGCGCGCGGCGACATGCGCACCCACTCCAGCTCGCGCTCGAGCGTGCGCTGGCGCGCGCTCGCCGCCTTCTCCTCCTGCTGCAGGCGCGTGCGCTTCTGCTCCAGCCAGCCCGAGTAGTTGCCCTCGTACGGCACGCCGCGGCCGCGGTCGAGCTCGAGGATCCACTTCGCGACGTTGTCGAGGAAGTAGCGGTCGTGCGTGATCGCCACGACCGTCCCCGGGAAGTCGTGCAGGAAGCGCTCGAGCCACGCCACCGACTCGGCGTCGAGGTGGTTCGTCGGCTCGTCGAGGAGCAGCATGTCGGGCTCCTCGAGCAGCACCTTGCACAGCGCCACGCGGCGCCGCTCGCCGCCGGAGAGCTTCGTCACGTCGGCGTCGCCGGGCGGCAGGCGCAGCGCGTCCATGGCGATCTCGATCTTGTTGTCGAGGTTCCACAGGTCGTGCGCGTCGATCCGCTCCTGCACGCGCGCCTGCTCCTCCATCAGCTTGTCGAAGTCCGCGTCCTCCTCGGCGAACGCGGCGCTGATGGCGTTGAAGCGGTCGAGCAGCGCGCGCTGCTCCTTCACCGCCTCCTCGACGTTGCCGCGCACGTCCTTCGTCGGGTCGAGCTGCGGCTCCTGCGGCAGGTAGCCGATCTTCGTGCCCTTGTGCGGCCACGCCTCGCCCTGGAAGTCCTGGTCGACGCCGGCCATGATGCGCAGCAGCGACGACTTGCCGGCGCCGTTGGGACCGAGGACGCCGATCTTGGCGCCGGGATAGAACGAGAGCCAGATGTCGTCAAGGATGATCCGCGACGGCGGGATCACCTTGCGCAGGCCCTTCATGACGTAGATGAACTGGGGGGCCAAACCGAATGCCTCCGCTTGGATGCGCGTGTTGGTGGGGCTAGCCGACGCAATCTAGCGGCTCTCGCGGGCCCACGGAGCGCTCGGCGTCGACGCCGCGGACGCTGCGGGCTGCGGACTGCGGATCCTCAACGGCGCTGCGGGGCTGCGGCGCTACGCGTCGGGAGGCCTCGAGCGGTCGTTCCGCAGCCCCGCAGCCCCGCAGCGCTCCCGAATCCGCAGCCCGCAGTCCGCAGCGTCCGCCGCGCCGTCGCCCGCCCCGGACCCCGCCCGCACCGTCGAGCCGTCGAGCCGTCCGGTGTGCGGTTCCGGTCACCACGCGGCAACGAGTCGCCCGCGCCTCGTAACCCGGCCGTCACGGGTCGCCCCGCCGAGTGCCGCGCCGCCTCGCCCGGCGTCAGCATGCGCCCCGCTCGTGACGCGCCGCCCACCGCACATCCGCGGTGCGCCGGACCGTTCGCGCACGGGCGCCGCGCGGAGCCGCTGCATGACCACGCCTCTCGACCGCCGTCGCTTCCTCACCGACACCCTCAAGTACGCCGGCGGCGCGCTCGCCGTCCCGTCGCTCGCCGGCCTCGCCGCCTGCAACGACGCCATCGCCACCGGCCCCGACGCCGCGCCGCGCCTGCAGCGCGCGCCGCGCGGCGGCGGCGGCTACGGCGCCCTCGTCCCCGATCCGGGCGGGCTCCCGCTCGCCATCCCGGCCGGCTTCCGCATCCGCCGCATCAGCCGCGCGAACGACCCGATGGCCCGCCCCGGCGCCGGCCTCGTCCCGAACGGGTTCGACGGGATGGCCGCCTTCCCGATGGCCAACGGCAACGTCCGCCTCATCCGCAACCACGAGATCCGCGACACCGGCAGCGCCGCCATCCCCTTCGGCACCCGCCCGTGGGACCCGCGCGCCGGCGGCGGCTGCACCTCGCTCGAGATCGCCTTCGATCCCGCCACCGGCGAGCCGACGGTCGTCGACGAGTTCGTGAGCCTCAGCGGCACGCACGTGAACTGTGCGGGCGGCCCGACGCCGTGGGGGAGCTGGCTCACCTGCGAGGAGACGACCGCCGGCGCGAGCGCGGGCGGCTTCCAGCGCAACCACGGCTACGTCTTCGAGATCCCCGCCTCGGCCATGCAGGAGGTCGAGCCGGTGGCGCTCACCGCGATGGGGCGCTTCTCCCACGAGGCCGTCGCGGTCGACCGCACCTACGGCCACGTCTACATGACCGAGGACGACGGCGCCTCCTCGGGCTTCTACCGCTTCGTCCCCAACGTGCTGGGCGACCTGCGGCAGGGCGGGCGCGTGCAGATGCTCGCGCTCGACGGGCGTCCCGGCTTCAACACGGCCAGCGGCGCCATCCCGCCGCTCGTCCCGCTCCCCGCCTCGTGGGTCGACATCGACGACCCGGATCCGGCGGTCATCACCAGCACGACCCGCCTCGCCGCACAGGGGATCGCCAAGGGCGCCTGCCGCTTCTCCCGCCTCGAGGGCGCCTGGTGGGGCGACGAGGGGTGCTACTTCGACGCCACGAGCGGCGGCGCGGCCGGCGCCGGCCAGATCTTCCACTACCGCGCCCTCTCGGCCGACCGCGGCCAGCTGATGCTCGTCTTCGAGTCGCCCGGCGCCTCGGTCCTCGACTCGCCCGACAACATCTGCGTCAGCCCGCGCGGCGGCATCGTGATCTGCGAGGACGGCAGCGGCCAGCAGTTCGTGCGCGGCCTCACGCGCACCGGCCAGATCTTCGACCTCGTGCGCACCACCAGCACCGCCGAGCAGAGCGAGTTCGCCGGCGCGTGCTTCAGCCCCGACGGCCGGCACCTGTTCTTCAACCAGCAGGGCGCCACGTCGCGCACCGCCGCCGCCCGCGGCAGCACCTACGTGCTCTGGGGCCCGTGGGAGCAGGGCGCGCTCTGAGCGCGCCCCGTCGCCCCGTCGTGCCGATCCCACTCCGCCCACCGACACCCATCCCGATGCAGACCCGCATCCTCGCGACCGCCGCCGCGCTCCTCCTCGCCGCGCCCACCGCCGCCGCGGCGCAGACACCCGTCACCCTCGGCTTCGAGAACGTGACGACCGCCGCCCCGTCGCACAGCGCCGCGCTCCCGGCGCAGCAGGGCTACGCGTTCCACAACTTCCGCGTCATGAGCACGAGCGAGGCGTTCGGCACCGGCGCGAACGCCGCCTCGGGCGTCCGCTTCGCCTACGCCGGCGTGCTCGACGGGATCGCGTCGATCTACCGCGCCGACGCGCCGTTCACGCTCGGGAGCGCCGCGCTCTCCTTCCGCAGCTACGACGGCGGCACGGCCCCCGTCGCGCTCACGGTGCTCGGCTACGGCGCCGGCCCCGACCCGCTCTTCACCCGCCTGCTGACGCTGACGAACCAGGCGCAGCGGTTCACCTTCGACTTCGGCCCGGTCGAGGAGATCGTCTTCGACCTCTCCGCCCTGACCGACGGCCGCTCCGCCGTGCTCGCCGTCGACGACGTCTCCCTCGCCGTCGTCCCCGAGCCGGGCACCTGGGTGCTCCTGGCCACGGGACTCGGCGCGGTCGCCCTGGTCGGCGCGCGGCGCAAGGCGTAGCCGGAAGGGCGCAGCGGACTGCGGGCTGCGGATCCTGGACCGGCAGCCCGCACGTCGCCGAGCCGCCTCGGTCGCGACGCCACGGAAGAGCGAACGGCGGGAGCAGGGATGAACGTCGGATAAGATCTGATGAAGATCGGATGGCTCCGCGTGGCGGCGAGGAACGTCGCCCCACGCGGAGCCATCGGACTTTCCATCAGATCTTCTCAGATTTTCATCCCTGCTGCCGTTCGCAGTTCGGGGCCGGCGCGAGGATGCAGGCATCAGGAGGCGAGCGTCCGCCGCAGCGCCACCGGGACCCGATCGCCCCCGTCGTGTATTGTTGAGGGGTGCTCGCCGACCTCTCCACCCAGCTGACCGCCCACCCGGCGGCCGCCCTCCCCCTGCTCTTCGGGGCGGGCGTGCTCACGTCGCTGACGCCCTGCATCTACCCGATGATCCCGATCACCGCGGCGATCGTCGGCGGGCAGTCGCTCGGCGCCGACGGCACCGCGGCCGCGCCGGCCCCGCGCTGGCGCCCGGTCGTGCTGACCTTCGCCTACGTCATCGGGCTCGCGTCGGTCTACGCGGGGCTCGGGCTGTTCGCCGGCATGACGGGCACGCTGTTCGGGAGCATCAGCACGAACGCGTGGGCGCTGCTCGCGATGGGCAACCTGCTCCTGCTCGCGGCGCTGGCGATGCTCGACGTCATCCCCGTGCGGCTGCCGGCGGCGCTCGTGCAGCGCGCGGCCACCGCCGGCACCGGCGGCCGCTTCGCCGGCGCGCTCGTCATGGGCGCGATGTCCGGCCTCGTCGCCGCGCCCTGCTCCGCGCCCGTCATGGCGGCCGTGCTGACGTGGGTCTCCACCACGCGCAGCGCCGGCCTCGGCTTTCTCTACCTGTTCACGTTCTCGCTCGGCATGTGCGCGCTGCTCGTGGCCGTCGGGCTCTCGAGCGGCGCCGTCGCCCGCCTGCCGCGCGCGGGCCTCTGGATGGTCTGGATCAAGCGCCTCTTCGCCACCCTCATGCTGGGCGCGGCCCAGTACTACTTCGTGCAGGCCGGCACGGTGTGGATCTGAGGGGACGGATACGGCGGGGACGGATACGGCGGGAACGGGGAGGGCGGGACCGGATGACGCGGGACCGGGTACGGCGAGTGCCGATCCGACGGCGAGGTCCCCAGCCCCACCGTTCCCGGCCCGCCGCCTCCGACCCGCTCCACCCGTCCCCGCCGTATCCGTCCCCGCCGTATCCGTCCCCGCCGTATCCGTCCCCGCCGTATCCGTCCCCGCCGTATCCGTCCCCGCCGTACCCGTCCCCGCCGTACCCGTCCCCGCCGTACCCGTCCCCGCCGTACCCGTCCCCGCCGTACCCGTCCCCGCCGTACCCGTCCCCGCCCCACCCGACCCGCCCCACCCGATCCGCCGCATCCGCCCCATGCCCCTCCGCCTCCTCGCCGCCGCCCTCGCCGCGCTGCTCACCCTCGCGCGTCCCGCCGCCGTGCGCGCGCAGGAGCTCGGGCTCCCCGTCGGCACCGCGGCGCCGGCCGCCGCGCTCCAGACGCTCGACGGCAAGCCGACCGACCTCGCGCGCTACGTCGGCAAGACGCCCGTGCTCATCGAGTTCTGGGCGTCGTGGTGCTCCAACTGCAAGGCGCTCGAGCCGCAGCTGCAGCGCATCGCGCGCACGCACGGCGCGAAGATCAAGCTGCTCGGCGTCGCCGTCTCGGTGAGCCAGACGCCGCAGCGCGCCCGCCTGTACGCGCAGAAGTACAAGCTCCCGATGGAGCTCCTCTGGGACGCGCAGGGGAAGGCCACCGAGGCGTACGACGTGCCCGCGACCAGCTATGTCGTCGTCGTCGACCGCGCCGGGAAGATCGTCTACACCGGCCAGGGCGCCGACCAGGACCTCGACGCCGCGGTGCGGCGCGCCCTGCGCTGACGCGCCGGCGGCGCCCGACGCGTGTGTCGGGCGCCGCCGGTCGGTGCGTCTTCCTTACGTCCGCGGGGCGACGCTCGCGAGCTGTCGACGCAGGTCGGCCGCCAGCGCGGCCGCCTCGCGCGCCGCGTGGATGGCGGCGCGCCAGAGCTGGTCGCTCGGCACGGTCTCGGACGCGAACGCCAGGCGTGCGTCGCTGAACGGCGCGCGCGGGACCTCCGCGCCGTCGCTGCCATTCGTCGTGCCGAGGCCGGGATCGCGCTGCGCTCCCAGGCCGCTCACGACCCCGCCGCCGGCCGGGGCCGCGCCCCGGTGCTGCTGCTCGTGCTGCATGTGCCCCGCTGGCCAAGCCCTGTCGGAGGCCGCGCACCAGCGCGCCGCCCCCGGACAGGCCACCACTAGGGCATCAAGGGTGCCACTGCCTCTTGCTCCCGGCCGGTAGTCGGCAGCTCGGCCGCGCCCGCCGCATCGAGCCCCGCCAGCAGCGCGTCCAGGTGCGCCTCCGACGTGCGCGGGTTCATGAGCGTCACGCGCAGCACGCGCCGCCCGTCCAGCACCGTCTCGGTGATCCAGCCGTCGCCCGACCGGTTGAAGCGCGCGCGGATCCGGTGCTGCAGCGCGTCCACCGCCGCCGGCTCCATCGGCACGCCGAACGACGCGCCCTTCGCGCCGCCCGTCCACCGGAAGCAGAGGATGTTCGCCTCGGGCGCGTGGACCGGCTCGAACGCCGGGTGCGCCGCGAGCTTGGCGTGCAGCGTCGCCGCCGTCGCGCACAGGTGGTCGTACAGCGCGCCCAGCCCGTCGGCGCCGTGGCGCTGGAACGCGACCCACACCTTGAGCGCGTCCATGCGGCGCGAGCACTGGAAGCTGCGGATCCCCTGGTCCCACACGCGCGGCGCCGCGTCGAACTCCTCGGCGCCCGACTGCTGCGGCGCGTGGAAGAGGTACGGCGCCTTCTGCGCGAACGCCGCCTCCAGCCACCGCTCGTCGCGCACGAGCACCACGCCCGCCGACAGCGGGAGCAGCAGCATCTTGTGCGGGTCCCACGTCAGCGAGTGCGCGCGTCCCACGCCGCGCATGCGCGCGCCGTGCTGCTTCGAGAGCAGCGCCGACGCCCCGTGCGCGCCGTCGACGTGCAGCCAGATCCCGCGCGGCTCGCAGGCGTCGGCGATCGCGTCCAGGTCGTCGAACGAGCCGGTCGCCGTCGATCCCGCGGTCGCGACGACGGCCATCACCTTCTTCCCCGCCTCCTCCAGCTCCTGCAGCGTGCGCGCGAGCGCCGCGACGTCCATGCGCAGTTCGCGCGACGGGACGGTGACGACGTTGCGCAGCCCGAGCCCCAGCTCGCCCGCCGCGCGGCTCACCGCGTAGTGCGCGTGCTCGCCGCACACGACCACCGGCGGGTGCGCTCCCAGCCCCTTCGTCCACACCTCGGGCAGGGCACGGCTGCGCGCGGCCAGCAGCGCCGCGAACGTCGCCTCCGTGCCGCCCGACGTCAGCGTCCCGCCGGCGCGCGCGCCGAAGCCGGCCAGCTCCGCCATCCAGCGGATCACCGCCGCCTCCACCGCGGTGCCGGTCGGCGACATCTCGGCCACCGCGACCGACTGGTTCAGCGCCGAGACCAGGACGTCGGTCCAGACCGCGGCCGGGAGCGGCGCCGAGACCTGGTGGCCCATCGCCATCGGGTGGCAGAGGCGGTTCGCGTCCGCGACCACGTCGCGGCGCAGCCGCTCCAGCACCTCCTCCAGCGGGCGTCCGGCGCGCGGGACCGGCTCGCGGAAGCGCGCCGCCATCTCCTCGGGCGCGATGGCCGGCGACACCGGCCCCTCGCCCGATCGGGTGTCCGCGAAGTAGTCCGCGGCCAGGGTGAGGAAGGGGAGCCCGGCCTCGCGGGCGGCGTCCTGCTCCAGCGCCGCGAGGACCGCGGCGGCGGGCGTCGAGTGCGAATCGCGTGGGGTGGCCGTCATGCGCGAAACGTACACGGCGTGCGCCCGCGTACGTCGCAGAGCTCGTCGGCCGGGGCGCCGTTCATCTGTTTGCCGCAGATTGCCGGCGCCCTACCTTACCGGGTGACGGCCCGCTCATCCCGGCCGTCCCTGCACGACCGAGCACGTCCCTGCCTTTCCCCCCACCGAGGACCCGACGTGTCCCCACGCTTCCGTCCGCACCCGACCCGCGCTCCGCGGCCGCCGCACGGCGCCCGGCTCCCGCGGCTCGCGGGGCTGCTCGCGCTGCCCCTCCTCGCCGCCGCGCCCGCCGCGCTGGCGGCCCAGCAGCCGGCCCCCGCGGCGCCCGCGGCGTCCGCCGCCGAGGGCCCGCTCCCGGCCCGCATCGCGATGGAGCGCTACGAGCTCCCCAACGGCCTCAAGGTGATCCTCGCCGAGGACCACTCCGCGCAGGTCGTCACCGTCGACGTCTGGTACGACGTCGGCGCGCGCAACGAGCGTCCGGGCCGCACGGGCTTCGCCCACCTGTTCGAGCACATGATGTTCCAGGGCTCGGCGAACGTGAAGAAGGGCGAGCACTTCCAGCTGGTCGAGCGGGCCGGCGGCAGCATGAACGGGAGCACCGCCGCCGACCGCACGAACTACTACCAGACGCTTCCCTCCAACCGCCTGAACCTCGGGCTCTGGCTGGAGTCGGACCGCATGCGGTCGCTCGCCGTCACGGCCGAGAACCTCAAGAACCAGCAGGAGGCGGTGAAGGAGGAGCGCCGGCTGCGCTTCGACAACCAGCCGTACATCGGCACCGTGCTCCTCTCGCTCGCCGCCGCGTACGACCCGAAGACCTGCTTCGCGTACGCGCACGAGCTGATCGGCACGATGGAGGACCTGAACGCCGCGCAGGTCGAGGACGTGCAGGCGTTCTTCAAGCAGTACTACGCGCCGAACAACGCGACGCTCGTCGTCACGGGCGACTTCGACCCGGCCGAGGTGAAGCGCCTCGTCCAGCAGTACTTCGGCGACATCCCGCGCGTGCAGGCCCCGCCGCCGGTGCAGTGCGAGCAGCCGTTCAGCCCCGGTGAGCAGCGCCGCAAGGTGACCGACGCGAAGGCCACGCTGCCGGCGTCGTTCACGATCTGGCGCATCCCGCCGGTGAACCACGCCGACACGCCGGCGCTCGCGTTCCTCGCGACGATCCTCGGCCAGGGCGAGAGCTCGCGCCTCAACCGCGCGCTCGCCCGCGAGGCGAAGGCCGCGCTCGGGCTGCAGACCTTCCTCAACCCGATCGGCGACACGCGCGGCCCCGGCACGTTCGGCGTGCTGGCGATCGCGAACCAGGGCGTCGCGGTCGACTCGCTCGACCGGCTGCTCGCCAAGGAGGTCGCGCGCATCGCCGCCGAGGGCGTGAGCGAGGCCGAGCTGGCGAAGGCCAAGAACGCCTATCGCGCGCAGGCGATCGACACCCGCCAGACGTCGTTCGGCCGCGCCGAGGCGATCCACCACGCCGCGCTCTTCCTCGGCGATCCCGAGGCCGTGAACACCGACATCCAGCGCTACCTCGCCGTGACCGCGGCCGACATCCAGCGCGTGGCCCGCACGTATCTCCGCCCGGAGAACAGCGTCGTCACGCTCATCACCCCCGAGACGCCCAAGCCGTGACGCGCCCGCTCTCGCTCCTCCGCGCGTCCGCCTCGGCCGCCGCGCTCCTCCTCGCCGCCGCGCCGCTCGCGGGCACGCTCTCGGCGCAGCAGCCGACGCGTCCGCCCGCGCCGGCGCCGGTCAAGCCCGCGCAGTTCCCGCCCTTCCAGGAGACGGTGCTCTCCAACGGGCTGCGCGTCGTCCTCGTCGAGAACCATCGCGACCCCGTGGTCGCGTTCCGCCTCGTGGTGCCCGCGGGCAAGCTGTTCGACGCCAAGGGGAAGGAGGGCACGGCCGACATGGTCGCGAGCCTCCTCACCAAGGGCGCGGGCCAGCGCTCCGCCGAGCAGATCGCCGAGGCCATCGAGGCCGCCGGCGGCTCGCTGACGGGCTTCGCCGACAACGACTTCATCAGCCTCGCGGGCAGCGTGCTCGCGAGCAATGCGCCGCTCGCCTTCCAGCTGCTCGGCGACGCGGTCGCGCGTCCCACCTTCCCCGAGAAGGAGGTGGAGCTCGTGCGCACGCAGTCGCTCTCGGCGCTCACGCTCGAGCAGTCGCAGCCGGCGTCGATCGCCGCGCGCGTGTTCGACGCGGGGCTCTACGGCGACCACCCGTACGGCCGCCGCGCGACGCCGCAGTCGGTGCGTGCGCTCACGCGCGCGGACCTCGCCGCGTACCAGGCCGCGCGCCTCAAGCCGCGCGGCGCGCTGCTCGTCGTCGCCGGCGACATCTCGCTCGACCAGCTGAAGGCGCTCGGCGAGCAGAGCTTCGCCGGCTGGACCGGCTATCCCGCCGCCGCGCCGACGTTCGGCGCGCCGCCGGGCCGCGCGCGCACGGAGATCGTGCTCGTGCACCGTCCGGGCTCGGTGCAGTCGAACATCGTCGTCGGCAACCTCACCAGCGGCCCCGCCGACCCGGCGCGCTACGCGGCGACGATCGCCAACAAGGTGCTCGGCGGCGGCGCGGACGCGCGGCTGTTCGACATCCTGCGCGAGCAGAAGGGGTGGACCTACGGCGCCTACTCGTCGCTCACGCGGCCGCGCGGCACCGGCGCCTTCAGCGCCACCGCCGAGGTGCGCACCGAGGTCACCGACTCCGCGCTCGTCGAGCTGATGGCGCAGCTGCGCCGCCTCGGCACCGAGCCGGTGCCGGCGACGGAGCTCGAGAACGCGAAGGGCGCGCTCGTCGGCTCGTTCCCGCTGACGGTCGAGACGGCGCAGCAGGTGGCCGAGCAGGTGGCGCGCGTGAAGACGCTCGGCCTGCCCGCGGACTACCTGCAGACCTATCGCACGCGCCTGACGGCGGTCACCGCGCCGACGCTGCAGCAGGCCGTGCGGCGCTACGTGCGCCCGCAGCAGGCGCTCGTCGTCGTCGTCGGCGACGGCGCGAAGATCCACGATCGGCTCAAGGCGATCGCGCCGGTGCGCATCGTCAATCCGCAGGGCGATCCGATGACGGCGGCGGACCTCGCGCCGCGCGCCACGACGCTCGCGCTCGACGTCGCCCGGCTGGCCGCGCGCCGCGACAGCTTCGTGGTCCGGCTGCAGGGCAACCCGCTCGGCACGTCGGTCTACGACCTCGCGAAGGACGGCGAGGGGTGGGTGATCCGCGAGACGACGTCGATCGCCAACGGCATGGTGCAGCAGAGCACCACGCTGCGCACCGACGCGTCGCTCGCGCCGCGCGCGCTCGAGCAGCGCGGCAAGGTGCAGGGCCAGGACACGAAGGCCGACGTGACCTTCGCCGGCGGACGCGCGAAGGGCGCGGCCGCGACGCCGAGCGCGCAGGGGATCAAGCAGGTGACGATCGACACCGAGCTCCCCGCGGGCACGCTCGACGACAACGCGATGGCGATGGCGCTCCCGCTGCTGCGCTGGACGGCGGGCGCGAAGCACGTCGTCAACGCGTTCTCGGCGGGCAAGGGCACGACGACGCCGGTGACGCTGACGGTCGTGGGCACCGAGCAGGTCACGGTGCCGGCTGGCACCTTCGAGGCGTTCCGCATCGACCAGTCGGGCGGCGAGCAGCCGGTGTCGTACTTCGTGACGACCGCCGCGCCGCACCGCCTCGTGCGGCTGATGATCGGCGGGCAGATCGAGTTCGTGCTCGCGAAGTAGCGCGGAACCGCGCGGCGTCTCCTCGCGGCGCTGAACGCTGAACGCTCCCTCCGTCACCGCGACGAAGGGAGCGTTCAGCGTTCAGCGTTCAGGGGAGCGCCGGCTCAGGATCCCGTCAGCTCGAACTTCACCGGCACCTGCACCAGCTGCCGCACGCGCTTGCCGGCGCGGATGGCGGGCGAGAAGCGCGCGCTGCCGACGGCGTCGCGGGCGGCGGCGCCGAACGCGGGGTGCGACGCGGCGACGATGCCGACGGTCTCCAGCTCCGGGACGCCGGCCGTGTCGACCACGAACTCGACGAGCACGTCGCCGGCCGTGCGCGTGCGCTTGAGCGCGTCCGGGTAGTAGGGCGCGATCGGGTTCGTCGAGTCGGGTTGCGCCGCCTGGTCCACCTGCTCGGCGGTGTAGACGGTGGCCGACGCGACGAGCGACGCCAGCTCGTCGGCCGTGTAGCTCTTCTTCGGGCCGCGGCGGCGCGGCTCGGGCATGCGCGACCAGATCGCGATCACGCCGCACGCCTCCTCGCCGCGCGGGCCGCGCAGCTCGACGGGCACGGTGGAGACGCCGCTGTAGACCTCGATCCCCTCGAGCGTGTTGGGCTGGAAGTTGTCGACGTCGAGGTAGCCCGCGAGCGCCGGCGTGCCGTCGATCCAGATGAGCGGATCGCACCGCGCGCCGCGCATGCGGATCGCCGAGCCGCGGATCGAGGAGGCGACCTGCACGCCCGGCACGCCGCGCAGCACGTCGGTCGTGCGGATCGCGTTGCGCCGGTCGAGGTCCTCCTTCGTGATGTAGCGGCCCATGCCGCGCTCGCGCCGCTCGTAGAACTGCGCCGCCCATCCGGTGTGGCGCGCCATGCGGCGGTCGCGCACGACGACCGTCGACATGGCCTGCGGCACCGGCTCCAGCGCGAGCGTCAGCGCGTCGGCGACGGGCACCTCGACCTGGCGCACGCTCGGGCGGTAGCCGATGCGGCGCACCGCGACCGAGGTCCGCCCGTTGGGCAGCCCGGCGACGCGGAAGCGCCCCTCGTCGTCGGTGAAGACGCGGCGCGCGATGACGGTGCCGCCCCCCGGCCCGGGCGCGGGCGTCAGCACGACCTCCGCGCCGACGATCGAGACGCCGCCCGGGCCGCGCACGATCCCGCTGACCGCGCCGGTGGTGTCGGCCTGCGCGCGCGCGGCCGTCGGGTGGGCGAGGAGCGCGGCCACCGACGCGCACGCCGCGAGGGCCCGCGCGGCGCGACGGAGGGGCGACGGACGGGCGGCGCGGCGCGAGCCGGCCGGCGGGACGGGGGACGGGACGGTCATGGTCGGACCTCGGTGGAAGCGAGCGCGACGCGCCGTCCCCATGGTGCAGGTGTGGTCTCGGTCGCGCCAGCGTTATTCTACGCCCTCGCGGCGCGCGACGATCCCTGGCGCGCCCGTCCGTCCCGAGCGCCCGACGAGCCGTCATGTCCCTTCGTCCCTCAGAGCCCGGCGGCGCGCGAGCCGGTCGCCCCGACGCCTTCGGTCCTCCGGGGCACGAGCCCGAGCCGCCCTACGCGGGGGCCTTCTCCACCGCCGGGGGCGAGGGCGACGCCGACACCGTGGGGACGATGCCCGCGGAGCAGCCGGCCCCGGTGGCGACGCTCGAGACCGACGTCTCGCTCTGGGCCGTGATCTTCGCCGGCGGCATCGGCTCGCGCTTCTGGCCGCTCAGCACCCCCGAGCGCCCGAAGCAGCTGCTGGCGCTGGTCGACGACCGCCCGCTCATCACCGAGACGGTGAGCCGCCTGGCGCCGACGATCCCGCCCGAGCGCGTGCTGGTGCTGACGAGCGCCGACATCGCCGACGCGCTGCGCGCCGCGATCCCGGACGTGCCCGACCGGAACATGCTGGTCGAGCCGCGCCCGATGGGCACGGCGGCAGCCCTCGCCTGGGGCGCGCAGACGATCGCCGACCGCGTGGGGCGCAAGGCGACCTTCGTGGCGATGCACGCCGACCTCGCGGTGGGCTATCCGGACGAGCTGCGGCGCCTGCTGAAGAAGGCGGCGATGCTCGCCAGCACGGAGGGCGCGCTGGTGGCGATCGGCGCGCAGCCGACCCGCCCCGAGACGGGCTTCGGCTACCTGCTCCCGCCGGCGTCCACCGGCCCGGTGCCCGACCTCACCGCCGACGCGACCGGCGACGCCGGCGCGGCGGCCGCCCGCGAGGCGCCGCGCCGCGTGGCCCGCTTCGTCGAGAAGCCGGGGCACATCCTGGCGGAGGAGCTGATCGCGCAGGGCGCGCTCTGGAACACCGGGATCTTCGTGTGGCAGGCGGGCACGGTGCTCGACGCCCTCGCCGAGCGGACGCCCGAGCTGCAGCCCGGGCTGGCGGCGCTCGCGGCCGGCAAGATGGACCGCTTCACGGGGCTCATCCAGGCGGTGTCGATCGAGCGCGGGCTGCTGGAGCGGAGCGACGACCTGATCGCGCTCCCCGGCGAGTTCGGGTGGGACGACGTCGGCACCTGGGCGGCGCTGCGCCGCGTGCGCGAGCTGGACGACACGGGGAACGGCGTCTGGGGCCCGGCGCACCTGGTCGACGCGTCGAGCTGCGTCGTGCACGCCGACGGCGGCACGACGGTGGTGCTCTACGGCCTGTCGGGGATGCTCGTGGTGGCGCGCCCGGGGCTGACCTTCGTGACGTCGCTGGACCGGGCGGCGGAGCTCAACCCGCTGCTGAACGCGCTCCCCGAGGAGCTGGCGAACCGGACGCCGAGGCGGGATCCGCTCTGAGCGTCGGCTCCTCGGGGCGCTGGGCGCGTCGCGCCGGGGGCTGCGGACGGCGGGCGGCGGATCCGGAGCCCTGCTGCGGCATCCGCGCGCCGGTCCCCGAACTGCGAAGCGCAGCGGGGATGAACGTCGGATAACGTCCGATGAAAGTCCGATGGCTCCGCGTGGCGGCGAGGAACGTCGCCCCACGCGGAGCCATCCGATCTTCATCAGACGTTCTCAGATTTTCATCCCTGCTCCCGCCGTTCGCTCTTCCATGGCGTCGCGACCGAGGCGGCTCGGCGACGTGCGGGCCGAGGATCCGCAGCCCGCAGTCCGCAGCGCCCCGCGCCTCAGAGCCCGCGAAACACCGGCACCCGCTTCTCCCGGAACGCCGTCATCGCCTCCGCCACGTCCCCGGTCGCGAAGCAGGTCTTGATGTGCGCCAGCTCGTCGCGCAGCTGCGCCTCGAGCGGCGCGTCGGGGCTCTGGGTCAGCAGGCGCTTGGTGAGCGCCAGGGCGATCGGCGGGCCGGCGGCGAGGCGGGCGGCGTAGGCCGCGACCGACTCCGCGAAGCCCTCGGCGGGGAGCACGGCGCTCGCCAGCCCGATGCGCAGCGCCTCGTCCGCGGCGACGTCGCGCCCCGTGAGGAGGATGTCGGCCGCGCGCGAGGCGCCGACCAGCCGCGGCAGGTGGTACGTCACTCCCGCGTCGGGGCTCAGGCCGCGTCGCACGTAGCCGGCGGTCATCGTCGCCCCCTCGGCGACCAGCCGGAGGTCGGCCGCCAGCGCGAGGCCGAAGCCGGCGCCCGCCGCCGGCCCGTTCACCGCCGCGATCACCGGCTTCTCGCACCCGCGCAGCGCCAGCACCCAGCGCCCCACCCAGGCCAGCGGCTCCAGCCGCCCCGCCCGCGAGCGCGCGTCGAGCGCGGCCGGGTCGGCCAGGTCCAGCCCGGCGCAGAAGCCGCGGCCGGCCCCGGTGAGCACCACGACGCGCACGGCGTCGTCCGCGTGCGCCTCGGCCACGGCGGCGGGCAGGGCGTCGGCGAGCGCGGGGTTCACCGCGTTCAGCCGCTCCGGCCGGTCGAGGGTGATCGTGCGGACGCCCTCGGGCGTCGTGCGGATCTGCAGGTGCGCGTGGCGCTGCGCCTCGGACATGGACCGGCCGGCGGAGGTGGGCGGGAGGACGGGCGGGCGGAACGTGCGCGGCCGCCCACCCCGCGTCAACGCGCCGGGGCCCCGCCCGCGGCGGCCCGCGCGACCGCCGACCGCCGGCGGTGCGCTCGATGACGGGGATGTCACCACCCCCGGTGCCTGGCGCGCGGGCGCGCGGATATACTAGTGGAGCGCGACGCCGCGCCCCCTGCCCCCCGGCCGCGCCTGCAGGTCCCGCCCTCGCGCGGCCATGCTGCCCCCGCCGTCCAGCCGTCCCCGCCGTACCATGCCGACGATGTCGACTGCCCCCGCGTCCTACACCGCCGCCGACGAGACCGGCCGCGACCCGATGACCGTCTTCTACCAGAAGGCGGACGCGCTCTACCGCTGCGCCATCGAGTGCTGCCGCCAGCACGAGCGCCTCGCGCGCCTGGTGGAGCGCGGCGCCCTGCCGGCCGAGCAGCGGGCCGCGCAGTCGCTCGTGCACCTGGCCGACGAGGCGCTGCGCGACCTGGCCGCGGCCTACGAGCGGGCGGCGACCAAGTGGCACCCGGAGCGGAAGGACGCCTGCTGGCAGGCCGCGAACGCGCTGTGGATGGCGAGCCGCGAGTACGCCCGCCGCGCGACCACGAGCGAGCGCGCCGGGCGCGGCATCGGCGAGACGGGCGACCACTCGATCGCCCGCCTGACCGAGCTGGCCCTCGACTACGACCTCGAGGCGTCGGCGCTCCTGCTGCTCAAGCAGGCCACCGAGTCGTACTGCAAGGCGCGCCCGGACGCGCACTGAACGGCGCGGCCCGCACGACCGCGGACGACGGGGGAGCGGCGCATCGGCGCCCGCTCCCCCGTCGTTCGTTGCGGACGGCACGCGTCCCCGCCCGGCGACAGCGGCGCCGCGCGGATGGGCGCCCGCTACGGGGAAGTCGTTGCGGCGGCGTACGTTGCCGGCGGGACCACCGGGGCCGGCGCGCGGGCGCACGCGTTGCCGGCCGGGGCATCGTCCACGGGTCGGCGCGGCAGCCGGCCCGACTGCCCCCAACCGGAGCCCGCCATGCGCCCTGCCCCGTCGTCCCGCCCGTCGGTCCTCGCCGTCCTCGCCGCGACGACCGCCCTCGCCGCCGGCACCACGTCCGCCCACGCGCAGCGCCACACGCCGCCCTGGGAGCGCCGCGCCGCACCGACCTTCGCCGTCGGCGGCGCCGGGATCTACACCGGCCCCCGCGGCAGCGACGCCACGCGCGTGCGCGACGGCTACGGCTTCGACGTGCACGCGGCCATCGGCGTCAGCGCCTTCGCGCTCGCGGGCGGCTACCAGCGCTCCGTGCAGTCGCTGCGCGACACCGAGACCGACGTCACGCTCCAGGGCCCGTACGTCGAGCCGCGCATCGCCCTCGCGACGGGCAGCAGCTTCACGCCGTACCTGACGGGCCGCGTCGCCTTCCTGCGGCAGAGCGTGCGCGGCGACGCGGTCACGGTCTCGGGCTCCACGCGCACCGCCGTCGGCGGCGGGCTCGGGATGCTGGTCACGCTCGGCCCCGCGGTGCACCTCGACCTCGCGGGCCAGTACACGCGCTTCGACGTGTCCGCCGACACGCGGCAGAACGACGGCGCGCTGCTGCGCGCGGGGCTGGTGTTCGGGTTCGATCGCTGGGGGCGGTGAGGGGGAGCGATAAGCGTTCAGCGATCAGCGATCAGCGGGGCTCCGTGCTCGCAGCGCCCCGCGTCGCGCGCGTGCTCCGTCGTCCGCGACGCGTCGTCGACCGCGATGGGACGGGATGACACGAGCGCATCCGCGACCTCCGACGTTCATCCCGCCCGATGGTGGCGCGAGCTGCATGCCCGCGCGACGATCGGCCGCGTGTGATGACGCCTGCTGATCGCTGATCGCTTATCGCTCCTCGCGCTCCGCTTCCCCCAGCGCCAGCTCCATCCACGTCACCGCCGGCTGCGGCGCGCGCGTGTACGACACCACCAGCCGGTCGATGATCGCGGGCGCGTCGATGCGCACGGCCAGCAGCTCGCGCAGCGCCGCCGGCGCGAGCGTCGGATAGAAGCTCAGCGTCGCGTGCGGCGTGAAGGTGAAGCGCGCGCGCCCGAACCGCAGCCCGCTGCGCGCGATGCGGTCGTGCAGCGCGCGCAGCGCGCCGTGCGGATCGAGCGGCAGCACGACGATGTTCGTCTGCATGAAGCGGTGCGGCGGCTGGAAGCGCAGCGCGAGCGGCGACGCGGCGGCGGCGATGGGCGCGAGCGCGGCGCGCAGCTGCTCGCGCGTCGTGTCGGGCAGGATCGGCCCGACGCCCGACGAGCCGGCGAGCGTCACGTGCGGCGGCGACTCGCGCGCGAGCTTCGGATCGAAGCGCGCCTGCAGCTCGGCGATGCGCGTGCCCGCCTCGCCGCCGATCGGGGCGAGCAGGAAGATGCCGTGCGCGCCCGGCACCGCTCAGCCGCCCGCGCGGGCGCGCGGCCGCACGACGACGCGCATCGGCACGATCGCGAGCCGCGCGTCGCCGCCGCTCACCGTCACGCCGACGCCGAGCAGCCGCCGATCGAGCACGTTGTCGGGGCGCGTGCGATGCCAGCGCGTGACCGCGACGCCCGCGATCGTGCCGATCGCCGCTCCGCCCACGACGTCGGTCGCCCAGTGGCGGTTCTCGTGCATGCGCGACCAGCCCGCCGCCGCCGCGCCGAGGTAGAGCGGGACGCCCACGCGCCAGCGCAGCGCGCCGTCGCGCGCCGCGAGCTCCGACGTCACGGCCGACGCGGCCGCGAACGCGACGGTCGTGTGCCCCGAGGGGAAGCTCTGGTACTCGGAGCCCGCGCGCAGCCCGCGCGCGAGCCGCCAGCTCGTGGGATCGCGTCCGGGCACGCTCGGGCGGGCGCGCCCGGCGATCAGCTTCACCGCACCGACGGTCACGAGCGCCGCGCCGACGGCCTCCGCGCCGTGCAGCCCCACGGCGGCGGTGGTGCGGTCGTCGGCCAGCCGTCCCGCGGCCCAGAGCGCGGGGAGCAGGATGACGACGCCCGGCTCCGCGGCCCGGCGGAAGAACACGGCCGTGCGCGCGAGCGCGCGGCTCTCCTGCACCTCGCGCCGCTGCAGCCGCTCGGCGATCGCGCGGTCGAACGGCGCGGCGAGCGCGCCCGCGGCCGCGAACCCGCCCGCGATGGCGGCGTCGCGTGCGCCGAGCAGCGGCGGCGGATCCGGTACGCGCGCGGGCTGCGCGCGCGCGGGTGGTGCGAGCGCGAGCGACGGCGCGACGAGGAGGACGAGCGAGCGACGGGACACGGAGCGTGGCGTGGACGGCGGGCGCGGGACCGCAAGATACGACGCCGGCCGCGTCGTGCATCGACGCGGCCGGCGTTGCGGAGCAAGACGGGGGGCCGCCCCGGGATCACACCGAGGTCACACCCGGCGGCGGCGCGCCACGAAGCCGAGCGCCAGCAGCCCGCCGCCGAGCAGCACGGTCGTCGTCGGCTCCGGCACGACGGCGCTCGCGACCCACTGCGCGTTGATGTCGACGCGGGTCATGCCGTTCAGCTCACCGAACGAGGAGTTGAGCCCCGCGCGGATGTCGCCGACGCCGACGCCGTAGGACTGGCCGAACGAGGACACGGCGGCGATCTGGCCATTGATGAACGACGGCCCGCCCGAGTCGCCGCCCGCCGTGCTCACCTCGTCGAGGCCGAAGCCGAGCCCGCACATCTCCGGCGCGCCGACGTCGCCGAGCCACACGCGATCGCCCTGCGCGGTGAACACGGCGTTCGTGAGCCGACAGAGCACGTTGTTGGTCGCCGTGCCGTTGTCGAAGTCCGACAGGTAGACGTTCTGCGCGCCGATGCCGACGGCGGCGAGGAAGGCCGGGTTCCAGCGCGCGTCGGCGTACGTCGTGTTGAAGCTGTTGACGCCCTGGCGGATGCGCTGGTTGGAGCCCGTGCTGCCGCCGATGTTCACCGTGCCGTTGACGCCGTCCCCGCGCCCGCCGAAGCCGACGACGTTGTACTGCTGGCCGAGCGCGCTCGGCGCGTACAGCTCGTAGGAGCGGTACTGCGGCGGCGCGGCCGTGTTCAGGTTGATGACGGCGATGTCGCGCTCGTCGATCACGGCGCCCGTGTAGTCGGGGTGGATCGCGACGTTGTTGCGCGTGACCGTCTGCACGTAGGCGAACTGCTGGTTCGTGCTCGGCGCGCCCGCTCCGGGCTCCTCCGTCGTGTTGCCGCCGAAGTTCTGGCCGAGCGAGACCTGCACGTCGCGGAGCGTCGAGATGACGCCGCCGGCCGGCGGATCGTCGAAGACGCAGTGCGCGGCCGTCAGCACGGAGCGGCCGCCGTTGATCAGCGCGCCCGTGCAGAGGAACGACGCGGGCGCGAGCGCGGCGCCCGTGGTCGCGTTGCGCCGGTCGTACGTCATGATGAGGCGCGTCACGCCGCTGTACTGCTCGCCCTTCGCCCAGTACCGCGAGTTGTTGAAGCCGAGCGCCGGATCGTTGATGCCCGTCGGGCTGCCCGACGCCGGCGGCGTTCCCCCCGGGTTCTGCAGCACCACGCCGTTCGGGTTCGACGCGTCGGCGGTCGTGATGAAGCGCCGGGCGTTGTGCTCGGAGACGTGCAGCTGGAGCTGGGGGTGGACCTGGGACTCGATCATCTCCGCCGGCACGGTGACCGGGGCCGGCGCCTGGGCGCCGAGGGCCGCGAGCGGCAGGGCGAGGATCGCCGCGGCGGCGCGGACGACGGGGGACGGCTTCACGACCATGTGATGCGCTCCGAGCAACGGGACGGCGGGCTCTCCGTCCAGGGTGACGGGGAGCGACGGGGGGAGGGGCCGTGCGTTCGCGCCGCGGGGGTCGGGCGCGAGGAGGGGGGAGCAGGCGCGGGGGACGCGACCTCGACCGGGAGTTGGTCGGCGCCGATGGTACGGCCGGGTTCGGCCGGGCGCAAGCACCACGTGGCATCCGCGCCACGACCGATTTAGACTTGGCGGACCGGAAGTGCCGCAGTTTGGTGGTGACGGTCGCAGGGCGTGGCTCGTCGTCCATCCGGCCGGCGTCGCGCCTGGTCGCAGGTGATGGGGCGTAGCTGAGCTGGCAAAGCGTCCGACTGTTAATCGGAAGATCGGTGGTTCGAATCCACCCGCCCCAGTGAGAGAAGGCCCGGCAGCGATCTCGTCGCTGCCGGGCCTTCTCTCTTTGCACACGGCCGACGTCGACAGCCAGCGCCTCCCGGCTGACACGCGCCGTGTGTTCCGGCAACGCGCAGGAGCACGCCTCCCCTGCTGCGGCAGCCCCAGGACGGCGGAGGGCGCACGCGCATGTGCCCGTCCCGGGTCTGGGTGGGGGGCGGATCCCGACTTGCCCGGCGGCCAATGGCCGTGCGCAGTCGCTGGCGCCCGAAGGATGCCGATGACACCTTAGGCGCGCGCGAAACGCCTCGTCGGGCTCGCCCGGCATCCCGCCTCCCGTGCTCCCGTCGCGTTCTCCCTCGCTCGTCGGTCGTCGGGCTGCGCCAGCCGCTGACGAGATGCGAGCGCACGCGCGTGCCCCCACCCTGCCAGGGCGCCCGCGGCCCTGACGCCGTCCACAGCGCTCTTCCCCTCGCCTCAAGGTTATGCCGGTACCACGTCGTCGTGACTGGTTGCATCGCATCGTCGGATTCTACGAGCGTCAGAGTTCGGCGACGTTCCTCGGCGTGATGATCTCAATCGCAGGAGGTGCGTGCGGCGGGGGCTCGGAGGAGCCGCCGAGTGGAACCACGACGGCGATCAGCGAGATCCTGATCAGCAACAAGCCGGCGGGCGATAGCCTGGAGACGGGCGGCCTCGTCACGCTGCGCGCTGAAGCGCTGGACAGCCGCCGGACCGTCATCGTGAACCTGCCCGCACCGGTGTGGTCGACCGGCACGCCCGAGCTGGTGAGCGTGAATGCGACGTCGGGGGAGGTCCGCGCCCTGAAGGCGGGTTCGGCGACGGTCACCGCGACGATCAATGCGACGGCCGCGACGTATCCGCTGCGCGTGGTCGTCCGCACCGCGTCGGTGAGCGTGACGCCCAAGACCGTCACGCTGCTCACCGAGGAGACGCGGCAGCTCACGGCGCAGGCGCTGGACGCATCGGGGGCCGCCATCGCGGACCGCACGGTCGCGTGGGAGTCGCGCACGCCTGCCGTGGCGAGCGTCTCGAACAGCGGCCTCGTGACGGCGCTGACTGCAGGGCAGGCTGTCATCGTCGCCACGAGCGAGGGGCGCCGCGACAGCGCGACGTTCACCGTGCGCGCCCGCGTGGCGCGCGTGCGGGTCGATGCACCCAACGGCACCAGCCTCGAGGCGGGGACTGCCCTGCCGCTCACGGCGGTCGCGCTGGACGCGAGCGGAGGCGTGCTGTCGGGCCGGCCGATCGTCTGGAGCTCCGCAGCTTCGTCCATCGCGACGGTGGACAGTACGGGCCGCGTCGTCGGCGTGCGGCCCGGCACGGCCGATATCACGGCGACGAGCGAGGGGCGCTCTGCCAGCGTCACCGTGCGCGTGATCGTCCCGCCGCTGAGCATCGTGGGCTTCACCACGCCGGTCGCCGGCGGGGGCGCACGCCTCCGGCGCTGGGCACTCGACGGCAGCAGCGTGGATCTCGGCCCGGTGGTCCTCCCGATCGCGAGCGGCAACGTCGTTCGACAGAACGATCACGGGCAGATCGTCGCCACGCGTGTGGGCACCGGCGGCGTCGGCCGGGGCTTCGTGTACACCGTCGCCAACGGCGCCGTCGAACTGCCGTCCCTGGGTGGAGCGTCGACTGCGGAGGCCGTGAACAACGAGGGCCTCATCGTGGGACGCGCAGCGAACGCAGCCGGAGACTTCCAGGCGGTAGCGTGGCAGGACGGGGTGCTCATCCGCCTGCCACGACTCGCAGGCGAGACGCAGTCCCGCGCAGCTGCCATTAACAACGTCGGCGCGATCGCAGGCGCGAGCACGGTCGGTGGTACCGAGCACGCGGTCCTCTGGCCGTCGGGTGCGTCCTCGCAGGCCCAGGATCTTCACGACGCCGTGGTCCGAGGCGCCTCTGCCGGCGATGTGATTCGACAGTCGGAGGCCGTGGCGATCAGCAGCGTGGGCCAGGTGCTCATTCGTGCGGTGACCGCCTCGGATCAGATCCGCTGCTTCATCTGGGCCATCGGCAGCGCGCAGGATCTGTCGCCGATCGTCCTGCAGTCCGTGCCCGCGGAGAACAGAGCCGGCTGCGCGCCGTTCGACATGGTTGGAAACAACGTGGTCGGGAGCTACACGCTGACGAACGGAACGTCCCTTCCCTTCCTCCTCAACATCTCGGATCGCACGGTCGTTCGCCTCGCCATCATCAGCGGAAGCTTCGGGCACGCGCGAGGCGTCAACGAGGCGGGTGACGTGGTCGGACGCACGCTCCAGGGCGGGCGCAACGTCGCGGTGATCTGGCGCGCGGGTGCGTACGACGCGCCGCGCGTGCTGGCGGGTGGCACCTTCGACTCCGCGGAGGTCATCAGCAACCCACGCTGAGCCAGACCGATCGGATGGGGAGATCCGACCCATCCGATCGGCGACCGCCTCGATGAGCAGGAGCGACGGCGCCCGGCCGCCACGCATGAATCGCCCGCAGGCCGGAGCCGGCCTGCGGGCGATCTCGTCGATGCTCGGCCTGGTCGCTCTCCGCCGGCGAGCCGGTGGGATACGAGCTCCGCGCGGGTCTCGTTAGGGCGTGCCGCTGACCCCAGCCCTCGGCAGCTGCCGGGCGTCCTCGATCCGCACGGTCGGCTCCCCGAGCTTGGCGTTGCGCTCGCGCACCCGGGCGTTCTCGGCGATGATGCGGTCACGATCGGCCTGCAGCCGGAGCTCCGCATCGAGGCGTTGCGCGGCCTGCTGCCGCTCCTCGAACCGGGCGAGCACGTTCGGGAAATCCTGCGACTCCCGCTGGTACGCGCGCCACTGGCTCGAGTACGACCGCTGTCCCAGCAGGTGGCCGACCAACCCGCCGCCTACGGCCCCCGCCCCCGCCGCCAGCCCGAGGCAGCCGCCCGTCAGCTCGGACGTCGTCCCCGCGGGCTCGCGCACGCCATCGGGCCGCACGCGGAATACCGGCACGTCCTTCTTGCAGACGAGGGAGCCCGCGCCTCCGGCGACCGCCGCCCCAATCAGGCCGCCCACGACGATCGAGCCGATGGACCGTGTCCGCCGCGGTGGGGTCGGCGGCGTGGGGCGCGGCCCCGACTCGCGAAGGCGGAGGAGCTGCGCACGACGATCCCGGAGCTCCGACTCGCCGAGACGCGGCGGGACGGGCTGCGTGTCCTCTGGCAGGCGCAGCGACACCACGGCGACCTTCTCAGGCGGGACCGTCAGCGACAGTCGGTAGGGCACACCAGTGCCACGACTCACCTCGATCACCATGCTCTTCTCGGGCGTGACCGGAGCCGCCAGCGGGGCCTGCCCGATCTGGCGCCCGTGGAGGCGAACCTGCCCACCTGACGGCTCCGTGCGCACCTCCAGCGCGCTGCCCCGATAGCAGACGTCGCGCAGGGAGCTGGTGAACGAGGCGCTCGCGCCGAGTGTGCGCAGGCGCTGCTCCGCAGCCGAGTCGACAGGGAAGGTCAAGCAGTTCTGCCGGGCCAGCTCGAGCATCCGCGTCTCGAGGCCCGCGACGACGGCCTCCGCGACGTCCGTCAGCGTGTAAGGCCGAACCTGTGCCGTTGCGCTGCGTACGCTCAGCGCGAGCGCGACTGCCGAGAGACCGCACCCGATCCACCACCGCGACATGGCGTTACCTCCGTACCACCTGTGAGAAGGACCCATGCCCGACACCGGATGTGATGAGGGCGATGGTGATCACTGCCAGCACTACGAGCACTAGGGACAGGGCGTCGAGCCGCCACTGAGCTTCGCGTGCGTCGCACACGCGACGGCGTTGCGGTTCCTCGCCGCCGCCAGCTCGCGTCGGAGGCTGGCGACGGCTCGCGCCTGCGGGAACTCGCCCTCGAGCGCATCGATCTCTCGCTCGACACGCTCCAGCCGCTGTGCGGCATCCCGGAAGGCCGCATCGCTCGTCGCGTACTCCGCGATCCGAATGCGTCCCTGGATCATCGTGACCTGAGCGTCCGTCGGCTCGCGCGGCGGCGCCTTCTCGGGCGGCTGGGCTCCCCCCGCCGCAGGCGATGGCGCAGGTGTACGCTCCGGCGGTCGGCTCGCGACGCGCGGCCGTTCGCCCGGCGACGGGGCAGGCTCCCGACGCGGCGGAGGGGGCTTCGGTGAGTCTCCACCGACAGCGGGTGCGTCCGGCCTACCCGATGTGCCCTGGGTGCTGTGGCTGCCCTGGCTGCCCTGCTTAGACGCGACGCCAGCAGGTGCGCCGCTCGCACCGGCCGGTGCCCTTGCAACCGGCGGCGTCCCCGCCCCCGACGCCGTTCCGGTTTCCTGCGCCTGCTGGACCGTCGCCCCATCTCGGGGACCGCCGCGCAGAGCATCACCCGACAGCCTACTCGCGCCCCACGCTGCGGTGCCCGCGGCGACGACCGCCGCCGCGACCAGCAGCGGCGTTCGCGTCGGTGCGCGCGACGACGACTGTCCCTCAATCGCGCGACGCAGGTCGTCGCGCAGCTCCGCGGCCGTCTGGTACCGATCCTCGACGGCGCGCGCCATCGCGCGCGATACCACGGCATCGAGCGCGCGCGGCACCTGCTGCGCGGCCTTGCTGGGCCTGGGGGGCGGATCGATCAGGCGTCGATTCACCATCGCCTCGCGGCTCGGTCCCTCGAATGGAGGGGCGCCGGTCAGCATCTCGTACAGCACGCATCCCAGGCTGTAGAGATCACTGCGTCCGTCGACCGCGCCGCCGAGCAGCTGCTCGGGACTCATGTACGCGGGCGTTCCGATCACGAAGCCGGTGCGCGTCACCTTCTGCGCCTCCGACTCCATCGCCTTCGCGATGCCGAAGTCGACGATCTTCACCGTCCGTGGGCCATCGGGATCGCCCACGACGAGAAGGTTGTCCGGCTTCAGGTCGCGGTGCACGACCTTGAGCTGGTGCGCCGCCGCCAAGCCGTCGGCGATCTGCATCGCGAGCGACGCGGCCACGGCCGGGGGCAGCGCGCCCTGGGACTTCAGCAGCGCGGACAGCGAGATGCCGTCCACGTACTCCATCGAGAGGTAGACCAGCCCTTCGGGCGTCTCGCCGAAGTCGTACACCCGCGCGACGTTCGCGTGATCGATCTCGGCGGCGTTGCTGGCCTCTCGGTTGAACCGGCTCGCCGCATCGGGATCGCGCGACATCTCGGAGCGCATCACCTTCAGCGCCTGCAGCCGCCGGAGCTTGACGTGCTGGGCGAGGTAGACCTCGCCCATCCCGCCTTCCCCGAGCTTGCGCAGCACATGGTACCGCCCGGCGACGACCTGCCCCACGAGTGTGGCGGGATTCGCACGATCGAGGAGCGCCGAGCCGTCGATCGCACAGAAGCGGGTGCCGCGCTCGTACTCCTTGCCACACGCCGGGCAGATCACGTGGCGAGCCAGCGCCGCCGCCGAGTCGCCCGTCGCGTCGCCTGCGGCCTCGCCGCCCGCCGCCCGCAGCACCTGCGTGCGCCGCAGTTCGATCCCCGCGCCCCCCGGGGAGGTCGCCAGCCGGAGCGCGACGACGTCGGAGCTGCCCGGCCGGCGGGCGAAGTGTACGGGCGCGCCGTCGTCGGACCGCCGCATGGTGCCGAGCAGCTCGTATCCGCCTGCCGCGGCGAGCTGGCGGATCTGCTCCTGTCGCTGTGCCGCGTCACCTGCCATCGAGGGCCCGTCGCCAGCGACGTCCGCGCCGCAGCGTGCGCAGGCACGGGCCCAGCTATCGAGCTCCGCGCCGCACTGCGGGCACGGCGTCGTCGGCATCGGCACCGCGGGGCCCAGCTGATCGGTGACGATCAGCGAGTACTCGGAGCCATCAGCGCCGCCGGTCGGCGCGAGCTGCAGGGCGACGAGCCGACCCGAGTCCGAAGCGCGCGCGAGATAGACGATGGAGTCGGGCCCGCGACGGCCCAGCTCCCCCAGGATGTCGTAGTGGCCGCGCGTCGCCTCGCGCACTGCCTGCAGCAACGCCTCGGCTGCTCCGTCCTGCGCGTTCGATCTCGATGGTGTCACGGCGGGTGAGATGAGCGGCCCACCCCGGAGCAGCGTCGTGCGACATGCGAGGCGAATCTCGTGCGGAGCGGAGCGCGAGCGATTATACGCGCCCGTGACCGGCGACGAAAGGACGGGTCCGGCGAGCATCGGAACTCGCCTGCGTCACCCTCACACCGCCGTGCTCGTCCAGTAGCCCTCTCACCCCGCCAGCGCGCGCGGCTGCGGCAGCGACACCACCGCCCGCACCCCACCCCCCGGGCTCTCCCGCAGCTCGACGCGCCCGCCGTGCTGCTGCACCAGGTCGCGCACCACGCTCAGCCCCAGCCCGCTCCCGCCGGTCGCGCCGCCCCGGTCCCCCAGCCGCACGAACGGCCGCCAGACGCGCCCGCGATCCGACGGCGCGATGCCCGGCCCCTCGTCGTCGACCGTGAGGACCACGCACGGCGCGCGCGTCGCCGTCGCCGGCTCGATGGCGACCGTGACGGCCACCGTCTGCCCGTCGGGCCCGTGCTTGATCGCGTTGTCGATCAGGTTGAGCAGCACCTGCCGCAGCGCGCCCATGTCCGCGTGCACCATCAGGTCGCCCGGGTAGTCGGCCGCCAGCCGCACCGCGCGCGCGTCCGCCGCCAGCTCCATGCTCGCGAGCACGTCGTCCATCACGTCCTCGAGGTCGAGCCACGCGCGGTCGATCGCGTGGCCCCCATGCTCGCCGCGCACGTGCAGCAGCACGTTGTCGACGAGCCGGCCGAGCCGGATCGCCTCGCGATGGATCACGCCGAGCCAGCGCGCGCGCTGCGCCTCCTCGTCGCCGCGGGCGGGAACCAGCAGCGTCTCGCTCAGCAGTGCCATGTGCGCGAGCGGCGTGCGCAGCTCGTGCGAGATCGCGGCCACGAAGTCGCGGCGCGCCTCGACCAGCTGGTGCCGGCGACGGAGCTGCAGCATCACGCCCGCCACGAAGCACGCGCCCAGCGCCGCCACGCCGCCCAGCAGCCACTGCGTGCGCGCGACGGGCCCCACGATCGCGGACACCAGCCGCTCGCCGTGCGCGCCGTCCAGCGCGGCGCCGATCACCAGCCCGAGCGCGGGATCGTCGTACTCGGCGACGAACGGGGCGGCGGGCGTCGCGAACGGGGAGCCGACCACGCCCGGCGTGGCGTACAGCACGCGCCCGACCGTGTCGCGCACCTGCAGCGCGAACAGGTCGATCGGCGAGGCGACCGGCCGGACGTCCACGTGCCTTCCACCGTCGGCGCCGGGGTGCGAGCGCCGCACCGTCGCGCGCAGCGTGCGGCGCTCGCTCGCCGGCGCGAGCCCCGGCGTCGTGGCGCCTGCGGGCATCCACGCGTCGACGCGTGCGCCCGTCCGCCAGTCGCGCCCGAGGAACGACACCGGCATCGGCAGCGTGCGCGCCGCGCGCGCGCCCAGCTCGCGCACCAGGTGCCCGTGCGTCAGCGTCACGCCGTACACCGCGCGCGGCGTCCCGTCGGCGCCGCGCTGCACCGCGACGTGCAGGTCGACCGGCGTGCGCCCGACGCGCACCTCCGCGTGCTGCAGCGCGAGCGGGCGCGCGTGCAGCGCCGGGGCGAGGCGCGCGACCGCGCGCAGCACCGCCTCCGCCGTCGCGCCGTCGCCCATCGCGCCCGTCGCGTCCACGCGCGCATCGGGAGCGCCGCCGAGCGCGACACGGAACGTCCCCATCCTCCCGTCGGGCCGCAGACCGAGCTGGGTGAAGCGCTCGCGCACCGACGTCGCGAGCTCCGAGGCGGTCGGCGCCTCCACGGCGCGATCGCCTTGCTGCACCGGCGCGAGCACGAGCGACAGCAGGTGCTGCCGGTCGGCGTCGATCTGGCGGCCGAGCGACTGCGTGAGGTGGAGCGCGACCGTCTGCAGCGCCTCGCCGACGGCGGCGCGGTCTGCAGTGGTACGCTGCGCGATCTGCACGCCGGTGAGCGCGACGAGCGCCGCGCTCACCGCGAGCGCCGCGGGGAACGCCGCGCCGCGCCAGCCGCGCCGCAGGCGGCCGAGCAGCGGCGCGAGCCGCCGTCGACCGTCGACGCGCGAGGCGCCGCTCGCGGCGATGGACGCCTGCGGCGTCCGCTCCGCCACGCCGGCGCTCATCCGGCCGGCGTGGCGTCCGACTCGTACGCGGCGCGCAGCGCGGCGGCGACGCGGCCGCGGCTCGGCACGCCCACCTTCGCCAGCACCTGCTCGACGTGGTTGCGCACCGTGAAGCGGCTGATCGCCAGCGACTCGGCGATCTCGCGGTTGTTGAGCCCCGCCGCCATCAGGCGCGTCACCGCCGCCTGCCGCTGCGTGAGACTGAAGCGCGCGACGAGCGCCGCGTCGGTGTAGCCGATGAGGTCCGTGGCGGCCGATGGTGCCGCCTCGCGCGCCGGCGTCGCGTCGTCCGACGCCGCCAGGCCGGCGCGCCGCAGGAGCGCGCTCACGCGCCCCAGCAGCTCGGCGACGGTGAACGGCTTGGTCACGTAGTCGTCGGCGCCGAGCCGGAAGCCCTCGACCTTGTCGGCGGGCGCGCCGCGCGCCGAGAGGATCAGCACCGGCATCCACACGCCGTCGTCGCGCAGGCGGGCGAGCACCGTGAACCCGTCGACGTGCGGGAGCCCGAGGTCGAGCAGGAGCAGGTCGGGCACGCGCTGCCGCACCATGAGCAGCGCCTCGCGCCCGTCGCGCGCGCGCTCCACGGCGTAGCCGGCGTGCCGCAGGTTGTAGAGGAGCGCCTCGGCGAGATCGTGCTGATCCTCGACGACCAGGATGTGGGCGCCGGAGGACGTCGACGGCGGCATGCGAAGGCGGCAGCGGAGGGGAGAGGCGCGCCCCGGCGCGGAACGACGCCGGGGGCGCGGGGCTCCCGCAATCTACGGCCGCCTCTGCAGGCGAGGCTGGGCCACGTGACCCATGAGGCACGACGCGCGCGCTCGGGAGCCGAGCGCGCGCGCCGCGATCACGCGGCCAGGCCCGATGCGCGGCGCCGACGGCGCGCCGCGACGCCGCCGACCGCCAGCCCGCCCGTGGCGAGCAGCGCGAGCGCGCTCGGCTCCGGCGTCGTCGTGGTGGGGACGCGCTCCGCCAGCGTAAAGGCGAGGTTGTCCGCGTAGCCGTCGTTCGCGTTGCCGGCGGTGCGCTGCGCCGTGAGGACGATCTGCACCGACCGCGTCTGGCTGGGGAGCACGCCGAGGGTGCTCATCGCGAACAGCCCCGTCTCACCACCGCGGGCCGCGGCGTTCGGCCCGACGAGCGTCGCGGCGCCGAGCACCTCGTCGGCGGCGCCGCGGAAGCTGGCGGAGAGCGTCACGAAGTCGTCCTGGTTGGCGAAGCCGCCCAGGTATCCGGCGAGCGTGAAGCCCACGCGGCCCGCGTCGATCAGCGCGGCGAGCCCGTCGAACGTGTGCAGGGCGACCGACTGCGTGAGCGTCGACAGCGCGTTCGACGCGCCGCCGGCGAAGAAGCCGCAGCCGCGCTGCTCGGGGCCGGGGCTCGTGGTGGCGGGGTAGTCGCCCGTGCCGTAGGCCACCACGCGGTGGCCGCCGGTCGCGGCCCAGCCGCTCACGGTGCCCGCGGTCGTGCACGTGGCGTTCGCGCCGGCCTCCGCGTCGGGGTTCACGATCAGGTTCGTGCCGAACTGCGCGACGGCCGGACGGGGCACGGCCGCGACGAGCGCGACGACGAGCGGGATGGTGCGCGCGGTGGCGCGCAGGAACGCGGTGCGGAGCAGCGACATGGGACGATGCGCGAGGATGAGGAGAGTCGGCCGGCCGATCGGGCGCAGGCGTCGGCAATCATGCGGGGGGACGCGCGCCGCCCGCATGGTGCGGATGCACCTAGGCGCGAGCGCCACACCTCGCGCGTCGCGTGCGCTACTCCTCGTCGGCCGCGGCGTTCGTCCACACCTCCAGCCCGTGGGCCGCCTCGCCATCGCCGTCGCCGACCGCGCGCGCGCGGCGCAGGCCGAGCCGCCGCGGCACCGCGATGCTGCGCGCGTTGCGCGGATCGCAGCGGATCTCGACGTGGCGCAGCCGCGGCAGCGTGCGCGCGACGTCGAGCATCGCGCGCACGGCCTCGGTCGCGTGGCCCCGCCCCGTCGCGTCGGCGCGCAGCCAGTAGCCGATCTCCACCCGATCGGCCGCGTCCGCGGCGACGCGCCGCTCCGCCGTGCGCGGGTAGAGCCCCACGCCGCCCAGCAGCCGCGCGCCGTCGGCCGTGAGGATCGCGTACAGCCACTGGCGTCCCGCGTCGAAGTCGTCGCGGTAGCCGGCCAGCCGCTCGGCGAGCGTCGGGAGCGGCGCCGACGTCGCGACGTGCGCCGGGATCCACGGCAGCAGGTGCGCGCCGTTCGCCTCCAGCACCGGCTGCAGGAGGAGCGCGTCGTCGGGGTGCCAGCGGCGCAGCAGCAGCCGCGCCGTGCGGATCGCATCTGGAACGGGTGGGCGCACGGCGTGAGGCTACGGCACCAGCGTCGTCGCCGCGAGGGTCAGCGTGCGCGTCGCGCCGTCGCGCGCCAGCTCGAACGCGACGGGCGTCGTGCGCGCGCGCAGCGCGCTCCACGCGCCCGGCGCGAGCGCGGACGCCGCCGTCCCGTCGACGCGCACGATCTCGTCCCCCTCGCGCACGCCCGCGCGCTCCGCCGCGCTGCCGGGCATCACCCGCACGGCGACGAGGCTCGCGCCGCGGCGCACCGCGTCGAAGCCGAACGAGCGCACCGCGGGCGGCGCGGGAATCGGCGCCGTGCTCGCGCGCGCGAGGCGCACGCGCCGGTTCGCCTGGTCGAAGGTGATCGCGAGCTGCCGCAGCGCCTGCGCGCCGATCGAGAAGGCGCTCGGCAGCTGCTCGGGCACCGCCAGCACGTTGAGCAGCGGCCGCTCGAAGGTGTGGGCCCCGACGCGCACGTCCGCCGCCAGGCGCGCGGCGCGCACCGGCACGGCGCCGAACCCGGTGACGGCGAGGCCGACGACGGCCGGCTCGCCCGCGAGCGGCACCTCGCCGAGCCGCGCCGGCACGGTGCCGAACATCCCCGGCCCGAGCGCGTTGAGGACCGCCGGCACGCGCCGCCCGCCGACGTCCACCTCGATCCCGAGGACGTCCGCCACGCCCCAGAACCGGCCCGCGGGCACCAGCGGCAGCACCGAGGCGCCGTCGGGCGCGGGGAGCGCGCCGCCCGCGAGCTGCAGCAGGCCGCCCGGGAAGTCGAGCGTCACGAGCATGCCCGCGAGGGTCGCCAGTCCGAGGATGCCGTCGGTCGGGCCCGGGAGCGCCTCGGGCGCGACGGCGAGCACCCCGTGCAGCACGGCGCCGCCCACGTCGATCGAGTCGACGGCGACGGTCGCGAGCTGCGTCCCCTGCGCCGACGCGCGCAGCCCGAGCCGCTCCAGCGTGCGCGGCGCGAGCTCGGTGGGCCCGATGGTCGCCACCGCGAAGCGGAAGGGGCCCTGCCCGTTGATCCGCACCTCGACCACCGGCTGCATGTCGCCCTGCAGCGGCACCGCCACGCCACCCTCGGGCACGACCGCGCGGGCCGCAGGCCGCATCGTACGCGGGTCGAGCGTGCGCCCCGTGAACGCCGTGGCGCCCGGGCCGCGCGCGCCGGGCGTCGCCGGCGGCGCCTGCGCCACGAGCGGGGAGGCGGCGGCGAGCAGCAGCGCGCCGGCGAGGACGTGGAGGCGCGCGCGAGCGCACGCGCGGGGCGATACGGAGCGAGGCATCGGAAGGGGAGCGGAGGAGGACGATCGGCGCCGGACCATCGGCGCCGCGCATCGATACGAACCGCCGCGCGCGCGCGGCATGGGCCGTGTGACCCTCCCCCTGGCCTCCACACGGCCGCCCGGCGTGCGCTTCTTCGCGAGATGCGCCGATGTGGAGGCCGATCGGGCTATCCCGTCGGGCGCGCTTCGGCACATATTGATCTCAACGTCCGTTTACGGGCGGGCGTAGTCGGCGAGAAGCCGGTGCCCTCCCCGCTCCACGAGACGCGAGCTCCGCCGATGTTCGTCGACCGATCGAACCCCGCTGCGGCCCGATACTCCCGGGCGATGCGCCCGTGCCTCACCGACGACGCCTTCGATCGGGAGCGGGCGCTCGGCGCCGTGGTGACGCTCGTCCGGGACCTCGAGCAGATCGGCGAGGCGCCCGAGACGATCGTGCGGCTCGCCGAGGAGCTCCTGCCGATCGCGGCGCAGGACCGCGACTCGGTGTTCACGATCACCCTGCGCGACTGGATCCGGACCACTGCCCGGCGCACGCTCCGTGCATCGACGCCGCTCGCCCGCGGCCCGGCGCCGCGCCCTTCCCCGCACTAGCGAGGCGATGTCCGACACCGAGGCATTCACGATCGCGATCGACCGGCTGCACGACGCCCTGCGCGGCCAGGGGGCGTTCGACGGCGAGGCCCGCCGCCGGGCGATCGAGGAGTTCGTCGGCACCGGCCGCGCGCTCGGCCGCTCCGATCCGCTCATCCGATCGCTCGTCGGCTTCGCGTTCGACCAGGCGGCCGGCCCGATGGTCAACCTCCGCGCCGACGCCCTGGCCGTCGTCGACGACCTGCTCGGTCACGGTCCGCCGGCCGCCCCCTAGCCGTCCGCCCGATCGCGTGGGATCCTAGGAGTGGGCCGCGCGGCATCGCCCCTCGCGCGATCGGGCGGCCCCGCGCGCGGCCCGCCTCGCGGACCTCGCGCCCCGCTCCCGCCCCTCCCGCCCCCCTCCCGACGGCTGCCGCGCCCATGAGCCAGCACGAACCGTCGTTCGAGGAGCTCCTGGCCGACATCGGCCGTCGCCTGCGCCCCGTGCTGCCGGAGATGCCGCAGGCCGACTTCGAGGCGCTCGTGCGGCGCATCGCGACCGTGAAGGCGCAGTGGAGCCACACGCCGGTCACGCCGCCGCAGTCGTCGCCCGCGATCCAGCCGCGGCGCCCGCGCCCCGACCGTTCCTGACGCGGCCGCGCCACGCGGCGCGCCCCCATCCACGCCGCCGCCCGCGCCGCCGTCGCCTCGCGCGACGGCGGCGTTCGCACGTCGTGCCGCCCGCATCCGCCCGCGAATCCGCGCGCGAATCCGCGTGCGACCCCGCACGCCGGCGGCCGGCGCGCACACGCGGTGACCCGGCCGGCCGGGAACGTGACGACGCCGATGTGACCTTTCGAAAATCGGCGGTCGAAAATGCTAAAGGCGACGTGCGTCCGTGCCGATACATGACGGCGAGGGCAGAAATGGGAGCGTGTCGATGCGCGCTCCAATCCCCCTCCAACACACCCCGTCATCCCGGAGACACGATGTCGCTCCTGCGCCATACCGCCGGCCTGCTGCGCCGCCCGACCACGCTGACCACCCTCGGCGCCATCGCGCTGAGCGGGCTCGCCGCCTGCGCCGACGCGCCGAGCGCGCCGGCCGCCGCCTCGGCCGAGTCGCTGGCGCCGAGCGAGGCGCCGCAGTTCGCGCTGCTGAGCAGCGCGCAGACCGCGAACGTGCTGACGCGCAGCAGCGCCCTCTCCTACAGCGTGCGCGTGGCGCAGACGATCGGCTCGGCCGGCGGCACGATCACGGTGCCGAGCACGGGGCTGACGCTGGTGGTGCCGGCCGGCGCGGTGAGCGCGCCGACCACCTTCACGATCAGCTCGCCCGCGGGCCGCGGCGTGTGGTACGACTTCGGGCCGAGCGGCGCCAAGTTCGCCGTGCCGCTCGTGATCAAGCAGGACCTGCGCGGGATGGCGCTGACGGGGCTCGACCGCCGCCAGTTCGAGGGCGCCTACTACGTCGACGGCACGCGCAGCGAGACCACCAGGACGGCGAAGGTCACCGAGGTGCTGCCGGTGACGTTCAACGCGACCGGCACGGAGCTGACCTTCAAGGTCACGCACTTCAGCGGCTACATGGTCTCCACCGGCCGCACGCGCTGAGGAGACGACGCCGATGCCCACGCCCACGCTCCGCCCGTTCACGACCGGCGCGCTCGCGCTGCTGACCAGCCTCGCCGCGGTCGCCTGCGGCGACGTGCCGTCCGCGCCGCGCGCTTCTGCCGCGCCGTCGGCACTCGCTCCGAGCGCGGCGCCCGCGCGCGCGGTCTACACGGTCGGCGACACGACGGTGACGACGTTCACCTACAACCCGCTCGCCGGCCACGAGCAGACGTTCGCCGGGACGCACAAGCTGACGATGCCCGCGCGCGCCGTCTGCGACCTGCTGCTCTCGGGCTACGGCCCCGCGCTCTGGGACGCGCCGTGCGTGCCGACGCTGCTGCCGGTGGCCTTCACGGCGCGGGCGTGGCGCGACGCGGCGGGCCACCCGCACATCCGCTTCAGCCCCGACGTGCGCTTCGTGCCGGGCGCGGTGGTCACGCTGCGCCTCAAGGACCAGACGGCCGCCACCCAGGGGCTCGGCACCATCGTGTGGTGCCCCACCGGCCAGACGACCTGCCTCAACGAGGCGCTGACGGACGCCTCGATGCAGACGCGCTACGAGCCGCAGCAGGGCTTCGTCTACCGCCGGCTCAAGCACTTCAGCGGCTACAACGTGGTGGTCGACCGCGACGGCTCGGGCTCGGGCGGCGACGAGGGCACCGGCTTCGGCGGCGGCTTCTGACCGACCGGGGAACGACGGGGGAGCGACGGGGAACGTCTGGAGAACGCCCGCGGCACGACGGAGAAACGTCGACCGCGGGGACGTCGACCGGGGAAAGCAGGGGGACGGAGCAGGACGGGCGGTCGGCCGTCGGGGGACGGGCCGGCCGCCCGGGGATCGGGATCGAGAGCGGGGGGACGGAACGCGAACGGGGGCGGCCAGGCGTGGCCGTCCCCGTTCGTGCGTGCGTCGGCCGGCGCGCCCGCCGGAGGAGCGACGCCCCCGGACGTCAGGCCACCTGCGGCGCGGCGAAGAGCGGCGCGGCGACCAGCGCCGTCGCGCCCCGCAGGCGCGGATGGTCGCTCGGCGGCTCCGGGATCAGCGGGGTGGCCGCCGCGTCGGCGGTGAGCGCGCGGGCGACGATGCTCTCGCGCACGATCGGGAGCAGCTGGTCCCACGCCGCGGTGATCTCGCCGCCGACGTAGATCTGTCCCGGATTGATGGCGTTGATGATGACGGCGAGCCCGGTGCCCAGGTGCCGCGCGGTCTCCTCGAGCGCGGCGACGGCGCGCGCGTCGCCCGAGCGGGCGCGCGCGAGCACGTCGAGGATCGTCAGCCCCGTCTCCTGCAGCAGGCGGCGCGTCTGGAGCGGCGCGAGCTCCTGCCCCAGGTAGCGCGACAGGGTGGCGAGGTTCGACGTGTGCGCCTCCAGGCAGCCCACGGCGCCGCAGAGGCAGCGCGGCCCCGCCAGGTCGATCGGGATGTGCCCGAACTCGCCGGCCGTGTTGCCGTGGCCGCGCACGACCTCGCCGTTGACCACGACGCCCGCGCCCACGCCGTCGCCGATCGTGACGTAGACGAAGTCGGTGAGCGTCTCGCGCCCGCGCTGGCCGAGCCACATGTGGGCGAGCGCGCAGGCGATCGGGGCGTTCTCCACGTGGACCGGGAGGCCGAGCGCGTCGGCGAGCGCGTCGCGGAGGTCGACGTCGCGCCAGCCCAGCTGCGGCGCGTTGAGGATGCGCCCCGTGCGGTGGTCGACCATGCCGGGGACGACGAGCCCCACGCCCTCGCAGCGGCCGACGGCGCCGTGGGTGGCGAGGACGCGCTGGATGCGCTCCGTGAGGGCCGCCACGAGCGCCGCCGGCTCGGGGATCGTCTCGAACTGCTCGAGCGCGATCGGCGTCCCGCCGAAGTCGCTCAGCATCAGGTAGGTGCGGCTGAACCGGATGTCGACGGCGACGACGAGCCGGTCGCGCGTGCGCACGTAGAGCATCTTCGGCTTGCGGCCGCGCGGCGCGTCGACGGTGGCGCCCTCGTAGATCGCCTCCTCGTGCAGCAGCTCGTCGACGAGCGAGGTGACCATCCCGCGCCCGATGTCCATCCGCCGGGCGAGATCGGCGCGCGAGATCGGCTGGTGCTCGCGCACCAGGTTGAGCACGATCTGGCGGTTGATCTCGCGGGGGGTGGAGCGGGTGGCGCGAACGAAGCGCCGGGTGTTGATCTTCCGCACGACGGGGCGAGTGGGGGAAGCGGCCGGGGCCGCGGGGCCCGGGCGGACCTCGGTATTGCGCTTTCCGGGGCCCAGCCCTACACTGGCGCCAGATATTGTTTTTCGCAAGAACAATATGTCGACGCGCCGGACGATCGCGGCGGGCGTGCCACAGCGATCGCGTGGTACGCGCCGTAGATTTGGCACCACTGGATCGGCAGTTTGTTCTGCGGCCGTTCAAAATGCCGGACTCGTGCGTGGATGTGCGCGTCCGGACCGGATCTCAGCCCCGCCTCCGTGTCCGCTCCCACGCGCGACGTTCGCGCCTCCGCCGTCCCTGCGGCCGCCACGTCGGCGGGCGAGCCCCTGGTCCTCCACGAGGACCGCTTCTTCTCGGCCGACCCGACGCAGCGGCGCCTCGCCCGCACGCTCTACGAGGAGACGCGCGCGCTCCCCCTGGTCTGCCCGCACGGCCACGTCGAGCCGGCGCTGCTCGCCGAGAACGCGCCCTTCCCGGAGCCGACCGCGCTCCTGCTGATCCCGGATCACTACATCTTCCGGATGCTCTACTCGCAGGGCGTCCGGCTGGAGGATCTGGGGATCCCGACGCGCGACGGCACGCCGGTCGAGGGCGATCCGCGCCGCATCTGGCAGCGCTTCGCCGAGCACTGGCACCTGTTCCGCGGCACGCCCACGCGCGCCTGGCTCGACCACGAGCTGCACGAGGTCTTCGGCGTGCGCGAGAAGCTCTCGGGCGAGACCGCGCAGGCGATCTACGACCAGATCGCCGAGCGGCTGCAGAGCCCAGAGTACCGCCCGCGGGCGCTGTTCGAGCGCTTCAACATCGAGGTGCTCGCGACCACCGACGCGGCGAGCGACACGCTGGAGCACCACCGCACGATCCGCGAGTCCGGCTGGTCGGGGCAGGTGATCCCGACCTTCCGCCCCGACGCGGTGCTGCGCATCGCCGCGCCCGCGTGGCGCGACGCGATGGCGTCGCTGGAGCGCGTGCACGGGGCGCCGATCGCCGACCACGCGGCGTTCCTCGACGCGCTGGTCGCGCGCCGCGCCTTCTTCCGCAGCATGGGCGCGACGGCCACCGACCACGCGGTCGTCGAGCCGTACACCGCCGCGCTGCGCCCCGAGGAGGCGGACGCGCTCTTCCAGCGCGCGCGGCAGGGTGAGGCGACGCCGGCCGACCAGCGCCGCTACGAGGCGCACATGCTCATGGAGATGGCACGCCTGAGCATCGAGGACGGGCTGGTGATGCAGCTGCACCCGGGCGCGCTGCGCGACCACAACGGCGTCGTCGCGCGGCGCTTCGGCGCCGACAAGGGCGCCGACATCCCGGTCGCCACCGAGTACACGCGCAACCTGCAGGCGCTGCTGGAGACCTACGGCAACGACCCGCGGCTGACGCTCGTGCTGTTCACGCTCGACGAGTCGACGTACGCGCGCGAGCTGGCGCCGCTGGCCGGCCACTACCCCGCGCTGCGCCTCGGCCCCGCGTGGTGGTTCCACGACTCGCTGGAGGGGATGACGCGCTACCGCGAGCGCGTGACCGAGACGGCCGGCATCTACAACACGGCGGGCTTCAACGACGACACGCGCGCCTTCTGCTCGATCCCGGCGCGCCACGACCTGTCGCGCCGCGTGGACGCGAACTGGCTCGCGGGGCTCGTCGCGCGCCACGTGATCGACCTGAGCGACGCGCGCGAGATGGCGCGCGCCCTGGCGTACGACCTGGTGCGCCGCACCTACAAGCTGGACGCCGACTCGTGAGCGCCGAGACGCAGCCCACGGAGCTGATCGGGCTCCGCACCTCCGACCGCGTGGCCGCCGCGCCGCCCGCGCCGCCCGCCACCGGTCCCGCCGCGGTGCGCGTCCACCCGGACGACGACGTCGCGGTCCTCATCCGCCCCCTGCCCGCGGGCAGCGAGGTCGCGGTCGAGGGCGCGCGCGTCACGCTCGCCGAGGACGTGCCCGCCGGCCACAAGGTCGCGCTGCGCGCGCTCCGCGCCGGCGAGACGGTGCACAAGTACGGCATGCCGATCGGCGCCGTGACGGTGGACGTGGCGCCGGGGACGTGGCTGCACGCGCACAACCTGAAGACGCGGCTGGAGGGGACGCTGGAGTACGTCTTCAACGGCGAGCGTTCAGCGGTCAGCGATCAGCGTGGCTCCGCATCGCTGAACGCTGAACGCTCCACGCTCACCTTCGATGGCTACCGCCGCGCCTCCGGGCGCGTAGGGACGCGCAACGAGGTCTGGATCATCAACACGGTCGGCTGCGTGAACACGGCGGCCGAGCGGATCGCGCGTGAGGCGACGGCGCGCTACGCGGGGCAGGTCGACGGGGTGCACGCGTTCGCGCACCCGTACGGCTGCAGCCAGCTGGGCGACGACCTGCAGAACACGCAGGCGATCCTCGCCGGGCTGCTGCGCCATCCCAACGCGGGCGGCGTGCTGGTGCTCGGGCTCGGGTGCGAGAACAACCAGATGGACCAGCTGCTCGCGCGCGCCGGCGAGGGCGTCGACCGCACGCGGCTCCGCTTCTTCAACACGCAGGACGTCGTCGACGAGGTCGAGGCGGGCGTGGAGATGATCGGCGAGCTGGTGGCGCGCATGGCGAGCGACCGCCGCGAGCCCTGCCCCGCGTCGGACCTCGTGCTCGGCCACAAGTGCGGCGGGTCGGACGGCTTCAGCGGCATCACCGCCAACCCGCTGCTCGGCCGCCTCGCCGACCGGCTGACGGGGATGGGCGGGCGCGTCGTGCTCACCGAGGTGCCGGAGATGTTCGGCGCCGAGCAGGTGCTCATGGACCGCACCGCCGACCGCGCGACGTTCGACGAGCTGGTGGCGATGGTCAACGACTTCAAGGAGTACTTCCTCCGCCACGGCCAGCCCGTGTACGAGAACCCGTCGCCGGGCAACAAGGCGGGCGGGCTCACGACGCTGGAGGAGAAGTCGCTCGGCGCGATCCAGAAGGGCGGACGCGCGACGGTGACCGACGTGCGCCGCTACGGGGAACCCGTGCGCCGCCCGGGCCTCACGCTGCTGGAGGCGCCCGGCAACGACGGCGTCTCGTCGACGGCGATGACGGCGAGCGGCGCGACCGTGCTGCTCTTCACCACGGGCCGCGGCACGCCGCTCGGCTTCCCCGTGCCCACGATCAAGGTGAGCTCGAACTCCGACATCGCGCGGAAGAAGCCGCACTGGATCGACTTCGACGCCGGCCGCCTGCTCGACGGCAGCGCGACGCTCGACCAGCTGTGCGACGACCTGCTCGCGACGGTGCTCGACGTGGCGTCGGGGCGGCGGCTCGCCAACAACGAGCGCCACGGCTACCGCGAGATCGCGATCTGGAAGGAAGGGGTGACGCTCTGATGACGCGCCCCCAGCTGACGCGCGCGCTGGCGCTGTCCGGCCTCCCGGTGGTGGACCTGCCGCCCGCGTCGACGCTCGCGCTGCCCGAGACGGCCGTCCAGTTCGGGACGGGCGCGTTCCTGCGCGGCTTCGTCGACCATTTCGTCGACGCCGCGAATCGCCAGGGCGCGTTCAACGGGCGCATCGTCGCCATCGGCTCGACGGGCAGCGGGCGCGATCGCGCGTTCACCGACCAGGACGGGCTGTACACGCTCGTGGCGCGCGGGCTGGACCACGGCGTCGCGCGCGAGGAGACGCGCGTCGTCGGCGCGGTGAGCCGCGCGCTCTCGGCCGCGACCGAGTGGGACGCGGTGCTGAGGGTCGCGCGCGCGCCCGAGCTGCGCCTCGTGTTCTCCAACACGACCGAGGTCGGGATCGCGCTCGACCCGGAGGACCGTCCCGACCTCGCGCCGCCGCGCTCCTTCCCCGGCAAGCTGACGCGCTTCCTCTACGAGCGCGCGCGGGCGTTCGACTTCGCGCCCGAGCGCGGCGTGGTGGTCGTGCCGTGCGAGCTGATCGAGGACAACGGCGACCGCCTGCGCGACATCGTGCGGCAGCTCGCCGAGCGGTGGGCGCTCGGCGACGACTTCCGCCGCTGGCTGGACGGCGCGGTGCCGTTCTGCAACACGCTCGTCGACCGGATCGTGCCGGGCTACCCGTCGGACGCCGACGCCGACGCGCTGCAGCAGGCGCTCGGCTACCGGGACGAGCTGCTCACCGCGTGCGAGCTGTATCGCCTGTTCGTGATCGAGGGCGACGACGCGCTGCGGGCGCGCCTGGGCTTCGCCGACGCCGATCCGGGCGTCGTCGTGACCGCCGACGTGCGCCCGTTCCGCGAGCGGAAGGTGCGGCTGCTGAACGGCGCGCACACCATCGCCGTGTCGCTGGCGCTGCTGGCCGGCTGCGAGACGGTGCGCGAGGCGATGACGCACCCGCTGGTGGGGCCGTACGTGCGCCGCGTGATGCTCGACGAGATCGCGCCCACGCTGCAGGACCCGCAGGCGGAGGCGTTCGCGCACGCGGTGCTCGACCGCTTCGGCAATCCGTACATCCGCCACGCGCTGTTCGACATCACGCTGCAGGCGACGATGAAGATGCGCGTGCGCGTGGTGCCGACGATCGAGCGCCACGTCGCGCGCACCGGCCAGGTGCCGGCGCTGCTCGCGCTCGGCCTCGCGGCCTTCCTGCTGTTCGCGCGCGGCGACCTGCAGGAGCACCGGCGCGTCGCGGGGCTCCCCGTGCCGGCCGACGACCAGGGCGACCGCCTGCGCGCGCTGTGGGCCGAGCGCGGTCCCGAGCGCCTCGTCGACGCCGCGCTGGCGGACGCGACGCTGTGGGGCACCGACCTGACGCGCCTCCCCGGGCTCGCCGACGCCGTGCGCGACGCGCTGGCCCGCCTCCTCTCCGACGGCGTCGAGCGCACGCTCGAGGCCTCCCTCGCCGGCTCCCTTCCCGCCTCCCTCCCCGCGACGTGATGCCCCCTGCCCCTCACGCCGACGCCCGTCGGCGCCTCGTGGACGACCTGGTGGCGCGCGGCGCGGTGGCCGTGGTGCGCCTCCCCGACGCCGACCGCGCGCTCGCGGTGGTGGACGCGCTGGCCGCCGGCGGCGTGACCGCGATCGAGCTGACGCTCACGACGCCGGGCGCGCTCGTCGTCATCGCCGCGCTGCGGAAGGCGAGCGGCGACGCGCTGCAGGTGGGCGCGGGCTCGGTGCTCGACGCCGACACCGCGCGCCGCGCCATCGAGGCCGGCGCGACGTACGTCGTGAGCCCCGTCTTCCGCGCCGACGTGGTGGCCGAGTCGCACCGGCAGGGCGTGCCGGCGATGCCGGGCGCGTACACGCCGACCGAGATCCTCACCGCGCACGAGGCGGGGGCCGACGTCGTGAAGGTCTTCCCGGCCGACACGCTCGGGCCGTCGTACATCAAGGGCGTGCTGGCGCCGATGCCCTTCCTGCGGCTGATGCCGACCGGCGGCGTCACGCCGGCGAACGTCGGCGAGTGGCTGCGCGCGGGCGCGGTCGCGGCGGGCCTCGGCTCCGCGCTCGTCGACCCGAAGCTCGTCGCGGCGAACGACATGGCGGCGATCACCGCGCGCGCGCGGCAGGTGAGCGAGAGCGTCGCCGCCGTGCGCGGTCCGCTGCCCGTGGGGGCCGGCGCATGAAGCGCGTCGTCACCTTCGGCGAGGTGCTGATGCGCCTCTCGCCCACCGGCCAGGAGCGGCTCTTCCAGTCGCCGACGCTGCGCACCTTCTTCGGCGGGAGCGAGGCCAACACGGCGGCCAGCCTCGCGCACTTCGGCGCGCGCGTGGAGCACGTGACCCGCGTGCCGGCCAACCCGATCGGCGAGGCGGCGCTGGCCGCGCTGCGCGCCGAGGGGGTGAGCGTGCGCGCGTGCGCGCGCGGCGGCGCGCGGCTCGGCCTCTACTTCGTGGAGGGCGGCGCCGACCTGCGCCCGATCCGCGTCGTGTACGACCGCGCCGGCTCCGCGTTCGCGGAGATCGAGCCGGAGCACGTGCACTGGGACGCGGTGCTGCGCGGCGCCGAGTGGTTCCACGTCTCGGGGATCACGCCGGCGCTGGGCGAGGGGCCGCTGCGCTCCGTGCACGCGGCGCTCGACGCGGCGCGCGCGGCCGGCGTGCCGGTGAGCCTGGATCTCAACTACCGCCCGGCGCTCTGGGTGAACCGCGATCCGCGCCCGGTGCTGCAGCCGATCGCGCGCCGCGCGCACCTGCTGATCGCCAACCCCGGCGCGATCGAGACGATGCTCGGCATCGCGACCGAGGGGAAGGCGCCCGAGCGGCCCGACGCGCTGCGCGCGACCGCCGAGGCGGTACACCGCGAGTTCGGCTGCCGGCGCGTCGCGATCACGCAGCGCGAGACGCTCTCGGCGAGCGAGCACGGATGGCAGGCCTTCCTGTGGGACGCGGAGGAGGGCACGCTGCACCACGGCGGGCGGTATCAGGTCAAGCTCGTCGACCGCGTGGGCGGGGGCGACAGCTTCGCCGCCGGCCTGCTGCACGCGCTGCTCGAGGGCCGGCCCGCGTCGGACGCCGTCCGCTTCGCGACCGCCGCGAGCGCGCTGAAGCTCACGATCCCCGGAGACTTCAACCGCGTCACGGCGGACGAGGTCGAGCGACTCCTCTCCTCCCACCGGTAGGCTTCCATGGCCACCAAGCAGCCGCCCGCCGACGGGCTGGCGCCGAAGCTCACGCCGCATCAGTCGGGCGCCGCGCCCGCCGCTCCGACCCCGGGCGGCCGGGCGGCCGCGATCGGCCGCTACCGGTGGACGATCTGCGCGCTGCTCTTCTTCGCGACGACGATCAACTACATCGACCGCAGCGTGCTCGGGATCCTCGCCCCGACGCTGCAGGACGAGATCGGCTGGTCGGAGCGCGAGTACGGCAGCATCGTCGGCTTCTTCACGCTCGCCTACGGCCTGGGCTTCCTGTTCGCCGGGCGCGTGATGGACCGCATCGGCGTGAAGTGGGGCTTCGCCGGCTACCTGGTGGCGTGGAGCGCGGCCGCGATGGCGCACGCGCTCGCGCGCACGCCGTTCGGGTTCAGCGTCGCGCGCTTCGCGCTCGGCCTGGGCGAGAGCGGCAACTTCCCCGCCGCGGTGAAGACGGTCGCCGAGTGGTTCCCGCGCAAGGAGCGCTCGTTCGCGACCGGCGTGTTCAACGCGGGCAGCAACGTCGGCGCGATCCTCACGCCGATCATCGTGCCCTGGCTCGCCATCAACTGGGGGTGGCGCACCGCGTTCGTCGCCACCGGCGCGCTGGGGCTCGTGTGGCTCATCGCGTGGTTCGCCTTCTTCGGCAAGCCGGAGGAGCTGGCCTCGGGCGCCAAGCCGCGCGTGAACCCCGCCGAGCTGGCGTACATCCGCAGCGACGCCGAGTCGGAGGCCGGCAAGCCGGATCCGTGGCGGACGCTGCTCGCGCGCCGGCAGGCGTGGGCGTTCATCGCCGGGAAGTTCCTGACCGACGGCGTGTGGTGGTTCTACCTGTTCTGGCTCCCGAAATTCCTCGACGCGGAGTTCGGCGTGCGGCTCGCCGGCGTCGCCGCCCCGCTGATCGTGATCTACCTCGTCGCCGACGTCGGCTCGGTGGCCGGCGGGTGGCTCGGCACGCGGCTGCAGAACATCGGCTGGTCGCTGAACCGCGCGCGCAAGACGGCGATGCTCGTCCCCGCGCTGCTCGTCACGAGCACGATCTTCACGCCGCAGATCGGCCAGGCGGGCGGGCTGTGGGCGGCGGTGGCGATCGTGTCGGTCGCCGCGGCGTCGCACCAGGCGTGGTCGGCCAACCTGTTCACGCTCACGAGCGACATGTTCCCGCGCCGCGACGTCGGCTCGGTCGTGGGGCTCGGCGGCGCGGCGGGCGCGCTCGGCGGGTGGCTGTTCCAGCAGGCGATCGGCAGCATCCTGCAGTCGACGGGGAGCAACTACTCCCTGGTGTTCGTCATCTGCGGCTTCGCGTACGTGACCGCGCTCGCGGTCATCCACCTGCTCGTGCCGCGCATGGAGCCGGCACACACGGCCGGGGCGGTGGCTCGCTGATGGCCCGCCTGCGGACCGCGTCGCTGACGCTCGGCCTCGGCCTCGCGGCCTGCACGGCGCCGCGCGTGGACGCGCAGGCGCCCGCGCCGCGTCCGGCCGCCGACGCGTCGACGCCGCTGCTCGCGCCCGCGCGCATCGCGGCGCTGCCGGCGGACGCGCGCGCCGCGTGGGAGGCGTATCTCGCCACGTCGCGCGCGCAGCGGGAGCTGGACCGCGAGGCGATGCGCCGCGAGCTGGCCGCGCTCGGCCGCGAGCGCATGGCGCCCGCGTCCAAGCACGCCGGCTTCCGCATGCAGAAGACGATGACCGCCGAGTGGCTGCGCAGCGACGCGGGGCGCGCCCAGACGCGCGCGCTGCTGACGTGGCAGACGCCGAGCGGGGGCTGGTCCAAGCGGCTCGACATGTCGGCGCCGCGCGCGCCGGGCACCGCGTTCGGCACCGAGGGCGACGGCTGGTCGTACGTGCCGACGATCGACAACGACGCGACGATCGAGCAGGTGCGCTACCTGGGCGCCGCGCTGGCGGCCGGCGCGCCGGCGGCGGGCGACGCGGAGCGGGCGGCGTTCGAGCGCGGCGTCGCGTACCTGCTGCGGTCGCAGCTGCCGAGCGGCTGCTTCCCGCAGGTCTTCCCGCTGCAGGGGAGCTACCACGACGCGGCGACGTTCAACGACGACGCGACGGCGAACGTCCTCACCCTGCTGCGGGACGTGGCCGACGGACGGCTCGGCGCCGCGCCCCCCGAGACGCGCGAGCGCGCGGCGCAGGCGGTGGCGCGCGGCGTGGAGTGCATCGTCGCCAGCCAGGTCGTCGTCGACGGCGTGCGCACCGCGTGGGGGCAGCAGCACGACCCGCTCACGCTCGCGCCCATCAAGGCGCGCAGCTACGAGCTGGTGGGGCTGGCCGGCAAGGAGAGCGCGAACCTGCTCGAGTTCCTGATGCTGCAGCCCGAGCCCGACGCGCGCGTGCAGGCCGCGGTGCACGCGGCGGCCGCATGGTTCCGGAAGACGGCGCTCCAGGGGCTGCGCTACGACTACCAGACCGGGCTGCGCGCCGAGGCGGGCGCGCCGCCCGTGTGGGCGCGGCTGGCGGAGATCGGGACCGACCGCGCGATCTTCAGCAACCGCGACGGCGTGAAGCTGTACGACTGGAACCAGCTCACCGACCGCCGCTCGGGCTACGCCTGGTACAGCTACGAGCCCGCGAGCGCGCTGCGCCGCTACGAGCGCTGGGCGCGCACGCATCCGGCCCCGGGCACGGCGCCTGCCGCCGTGCCGACGCCGCGCGTGACCAAGCAGCAGTCGCCGGACGCGCGCTGAGCGCGCCCGGTCTTCGCCGTCCTCTCGCCCATCCCCCGATGGCTCCGCAGCACCCCTCCCGCCGCGACTTCGCGCGGCAGACGCTCCTCGGCGCCGGCGCGCTGATCGCCGCGCCGTCGCTCCTGCTGGGCTGCCGCACGGCGCCGCGCGCCGCGGGGGCCGCCGCGTCGGCGTCGCGCTCGGGCGCGACCGGGTGGGACCTCGTGCCGGAGATCCTCGGCCGCATCGTGCCGCCGACGTTCCCCGCGCGCGACTTCGACGTCACGCAGTACGGCGCGGTGGGCGACGGGCGCACCGACTGCACGGCGGCCATCCGCCGCGCGATCGACGCCTGCCACGCCGCGGGCGGCGGGCGCGTGGTGGTCCCCGCGGGGCGCTTCCTCACGGGGCCCGTGCACCTGCGCAGCAACGTGAACCTGCACGTGCGCAAGGAAGGCACGCTCGCGTTCCACCAGGACCCGCGCGCCTACCTCCCCGCGGTGCTGACGCGCTGGGAGGGGATGGAGCTGATGGGCTACTCGCCGCTCGTCTACGCGTTCGAGCAGACGAACGTCGCCGTCACCGGCGAGGGCACGCTCGACGGGCAGGCCGACACCACGCACTGGTGGCCGTGGAAGGGCGGGAAGGAGGACGGCTGGCGCGAGGGGATGCCCACGCAGAAGCCCGAGCGCGACCGCCTGATGCAGATGGTCGAGGCGGGGACGCCGGTGTCGCAGCGCGTGTTCGCGGAGGACAGCAAGCTGCGCCCGCAGTTCATCCAGCCGTACCGCTGCCGCAACGTGCTGATCGAGGGCGTGACGATCCTGCGCTCGCCGATGTGGGAGATCCACCCGGTGCTGTGCACCAACGTGACGGTGCGCGGCGTGCGGATCGAGACGCACGGCCCGAACAACGACGGCTGCGACCCCGAGTCGTGCCGCGACGTGCTCATCGAGGACTGCTACTTCGACACGGGCGACGACTGCATCGCGATCAAGTCGGGGCGCAACGCCGACGGCCGCCGCATCAACGTGCCGAGCGAGAACATCGTGATCCGCAACTGCCGCATGAAGGACGGGCACGGCGGCGTCACGATCGGCAGCGAGATCTCGGGCGGCGTGCGCAACGTGTTCACCGAGCGGTGCCAGATGGACAGCCCGAACCTCGACCGCGCGCTGCGCTTCAAGAACAACGCGATGCGCGGCGGGGTGCTGGAGCACGTCTACATGCGCGACGTCACGGTGGGCACGGTGGCCGACGCGGTGCTCTCGGTGGACCTGTACTACGAGGAGGGGCAGCAGGGCCCGTTCGTGCCGGTCGTGCGCGACGTCGAGCTGCTGCGCGTCACCAGCCGGAAGAGCAAGTACGGGCTCTACATGCGCGCCTACGAGAAGTCCGAGATCTCGGACGTGCGCGTGATCGACTGCCGCTTCGACGGCGTGGAGCGCGGCAACGTCACCGAGGGCGTGCGCGGCCTCGTGCTGCGCGACGTGCAGGTGAACGGGCGCACGGTGGGCGCGTAGCGGTGGCGACCCGTCGCGAGGTGCTGCGGGCCGGGCTGGCCGTCGGCGCGGGCACGGCCCTCGGGCTGCCGGCGCAGGGCGGCGCGCAAGCGCCGGCCGCGTCGCCGGCGCCGTCGCAGCCGGCGGACGCCGACGCGCGCGAGCTGGCGGCGATCCTCGCCCGCATCCGGCCGCCGACCTTCCCGGCGCGCGACTTCGCCATCACCGCCTACGGCGCGCGCGGCGACGGCGCCACGGACTGCCGCCCCGCGTTCGCGCAGGCCATCGCCGCGTGCAACGCCGCCGGCGGCGGGCGCGTCGTGGTGCCCGCCGGCACCTGGCTGTCGAACGGCCCGATCCACCTCAAGAGCGGCGTCGAGCTGCACCTCGCCGAGGGCGCGACGGTGCGCTTCAGCGCCGAGCCCGCGCACTACCTGCCGCTCGTGCTGACGCGGTGGGAGGGGACCGAGTGCCACAACTACTCGCCGCTCGTCTACGCCTACCAGGCGACCGGCGTGGCGATCACCGGGCGCGGCACCCTCGACGGCAACGGCAAGGCGCTCTTCGCCGGGTGGCGCGCGCGGCAGGACGCGGACGTGAACCGGCTGCGGCAGATGGGGATCGACCAGGTGCCGGTGCACGAGCGCGTGTTCGGCCCCGGGCACTTCCTGCGCCCCGGCACGATCCAGCTGTGGGGGTGCCGCGACGTGCTGGTCGAGGGCGTGACCGTCGTCGACATGCCGTTCTGGGGGATCCATCCCGTCTACTGCCAGAACGTGACGGTGCGCGGCGTGACCGTGCGCAGCCACAACCCGAACAACGACGGCGTCGATCCCGAGTCGTCGGTCGACGTGCTGGTGGAGCGCTGCACCTTCGACACCGGCGACGACTGCATCGCCATCAAGTCGGGGCGCGACCAGGACGGGTGGCGCGTGGGGCAGGCGTCGGAGAACATCGTCGTGCGCGACTGCGACATGACGTCGCTCAAGGCCGCGCTCTGCCTCGGCTCGGAGATGTCGGGCGGCGTCCGCAACGTCTTCCTGCACGACATCCGCGTCGGGAAGACGTTCACGGGGATCTACTTCAAGACGAACCTCGACCGCGGCGGCTCGATCACGCACGTGCGCATCCGCGACGTGCCGATGCAGGAGGCCGAGCTGTTCGTGAACTTCACGACGGCGTACCAGGGCTACCGCGGCGGGAACCACCCGCCCGAGGTGCGCGACGTGCGCATCGAGCGCGTGACCTGCCGGCGCGCGAGGACCGGCATCCGCGCCGTCGGCGTCCCCGCCTCGCCGCTGCGCGACCTGGTGCTGCGCGACGTTCGCGTCGACGAGACGCCCGCCCCGCACGAGATCCGGCACGTCACGGGGCTGCGCCTCGAGAACGTGCGCCTGAACGGCGCGCCGCTCGCGCTGCCGTCGACGATCGGCTGACCGCCCGACGCCCGCATGACGCCCGCATGACACGCACCCGCCCCATCCGCCCCGCCCTGACCGCCGCGCTCGCGCTCTCCGCGCTCGCGCTCCCCGCCCTCGCGGCGCGCGCGCAGGCGCCGCAGGGCGTGAAGCACCTGCCCGCGTCCATCCAGCTCGGCGAGGGGAGCGCGCAGCCGAACGACGCGCCCGTGGCGATCCCGGACGCCGCGCCGCGCCCGCGGCCGAGCGGCGCGCGCCCCTGGTCGGCGCGCGTCGCCGAGTCGGTGATGAGGCGCAGCCCGCAGACGCACCGTCGGTGGGACTACACCGCCGGCGTCGTCCTCGGCGCGATCGAGAAGGTGGGGCTCGCGCGGCGCGACACGGCGATGCTGGCGTACGTGCGGCGCAACATGGACCGGTTCGTGAAGGCCGACGGCAGCATCGACGGCTACGAGCCGGAGGAGTACAACCTCGACCACGTCGCGCCGGGGCGCGTGCTGCTGGCGCTGCACGAGCGCACGCGGAACGCGCGCTACCGCACGGCGGCCGACCACCTGCGCGCGCAGCTGACGACGCACCCGCGCACGGGCGAGGGCGGCTTCTGGCACAAGAAGATCTACCCGCAGCAGATGTGGCTCGACGGGCTGTTCATGGCGCAGCCGTTCGCGGCGCAGTACGCGCGCACGTACGCCGCCCCCGCGGCCCGCGACTCCGCCTTCGCCGACGTGGCGCGGCAGTTCCTCCTCGTGGCGCGCCACACGCGCGACCCGCGCACGAACCTGATGTACCACGCCTGGGACGCGGCGCGCGCGCAGCCGTGGGCCGACAGCGCGACGGGGCTGTCGCGCAACTTCTGGGGGCGCGCGATGGGCTGGTACGTCGTCGCCGTCGTCGAGACGCTCGACCACCTGCCGGCGAACCACCCCGACCGCGCGGCGATCGTGCAGACGCTGCGCGACGCGGCGGACGGCATCGCGCGCGTGCAGGACCCCGTGACGGGGCTCTGGTGGGACGTGCTCGACCAGCCCAATCGCGCCGGCAACTACCTCGAGGCGAGCGCCTCCAGCATGTTCGCCTACGCGCTCGCGAAGGGCGCGCGGCTCGGCTACCTCGACGCGCGCTTCCGGCGCGTGGCGGAGCGCGGCTTCGACGGGCTGCTCACGAACCTCGTGCGCGAGAACGCCGACGGCACCGTCTCGCTCGTGAACGTCGTGCAGGTGTCCGGGCTCGGCGGCAACCCGCGCAAGGACGGCTCGCCGCGCGACGGCTCGTTCCTGTACTACGTCACCGAGCCGGTGGTGACCGACGACTACAAGGGCGTCGGCCCCTTCATCCTCGCCGCCCTGGAGCTGGGCCGATGACCGCGACCGTGCAGCTGGACCGCCTCTTCTCGCTCGCCGGGCGCACGGCGCTCGTCACCGGCGCGAGCCGCGGCCTGGGCCAGGCGATCGCCGTCGGGCTGGCGCAGGCCGGCGCCGACGTCGTGTGCGCGAGCACGCGCCGCAGCGGCACCGACGACACCGCCACCGCGATCCGCGCGCTCGGCCGCACCGCGTGGCAGCTCGAGGCCGACCACTCCGACCGCGCCGCGGTGCTCGCCCTGGCCGACGCCGCCGAGCGCGAGGCGGGCGCGATCGACGTGCTCGTGAACAACGCCGGCACGATCCGCCGCCACCCCGCCGTCGACTATCCGTTCGAGGACTGGGAGGCGGTGCTGCGCCCCAACCTCGACGCGGTCTGGGTGCTCTCGCAGCGCGTCGGCCGCGGCATGGTGGCGCGCGGGCGCGGCAAGATCGTCAACGTGGCCTCGCTGCTGTCGTTCCAGGGCGGCATCACGGTGCCCGCGTACACCGCCAGCAAGCACGCGGTCGCCGGGCTCACGAAGGCGCTCGCCAACGAGTGGGCGCGCCACGGCGTGCAGGTGAACGCCGTCGCCCCCGGCTACTTCGAGACCGACAACACCGAGCGCCTGCGCCAGGACCCGGTGCGCCTCGAGCAGATCTCGGCGCGCATCCCCGCCGCGCGGTGGGGCACGCCCGAGGACCTCGCCGGCGCCGTCGTGTTCCTCGCCTCGCCGGCCGCGGACTACGTGAACGGCCACGTGCTCGTCGTCGACGGCGGGTGGATGGCGCGCTGAAACTGCGCTGCGGACTGCGGACTGCGGATCCTGGACCCTGAGGAACCCGCAGTCCGCAGTCCGCAGCTCCCTCGACTTCAGATCTCGACCGATGCAATACCTTCCGAATGCCGCCGCCGCACGCCGCATGGACACCACCGAGCTGCGCGCGCACTTCCTCGTCCAGGGGCTGTTCGTCCCGGGCGCGGTGACGCTCCGGCTCGTGGACCTCGACCGCGTGGTGCTCGGCGGCGTCGTCCCCACGGGTGCGCCGCTCGCGCTCCCGACGCCGGGCGACCTGAAGGCCGAGTACTTCTGCGAGCGGCGCGAGCTGGGCGTGCTGAACGTCGGCGCGCCGGGCACCGTCACGGTCGACGGCACGGCGCACGCGCTCGCCGCGCACGAGGTGCTCTACGTCGGGCGCGGCAGCCGCGAGGTGACGTTCGCGAGCGACGATCCGGCGCGGCCGGCGCGCTTCTACCTCGTGAGCTATCCCGCGCACGCGGCGCATCCCACGACGCGCATCGCCGCCTCCGAGGCCGACGTGCTGGAGCTGGGGAGCGCGGAGACCTCCAACAAGCGCCGCATCCGCCGCTACATCCACCAGCGCGGCGCGCAGAGCGCGCAGCTCGTGATGGGCGTGACGACGCTGGAGCCCGGGAGCGTGTGGAACACGATGCCCGCGCACACGCACGACCGCCGCTCCGAGGTGTACCTCTACTTCGACCTGCCGGCCGACGCGATGGTGCTGCACCTGCTCGGCGAGCCGACCGAGACGCGCACGCTGGTCGTGCGCGACGGCGAGGTCGCGCTCTCGCCCGGCTGGTCGGTGCACGCCGGCTGCGGCACCCGCGCCTACGCCTTCTGCTGGGCGATGGGCGGCGAGAACCAGGACTACGCGGACATGGACCCGGTGGCGATGGAGACGCTCCGCTGATGCGCACCCCGACCGCACGCACCGCCCTCCCCCTCCTGCTGGCGGCCGCGCCGCTGGCCGCCCTCGCCGCGCAGGCGCCCGCGCGCGTCACCGTGCGCGCCGAGAACACGCTCGCCCTCGCGCGCGCCGACGAGATCGTGGCGATGCCGTGGGCCGCGGTCCGCCGCCAGCTCGCCGCCGCGACGCCGGCGAAGGTGCGCGTGCTCGACGCCGCGGGGCGCGAGCTGACCGCGCAGGTCGTCGACAACGATGGCGACGGCACCGACGACGAGCTGCTCGTGCAGACCGACTTCTGGCCGAAGGAGGCGAAGACGCTCGTGATCGAGGCGGCGGCGCCGACGCAGAAGCCGGTCGCCCGCGTGGACGTCCGCTACGACCCGCCCCGCGACGACGTCGCGTGGGAGAGCGACCGCATCGGCTTCCGCATCTACGGGCAGGGGCTGTGGCGCAACCCGCAGTACGATCCGCTCCACAGCAGCGGCATCGACGTGTGGCCCAAGCGCACGCGCGCGCTGATCGTCGAGAAGTGGTACGCGAAGGGGCACGACCAGTACCACATCGACACCGGCGAGGGCGCCGACTTCTACGACGTCGGCCCGACGCTCGGCACCGGCGGCGTGGCGATCTGGTCGCGCGACACGCTCTGGCGCGCCGAGAACTTCAAGACGTACCGCATCATCGCGGACGGGCCGATCCGCGCGATCTTCGAGCTGAAGTACGATCCGTGGATCGCCGACGGGCGGCAGGTCACGGAGGTCAAGCGCATCGCGATCGACGCGGGGCAGAACCTCTACCGCTCGGAGAGCGTCTTCAGCGCCCAGGGGACGCAGGAGATCCCGTACGCGATCGGCGTCGTGAAGCGCCCGGGGCTCGTGGGCGTCACGAGCAAGGCGCAGCCGTGGGCGTGGCTCACCGGCTGGGGCCCGGTCGCGCCCAAGAACGGCGGGCACGGTGAGCTCGGCAACGCGGTGCTGCTGCCGCGCGAGCGCGTGACCGACTGGAAGGAGGCGCACAATCACTACCTCGCCATCAGCCGCGCGACGCCGGGGCAGCCGGTCGTGCACTACGTCGGCGCGGGGTGGACGGCGAGCGGCGACTTCCCGACGCCGCAGGCGTGGTGGAAGTACCTCGACACGGCCGCGCAGCGCCTCGCCGCGCCGATCGCGGTGACGGTCGGCGGGACGGCGGCCGCCGCGAGCCGGTGAGCACGCGGTGATCGCGACGCACGTCGGCGCGGCGGCGCTGACGGCGGCGCTGGCCGCCACGCTCCCGGGCGGCCGCCAGGACGCCGACGCGGTCGTCGACGCGCGGCACGCGGGCGCCGACGGCGCGCGCGTCGGCGGCGCCCGCACCTACCGCACGCTGCGCGCGGCGCTCGCCGCCGCGCCGGCCGACACGCGCCGCGCGTACGTCGTGCGCCTGCGTGCGGGCCGCTACCGCGAGAAGCTCTCCGTCGACCGGCCGCGCGTGACGCTGCTCGGCGCGCACCGCGACTCGGTCGTGCTCACGTGGGACGACGCGGCCGGGACGCCCGCGCCCGGGGGCGGCGTGCTCGGCACGCGCGGCTCGTGGACGCTCCGGGTGACGGCGCCCGACTTCCGCGCCGAGCGGCTGACGATCGAGAACGCGTTCGACTACCCGGCGAACGCGCGCAAGGCCGCCGACGACCCGACGCGGCTGCGCGACACGCAGGGCGTGGCGCTCGCGCTCACGCACGGCAGCGACCGCGCCGTGCTGCTCGACGTGCGGCTGGTCGGCTACCAGGACACCTTCTTCGCCGACGCGGGGCGCGCGTACCTGCGCGGGTGCGAGATCAGCGGCCACGTCGACTTCATCTTCGGCCGGTCGCGGGCGGTGTTCGAGGAGTGCGACATCGTCAGCCGCGACCGCGGCGACCCGCGCAACAACGGCTACGTGACCGCGCCGAGCACCGACGCGGCGTCGCCGATCGGCTTCCTGTTCGTGCGCAGCCGGTTGCGGAAGGAGCACCCGGGCATGGCGCCGCACAGCGTCGCGCTCGGGCGCCCGTGGCACCCCTCGGCGACGCCGAGCGCGGTGAGCAGCGCGGTGTTCCTCGACTGCTGGATGGACGACCACATCACCGTCGCCGGGTGGGACCGCATGTCGTCGGTCGATTCGGCGACGCAGGTGCGCTACTGGTTCGAGCCCGCCGCCGCGCGCTTCTTCGAGGCGCGCAGCACCGGCCCCGGCGCCGTCGCGAGCCCCACGCGCCGCGTGCTCGGCGAGGGCGACGTGCGCACCTACACCATCGCGCGCGCGCTGGGCGACTGGACGCCCGCGGTGCCGCGCTGAACGCGACGCTTCCCGCATCCCACGCTCCGATGGAGATGACGTTCCGCTGGTTCGGCCCCGACGACCCGATCCCGCTCGCGCACGTGCGGCAGATCCCGGGCGTGCAGGGCGTCGTCAGCGCGCTGTACGACGTGCCCGTGGGCGCCGCCTGGCCGCGCGAGAAGCTCGCGCGCCTCGCCGAGACCGTCGACGCGGCGGGGCTGCGCCTGTCGGTGGTCGAGAGCATCCCGGTGCACGAGGACATCAAGCTCGGGCGGCCGACGCGCGACCGGCTGATCGACGCGTACGCCGAGAGCGTGCGCCACATGGGCGAGCTCGGCATCCCGGTGCTCTGCTACAACTTCATGCCCATCTTCGACTGGACGCGCACCGACCTCGCGATGCCGATGCCCGACGGGTCGACCGCGCTGTCGTACGACGAGGCGGCGCTCGCGCGCATCGACCTGTCGCGCGGCACCGGCGACCTGCCCGGGTGGGCGACCGCGTACACGGCCGACGAGCTGGCCGCGCTGCTGGCCGCCTACCGCGACGTCGACGCCGAGCGGCTGTGGGAGCACCTCGCCTACTTCCTGGAGCTCGTCGCGCCGGCGGCCGAGAGCGTGAACGTGCGGATGGCGATCCACCCGGACGATCCGCCCTGGCCGATCTTCGGACTGCCGCGGATCATCACCGATGGACAGGCGCTCGACCGCCTGTGCGATCTCGTCGACAGCCCCGCGAACGGCGTCACCCTCTGCACCGGATCGCTCGGCGCCGCACCGACGAACGACCTGCCCGCGATCGCGCGCCGCATCGGCGCGCGCGGGCGCATCCACTTCGCGCACTGCCGCAACGTCGCGCTCACCGGCGACCGGCAGTTCCACGAGGCGCCGCACCCGTCGCGCTTCGGGCACGTCGACTTCCACGCCGTGCTGCGCGCGCTGCACGAGACCGGCTTCTCCGGCCCCATGCGCCCCGACCACGGGCGCATGATCTGGGGCGAGACCGGCCGCCCGGGCTACGGGCTCTACGACCGCGCGCTCGGCGCCACCTACCTGCAGGGACTATGGGAAGGCATCACGGGGAGATCCGCATGAGGGCTCGCACGCTCACGATCGCGCTGCTCGCCGTCGCGTCGACGGCCGACGCGCAGCCGGTGCGGAAGGACGGCCCGGCGGCGTCCGTGGCGGCGACGCGCTCCACGCGCGCCACGCCCGCCCTCGTGCTCTGGCGCAGCGACCAGCTCGAGCAGGCGCGCCGTCGCGTGCGCGCGGGCGACGCGTCGCTGCGTCCCGCGTACGACGCGCTCCTCGCCGACGCGCAGCGCGCGATGACCGCCGGCCCGTGGGCGGTGACCGACAAGCAGCTCGTGCCGCCGAGCGGCGACAAGCGCGACTACCAGAGCTTCGGGCCGTACTGGTGGCCCGACTCCACGAAGCCGAACGGGCTCCCGTTCATCCGGCGCGACGGCGTGGTGAACCCGGTGACGCGCGCCAGCTCGGACAGCCCGCGCCTCTACGCGCTCACCGACGCGGTCGAGACGCTGGCGCTCGCGCACTACTTCACCGGCGAGGCGCGCTACGCGCAGCGCGCGGGCATGCTGATTCGCCGCTTCTTCCTCGACTCCGCGACCGGAATGCGGCCGCACCTGCGCTACGGGCAGGCGATCCCCGGCGTGAGCGAGGGGCGCGGCATCGGCATCATCGACACGCGCGAGCTGGCGCGCGTCGCCGACGCGGTGCGCCTGCTGCGCGGCACGCCCGGCTGGACCGACGCCGACGAGCGCGGGCTGCAGACGTGGATGCGCACGTTCCTGGAGTGGCTCCGCACGAGCGACCACGGGAAGGACGAGGTGGACGAGGCGAACAACCACGGCATGTGGTACGACGCACAGGTGGCCGGCGTCGCGCTGTACGTCGGCGACACGACGGTCGTGCGCGAGATCGCCACGCGCACCACGCCCGCGCGCCTCGCCGCGCAGATCGCCGCCGACGGCAGCCAGCCCGAGGAGCTCGCGCGCACGCGCCCGCTGCACTACAGCATCTTCAACCTCGAGGCGATGGCGCGCATCGCCGAGACGGCGCGCGCGATCGGCGTGGACCTCTGGCGGTGGTCGGCGCCGAACGGCGCGTCACTGCGCGGCGCGTTCGCGTTCGTCGCGCCGTACGCCGACCCGGCGAACCCGTGGAAGGGGACGCAGGTGGGCACCGTCTCGCCCGACTCGCTCATCCTGCCGCTGCGGCGCGCGGCGCACGCGCTCGGCGATCCGTCGCTGCTCGCGTCGCTCGACCGGCTGCCGGCCGCGCGCACCACGGCGCACCGCTCGCGCCTGCTCTACCCCGACGCGGTGCGCGGCGCGACGACCGGCGCCGCGCCGCGCGCGGGCGGCGCGTCCGCGGCATCCGCCGCGTCGCCGCTCGACACGCTGGCCGACCGCGCGCTCGCGTTCGCGGCCGCGCAGATGCGCCGCTCGACGGAGACGATGGACCCGAAGGACGGCTGGCCGCGCCACACGCAGCCCGACGGCACGTGGGACCGCCGCGGCGTCGTGTCGTGGACCAACGGGTTCTTCCCCGGCACGATGTGGTACCTGTACGAGCACACGCGGGACCCGTACTGGCGCACGCAGGCCGAGCGGTGGACGACGCGCCTGGACACCGTCGCGAAGGTGACCACGACGCACGACCTCGGCTTCGTGCTGTTCGACAGCTTCGGCCACCAGTGGCGGCTGACGCAGGACCCGCGCGCGCGCGCCGTGCTGCTCGAGGGGAGCGCGACGCTCGCGCGGCGCTTCAATCCCGCCGTGGGCGCGATCAAGTCGTGGGACGTCGACCACGTCGCGGACCGGCGGCGCGAGTGGGAGGGCCGCTATCCGGTCATCGTCGACAACCTGATGAACCTGGAGATGCTGTTCTGGGCGGCGGCCAACGGCGGCGACCCGTCGCTCAAGGCGCTCGCCGAGCGGCACGCGCTGACGTCGATGCGCGCGCACCTGCGCGACGACGGGAGCGCGGCGCACGTCGCGCTCTTCGATCCGCAGAGCGGCCGGATGCTGCGGCGCGTGACCTGGCAGGGCGCGAACGACTCGTCGGCGTGGGCGCGCGGACAGGCGTGGGCGATCTACGGCCTGGGCGCCGCGGCGCGCGAGACGGGGAACGTCGAGCTGCTGGCGGGCGCGCGGCGCGCGGCGGACTTCTTCCTCGCCAACCTGCCGGCCGAGGGCGTGCCGTTCTGGGACTTCCGCCACCCGCGGATCCCGAACACGGAGCGCGACGCGTCGGCGGCCGCGATCGCGGCGTCCGGGCTGCTCGACCTGGCGAAGCGCGTCGACGCGCCGACGGCCGCGCGCTACCGCGCGGGCGCGGAGCGCATGCTGACGGCGCTCGCGCGCGACTACACGGCGGCCGGGCGTCCCGAGCGCTCGATCCTCGTGCACACCGTCGGCGACCATCCGCAGAACCGCGAGATCGACGTCGGCATGGTCTACACGGACTACTACTTCGTCGAGGGGCTGCTGCGCTGGAAGGCGATGCGCGGCCGGTAGCGCGCGGCCGCGCGCCGGCGCGTCAGCCCTGCCCCGCGAGGCGGCGCGGCGCGCCGACGCGGGGCTCGGTCTCGCGCGGGCCGGCCTCGAAGCGGATGCAGTAGGCGATGCCGTCCACGCCCATCCCGCACGCCTCGTGGTCGGCGATCGAGAGCGTGCGGAGGCGCACCTCGGGCGCCACGCGCTGCGGCGGCCGGCCGTACCGCCAGCACCACCCCTCGCCGTCGGCGGTGAGGCCGCACGCGGCGCCGCCGCCGGCGTCGACGCTCGCCAGGCGCAGCCCCGGCGCGGCCGGGCGCGGGACGGTCCCGTACTCCCAGCACCACGCCTCGCCCGCGCGCGTCAGCCCGCACCCGCCGTCGAACAGCGAGAGCGCGGCGAAGCGCATCCCGTTCGCGGCGCGCTGCGGCTCGGGCTGCGGATCGAAGAGGCGCACGCCCGCGGTGTCGTTGCCCAGGTAGGCGCGGTGCCCCCAGCACCACACCGCGTCCTCGGCGTCGAGCCCGCACGAGAGGACGTTGCCGACCACGAGGTCGCGGAGCGGGGGCGCGCCGCGCACCGGCGCCGGCGCGGCGACCACGCCGCCGACGCCCCCGGCGCCCGCCTGCCCCGTCCAGCCGTTTCCCCAGCACCACGTGGCGCCGCCGGCATCGCGCCCGCAGCCGGTGCCGGCGAGGTGGTAGCCGCCCGCCTCCACCTCCGTCCAGCGCGGGCCGCCGGCCACCGGCCGGGGGGCGAAGTCGCACCGCCCGCGCGGGAGCGTGTCGCACGGCTCCACCAGCCGCCCGTCGTCGCGGGGGGTGCCCCAGCAGACGGCGCGGCCGTCGGCGGTCAGCGCGCAGCGGATGCCCCACCCCACGGCCAGCGACGCGAAGCGCTCCCGGGTGCGCACGAACGTCGGCCCGTCGCTCGGGAAGGAGCCGCAGACCCAAGGGCGCCCCGGGCTCTGCCAGCCGCACGAGCGCACCGTCTCGACGCCGAGGACGCCGTTGACGTTGTAGCCCCAGCAGAGCGCCTCGCCGGCGTCGGTGAGCGCGCAGCCGCCCCCCTCGACCGACGCCTGCACGTCGCGGTAGCGCACCGGGCGCACGGCGACGGCGAGGCGCACGGTGCGCCCGTCCGCGACCGAGGCGGTGACCACCGTGCGCCCCGCGGCGACGCCGGCGATCTGCCCCATCGTGTCGACGCGGGCGATGGCGGTGTCGGCGCTGGCGAAGGTCACGGCGACGTGCGGGGCGAGGCCGAGCGAGTCGCGCACGTCGCTGCGGACCCACGCGCGCCCGCCGGGGACCACGCGGATGGCGAGCGAGTCGGGGACGACCGCGGGCGGCGGCGGCTCGATCGGGCCGCCGGAGCCGCCGGGCGGCGCGGCGGGATCGCGACAGGCGGCGGCCAGCAGGGCGACGGCAGCGGAGCGGCGCAGGCGCCGGAGCAGGACGGACATCGGAGCGGGGCGACGGGTGACGTCGAGCCATACCCCGCGCCAACGCTCGCGGCCACCCATGCGTTACGGGTTCGTTCAGGGGCTGTGCAATAGTATTGACAATATCAATTCCCGCCCCGTATCATCGCCCGTCACGTGAGCACGCGCCGCCGCCCCCCGGCCCACGCGCGCGCTCCGCAGCCGCCGGCCCGCTCCGCGCGCCGGCGTCATCCCTCCCGCCGGGGCCCCAGTCGGTCCCGCTCGAGTCGCGCGTGAGCATCGACCCGGGATCGGCCACTCCGCTCTACCAGCAGGTCGCGGCCGACCTGCGGGCCCGCATCGTGGCCGGCGCGCTCCCCGTGGGCGCGCGCATCCCGCCGCACCGCGAGCTGGCGCGCCACTACGACGTCTCGCTCATCACCATCAACAAGGCGCTGGCCGGCCTGGTGAGCGAGGGCGTCCTGCACAGCCGCGTCGGGCGCGGGACGTTCGTCGCGGTGCGCCCGGCCCCGGGCGCGCTCCCCGGGCTGGTCGGCGCGGCGACGCCCGCCCTCCCCGCCCCGATCGACCCGCGCCGCGTCGACGGCGCCGGCACGGGCGCCGGCACGGGCGCCGGCACGGGCGCCGGCACGGGCGCCGGCACGGGCGCCGGCGCGCCGATGCTCGGCTTCGTGCTGCGCGACCTCAGCTCGCCGTTCTTCTCGCTGGTCGCGCACGCCGCGCTGCAGCGCGCCGACGCCGCCGGCTACGGGCTGCTCTTCTCGTCGAGCCTCAACCGCCTCGACCGCGAGGAGGAGCAGATCCGCCGCTTCCTCGACCTCGGCGTGCAGGGGCTCGTGATCGCGTCGATGAGCCGCACGTACCGGCTGAGCGAGCCGATGCAGGCGCTCGACGACGCGGGCATCCCGTTCGTGATGGTGTCGTTCATCGAGGGCGAGGACGTCCCGTTCGTCGGCGGCGACCTGCACGACGCCGGCTATCTCGCCGGCCGCCACCTCGTGGAGGTCGGGCGTCGCCGGCTGGGCTACGTCGGCGACCGCTTCGGCAGCGGGATGTTCGAGCTGCGCTCCAGCGGCTACCGCCGCGCCGCGCGCGAGGCCGGGCTCTCGATCGACGACCGCTTCGTCTTCGAGTACCCGTACGAGGGCGAGTGGAACGACTACCGCTCCGGCCAGGCGATCGGCGAGCACGTCGCCGCGATGGCCGAGCGGCCGGACGCGATCTACGTGCACAACGACCTGGGCGCGCTGGGGCTGATGGACGGGCTCCTCGCCAAGGGGCTGCGCGTGCCCGAGGACATCGCCGTCGTGGGGCTGGACGACATCGAGCTGGCGGCGCGCGCGCGCATCCCGCTGACGACCGTGCGCCAGCCGACCGACCGCATCGGCGCCCTGGCGGTCGACACCGTGCTCGCGCGGCTGCGCGGCGAGCGCACGCCGACGCGCCAGCTGCTGGCGCCCGAGCTGATCGTGCGCCGCTCGTGCGGCGCGCCGGCCGCCGCGCGCACCGTCGACGCCCGCCCGATCCCGCGCTATCGCCGCCCGCGGTCGCTCGCCGACCGCGCCGCCCTGGCCGCCGCGGCGGCGGAGGGCGCCCCGTGACCGCCCACCGACCGGAGTCGCACCGCGGGCGCCCGCGCTCGCAGCCCCCGCCCTGACGCCCGCCGCCCTCCGACCCGGCAGTGCCCCGCGCCGCGCGCCGTTGCTCAGCCGCCCCGCGCCCCGCGGAGAATGTTCGTCCGACGTACAAACGCGTCCTCTGGCGGGCCTCCCGCCGTCCGTCCTCCCTCCCGTACGGAGAACCATCTCATGAAGTGGGCGAAAGGTCTCTGCTCGCTCGCCGCACTCGCCGCCCCCGTCGCCGTGCAGGCACAGGTGCAGACGGGGCGGATCACCGGCACCGTGACCATCACGGGCGGCCAGCCGCTCGTCGGCGCCAACGTGCTCGTCGTCGGCACCGAGATCCGCGGCTCGACCGGCCCCGACGGGCGCTTCACGCTCAACAACGTTCCCGTCGGCTCGCGCCAGCTGCGCGTGCAGCGCATCGGCTACGCGCCGGTCGTGCAGACGGTGGTCGTCACGGCCGGCCAGGCGGTCGTCGCCAACGCGACGCTCGCGCCGCAGGCCGTGCAGCTCGCCGAGATCGTCTCGATCGGCTACGGCACGCAGAGCCGCCGCGACGTGACCGGCTCGGTCGCCACGGTCACCACCGAGGCGCTCGACAAGGCGCCCGTCGCCACGATCGACCAGGTGCTGCAGGGCACCGCGCCGGGCGTGCAGGTGACGACGGCGTCGAGCGAGCCCGGGGGCGCGCTCTCGATCCGCATCCGCGGCACCTCGTCGATCACCGGCAGCTCCGAGCCGCTCTACGTCGTCGACGGCTTCCCGATCGAGAACGACATCGAGGGCTCGTCGGCCGGCAACGGCGGGCGCGCGCGCACCACGCCGCCCAACCCGCTCTCGACGCTCAACCCGAGCGACATCGAGTCGATCAGCATCCTCAAGGACGCCGCGTCGACGGCGATCTACGGCGCGCGCGGCGCCAACGGCGTCGTCATCATCACGACGCGCCAGGGCCGCGGCACGCGCCCGCAGTTCAGCCTCGAGACGTACACGGGCGCCGCGCAGGTGGCCAAGACGTACGACCTGCTGAACGCGCAGCAGTACATGGACTACGCGAACACGTTCGCGGCCAACTCGAGCACCCCGTTCAACCCGTTCCCGGACAGCACGCGCGCGCGCATCCTGGCCTCGGGCGTGAACACCGACTGGCAGGACGAGATCTTCCGCACGGCGCCCGTGCGCAACCTGCAGCTCTCGGTGCGCGGCGCGACGTCGGCCGCCTCGCCGACGCGCTACAACCTCTCGGGCGGCGTGTTCGACCAGCAGGGCGTGGTCGTCGGCTCGGGGCTGCGCCGCCTGTCGTCGCGCCTCAACCTGAACCAGGCGTTCGGCTCGCGCGTGGAGCTCGGCGGCTCGTTCACGGCCAGCCAGGCGCGCAGCAAGGCGATCCCCAGCTCCGGCCAGCAGAACGCCGGCGCCGGCGCGATCTCGGGCGCGCTGCAGTACGTGCCGATCCTGCCGGTGCGCCGCGCCGACGGGACGTACTCGTACATCAACACGGACCTCAACGCCTTCGCGACGCAGCTCGACGCGCCGCAGACGCCGAACCCGGTGTCGCTCGCGCGCGAGGTGAAGGACAGCCTGAGCGACACGCGCCTCCTCGGCAACGTGTTCGGCCAGGTCGACATCCTCGAGGGGCTGCGCTTCCGCACGACCTTCGGCGCCGACAACGCGAACCGCTGGCGCTACACGTACTACCCGCGCACCACGCTCCGCGGCGAGCAGGCCCGCGGCGAGGCGATCCGCGGCAGCAGCAACACGACGTCCTGGCTGAACGAGAACACGCTGACCTACCAGCGCGAGTTCGCCGGGATCCACGACATCAATGTCCTCGGCGGCTACTCGCGCCAGCACACGGACACTGATGGCGAGAACATGAACAACACGAACTTCGTCAGCGACATCACGGGCTACTACGACATCGGCGCCGGCACGCAGGAGGGCGGCCCCGGCATCTCGTCGCGCCGCACCGCGCAGGCGCTCGAGTCGTGGCTCTCGCGCGTGAACTACTCGCTGCTCGACCGCTACCTGTTCACGCTGACCTACCGCGCCGACGGCAACTCGCGCTTCGCCGAGGGGCGCAAGTGGGGCTCGTTCCCGTCGGCCGCCGTGGCCTGGCGCGCGTCGTCGGAGCCGTGGCTGCGCAACGTCGACAAGCTCGACGAGCTGAAGTTCCGCGCCTCGTACGGCGTCGTCGGCAACCCGTCGATCCGCCCGTACCAGTCGCTGTCGCGCCTCAACGACCAGGGCTACAGCTTCGGCGGCACGCCGTACGCCGGCTACTACCCGGTCGCCGTCGGCAACCCCGACCTGACGTGGGAGACGACGCGCCAGATCGACCTCGGCGTCGACGTCGGCTTCCTCGACCGCTTCACGGTCACGGCCGACTACTACCGGAAGCGCACCGACGACCTGCTCCTGCAGATCAGCCTTCCGTTCGAGACGGGCTTCGAGAGCGCGCTCGCGAACCGCGGCTCGGTCGAGAACCGCGGCTTCGAGTTCGGCATCGACGCGCAGATCTTCAACGCGCGCAACCCGGGCGCGTTCTCGTGGCGCGCGAACCTGAACTACTCGACGAACCGCAACGAGGTCCTCGACCTCGGCGGCCCGGAGCGCATCTTCGCCGACCTGATCACGACCGACTACAACCTGCCCGGCTCGATGATCCAGGTGGGCAAGCCGATCGGCGTGTTCTACGGCTTCCGCAGCCTCGGCATCATCCGCGACTCGGCGGCGGCGGCGGCGGTCACCTACCGGAACTTCAACAACCAGGCGTTCCGGCCGGGCGACATGCTGGTGCAGGACCTCGACGGCGACGGCGTCATCACGCTGGCCGACCGCACCGACATCGGCGACCCGACGCCCAAGTTCACGCTCGGCCTGACGAACACCTTCGGGTGGAAGGGCGTCGAGCTGACCGGCCTCCTGCAGGGCTCGTACGGCGGCAAGGTGCTGAACGTCAACCGCATCCGCACCGAGAGCTCGCCGCGCGTGAACGTGTCGACCGAGCGCTTCCTCGACGCGTGGACGCCGACGAACCAGGACGCGAAGTACCCGCGCATCGGCGAGAACCCGAACCAGGTCGGGACGAACAACTTCACGTCCAACCTGCTCGAGGACGGCTCGTACCTGCGCCTCCGCACGCTGACGCTCTCGTACGGCATCCCGACCTCGCTGCTCCGCGGCGTCCGCTTCAGCGGCGCGCGCGTCTACGTGACCGGCACGAACCTGTTCACGCTCACCGACTACACGGGCTTCGACCCGGACGTGAGCGGCCAGTCCGTCGGCAACACGAACCGCGGCATCGACATCGGCGCGTATCCGCTCGCGCGGACCGTGACCGCCGGCCTGACCTTCACCTACTGATCGGTCGCGGCGCCGCGGCCCGCATGGCCGCGGCGCCCCCGATGCGAGCTCTCGTCCCTCCTTCGAGGACCGTATGAAGCGAAACGCTCGAGTCGTCGCCCTGCTCGCCGCCCTGACGGCGGTGTCGGGGTGCCAGGACGACTTCCTGACCGAGGTCCCGTCCGACTTCGTCGCGCCGGAGACCTTCTACAACAACGCCGGCGACGCGCTCGCCGCCGTGAACGCCGCCTACGCGACGTTCGTCAACCTCACGTCGCCGCTCGGCAGCAGCGACTACGTGGGCCGCAACCTGTACATGCTGGTCGAGTACCCGACCGAGGTCACGACCAGCCGCCTCAGCGCCGCCAACGAGCGGTCGCTGATCGGCAACTACAACGCGCAGTTCACCTCCTCGCACCCGTACCTCGAGACGGTGTGGCAGGCGGCGTACTCGGGGATCAACCGCGCCAACGCGGTGATCGACCGCGTGCCCGAGGTCCCGATGGACGAGACGCGCCGGGCGCAGATCGTCGGCGAGGCGAAGTTCCTGCGCGCGGTGCACTACTACTGGCTCGCGGGGCTCTTCGGCGGCGTGCCGCTCAAGCTCACCGAGACGGCCAGCATCGAGGGCGGGAATCTCGCCCGCGCGACCACGGCCGAGACCTACGCGCAGATCACGAAGGACCTCACCGAGGCCGCCGCGGTGCTGCCGACCAGCTGGCCGGCCGGCGACTTCGGCCGCGCCACCAAGGGCGCCGCGCTGACGCTGCTCGGCAAGGCGCACCTGCAGCACGCCGGCGCCTACGGCGTGACGGGCGACTACCAGAAGGCGCTCGACGCCTTCCGCCAGGTCACCGGCTACTCGCTCGACCCGAACTACGCCAGCCTGTTCGACGGCTCGAACGAGCGCAGCCCCGAGATCATCTGGTCGATCCAGAACGTGCGCGTCGACGGCTACGGCGGCACGCTCACCGAGTGGTTCTCGCCGATCACCAGCCCGCAGATCTTCCAGGGCGGCGCGCAGAACCAGTTCCAGGCCGAGCGCCCGTTCTACGACTCGTACGCGGCCACCGACGTGCGCAAGGCGGGCACGTGGCTGACGTCGATCACGTACAACGGCAAGACGGTCAACTGGGCGTGGACGTCGGGCGTGCAGACGGCGACGAACTACGGCTCGACGGGCCCGGGCGTGCGCAAGTACGTCGACTTCGCGGCCGCCGACGGCGGCGCCGAGGCGCCGGACTACGTGATGCTGCGCTACGCCGACGTGCTGCTGTCGACGGCGGAGGCGATCAACGAGATCTCGGGCCCGACGGCGGAGGCCTACACGGCGGTGAACCGCGTGCGCACGCGCGCCGGGCTGCCGAACCTGACGGCGGGGCTCTCGAAGGCCGCCTTCAAGGACAGCCTCTTCGTCGAGCGCCGCTGGGAGCTGGCGATGGAGATGCACGGGGTGTTCGACAGCCGCCGCCACTGGACGTGGGCGAAGTCGCGCATCCAGGCGAACGTCGCGAACCTCGCGACGCTCAACCGCAGCCCGTTCACGAGCAGCACCGAGAAGTTCGTCGCGAACCAGGTGATCGACGACAAGTGGCGGGTGTACCCGATCCCGGCCCGCGCCTGCGAGCTGAACCCGGAGCTGACGCAGAACGCCGGCTGGACCGACGTGATCTGCAAGTGAGGGGGCTCGCGATCTCCCTCGCGCTGGTGACGACCGCGGCGTGCGCCGGTGCGCGCGCCGCGGGCCCGCCCGCCGCTCCGGCGGCGGGCGCGTCGCCGGCGGCGGTGCCCCGCGCCGACGCCCCGCGCCTCGTGGTGCTGCGCGCCGAGGCGCTCGCGGAGACGCGGCGCCGCATCGCCGCCGGCGACCCGTCGGTCATGCCGGCGCTGCGCAAGCTGGTGCAGGACGCGGACAAGGCGCTGCGCGCCCCGCTCGTCGCGGTGACCGACAAGCGGACGCTGCTCGCGCCGAGCAACGACCCGCACGACTACTTCAGCCTCTCGCCGTACTGGTGGCCCGACACGACCAAGGCGGACGGGCTCCCCTACGTCCGGCGCGACGGGGTCACGAACCCGGAGAGCAAGCGCGATCTCGACCAGCCGCGCGTCGCGGCGCTCGGGAGCAACACGCTGACGCTCGCGCTGGCGTACCACCTCACCGGCAACGAGGCGTACGCGCGCCGCGCCGCCGAGCAGGTGCGCCGCTGGTTCCTCGATCCGGCCACGCGCATGACGCCGCACCTGCGGTTCGCGCAGCTCGTCCGCGGCAACCCGGCCGAGCGCGGCAGCGGCATCATCGACACCCGCTGGTTCATCGAGACGGTGGACGCCGTCGCGCTGCTGCGCGGCTCGGGCGCGTGGACCGCCGAGGACCAGCGCGGCATGGAGCAGTGGTGCGCCGCCTACGCGACCTGGCTGCGCACGAGCCCCAACGGCGCGCACGAGCAGAAGGCGCGCAACAACCACGGCTCGTGGTTCGCCGCGCAGACCGCGGCGCTCGCGCTCTTCGCCGGCGACACGGCGGGCGCGCGCGCGATCATCGAGGGCGCGCGGCCGCGCATCGGCTGGCAGATCACGCCGGCCGGCGACCAGCCGATCGAGCTGGAGCGCACCCGCTCGTACCACTACAGCAACTTCAACGTCGAGGCGCTCACGCGGCTCGCCGAGATGGGCCGCCACGTCGGCGTGGACCTGTGGCGCTACCAGGCGCCCGAGGGCGGCTCCCTGCGGCGCGCGATCGACCACCTCGCGAAGCACGCCGCCACGCCGGCCACCTGGCCCGGCCGCCAGATCGACGCCGTGGAGCTCGACGCGCTGGTGCACACCTTCCGCCGCGCGCAGTACGCGTGGGGCGAGCCGGTGTACGCCGACGTGCTCCGCCGGCTGCCCGAGCCCGTGGTGCGGACCGACCGCAGCGCGCTGCTCTACCCCGACGCACCGGCCGCGCGCTGACGCGCGGCCCCGACACTCCGCGATCCCGATGGCCGTCCTCCCGACCTCGCTGCGCCCGATCGTCCTGGGCGCGCTGCTCGCCGCCGGCGTCGCCGGCACCGCCGACCGCGCGCACGCGCAGGCGGCCCGCCCGCACCCGAGCATCTTCCTCACGAAGCAGGAGGCGGCGGAGATCCGCGCCGCCGCGGGGCGCTATCCGCTGCTCGACCGCTCGGTGGCCGCAGCGCGCGACATGGTCGCGCGCGCGCTGGCGAACCCGATCGACGTGCCGCAGCCCGGCGAGGCCGGCGGCTACGCGCACGAGCGCCACAAGCAGAACTACCGCGAGATGCAGGCGGCCGGCCTGCTGTTCGCCATCACCGGCGACGCGCGCTACTCGCGCTTCGTGCGCGACGTGCTCGAGAAGTACGCGGTGCTCTACCCCACGCTCGGCGCGCACCCGCTGAACAAGAACCAGTCGGCCGGGAAGCTGTTCCACCAGTCGCTGAACGACGCCACCTGGCTGGTCGCCACGTCGATCGCCTACGACTGCGTCTACGACGCGCTGACGCCCGCCGAGCGGGCGCGCTTCGAGGCGAACGTCTTCCGCCCGATGGCGGAGTGGCTGTCGACCGAGCACGCCCCGGAGTTCGACCGCATCCACAACCACGGCACCTGGGCCACGGCCTCGGTCGGGATGCTCGGCTACGTCCTCGGCGACACGTCGCTCGTGAACCGGGCGCTGTACGGGACGAAGCGCGACAAGTCCGGCGGCTTCCTGCGCCAGCTCGACCTGCTGTTCTCGCCCGACGGCTACTACATGGAGGGCCCGTACTACATCCGGTACGCGCTGATGCCCTTCTTCTACTTCGCCGAGGCGATCGAGCGGAAGCAGCCGTCGCTCGGGATCTACGCGTACCGCGACAGCATCCTGAAGAAGGCCGTCTACTCGGCCGTGCAGACCGCGTATCCGAACGGCGTCTTCCCGCCCATCAACGACGCGTCGCGCACCATGGCGGTCGACGCGCCCGAGGTGACGCTGGCGGTGGACCTGGCCTACCGCCGCTACGGCGCGAACCCGAACCTGCTGGGCGTGGCCGGGCTGCAGAACGCGGTGGTGCTGAACGGCGCGGGGCTGAACGTCGCGCGCGCGATGGCGGCGCGCACCACGCCGGCGAGCATGAACTTCGGCAGCGTCGAGTTCACCGACGGCCACGACGGCCAGCGCGGCGGGCTCGGGATCCTGCGCACCGGCACCGGGCGCGACGCGACCATGTTGCTCATGAAGTACGGCGTGCACGGCCAGGGGCACGGCCACTTCGACAAGCTGCACTTCACCTTCTTCGACGGCGGCCGCGAGGTCGTGCCGGACTACGGCTTCAGCCGCTGGATCAACATCGAGCCGAAGTTCGGCGGCCGCTACCTGCCGGAGAACGACACGTACGCGATGCAGACGGTCGCGCACAACACGGTCGTCGTCGACCAGACGACGCAGGCCGGCGGGAAGGAGGCGGCCAGCGAGGCCGCGTGGGGCGAGCGCCACTGGTTCGACACGCGCAACCCGAACGCGCAGGGGATGAGCGCCCGCGCCGACAAGTTCTACCCGGGCGTCGGCATGCAGCGCACGATGCTCCTGCTGCGCGACGCGCGCCTGCCGTACCCGGTGGCGGTGGACCTCTACCGCCTCGCCAGCGGCGCCGAGCACACGTACGACTATCCGGTGCACTTCCGCGGGCAGCTGATCGCGTCGAGCGTGAAGTACCAGCCGAGCACGACGCGCCTGGAGCCGCTGGGGCAGAAGCACGGCTACGAGCACCTGTGGAAGGAGGCGGCCGGCACCTCCGACTCCACCGTGCGCCTCACCTGGCTGGACGGGAACCGCTACTACACGGTGACGACCGCCGGGGCGCCGGGCACCGAGGTGCTGTTCGCGCGCACGGGCGCCAACGACCCGAACTTCAACCTGATCGTCGAGCCGATGATGCTCGTGCGGCGCCGCGCGGGCGACCACACCTTCGCCTCGGTCATCGAGCCGCACGGCTACTTCAGCGAGTCGCAGGAGCGCTCCGAGCAGGCGCGCCCGCGCATCCAGCAGGTGCGGCTGGTCGGCAGCGACGCCACGGGCACGGTCGTCGAGGTCACCGGCGAGGGCGGGCTGCGCTGGACGATCATGGCGACCAACGGCCCCGCGAACGCCACCGCGCGCCACCGCGCGACGTTCGGCGGCCGCACGTACGAGTGGACCGGCAACTTCGCGGTGGAGGGGCTGCAGGCGCCGCGCTGAGCGGCGCCGCTTCCCCTTCCCGATCCGCCGCTCCACGCGCTCCACGCTCACGCGCCGCGCGGCATCCCCGCGCGGCACTCACATACGGGACATGCAAGTCGATCTGCAGGGCAGGGTCGCCGTCGTCACCGGCGGCGCGCGCGACATCGGGGCCGCCATCGTCCGCGCGCTCGCGGCCAGCGGCGCATCGGTCGTGGTGAACTACCACGGGAGCGCCGACCGCGCGGGCGCGCTGGTCGCCGAGATCACGGGGGCGGGCGGCCGCGCGATCGCGGTGCAGGCCGACGTCACCGATCCGGCCGGCGTGCGGCGGCTGGTGGACGAGACGCGCGCCGCGTTCGGCGACCGCGTCGACGTCCTGGTCAACAACGCGGGCGGGCTGGTCGCGCGGAAGACGCTCGGGGACATGGACGCCGACTTCTGGCGCACCGTGCTCGATCTCAACCTGACGAGCGTCTTCCTCGTCACGCAGGCCGTCGCGCCGCTCATGGGCGAGGGGGGCGCGATCGTGAACCTCTCGTCGCTCGCCGCGCGCGACGGCGGCGGCGGCGGCGCGCTCGCCTACTCGGCGGCCAAGGGCGCCGTGCTGACGTTCACGCGCGGCCTCTCCAAGGAGCTCGCGCCGCGCCGCATCCGCGTGAACTGCGTCTCGCCGGGGCTGATCGCCACGACCTTCCACGACACGTTCACCAAGCCCGAGATCCGGCAGGCCGTCGCGTCGCGCACGGCCGTCGGGCGCGAGGGCACCTCCGAGGACGTCGCCAACGCGGTGCTCTTCCTCGCCTCGGACGCCTCCGCCTACGTCACGGGCGAGTCGATCGAGATCAACGGCGGCCTCTACTTCGTCTGACGATGGCGACCCAGACCTCCTCCCTGCCCGCCACCGCGCGCGCCGAGTCGCCGTTCGTCGGCACCGCCGACGTCGCGTGGACCACCGTGGCCGCCGGCGTGCGCCGCCAGGTCCTCGGCCACGGCCCGGACCTGATGCTCGTGCGCGTCGAGTTCGAGCGCGACGCCGTCGGCGCGGTGCACCACCACCCGCACCGCCAGGTCACGTACGTCGCCGCGGGCCGCTTCGCCGTGCAGGTCGGCGAGGCGCGCCGCGAGCTCGGCCCCGGCGACAGCTTCTTCACCGTCGCCGACGTGCCGCACGGCGTCGTCGCGCTGGAAGCCGGCACGCTGATCGACGTGTTCACGCCCGCGCGCGAGGAGTTCCTCGCCGCCGGCGCCTGAGCGCGACTCCACCCCCATCCCCGGCCGGAGGGCTCATGGGCAGCACCACCGAGACCACCACTCCGCCCTCCGCCGGCAGGGCGCCGCTCGCGCCGCCCGCGGGCGGCCCGCGCCCCATCCGCGGGCTGCGCTGGTGGATCGTCGGCATGATCTGCATGCTGACGGTCATCAACTACATCGACCGGATGACGCTGTCGGTGCTCGCGCCGACCATCCGCGAGGAGTTCGGGATGTCGAACGCCGCGTACTCGCGCGTCGTCACGACCTTCCTGCTCGGCTACACGATCTCGCAGGCGCTCTCCGGCAAGGTGCTGGACCGCATCGGCACGCGGCTCGGCTTCATGGTGTTCGTCGGCATCTGGACCGCCGCGTCCATGCTGCACGCGACCGCGCGCTCCGTCGCGCAGCTCTCGGCGTTCCGCTTCATCCTCGGCATCGGCGAGGCGGGCAACTGGCCGGGCGCCGCCAAGGCGGTGGCCGAGTGGTTCCCGATCAAGGAGCGCGCGTTCGCGATGGCGATCTTCAACAGCGGCTCGGCGCTCGGCGCCGTGATCGCGCCGCCGCTCATCGCCTGGGTCGCGCTCACCTTCGGGTGGCGCAGCGCCTTCTTCGTCGGCGCGATCCTGTCGACGATCCTGATGACGGCGTGGTTCGTCTTCTTCCGCGCGCCCGCCGAGCATCCGCGGCTCTCGGCCGCCGAGCGGCAGTACATCGCCGAGGGGCAGGCCGAGGCGGACGCGGGCGCGCCGGACAACGTGTCGCGGCGCCCGTGGCTCTCGCTGTTCAAGCACCGCCAGGTGTGGGCGCTGATCGCCGCGCGCTTCTTCACCGACCCGATCTGGTGGTTCCTGATCTCCTGGCTGCCGAACTACCTCAAGAGCGAGCGCGGATTCAGCCTGGCGACGATCGGCCTGCTGGCGTGGATCCCGTTCCTCTGGGCGGACGTCGGCAACCTCGCGGGCGGCGGCGCGTCCTCCCTGCTCATCAAGCGCGGCTGGAGCGTGGACCGCGCGCGCAAGACGGTGCTCGTCGGCAGCGCGCTGCTCATCCCGCTCGGCGTGGCGGTCGTCATCAACGCCGAGAGCGACGCGATGGTGATCGCGGCCGTCTCCGTGATCGCGTTCGCCTTCCAGAGCTGGATCGTGAACGTGCACACCATCCCGTCGGACACCTTCCCGAAGCAGGACGTCGGCTCGGTGTTCGGGATCGGCGGCACGGCGGCGGGCATCGCGAGCATGGGCTTCACGCTGCTCGTCGGCCAGATCGTCGACCGCTTCGGCTACACGCCGGTGTACGTGATGGTCGGGCTGATGGCGCCGCTGGCGGCGGTGCTCTTCCTCGTCATCATGCGCCGCATCGAGCGCGTCCCGGCGCTCGTGGAGCGCGCGGCGTGATCGCGCCGCGCCTGCTCGTCGCGGCCGGCATCGGCGCGGCGCTCGCGGGCGCGGCGCGTGCGGAGGTGGCCGGGGCGCAGCCGCAGCCGGCCGCCCCGTCGCGGTGGAGCGCCGTCGTCGACGCGCGCTTCGCCGGCACCGAGGGCGACACGGTGGCCGGCGCGCCCGTCTACCGCTCGCTCGGCGCGGCGCTGGACGGGCTGCCGGTGAACGGCGCGCAGCGCGCGACGGTGCTGATCCGCAAGGGGCGCTACCGCGAGAAGCTGACGATCGACCGGCCGCGCGTGACGCTCGTCGGCGAGCACCGGGACTCGACGGTGCTGACGTACGACGCCGCGGCCGGCCACCGGACGCCCACCGGCGGCACGTGGGGGACGCGCGGCAGCTACACGCTGCGCATCGTGGCGCCCGACTTCCGCGCCGAGCGGCTCACCATCGAGAACGCGTTCGACTACCCGGCGAACCAGCGCAAGGCCGCCGACGATCCCACGCGGTTGCGCGACGCGCAGGCGGTCGCGCTGATGCTCGACCTCGGGAGCGACCGCGCCGCGTTCGTCGACGTGCGCATCCTCGGGCACCAGGACACGCTCTTTCCCAACGCGGGGCGCAGCTGGTTCCACCGCTGCGTGGTCGCGGGCAGCGTCGACTTCATCTTCGGCGCCGGGCAGGCGGTGTTCGACGCGTGCGAGATCGTATCGCGCGACCGCGGCAGCCGCACCAACAACGGCTACGTCACCGCGCCCAGCACGCCGACGGACGCGCCGCACGGCTTCCTGTTCTGGCGCAGCCGGCTGACGAAGGAGCACGCCGCGATGGCGCCCGCCTCGGTCACGCTCGGCCGCCCGTGGCACCCGTTCGCCGATCCCGACGCCGTCGGCAGCGCGGTGTTCGTCGACTGCTGGATGGACGACCACGTCGGCGCGAAGGGGTGGGACCGCATGTCGATGATCGACTCGACCGGCACGCGCGTCTGGTGGGAGCCGCAGAGCGCGCGCTTCTTCGAGTTCGGCAGCCGCGGCCCCGGCGCCGTCGCCAGTCCCACGCGCCGCACGCTCACGCGCGCCCAGGCCGCGCGCCTCACCCCGGCCGCCGTGCTGCGCGGCTGGACGCCCTCCCGCGACGTCACCCCCGTCGACCGATGACGCCCATGCTCCCGCTCACGCGCCGCGACTTCCTGGGGACCTCCGGCCGGCTCGCCGCCGGCGTGGCGGCCGGCTCGGCGCTCGACCTGGGCGCGCTGCTCGCGAGCGCGCCCGCGACCGCCGCGGCGGCGCCGCCGCCGACCGTCGGCGCGAAGCGTCGGCTCGCCGTGGTGGGCACCGGCATCCGCGCCACGCGCGCGTGGGGGCGGGAGCTGCTGAAGGAGCAGGGCGAGCGCGTGGAGATCGTGGGGCTGTGCGACGTCAACGCGAAGCGCGCCGCGGCCTCGCGGGAGCTGATCGGCATCCAGGCGCCGACGTTCACGGAGCTGGACGCGATGCTGAAGGCGACGCGCCCGGACGCGCTGCTCGTCACCACGCGCGACGCCTCGCACGACGCGCAGATCGTGCACGCGCTGCGCGCCGGCGTCGACGTCATCACCGAGAAGCCGATGACGACCGACGAGGTGAAGTGCGCCGCGATCCTGGACGCGGAGCGGCGGAGCGGGCGCACGGTGACGGTGGCGTTCAACTACCGCTACGCGCCCACCGCCGCGCGCCTCAAGGAGCTGCTGTCGGCCGGCACGATCGGCGAGGTCACCTCGGTGGACTTCCACTGGTACCTCGACAACCGCCACGGCGCGGACTACTTCCGCCGCTGGCACGCGTACCGCGCGAACTCCGGGACGCTGTGGGTGCACAAGGCGACGCACCACTTCGACCTCGTGAACTGGTACCTCGGCGCCGACCCGGTGGAGGTGGGCGCGATGGGCGCGCTGCGCCGCTACGGGAAGAACGGGCCGTTCCGCGGCGTGAACTGCCGCACCTGCCCGCACGCCGCGCGCTGCGAGTACGCGTGGCGGATGACCGACGACCCGGTGCTCGCGAAGCTGTACGCCGAGTGCGAGTCGGAGGACGGCTACCTGCGCGACGCCTGCGTCTTCCGCGAGGACATCGACATCTACGACACGATGGCCGCGACGGTGCGCTACTCGACGGGCGCGGTGATGAGCTACTCGGTGAACGCCTTCATGCCGATCGAGGGGTATCACCTCGCGTTCAACGGGCCCAAGGGGCGGATCGAGGTGCGCATGTTCGAGCGCCAGCCGTGGGAGGTGCCGCGCGGGATCGACGAGATCCGCGTCACGGGCGCGTTCGGCGGGTCCGAGGTCATCCCCGTCCGGTGGGGCGAGGGCGGGCACTATGGCGGGGATCCCCTCCTCCGGCGTATGCTCTTCGAGCCGGGGCGCCCCGACCCGCTCGGGCAGCGCGCCGGCTCGCGTGCGGGGGCCATGTCGCTCCTGACGGGCGTGGCGGCGGACCGGAGCATCCAGCGCGGGCGCCCGGTGCGCATCGACGAGCTGCTCGCCCCCGGCCGCGCGGGTGCGCGGTCCGGCTGAGCCCGCGCGTACGCTCGCGTCCACGAGGAGGATCGTCGCCATGCGCTCCCGCCACCCGGATCGCGCCGCGCGCCCGCGCCGGCCGATCGCGCTCGCCCTCGCGCTGCTCCTCGCGTCCACCGCGTGCGCGAGCGGGAAGGGGGCGGCCCGCCCCGACGGCGCGCCCTCGGGCGCCGACAGCACCACGCGCGTCGGGCAGGCGGCGACCGCGCGCGACTGGGAGGGGCGCAACGTGGCGCGCGTCGAGGAGCTGTTCGTCGGGCGCTTCCCGGGCGTGCAGGTCTACCAGGCGGCGGGCGGCATCCAGGTGCGCATCCGCGGCGGCACGTCGCTGCGCGGCTCCAACGAGCCGCTCTACGTCGTCGACGGCTTCCCGTACGAGGCGGGGCCGAACGGGCTGCTCTCGCTCAACCCGAGCGACATCGCGAAGATCGAGGTGCTGAAGGACGCCGGGCAGATCGCCGAGTACGGCTCGCGCGGCGCCAACGGCGTCGTGCGGATCACGACCAAGCGCGGCGGCCGCTGACGGGCGACGGTCGCTGACGGGCGGCGGCCGCCGATGCGCATCGGCGGCCGCGGGCCACGCTCAGTCGAACAGGTCGTGCAGGAACGAGCGCCGCTTGTGGTGCTTGTGATGCTTGTAGTCGTCGTACCGATCGCGATCCCGGTCGTGGTCGCGGCGGTAGTCGGGCGACGGCGCGTGGCCGCGCTCCGGATACGGCGCCTGCGACGTCGGGGGCGGCGATGCCGGCGGCGCGAGCTCGGCGGCGCTCCGCTCCAGGATCTTGTCCAACTCGCCGCGGTCCAGCCAGACGCCCCGGCACTGCGGGCAGTAGTCGATCTCCACGCCCTGCCGCTCGCTCATCACCAGGCTCACCCGGCAGAGGGGGCAGAGCAGCCCCGCCGCCTGGCCGCCCATGCTGTTCGTCATCGCTCGTCGCTCGCTGTCTCGGGGTGTCAGGGTGCGCGCCCGGTCGGCGCCCGGTCGGCGCCCGGTCGGCGCGCGTCGGCCGCGCGTGACCCGCGGGAGCCCGTCCCGCACGGTGCGCGCCGCGGCCGACGCGCCGCCGGTCCGCGCTAGTCCACGCCGCGCACGTGGCGCGCGAGCGGCCCGCCCAGCCGGCGCAGCTCGCGCGCGGCCAGCCGCGCCACCGAGTCCGCGCCGGCCGCCGAGAGGTGCGTGTCGTCGCGCTGCTCGCCCACCCACACGTACAGCGCCTTCGAGCGCTCGGGCCCCGCGCGCAGCACCAGCTCCTCGGTCAGCAGCTGCAGGTCGACGAAGCCGGCGCCCGCCTCGCGCGCCACGCTCCGCGCGACCCACGGGTAGACGCCGTGCGTGTCCTGCAGCACGCCGCTCGCGTTGAAGTGGCGCCGCACGATGGAGCTGAGCACGACCGGCGTCGCGCCCCGCGCGCGCGACTCGGCCACGAACCGCTCGAGGTTGCGGCGGTAGCCGGTGTACGGGTTCGTGTGGCGCGTCGAGTCCTGGTCCTTCTGGTCGTTGTGGCCGAACTGGATCAGCACGACGTCGCCCGGCCGCAGCCGCGTGCGCACCGAGTCCCACCGCCCCTCGGCGAGGAAGCTGCGCGTGCTGCGCCCGTTCGCGGCGTGGTTGCGCACCGCCACCGCCGCGGTGTCGAGGAAGCGCGGCAGCGCCTGCCCCCACCCGCGCTCCGCGGTGCGCGTCGTGTCGACCCGCTCGGCCATCGTGGAGTCGCCGATCAGCCAGACCGTGCGCCGCGCCTGCGACGGCGCGAACGCCGCGAGCGCGGCGATCAGCGTCGCCGCGGCCGCGAGCGCGCGTGGGAGCGCGCGTGGGAGCGCGCGTGGGATCGCGCGTGGGATCGCGCGTGGGATCGCGCGTGGATTGCGCATGCGTGTGCCCCCTCCGGATCGGCCATCGCGTCGGACCCCTGCCCCGGCGCGCGCGCCGACCGCGTCACGCGCGCGCCTCACGACAACTTCCTCGACACGCGCGCGCGGGTCCAGCGGCCGATGCGGGTCAGCGCGCGCCCGTCCACCCGGGCCCGCGCACCGCGCGGCCGGGCTTCGCGCCCGTGTGCCGCCCGTCGCGCCAGACGGCGACGCCGTTCACCCACACGTGGCGCACGCCGGTCGCCAGCTGGTGCGGCCGCTCGAAGGTCGCGGGATCGGCGATCGTCGCCGGATCGAACACCACCAGGTCGGCGAACATCCCCTCGCGCACCAGCCCGCGGTCGCGCAGGCCGAGCGCCTGCGCCGTCGCGCCGGTCATGCGGCGGACCGCGTCCTCGAGCGTCAGCACCGAGTCGGTGCGCACGTACTTGCCGAGGATCCGCGCGTACGTGCCGTACGCGCGCGGGTGCGTGAGGCCGCGTGCGCTGTCGGGGTCCTGCCCGCCCGCGTCGGAGCCGATGACCACCCACGGGCGCCGCAGCTGCATCGCGACGTTCCCCTCGTCCATGCTGAACGTGATCTTGCCGAGGCGGTTCTCCTCCGCGAGCACCACGTCGATGACGGCGTCCGGCCACGGCTTGCCGAGCGCCTCGGCCATCGCGGGGAGGCGCAGGCCGTTGAGGCGCTGCCACTCGGGGCGGCGGAAGCCCTGCACCATCACCGCCTGCGGGTCGCGCTGGCAGTAGTCGGCCGCGCCCGGCGCGGTGTCGGTCATCGCGGCGCGGATGCGCGCGCGCATCGTCGGATCGGCGAGGTTCGCGAGCAGCTTCCCGTCGGTCGCGGCCCAGTCGGGGAAGCACGAGGCGAGCGTGTTGCCCGAGGCGGCGTACGGATACATGGTGGCGATGACGTCCTGCCCCGCGGCGCGCACGGAGTCGATCTTCGCGACCATGCGCGGCGCCTTCGGCCAGTTGCGGCGCCCCGCGGCCTTGAGGTGGTAGATGATCACCGGCACCCCGCCCTCGCGCCCGATGCGGAACGCCTCGTCCATCGCCTCGAACAGCGAGTCGTCCTCGCTGCGCATGTGCGTGATGTACGTGCCGTGGAAGGGCGCCATCGCCTGCGCCTGCGCGATCAGCTCCGCGGTGCCGGCGAAGCTGCCGGGCGGGTAGATCAGCGCGCTCGACACGCCGAACGCGCCGTCGCGCATCGCGTCGGCGACGACGCGGCGCATCGTGTCGAGCGCGGCGGCGTCGGCGGCGCCCTGGCGCTGGCCCATCGCGTACGCGCGCACCGTCGTCGCGCCCAGGTACGAGCCGACGTTGACGCTGTTGCCGTGGCGCTCCATCGCGTCGAGCCAGGCGCCGAAGCCGCGCGCGCCGACGAAGCCCTCGCGCAGCCGGCGCGGCGTGGCGGCCGCGTCGCCCGGCGGATCGTCGTCGGCGAGCAGCGCGCGCATCGCGTCGTTCACCGGCGCGGGCGTCGTCGACTCGCCGAGGATCTCGGTGGTGACGCCCTGCGCGACCTTGCCGACGACGCGCCCGTCGCGCCAGAGCAACGCGTCCCACGAGTGGCTCTGGATGTCGATGAAGCCCGGCGCGACGACCTGCCCGCGCGCGTCGACGCGCTGCGCGGCGGGCGCGTTCGCCAGCGCGCCGCGCGGCGCCACGCGCACGATGCGGTCGCCGCGCACGGCGACGTCGGCGTACGTCCACGGGTTGCCCGTGCCGTCGACGAGGCGGCCGCCGGTGATCACGAGGTCATATGCGCCGCCTGGCGCGGCGGCGGTGGCGGGCGGGCGACGCGCGCAGCCGGTGAGCGCGGCGGTCGCGAGCGCGCCGGCGAGGAGCGCGCGGAGTCGGGTCGTCAGGCTCGTCATGGGCGCGACGTTAGTCCGCGCGCGCCGGGGCCGGAAGAGCGACGGAGGGAGACCGGATGGGCGGCGGCGCATGGCCGTCGCGCCGCGCGGAGCATCCGGTCCCGTCACTCCTGTCCGGCAGTGGAGTGCGGCGCAGCGCCGCGCGGCGGACACCTCACCCCGCGCAGCGGATCGCGAGATAGCGCAGCCACTTCTCCAGCTCCGCCACCGACAGCCACTCCCCGTCGGGCGGCACCGCCTCGGCGGCGTGGATCTCGCCCCACTGATCTACGACCACGACCGCCGGTGCCGCGACCGACGCCCCGGCACCGACGACGCCCTCGGCATCCACCACCACCGGAAACGGGAGCGCGGCGAGCGCGCCGGCCGCGTCGGGGCGCGGCAGCACGACGAGCACGCGCCCGTCCCAGTCCGCCAGCGCGCGCTCGGCGTCGGCCAGCCCGCGCAGGTACGCGAGGTCGCGCGCGGCCGGCGCGTCGGGCAGCAGCACGAGGACGGTCGCCTGGCGCGCGGCGCGCAGCGGCACGCGCGCGTCGCCGCCCGAGGTGGGCAGCGCGACGTCGGGGAGGCGCGGGCGCCGCACGGGCGCGTGGAAGTCGCTCATGAGATCGGAGTCGTGGGAGGCCCGCACGGGGACGCACGAGCCGAGCCCCGAGGACGGGTGACGACGCACCGCGCGCGCCACCGTTGACGCGGAGCACGCGCACGGGCGAGCGTGCGCGCATGCCCCCTCTCACCATCGCCGTCCTCGGCGCCACGGGCCGCACCGGCCGCCGCCTCGTCGAGTACGCGCTCGCCGACGGGCACGCGGTGCGCGCCCTCGCACGCGATCCCGCGGCGCTCGACGCGCTCGCGCATCCGCGGCTCGCCGTGCAGGCGGGCGACGCCCTCGACCCGCGCGCGGTCGACGCGCTCGTCGCCGGCACCGACGCGGTCGCGAGCGCGCTCGGCGGCGGCACGCTCACCGATCCGGGCACGGCGCGGTCGGACGGCGCGCGGCACGCCGCGGCCGCGATGGCGCGACACGGCGTCGCGCGCTTCGTCGGCGTGGCGGGCGGCGGCATCCTCGACCTGCCGGGCGTCGGGCTGCGCAACGAGCGCCCCGACTATCCGGCGGCGTTCCGCCAGGTCACGCGCGAGCACCTCGCGACGTGGGTCGCGCTGCGCGACACGGGGCTCGCGTGGACGCTCGCGTGCACCGGCGACATCGTGCCCGGCGCGCGCACCGGCGCGTACCGCGTGCTCCCCGACCTCATGCCCGAGGGCGGGCGGCGCATCGCGGTGGAGGACCTCGCCGACTTCCTGCTCGGCGAGCTGACCGCGGCCCGCTTTCCCGGCCGGCGCGTCGGCGTCGCCTACTGACGCGCGCGCGGCGCGGGGCCGCGGTGGCGTGATCGTCGCATGCGGGGACGGCGATGCCGCGTCTCCGTCTCCCCTTCCGCCGTCGCTCCATGGATCTCGAACCGATCGCGCCCGGCGCGCACGTGCGCCTCACCGACCGCATGGCGCGCCCGCCGCAGGGGGTGCCCGCGGGCGAGGAGCTGGAGGCGGCGACCGCGCGCACGCTGCACAAGGTCGGCGACCTGCAGCAGCGGCTCTACTCCGACGGCCGCCACGGCGTGCTCGTCGTGCTGCAGGGGCGCGACGCCTCGGGCAAGGACGGCGTGATCCGCAAGGTGTTCGGCGCCTGCAGCCCGCTCGGCCTCCACATCGCGGCCTTCGCGGCGCCGACGACGGTCGAGCGCAGCCACGACTTCCTCTGGCGGGTGCATCAGCAGGTGCCGGCGCGCCGCTACCTCGGCGTGTTCAACCGCTCGCACTACGAGGACGTGCTGGTGGCGCGCGTGCGCGAGCTGGTGCCCCGCAAGGTGTGGAAGGCGCGCTACGAGCAGATCAACGCGTTCGAGGCGACGCTCGCCGCCGCCGGCATCACGGTGCTCAAGTTCTTCCTCCACATCTCGCGCGAGGAGCAGGGCCGCCGCCTGCTCGAGCGGCTGGACGATCCCACCAAGCGGTGGAAGTTCGACCCGGGCGACCTGGACGACCGCGACCGCTGGGACGACTACACCGACGCGTACCAGGACGCGCTCTCGCGCTGCAGCACGCCCGACGCGCCCTGGTACGTCGTCCCCGCCGACGACAAGAAGGTGCGCGACTACCTCATCGGGCGCACGCTCAAGCGCGCGCTCAAGGGGCTCGACCTGCAGTACCCGGAGGCCGAGTTCGACGTCGCGGCGTGCCGCGCGCGCCTGCTCGCCGGCCCGCACGCGCCGGTGCCGGCCGACGACGCGGACGACGCGCCGCCGGCCTGACGCTCCGCTCCGCTCGCCCTCAGGGCGTGAACTCCTTCCAGCCCGTGCGCGTGTCCTGCCGCGTCACCGACACGCGGTAGCGCACGCCCGCGGTGAGCCGCGCCTCGGTCGTCATCGTCGGCAGCGCGCCGCCCGAGACGGTGCCGTGCGTCACCGGCGACGGGAGCGCCTGCTGCAGGTGCGCGACGCCCCACACGATCGTGCCCGGCGCCGAGACGCGCACGACGCTCACGCTGTGCGCCGTGCCCCCCGGCCAGCTGTACGTCGGCGTCACGCCGCCCGAGACCGCGACGTCGAACGCGCTGCCGCCCTCCTGCCCGTCCGGCGCGGTGGCGTCCGACGAGCATCCCGCGGCGCCCGCGACGGCGGCCGCCACGATGAACACGAGCCCCCGGCGCGCGAGCACGCGCACTCCCATGCGCGCGCTCACTTCCCCTTCTCCGCCGCCATCGCCTGCACCGCCGCCACGTTGAACGACACGCCGCCGCGCAGCACGCCGGCGGTGTACGCGGGCCGGTTCAGCTTCATCCCCCACACCCCGCTCTTCGACTGCAGGTCGGCGCCGAGGGCGCTCAGCTCCGACAGCCCGGCGGCGATCGCGTTGGCGAACCTCGGCGAGTCGTCCTTGGCGTCGCCGATCTGCCCGACGTCCTCCGCGACGTCGCCGATCGGGTGCTTCAGGCGGATCGAGCCCCAGCCTCCCTTGGCGGTCGCCATCGCGACGTAGGCGTTGACCATCATCTCGGGGAAGACGCTGACCGTCGCCCCGCGCGAGGCCACGCCGTGCCGCTTGGAGCCGGTGAGCAGCGGCGCGTCGACCACGTACTCCGGCACCAGCAGCGTCGCGTCGAGCTCCTTGCTGACCTTCCGGAAGCCCCAGGCGTAGCCCTGGAACGGCGGGTCGATCGCCTGCGCGTCGCTCGGGAAGGCGACGACGTACGTGTTCTTCGACCCCGGCGGGCCGCCCGTCGGCATCCCGTACTCGTCGTCGGGCTTGTGGCGCTTCATCCCGGCGACCTCGGGGTGGTCCTTCACGTCGTCGTAGGTCAGCACGGTGTAGCCCGCGCTCCGGAGCCGGGCCACGAGGTCGTCGTGCAGCTGCCGCGCGAGCCCCTGCGCGAACTCCTTGTCCAGCCCGGCGACGACGAACTTCCCCTTCGCCTTCACCGTCTTGCCGTCGGTCTGGAAGAAGCGCCCCTGGTTGACCACGCTGAGCGAGCCGCGCGTCGCCAGCCGCACGAGGACGGTGGGGACGAGCACCTTCGTCATCCCGCGGAAGTGCTTCTCGCCGTCGACGTTCAGCTGGTCGCCGAGGGGGATGGGATCGGCGACCGCGGGGGCTGCGGCCGTGGCGGCGGTCGCGTTCTGGGCGGGAAGGGTGCCGACGGCGAGCGCGCTGAGGCCGAGGGCGAGGACGAGTCGCTGCATGCGTGGGTCGGTGAGACGTGGGAGGGCGGCCCGCCGTCCACGCGGCGGGCCCGTCGAACGCGCCGAACGCTAGGCGGCGAACTCGGCCACGCCTCAACATGTCAACAGGGTGCGGCGCAACGGCTTACGGTGCCGTTACCGTCCGTCCCCGTTCCCCGCCCCCTTCCGGTCCGGCCCGCCAGGTGGCACTCTCGGCCGATGCGGTCCGGCGACTTCCGACTCCTCACCCTCGGCCGGCTGGCGCTCGTCGATCCCTCGGGGGTCGAGGACGCCTCCCTCGGCGCGCGGCGGCGCAAGCTGGCGCTGCTGGCCGTGCTCGCCACGGCCCGCCGGCCGGTGTCGCGCGACGCGCTGGTCGAGCTGTTCTGGGGCGACCAGGCCGAGGACCGCGCCCGCCACTCGCTGAGCGACGCGCTCTCGCACCTGCGCCGCGCGCTCGGCCCCGGCTCGATCACCGCCCGCCGCGCCGAGGTCGCGCTCGCCGAGGGCGCCCCGCTCTCGGTGGACGTGCTCGACCTGGCGACCGCCGCCGACGCCGGGCGCTGGGACGCGGTGGTCGCCCTCTACGCCGGCCCGTACCTCGACGCCGTGCACGTCGCCGGCTCGCCGCGCTGGGAGCAGTGGGTCGACCAGCAGCGGGCCCGCGTCGAGTCCGCGTTCCAGACGGCCTGCCGGGCGGAGTGCGCGCGGCTGGCCGCGGCGGGTGAGTGGGACCCGTGCGCGGCGCTGGCCGGCCGCTGGCTGGAGCGCGCCCCGCTCTCGGCGCAGGCGGCCACGCGATACCTGGCGGCGCTCGACGCCGACGGCACGCCCGAGGGCGCGCGCCGCGCGCTGGACGCGTACGAGCGGCTCGCGCGGCTGCTGCGCGCCGAGTACGGCGCCGCGCCCGACGCCGCCGTCGCCGCGGCCGCCCAGGCGATCGCCGAACGGCTGGCCGCCGCGCCCGCGCCGGTGCCGCCGGAGCTGCCCGAGCCGGCGCCGGAGACCGTCGCGGCGCCGAGCCCCGCCTCCTCGCCTCCGGCGGTCGCCGCGGCACCGCCCCCGGTCGCGCCCCCGGTCGCGCCGCCGCGGCGCCCGGGCGCGCGGCGCCTGCTCGTGGGCGCGGCGGCGGTCCTCGGGCTCGTGGCCGCGGCGATCCCGATCGCGCGCGGGCGGCGCGCGCCGGCCCCGGCCCCGGGGGAGGCCGCGGCGCGCGACCGCCTGCTGGTGGCCGACTTCCAGAGCGGGGGCGCGGACCACCCGGTGGCCCTCCTCGTCGCCGAGGCGGTCCGCATCGGCCTGGGGGAGTCGCCGACCGTGCGCGTCGTCGAGCCGCCCGTGGTGCGCGAGGCGCTCGCCCGCATGCAGCGCCCCGCCACGGCGCCGCTCGACCCGGAGCTGGCGCACGAGGTCGCGCGCCGCGAGGGGCTGGCGGCGGTGGTCACCGGCGCCGTCCGCGCGACGCCGGGAGGCATGGTGCTCACCGCCGCCCTCACGTCGGCCGCCGGCGCGCCGATCGCGACCGCGCGCGCCATCGCCGCCGACTCGACGGCGCTGCTGGCGGCGGCCGACCAGCTCGTGCGGCAGCTCCGCCGCGGCCTCGGCGAGTCGGGCGGCGCGCTGCGCGCCGCCCCCGCGCTCGCCGCCGTCACCACGCACTCGCGCGCCGCGCTCGAGCGCTACTCGCAGGCCGAGTACGCGACCCGGCTGGAGGGCGACCGCGACCGCGCCATCGCGCTGCTCGAGGAGGCGATCCGGCTCGACACGACGTTCGCGATGGCGTACCACCGGCTGGGGCTGATCCTCAACGCCGACCCGGAGGTGCGCGCCCGCATGACCGACATGCTGACGCGCGCCGTCCGCCACGCCGACCGGCTCTCCCCGCGCGAGCGGTACCTGACGCTGGGCTCCTACCATCTGCTGGTGAGCGCCGACTACGCGCGCGCCGCCGGCGCCTACCGCGAGCTGCTGGCGCTCCGCCCGGACGACGGCACGGCGTGGCACAACCTCGGGATGGTCTACGGCTACGTCGGCGACCGGCGGCGGGCGGCCGACGCGTACGCGCGCGCCGTGGCCGCCGATCCGCGCAGCGTGCCGTCGTGGGTGAACCTGTGCGACTCGCGCTGGGAGGCGGGCGACTCGGCCGGCGCCTGGCGCGCGGCGGAGGGGATGGCGCGCGCGCTCCCCGGCCACGGGGCGGTGTTCCGCGAGACCGCGCTGCTCGCCGCCGCGTCGGGCGACTACGCGCGCGCCGAGCAGGAGCTGCGGGCGCTGCTCGCGGCGACGCCCAGCAACCGGCGCATGCAGGCGATCGCGCACAACCTGCTGTCGGCCGTCCACTGGTCGGTGGGCCGCGTGGCCGAGGGGGAGGCCGAGCGCCGCGAGGCGGCGTCGATCGACCGGCGGCGCGGCGCGCACGCGGTGGCGCTGCGCCGGGAGCTGGGGCTCGCCGCCGCGGCCACCTGGCTGCGCGGCGACTCGGCGGAGACGCGCCGGCGGGCGGCGGCCGCGCTCGCGCACCGCCCGCTCGACTCGCTCCCGCCGCTCGACCGCCCGTACCTGGACCTCGCGACGACGCTGGCGCTGGGCGGCGAGACGGCGCGCGCGCGCCGCGTGCTCGCCGAGTACGAGCGCACGGTGCCCGAGCCGGTGCGGCGCCAGGACGCGGGCGCGCACGGGCTCACGCGGGCCACGATCGCGCTCGCCGAGCGACGCTTCGCCGACGCCATCCCGGAGCTGCGCCGCGTGCCGGGGCCGCTGTGCACGGTGTGCGGCCTCCCCGAGCTCGCGATGGCCTACGACGCCGTCGGGCAGCCGGACTCGGCGCGCGCGGTCTACGCGCGCTACCTGCGCACGCCCACGCTCTGGCGGCTCGAGGAGACCGACGGCTTCCACCGGCAGCGCGCGATGGCGCGGCTGGCGGCGCTCGACCGCCGCGACCGCGCGCCGCATTGACCCCGGCGGTGCCGGGCTGCACCGTGGAGCGGCCCGCGCCCCGGGGACTCCAACGGCCCCCCGGCGGCGTGCGTACCGTCGGCGGTCCCCGCCACGCCCCACTCCACATCCTCCCCCCGCGCATGCGAGCACTCCGCCTCGCTCCCGCGCTCGCCGGCCTCGTGCTGGTGGGCGCCCCCGTTCCGGACGCCGCTGCCCAGATGGTCAGCAAGGAGGCGCCGGCCGCGTCCAGCGGCCCGGCCCTCGACTCGGCCATGCTCGGCGCGCTGCGCTGGCGGCCGATCGGCCCGGCCAACATGAGCGGCCGCATCGCCGACGTGGAGGGCATCGCCTCGCCGTCCAAGACGTTCTACGTCGCCTCGGCGGCCGGCGGCATCTGGAAGACGACGAACAACGGCACGACGTTCCGGCCGATCTTCGACAACGAGCGGTGCATCTCGATGGGCGATCTCGCGATCGCGCCGAGCGACACCAACGTGCTCTACGCCGGCACGGGCGAGCCCAACTCGCGCAACTCGATCTCGCCGGGCTGCGGCGTGTTCAAGTCGACGAACGGTGGGCGCACCTGGAGCTTCGTCGGGCTGCCGAAGTCGGAGCACATCGGGCGCATCGTCGTCGACCCGCGCGACGCCAACGTCGCCTACGTCGCGGCGCTCGGCCCGGCGTGGCGCAGCGGCGGGGAGCGCGGCCTGTACAAGACCACCGACGGCGGCGCGACGTGGACGCTCGTGAAGGGCGTCGGCGAGAAGGCGGGCTTCGTGGACGTCGACCTCGATCCGTCGAACCCCGACGTCGTGTGGGCGGCGAGCTACGAGCGCGTGCGCGGCCCGTACTTCCTGCAGTCGGGCGGCCCGGGCTCGGGCCTCTGGAAGTCGACCGACGCGGGGAAGTCGTGGACGCAGGTGAAGGGCGGCGGGCTTCCCGAGAGTACGCTGGGCCGCATCGAGATCGCGATCGCGCAGAGCGACCCGAAGACCATGTACCTCATGGTCGAGGCGGACACGATGCCGAACCGCGAGAAGGGGAAGAAGCCGCAGACGCGCCCGAGCGGGCTGTATCGCTCGGCGGACGGCGGCGCGACGTGGGAGCGCACGAACAACGAGAACGTGCGCCCGTTCTACTACTCGCAGGTGCGCGTCGACACGAAGAACCCGAACCGCGTGTTCTGGTCGTCGACGCCGGTGAAGGTGTCGGACGACGGCGGCAAGACGGCGCGCAACGCGACGGTCGGCATCCACGTCGACCACCACGCGATGTGGATCGACCCGAACGACCCGCAGCGCATGATCGTCGGCAACGACGGCGGCGTGGCGATCAGCTACGACCGGGGCGGGAGCTACAACATGCTCAACCACTTCCCGCTCGGGCAGTTCTACAACATCAGCTACGACATGGCCGTGCCGTACCGCGTGTGCGGCGGCCTGCAGGACAACGGCTCGTGGTGCGGCCCGTCGCGCCGGCGCAACGGCGCGGTGACCAACGCGATGTGGGCGACGGTCAACGGCGGCGACGGCTTCGTGACGGCGCAGGACCCGACCGACCCGAACACCGTGTACGCCGAGTCGCAGGGCGGCAACATCGCGCGCATCGACATGCTGACGGGCGAGCGCACGCCGCTCGTGAAGCCGCAGTGGCGCAGCCGCTACATGCAGTGGGAGGACTCGATCATCACCGAGCGTCCCGACTCGACGCGCCCGATGACGGCCGAGCAGCGCCGCCGCCTGGAGGCGTTCCGCCAGCGCCAGCGCGCCGACTCCTCGGAGTACGACATCCGCTGGAACTGGAACACGCCGTTCTTCCTCTCGTGGCACAACCCGCGGGTGTTCTACACCGCGGCCAACCGCGTGCTGAAGAGCACGGACCGCGGCAACAACCTGTACTTCATCTCGCCCGACCTGACGACGAAGGACGCCGAGAAGATCCGCGTCTCGACGCGCACGACGGGCGGCATCACGATCGACGCGACCGGCGCCGAGACGTACAGCACGATCGTGTCGCTGAACGAGTCGCCGGTGCAGGCGGGCCGCCTGTACGCGGGCACCGACGACGGCAAGGTCTGGGTGTCGCGCAACGACGGCGCGACGTGGGACGACCTGACGGGGCGCTTCGCGGGCGTGCCGGCGAACACGTACGTCAGCCGCATCGAGCCGAGCTGGAAGGACACGGCGGTCTTCTACGTCACCTTCGACAACCACCGCCGCGGCGACTTCACGCCGTATGTCTACATGACGCGCGACGGCGGGCGCACCTTCCGCTCGATCGCGGCGAACCTGCCGACGGGCGGGCCGAACTTCGTGCACGTGATCCGCGAGGACCCGGTGAACCCGGACCTGCTGTACGTGGGCACGGACGTCGGCGTGTACGTGTCGCTGAACCGCGGCGGCGCGTGGCAGCCGTTCATGACCGGGCTGCCGACGGTGCCGGTGCACGACCTGCGCATCCACCCGCGCGAGCGCGAGCTGATCGCCGGCACGCACGGGCGCGCGATCTGGATCGTCGACGTGGCGCCGCTGCAGGAGATGAACGCGACGACGCTCGCGAAGGCGACGCACGTCTTCACGCCGAAGACGGCGTTCCAGTTCGGGGAGCTGCCGATGGAGGGCCAGAGCACCGGCCACCAGTGGTGGGCGGCCCCGAGCCCGGCGTACGGCGCGCTGGTGTCGTACCGCATCGCCCCCGGCACCAAGGTCGACGGTCCGGTGCGCGTGGCCGTCCTCGGCCCGATGGGCGACACGCTGCGCGCGTTCCCGAACGCGCCCGCCACGGCCGGCATGCACACGATCCTGTGGGACATGCGGGGCCGTCCGGCCACGCGCACGCTGTCGCCGGCCGAGCGCCGCGACTCGATCGAGAACGCCCGCCGCACGATCGCGGTCGTCGACTCGCTGGTGAACGAGAAGATCGTCCCGGCGGCGATGGCCGACCGGATCAAGGCGGCCGCGAACGGCGGCCCGCAGGCGCTGCAGCAGCTCGCATCGCAGTTCGGCGTGGGCGGCGGCGGTGGTGGGGGCGGCTTCGGCGGGGGCGGCGCCAACGCGCGCGGCACCATCACGCCGGTGGGCTACCCGCGCTTCGTCGAACGCCCGGGTGAGACGGCGGCGCCGGCGCGCGGCGCCGGGCGTGGCGAGGGCACCCCCGAGACGGCCGAGGCGGCCGCGGGCGGTGGCACGCCGGGGATGGATCAGGCGGGCCTGACGCAGGTCTTCCAGGCGATCCAGGCGGCGAACCGCGGCCGTGGCCAGGGCGGCGGCTTCGGCGGGGGCGGCGCGGCCTTCGTCCCGACCGGCACCTACATGGTGTCGGTGACGATCAACGGCCAGACGACGCGGGTGCCGCTGCGCGTGGAGCGCATGGGCGGCATGAGCCCGACGAGCACGGTCGTCAGCGAGCAGGAGGACGAGGAGGAGGAGCGGGAGCCGTAACCGGCACCCGAGCTCGACGCACCTCGGTTCGCTGCGGGCTGCGGGCTGCGGATTCGACCCTCGTCGAGTCCGCAGCCCGCGGTCGTTTCACCCCCGCCATCCGGGGCCGCCCGGCGGCGTCAGAGATCCCCCAGCGGCGGCCGGTCCATGAGCGCGAGCAGCGCGGCGGCCGGCAGGGTCTGCCAGTCGGGGGGGTAGTGCCACACCCGGCGCACGATCCCCTCGCCGTCGAAGAAGAGACAGCGCGGGCCCCGCGTCCCGGGGATGCGGCGCGCGTCGCGCTCGACGACGAGCCACTCGTCGCCGGTGCCCTCGTCGAAGATCCGGCGCACGACCTCGCGCTCCGGTCCCTCGGAGGCGGGCCCCGCGCCGCGCCGCGAGCCCTCGCGCACGTACTCGGCGTGCGTCGGGGCCGCCACCGGCTCCAGCGGCTCCCCACGCGTCGCGGAACCGCCCTCGCCCTCCGGGTCGGCCGAGACGGCGCGCGACACGGGACGATCGGTCAGGGGGTCGCGGCGCGGGGCGCCGGTCTCCGGCTCTCCGAAGGACGCGGGGGGTGCGGCATCGCGTGCGGGCTGCCGTGCGGACTGCTCTGTATGGAAGCGGTCGCCGCGCGCCGGAGGCACGCGGTCATCCGATGATTCTGACTGCACCATGACTGGAAAGCTCCGCCCGGCGCGGCGGCCCGGTGGCCGCCGGCTCCGGGCCGGTCGGCGGCGGAAACCGGCAGGTTGTGTACCGTGGGGGCGGGTGGGGCGGGTCGGGTGGGGCGGATCGAATACGGCGGGGACGGATACGGCGGGGACGGGTACGGCGGGAACGGGAGGGGCGGGGCGGGTGAGGCGGATCGAGGACGGCGGGGGCGGGGGGGACGTGTCCACGGGGCGCCACACGGCGGGGGACATCGCGCGGCGGGCCGTGCGGGCCGGGCACACGGGTTTCACGTGCGGGCGTCCGGATCGCGCTCCGGCCCGCCGGCCATCTAGTTATCGTTTCCGCGGGATCCGCCCCGCCGTACCCGCCCCCGCCTCTCCCGACCCGCCTCACCCGACCCCGCCGTACCCGTCCCCGCCGTATCCGTCCCCGCCCCACCCGACCCGCCTCACCCGCCCCACCCCCGTGCCCTTCCGCGTTCTCGTCACCGACGACATCGACCGCGACGGCGTCGCCCTCCTGGAAGCCGAGCCCGCCCTCCGGGTGGACGAGGTGCCGACCCTGCCGGTGCCCGCGCTCCTGGAGCGCATCGGCGACTACGACGCCATCATCGGGCGGAGCGCCACGAGGATCTCGGCCGAGCTGCTCCGCCACGCACCGCGGCTGCGCGTCGTCGGGCGCGCCGGCGTCGGGGTCGACAACGTGGCGATGGACGTCGCCACCGAGCTCGGGGTCGCCGTCATCAACGCGCCGGCCGGCAACACCATCGCCGTCGCGGAGCTCTTCTTCGGGACCGTGCTCGGGCTGCTCCGCCAGCTGCCGCGCGCCTGGGAGACGATGCGCGCCGGGAAGTGGGACCGCGCGTCGCTCATGGGCGCGGAGCTCAAGGGGCGCACGCTCGGCATCGTCGGGCTGGGGCGCATCGGCGGCGAGGTCGCCACGCGGGCGCACGCGTTCGGGATGGAGCTGGTGGCGTTCGACCCGTACGTGGCCGACACGCGCTTCGCCGCGCTGCGCGTGCGGCGCGCCCCGACGCTCGAGGCGCTGCTCGACGAGGCCGACATCCTCACCGTCCACACGCCGCTCAACGACGAGACGCAGGGGATGATCGGCCGGCGCGAGCTGGCGGCGCTGCGCAGCGGCGCGGTCGTCTGCAACCTCGCGCGCGGCGGCATCGTCGACGACGCGGCGCTGCTGGCGGCGCTCGAGAGCGGGCACCTGAAGGGCGCGGTGCTCGACGTGTTCGCCGCCGAGCCGCTGGCCGCCGACCATCCGCTGCGCCAGGCGCCGAACGTCGTGCTCACCCCGCACATCGGCGCCAACACGGCCGAGGCGCAGCGCAACGTCGCCGTCGACGTGTGCGCAGCGGTCCGCGACGCGCTGCTGCGCGGCGAGCTGTCGCGCTCCATGAACGTGGCCACCGCCGCCGGCGAGTGGCGCGAGATGCAGCCCGCGATGCTCGTCGCGCGGCGTGCGGCCGCGGTGGCGCGCGCGATCCTCGCCGACATGGGCGTGCGGGCGGTGCAGCGGCTCACGGTGCGCTGCGGCAGCGCGATCGCGGGCGGCCAGGAGCTGCTGCTCAGCGCCGCGGCGCTCGGCGCGGTCGAGGGGGTGATCGAGCACGACCGCCTGAATCTCATCAACGCGCGCGCGCTCGCCGAGGGGCGCGGGCTGGAGCTGACCGCGGGCGAGAGCGGCACGCTGGCGCCCAACGCGCTCGAGGTGTCGCTGCGCGGTGCGATGCAGGAGCTGACTGTCGCCGGCACCGCGCCCGTCGACGGCGGCCCGCGGCTCACGCGCATCGGCGCCTTCCACGTCGACGTGAACCCGCGGCAGACGCTCATCGTCCTCATGAACCGCGACGTCCCCGGCGTCATCGGCCGCGTCGGCACGCTGCTCGGCACCGCGGGCGTGAACATCGCCGAGTACCACCAGGCGCGCCTGGCGCAGGGCGGCGAGGCGCTGGCCGTCATCTCGGTGGACGGACGCGTGGACGCGAGCGTGCGGCAGCGGCTGTGCGAGCTGCCCGACGTGCAGGGCGCGTCGGTCGTGCAGTTCCGCGGCGCGTGAGCGGGCCCTCCGCGTCCTGCCGACGATCCGCGAGGTGATCCGGATGCTGGAGCGCGACGGGTGGCGCCTCGCGCGAACGAAGGGAAGCCACCGTCAGTACAAGCACCCCGAGAAGCCGGGGATCGTGACGATCGCCGGGCACGACGGCGACGCGCTGGCCTCCGGGACTCTGAACAGTGTGCTCAAGCAGGCTGGCCTGAAGGAGTGAGGATGGGGATGCATCGGTACCTGGTGGTCATCGAGCCGACCGTCACCGGCTTCTCGGCGTTCTCTCCGGACGTGCCGGGATGCGTGGCGACGGCGACGACGCGCGACGAGGCCGAGGCGCGCATGCGTGAAGCGCTCACCCTGCACCTCGAGACGCTGCGCGACGAGGGGGAGGCGGTCCCCGAGCCCGCCGCGAGCGCGGCGTACGTTCGCGTCGGCGCGTGAGCGGGGGCGTCGCGTGAGCCCTGCCCTCGTCACCGATCCGGCGATCCGCGCCGGCTTCGCGCAGGACGCCTCCGGGCTGCAGCTGATGCCCGACGCGGTCGCGCGGCCGACCACGCCCGACGAGGTGGTCGACCTGCTGCGCGAGGCGCACGCGTCGCGCACGCCGGTCACGCCCGCCGCCGCGCAGACGAGCTACGTCGGCGGCTCGATCGCCGACCGCGGCATCGTGCTCTCGCTGCGCGCGCTCGACCGCGTGCTCGACCTCGACCCGGCGCGCGGCATCATGCGCGTGGAGCCGGGCGCGTTCCTGGGCGACGTGAAGCGCGCGGCGGCGGCGCACGGGCTCCTCTTCCCGCCCGATCCCACGAGCGAGGAGGAGTCGTCGCTCGGCGGCGCGATCGCGTGCAACTCGAGCGGGGCGCGCTCGCTCAAGTACGGCGCCACGCGGCCGTGGATGCGCGCGCTCACCGTCGCGCTGGCCGACGGCCGCGTGATCGAGGTGCGGCGCCCCGCGCTCGAGAAGAACGTTGCCGGCTTCGGCCCGCTGCAGGACATGGTCGACTGGTTCGTCGGCAGCGAGGGGACGCTCGGCGTGGTGCTCGCCGCCGAGCTGCAGCTCGTCCCGCTTCCCACCACGGTCCTCGGCCTCGGCGTCCCGTTCCGCAGCGCGGCCGACGCGCTGGCGTTCGTCGTCGCCGCGCGCACGGCCCGCGACGCGACGCGCGAAGCCGCGCGCCTGGAGCCGTCGACGGGGGTCGGCGGCATCGCGCCGCGCTGCATCGAGTACCTCGACGAGTCGGCGTTCGCGATCGCGCGCAGCTTCGTGGGCGGCACCTGGGGCGCCGACGCGCGCGCCTACGTCTACGTCGAGGAGGAGAGCTTCGACGACGCGGAGCCGCCGCTCGAGGCGTGGCTCGCGCTCGCCGAGGCGCACCACGCGCTGGGCGACGACATCCAGGTGTTCGAGGGCGAGGCGTCGCTGCGCGAGGCGCGCCGCATGCGCCACGCCGTGCCCGCGACGCTCAACGAGCGCGCCGCGCGCTACCGCGCCGACGGCGGCCGCAAGGTGTCGACCGACTGGGCGGTGCCGTATCCGCGGCTCGCCGAGGCGCTCGACGCGGCGGCGCGGATCGCGACGGCGCATGGCGTGGAGATCGCCGCCGTCTTCGGCCACGCCGGCAACGGCCACCCGCACCAGCACTTCGTGGCGCGCGACGCGGCGGAGCTGGCGCGCGTCGAGGAGGCCGTCGACGCGACGGTGCGCCACGTGGTGGCGATGGGCGGCACCGTCGCCGCCGAGCACGGGATCGGGAAGCTCAAGCGCCGCTGGCTCTCGCTGCAGCTCTCGCCCGAGCAGATCGCGATGATGCGCGCGGTGAAGCACGCGCTCGATCCGGAAGGCATCCTCTCGCCGGGGAACATCTTCGCGCCGTGAGCCGCGGGCTGCGGACTGCGGATTCACGCGCGCTGCGGGGCTGTGGCGCTCCGGAACCGCCGCGCAGGACTTCCCGCAGCCCCACGGCTCCGCAGCCGATCAAATCCGCAGCCCGCAGTCCGCAGCTCCCTCCAGGGAATCGCATGCCCCGCTTCAGCTCCGTCTTCCTCGACGTCGACTCCACCCTCGCCGGCATCGAGGGCATCGACTTCCTCGCGCAGCGCCGCGGCGCCGACGTGGCCGCGCGCGTGGCCGACGCGACCGAGCGCGCGATGCGCGGCGAGATCGCGCTCGACGCGGTGTACGGCGAGCGCATGCAGCTCGTGCGCCCCGGCCGCGACGACCTGATCGCGCTCGCGCGCGCCTACGCCGACGCGCTCGCGCCCGACGCGGTCGAGGCGGTCGCCTTCCTGCGGCGCGTCGGCGTGCGGGTGGCGCTCGTGAGCGGCGGCATCCGGCAGGCGATCCTCCCCGTCGCGCGCGAGCTCGGGTTCACGCTCGACGACGTGCACGCGGTGGACGTCGTGCTCGACGGCGGCGGCAACTACTGGTCGTTCGACGCGGGCTCGCCGCTCACGCGGCAGCACGGCAAGCGCGAGGTCGTCGCCGCGGCGCTGGCCGCGGGCATGCCGCGTCCCGCGCTCGCCGTCGGCGACGGCTCCACCGACATCGCGATGCGCGACGCGTGCGACGCGCTCGCGGCGTACACCGGCTTCGCGCGGCGCGACGCCGTCGTGCGCGCGGCCGATCACGACGTGCCCTCGTTCGAGGCGCTCGTCGACCTCATCATGGCAGAGGACCGATGACCACCGCCACCTCCCCCGACACCGCCACGTTCGGCACCTTCTTCCTCCCGGGCCCCACCGAGGTGCGCCCCGAGGTGCTCGCCGCGCTGACGCGCCCGATGATCGCGCACCGCGGCGCCGACTTCGAGGCCATGTTCGCGCGCATCCAGGAGGGGCTGCGCGAGGTGTTCGGCACCACGCGGCCGGTGTTCGTCTCGTCGTCGTCGGCGACGGGGCTGATGGAGGCGGCGGTGCGCTGCGCGCCGGCGGGGCCCGTGCTGTCGGTGGTGAACGGCGCGTTCAGCGAGCGCTTCGCGCAGATCGTGCGCGCGACCGACCGCGAGCTGGACGTGCTGGAGGTGCCGCCCGGACAGATCGCGACGCCCGACGACGTCGCGGCGCGGCTGCGCGCGCGGCGCTACGCGGCGATGACCGTCGTCCACTCCGAGACGTCGACGGGCGCGCTCACCGACGTGCGCGCGATCCGCGCCGTCGCCGCGGCCGAGGGCGTGCCGTGCCTCGTGGACAGCGTCACGGGCGTGGGCGGCGCGGAGCTGCGCGTCGACGACTGGGCGCTCGACTTCGCGCTCACCGGCTCGCAGAAGGCGCTCGCGATGCCGCCGGGGCTCGCCTTCGCCGTCGCCTCCGAGGCCTACATGGCGACGGCGCCGCAGGCGCGGAGCCGCGGGCTCTACTTCGACCTCGTGGAGTTCGAGCAGTACGCGCGGAAGAACCAGACGCCCAACACGCCGGCGACCTCGCTCTTCTACGCCGCCGAGGTGCAGCTCGCGCACATCCGCGCCGAGACGATGGCGGCGCGCTGGGCGCGGCACGCCGCGATGGCCGCGCAGACGCACCGCTGGGTCGAGGAGCGCGCGGCGCGCTTCGGCATCGGCATCCTCGCGCCCGCGGGCCACCGGTCGCCCACCGTCACCGCGGTCACCGTGCCCGACGGCATCACCGGCGACGACGTCGTGCGCGCCACGAAGGCACGCGGCTTCACGCTCGGCAGCGGCTACGGCAAGGTGAGGGCGCGCACCTTCCGCGTGGGGCACATGGGCGACCACACGCCCGACCGGCTGGCGCGCTGCCTGGACGCGACCGAGGACGCGCTCGCCGAGCTGCTGGGGCGCTGAGCGGCGCTACCGCGGCACCTCGGGCGCGCGCCCGTACTTCCGCATCGCCGCCAGCAGGCGGTCCGCCGGCAGCGCGTACACGCGGCGCGCGTCGGCGCCGGTCATCGTCTCGGCGGCCAGCATCGCGTTGACGATCGCTTCCTCGGTGGCCTGCACGGTGGCGGCGAACAGCGGGTTGATGCGCGCGTTGGGGAGCATCGCGACGCGCGCGACGCCCGTGTCGGCGGCGACGCCGGGGTTCGCCGTCGAGAACGCGACGAAGATGTCGCCCGAGCTGTTCTCGCCGCGCCCGCCCATGCGCCCCACGCCGAGCGAGGCGCGCGTGGCGATGCGCTTGAGCTGGTGCGGGAGCAGCGGCGCGTCGGTCGCGACGACGATGATGATCGAGCCCTGCCCCGCGCTCGCGTCGTCCTCGCGCGCCGGCGTCGGTGCGGCCGCGCCGCAGCGCGGCGCGCCGCGGCCCATCGTCGTGTCGGGCGAGTCGACGCACGGCGTGAGGTCGCGGATCTCCTCGCCCACCGGCACGCCGGCCACGCGCAGCTCGCGGCGCGCGCCGTAGTTGCACTGCACCAGCACGCCCACCGTCCAGCCGCCCTGCGCGGGGGTCAGGCGGCGCGACGCGGTGCCGATGCCGCCCTTGAACCCGTGGCACATCATCCCCGTGCCGCCGCCGACGTTCCCCTCGGCGACCGCGCCGCCGCGCGCGCCGTCGAGCGCCGCGCGCGCGTGCGCGGGCGTCACGTGGAAGCCGTTGATGTCGTTCAGGAACCCATCGTACGTCTCGGCCACCACCGGCAGCCCCCACGGCTGCATGCCGGGGCGGCCCACCTGCCACTGCAGGATCGCGTCGCGCACCACGCCGACGCTGTGCGTGTTGGTGATCGCGACCGGCCCCTCCAGCACCCCGCTCTCCTGCAGCCAGGTGGTGCCGGTCATCTCGCCGTTGCCGTTGAGCGTGAACCACGCGCCCATCACCGGATCGGCGCTGCCGCGCCCGCGCGGGTGCACGACGGTGACGCCGGTGCGCACCGGGCCGCGCCCGACGACCAGCCGCCCGCTCCCCGACACCAGCGTGTGGTGGCCGACCTCCACGCCCGCGACGTCGGTGATCGCGTCGAGCGGCCCCGGCGTGCCGCCGATGAGCGGGCTGAGGCCCAGCTCGCGCGCCCGCGCCTTCGTCGTCGCGCCCTGCGCGGCGAGCGTCGACGCGCACGCCGCGAGCAGGAGCAGCGCGCGCGCGAGCGACGCTCCGAGCGTCGTCGGGACGCGCCTCACGCGAGCCCCCGCAGCACGCCGCCCAGCACGTCGACCATCGTGTCCACGTGCGCGCGCTCCGCGACGAGCGGCGGCGACAGCGCGATCGTGTCCCCGGTGACGCGAACCAGCAGCCCGCGGTGGAAGCACTCGAGGAACGCGTCGAACGCGCGCGCGCCCGGCGCGCCGTCGCGCGGCGCCAGCTCGATCGCGCCCACCATCCCGAGCGCGCGCAGGTCCACCACGTGCGGCAGCCCGCGCAGCGCGTGTACCGCGTCCTCCCAGTACGGCGCCATCGCCGCGGCGCGCGCGAACAGCGCCTCGTCCTCGTAGAGCCGCAGCGTCGCCAGCCCGGCGGCGCACGCGAGCGGATGGCCCGAGTACGTGTAGCCGTGCGCGAACTCGATGCCCGGCGCCGCCGCGTCCATCACCGCGTCGTGCACGTCGCGGCGCGCGAGCACGGCGCCCATCGGCACGGCGCCGTTCGTGAGCCCCTTCGCCACCGTCATCAGGTCGGGCACCACGCCGAAGCGATCCGCCCCGAACGGCGCCGCCAGCCGTCCGAAGCCGGTGATCACCTCGTCGAAGATCAGCAACAGGCCGTGCCGGTCGCAGATCGCGCGCAGCCGCTCCAGGTAGCCCGCGGGCGGCAGCAGCACGCCCGTCGAGCCGGCGACCGGCTCCACGATGACGGCGGCGATCGTCTCGGCGCCCCGCTCGGCGACGATGCGCTCGAGCGCGTCGGCCAGCTCGGCGCCGTGCGCGGGCTGTCCGCGCGAGAACGCGTTGCGCGCCGGATCGTGCGTGTGCGGCAGGTGGTCCACGTGCGGCGTGAGGCACCCCACGAACGGCGCGCGGTTGCCCTCGATGCCGCCCACCGCGACGCCGCCGAGCCCCACGCCGTGGTAGCCGCGCTGCCGGCCGACGAAGCGCACGCGCGACGGCTCGCCGCGCGCGCGGTGATAGGCGAGCGCCATCTTCAGCGCCGTGTCCACCGCCTCGGAGCCCGAGTTGGTGAAGAAGACGCGGTCCAGCCCCGCGGGCGCGATCGCCGCCAGCGCCTCGGCGAGCCGGAAGCTGAGCGGATGCCCCATCTGGAACGCCGGCGCGTAGTCCAGGCGGGCCGCCTGCTCCTGGATCGCGCGCACGATCGGCGCACGCCCGTGGCCCGCGTTCACGCACCAGAGCCCCGACGTGCCGTCGAGGATGCGCCGCCCGTCGGCGGCGGTGTAGTGCATCCCCTCCGCCTCGACGAGCAGCCGCGGCGCGCGCTTGAAGGCGCGGTTGGCGGTGAACGGCATCCAGTGCGCGTCGAGCGACGGGTCGCGCGACGCGTCGGCGGCCAGCGCGAGCGCGTCCGCGCGGTCGAGCGATCCGGCGGTGTGGGTCATCGGGGCTCCGTGCGTGAGTGGGGCGGCGTCACGACATCCAGTTGGTGCCCGCCTCGCGGTTCCACTTCGTCGTCGTCTTGCGCGTGCGCGTCCACAGCTCGATCGAGCCGCGGCCCGTGATCTCGCCGACGCCGAAGCACGAGTCGCCCCACCCCGCGAAGCCGAACGGCTCGCGCGGCACGGGCACGCCGACGTTGACGCCCACCATGCCCGCCGACGCGCGCTCGGCCACGCGGCGCGCGGTGCCGCCGTGCTCCGTGAACACCGCGGCCGCGTTGCCGTACGGCGAGCCGTTCTCCACCGCCAGGGCGGCGTCGAGCGTCGGCACCCGCACGATCGCGAGCACGGGGCCGAACACCTCCTCCTGCGCGATGCGCATCCCGGGCGTGACGTGGTCCAGCACCGTCGGCCCGACGTAGAAGCCGCCCTCGCGCCCCGGCACCACCACGCCCCGCCCGTCGAGCAGCACGCGCGCGCCCGCCTGCTCGGCCTCGGTCACGTAGCGCTCGATCCGCTGCTGCGCCTCGCGCGAGATCACGGGGCCCAGCGACTCGCCGGGAAGGAGGCGGCGCGCCTCCTCCACGACCTGCGCGACGATCGCGTCGGTCGCGCCGACGGCGAGCATCACCGACGCGGCCATGCAGCGCTGCCCGCTGCATCCCGACATCGACGCCGCCACGTTGCTCGACGTCATCGCCGGCTCGGCGTCGGGCATGACGATGAGGTGGTTCTTCGCGCCGCCCAGCGCGAGCGCGCGCTTGAGGCTCGCCGTCGCGCGCCGGTAGACGGCCTGCGCGACGCTCGTCGAGCCGACGAACGTCACCGCGGCGATGTCCGGATGGTCGCAGATCGCCTCGGCGACCTCGCGCCCGCCGTGCACCACCCCGAACACGCCCGCGGGGAGCCCGGCCTCCGCGAGCAGCGCGGCGATGCGCCCCGCGCTCAGCGGCACGAGCTCCGACGGCTTCAGGATCATCGCGTTGCCGAGCGCGATCGCGTTCGGGATCGTCCAGTGCGGGACCATGCTCGGGAAGTTGAACGGCGCGATCGACGCGACGACGCCGACCGGCACGCGCTCGGAGCGGCACTCGACGCCGCGGCTGACCTCCAGCACCTCGCCGGTCGCGATCTGCGGCAGCGAGCAGGCGAACTCGGTGAGCTCGATCGCCTTCAGGATCTCGGCGCGCGCCTCGGCCGGCACCTTCCCGTGCTCCTCGACGATGAGCGCGCTCAGCGCGTCGAGGTCGCGCTCCAGCAGCGCGCGGTAGCGATACAGCACCTGCACGCGCTCCTTGAGCGGCACCGCCGCCCACGCCGGCTGCGCGCGGCGCGCCGCGTCCACCGCCGCGTCCAGCGCGCGGAGCGACGCCTGCGGCGTGTGCGCGATCACGCGCCCGTCGGCCGGCGCGTGCACCTCGAGCAGCGGCCCGTCGCCGTCCATCCACGCGCCGCCGACCCAGTTGCGGACGACGCCGTGGCGCGGCGGGACGTCGGTGAGCGGAGGCGCGGGCGTCGCGGCGGTGGTCATGCGCGAGGGGGGACGGCGGCGGGAGGAGGGCGCGGAGCGCGACGGGTGCGACGACGCTCCCCGCTCCGTATGCAGCCCCGCGCGAGGCGCTGTCAAGCGCGCCCTGCGGCCGGCGTCCCGGCGCGAGTAGCTTTGCCGCATGCGCCTGCTCGCCCTCTCCGCCGCCACGCCCGATCCCGACGTCCTCGCCGAGGCCGCGCACGTGCTGCGCGCGGGCGGGCTGGTCGCGTTCCCGACCGAGACGGTCTACGGCCTAGGCGCGCACGCGCTCGACGCCGCGGCGGTGCAGCGCATCTTCGCCGCGAAGGGGCGGCCGAGCTTCAATCCGCTCATCGCGCACGTGCCCGACGTCGACGGCGCGCGCGCGCTGGTGCGCGAGTGGCCCGAGGCGGCCGACCGGCTCGCGCGCGCGTTCTGGCCCGGGCCGCTGACGCTCGTGCTGCCGAAGCGCGCGCACGTGCCCGACGTGCTGACCGCCGGGCTGCCGGCGGTCGCGGTGCGCGTCCCCTCGCATCCGGTCGCGCTGGCGCTGCTCCGCGCCGTCGGCCTGCCCGTCGCCGCGCCGAGCGCGAACCGCTTCACCGAGCTCTCCCCCACGACGGCGCAGCACGTCGCGAAGGCGCTCGGCGACCGCGTGGACCTGATCCTCGACGGCGGTCCGACGAGCGTGGGCATCGAGTCGACGGTCGTCGATCTCACGGGCCCGCGCCCGGTCCTGCTCCGCCCGGGCATCGTCTCCGCCACGGCGCTCGCGGAGGTGCTCGGCACGACGCCCGAGCGGCCGGCGGCGCCGCTCGCGGGCGACGCGCCGCGCCCCGCGCCGGGCATGGTGGAGCGCCACTACGCGCCGCGCGCCACCGTCTGGCTGTTCGATCCGCACGAGCGGCCCGCCGTCGCCGCGCGCCTGGCGCGCGAGGCCGCCGACGCGCGCGTGGGCGCGCTGCTGCTCGCGCCGTGGGACGCCGCGCCCGCGCCCGCCCTGCCCGTCCCCATGCCCGACGATCCGGCGGCGTACGCGCGGCGACTGTACGCCGCGCTGCACGAGCTGGACGACGCGGGGTGCACGATCGCGCTCGTCGAGCGGCCGCCGGACACGCCCGCGTGGCACGGGGTGCGCGACCGGCTGACGCGGGCGGCGCACTAGGCGGACGCCGGCGGCGCGCCCGGATCGCACCGCGGCGGGTCGCGGTCGTCACGTCCTCGGCCGGCCACCGCCGGGCGCGTGACCGGAGTCACCCCGCGTCGGTCGGCAGGGCGACAGCGTTGCGCGAGCGGCCGGCGTCGAGGCCGCTCAGCAGCGCACGCCCACTCAGCCGGAGAACCCGCATGCAGACGATCCGTCGAACGCGCACCGCCGCGTGCCTCGCGCTCGCCCTCGGCTCCCTCGCCGCCTGTGGCGACGACCAGGTGGCCGGCCCGGACGGCGCGCCGCCCGGCGCCACGGGCACCGTCGTGGTGCAGCTCGCGGGGACGGCCGCGCCCCGCATCGCGGCCGACGCGCCGGACGGCCCGGGGAACGGCAACGGCAACGGCAACGGCCAGGGCGGCGGCGGGCAGGCCGCCCGCTTCTCGCTCGACTCGTTGGAGAAGGTCGAGGTGTTCGTGGTGCGCGTGGACGCGAAGCGCGAGGACGCCGACTCGGCGGCCGCCGCGGACAGCGCCACCAGCGACGCCGAGAAGGACCGCGGCGGGTGGACCACGGTCGCCGAGCCGAAGGCGCGAGTCGACCTGCTGACGCTGCGCGACGGCCGGACGACGGCGCTGGGCGGCGCGACGCTGCCGGCGGGGACCTACAGGAGCCTCCGCCTGATCGTCGACGCGTCGCAGTCGCGCGTGACGCTCAAGGGCGGGCAGGCCGTCGAGGTGAAGTGGCCGAGCGCGGGCCGCAGCGGGATCAAGGTGCTGATGGGGCGCGACGTGACCGTCGGCAAGGACTCGACGAGCGCGCTGCGCCTGGACTTCGACGTGGCGGAGAGCTTCGTGGTCCGCGGCGCCAGCATGCGCAACGGGCTGCTGTTCAAGCCGGTGATCCGGGCGGCGACGCGGTAGCCGACGGCGCGGGAGGCGTTGCCGCGGAGAGGCCGCGGTCTACATTCCCCGCATGCTTCCCATCGACCTGACGGGCCGCCGCGCGCTGGTCGCCGGCGTCGCCGACGACAACGGCTTCGGCTTCGCGATCGCCAAGGCGCTCGCCGAGGCCGGAGCCTCCGTGTGCGTGGCCACCTGGCCGCCGGCGCTGAACATCTTCCTCAACCTCATCGAGCGCGGGAAGATCGACGAGTCGCGGCGCCTGTCGAGCGGCGCGCTCATGGAGTTCGAGCGCATCTACCCGCTCGACGCGACGTTCGACACGCTCGACGACGCGCCCGAGGACGTCCGCACCAACAAGCGCTACGCGGAGCGCGGCGACTTCTCGATCGCCGGGCTGGCGGAGAAGCTGGTCGCGGACTTCGGCGAGCGGCCGCTCGACATCGTCGTGCACTCGCTGGCCAACGGCCCCGAGGTGAAGAAGCCGCTGCTCGAGGTGAGCCGCGCCGGCTACCTCGCGGCCGTCAGCGCCAGCGCCTACTCGATGGTGTCGATGGTGCAGCGCCTCGGCCCCCTCATGCGGCCGGGCGGGTCGTTCTCGTCGCTGACGTACATGGCGAGCGAGCGCGTGATCCCGGGCTACGGCGGCGGCATGTCGAGCGCGAAGGCGGCGCTGGAGAGCGACACGCGCACGCTCGCCTTCGAGGCGGGCCGGAAGTTCGGCGCGCGCGTCAACGTCATCTCGGCCGGCCCGTACGCCAGCCGCGCGGCGAGCGCGATCGGCATCATCGGCAAGATGGTCGAGTACTGCGCGCGCAACGCCGCGCTCCCCGAGGAGCTCGACGCGATGGACGTCGGCCACACCGCGGCGTTCCTCGCGAGCGACCTCGCGCGCGGGATCACCGGGACGACGGTGTACGTCGACAAGGGCTATCACGCGATGGGCATGGCGGTCGACGCGCTGACCGACGCCGCGGCGCCTGCCGCCGGCTGACGCGCGCCGCACGGCACGCATGGACGACGGGCCGGCTCTCCGAGGAGGGCCGGCCCGTCGCGCGTGCGGGGGCGACGCGGTCAGTACGCCGTGTAGAGCAGCCGGTTCGGCGAGCCGGTGCCGGGGCTCTTCACGACGCCCGACGTGGCGTTGCCCGTGATGGCGCTGGCGACGCCGGCCGGCGAGGCGCTCGGGCTCCCCTGCAGGTAGAGCGCGGCGACGCCCGCGACGTGCGGCGACGCCATCGAGGTGCCGCTGATCGTGTTCGTCTGCGTGTCGCCGCGGTACCACGCGGACGTGATGGCGGATCCGGGCGCGAAGACGTCGACGCACGTGCCGAAGTTGGAGTACGACGCGCGCGTGTCGGTGTTGGTGGTCGCGCCGACCGTGATCGCGTTCGCCGCGCTCGCCGGCGAGTAGCTGCACGCGTTCGCGCCGTCGTTGCCGGCGGCCACCACCATCGTGATGCCACGGCCGACCGCGCGCTGCACGGCGTCGTTGATCGCCTGGCTGAAGCCGCCGCCCAGCGACATGTTGGCGACCGCCGGTCGGGCGGTGCGGCCGGCCACCCAGTCGATGCCCGCGATGACGCCGGAGTTCGTGCCGCTGCCGCGGCAGTTGAGCACGCGCACCGGATACAGCGTGACGCGCTTGGCGACGCCGTACGTGGTGCCGCCCACCGTGCCGGCGACGTGCGTGCCGTGCCCGTTGCAGTCGGTCGTGCCGTTGCGATCGTTGATCGCCGTGAAGCCGGCGCCGATGCGGCCCGTGAACTCCGTGTGCGTGCCGCGGATGCCGGTGTCGATGATGTACGCGTGCACGCCGGCGCCGGTGGCCACGTACGAGAACGTCCCGCTCAGCCCCGCGCGCGCGTCGATGCGATCGATCCCCCACGTCGCGTTCGACTGCGTGGTCGAGGCGAACACCTCCTGGTCCTGCTCGACGTAGGCGACGTTCGGGTTGCGCGCGAGCGCCGCAGCGGCCTGCGGCGACATGCGCGCCGCGAACCCCTTGAGCGCGTGCTCGTACGTGTGGCGGACCTCCGCGCCCTGTCCGGCCGCGAGCCGCCGCGCGAGCCCCGGGGGGTCGGCGACGTCGTCGCGGAAGACGACGACGTACTCGTCGGGGACGGGCTGGCCCGCGTCGGCGACGGCCGCGCGCTCGAGCGCGGGCGCGTCGGATGGGGTGGGGAGCGCGGCGTCCGGACCGGCCGGATCGGCGCAGGCGGCGGCGAGCAGGGCGACCGCCGCGACGGCGAGCCGTGGAGCGTGAAGCGGAGACTTCATCGAGCCGACCTCTGGGCGAGCAGGAGGCAAGGCCCCGGCGGCCGGCCGTGCGGGCGACCGGGGGCGCGGCCACCACGGCGTGGCCGGCTCGCGAACATCCCGGCGGGTCCGGCCGTCCGCAAGACCATCCGTTTACTTTGCAATACAAAGCACTTGACGGACGCCCGGTCGCCGTGCATTCTCCGGCATGACCGCCCCGTCCCCACGCCGACCGGCTCCCCCGCAGCAGACGGGGCCCGACGCGCCGCAGCTCCACGTGCGGGCGATGGACAACCTGAGCTTCATCCGCACGACGATGGAGCGCGCCGCGGGCCTCACCGCCGTCTCGGGCTGGGGCATCGCGGCGACGGGGCTGGTGGGCGCGGGCACGGCCCTCGCCACCACGCGCATCCCCGACGTCGCCACGCGGCTCCTCTGCTGGCTGGTCGCCGCCCCGCTCGCGGCGCTGGTCGGCGCCGCGGGGACGGTCTGGAAGGCGAAGCGCGGCGGCCTCCCTCCCTTCGCGGGGCCGGCCCGGAAGCTGGCGCTCGCGTTCGTCCCGCCGCTGCTCGCCGGGGCGATCCTGACCCTCGCGCTCTGGCGCATCGACGCGCTCGCGGTGATGCCCGCGCTCTGGCTCCTGCTCTACGGCACGGCGGTCATCGCGGCGGGCGCCCACTCGGTGCGCGCCCTCCCCGCCATGGGAGCGGCCTTCCTCGTCCTCGGCGCGGTCGCGGTGCTCGCGCCGGCGTCGTGGGGCGACCTCCTGCTCGGCCTCGGCTTCGGCGGGCTGCACCTCGTCTTCGGACCCTGGATCGCGAGGCGCCACGGTGGCTAAGTCGAACGCAGCCCGGAAGCAGCCCCGCCCCGCGGGCGGTGACGACGCGACGCCCCCCACGCCGGCGCGCGAAGCGGCGCGCGAGCCGGCGCGCGTGGCCCCCCGCGGCCTGGCGGGCGTGCGCGGCGGCGCGGCGGGCGTCGCCCCGGAGCTCGATCAGCTCGTGCACGAGCGCATGCGCCTCGGCATCGTCAGCGCGCTCGCGGTGAACGAGTCACTGAGCTTCGCCGAGCTGAAGGCGCTGCTCCAAGCGACCGACGGGAACCTGAGCGTGCACGCGCGCAAGCTGGAGGAGGCGGGCTACGTCGCCTGCACCAAGTCGTTCGAGGGGCGCGTGCCGCGCACCGACTACCAGCTGACGCCCGCCGGCCGCGCGGCGCTCGAGCGGTACCTCGACCACATGGAGTCCCTCATCCGCGCCACGCGCGACGGCTGACCGATCCCCCGCGATCGCTCGCCCGTCCTCCGCGTGGCTCTCTCGTGCCCGGATACTTTATGACACAAAGAACTCCGTACATCCAGCTCGCGACCGACGTCCCCGCCCACGTCGCGATCATCATGGACGGCAACGGCCGCTGGGCCACCCGGCGCGGCCGCCCCCGCGCCGCCGGGCACCTGGCCGGCGCGCGCGCGGTGCGCCGCACCGTCGACGCCGCGCTGCGCGCCGGCGTGCGCACGCTCACCCTGTACGCCTTCTCCGGCGACAACTGGCGCCGCCCCGCCGGCGAGGTGCAGCAGCTCATGCGCCTCTTCCGCCGCTACCTGCACGGCGAGGCCGCACGCTGCGTCGCGCACGGCGTCCGCCTCACCGTCGTCGGCCGCCGCGACCGCCTCGACCCGACGCTCCTGCGCGCCATCGAGGGCGCGGAGGAGACCACGCGCCACGGCGACCGCCTGCGCCTCCGCATCGCCGTCGACTACTCGGCCCGCGACGCGATCGTCGCCGCCGCGATGCACCCGGTCCCGCCGGCGCACGAGGACGCGCGCCTCGACGCGCGCGACGCCTTCGCCGCGCGGCTCGGCGCCGCGATGCACGACGTTGCGCCCGCGCCCGACGTCGACCTGCTGATCCGCACCGGCGGCGAGCGGCGCCTCAGCGACTTCCTGCTCTGGGAGTGCGCCTACGCGGAGCTGTGCTTCACGCCCACGATGTGGCCCGACTTCGACGCCGACGAGCTCGCGCGCGCGCTCGCCGACTACGCCGCCCGCGAGCGCCGCTTCGGCGCGCTCCCCGCCGCCACGCACGCCGTGCACGGGTGAGCCGCATGCCCGCCCTCTCGTCGCGGCTTCCCGCGCTCCCGCCGGCCGACGTCGCGCGCCGCGCGATCGGCGCGTCGATCGCCCTGGGCGTGCTCGCCGACGCGCTGCTGCGCGCGCAGCCGCTCGGCCTCAACCTTGTCGTGCTCACGACGGCGCTCCTCGTCGCGCTCGCGACGCTCGCGCGCCGCCGCGAGCAGCCGCTCACGCTCGGCGCCGCCCTGCTCGGCGCGCTCGCGCTGCTGTTCGCGGGCCTCGCGGCGTGGCGCGACGCGCCGACGCTCGTGCTGCTCGACCTGCTCGCGCTCTGGACGGTGCTGTGCGCGCTCGCCACCGCGGTCCTGCACGGCGACGCGCTCGCGATCGACCACGCGGGCCCGCTCGCCTACGTCGGGAGCGCGATCGTCACGGGCGCGCGCCTCGCCTTCGGCCTGCCCTCGCTCGCCGCGCGCGCCGTCGAGGCGGCGCCGATCCCCGCGCCCGCCACGCTCGCCGGCTTCGGCACGCTCGCGCGCGGCGGGCTGCTCGCCGCGCCCGCGCTGCTGGTGTTCGGCGTGCTGCTCGTCTCCGCGGACCCCACGTTCGCGCGCCTCGTGCGGACGCTCTTCGCCTGGAACGGCGGCGTGGCGCTGGAGCACGTGGCGGTCTCGGTGCTCGCGGCCTGGTGCGCCGGCGGCTACCTGTACGCGGCGCTGCTCGCGCCCGCGACGGCCGACGGCCTCACGACGCGCGCCGACCTCCTGCGCGAGCAGCTGCGGCACGCGCGCGTCGGCGTCCGCGAGGTGACGGTCGCCATCGCCCTGGTCGACGCGCTCTTCCTCGCCTTCGGCGCGCTGCAGGTGGGCTGGCTGTTCGGCGGCGCGGGCGCGCTGCAGTCGGCGGGGACCACGGTGGCCGACTACGCGCGCCGCGGCTTCTTCGAGCTCGTGGCGGTCGCCGCGCTCGCGCTCCCCCTGCTGCTCGTCTCGCACGGCATCGCCCAGTCGTCCGTCTCCGACGCGGCCGGTCGCCGCGCGCGCCGCCACTTCCAGCTCGCGGCCGGCGTGCTCGTCGCGCTCGTGCTCGTGCTGCTGCTCTCGGCCGCGGACCGCATGCGCCTCTATCTCGACGCCTTCGGCCTGACCACGGCGCGCTTCTACGCGTCGGCGTTCATGGGCTGGCTCGGCGTCGTGTTCGCGTGGGCGGGCGCCACGCTGCTGCGCGGGCGCGCGGCGCCGTTCGCGCTCGGCACGCTGGTGTCGGGATGGGCGTGGGTGCTGCTGCTGCACGCCGTGAATCCCGAGGCGCGCATCGTCGCCGTGAACGCGGCGCGCGCCGCGCGCGGCCTCGCGCTCGACGCCGAGTACCTGGCGGGGCTCAGCGCCGACGCCGCGCCCGCGCTGGCCGCGAACGCCGCGCCGCTGCTCGCCTCGCAGGCCGACCCGCGCGCCCGCTGCCGGCTCGCGTGGACCTTCCACGAGACCGCGCGGCGCGCCGACCGCGCCGGCGACTGGCGCGGGTGGAGCCTGTCGCGCGCCCGCGCCCGGCGCGCGATCCCGGACGCCTGGCGCGCGATCCCCGCGCCCTGCTCGCGCGCCGCGGCCTGACCGCGCGGGGTTGCCGGGTGGAGGCGGGGACGAGATTCTCCGCATCCCCCCATGCCCGACCATCCCCTCCCTCCCGTCGCCGGCGCCCCGGGCGCGTACGTCGAGCACGCGCCGCCGCCGGCGCTGCGGCCGTTCGTCGCGTGCCTGTGGACGCACGGCGGCTCGGCACCTGGCGCCGGCGCGCACCACGTCCTCCCCGACGGGTGCGTGGACGTCATGCTCACCGTCGGCCCGGACGGCCCGGACGGCCCGGACGGCGCGGCGGCGCGGGTCGTGGGCACGATGACGCGCGCGTTCCTCGCGCCCGCCTCGGCGGGAACGCGCTACGTCGCCGCGCGACTGCGTCCCGGCGCCGCGCGCCGCCTGCTCGGCGTGCCGGCGTCCGAGCTCACCGACCGTGCGGTGCCGCTGTCGGACGTGTGGCGCGCCGAGTCGCCCGTGCTGCTCGACGGCGCGATGGACGCCGACGCGGCGCTCGCGCGACTCGCCGCGCTCCTCGCGCGCCGCGCCGAGCGCGCGTCGGTGCCGCCCGCCGCCGTGCGCGAGGCCGTGCGCCTGCTCGACGCCTCGGGCGGCACGCGGCGCGTCGACGACCTCGCGGCCGCGCTCGGGCTCACGCGCCAGGCGCTGGCGCGCGCGTTCGCGGAGCACGTCGGCGTGTCGCCCAAGACGTACGCGCGCGTGGCGCGCATGTGGCGCGCGATCGCGCACGTCGACGAGGCGCGCCGCGTGGGCTGGTCGCCCGTCGCGCACGCCCTCGGCTTCCACGACCAGTCGCACCTCACGAGCGAGCTGCACGCGCTCACCGGGCGCACCCCGGGCGAGTGGGCGCGCGCGGCCCCCGCGGGGTGACGCCGCCCGCGAGCGCGCCGCACGTTCCATTCGTCCAAGCGCCGCCGATGAGGCGCCTGCAGATTGCGCGCTTCCCCGCGCGACGTCGCCGCCGCGCCCACCCGACCGATCGATCCGAGCACCCGCCATGACCGCCACCACCGCCATCACCGTCCGCCGGCTGACGCCCGTCCTCATCGTCGACGCGATCGAGCCCGTGCTCCCGTTCTGGGAGCAGCGCCTCGGCTTCACTATCGTGGCGCAGGTGCCGCACGGCGACGCGATCGGCTTCGCGATCCTCGTGAAGGACGGCGTGGAGCTGATGTACCAGACGCGCGCGAGCGCCGCCGAGGACAACGCGGCGTCGACGCCGGCGCCCGGCGCGGCGGCCGACACGACCGCGCTCTTCCTCGAGGTGGCGGACATCGAGGCGGTCGCCGCCGCGGTCGAGGGGCTGGAGCTCGTCGTCCCGCGCCGCCGCACCTTCTACGGGATGGACGAGCTGGGGGTGCGCGAGCCGGGCGGCCGCGTGGTGATGTTCGCGCAGCCCGTCGCCGCGGCCGACGCGCCCGCCGACACGCCCGCCGTCGAGCCGACCGGCACGTGACCCTCGTCGGGGAGCCGGCACCGCGGGACGCGCAGGCGTCCGATCCGCCGACGCCGCGCGCCCGGCGCATCGGCGCCGCGCTCCCCGAGCGGCTGCGCGGGCAGCGCGAGCGCGTCACGCGCACCGCGCTGCTGCTCGCCTTCGAGCTGCTGGTGACCTTCGTCGGCCTGCTGCTCGCCTTCGCGGTGGAGAACTACCGCGAGGCGCGCAGCCGCAACGAGCGCGCGCGGCAGGTCTACGCGGCGCTCGGCCGCGAGATCCAGAACTTCGCGACCGTCGCGCCGATCCTCGCGGACACGATCCGCGTCTCGATCGAGGCGTTCGACGCGGCGCGGGCGCGCGGCGAGCGGCCCGCGCCGCCGGTGTACTACGTGCGCGCGGGCAGCGAGCGCATCCCGACCGACGTGTGGGACGCCACGCGCGCCGCCGGTGGGCTCGACCTCGTGGAGCCGCGGCTGTTCTTCACGCTGGCCGAGTTCTACAACCGCGTGAACTCGATCAGCGACCGCTATCGCCGCTACGTGGACTACACGGAACGCGAGGTGCTGCACCGCCTCTCGACGCCCGCGGCGTTCTACGACGCCGCGGGCGCGCTGCGCCCCGAGTACGCGAGCTACGTCGACCGGCTGCGCGACGTGCACACGCTGCTGGTCGCGCGCGTGCCCGACGCGCGACGGCTCGCGGCGCGGCTGGACTCCTCGCGCGCGCGGCTGCGCTGATCGCGCGTCAGCGCCGCGCGCCGCGCGCCGCCAGCGCCTGCCGCACCCGGTCGAGCGGGATCGCCTGCACGGTGCCGCCGCGCGACGTGACCGTGGTCGCCGCGAACAGCGAGTCGTAGATCGCCTCCTCGGTCGCGTCGGCCGCGGCCGCGAACAGCGCCGAGAGGTCGCCCGCGCCGTCGTTCGCCAGCTCGGTGGTGGCGAGGCGCGGGACGTCGAAGGCGCGGCGCACCTCGCGCGCGGTCGAGAAGGCGATCACGTAGTCGCCCGAGCCGTTGGACGCGTACGAGCCGGTGCGACCGAGGCCCATGAGCGCGCGCCGCGCGAGCCGCTCGAGGTTGCGGTCGGAGAGCGGCGCGTCGGTCGCGACCACGATCACGATGGAGCCGTCGGCGGTGCCGGTGGTCGGTGCGCGCGGCGCGGACGGCGTCGGACGCGTGGTGTCGCCGAGCGCGCGCACGAACGGGTGGCGTCCCAGCGCCTCGCCCACGCGCGCGCCGTCGACCGTCAGCACGCCGCCGAAGTTGCTCTGCACCAGCACGCCCACCGTCCACCCGCCGAGCGTGCGCGGGACGACGCGCGAGCTGGAGCCGATGCCGCCCTTCCAGCCGAAGGCGACGGTGCCCGTGCCCGCGCCCACGCTCCCCATCGCGACCGGCCCCTCGCGCGCGCTCGACAGCGCGGCGCGCACGTGCTCGGGGCGCACCGGGCGGCTGCGGATGGCGGCGTTCAGCCCGCCGTCGTTCGTCTCGCCGACGAAGGCGTTGATCGAGCGCACGCGCTCCATGCCCGGCATCGACAGCAGCGTGTCGACCATCGCGTCGGCGGCGCGCCACACGCACAGCGTGCAGGTGAGCAGGATCGGCGTCTCCAGCTCGCCCAGCTCCTGCACCTGCGTGCTGCCGAGCAGCTTGCCGAAGCCGTTGCCGACGACGACGGCCGCCGGCACGCGCTCGCCGTACAGGTTCCCGCCGTGCGGCAGGATCGCCGTCACGCCGGTGCGCACGCTGTCGCCCTCGATGACGGTCGCGTGCCCGACGCGCACGCCGGCGACGTCGGTGATGGCGTTCCACCGCCCCGGCGCGAGCACGCCGGGCGCGACGCCGAGATCGCGGGCGCGCGCGCGGCCCTCGGGGACGACGGGCGGCTGCGCGGCGAGGCGCGACGCGAGCGGCGGGGCGGCGAGCGATGCCGCGAGCAGCGCGGCGAGCGGCGTCGCGCGCGGTGCGGCGCGACGGATCGGACGTGCGGACGGGGAGCGCATGGAGCGGAACGTCGCCCCCGTGCTCCCCGCGGTCAATCGCGCCCGCGCGGGCGCGCCGCTTGACGGACGCGGCGCGCCGCGCGCGCTCACGCCTTCACGGCTTCGTGGAGTCGGCCGGCGTGGAGGTGCCGCCGCTCGGCGCCTCGGGCATGCGCCAGAAGCGCATCGTGACCTCGAGCTCCGCCTTGTTTCCGATCGCATACGCGACGTTCGAGCCCCACGGCCGCTCCGGCGTGACGTTCAGCGCGAGCACGTAGTAGCCGCCCGGCACGTTCTGGAACTGGTAGCTGCCGTCGGCGCCGGTGGTGACCTCGCCGATGCGCTGCGACACGCCCTTGCCGTCGACCAGCACGTTGCGGAAGAGGGTGATGCGCGCGCCCGCGACGGGCGCGAACGACGATGCCGAGTCGCCGCGCGTCGCCTGCGTGGCCTCGAGCGACGAGACGAGCAGGCGCCCGAACACGCGCACCGATGCCGGGAAGTGCTGCGCGCTCGAGGTGTCGGCCGGCGCGCCCGTCGCGGGCCGGCCGGTCGCGCCCGTCGCGGTGGTGTCGGACCGCCCGCCGCCCGTCGTCGGCGTGCCGCCGGCCTTCGCCGTGTCGGTCGTCGGCGTGGTCGCGGCGGCGATCGTCGAGGGCGGCGCGGCCTCGGGCGCGGTGGCGGGCGCGTCGTCGCTGCAGGCGGCGAGCGACGCGGCCGCGACGAGGGCGAGCGCGAGCGGGTGACGCGTGGACATTGCGACTCCTGTCGTTCGGGTGATCCGTGGTTGGGGGGCTCGATCGTGCAACCTCCGGAGCCCCGACGCCGTCACGTCACACCCGATCGCGCCCGATCGCACCCGATCACACCTGCTGCGTCTTCCACTTGCCGCGCCGGAAGATCATCCCGCTCGCCACCGCGAGCGCGGAGAACGCGATCGCGATCGCGGCGAACACGCCCGTCGGTCCCCAGCCGAGCGGCCCCGCGAGCACCCACGCGAGCGGGATCTCGAACAGCCAGAACACCGCGAAGTTGAGCCACGTCGGGGTGCGCGTGTCGCCGGCACCGTTGAACGCCGCCGTCAGCACCATGCCGTACGCGTAGAGCACGAAGCCGCTCGCCATGATGCGCAGCGCCTGCACGCCGACCGGCGCGACCGCGGGATCCTGCGTGAAGATCCCGATGATCGGCCCGGCGAGGAGCAGGAAGAGCAGCCCGAGCGTGCCCATGAACGCCGCGTTCAGGTGCGCGGTCTTCCACACCGCCGCCTCCGCGCGCTGCGGGTTCTTCGCCCCGAGCGCCTGCCCGACGAGCGTCGCCGCCGCGTTGCTCAGCCCCCATGCGGGGAGGATGGCGAAGACGACCACGCGCAGCGCGATCGTGTAGCCCGCGAGCGCGTTGCTGCCGAACTCCGAGACGATGCGCGTGAGTCCCACCCAGCTCGCGCTGCCGATGAGCGTCTGCGCCGTCGCCGACGACGACAGCCGCGCGAGGCTCGCGATCGCCGCGCGGTCGGGACGGAAGTGGCGCGCCGCGACGCGCACGCGCATTCCCCCACCCGCTATCACGGGCTGCGGCCGCGTGAGCCGCCAGAGCGCGTAGCCCGCGCCCACCGCGCGTCCAATCGTGGTGCCGATCGCGGCGCCCGTCACGCCCAGCTCGGGCAGCGGGCCGACGCCGAAGACGAGCAGCGGCCCGAGCACGATGTTGATGCCGTTCGCCATCCACAGCGTGCGCATCGCGATCGCGGCGTCGCCGGCGCCGCGGAAGATGGCGTTGGCGACGAACAGCAGGATGATGCTCGCCTCGCCGCCGAGCATGACGCGCGTGAAGTTCAGCCCGATCGCGAGCACCTCGTCGGAGGCGCCCATGAGGCGCAGCAGCTCCTCGGCGAAGACGGCGCCGAGCAGCCCGAGCACCGCGGCGACGCCGGCGCCCAGCAGCACCGCCTGCGCGGCGGCGTGCGCGGCCCCCTCGGCGTCCTTCTCGCCGATGCGGCGCGCGACGACCGCGGTGGCGCCGATCGCGAGGCCCATCGCGAGCGCGTAGACCGCGGCCAGCAGCGACTCGGTGAGGCCGACCGTCGCGACCGCGGCGGCGCCCAGGTGCGAGACGAAGAAGATGTCGGTGACGGCGAAGACGCTCTCCATCGACATCTCGAGCACCATCGGCACGGCGAGCAGCAGGATCGCGCGCCGCAGCGGCACGCGCGTGAAGTCCTGCTGGCTGCCGTGCAGCGCCTCGCGGATGGAGGCCCAGAGCCCCGGCGTCGGCGCCGTCGACTCGGACGCGTCGTCGCGCGCCGCCTCGTCGTCGGGCTCGAGCGCGGGGAGGAGTTCGGTGGGACCAGACATGCAGTCGTGCTCCGCATACGGGAAAACGCGAGTCGCCCCACCCGGCTCGCATACGGCGCAGGTGGGGCGACTCGCCTCCGGACGACGGGGCGACTACCGCCCCGCGCTCACGGTCCCTGGCCGACTGTTCATGCCACCATCCCGGTCGTGACGACGACCGCGCGCACGACGGCGCCGCGCGCACGACGGCGCCGGACGACGAAGGGCATCGGGATGGTGGCTGCGCAGGGGCGCATCGACGGGATCACCAGCGTGTGAGCGAGAACGCACGGCGCGGAGGCGCCGGGGAGGCCAGTGTACGATCGCCCCGGAGCGCCGTCAAGGCGGAGCGCGTGGCGTTCGTCACCCGTTACCCGCCGCGTCGCACGCCGGTCACACGGGCGCGGCGCGCGGCCCGAGCAGCGCGCGCGCCTCGGCGCGCGCCGCCTCGTCGAACGTCGCCGGCGCGGCGAGCCCCGCGCACCAGCGGCGCGCGGCGGCGGTCGCGGCGGCCGCGTCGCACGCCCCCGCCGGATCGACCGCGGCCCAGGCCGCATGCTCCAGCAGCAGCACGGCGACCGTCACGCGCCCGAGCGCGAGCGCGAACGACCGCGCGCCGGCCTCCACGTCCGCGCGCGGCGCGGCGACGAGCGTGCCGGCGTGCGCGCGCAGCCGCGTCAGCGCGGTGGTCGCGCGGTCCGCGTCGTCGGCGAGCGCCGCCGCGCCGCCGATCGCGTCCAGCCGCGCGTGCATCGCCGCCAGGTGCGGCGCGAGCGCGTCCTCGCGCTCGATCGCGCGCAGCACGTCGAGCGCGAGCACGTTCGTCGTGCCCTCCCAGATCGCGAGCACCTGCGCGTCGCGCAGCAGCCGGGGCAGCCCCGTGTCCTCGACGTACCCCGCGCCGCCGAACGCCTCCAGCGCCTCGCTCGCGACGGCGACCGCCTGCTTGCCGGTGCACAGCTTCGCGATCGGGGTCAGCAGGCGCAGCGCGGCGCGCTCGCCGTCGGTGGCGAGCCCGCACTCCTCGCGCCCCAGCAGCGCGGCGACGTGCAGCACCAGCAGCAGCGCGCCGCGCGCCTCGACCTCCAGCGCCGCCAGCGTCTCGACGTGCAGCGGGTGCTGCATCAGCGGACGGCCGAACGCGACGCGCCGCGCGGCGTAGTCGCGCGCGAGCACCACGGCGCGGCGCATCCCCGCGGCCGCGCACGCGGCGTTCCACACGCGCGTGACGTTGAACAGCGTCGCGATCCTGCGCACGCCGTGCCCCGGCCCGCCCACCAGTCGCGCCGGCGTCCCGTCGAGCGTCAGCTCCGCCGTCGGCAGCGCGCGCGTCCCCAGCTTCTCCTTCAGCCGGTGCACGGTGATGCGCGGCAGCAGCCCCTCCGCGTCGCGCGCGAGCGGCACGAAGAACAGCGACAGCCCCGCGCTCCCCGGCGGCGCGTCCGGCAGCCGCGCGAGCGTCATCGCCATCTGCGACGTCGTCGCCGAGGTGAACCACTTGGTGCCGTACAGGCGATGCGTGCCGTCGTCGGCGGGGAGCGCGCGCGTCCCCGTGCCCGACACGTCGGAGCCGCCGGTGCGCTCCGTCATCCACTGCCCCGACGTCCAGAAGCGGTCGGGATCGCGCGACGTGAGATGCGCGAACGCGTCGCGCAGCACCGGGTCGTCGCCGGCGAGCAGCTCCAGGCAGCGCGCGGCGCCGTCGGTCATCGCCAGCGGGCAGCTGTACACCGCCGACGACGGATGGAAGAGCTGCAGCAGCGCCATCTGCACGACGCGCGAGGCGGCGCCGAACGGGCGCTCGTACGCGAGCGCGACCAGCCCCTCCTCCGCGCTCGCGCGGTCGAGCGCGCGCCACGCGGCGCTCGTCTCGATGCGGTCGACGCGGCGCCCCCACGCGTCGTACGGCACGTGGCGCGGCGGCTCGGACTCGGCGGCGTCGGCGAGCGCGAGCAGGTCGCCGCCGGCGCGCGCGCCCAGGCGCGCGAGCGCGGGCTCGGCGGCCGCGTACACGTCGGCGGGCAGCAGGCGGCGCAGCGCGGCCTGCAGCGCCACGTCGTCGCCCCACGGATCGCCGACGCGCGGCCCCTCCTGCACGAACGCGTCGGGCCCCGCGCTCACCCCGTCTCCTTCACGAACCAGGCGCGCGCGCCCGAGAAGTCGAGCACCAGCACGCCGCCCTCGCCCAGCCGGTAGTGCGTCTCGACCGCGTGCGTCGCCGACGGGTTGTCGGTGCGCAGCATGTCGCCCTCGACCTGGTAGATGAGCGCGACCGTCTGCTCGTGCCCCTCGATCGAGAACGAGTAGAGCAGGCGTCCGCCCTGCCGGAAGTCCATGCAGACGCCGGGGGCGAAGTCGAGCGCGGCCTCGGCGCGCAGCAGACGCCAGCGCCCGATGAGCCAGGCGGGCACGGCGTGCGGATCGATGGGGAGCGGGACGTCGTCGGTCATCCGGCAACACTAGCCCGCGGTGCGACGCGCCGGCAGGGCGCGCGGCGGCGCGCCGCGTCGTCCGCCGCACCCGCCATGGTCAGTTGTTCAGAGGCACGCGCCGCCCGGTGCACGCATCGTGTCGCGCGCCGCCCACGGCGGCCCGCCGTGCCACGATCCCCATCCTCGAGAGGAGCACCGCCGTGCGTCTCGCTCGCCAGAATCCCAGCCGGGCCCGCCTCATCCTCCGCGCCCTCCTCGCCGCGTCGCTGCTCGGCGGCGCCGCCGAGCCGGCCATGGCCGCGCCCGCCGATACGACGTCCCGCACGCCCGCGCTCGACGCACCCGCGCCCGACGCGGGCATGCAGGGCATCTACCTCGGCATCCGCTTCAACATGGACGGCCGGGGATACCAGGACTACTGGACCTTCTTCCCCGACGGCCGCGTGATGGACGCGGATCCGTACGAGGGGCTCGATCGGCCCGTCGACCGCGAGTTCATCTGCCGCCGGCACGCGTGCGGCACCTACACGCGCACGGGGAGCACGCTGCGCATCCGCTGGGCGGACGCGGACGAGCGCGTGTACGAGGTCGAGGCCGACGGCGCGTTCCACGAGCGCGGGAAGACGCAGCGCTACCGCCCGCTCGCGTCGCTCGACGGGCTGCGCCTGAACGCGCGCTACGCGGTGCTCGACACCGAGCGCGACACCGCGCTCGTCAGCATCCGCTTCACCGCCGACGGCCGCTTCACCGAGGAGAGCCTGATGCACCACACGGCCTGGGCGCAGCTCGGCGCGCCGGGCGAGACCCGCACCGAGCTGCCGGGCGGCGCCGGACGCTACACCATCGCGCGCAACACCCTCGCACTCGCGTACGACGGCGGGCGGACGGCGTACTTCACGATCGTCGTCCCGCCGGGCGAGAAGGGGAAGGCCGTGCCCGACGTGATCTACGTCAACACGGCGCGCATCCACCGCGTCCCCTGATCCGGGACGGAGCGCGGCGGCCGCGCCCGCGGCGCCGGGGCAACCGGCCTCGGCGCCCCGGGCGGGTACGGATGTTGACTCCCCGCACCGGTCCACACGACGTCAACAGGGAGGTGCACGTGGCCGGTCAGCAGCGCAACATGGAAGGGAACGAGGAGCAGAAGCGTGCCGCCGCGCGCGAGGCGAAGGCCGAGGGGAAGAAGCCGAGCGAGGTGGGCGCGACGACGGGCGCGAGCAAGCAGCGCAAGGAGGCCCCGAACAACGCCTCGCATCAGGAGAAGATGGACCTGAAGCACGAGGGCAAGCAGCAGGGCCGGCAGGAGCAGGACAACGAGCGCGCCCGCCCCGGCAGCCGCGAGACCGACCCCGGGCGCGACGACCGCGAGGCGCCGTTCCAGTGAGCGGTCGGCGCTGAGCGATCAGCGATCAGCGCTGAGCGATCAGCGACGAGGGAGCCCCTCGATGGGGGACGGATCGTCCCTCCCGGGGAGCTCCCTTGTCGCTGATCGCTGATCGCTGATCGCCGATCGCCGATCGCCGATCGCCGATCGCTCGCCCCTACTCCACCGGCGCCCCCGCCTCCTGCCACGCCCGCCAGCCGCCCGCCATCGAGTGCACGTTCGTGTAGCCCATGCGCTGCAGCGCGTCGGCCGCGAGCACCGAGCGGTAGCCGCCGCCGCAGTACAGCACGATCTCCGCGTCCTTGTCGGGGATGCGCGTCTCGGCGTCGCGCTCGATGACGCCCTTCCCCAGATGCTCCGCGCCCGCGGCGTGGCCCGCGGCGTACTCGAGGTCCTCGCGCACGTCAATCAGCCGCGCTCCGGCGGCCTGTCGCGCGCGCGCCTCCTCCACGTCGATCTCGTGCACGCGAGGACGCGCGTCGTTCACCAGCTTCAGGAATCCCGGCGTGTGGTCCATGGCGGCGCTCCGGCTAGGGTGGCGAGCACAACCTACCGAGCGGCGCGACGTTCAGGTACGGCGCCGACGGCGCCACGGCGCGCCGCCGTCGTCCGCGCGCGCTGACACCGCGCCGCTCCCCGCGGCGTAGGGGATGGAACCGAGGGGACGCTCGATCGCGTCGCTCTGCCCCGCCGTCGCGCGATGCCCCGCCGCAGGTCGGCAGCAACCACCGGAGGAGCCTCTCATGTCTCGACGCGCCCTGGTCTTGTGGGTGGTGGCCGTACTCTTCTTCCTGGGCAACGTGCTCGGCGCGATCTGGGCCGCCCATCACCAGGAGATGGCCCACACGGGTCTCCACGTCGCGCTGCTGATCCCGGCCGCGTGGCTCGTGTGGCGGTACGCGCCGCGGCGGACCCAGAGCTACTGAGCCGCCGCGCCTCGCCCGACGGTCCGGTGAGCGCTCCCGCGTGGCGTGCGTGCGCGCCCGCGCCCGTACGCGGATCTCCCGCGCGGGGGCCTCATCGGATCGCCAGCGCGCGCTCGCTGGTCGCGGTGCCGGCGCGCGCGCCGCGCATGGTGAGCGTCAGCGCGTAGCGCCCGCGCGGCAGCCGTCCCACGTCGAGCACGATGCTGCGCATCTGCACCGGCACGCCGCCCTCCATCACGTGCACGGCGCGCGAGGTGCCCGGCACCTCGCGCCAGCGCGCACCCACCGTCTCCCCGTCGTCGCGGCCGGTCAGGCGCACCAGGAGGCGCTCCACCGCGCCGGGCCTGTCCTGCTGCGTGAGCCGCACCTCGACGTCGACCGTGTCGTCGACGACGAACCCGTACGACTCCCAGTAGACCCCGACGCGGCGCGGACGCACGAGCGACGTGGTCCCGTACATCCGCGTGATCGCCTCGTCCGCGTCGACCGGCGGCGCGGCGTCCGACGGCGGGTCGAAGAGCAGCGGCTGCGACAGCGCGCGCCGTCCTCCCAGCGCGCGCAGCGGCGGCGGCACGTCGACGGCGAAGCGCGTGCGCGCCGCCGCGCGCGCCGTGTCGCCGGGCGACTCGATGCCGACGAGCGTGGGCCCCTGCGGCAGCCGCGCGTGCACGAGCAGCGGCCGACCCACCTCGCCTGCGAAGCTGTCGACGCGCGACACGTCCGACGGCGCGCGCGTGCGGAAGAGCGTGGCCTGCACGCCCCCGCCGTCGCTGCGCGCGAGCGTCGCCGCCTCGAGATCGCCGGCCCACACGAAGCGCGTCGCCTCCTCGCGCCGCAGCATCACCATCTGCCCGACCGGCAGCTGCACGAGGCGGCTGCGATCGCGCGCGTAGTGCTCGACCGGCCACCACGCCTCGTCGTCGCCGGGCGCGTGCAGCCGCCAGGCGTCCGGAGCGGCCTGCAGCGGCGCCTGCAGCGCGGCCGCCGACGGCAAGGTGTGGAGCCGGTCGCGCGTGTACTCCGCGACGACATAGGGCGGCGCGAGCCGCGCGCCGCGCGCGAGCAGCCACTCGCCGTGCGCCCGATCCAGATCCCAGCCCGGCCAGTAGAACTGCGACGGCCAGCCGTAGCGCACGTTGCGCTCGGCGACGGCCTCGCCGCCCAGCATCGGCTCGCGATGCTGCCGCTCGTCCCCGGTCACCCCGTCCAGCAGCGTCGCGTACACCTTGCGCGCGAAGTGCTCGGCGCGGCGCTCGTTGCCCGGCTCCAGGTACAGCGGATCGGCGAGCCACCAGAGGCGCGCCTCCCACTCGGCGCGCTCGGCGCAGGACAGGCGCTCGTAGGCGCCGCGCGCCTCGCGCTCGAGCAGGACGCCGACGTCGTTCCACGCGCAGCGCGCGCCCTCCGGCATCGTGCGCGCCGCGGCGAGGAACGTCGAGTCGGCGGCGCTCGGGTCGCCCGCGCGGTGCAGCACGAGGCCGCGCAGCAGCCCGCACGCGGTGGGATCGGCGGTGCACGCGCTCGCGACGGACCAGGCGCCCGCGACGTCGCCGGCATCGAGCGCGAAGCGCACGCGCAGCTGCGCGAAGCCGACGTCGTCGGGGAGGAGCCGCGCGGCCGAGTCGAGCACGGTGCGCACCCCGGCGCGCAGTCGCTGGATGCGCGGCCGCCGATCGGGGCTCAACCCGCCGTCGAGGCTCCGCCGCTCGTCGTCCACGCGCGGCGCGTGGCGCGGGTACCAGAGCGGACACGCCGCCTGCGAGAACGTCCGCCCCCGGATGATGCTCGCGTTGAGGCCGAGCGGCGTCGAGACCGAGTGACAGTGCGCCGCGCTCGCGCGCAGCCCTTCGGTGCGGCCGTCGTACGTGCGACGCGCGCGCTCAACCTGCGTGTCGGCCCAGGCGTTCCGCCACTCCTCCACGAAGAGGCGCACGACGGCGCCGACGTCGGGCGGTGGCGGCAGCGTGTCGGGGGCCGCCGGCAGCTGCAGCGCGAGCGCGAGGAACGGGATCCACATGGCGCCAATATCCGCGCGCCGCGCGTGGGCCGGCCAGTGTCAGGATGGGGATTGCGGATCCGCGCGCCCCGTCCGTCGACGCGCCGTCAGCGCCCCGCGGCGCGTCGGGCGCGCGCGGCGTCCGCCTCCGCGGCGAGGTAGCCGAACGACGCCCACTGTCCGCTCGCGAGGATGCGCCGGCGCAGCGCCTCCGACTCGGCCGCGCGTCCCTCCAGCGCGTGCCACGCGGCGACGCCGTACGCCGCCGACAGGTCCGACGGGTTCGCGAGCCCGCCCAGCACCGAGTCGCCGGGGAGCGCGCCCTTGTAGAGCAGCAGCAGCCGGTGGTAGCTCTGGTTCTCGAACACGTCGAGGTCGCGCGTGATCGGCGCCAGCGCGGCGCGCGCCTCGGCGTCGCGCCCCAGGCGGCGCAGGATCAGGTAGACCCAGTACGACTGCGACACCAGGCGGTCGGGCACCGTCGACACCGCGAGGCCGGCGCGCGTGGCCTCCAGCGCGCGCGCGTCGTCGCCCTGCAGGTAGCGCGCGAGCGCGAGGTGGTACCAGACGTTCGAGTGCAGCGTGCCGATCGGCGTGTTGCGCACGTTCGGCTGCCCGTCCGGCTCCACCGCGTCGGGGCGGCCGCGCATCAGCGTCGCGGCGCGCTCCAGGTCCGCGACGGCGCGCGGCAGGTCGCGCACGGTGAGGTAGCGATGCCCGCGGTGCCGGTAGATGCGCGGGTCGTCCGGATGCTCGGCGGCCGCGCGCGTCAGGACGTCGATCGCCTCGCGGTAGCGTCCCAGGTAGCCCAGCCGGCGCGCCACCCAGATCTGCGCGTCGGCGCTGCGCGGATCGGCGGCGAGCGTCGCGCGCGCGGAGTCGAGCTGCGCCTCCATGCGGCGCTGCGCCTCGGGCGAGAGCGCGGGCCGCCGGAGCGAGTCGCCGAGCAGCGAGACCGCCTCCACGGGGGCGGCCGACGTCTGCGGCTGCGCGGAGAGCCGGGCGTGCGGCAGCGCGGCCGCGCCCAGCAGGGCGACCGTGGCGAGGGCGGCGTGACGGGCGGTGCGGCGCAGCGGACCGGTCATGACGGTGGGGTGGAGGACGCGGAAACGTGCGCGGCCTCCACCCCTCGCGCCAGCGCGACCGGCCGGCCGCTAGCGCGCGTCGCCGGGCGTCGTGCCCGGTGTGGGGCTGGGCGTCGTGCCGGGGGTCGTGCCCGGCGGCAGCGGCGGGGCCGGCGATGGATTGGGGACGGGCGCGGGCGTGGCCGGGCGCGTGGTCGGCGGCGGCGGCGCGGTGTCGGGCGGCGCGACCGTGTCGCGCGGGGCGGCCGTGTCGGCGCTCCCCTGCGCGCTGTCGGCCGCCGCCGCGGCCGCCTCCGCGCTGTCGCGCCGCGCCTGCTCCGCGGCGGCGCGGTTGCGGCGCGCCAGCGAGTCGCGGCGCGCCCGGTCGCGCGCCATCTCCTCGGCCACCGTCAGGGTGCTCTCGGAGATGACCTCGCCCGTCGCGCCGCCGGCGGAGATGGAGTCGAGCCAGGCCTGCGTGCTTCCCTTCTCCTCGCGCCCCTGCACCACGGCGAGACCGGCCGCTCCGGCCCCCAGCACCGCGAGCGCGAGCGCGGCCAGGCCGAGTGGGCGCATGCGCGACCGGCGCGCCGGCGCGGGCGGCACGGCACGCGCGCCCACGGGCTCGGGATCGACCGGCAGGATCGGCCCCTCCACCACCGGCCGGGCGCGCGACGGCTCGCGCTCGAACGGTGGGGGCGCGGCGTGCGCCGCCGCGGTCGGCGCGACCGCCGCCACGGCGGGCACCGTGTCCGCCAGCGCGCCGGCCGACGTGGCGACGCCGTGTCCGTCACGCCCGAGCTGGCTCAGCATCTCGTCGGCATCGCGCCACCGATCGCCGGGCGACTTGTGCAGCGCCCCCTCGATCGCGAAGACGAGCGAGCGCGGGAGTCCCGGACGCAGGGTCGAGAGCCGGGGCAGGTCCTGCTGCCGCTGCTTGAGCACGACGCTGTACAGGCTCTCGCCCGCCCAGGGCGGCTGCCCCGCCAGCATCTCCCACCCCAGCAGCCCCAGGGCGTAGACGTCGCTGTGCGGCTCCGGCGGACGCCCGTCGATCTGCTCGGGGGCGAGGTAGGCCGGCCAGGGGGCGAGCGCGCCTCCGTCGTCGGCCGGCGGCGGCGCGATCGACGCCCGCCCCCCCGCGTCGAGCAGGACGCGCTCCGGGGTCAGCGCTCCGTGCGCCTCGCCGCGCGCGTGGCGCGGCGCCAGCGCCGCCGCCACCTCGCCCAGCAGGCGCGCGACGTGCGTCGGCTCCAGCCGCGGCTCGGTGCGCAGGAGGTCTCGGAGGTTGCGAGGGGACGTGTACGGCGGCATCGTCGCGGGGTGAGGGGCGTCAGCGCTGCCTCTCGCTGTCGCGCACGGCATGTGCCATTCCCGGCGCCCCGTGACGGCACGCGTCGTCCCGCCCCCGTCGGCCCCGCACGCGCGCGCGCCATGCGCGCGCGTCCACGCCGCCCGCTCTCGCTCATCCCGGAGGAGCCCGCATGGATGCCTACGCCCCCCGCCGCTCGATCGTCGATCGCATGCGCGGCGCGGCCATGTTCGACGTCGCCACCTACGAGGAGGTGGAGCACGACACCAGCGCGACCGGCCAGGCGGCGGTGGTCGTCGTCCTCGCCGCCGTCGCCTCGGCGATCGGGAACGCCTTCCGCGGCGGCCCGGGGATCTTCTCCGCGCTCGTCGGGTCGCTCCTGAGCTGGGTGGTCTGGGCCGGCATCACCTACGTCGTCGGCACGCGCCTCTTCAAGGGGACCGCGACCTGGAGCGAGCTGCTGCGGACGCTCGGCTTCGCGCAGGCGCCGGGGGTGCTGCTGGTCGCCGCCATCATCCCGCTCCTCGGTGGGCTGGTGCGCATCGTCATCGCGCTCTGGATGCTGGGCACCGGGATCGTCGCCATCCGCCAGGCGCTCGACGTCGACACCGGCAAGGCGGTCATGACGGCGCTCGTCGGCTGGGTGGCGATGGTCGTCGTGTCGATGGTGCTCGCGGCGCTGTTCGGGGCACGGATGTTCTGAGCGGCGCTGCGGGCTGCGGATTCCGAGCCCGCAGCGCTCGTGTCTCCGAGCAGCCGCCTTCGCGCGACCACCGAAGCGCGAACGGCAGCAGGGATGAGAATCCGAGAACGTCGGATGAAGATCGGATGGCTCCGCGTGGTGCGACGTTCCTCGCCGCCACGCGGAGCCATCGGACTTTCATCGGATCTTCTCCGATCTTCATCCCTGCTGCTCTTCTTTTTGAGCCGTCGCCATGCGCCGGCCCCGAACCGCGAACTGCCAGTCTAGAGCCGGGCCTCCCCGGCGCGGAGGAGCGGGCCCCGGGAGCCGCAGCTCGGAGCCCGCAGCGCCGGCCTCACCACTTGGCGACGCTCGCGTTCATCTCCTCCTCGTCCATCACCGTCGCCGGCCGCGGCGCCTCGCGCGGCTCCGCGGTGCTCGGCACGATCGCCGGCAGCCCGGCCGCGCGCAGCAGCGCGTTCACCCGCGGCAGCGTCGTGTCGAGCGAGCGCTTCACCTTCTGCAGCTCGACCTCGAGCGCGCCGCTGAGCCGCGTGAACACCTCGTAGCTCTGCTTCGTCGGCTTCGCCTCGGTGCTCGCCACCACGCCCGTCAGCGCCGCGATCTTGTTGTTCAACTTGATCGGGTAGTTGAGCGGGTCCTGCGAGCTCTGGTTCTTGGTCTGGTAGATCGCCTCCTCGGGCGCCGTCAGCTCGGCCATCAGCGCGGCCGACGCCTGCTTGAACTCGGCCTCCTGCGCCTTGCCGGCGATCAGCTTCGTGCGGTCCGCGACCTGGCCGCGCACGTTGCGCACGGTGCGCACCGCGTTGTTCGCGTCGCTCACGCGGTCGCGGATTTGCACGAGGAAGCGGAACTGCTCCTGCAGGTCGGCGAGCGTCGCCTCGGAGCGCGGGTCCTTCTTCACCGCGAAGCTCTGCACGTGCGGCTGCGCCTCGCCGTCGACCGTCATGCGCACGCGGTACGTGCCCGGGGGCGCGATCGGGCCGGTCACGCTGCCCGCCCACATGATCATGTTCTCGAAGCGCACCGCGTCGGGATAGCGCAGGTTCCACGAGAACTGGTTGAGCCCCGCGCGGTTCGGCACGCGCGGCGGGCGCGGGCCCGAGCGCGCGAGCGCCTCGAAGTCGACTCCGCCGCCGGCGCCGGCCGCGGTCGCGCCGCCCTCGTTGCGCATGGCCAGCTTGGTGGCCGAGTCGCGCGAGATGCCGGTGGCGACCAGCGAGTCGACGCGCTGCGTGCGGCGCTGCGCGCCGCGCAGGCTGTCGGCCGCGGTGGCCGAGTCCTGCTCGCTCGTGTAGCTGCTGATCACCTTGCCCGCGGCGTCCAGGAACTCCATCCGCACGCGCTGGTTGGGATGCGTGAGGTGGTAGTACACCGTCACGCCCGACGGCGCCGAGTTGCCGCCGGAGCGGAAGCCGCCCCCGCCCCAGTTGACGCGGTAGGCGTCGCGCGGCGCGTAGAGCGTCGTCTTGGCGACGGTCGTCGGCGCGAGCTGCCGCAGCGGCGACACGTCGTCCATGATCCAGAACGAGCGGCCGTGCGTCGCGATCACGAGGTCCGCGTCTTTGACGACGAGGTCGTGCACCGGCACCGGCGGCAGGTTGCGCCGCAGCGACTGCCAGTTCGCCCCGTCGTCGAACGAGACCCACACGCCGCGCTCGGTGCCGGCGTACAGCAGCCCGCGGCGCACCGGGTCCTCGCGCACGACGCGCGTGAACTCCTCGGGCGCGATCCCGTTGACGATGCGCGTCCACGTCTGGCCGCAGTCCGTCGTCCGGTGCAGGATCGGCTGCTTGTCGTCCTGCTGGTAGCGGTTGGACGCGGCGTACGCCGTGCACGCGTTGTAGCGCGACGGCTCGATCATCGAGACGCGCGTGAAGTCGCCGATGTCCTTCGGCGTCACGTTCTTCCAGTTGGCGCCGTTGTCGCGCGACACCCAGATGTAGCCGTCGTCCGTGCCGGCCCAGAGGAGCCCCTTCTGCAGCGGCGACTCGTCGAAGGTGAAGATGACGCCGTACGTCTCGACGCCCGTCTGGTCGCGCGTGATCGGGCCGCCCGAGGGGCCCATCGTCATCGGGTCGCGGCGCGACAGGTCGGGCGAGACGCGCGTCCAGCTCTGCCCCTCGTCGGTCGAGCGGAAGAGGAAGTTGCCGCCGGCGTACAGCACCCGCGGATCGTGGCGCGAGAAGACGATCGGGAACGTCCACTGGAAGCGCACCGCGATGTCCTCGGACGAGTACCCCATCGGGTTGTCCGGGTACACCGTGACGTTGCGCTCGAACTCCGTGCGCCGGTCCTTGCGCGTGAGCAGGCCGCCGTAGCTGCCGGCGAAGATGACGTCCGGCTTGGTCGGATGCGGCGTCACGTAGCCCGACTCGCCGCCGCCGGCGTCGTACCAGTCGGCCATCGAGACGCCGCCCTCCTTGCGGCTCGGGCCGCAGAGGGTCGAGTTGTCCTGCTGCGCGCCGCAGACCTTGTACGGGAACTCGTTGGTCGTGCTGACGTGGTAGAACTGCGCGGTCGAGAAGTCCTGGTCCGTCCAGCTCGCGCCGCGCGTCACCGACACGTTCGCGCCACCGTCGTTCGCCTGCACCATCCGGTTCGGATCGTTCGGCGCGATCCACAGGTCGTGGTTGTCGCTGTGCGGCGTGTTGATCGTCTCGTTGAACGTCCGGCCGCCGTCCTTCGAGCGGAACATGCCGACGTTCAGCCCGTAGACGACGTTCGAGTCCTTCGGGTCGGCGAACAGCCCGGAGTAGTACCAGGCGCGCTGGCGCAGCTTGCGGTCGCGGTTGAGGTACTCCCACGTCTGACCGCCGTCGTCGGAGCGGTACACGCCGCCCGAGTCGTGCTCGATCTGCGCCCACACGCGGCTCGGCTTCGCGGGCGAGACGGCGAGGCCGATCTTCCCGATGATGCCCGTGGGGAGCCCCCGCGCCGTGCCCGTGAGCTTGGTCCAGCGCTCGCCGCCGTCGGTGCTCTTCCAGATGCCGGAGTGCACGCCGCCGCTCGACAGCTTCCACGGCGCGCGGTACGCCTGCCACATCGCGGCGTACATCACGTCGGGGTTCGACGGGTCGAGCGCGACGTCGATGGCGCCGGTCGAGTCGTTCACGAACAGCGTCTTGCGCCACGTCTTCCCGCCGTCGGTGCTCTTGTAGACGCCGCGGTCGGGGTGGGCCGAGAACACCCGCCCGAAGACGCCCGCCCAGACGACGTTCGGGTTCGTCGGGTGGACGCGGAGCGTGGAGATGTACTCCTGCTTGAAGCCGAGGAACGACCAGGTGCGCCCGGCGTCGGTGGTCTTCCAGAGGCCGTCGCCGTGCGAGGTGTTGCCGCGGATCTGGGTCTCGCCGCCGCCGACGTACACGACGTCGGCGTTCGACGGATCGACGGCGATCGCGCCGATGGTGCCGCCGAAGTAGCGGTCGGAGGCGGGCTGCCAGTTCACGCCGCCGTCGGTCGTTTTCCAGACGCCGCCGCCGGTGGTGCCCATCCAGTATTCGAGCGGGCGCTGCACGCTGCCCGCGACCGCGACCGAGCGGCCGCCGCGCGGCGGGCCGACCTCGCGCCAGCGCAGCGCGCCGAACGCGGTGGAGTCGACGCGCAGCGTCTGGCCGGCCGCCAGCCGGGCCGCGGGCTCGGGCGCGGGCGCCGCCAGCCGCGGACGCGCGGGCGCCGGGGTCGGCGTCTGCGCGGCCAGCGCGAGTGGAAGGGCCGTCGCGAGCGCCAGCGCGTACGGCGCGGCGCGGCGAGGAGCGGAACGGATCACGCCTGGGACCTCCGAGGGGGGAAGAGGGGGGTGTCCTGCGAGGGTGCGCGACACCACCACCACACGCAAGGGACCGCCGGAACGTTGAGCGCCGCGCCCGCTCCGGGCCCCGCCGGCGCGACGCGGCGCTGGACGCCCGCGGACGGGTCCCGTAGCATGGGGCGCCTCCGCCCGCGAGCGACGCCGTTCCCCGCCGCGGCGCCGCGCCCGGTGCACCGATCCTGCGGAGCCGTGCCCGCAGGACGCACGTGCAGGACGACGCCCGCACGACGCCTGCCGCCGCCGAGCCCGCCCGGCTCGCCCCGCGCCACCCCCGCGCCACCTCCGGAGAGACCCCATGTCGACCACGCTCCAGCCGCCGACCGCCCGGGCCGACGCGTCCCTGCCCGACACCGCCCAGTACGACGTGGCGACGATCATGGGCGGCCTCTACGGCGACGGCATCATCGCCCACAAGGGCGCCTTCCCGCGCGAGTGGGTGCAGCAGCTGCGCGAGGACGTGGACGCGGCGTTCGCCGAGGCGCGCGCCCGCCCGGGCGGCACAGTCGGTCGGGGTCCCAACCGCTGGTACGCGGAGATCCACCCCGAGGACCTCCGCGGCTTCGTCGATCTCGTCACCCATCCGTGGGTCGTCGCGGTCAGCCAGGCGATCCTCGGCCCCGACTGGCGCGTCGTCGAGATCGGCTTCGACGTGCCCGGGCCGGGCGCGCTCAACCAGCCCTGGCACCGCGACTTCCCCGCCCCCGAGGAGACGCTCGTCGGCCGGCGGCTCAACTCGCTCGCCTTCAACCTGACCTGCGTCGACACGACGGCCGACATGGGGCCGTTCGAGATCGCGCCGGGGACGCAGTGGGACGTGCCCGAGAACTTCGAGCACGGCATGTTCCCGCCGAAGTCGCTCTATCCGCGCTACGAGGCGCGCGCGCAGCGGAAGATGCCGCAGATGGGCGACATCTCCGCGCGCTCCGCGATCACGATCCACCGCGGCACCAAGAACGAGTCCGACAAGTGGCGCCCGGTGCTCGTGCTCGGCGTCGACGCGCCGGACGCGCGCAACGGGGAGCGGCACGACCTGCAGTTCACCCGCGCGTATCACGACGCGCTCCCCGCGTGGCTCAAGCCGCACCTCGCCGCGCGGCTCGTCGATCGCCTGGAGCCGATCCAGCAGGCGCACACCATCGAGGGGCTGGTGATGGGCGAGGCCTGAGGCACGACCGCGCGCCGCCCCGGGCGCGCAGTCGGGGCGGCGCGCACGACGCACGACGACCTCCGAAGACGGTCGACGACGCACGCCGCGGGCGACCGGTGGGATCCCACCGGTCGCCCGCTTCGCGTTCCGGCCGCCCGGACGTGCGCGGCGGCGCGTGCGTCGTCGCGGGCGCGCCAGCGCAGCCGAGGCGGCACGCGGAGCGCGGCCGCCGCCGGGCCCGGCAGTCGTGCGTGCGGGAGCCGTGCTTGACGGTCCTCTCCGGCGGCTGTACGGTAGCCCGGTCAAACGCTCGCGAACTCGGTCGAACACGTTCGAACCGTTTCGCCCGCGACGTGCCCGCGCTCGGCGACTGCCCGCTCCGACCGACCGCCCCGGCGGTCGACCGCGGATGGCAGGCGCACTCCCGACCCTCACATCCCGTATGCGAGGCAAGCGCGCCACCATCACCGACGTCGCGAACCATGCGGGCGTCAGCAAGGCCACCGTCTCGGCCGTGATCAACGCGAGCGGGCCGGTGCGCGGCGCCACGCGCGATCGGGTGCTCGCCGCCGTCGAGCTGCTCGACTACCGCCCCGGCAGCGCCGGCGCGCGCGGCGGGACCACGGGGCACCGCCTGCGCAGCATCGGGCTGCTGATCAAGGAGGCCGACAACCCGTACTACGCCGCCATCGTGGCCGGCGCGCGCGAGGCGGCCGGCGCCCGCGGGTACACCCTGCTCGTCGCCAGCTCGGAGGGCGGCTACGACGCGGAGCGGCGCGCCGTCGAGCTGCTCCACGCGCACGAGGTCGACGGGCTGATGGTCACGCCGGTGCTCGACGAGCACACGGACCTCTCGCACCTCTTCGAGCTCAAGCGCCGACAGTACCCGTTCGTCCTGCTCGAGGACGTGCGCGGCGTGCCGGCGAGCCTGGTCGACGTCGACAACGTCCAGGCGGCGTCCACGGCGGCCGAGCACCTGATCGCGCTCGGGCACACGCGGCTGGTCCACTTCGCCGGCCCCGCGTACTCGAGCCACACGCTCGAGCGCGTGAACGGCGTGCGCCGCGCCTGCAGCGCGTCGCGGCTGATCTTCACCGACGCCGACGTCGTCGCCGCCGGCGCGCATCTCGAGGACGGCTACCGCGCCGCGCGCGCGTACTTCGACGGGCGCGCGCCGGACGACCGCCCGACCGGCGCGACCTGCTACAACGACCTGGTCGCGATCGGCGTCTGCCGCGCGCTGGGCGAGGCCGGGCTCTCGGTGCCGCGCGACGTGAGCGTGGTCGGCTTCGACGACCTCGCGCTGCTCGAGTACCTGCCGGTGCCGCTCACCTCCGTGCGCGTGCCCAAGACCGAGATGGGCCGCCTCGCCGCCGAGCTGCTGATCGCGCAGATCGAGAGCGCCACGCCGGTGCCGCCGCGCCGGCACTTCCTCGACGCGGAGCTCGTGGTGCGCGCCTCGACGTGCCCTCCGGGCGACGCCCGTCCGCGCACGCGCGCCGGGGCCTCGTGAGCAACGGCGCCTCCGTGCCGCCCGCGAACGCCGAGCGCGCGCCTCCGGCCGGGGGCGCCGCCCACGCGCCGCGTCGTCGCGACGCCCGTCCCCATCCCGCGCCCGCGCTCCTGCGCGCGCCCAGTTCGCTCACCGCGGAGGATGTCCCTTGACTCGTTCGACTCGTCGCTCGTCATCGCACGTGCGCCGTCGCATGATCCGCGCGGTGCACGGTGCCTCGCCGCTGGCCCTGCGGCTCGCGGCCGTCGCGCTCACCGTCGGCGCGCTCCCACTGGCGCCCGCCCTCACGATCCCCCTGCAGGCGCAGACGCCCGCCCCGCGCGGCACCGCGCGCGTCTCCGGCACCGTCACCGAGACCGGCGGGCAGCCGCTCGCCAGCGTGCAGGTGCTGCTCGTGGGCACGCAGCTCGGCACCATCACCGGCGCCGACGGCCGCTACACGATCGGCGCCGTCCCGGCGGGCACGTACACGCTGCGCGTCCAGCGCATCGGCTTCGCGCCGATGACGCGCCAGGTCACCGTCACCGACGGCCAGACGGCGACCGTCGACTTCCAGCTCACCGCCGCCGCCGCGCAGCTCACCGCCGTGTCGGTCGTCGGCTACACGAACGAGCAGCGGCGCGACATCTCCGGCGCGGTGACCACCGTGACCGGCAGCGAGCTCCGCGACCAGGTGGTCGCGACGGTGGAGGAGGCGCTGCGCGGCCGCGCGCCCGGCGTGCAGATCGCCGCCAGCGGGCAGCCCGGCCGGCCGGCGCAGATCATCGTGCGCGGGCAGAACGGCTTCGGCGATCCGTCGCCGCTCTACGTCGTCGACGGCATGTACATCGGGACGCAGAACCCGAACCTCAACCCCGACGACATCGCGTCGATCAGCGTCCTCAAGGACGCGTCGGCGGCCGCGCAGTACGGCGCGCAGGCGTCCAACGGCGTCATCGTGATCACCACGCGCCGCGGGCAGGCGGGGCCCAACCGGGTGTCGTTCAGCTCCTTCTACGGCGTGCAGGAGGTGCCGAAGAAGATCCCGCTCGCGAGCGCGTCGGAGTTCCAGCGCATCTACCAGCAGGCCTACGCCAACGCCAACGCGGCGCGCCCCGCCAACGACCAGCTCGTGGTGCCCGCCGGCGTCAGCCAGCCGGCCACGGCGTCCACGGACTGGCAGGACGCGATCTTCCAGCGCGGCGCGATCCAGAACTACAACCTGACGGCCTCCGGCGGGACGCCGACGGCCAGCTACCTCCTGAGCGGCGGGGTGCTCGACCAGGAGGGCACGGTGATCAACACGGGCTTCCGCCGCTACAGCGTGCGCGTGAACTCGGAGGCCACCCGTGGCCGGTTCACCGTCGGCGAGGCGCTCTCCGTGTCGCAGGCGCGGCAGACCGACTTCCCCAACGGGATCTTCGGCGGGCAGGCGCTCCCGCTCATCGACGTCGTGCGCCTCCTCCCGACGATCCCGGTCCGCGACCCGAACAACCCGGGCGGCTACGGCTACGGCAGCGACGCCAACCCGAACTACGGCACCAACCCGGTCGCGGTGCTCGAGTCGAACTACAATCGCCGCCGCTCCAACCAGGTGCTCGGCTCGGGCTACGCCGACGTGCGCCTCGTGGGCAGCCTGCGCTACCGCCTGAACCTCGGCATCAACTACAGCGATTCGCTCGCCCGCACGTGGACGAGCAGCCGGCAGGTGCGCTACCTGACGCCGGTCCTCACGGGCGCCTCGCTCAACCAGGCGGCGCCGAACGCGCAGCAGCTCCTGTTCGAGAACCTGCTCAACTACGACGGCGGCTTCGGGGGCGGGGCGCACCGGATCAGCGCGGCCGCCGGCCAGACGTCGCAGCGCAACGAGTACAGCCGCTTCGTCGCCTTCCGCCAGGGCTACACGAACGAGCAGCTCCAGCAGATCAACGCGGGGTCGACGGCCGGCGCCCGCGACACCGGCTACACGACGCCGTTCCGCACGAACTCGGTGCTCGCGCGCGCGACGTACGCCTTCCACGACCGCTACCTGCTGACCGCGAACGCGCGGCGCGACTGCTCGTCGCGCTTCAGCCCGGGCAATCGGTGCGGCACCTTCGGCGCCGGATCGGTCGGCTGGGTCGCGAGCGAGGAGGGCTTCTGGCGGGCCATCCCGCTGCTCGGCCGCGCGGACTTCTTCAAGCTGCGCGCGAGCACCGGCGTGCTCGGAGACCAGAACATCGGCGACCTGCGCTACTTCGTGCCGATCGCGCAGAACGCGAACTACGTGACCAACGGCCCCTCGGGCGCGACGGTCATCTCGGGCGGCGCCATCCAGACCGTGCTGGCGAACTCCGACCTGCGCTGGCAGCGCAACCGCTCCACCGACATCGGGCTCGATCTCGGGCTGCTCGGCAACACGCTCACCATCACCGCGGACTACTACGTCAACGACGCGGACCAGCTGCTCGTGAACCTGCCGCTTCCGGGCTCGCTCGCGTCGTCGGCGGACCCCGCCTTCAACGCCGGCAAGGTGCGCAACGCGGGCTTCGAGTTCGGCGCCACGCACCGGCTCGACCGCGGCCGCTTCGCGCTGAACACCACGCTCAACGTCACGACCACGGCGAACCGCGTGCTGTCGCTCGGCAACGGCGGACAGCCGATCTCCGCCGGCGGCGGCGACGCCGGCATCGCGCGCACCGCGGTCGGCCACCCGATCGGCGCGTTCTACCTCAAGAAGACCTGCGGGATCTTCCAGAGCGCGGCCGAGGTGCAGGCGCACCGCGCGCAGCCGAACGCGCAGCCGGGGGACCTGTGCTTCGTCGACCAGGACGGGAACAACGCCATCAACGACCTGGATCGCGTCTTCTTCGACAATCCGGTCCCGGAGCTCACCACCGGGCTGTTCGTCGACTCGCGGTGGCGCGCGCTCGACTTCGGGGTCAACCTGCGCGGCGCCTTCGGCCACCGGATCTACAACGCGGTGAAGCTGAACACCGAGCGCACGGTGGGCCTCGACAACCTGCGCGCGGGCTACAACCCGTGGACCCCGCAGAACACCAACACCAGCACGCCGCGCGCCGTCTTCGGCGACCCGGTGAACGGCGACCCGGTGAGCGACCGGTGGCTGGAGAAGGGCGACTTCGTGCGCCTCCAGAACATCGTGATCGGCGTCTCCATCCCCGAGCGCCTCGTGCAGGGCGCGCGGCTCGGCTTCGCGAGCAGCCCGCGCCTGTACCTCAACCTGCAGAACGTGGCCACGTTCACGAGCTACTCGGGCTACGACCCCGAGGTGCTCGGCTTCGGCAGCCCGACGACGTCCTGGTCGCTCACGCGCGGCATCGACGATGGGCTGATCTATCCGAATCCGCGCACGGTGACGCTCGGCCTCGACGTCCGCTTCTGACACCCGCCCCCGACTCCCATGCGACTCCGCATCGCACTCCAGGCGCGCTGGCGCCGCGCGCTCCTCGGCGCCGCCATCGCGAGCGCCGGGCTGGGCGCCGCCGGCTGCCAGAACGACGTCGACGTGACCGACCCCAACGCGCCGAGCACCGCCACCTTCTGGCAGTCGGCGGCCGACGCCGACGCGGGCGTGACGGCCACGTACAACACGCTGCTGCGCCTCGGCACCTTCCAGCGCTGGCAGGCCTTCGCCTACGACGCGCGCTCCGACATCGGCTCCACCGGCACGAGCCCGTGGGCCGAGCTGGCCGCGTTCGGCCGCTTCGAGTTCCCCTCGGGCTACGACTTCGAGGTCAATCGCGAGCTCTGGAACCACAACTACGAGCTCATCTCGCGCGCCAACCAGGTCATCGCGAACGTCCCCGGGATCGACATGGAGGCCGCGCGCCGCGACCGCCTCGTCGGCGAGGCGAGGTTCCTGCGCGGGCTGGGATACTTCCGGCTGATGACGCTCTACGGCGGCCAGATCCCGCTCGTCACGGCGCCGCCGACGGTGAACGACCGCCCCGAGAGCGCCGACAGCGCGCGCGTCTGGGCGCAGATCGAGCAGGACTTCACCGCCGCGGCCACCGCGCTGCCGCGCCAGCTCATGTCCGCCTCGGGCGGCCGCGCCACGGCCGGTGCCGCGCAGGGCATGCTCGGCAAGACGCTGCTGCAGCAGCGAAAGTGGGCGCAGGCGTCGGCCGCGCTGGCGCCGATCATCGCCGGGCAGTACGGCAGCTACCAGCTCGCGTCGAACTACGCGACGCTCTTCCGCCAGGAGGGGAACAACGGCTCGGAGAGCCTGTTCGAGGTGCAGATGGGGAACGTGGACCTCTGCGGCCAGAACATCTGCGGGCTGAACATCGCGAAGATGTCGGGCGCCTGCGGCCCCGGCTACTGCGACGGGCGGCCCACGCGCTGGTACTTCACCCAGTTCCTCACCGAGCGCACGACGAGCGGCGCGCTCGACCCGCGCCTGGACGCGACGATCTTCTACTACCGCGGCGACACCACGCGCGTGTACGGCCGCACCTGGCGCGCGTGGCGCGACAGCACCGACCAGCGCGGCAACTACACCGACACGACCCGCGTGTACTGGAAGAAGTACGGCGAGTACTACTCGGGGTCGAACGACCAGACGTGGGAGGCGCAGATCAACTACAAGGTCCTGCGCTACGCCGACGTCCTGCTCATGCAGGCCGAGGCGCTCAACGAGCAGGGGCAGACGGCGAACGCGCTGCCGCTGGTCAACCAGGTGCGGCAGCGCGTCGGGCTCGCGGCGCTCCCCGCCGGGCTCTCGCAGGCCGCGATGCGCGACGCCATCCTCCGCGAGCGCCTGCTGGAGTTCGGGCTCGAGGGGCAGCGGTGGCTCGACCTCGGGCGACAGAACCTGTTCGCCGACCTCGCCGGGCTGCGGGCGCGCGATCCCGAGTTCAGCACCTTCACGCCCGGCAAGTCGCAGCTGCTGCCCATCACGCAGCGCGAGCGCAACCTGAACCCGAACGTTCAGCAGAACCCCGGCTGGTGAGCGAGCCGGCACTCCGCGTCACCACGGGCGCCCCGTCGCGCGCTGCACGCGCGGCGGGGCGCCGCGTCCTTCGCCGTCCCATGTCCGCCACACTCCGCCTCCGCTCCCGCGCGCCGATCGCCGCGCTCCTCCTCGCCGTCGGCTGCTCGACGGGGGCGACCGCGCCGACCCGCACGCCGCCGGTCGTCACGCCGCCGGTCGGCACGACGTGCACGTTCACGAACCCGGTGCTCGCGGGAGCCGATCCGTCGCTCGTCCAGAAGGACGGGAGCTACTACTACGTCCAGTCGTCGAACGGCGGGATCTTCGTCTATCGATCGCGCGAGCTCACGCGGCCCGCGCAGAACGCCGTGCAGGTGTGGGCGGCGCCGGACACCGGCTGGAATCGCTCGAACGTGTGGGCGCCCGAGCTGAAGCACATCGACGGGCGCTGGTACATCTACTACGCCGCGGGGCGCGCGGGGCCGCCCTTCCTCCACCAGCGCAGCGGCGTGCTGGAATCGGTCGGCGACGACCCGCAGGGCCGCTACGTCGATCGCGGCATGCTCTACACGGGGGACAGCATCGCCACGCGCGGCTCGCCGCGGTGGGCGATCGACCTGACGGTGCACCGGATGGGCGGACAGCTCTACGCCGTCTGGTCCGGGTGGGAGCGCGACTCCACGACCGACCGCACGCCGCAGCACCTCTACATCGCGCGCATGGCGGATCCGACGACGATCGCCACCAACCGCGTGCGCATCAGCTCCCCCACGGCGGCGTGGGAGCAGCGCAGCACGGCGGACGGCCTCGAGCTGCAGGAGGGCCCGGAGTTCCTCGAGCGCGACGGGCAGCGCTTCATCGTCTACTCGACGGGCGAGTCGTGGCTGCCGTCGTACAAGCTCGGGATGCTGCGCATGACGAGCGCCGACGCCGACCCGATGAACCCGGCCAGCTACGTGAAGACGGGGCCCGTGTTCCAGAGCGGCAACGGCGTCTTCGGCGTCGGGCACCACACCTTCACCAAGTCGCCCGACGGGCGCGAGGACTGGATCGTCTACCACGCCAAGACCAGCACCACTCCCGGCTGGACGGACCGCCGCATCCGCATGCAGCCCTTCACCTGGGCGGCGGACGGCACGCCGGTGTTCGGCGCGCCCGTGGCGTCGAGCGCGCCGCTGCCCCGCCCGTCGGGCGAGTGCCAGTAGCCCGGCGCGCCATGTCGAAGGCTCGACGGCACGCCGCGCCGCCGGCGGTCGCGCCGTCGTCCGCGCCGGCACCGACCGCGCGGGCGACACCGTCTCCCGGCCGCCGACGGCTCCTGCTCGCGCTCACGCTCGCCCTGCCGTGGACGCTGCTCGCGCTCGTCGAGGTCGGGCTGCGCATCGGCGGCGTCGGCGGCGCGTACCCGCTCTTCGTGCCCTACGATCCCGAGCCCGGGTGGCTACTCACCAACCCGGACTTCGCGCGGCGCTACTTCGCGGACGGCCCGTTCACGCCGACGCCGCACCTCGACTTCCTGCGTGCGACGAAGGCGCCGGGCACGTTCCGCGTGGTGTTCCAGGGCGAGTCGTCGGCCGCGGGCTATCCGTACGGACACGGCGGCGCGCCGTCGCGCATGCTCGCGCAGCGGCTGCAGGCCACCTTCCCCGACCGCCCCATCGAGGTGGTGAACGCGGCGTTCACCGCGATCAGCTCCTACACGCTGCTCGACCAGGTCGACGACATCGTCGCGCAGCGTCCCGACGCGGTGATGATCTACACGGGGCACAACGAGTACTACGGCGTCCTCGGCGCGGGCTCCACGCGCACCGTCGGCGGCGCGCGGCCCCTCGTGCGCGCGTACCTCGCGCTGCGGCGCCTGCGCACGGTGCAGCTGCTCGGCCGGCTCGTGGGCCCCGGCGCCGATGCGCGCGTGGACGCCCGCGCCGCCGCGCGCGACGCCGACGCCGACGACGCGCCGCGCACGGTCATGCAGCTGCTCGCGGGCGACCGGCGCATCCCACTCGGCTCGCCGCTGTACGAGCGGGGGCTCGCGCAGTTCCGCGGCAACCTCGCGGCGATGCTGGCGCGGTACCGCGCGCGCGGCATCCCCGTGTTCGTCGGCACCGTGGTGAGCAACGAGCGCGACCAGCCGCCGTTCGTCACCGGCTTCGCGGCGGGCACCGACACGACGGCGTGGTGGAGCCGTTACGGCGAGGGGACCGCCGCGCTCGCGCGCGGCGACACCGCGAGCGCGATGCGCGCCCTCGCCGACGCGGTGCGGATGGACGACATGGCGGCCGCCGGCCACTACGCGCTGGCGCGGCTGCACGAGGCGCGCGGCGACAGCGTGGCCGCGCGCGCGGGCTACCGGGCCGCGAAGGAGCGCGACGAGCTGCGCTTCCGGGCGCCCGAGGCCATCAACGCGATCATCCGCGAGGAGGCCGCGCGCCACGGCGCGACGCTCGTCGAGACGCAGCGGGCGGTCGAGCGCGCGTCGCCGGGCGGGGTTCCGGGGCACACGCTCGTCCTGGAGCACCTGCACCCCAACCTCGACGGCTACTTCGTCATCGCCGACGCCTTCTACGCGGCGCTGCGCGCGCGCGGCCTTCCGGCGCCCTGGGCGGGCGCGGTGCCGGCGGCGCAGGCGCGGCGCGAGGTCCCCGTGACGCCGGTCGACTCCGTCGCGGCGCTCCTGCGCACGGACCGCCTCACGTCGGGATGGCCGTTCCAGCCGCGCGGCGCGACGCGCGTGCAGATGATCGACACGCTGCGTCCGCGCACGCCCGCCGAGCGGCTGGCGCAGGCGCACGTGCGCGGCGAGATCTCGTGGGCCGAGGCGACCGATCGGCTGCGGCTCGCCGCCGAGGGCGCGGGGGAGCCGGCGCTGGCGGTGCAGGCGGCGCTCGCGCTCGCGCACGAGTATCCGTACACGCCGCAGCCGTACATGGACGCCGCGCGCCTCGCGCTCGCGCAGCGGCGCTACGCGGAGGGGCTGCGCTACGCGCGCCTGGCGCACGCGCGGCGCGAGACGCCCAACGGCGCGCAGCTCGTCGGGCTGCTCCTGCTGCGGCTCGGCGACCACGCGGCCGCGATGCCCTTCCTGGAGCGGGCCGCGCAGCTCGCGCCCGGGGACGAGCGCATGGTCGTGCCGCTCCGCGCGGCGAGCGCGATCCCGGCGCTGGAGGACGCGCGCACGCAGGTGCCGGCCGACACGAGCGTGCTGTTCGAGCTCGCGGTGGCCTACGCCTACACGCAGCAGTACGAGAAGGCGCGCGCGACGCTGACCACGCTCCGCGGCATCGCGCCGGCGCACGCGGGCGCGCGCGAGCTCGCGGGTCAGCTGCCGCCCGACGCGCCGGCCGCGCCGCCCACGCGGTGACGCGCCGGCAGGACCCGGTCAGAAGATCGTGTAGATGAACGGCGCCAGCGCCGATCCCTGCGCGAAGGCGATGAGCAGCCCCACGAGCAGCAGGACGAGCACCAGCGGCAGCAGCCAGAGCTTCTTGCGCACGCGCATGAACGCCCAGAGCTCGGCGAGCAGCGACGGTCCGGCCATCGGTGGGTGAGGGGTCGGGGATCAGAACTGGCGCCGCAGGTCGCTGCGCCGCGCGCCGGGCGGTCGGTCCACCCAGGCCGTGGGAGCATCGTCCGGCACCCCGAGCGCGCGCCGGCGCGCCAGGCGCCCGACGAGCGCCATCGGCGTGAGCACGCCGAAGTACACGACGCCCATGAGCACCGGCGTGGTGATGGCGGAGAGCGCGAGCGCCCCGCGCATCCACGTGCGGTACACGCCGGCGAGGCGCGCGGGGGCGACCACGCCGGCGACCAGGAGCGCCGCGCCGACGGCGCCGCACGCGATGGCGGGCGTGGCCCGGCCGCGCCACGCCGCGACGACGGCGATCGCCACGAACGCGCCGCCCACGCCGAGCGCGAAGGCGCGCAGCTCGCGCCGCGTCGCCGGCCGGCCGGGTGCATGGGCGGTCATCGATGCCCCGCCATCAGTCGGGCGCCATCCCGGCGCGCCACGCCTCCGGCGCCTCGCGCCACGCGGGCTGCGCGCGCCTGTCCAGCAGGAACGGCCCGAGGACGAGATGGTCGATGTCCGTGCGCATGAAGCAGCGGTAGGCGTCGGCCGGCGTGCACACGATCGGCTCGCCGCGCACGTTGAAGCTCGTGTTCACCAGCACCGGGCAGCCGGTGCGCGCCTCGAAGGCGCGCAGGAGCGCGTGGAACGCCGGGTTGGTCTCCGCGTGCACGGTCTGCACGCGCGCCGAGTGGTCCACGTGCGTGACCGCGGGGATCGTCGAGCGCGGATCGCCGAGCCGCGCGAGGCCCTGCGCCGCGCGCGCGTGCGCCGCGTCGTCGGGCGCCAGCCGCCGCGACGCGTGCACCGGCGCGACGAGCAGCATGTACGGCGACGGCACGTCCAGCTCGAACCACTCGGCCGCGCGCTCGGCGAGCACGCTCGGCGCGAACGGGCGGAATCCCTCGCGGAACTTGGTCTTGCGGTTCATGCGCGACTGCATCGTGGGATCGCGCGGGTCCCCGAGGATGCTGCGCGCGCCGAGGGCGCGCGGCCCGAACTCCATGCGCCCCTGGAACCATCCGACGACCGAGCCGCCCGCCAGCAGCGCCGCGACGCGGTCGGGCAGCGCGTCGGCGTCCACGCGAACGTAGGCCGCACCGAGCTCCGTCAGCGCGCGCGCGATCGCGGCATCGTCGTAGGCGGGCCCGAGGTACGCGCCGCGCATCGCGTCGCGCGGCGCGCCGTCGCCGCCACGGGCCACGATGCGCGGCGCGTCGAGCGTCCGGTGCCAGGCCAGCTGCGCCGCCCCCAGCGCGCCGCCGGCGTCGCCGGCCGCCGGCTGGATCCAGAGTCGCGCGAACGGCCCCTCGCGCAGCACGCGCGCGTTCGCCACGCAGTTGAGCGCGACACCGCCCGCCATGCACAGGTCGCGACAGCCCGTCTCCCGGTGCGCGGTGCGCGCCATGCGCAGCACGATCTCCTCGCACACCAGCTGCACCGAGCGCGCGAGGTCCATGTGGCGCTGCTCGAGCGGGGACTCGGGCGCGCGCGGCGGGCCGCCGAACAGCGCGTCGAACGCGGGGCCCGTCATCGTGAGCCCGCCGAGGTAGTCGAAGTAGCGCTGGTCGAGCGTGAACGAGCCGTCGTCGCGCAGCGCGACGAGATGGTCGAGGATCGCGTCCGCGTATCTCGGCTCGCCGTAGGGCGCGAGCCCCATGACCTTGTACTCGCCCGAGTTCACGCGGAAGCCGAGGTAGTACGTGAACGCGGAGTAGAGGAGGCCGAGCGAGTCCGGCCAGCGCTGCTCCTTCAGGAGGTCGAGCGACGCGCCGCGCCCAACGCCGATCGATGCCGTGGCCCACTCGCCCACGCCGTCGATCGTGAGCACCGCCGCCTCCTCGAACGGCGACGGGTAGAACGCGCTGGCGGCGTGCGACTCGTGATGCTCGGCGTACAGCACGTCGCCCGCGTACAGCTCGTCCCGGCCGGCGAGCGCGCCGAGGGCGCGGCGCAGGTCGCGGTCGGTGAAGAGCTTCTCCTTCGCCCACAGCGGCCCGGCCCTGCGGAAGCTGCGGAACCCGCGCGGCGCGATCGCCAGGTAGGTCTCGAGGATGCGCTCGAACTTGAGCAGCGGCTTGTCGTAGAACGCCACGCACGCGAGGTCGTCGACCGTGATGCCCGCCTCGCGCAGGCAGTAGGCCGCCGCGTGCGCGGGGAAGGTCGCGTCGCCCTTCACCCGCGTGAAGCGCTCCTCCTGCGCGGCGGCGACCACCACCCCGTCGGCGAGCAGCGCGGCGGCGCTGTCGTGGTAGAAGGCCGACAGGCCGAGCACGTGGCGCGGCGCACGAGGGGAGCGCGCCGCGCCGGCCGGGTCGCTCGGGCGCGCGTGGATCAGCGCGCGCCCTGCTTGCGCACCGGGAGCCCCGAGCCGGGCGCCGATGCGGCCTCGCGATCGTGCACGAACCAGCTGGCCGGCACGCGCTGGCGCCGCACGCCCGGCCCCTCCACCCACAGCTCCAGCGCGCGCGGCCCGTATGCCTGGAAGTAGGTGAGCGTGACCGGGTGCAGCCCCGCCTGCAGCGCGATCGACCCGAAGCTCTCGGTGGTCTTGGGCGACTGCCCGACGCCCCAGAAGATGCCGCGGTCGCCGATCCACATCGCCGAGCCGTCGTCGGAGCGCGAGGTGAAGGTGTAGACGCCGGTGCGCGGCACCCGCACGTAGCCCGTGAAGCGCAGCGCGAACATCTCTGTCGTGTCGGCCGGGGCGAGCGTCGGCTCCGCGACGACGCCGGTCTTCCGCGGCGCGGGGTCCTGCGGCGTCAGCGTGGGGCGCTCCATGGGCGCGCGCACCGGCCAGTGCATCCGGAACGCGGGCTCCGTGGTCGTGTCGGCCCAGAACGCGTAGGCCAGCCCCGGCGACAGCGCGCGCGCGGCGACCGTCGCCGGCGCGCGACCGGGGCCGCGCACGTACGCCACGCGCCCCTCGGGCGCCGCGGTCGGGCGGCCGTCGACGAAGCTGCGCGCGCGCACCGTGGTCGACGCGCGCAGCGTGAACGGCCCCGCGTAGCGCGGGCTGCTCGCCGTGGGCTCGCTGCCGTCGGTCGTGTAGCGCACCTCGGTGGGCGTGCCCTGATGGATCGTCACGCGCACCGAGTCCGTGAAGTCCGGCAGCTCCGGCGTGACGTACGGCGCCCAGCCGCGGTTCACCGCCGCCGTGTGCGCGGTGTCGAGCTTCAGCACGGAGCGGTCGTAGGTGAAGAAGCCGTTCAGCTCCACCTCGACGTCGGTCATCTGCGTGTAGATGCCCGCGCCGACGCCGTGCGTGTCCTTGTCGTGATACAGCCGGCGCAGGAGCAGGTCGTACTCAGTCTGCAGCGCCTCGGGGCTCGTGATGAGGCCACCGTAGCCCCACGCGTCGCCGGCCCAGGTGCGGCCCGTCACCTTGTAGCCCAGGCCACCGAACTCGCCGACCACCGCCACGCGGTCGTTCACGCCGCGCATCGCCTGCGGGCCGCGGTAGCGGTGCACGTCGATGATGTGGCCGACGTCCTCGTGCTGCCAGCCGCTCGCGTCGTTGACGATCCGGCTGGAGTCGAGCTGCTGCACGATCGACACGATGCGCGGCGTGTCGAACTGCCCCCACTTCTCGTTGAACGGCACCCAGAGCACGATCGACGGATGGTTGTGCAGGTCGTCGAGCATCAGGCGCAGCTCGCGCTCGAAGTGCTGCCGCGACTCGGGCGTGTCGTTCCACCCGCTCGGCATGTCCTGCCACACCGGGAGGCCCAGCCGGTCCGCGTGGTAGTACCAGCGCGCGGGCTCCACCTTGATGTGCTTGCGCGTCATGTTGAAGCCGAGCGCCTTCGTCTGCTCGACGTCGAAGCGCAGCGCGGCGTCGGAGGGGGCCGTGTACAGCCCGTCCGGCCACCACCCCTGGTCGAGGGGGCCGAGCTGGAAGACGGGGCGCCCGTTGAGCGCGATGCGCCGCGCGCCGCCGGAGTCGGTGACGACGGCGATCTTGCGCATGCCGAAGTAGCTGCCGACGCTGTCCACCGTGCGTCCCGCGGCGTCGCGCAGCACGACCTGCAGGTCGTACAGGAACGGGTCGTCCGGGCCCCAGAGCCGCGGGTTCGGCACCGGGATGCTCAGCGCGTCGCCCACCGCGCCCTCGGCCCGCCCGACGACCTGCGTGCCCGCGCGCGCGACGGCCTCCACGCGCTGGCCGGCGGCGGCGCCGCGCCCGGACACGACGAGCCGCAGCGCGCCCGCGTCGACGTCCGGCGTCATGCGCAGCTTCGCGATGCTCGCCACGGGCACCGGCTCCAGCCACACCGACTGCCAGATCCCCGTGACCGGCGTGTACCAGATCCCCTCGGCCTTCGAGACCTGCTTGCCGCGCGGCTGCCCGAACTTGTCGGTCGGGTCGTAGACCGCGACCACCAGCTCCTGCGACGCCTCGGGGCGCAGCGCGTCGGTGACGTCGACGCTGAAGGCGTCGTAGCCGCCCGTGTGGTCCTCGACCATGCGGCCGTTCACGTAGACGGTGCAGTGCCAGTCGCACGCGCCCACGTGCAGCAGGAGGCGCTCGCCCGCCTGCATCGCCGCGGGCCGTGCGAAGGTGCGCCGGTAGGCGACGTGGTCGGCGTGGCGCCCCACGCCCGACAGGCGCGACTCGGGCGCGAACGGCACCAGGATCTGCTGCGTGAACGCGCCCGCGGCGGGCGCGGGCAGCGGGCCCGCCGGCCCGGCGCCGCCGGGGCGCGACGGGTTGGCGAGCGTGTGCGGATCGACCGTCACGCCGGGGACGACGCTCGAGTCGATCACCGCGAACCCCCACAGCCCGTTGAGGCTCTGCCAGCGCGCGCGCGTCATCTGCGGGCGCGGGTACTCCGGGAGCACGGCCTCGGGCCGCAGCTCGGCGCCCCAGCGCGTCATCAGCGGCCCCGCCGCGGGCTGCCACGCCACCGGAGTCGCGCCCGACGCGGCGGCCGGCGTCGCTTCGGGCACGGGCGCCGCCGCCGGCGCCGCGGGGGGCGCCGAGGCGCGGCACGCGCCGACGAGGGCGGCGGCGACGAGGGCGGCGCGTGCGGCGCGGTGGACGACCTGCGAGTCGGACGCGAGGGACGGCGACATGCGCGGCGGGCGTGAGAGAAGTGGGGCGATCTACGGACTGGACGTGGTGGTGCGACGCCCGGACGGGCGGCGGGCAGTGACGGCCGCGGCGGACGCGCCCGCGGCGACGGACGCACCGGCGGCGCCGGTGCGGGTGCTGGTGCTGTTGGCGGCGCGGGGCGCCGGGCCGGTCGACGCGCGCGGCACGAGCGCGGCGTCGAGGTAGACGCGCTGCGGCGCGAGCACCTGCCTCGCCTCGATGTGGCGCACGAGCAGGTCGGCCGCGCGCGCGCCCATGTCGGCCTTGGGGACGCGGATCGTCGTCAGCGGCACGTCGAGGTACTCGAGCACCGGCACGTCGTCGAAGCCGACGACGGAGACGTCGTGCGGCACGCGCAGGCCCAGCTCGCGCAGCGCGCGGCAGACGCCGATCGCGACCAGGTCGTTGTAGCAGCTGACAGCGGTCGCGCGCGCCTCGGCGGGGCCGCCGTCGAAGTACGCGAGCGCCGCGCGATGCCCGTCGGCCAGGTGCGCGCCCGCGACGACGACGTCCTCGTCGTGGAAGGCGAGCCGCGAGGCGCTGAAGGCGCGCCGCACGCCGTCGATGCGCTCGGCCGAGTGCATCGAGTACGCGGGCCCGGCGAAGTGGACGATGCGCGTGTGGCCGAGCGCGATGAGGTGCGCGACCGCGAGGCGCGACGCCTCGACGTTGTCGACGTCGATCAGGCTCGCCGGGACGCCGCGGATCGACTCGAGCAGCACGAACGGGAAGTTGCGGCGCTTGAGCTCGAAGAAGTGCGAGAGGTCGGCGTGCTCCCCGAGGACGGGCGTGGCGATCAGGCCGTCGACGTCCATCTGGCGCACCAGCTCCACGGCGCGCCGCTCGGCGGCTTCCTGCCCCTCGGAGCTGAAGACCAGGAGCGCGTAGCCGCGCGGCTCGAGGGCCGCGCGCACGCCGGCGACGATTTCGGCGTAGTAGGGATTGTCGTGCTCCTTGATGAGGAGCGCGATGCAGCGATGGCGGCGTGCGACGCCGCGCCCGGCGAGCTGCTGCGGGCGGTAGTTGAGGTCCTCGACGGCGGCGAGCACGCGGTCGCGCGTCGTCTCCTTGACCGGGCCGGCGTCGTTGAGCACCGCCGACACGGTGGCCTTGGAGACGCCGGCACGCTGCGCGACGTCGGTGATCGTGGCCCGCTTGGCAGTCATCCCGGCGAGGAACGGGTGCGGTGCGCGCGTCGGCGCCTCGTCGCGCCGGTCGGCGCACGTGGCCCGGCCGGCGCAGGCGGCCGAACGGAACCGAACGCGTTCGGATGGGTTCGGGCGCGACGACGCTACGGGTCGGTGCGACGGGTGTCAAGAGCGCGCGCCCGTGCCCGCACGACGCCGCCCGCGCGCCCGACGCGATGTAGGAACGGCGCCCCGCCCGCCGTGACGCGACGCGCGACGCGCACGCGCGTTCCGCCACGCACCGCTCACGCCGCCAGCCTGTCCTGCGCGTGCTTGACAGCGTGGGCCTTCGACCGTACTCACTGAACACGCCGAACCCGTCCGAACACGTTCGACGTGGCGCCCGCCCCTCACGCCCATCGCGCTCATGGCCCCGTCCGCCCGTCGCGCCCCGCGCCCGCTGCCGCGCCGTCTCGGCCTCCTGCTCGCCGCCACCGGCGTCGCCGTCGCCCTCGCCGGCTGCGAGCGCAAGGGCGCCGCCGGCGCCGACGCCTTCGTCGTCGGCTTCTCGCAGATGGAGTCGGACAACCCGTGGCGCAACGCGGAGACGCAGAGCCTCCGCGACGAGGCGCAGAAGCGCGGCATCGACCTCGTCGTCACCGACGCGCAGGGGCAGACCGCCAAGCAGGTCGCCGACGTCGAGGACCTCATCGCGCGGCGCGTCGACGTCATCCTGCTCGCCCCGCGCGAGTTCGAGGGGCTCGCCCCGGCGCTGCAGGCGGCCAAGCAGGCCAACATCCCGGTCATCCTCATCGACCGGCAGGCCGCGGGCACCGCCGGCACCGACTACGTCACCTTCCTCGGCTCGAACTTCATCGAGCAGGGCCAGCGCGCCGCGCAGTGGCTCGCGCAGGCCACCAACGGCCGGGCGCAGATCGTCGAGCTGTCGGGCACCCCGGGCTCCTCGGTCGCCACCGATCGCGCGAAGGGCTTCCGCGACGAGCTGGCGAAGCACCCGAACATGACGATCCTCGCCTCGCAGACGGGGAACTTCACGCGCGCGCAGGGCGAGCGCGTGATGCAGAACATCGCGCAGTCGCTCGGCAACCGGATCACCGCCGTCTACGCGCACAACGACGAGATGGCGCTCGGCGCGATCCAGGCGCTCAAGGCGGCGGGCCGCCAGCCCGGCAGGGACGTGACGGTCGTCTCGATCGACGGCCAGCGCGCCGCGCTCGAGGCGATCCAGGCCGGGGAGCTCGGCGCCACCGTCGAGAGCAACCCGCGCTTCGGCCCGCTCGCCTTCGAGACGATCGAGAAGATCCGCGCGAAGCAGCCCGTGCCGCCGCAGATCATCCTCAGCGACCGCCTGTTCGACAAGACCAATGCGGCGCAGTTCGTGAAGGAAGCCTACTGAACGGCGCTGCGGACGGCGGGCTGCGGATCGGACCTCGGGACGCCCCGGCGTTCGGAGCCGCAGCCCGCCGTCCGCAGCGCTCCGCACGAGGAATCCTCCGCCGAGAGGGACCATGGCCGCCCCCGTCCTCCAGATGTCGGGCATCGTCAAGCGCTTCGCCGGCGTCACCGCGCTCGACGGCGTGGACCTGGAGCTGATGCGCGGCGAGGTGCACGCGCTCGTCGGCGAGAACGGCGCCGGCAAGTCGACGCTCGTGAAGATCATGACGGGCGCGTATCGCCGCGACGGCGGGCGCATGACCGTCGAGGGCGCGCCCGTGGCGTTCGACACGCCCGCCGCCGCGCAGGCCGCGGGCGTCATCGCGGTGCACCAGGAGATCCACCTCCTGCCGCACCGCACCGTGGCGGAGAACGTCTGGCTGGCGCGCGAGCCGCGCCGCTGGGGCTTCGTCGACTGGACGCGACTCTTCGCCGACACGGCCGCGCTCTTCCGCGACCTCGGGCTCGACCTCGATCCGCGCGCCACGCTCGGCACGCTGCGCACCGCGCAGCAGCAGATGGTCGCCATCGCGCGCGGCGTGTCGCTCGGCGCCAAGGTGCTCGTGCTCGACGAGCCGACCAGCTCCCTCACCGAGCGCGAGGTCGGCATCCTGTACCGGCTGATCCGCACGCTCACGGCGCAGGGCACGGCGGTGGTCTACATCAGCCACCGCTTCGACGAGCTCTATGCCGTGTGCGACCGCGTGACGGTGCTGCGCGACGGCCGGCACGTCGCCACGCGCCCGCTCGCGGGGCTCGAGCGCATCGACCTCGTGTGCCTCATGCTCGGCAAGAGCCGCGAGGCGCTGCGCCACGGTCAGACGGCGTTCGGCGAGCCGGCCGTCGCGGCCGACGCGGCCGAGCGCCCGCTGCTGCGCGCCGACGCGCTGCGCCGCGGGCAGAAGCTGCGCGGCGTCTCGCTCACGGTGCGCCGCGGCGAGGTGGTGGGGCTCGCGGGGCTGCTCGGCTCGGGCCGCAGCGAGACGGCGCGCGCGATCTTCGGCGCCGACCCGGCGGAGGACGGGACGGTCGTGATCGAGGGGAAGCGCCTCGACCCGAAGAAGCCCGACGACGCGATCGCCGCCGGCATCGCCTTCGTGAGCGAGGATCGCAAGGCGGAGGGGATCATCCCCGAGCTCTCGGTGCGCGAGAACCTCACGCTCGCCGCGCTCCCCACGCTGACGCGCATGGGCGTCGTCGACGCGGCGCGGCAGCGCGCGATGGTCGACGAGTACATGCGCCGCTTCGGCATCAAGGCGGCGAGCGCCGACCAGCGCATTCGCGAGCTGTCGGGCGGCAACCAGCAGAAGGTGCTGCTCGCGCGCTGGCTGGCCACGCGCCCCGCGCTGTTCATCGTCGACGAGCCCACCCGCGGCATCGACATCGGCGCGCGCGGCGAGATCCAGGCGCTCGTCAACGAGCTGGCCGCCTCCGGGCTCGGCGTGCTCATGATCTCGTCCGACCTCGAGGAGCTGGTCGAGGGGAGCGCGCGCGTGATCGTGCTGCGCGACGGACAGGACGTCGCCGAGCTGCCGCGCGAGCGGCTGTCGCAGGACGCGATCATCCACGCGATGGCCGGCGGCGGGCCCGCACCCGCCGACGCGCCCGCCGCGCCGTCGGTTCCCTGAGCGAGCGTCGAGCATGAGCGCCCCCACGCCACTTCCCGCCACCGCCGGCGGCGCGCCGCCCGCGGCCGCCGCGCGCTCCCCGTCGCGCACGCTCGCGCGGCTCACCGGCCACGGCGTGGGCGCGATCGTCGCGCTCGTGCTGCTGGTCGTGCTCAACGCGCTGTTCACGCCGAACTTCGCGACCGTCGGCAACTTCTGGAACGTGCTGCTCCAGGTGTCGACGGTGACGCTCGTCGCCGTCGGCATGACGTTCGTCATCGCCACCGGCGGCATCGACCTCTCCATCGGCTCGGTGATGGCGATCGCCGCCGCCATCGCCGCCACGCAGCTCGACCGCGGCATGGCGGTGGCCTGCGCGCTCGCGCTGCTGGCCGCCGCGGCGGTCGGCACGCTCAACGGCGTGCTGGTCGCGCGGTCGCGCATCCAGCCGATCGTCGTCACGCTGGCCACGCTCATCGCCGGGCGCGGGCTGGCGCAGGTGCTGAGCAACGACGGCCAGCTGGTGACGATCCGCGACGCCGCGTTCTTCACGCTCGGGCGCACGCGCCTCGGGCCGGTCCCGGTCTCGGTGCTCATCGCCGCCGCGGTCGTCGCCGCGGCCGCGTTCGCGCTGCGGAAGATGCCGTTCGGCCGCTACGTGCTGGCCACCGGCGGGAACGCGGCCGCCGCACGCCTCGCGGGCGTCCCGGTGCAGCGCACGCTCATCGGCGTGTACGCGCTCAGCGGGCTGCTCGCCGGGCTCGCGGGGCTCGTGGAGGCGTCGCGCCTCGGCGCGAGCGACGGCGCGAAGATCGGCCTCAACATCGAGCTCGACGCGATCGCCGCCGTGGTCGTCGGCGGCACGATCCTCACCGGGGGGCGCGCGACGGTGCTCGGCACCGTCGTCGGCGCGCTCGTGATGCAGGTGATCGCCACGAGCTTCAACATGCTGCTCGTGCCGTACGCCTGGTCGCTCGCGCTCAAGGCAGCGATCATCCTGTTCGCCGTCGCGCTCCAGCGCCCCCGCCGCGTCTGACGATGGCCGCGTCCCGCACCCCCGCCCCCGACGCGACGTCGCCGCTGGCCGTCGGGTCCGTCGGCAGCACGCAGGGCACCGCGCCCGCGCCCGCCCCGATCCTGCCGGTCCGCCCGGCGCCGCGCTGGCGCACGCTGCTGCGCGAGCAGGGCGCGCTCGTCGGATTGGTGGTCGTCTTCGTCATCGGCGTGTCGCGCTACGTGGCCTTCGCGACCCCCGAGAACCTGCTCAACGTGCTGCGCCAGAACAGCATGGTGGGGCTCGTGGCGCTCGGCATGACGTTCGTCATCCTCACCGGCGGCATCGACCTCTCGGTGGGCGCGGTGCTCGCCGTGGCGGGCGTGGTCGCCGCCGCGCTGTCGCCGCAGGGAACGCTCGTGGCGCTCGCCGGCGGGCTGGCCGCGGCCGCGGTGCTCGGGCTGGTGAACGGGCTGCTGGTCACGCGCGCGCGCATCCAGCCGTTCGTCGTCACGCTGGCGACGATGATCGCGGCGCGCGGCGCCGCGCTGGCGTTCACCGGCGAGCAGTCGGTGCGCGTGGACGCTGCGGCCACGGGGCTGAGCTGGCTCGGGCGCGGCACGGTCGGTCCGCTGCCGGTCCCGGTGCTGCTGCTCGCGCTCGCGTACGCGGTTGGCTGGACGGTGCTGCGCCACCGTCCGTTCGGGCGCCACGTCTACGCGGCCGGCGACGACGAGACGGCGGCGCGGCTGCTCGGCCTGCGCGTCGACCGCGTGCTCCTCGGCGTCTACGTGCTGAGCGCGGTCCTCGCCGGGCTGGCCGGGATCGTGCTTGCAGGACGCCTCGGCGCGGGGCAGCCGGTGGCCGGCACGGGCTGGGAGCTCGACGCGATCGCGGCGGTGGTGGTGGGCGGCACGGTGCTCACCGGCGGCCGCGGCGGCGCGGGGCTCACGCTCGCCGGCGTGCTGCTCCTCGGCCTCATCCTCAACCTCCTCAACCTGGAGGGCACGATCAGTCCCTGGTGGCAGTGGGTGGTGCGCGGCGTCTTCCTGCTGGGCGTCGTCGTGGTGCAGAGCCGGGTGCAGCGGAGCGCGGATGGCTGAGCGCGCGCCCGACGGTCTCGCCGCGCTCGCCGAGCAGCCGCACCGCCGATTCAACCCGCTCAGCGGCGAGTGGGTGCTCGTCTCGCCGCACCGCGCGCTGCGTCCGTGGCAGGGGCAGGTGGAGAAGCCCGCCACGCAGCAGCGCCCCGCGCACGACCCGACGTGCTACCTCTGCCCCGGCAACGCGCGCGTGGGCGGGCAGCGCAACCCGGACTACACGGGCACCTTCGTCTTCGAGAACGACTTCGCCGCGCTCAAGCCCGACCCGGTGGACGCGTCGGTCGACGTCGACGGGCTGCTCGTCGCGCGCGCCGAGTCGGGGCGCGCGCGCGTGATCTGCTTCTCGCCGCGGCACGACCTGACGCTGCCCGACATGTCGCTGCCGGACGTGCGGCGCGTCGTCGACCTGTGGGCCGAGCAGTATCTCGAGCTGGGCGCCGACCCGACGATCGGCCACGTCCAGATCTTCGAGAACAAGGGCGAGGCGATGGGCGCGAGCAACCCGCACCCGCACGGGCAGATCTGGGCGCAGCGCTCGCTGCCGCTGCACGCCGCGCGCGAGCTGGAGCGGCAGGCGGCGCACCACGAGCGCCACGGGCGCACGCTGCTCGGCGACTACCTCGCGCTCGAGACGGCGCGCGGCGAGCGCGTCGTGGTCGCGAACGACCACTTCGTCGCGCTGGTCCCGTTCTGGGCGGTGTGGCCGTTCGAGACGATGATCGTGGGCCGCCGCCCGGTGCCGCACGTCGCCGCGCTCGACGACGCGGAGCGCGACGCGCTCGCCGACATCGTGGGACGCCTCACGCGCCGCTACGACCGGCTGTTCGACGTGTCGTTCCCGTACTCCGCCGGCCTGCACCAGGCGCCCACCGACGGCGGTGCGCACCCGGAGTGGCACTTCCACCTGCACTTCTATCCGCCGCTCCTGCGCTCGGCGACGGTGCGCAAGTTCCTCGTCGGCTACGAGATGCTCGGCGAGCCGCAGCGCGACCTCACCGCGGAGACCGCGGCGGCCCGGCTGCGCGACCTGAGCGACGCCCGGTAGGCGCTGCGGACGGCGGGCTGCGGATCCTGGGTTCTCGGCCCTGGATCTCGGTGCGCCGGGCTCCGGAACGGCCAACAGCAGCAGGGATGAACTTCGGATAAGAGCTGATGAACGTCCGATGGCTCCGCGTGGCGCGACGTTCCTCGTCGCCACGTGGAGCCATCCGATCTTCATCAGATCTTCTCGGACTTTCATCCCTGCTGCCGTTCGCTGTTCGGCAGTCAGGCGAGGGAGGCTGCCAGGCGGTGCGAGGTCGGCGGTCTCAGGATGATCCGCAGCCCGCAGTCCGCAGCGTCTCCCGCGCCTCCGACGGCCGCCGCGCCGATGCGCCCGTGGTCTACCGCCGGCGACGCGCCACCGCGCCGACGGCCGCCAGCCCGCCCGCGAGCAGCGCGAGGGTGGTCGGCTCGGGGACCGTCGTGCCCGGGATCTCGCCGACGAACGGGCGCACGTAGAACTCCGTGTTGCTCGTGCCCTGCAGCCCGACGAAGTCGCCGACGAGCTGCGCGTATCCCATCGTGAAGACGGCGTTGGGCGCGAGCACGCTCCCGATCACCGAGCCGCGGAACTCGAGCGACGTCGCCTGGTGGTAGTTCCAGAGGACGCGGCCCGCCATCGCCGTGGTCGCGTCGCCGTTCGCGCCGCCGCCGTTGACGAAGATGCCGCACGTCGTCGTGCGCGCCGCGGCGCCCGAGACGTTGATGATCGCCGTCGCGTTCACCGGGATGTTCACGTTCACCGTGCACGCGTTGCCGAACGACGCCGCGTCCACGTTGAAGACGTTCACGCCGGCCGCCGCGCCCGTCAGGGTCCACGTGCCATGGCTCGCGGCGACCGTCGCACCGGCCGTCGTGGACTGCGCGCCCAGGCGCGCGGCGAGGTCGGCGTAGAACGCGCGCTGCGCCGCGAAGTCGATCGGCGAGGGGCCCGTCGCGACCGTCCGGCCGGGCGGATTGAAGCTCACCGCGCCCGGCGCGAGCGCGCCGGCGACGTGCGCCTGCCCGTGGCCGATCCCGACGTTCGCGCCGCCGAGGGAGCCGCCGACCACCAGGCTGGCGCGGTCGTCGGGCGTGCCGGCGTCGGTGCCGATCCCGTAGTTCTGGAGCGTCGCGCTCCCGCCGACGGCGAGCCGGCCGTTGGTCTCGGTGTTGGCCGCCGAGAACGAGCCGAACACCATGACGTTGAAGCCGAGGCCCCCGGTGATCTGCGCCGCGGCCGTCGCCGGCGAGAGGAGCAGGAGCCCGACGGCGGCTGGGACGAGCGTGGAGGGGCGCATGGGGCGGCGGAGCGGAGGGTGGCGAGCCCGGCGGGTGGACCCGAGAACGGTAGCGTTCGCCATCCGGCGCGCAACGGCTTGTCGTGTAACGATCTACCGCCTCGCCGCCCGCTCGCTCCTATCTGCTCCCGAGCCGCTCCACCAGCCAGGCCGCCGCCTCGTCGATCGCGCTCGGCGGCAGGTAGTGCCCCGCGTCGAACCAGCGCAGCTCCTTGGGCTCCTGCGCCGCGTCGAACAGCCGCTGCGCCTGCGCGGCGGTGACGGTCGTGTCGCGCCGGCCGTGGACCATGAGCAGCGGCCGTCCGTCGAACCGCTTGACCGCGCGCAGCGGGTCGGCGAGCGCGCGCACCACGCGCGCGAACGGCGTCCCCTCGGGCAGGTCGCCGCCGGCCGCCAGCACCAGCGCGCGCACGCGCGGCTCGCTCGCCGCCACGAGCACGCCGAGGAACGATCCCATCGAGTAGCCCACGAGCGCGAGCCGCTCGCGGTCGACCTCGGGCCGCGCGCCGAGGTAGCCCAGGGCGAGCGACGCCTCGCGCTGCGCGCTGCGCCAGCTCCCCGCGAGCGCCAGCGGGTTGCCGAAGGCGGAGCGGTCGACCGCGCGCGCCATCGCGCCGCTCCCCCACGTGGAGCCCTGCCCCTCGGCGATCCGCTCGCCGTGGAGCGGCAGGTCGATGGCGAGCGACGCGATGCCGTGCGCGAGCAGCGCCACGCCCACCATGTCGGCCATCTGCTCCTTGCGCGACGTGAAGCCGTGCAGGAGCACCGCGCCCGGCGCCGGCCGGTCGGCACCGGCGCCGTCGGGGAGCAGGAGCACCGCGGGCACGCGCTCGCCGTCGCCCTCGCGCCCGAACGCGAGGTCGATGCGCCGGCCCGCGCGCACGGCGCGCTCGCCGCGCAGCTCGTGCGTCAGGCGGGCCGGCATCGCGCGCTCACGGCGCGTTCTCTTGCACGATCATCGGCGGCCCGCCCGGCACGCCCGGCTCCGGTCCCGGCTCGCGATCGCCGGCCGTCGCGCGGTCCATCTGCGCGAGGTCGAACTTGGGCGTGCGGTCCATGTACAGCAGCCCGTTCGCTTCCTGGTACGTGTCGGTGAACTGCGTGTAGCAGAACCCCGTGAACAGCCCGACCGCGTTCACGACCTTCATGAGCGCCGTGTAGCGCGCCTGGAACTCCTCCGCGCTCGCGCACCGCGAGTAGCCCCACGTGCGGTCCTCGTCGGCCGCGTAGGCGATGCCGCCGAACTCGGACAGCACGACCGGCAGCTTGGCGTGCGTCTCGACGTCATTGAGCACGAGGATGCGGTGCCCCGGCCGCTCGCGCGCGAAGATCTGCGGCAGCTCGAGCTCCGGGCGGTAGCGGCGCCGGATGCGCTCGGGGTCGTGGTCGTAGTCGTGGATGCCGACGATGTCCGTCGCCACGCTCTCCCATCCGTCGTTGCCGACGACGAGGCGCGAGCTGTCGACCGTGCGCGTGAGGTGGTAGAGCGCCTCGACCCAGTGCCGCTGCTCGGGCATCGACGGCAGGTCGGGCACGCCCCAGCTCTCGTTGAACGGCACCCACGCCATGATGCACGGATGGCTGGCGTCGCGCGTCATCACGTCGAGCCACTGCTTGGTGAGCCGGTCCACCGCGCGCCGCGTGAAGCGGTACGGGCTCGGCATCTCCTCCCACACGAGGAGCCCGAGCTTGTCGGCCCAGTACAGGTAGCGCGGGTCCTCGATCTTCTGGTGCTTGCGCACGCCGTTGAAGCCCATCGCCTTGGCCATCACGACGTCGCGGCGCAGCGCGGCGTCGCCGGGCGCGGTGAGGCCGGTGTGCTCCCAGTAGCCCTGGTCGAGCACGAGCTTCAGGTGATACGGCCGCCCGTTCAGCACGAAGCGGTCGCCCTGCACGCCCACCTGCCGGATCGCCGTGTAGCTCTTCACGCTGTCGATCCGCTCGCCGCGCTCGCCCCACAGCTCCAGCTCCGCGTCGATCAGCGTCGGCTGCTCGGGGCGCCAGAGCAGCTCGTTGCGGAAGTCGTCGATGCCGGGGTCGGAGAGCGCGATGCGGCGGTGCACCTCGCCCGCGACCAGCTGGTACGTGTCGTCGGCGAGCAGCTGCCCCTTGGCGGTCAGCCGCACCTTGAGGCGCAGCCCCGCGCGGCGCACGCCCGCGAGGTGCAGGTCGAGCCCGATCGTCCAGTGCTCGAGGCTCGACGTCCAGCGCAGCCCGCCGATGTAGGTCGCCGGCACCTTCTCCAGCCACACCGTCTGCCAGATGCCCGTGGTGCGCTGGTACCAGATCGAGTGCGGCTCGCGCTGCCAGTCCTGCTTGCCGCGCGGCTTCGCGAGGTCGTGCGGGTCGTCGTCGGCCTGCAGCACGAGCACCTGCGGCCCCTCGGCGCGCAGCGCGTCGGTGACGTCGACGGTGAACGGCGTGTAGCCGCCCTCGTGCTCGAACACCCGCATGTCGTTGACCCACACGGTCGCCGTGTAGTCCACGGCGCCGAAGTGGAGCAGCAGCCGCTCGCCGGGGGCCAGCTCGGGGGCGTCGAAGGTGCGCCGGTACCAGCAAGCGCGGAAGAAGTCGCGCGCCTCGATGCCGCTGGCCGGGGTCTCGGGCGCGAACGGCACGACGATCTCCCGGTCGAAGGCGACCTCGCCAGGCATGCGGCACCGCCCCTCGGGGTCGAGCGCGAACTCCCAGCGCCCGTTCAGCGACCACCAGTCGGGGCGCTCGAGCTGCGGGCGGGGATAGCCGTGGGCGGCCGGATCGGGCTGCAGGAAATCGGGAAGCGGGCGCGGCATGCCGTTCGTGTCGGGCTCTGGACGGGAACGCGCCCGCGACGTCGAGGGCGGGCGCGTCGGGCGGCGGGACGCATCGGTGCCCGGGAGTGGGGCGGGTCACGCGACGGGTCCCGCCGCCGCTGCAGGCGCTCGACAGCCGCAAGGGGCACGCCGCCCGTGCTTGACCGACCTCGCACAGGCGCGCAGCTCGCCACCGGCGACGCACGCGTACATTGCGAGGCCGCCGCCGCCGGACGCACGGGGCCGTGGCGCGTCCCCCCCTCCTCCTCTCGCATGCCGCAGTTCCCCTCCCCCGCCGCCCGGCCCCGCCGGAGCGGCACCGTGGCGCTCGCCACCACGCTGGCCGGCCTCGCCGTCCTGGGCGCCTGCCAGCGGAAGCCGAGCACCACGCCCGCGCCCCAAGCGCGTCCGACCACCGCCGGCAACGCCACGCCCGGCACGCCCGCCCCGGGCACGCCGACGCCCGGCACGCCGACCCCGGGCTCGCCCACGCCGGGCGCCCCGGGCGGCACCCCCGGCGGCGCGCCCGGCGCCGGCGGCATGCCCGCGGGGCTGGCCGGCATGCTGGCCGGCGCCGGCGGCGCGCCCGGCGAGCCGAGCCCGCGCCCGTACGGCATGGTCGTCACGCCCGGCGCGCGCACCACGCGCGGGCTGCTCACGACGCACCAGCTGCGCGGCCGCCTGCTGTTCGAGATCCCGACGGCCCAGCTCAACCGCGACATGCTCGTCGTGCGCTCGCTGCGCGGCTCCGAGCAGCCGCTCGGCGGCATCCCGGGCACGACGCTGGCCGGCAGCCGCCTGATCCGCTGGGAGCGCCGCGACAACCGCATCCTCCTGCGCGGCGCCAGCTACCAGAACGTCGTCGGCGACACGACGCAGGCCATCGCGCGCGCGCTCGACATCGTCGCGTACGCGCCGATCATCGCCGCCTTCAACGTCGAGAGCTTCGGCCGCGACTCGGCCGCCGTCATCGACGTGTCGCGCCTCTTCCTCGGCGGGGTGTCGGACCTGATCCAGGGCGCGCCCTCCGGCTCGCCCGATCCGTCGCGCTCCTTCATCGAGCGCGTGGCGACGTTCGAGAAGAACGTCGAGATCGAGGCGTCGCAGACCTTCGCGTCGCCGCCGGCCGGCGCCGCCGGCGCGGGCAACCCGCTCGCCGCGTTGCTGGGCGGCGGGCCGCGCGGCACGCAGGTGTACCACTACTCGATCGTGCGCCTCCCCGACGTGCCGATGCAGCCGCGCCTGTTCGACGAGCGCGTCGGCTTCTTCAACACGACGCAGGCCGACTTCGGCACGAGCGAGCAGCGCGTCGCGCGCCGCACCTTCGCCAACCGCTGGCGCCTGGAGTGCTCGGACCAGCGCGAGGGCAACCTCTGCGTGCCGAAGAAGCCCATCACCTACTACGTCGACCCGGCGACGCCCGCGTGGCTCGTGCCGTGGGTGAAGAAGGGGATCGAGGAGTGGCAGCCCGCGTTCGCCGAGGCCGGCTTCGCGCGCGGCATCGTCGCCCGCGAGGTGCCGAAGGACTCGCTCGGCATCCTGCAGGGCGAGAACGCGAGCGTCTCGATGGTGCGCTGGCTCCCGAGCGCGAGCGAGAACGCCGTCGGCCCGAGCACGGTCGATCCGCGCAGCGGGGAGATCCTCGACGCCGACGTGCAGATGTACCACAACATCCAGAACGTGCTGCGCGGCATCTACGTGGCGCAGGTCGGGCACCTCGACCCGCGCGCGCGGAAGCTCCCGCTCCCCGACTCGCTCATGGGGCGGCTGGTGCAGAACGTGGTCGCGCACGAGGTGGGGCACACGCTCGCGCTGCGCCACAACATGAAGGGCAGCTCGATGTACCCGCTGGACTCGGTGCGCTCGAAGACGTGGACGGCGCGCATGGGGCACAGCCCGTCCATCATGGACTACGCGCGCTTCAACTACGTCGCGCAGCCCGAGGACGGCATCGCGCTCGGCGACCTGGTCCCGAAGGTCGGCCCGTACGACAAGTTCGCGATCCGCTGGGCCTACACGCCCATCGCCGACGCGCGCACCGCGGAGGCCGAGCGCCCGACGCTGGAGCGGTGGGTGCGCGTGCAGGACACCATCCCGTGGCTCCGCTACGCCGGTGACGAGGGGCTGCAGGGCGCCGACCCGGGCGAGGCCAGCGAGGCGGTCGGCGACGAGGACGCGGTGCGCGCCACCGCGCTCGGCCTGCGCAACATCCGCCGCGTGGCGAAGCTCGTCGAGGGCGCCTCGACCGCGACGCAGGGGGCGACCTACGCCGACCTGCGCGAGATGTACGGCTACGTCGTGAACCAGTGGGCGACGGAGCTCGGCCACGTCGCGCGCATCCCGGGCGGCCTCGCCAAGCAGGAGAAGGTCGTCGGTCAGGCGGGCGACGTGTACACGCCGACGTCGGCGGCGCGCCAGCGCGCGGCGGTCGCGTTCCTCAACGAGAACGCCTTCCGCACGCCCGACTACCTGCTCGACACGTCGATCCTGCGGAAGATCGAGCCCACCGGCTCGCTCGACCGCATCGGCGGCGCGCAGCGCCGCGTGCTGAATGTGCTGCTCGACAACGCGCGGCTGCAGCGCATGATCGAGAACGAGGCGCTCGCCAACGGCGCGCGCGTCTACACGCTCGGCGAGATGCTCGGCGACCTGCGCCGCGGGGTGTGGCGCGAGGCGTCGACCGGCGCGCCGATCGACCCGTACCGCCGCCGCCTGCAGCGCGGCTACCTCGAGCTGCTCGGCGCCAAGATCAACCCGGCCGCGCCCGCGGCGCCGGCCGGCGTGCCGCCGCAGCTGCTCGCGCTGCTCGGCCCGCAGAGCGCGCCCGACGCGCGCGCGCTGCTTCGCGGCGAGCTGGTGGACCTGGACCGCGAGCTGGCCGGGGCCGTGGGCCGCACGTCGGACCGCACGTCGCGCCTGCACCTGCTCGACGCGCGCGCGCAGATCGACCGCATCCTGAATCCGGAGCGCTGAGCGATCAGCGCTGAGCGATCAGCGCTCAGCGATCAGCGCTCGGCGATCAGCGGGTCCGGCGACGAGGCCACATCCCTCGCACCGGACCCGCTGATCGCTGATCGCTCATCGCTGATCGCTCTCGCGCAGGTTCTGCTTGACCTCCGTCAGGATCTCCGTGCGCACGCCGCGCTTCTTCAGCCCCTCGACGACGCTCTCGCGCTCGGCCTCGGCGGCGATCGCGTCGCCGCCCTCCGCCAGTGCCTTGGCGTAGCGTCCGCCGTACTCGGCGAAGTCGATGTGGCCGAGCGTGCGCGCCGCCTGCGCCGGCTGCTCGGCGAGCGCGTCGTGCAGCAGGTCGCGCGCCTCCTCGAGGTCGGGCTCGAGCCCGTGGAACTGCAGCCGCGCCTCGCCCTCGCCCTCGCGCAGCTCCTTGAACGTGGTCGCCTGCGGCAGGGCGAGCGCCACGCGCGCGTGCGTCGCCACGGGGTGCGCCGTGAAGCGGTCGACCGCCTCCTGCAGCGTCGCGTTGGCGCCCTGGAGCGCGCGCGTGCCGTCGAACGCGAACGCCCGCCCGACGTCGGCGACGAACAGGTCCTGGCCGAACACCTCCTCGTCGTAGCCGCGCGGCGGCAGCACGCGCAGCGACAGCACGTTGGAGACGATGTCCTCCTGCTCCAGGTGCAGCGCCGCCTGCACGACGTAGCGTCCCGGCTCCGCGACGTAGAAGCCGTCGCGCCCCGCCGACAGGTAGAGCGAGGCGTACACCGAGTCGCCCGGCGCCAGCACGCGCCGGCGCGAGTGCCAGCACATCGTCGCGTGCGGCCGGTGCACCTTCGCCTGCCCGCCCTCGCGCTTGACGGCGATCGTCATGCGGTCGGTCGCCTCGAGGAGGCGCTCGTCGACGAGCTGCGGCTCGTCGGTGAGGTTGGTGAGCTTCAGCTCGATCACGACCTGATCGAGGAACTGGTGCGTCGCCGCGTGCGACTTGGGCTGCTCGCCCTGCGTCGTGCGCAGCTCGAAGGCGAAGGTGGGCGTGTCGCTCTTGCGCACCTGCTCGAAGCCGTGGTCGGAGAACCACGCCGCGTTGCCCTGCTGCACGAAGCGCTCGGGCGCGTGCCGCATGAACAGCAGCTCCTGATCGCTGAAGCGGTACTCGAAGCTGCCGAAGAACGCCGACTGGCCGCCCGTGACGTTGTACGGGTAGTTCATGAAGCTGCGCGACTGCGGCTCGTTCACGAGCGGGATCCAGCTGTTGCCCCACTCGGGCGGATGCACCTTCTGCCAGGCGTGCGCGAGGTTGAAGGTGTGCCCCAGCTCGTGCACCGCGGTCCAGAAGCGCATGCGGGCCACCCACGCGGCGGGCGCGGGATCGTTGGCCGGCGCCTGCGCGATGAACGACTGGCTGAACACGGCCGTCCCCTGCCGGTGGTTCGGGCCGATGTCGTCGAACATGATCCCGCCGAGGCTCGTGCCCTGCTCGGAGATCGACGCGAAGAGCGTCCACACGGCCCACTGCGGGCGGTCGGCGAAGCGCGACCAGAAGCGCTGCATCGCGTCGTGCATCTCGGCCTCGTTCCACGCCGCGTTCGTGCCCGCGTGCACGATGGGGATCGGGCCGTCGCCGGAGCGCGTGACCGCGAAGCCCGCGCGCTGGAACACCTTCTCGATCGTCAGCGTCTCGTTCGGCAGCGAGGAGGGGCGGCGCGGGTGCGCGTGCGTGCGGATCGCGGTGACGGCGGTCGCGCCGGCGACGGTGTCGTACTCCAGCTCGCACGGGCGGAAGTACGCCGAGTCCCACTTGTAGGTGCGGGTGCGCGTGGCCGCGCCGCCGCCGGTGAAGGTCACGGTCGCGGAGCGCGACGTGGGGAAGGGCGTGCGCACGGCGGTGACGCGCACGCGCGTGTGCGGCAGCGCGGCGGCGTTGCCGTCCTTGTACCAGATCGGCCCCGCCCAGCTGCCGTCGGCCTGCGCGGTGAGGCGCGCGATCCAGTGCACGCGCTCCGTGAGGAGCTGGATGATCGTGCCGCTGACCACCATCTGCGGATAGCGGCCGTCGACGTCGAGCCGCAGCGTCTCGCGGAGGATGCCGGCCGCCGCCTGCGCGGGCTCGGCGCGCGCGGCCGCGCGGTCGGTGCGCCCGATGGGCGCGGGGGTGGGATCGACGGGGAGGAGCGGCTGCGTGTACTGATAGAGCCCGCTGACGCCGTAGAGCACCGGCGTGAGGACCGGGCGCGCCGCCGCGGCGCGCTGGCCGTCGGCGCCATCCGCGTCGAGGTCGTACAGCTCCGCCGCCGTCGGGTCGACGGCCGGGTCGAGCGCCGCCGGCGGCCGCTCGCCGGGCGCGGCGGGCGGCGCGTAGCCGTCGGCGAAGTCGGTGCGGCGCGTGCGCGACGGGCGATCCTTGGATGACGCCATGGGGGAGGTCCTCGGGTCGGGGAGCGACGGGCGCGCCGGCGTCGACGCGGCCGGAGGGAAGGCGCGGCCTACACGTAGCCGAAAGCCTGCGCGGTGCAGATCACGTCGACGTCGCCGGCCGCGTCCACGGAGACGCCGACGTAGGGCGTGCGGGCGACGTTCACGCTGACCGTGTGCGTGCGGGCGCGCCCGGGCAGCTCGACGCGCAGCGCGTGGGAGCCGGTCGGCACCTCGAGCTCGCGCATCGCCGCGAGGCCGAGCTGCGGGCGCGTGCGCACGTCGGGCGCGTCGAAGGCGACGGCGTCGTCGACGCGGACCACCACGCGCTCGCCGACGAACCCCTCGCGCAGGTGCAGGTGCAGCGTCGGCATGGCCTCGGAGGGGGCGCGGCGCCGTGCGCCACGCGTCGGGTGCGGCGCGTCGGGTGCCGCACGCGTGGCGGCGGGACGGCCGGGTGTGACGGAGCGCGCAGGGCCGCGCGCGCCGCCGTTGCCCGGGCGCCACGCTACGCGGCATGATGGCGCCCGCCTAGCCGGCCGGCGTGGCCCCTTCTCCCGCAGTTCTGAGCATGCTCATCCTTGCCATCCACGGCGCGTCGCTCCGCGCGCTCGCCGCCGGCGCGGCGGCGCAGCTCGGCCAGCCCGTGCCGGTGCTGGAGGTCGTGCCCGAGGACCCGCGCCTCCCGGCGCTGCTGCGCGAGGCCGCGGCGGCCGGCACCGCGGGCGAGGCGCCCCTGCTCGTGCACGACTTCGCGCCCGAGGTCGACGCGTCGATGCGCTGGCTGGACGCGCTCGGCGACGCCGCGCCCGCGCTGCGCGTGCTGGCGCTGCTCGGCACGCCGGCCGACGCCGCGGTGCACCGCCTCGTGAGCCGCCCGCACCGCTTCGCCTGCGTCGACGTGGCACTCGGCCACGAGCTGACGCGGCGCCAGCTCGCCGAGCGGCTGGACGAGGCCCGCCAGGCCGCGCGGCACGGCGCCGTGGTGCGCGCGCTGACCGCCGGCTGGCCGCTCGACGCGCTGCTGCAGGCGCTCGCGGGGCAGGCGTACGCGCTCGCCGACGGCGCACCAGGGCGTGGCGACGGGCCGGCGGTCACGTGGCCGTCGCTGACGACGCTGCTGCAGGCGAGCGGCGTCGCGCGGCGCACCTTCGTGCGGCACGCCGCGCGCGCCGGCTTCCGCCCCCCGCTGCGCTTCCTGCAGGTGGTGCGCGTCGCCGGCGCGGCGGCCGCGATCCGCGGCGGGGAGACGACGGCCGCGGCGGCGGCGCGCTTCGGCTACGGCTCGACCGACACGCTGCGCCGCCACTTCGGGGCGCTCACCGGGCTGACGCCACGCGACGCGCGCCACCTGGATGGCCGGGAGCTCGTCGCGCGGATGCGCCGCACCGGGAGCGCCTGACGCGGCACGCCGCCCGGGCGCGGTGCGGCGCGCCGGCCCGCCGCGTATGTTCGCCGCTCACGCGCGCGGCGCGGCAGCCGAGGGCCGCGCGCGATCCCCTCGACCCGGAGCGGAGGACCACGATGCAGAACCGATTCCCCGTCGTACTCGCGATCGGGCTGCTGTCCGGCGCCGCCGCCTGCGCCACGAGCAGCAGCAGCACGGCCGGCGGCAGCGACGGCGCGGGCGCCGCCGCGTCGCGCGCCCGCGACACGACCATGAGCTTCTTCGTCACGAGCGCCGGCCCCGGCGACGGCGCCAACCTCGGGGGGCTCGCCGGCGCCGACGCGCACTGCGGGCGGCTCGCGGAGGCGGCGGGAGTGCGCGGCAAGACGTGGCGCGCCTACCTGAGCGCGACCGCGGCGGCCGGGCAGGCGGCCGTGAACGCGCGCGACCGCATCGGCGCGGGGCCGTGGTACAACGCGCGCGGCGTGCGCGTGGCGGCCGATCTCGCGGAGCTGCACTCCGAGGCGAGCCGGCTCGGGAAGCAGGGGACGCTCACGGAGCGCGGCGACACGGTCACCGGGCGCGGCGACCGGCCGAACCGGCACGACATCCTCACCGGCTCGCTCCCCGACGGCACGGCCTTCCCCGACACGGCCGACCATACCTGCCGCAACTGGACGAGCAACGCCGACGGCGCCGGGAGCGCGCAGGTCGGCCACCACGACCGTCAGGGCGGCGGCGAGCGGCCCAACTCGTGGAACTCGGCCCACGGCTCGCGCGGGTGCAGCCAGGCGAACCTGCGCGCCACGGGCGGGGACGGGCTGTACTACTGCTTCGCGCGCTGAGCACGGCGGATCACGGCGCGGCTGATGCTGCGGCGCTGCGGGGCTGCGGAACGGCCGCTCGCGAGGTGTCGGCGTGGCGGACCCGAACGGCCAAGAGCAGCAGGGGTGAAAATCGGAGAAGATCGGACAAGATCGGATGAGTCCCTCGCGGCGCACGGGACGTCGTGCCACGCGGAGCGAATCAGATCTTGTCCGACTTCTCAATCCGACTTCAATGCCTGCTGCTTTTCATCGCGCCGATGCGCCGCGAAGGCGATCGCTCGGCACGGTGAGGGCTGCGGGCATGTGGTTCCGCAGCCCCGCAACGCTACCGTGCCGCCGCCAGCACGCGCCCCGCGTCGTAGCGCTCGACGGCCTGCATCGCGGCCTTGATGTAGCCGAGCGCGAACGCCATCCCCGCGTGCCAGGGGGCGCCGCACGTCATCTCGGGCGTGTGATCGGGGATGATGACGCCCTCGTAGTTCACGTCGCGCAGGATCGAGAGGATGCGGATCATGTCGAGATCCCCCTCGTCGACGAACACCTCCTGGTAGTGCGGCACCTTGCCGCGCACGTTCCGGAAGTGCACGTACGCGATGCGCCCGTCGCGCCCGTAGCGCTCCGTCGCCTCGTACACGTCGCCTTCGGCCATCTCCTGCAGCGAGCCGAGGCAGTACTCCAGCGCGCTCGCGGAGCTCGGCACGAGGTCGAGCATGCGCTGGTACTTGCCCGGCGTGTTCACGAGGCGCGCGCCGCCGCGCAGGCTGTCGGTCGGCGGATCGTCCGGATGCAGCGCCAGGCGCACGCCGCTCTCCTCGGCGACGGGCAGGATCTCGGCGAGGAACCACTCCAGCCGCTGCCAGATCTCCTCGCTGGAGATGGGTGCGACCGTGCCCGCGGGCGCGTCCGGGTCGTACACCATGTTCCACACCATGCCGTTCGGCAGCGGCGTCTGCTTGTCGATCTTCGACTCGTCGTACACGAGCGCCTTCGCGCCGCCACGGCCGAACGGGCCCTTCGTCCACCCCCACACGCCGGCGATGCTGAAGTTGTAGCCCATGATGGGGATGCCCGCGCGCCCGATCGCCTGGATGGTGCGCTTCAGGTTCTCCATCTGCTGCCGCTTCTTCGGCCCGTCGAGCAGCACGTCGTGCCAGTGCGACGGATCGAAGTTCTCGATCGCCTCCCACGTCAGCCCGTTCGCCTCGATCTCGCGCTTGATGGCGACGAGCTCCTCGTACGTCCAGGGCTTCTCCTGGTTCTGCGTCACGCCCCAGCCGAGCGTCGGCGGGCCGCTGGTGAGGTTGGGCGTCGCGCCCTTGAAGTAGTCGACCAGGTGGACGACGAGATGGGTCACGCCGGCCTGCTTCGCGAACGCGAAGTTGTCGGGCGTCAGCAGGCTGCGGTACAGTCCGAGTCCGAGCTTCATGGGAGTCAGCGTCGAGTGGAGGCGCCGGCCGTGCGAGCGGCCGGCGCGTCGTCGGTGCGGAAGGGAGAGGCCGGGAGGCCGTCGGCGTCGGTGAGGGTGCCCTGCGGGAAGTCGCGCCAGCCGTAGCGCGCCGCGACGGGCGCGCGCAGCGCGGGGCTCCAGGCGAGGACGCGGGTGCCGCGCACGACCGCGCGCGCGGGGATCCAGCGGCCGCTCGCGTCGGCGAGCTCGAAGCCGGCGAGCGTGTCGCCCTGCACGGCGAGGCCGCGCCCCACGTGCGTGAACGTCAGCTCGGCGGTGTCGCCGCGCACGCGCAGCGCGTCGAACCGCGGGCCGGCCCACGCGATCGGCTCGCCGTAGGCCAGCGCGCGCGCCGCGCGCGCCAGCCGCGCGGCGACGACGTCCTTGCGCGTGGGGTGCAGGTCGCGCGGCTCGCCCTGGTCCGTGCTCACGATCATGCCGACGTTCGGCATCGTGCGCGCGACGTGCAGCTGCGCCGCACGGAGCTGCGCCCAGGTGGCGCGCGGCGTCTCGACGGTGTCGGGGAGGTAGCCGGGGAGCTGCACGAACAGGAAGGGGAAGTCGCCCTGTCCCCACCCGGCGCGCCAGCTGTCGATCACCGCCGGGAAGAGCGCGCGGTACTCCTGCGCGCGGCCCGCGTTCGACTCGCCCTGGTACCAGATCGCGCCGCGGATGCCGTACGGCTGCAGCGGGGCGATCATCGCGTTGTAGAGGATCGCCGGGCGCTTGGGCGCGCGCGGCAGCGGCAGCCGTCGCAGCGACGGGTCGCGCTGCTCGGCGTCGAAGCGCGCGAGCAGCGGCTGCAGCGCGGGCACGCGGTCCATCGTCTCGCGCGCGGCCCACGTCTCGGCTGTCGTGCCGCCCCAGTAGGAGCCGATGACGCCGACGGGCACGCCGAGCGTGCGGCGCAGCTCGCGCGCGAACAGGTAGGCGACGGCGGAGAAGCCGGCGACGGAGGCCGAATCGGCCCGTGCCCACGCGCCGCGGCGCGGCGCGGCGATCGGCGCGTCGGCCGAGTCCTGCCCGACGAGGAAGACGCGCAGCAGCGAGTCGCGCGCCTGCGCGAGCACCGTGTCGGCGCCGGGGACGCGGCGCGTGACGAGGCCCATGTTCGACTGGCCGCCCGCGACCCACACCTCGCCCACGAGCACGTCGCGGGCGCGCGCCGTGTCGGCGCGGCCGGCGGCGACGAGCGTGTGCGGCCCGCCCGCCGACAGCGGCGCGAGCGTCACGCGCCACGCGCCGTCGGCGCCGGCGACCGCGGTCGCGCGCTGCCCGGCGACGGCGACGGTGACGCGCTCGCCCGCGGCGGCGGTGCCCCACACCGGCAGGCGCGCGCCGCGCTGCAGCACCGCGCCGTCGACGAACAGCGGATGCAGCCGCACCTGCGCCTGCGACGGCGCGGCGAGCGTCAGCAGCCCGAGCGCGCCGACGGCGCGCAGCGCGCGGCTCATACGCCGCTGAAGGCGCTGAAGCCGCCGTCGACGGGCAGCACGGTGCCGGTCACGAACGACGCCGCGTCGCTGCACAGGAAGACGACCGCGCCGATCAGCTCCTCGGGCGCGCCGAAGCGCCCCATCGGCGTGCGCGCGATGACGGTCTTCGCGCGGTCGGTGTAGCTGCCGTCCTCGTTCACCAGCACGCCACGGTTCTGGTGCGCGAGGAAGAAGCCCGGCGCAATCGCGTTGACGCGCAGCCCGGCGCCGCACTTCCGCGCGAGGTCCACGGCCAGCCACTTCGTGAAGTTGTCGATCGCCGCCTTCGCGACCGAGTAGCCGAGCACCCCGCTGATCGCCATCATCGCCGCCATCGAGGAGACGTTCACGATGCTCCCCTTCCCCTGGTCGGCCATCGCGGCGCCGAAGATCAGCGACGGCGCGACGCTGCCGTGCAGGTTGAGCTTCACGACCTCGTCGAAGGCGTCCATCGGCATGCCGAACGGGGGCACGCCGTCGGTGCGCGCGCGCGCGACGTTGCCGCCGGCCGCGTTCACGAGGATGTCGACGCGGCCCCACGCGCCGAGCAGCTCGTCGCGCGCCGCCTTCAGCGCGGCCTCGTCGAGCACGTCGGCGGCGAGCGCCATGGCCTCGGCGCCGGTCGCGCGCAGCGCCGCGGCGCGCTCCTCGCCGGCGTCGCGGCGTCGGCCGAGCACCGCCACGCGTGCACCCGCGCGGGCGAGGCCCTCGGCCATCTGCCCGCCCAGCACGCCCGTGCCGCCGGTGACGACCGCGACGCGGCCGGTGAGATCGAACGGGTTCGCAGCGGTCATCGGAAGTCGGTCTCGAGCAGCACGAGGCGGCGGTCGCCCCGGTAGGTGAGGGCGAGCGTCGTCGCGCCGGCGAGCGGCGTCTCGACGGTGATGGTCTGGCCGGCCGGCACCGTCACCTGCTGCGCGGCGCCGTTGAGGATCACGTGCAGCGCCTTCGCCTCGGTCGCCTGGTTGTGCACGACGGTCGTCATCGTGCGGCGGCCGGCGGGCACGCGCAGCCACACGCGCCCCTCGCCCTCGGCGGGCGTGCCCTTCTCCAGCCGCACCGCGCCGCCGAGCGTGAAGGTGAACGGCCCGTACGGGCGGCGCCCGCGGCCGACGTACTGGATCGACGGGTTCGTGTTCCAGCCGCCGAACGCGCCCGCGAACGCGAAGCCCGTCGAGTCGACGCGGATCGTGCGCGCGCGGCCGAGCCCCTCGGGCACCACCGGCACGGTGTGCAGCAGCAGCCCGTTGTAGATGCCGGTCACGAGCCCGCGCTCGGAGGCGTAGTCGCCCCACGTGATCTTGGAGTCGACGAGCGGATGCGCCTCGTGCGCGGCGGCCGACGCCGCGTGCCGCACCATGTTGCCGAGCAGGCGGTCGGCCGCCGGGTCGAGCCCCGCGCGGTGCACGACGTCGAAGCCCGACACGAGCACGGAGCCGCGCCCGTCGAACAGCTCCGCGAGCGCGACACCCTCGAGGCCGTGGTCGTAGTTCGCGAGCACCGCCACGCGGTCGAGGCGCGCCGGATCGGCGAGCACGAAGCCGCGCGTCACCGGATAGACCTCGGGGAAGCCGGGCTTCGCGTCGTCCCAGCGCGTCCAGTCGGACCAGAGGAAGAGGCGATCGCGATCGAGGCCGGCGAACACGGGGTGCGCGGGACGCTCGGGGTTCACCGCCATCCCGTTCCGGAAGGGCCGGCCGCCCGGATAGACCTCGGGATGGTCGAGCTGCTCGGCCTGCAGCGTGATCCTCGCGGGCAGCCAGGACGCATCGAAGCGGTCGGGCCGCTGCGGGAGCAGCAGCACGCGCCCGCCGGCGGCGACGAAGGCGCGGAGGCGCGCCGCGTCGGGCACGCCCGCGGCGCTCCAGGCGCCGTCGCCGATCACGAGCGCGTCGCGCGCCGCGTCGAGCGCGCCGAGGGTGCGCGTCGCGGTGTGCGCGAGGCCGAGGCGCGTCAGCGCGCGCCCGGTCGTCCCGGCGGAGTCGTCGAGCAGCACCACGCGGCGCGCGGGCGCGGCTCCCGCCGGGCGCGCGAACGCGGGCTGCGCGACCCAGAGCGAGGTCTGGTTGCGCGACAGCGTGTCGGCGCCGCGCGTCAGCACGCCGGCGAGCGTGTACTGGCCCGTCGGCAGGTCGGCCGGCAGCGCCACCGACAGCGGCGCGCGCGCCGTGCCGAAGTAGCGCACGTCGGGCATCGCGGCCGTGCCCTCCCGCCGCACGCGCCCCCCGGCGTCGGCGAGCGTCCAGCGCAGCGACAGCCCCGCGAGATCCTGCCCGGACTCCGCGTCGTTGACGACGTGCGCGGTCGGCGCGATGGTGCTGCCCGCGTACACCTGCGGCGTCCACAGCTCCCAGCTGAGCAGCACCGGCTGGTACGAGCGCGCGTACTGCGCGAGCACCGGCTTGGGCCGCATGTCGGCGAAGCGCGTGATGCCGTGCCACTCGTGGAAGCCGATCGTGAACGGCAGCAGCCCCGCGAGGTGCGGATTCCGCGCGCGCAGCCGGCGCGTGATCTCGATCCCCTGCCCCGCCACCCACGCCTGGTACGCCAGCGCGCGCGGCCCCTGCTCGGCGTCGGGCGCGTGGCCCGTCCAGTTCAGCTGCGACTCGGGCTGCTTGGTGTTGGACGCGAGGTTGTAGCGGCCGTCGGGGCCCGTGTAGTTGCCCACCGCCTCGGTGAGCGTGATCGGCTGCTTCGCGTCGGTGCGCCAGCAGATCTTCGGATCGCGCAGCGTGTAGAAGCTGAGCGCCGAGTTGTAGTACCACCCCCAGTAGCGGTGGATGTCGCACACCTCGCCGCCGCGGCCGAAGCCGTAGCCCGCGTTGCCGATGTAGAGGCGTGTGTCGTCCCACTTGCTCAGGCGCGCGTGCATCTCGTTGAGGAACGCCGCCACCTCCGCGTGCCCGCTCTTCAGGTAGCTGATCTCGGGCGCCGCCTGCTCGTTGGAGAGCGCGTAGAGCACGACGCTCGGGTGGTTCGCCTGCGGCGCGATGACGCGGTCGCGGTACCACTGCTCGCTCGCGTCGAGCGGCACCTGCGGCGGCCGCGTGGAGGTCGCACCCTCGGGCGTGCCGTAGTGCCCCTGGAAGACGAGCATCCCCACCTCGTCGGCGGCGCTCATCCACACCTGCGACGGCCGCGTGAAGCGCACGACGTTGACGCCGATCCCCCGCATGTAGCGCAGGTAGTCGCGGGCGAAGCGCGGGTTCTCGCTCAGCGAGTCGGGCAGGTTGCGCTCGGGCGGGTTGATCGCGTTCCCGCGCAGGAAGAGCGGACGCCCGTTGAGGTGCAGCACGCCGTCGACCGCGGCGATCGTGCGGAAGCCGATGGTCGTCGTGTCGCCGAGCCGCCCGCCGATGTCGACGGCGAGGCGGTACAGCGTGGGCGACTGCGGGCTCCAGCGCGCGGGCGCGAGGCGCGGCGTGCGCGCCACCAGCCGACCGACGCCGTCGGCGCCGACCGCGAGGCGGCCGAGCTCTCCCGACCAGAGCGGCGCGCCGCCCGCGACCGGCCTGATCGTCGCGCGCACGGCCGCGCCGGCGAGCCCCGCGGGCGACGCGCCGTCCTTCGACACGGCGACCGCGCCGGTCGCGCCCGTCGCCGCGGGGAGCAGCTGGACCTCGATGCGCGCGCCGGTGGTGTCGGTGAAGGCGAGCACGCGCAGCGGCGGCACGCGCACCGCGCGCGCGGCGCTCGTGGCGGGCGCCTGATCGTCGGCCTGCGCACGCAGCGCGGCGGGCGTCGCGGCCGTGACGGTCGTCGCCGCGAGCAGCAGCGCGATCGGCGCCAGCGGCGCCGCGGAGCGGAGGGGAGCGGTCATGTCAGCGCTTGCGGACGCGGATGCCGTTGAGGACGGGCTGTCCCTGGAGGGCGCGGAAGCCGACGACGATGCCGCCGCCGTTCACGGCCGTCGCCCGCACGGTGAGGTCGGTCGCGGGCGCCACGTTGCCCCGCGTCGTCAGGTCGAGCCGATCGGCGACGGTCGCGCCGTTCACCGTCACCGCGAACACGCGCGCGCCCGAGCCGCCGCTCGCCGCCTCGGCGCCGCCCGCGGCAGCCGTGCCCGCGGTGCCGCCGGTGCCGGCGAAGCGCAGCTCGACCTCGTAGTCGCCGTCGGGGACGTCCACGCGGTAGCCCTCGATGCCCGCCTGGTAGGTGGCGTACATCGGCGACTGCGCGGTGTTGGTGATGAGGACCTCGCGCGCCAGCAGCGCGCGCTTCCCACCGAGGTGGCCGAAGGTGCCGGCGCTCCCCGCGGCGTACGGCTGGTCGGCGAGCCACACCAGACCGTCGGCGTCCAGGTACTGCGCGTTCGAGCCGACGTTCACCGCCAGCTCGCGGAACGGCGCCTTCGGGTCGCGCAGGTCGGCGGGCGTGCGGTCCATGCGGATGGTCATGCGGTCGACCGCCGTGCCGTGCTCGCCCGACGCGCGCGCCTCGATCACGTGCTCGCCGTCGCCGAACGGCACGTCCCAGCTGGCCTTGCGCACGTCGTCGGGCGACTTGGCGCCGAGCGAGCGCCCGTTCACGAACAGCTCCACGCTCGGGAGGTTCGTGTAGACGTCGACCGGCTGCGTGACCGTCGTCGCGCCCACGCCGCCGCGGTGCGCCCAGTCGCGGCTGGCGACGTACACCATCGGCGCCGTCGTCCAGTTGGCCTGGTAGAGGTAGTACACGTCCTTCGGCTGCCGGTCGAAGGTGTACAGCCCCTTCTTGTTCATGTGCGGCGTGGTCTCGCCGATGTGCGGCTGCGAGAAGTCGAACTGGTTCCACACCGCGGTGCCCGCGAGCCACGGCCGCGCGCGCGACTGGCGCAGGTACGCCTCGTGGTAGAGCCGGTGGTACGTGCCCGAGTGGTCGAAGCGCTCGGGCGCGGTGCTGTTCAGCCGCAGCTCGCTCCCCGAGCCGTACTCGCTGACGATGATCGCCTGGCGCGGGCTGCGCTGGTGCCGCCGGTCGAGCACCCCGCCGTACTCCGCGAGCGTGCCGCTGTACCAGCCGTTGTACAGGTTGAGCCCGAGCACCATCGGGATCTCCGCCACGCCCGCCGAGTCGTACGACGTCGCGCCATGGATGGCCATCGCCGTCGCGCGCGCAGGGTCCTCGGCGCGGGCGACGCGCTCCATCTCGCGCGTGAAGTCGCGCACCTGGCGCATGTAGGTCGTGTCCGTGTGCCGGGCGATGCGCGCGCCGGCCTCGCTCCAGAGGAACACCTCGTTCATCGTGCCCCACAGCACGACCGACGGGTGGTTGTGGTGCTGGCGGATCATCTCGCGCAGCATGCGCTGGCTGTTGGCCGTGAAGGCGTCGGACACGGTGATGTAGTTCACCACCGGGACCTCCTCCCAGATCAGCAGCCCGAGGCGGTCCGCCGCCTCCAGCACGGCCGGGTCCTGCGGGTAGTGCGCGAGGCGCAGGAAGTTCGCGCCCATGGCCTTCACGATCTCCAGGTCGCGCACGTGCAGCCGGTTGCTGAGCGCGGAGCCGAGCCCCTGGTAGTCCTGATGGCGGTTGGTGCCGCGCAGGAAGGTCTTCTTCCCGTTCAGCGAGAAGCCGCTGTCGGCGTCGAAGCGGAACCAGCGGAAGCCGAGCGGGCTCGTGACGCGGTCGGCGAGCCGCGCGCCGTCGTAGACGTCGGTGCGGACCGCGTAGAGGTACGGATCCTCGGGCGACCAGAGGCGCGGCGCGCGCACGGCCGGCAGCGCCTGCGCGAACGCCGCCTCGCCGCGCGCGGGCACGCGCACCGTCGTCGTCGCCTCGCCCACGCGGGCGCCCGACGCGTCGAGGATGGTCGAGACGACGCGCAGCGCGCGCGCCGCGCCGCCGTCGTTGGCGAGCGTGCCGCGCACCCGCGCCTCGCCGACCTCGCGCGAGACGCGCGGCGTGGTGACGTACACGCCCGGGCCGCCGTGGTCCGCGAGGGTGACGTGCGCCGAGTCCGTGGCGACCAGCCAGACGTCGCGGTAGATGCCGCCGTACATCGCGAAGCCCACCGACAGCGGCGCGAGGCTCGGCCGGTGGCTGTTGTCGACCTGCACGGCGATCAGCTGCTCGTTGCCGTTCGCGCCCCACTGCAGGTGGCGCGTGACGTCGATGGTGAACGCCGTGTAGCCGCCCGCGTGCTCGCCGGCGTAGGCGCCGTTGACGTAGACCTCGGCCGTCTGGTTCGCCCCCTCGAAGTGCAGGAAGATCCGCTTCCCCCTGAGCGAGTCGGGCAGCGCCAGGCGCTTGCGGTACCAGCCGATCCCGCGGCGGTAGCTCTCGACGTCGTCGAAGACGTCGATCGCGTTCCACGTGTGCGGCAGGTTGACCCGCTCCCACCCCGCGTCGTTGAGCCACGCCTTCTCGGCGAACTCCACGCCGTCGGCGCGGTAGCGCCAGCCGTCGTTGATGGTGACGCGCACGCGCGGGTCGGGCGTCGCGGCCGGCGTCTGGGCGACGGCGGATGCCGCCGGCAGCGCGGCGAGGAGCAGCAGGGCGAGCGAGCGGCGGACGGAGGCGACGCGCACGGAGCGGTGGATCGGGTGAGGCGATCGGGACGGGGGCGCGGCCGGGGGGCGGCCGGACGCGAGACCGCCGCGGACACCGGGTCGGGTGCCCGCGGCAGTCGTGGTACGGGTCGGGATCAGAAGCCGGGGTTCTGCGGCATCGGCTTCCCGCTGTTCGCGTCGATCACGTCCTGCGGGATCGGGAGCAGCGTGTCGCGCGCGGTCACCACGGGCGCGGTGATCGGGTTGTAGCGCTTCACGCGGTCGAGGAAGGTGCCGGTGCGCAGCAGCGTGTAGCGGCGGTGCTCCTCCGTCACCAGCTCGCGCGAGCGCTCGTCGAGGATGAAGTCCATCGTCACCTGCGCCGGCGTGATCACCGACGCGCCGGCGCGGCGCCGCAGCGCGTTGATCGCGTCCGCGGCCTGCGCCGCCTTGCCCTGCTTGAGCTGGGCCTCGGCGAGCAGCAGGTACGTCTCCGCGAGGCGCAGGTACGGCTGGTCGCCGTACTGCTCCGCCGACGCGGGGTCGATCGGGCTCGCGCCGTCCCACTTGCGCGTGCTCGGCCAGAGCGGGTCGTTCGCCTTCTCGGCGCCGACGACCGTGCGCAGCGTGTCGCCGATCCGGCGGCCCGCGGGCAGGTTGGTCGCGTTGTTGAACAGGTAGTAGCGGCGCACCGCGTACTCGCCGCCGCGCTGGTCGGCCGGCTCGTACAGGTTGAGCGCATAGCGCGTCATCGCCAGGCGCCCGATGCCGCGCCCGCCGTTCTCCAGCGACACGGCCATGCCGCGGTTGCTCTCGTAGCGCGTGACCCAGCTGCGGCGCATGATGTTCGTGCCGCCACCCACCGTGTTGAACGCGTACTGCAGCACCCAGAGCGCTTCGGTGTTGCCCTGCGCGCGGTTGACGTTGCCGTCCACGAACTGGTCCATGAAGGCGACGCCCGGCTGGCTGGCGCGCACGCCGTAGCGCGCGGTGATCAGCTTGTACTGCGGGTCGCTGACGACCGCCTGCGCCTTCTGCTCCGCCAGCGCCGGCTGGTTGAGCGCGAGATACATCTCGGCCAGGTAGTGCTGCGCGACCGCCCGCGTGACCTTGCCCGGGTTGGACGCCGTCGCCGGCAGCTTCGCCTCGGCGTACAGCAGGTCCTCGACGATGACGCGGCGGACGGAGTCGCGCGACACGCGCTCCCAGTCGTTCCGGATCGCCTCGCCCGACGACTCCTCGAGCGTCACCGGGACGGCGCCCCACATGTAGCTGAGGTGGCGGTAGGCCCACGCGCGGATCAGACGCGCCTCCGCGACCACCCGCTCCTTCTCGGCCGTCGTCCAGGCGACGTCCGGGTTCTCGGCGCGGTTGATGATCGTGTTGGCCGCGTTGATCGTCTGGTACAGCCAGTTCCAGGTGCGGCGGATGTAGTCGTCCTGCGAGTTGTTGCGGACGCCGTACTCCGTGAAGGTGCGCTCGGTCGGCGACAGGTACATGCCGTAGGCGTTGTCGACGCCGATCGTCATGCCCGTCGTGAAGATGTTGTTCGTCGCGCCGTCGTCCGACCCGCCGCGCTCGCGGCGGACCTGGAAGTAGAGCGCGTTGAGCCCCGCCTCGAAGCCGGCGAGGTTGGTGTAAAGGTTGTCGGCGACGATGATGTCCTTCGGCGCCTCCGTGAGGAACTCGTCGTTGCAGGCGGCGCTCGCGAGGGTCGTCGCGGCGACCGCGCAGCAGGCGGCGAGGCGCGCGACGCGGCGCGTGATGGTCATGGAGCGCACGGTGGGGCGCACGGTGGGACGCACGGAGCGGGACGCGGGGGCGCGGTCAGAAGCCGACATTCACGCCTCCCGTCCACAGACGCTCGAGCGGGATGGCACGCTGGTTGGCCGACTGGTTGGACGTGGCGCTCAGCTCGGGGTCGAGCCCCGTCCACTTGGTGCTCGTCCACAGGTTGCGGCCGTTGACGTAGGCGCGCAGCGAACTCGCCCCCACGCGGCGGGCCCGGCTGGGCGACAGGTTGTAGCTGAGCGTGAGGTCGCGCAGCCGCACGAAGCTGGCGTCCTCGTAGAAGCCGATGCTCAGCGGGTTGCTCGTGTTGCTGTTCGCCGGGTAGGTGTTGATCGGGTTCTCCGGCGTCCAGTACTGGCGGTACACCGTGTTGCGGCGCACGTCCGAGAAGACCTGGTTGGTCCCGAGCAGCACGTTCGGGCGCGTGACGCCCTGCACGGTGTTGACGATCGCGCTCAGCGACAGGCGCTTGTAGCGGACGGTGTTCCCGAGGCTGGCGATGTAGTCGGGCACCGCGTTGCCGACGAACGTGCGGTCCTCGGGGCTGATCTTCCCGTCGCCGTTCACGTCCTTGATCTTCACGTCGCCCGGCTTGGCCGTCGGCTGCGCCGAGCCGGTGATGTTGTCGCCCTGCTGCCAGATGCCGTCGAACTGGTACTCGAAGTTGACGGTGATCGGCCGGCCGATGAACCACCCGCTCGCGATGTCGTCCTTGCCGTCGCCGTACAGGTCGAGGATCTCGTTGCGGTTGGCCGAGATGTTGAAGTCGCTCGACCACTCGAAGCCGCCGCGGTCGACGTTGACCGTCTGCAGCTGCAGCTCGAGGCCCCTGTTCGCCGTGCGCCCGATGTTCTGGAAGATCGTCGTGATCCCGTGCACCGACGAGATGCTGCGGCGCAGGAGCAGGTCGCGCGTCCGGCTGGAGTAGGCGTCGACGGTCGCGCGCACGCGGTCGTTGAACAGCCCGAGGTCGACGCCGAAGTTGGCCGACGTCGTCGTCTCCCACTTGAGGTTCGGGTTGCCGAGCGTCACCGGGATGTAGCCCGGCGCCGCCGTCTCGCCGTTCAGGTAGGAGCGGTCGTCGAGCTGCGACAGCGTCTGGTAGGCGTTGATCGCCTGGTTGCCGTTGCGGCCGTACGAGGCGCGCAGCTTGAAGGCGGTGACCTGCTCCTTCCAGGGGAAGAAGGCCTCGTTGTTCACGTTCCAGGCGAGCGCGAACGACGGGAAGACGCCGTACTTGTTGTTGGCGCCGAAGCCCGAGTAGCCGTCGCGGCGGACGGTGAACGTGGCGAGGTAGCGGTCGTCGAAGCCGTAGTTCAGGCGGCCCATCTGCGACACGAGGTCGTAGTGGACGTACGACACGACCGGCGTCGTGAGGAGCGGGACCGTCGAGCGGTAGTTCAGGACGTCGTTCGGGTAGCCCTGCCCGTTCAGCCCGTCGTTGTCGGTCGTGCTCCCCTGGCGGCTGTAGAGCCCCGTGAGGTCGAGGTTGTGCCGCCCGAAGCCGCGCTGGTAGCGCAGGACGTTCTCCCACGTCCAGTCGCGGCGCGCGTTGTTGCGCACCTGCGCGCGCCCCTGCACCGCGCGGCCGTTCTGGGTGTTCACCCCCCAGTACGTCCCCTGCTCCGCGTTGGCGACGTCGAGGCCCGCGTTGACGCGCAGCGTGAGCCCGCTGACGCCCGGGACGGTCACCTGCGCGTAGTTGCTCGAGAACAGCCGGCGCGTGAGGTCGTCGTTGACGGCGAGCAGCGGCTCCAGCGCGTTGTTCGTGACCGGGTCCTCGGGCCACGGGATGACGGCGATCGTCGAGCCGTCGGCCTCGTACGGGCTGACGAGCGGGTTGGCGAAGAACGCGTTCTCGAAGCTCGCCGCGAGCCCGCTGCGGTCGATCTGCGACACCTGCGAGTTCGTGCCGATCGTCATCCAGCGCGCCAGCCGCTGGTCGAGGTTCGCGCGCACGGTGTAGCGGTCGATCTGGTCGTTGTTGGCGATGCCGTTGACCTTCAGGTACGCGCCGCCCAGGTAGTACTTGGTGTCGTCGCTGCCGCCGCGCACGCTGACGTCGTGCTGCTGCTGGTTGCCCGTGCGCGTGGCCAGGTCGAGCCAGCTCGTGTTCACCCCGGCGGCGAGGTTCCGCTGCTCGGTCTGCGTGAGCGCCGTGTTGCAGTTCGTGCCGTTGTTGATGCGCACGCACTTGAAGTCGGCGAACTCCTGCGCGTTCATCAGCCGCGGCAGGTTCGCGTACTGCGACGTGCCCGCGTAGCCGTTGTACGACACCTGCGGCTTCCCCGTGGCGCCCCTCTTGGACGTGATCAGGATGACGCCGTTGGAGCCGCGCGCGCCGTAGATGGCCGTCGACGAGGCGTCCTTCAGGACTTCGATCGAGGCGACGTCGTTGGGATTGATCTCGGTGATCGACCCGTTGTACGGGATCCCGTCGACGACGACGAGCGGCGCCGTGTTCGCCGAGATCGAGTTGCGGCCGCGGATCTGGATGTTGAGGTTCCCCTCCGCGCCGGCGCTCGACATCGTGACGTTCACGCCGGGGAGCGCGCCCTGCAGCGCCTGCTCCACCGAGACGTTCGGCTTGTCCTCCAGCCGCTGCGGCGTGATGCTCGTGACCGAGCCCGTGATGTCGCTGCGGCGCTGCGTGCCGTAGCCGACGACGACGACCTCGGAGAGCGCGAGCGCGTTGCGGCTCAGCCGGATCTCGACGTCGGTGCGCCCGTTGAGCGCCACCGTGTCCTGCGCGAAGCCGATGCGCGAGACGACGAGCGTGAAGGTGGCGCTGGGGAGCCGGAGGCTGAACTCGCCGCGCTCGTTGGTCTGCGTGCCGATCACGGGGCTGGTGCCGCGCGCGACGACGTTCGCCCCGACGACGGGGTCGCCCGACTCGGCCACGAGCACGCGGCCGCGGACGGTGACCTGTTGCGCGGCCTGGGCCGCCGGCTGCTGCGCGCCGAGCGGCGCGGGCGCGAGCCCCCCGGCGCCCGGCGCGAGCGCGAGCAGGGGCGAGACGAGCAGACTGGCCGACCGCCAGCAGGATGCACTCATGGGTGATCCCGGTCCTGTGAGGTGGGAAGGTGGGGGAGGTACTGCGGACTGCGGAGCGTCGTGCGCGGGACGCTGCGGACGGCGGGCTGCGGATTGCTTTCAGCTGCGTCGAAGCGTGGCAGCATGGCTGCGCCGTTCGGTCCGCAGCCCGCGGCCCGCAGCGCCGCTCAGGGCGGATCCGCCTCGGTCACGCCCGCCTTGTGGCCGAGCAGGTTGCCGGGCTCGCGTCCGGTGAGGCGCATCGTGGCGTCCTTCGCCTGCGGCCAGAAGCGCAGCACGAAGTCGGTGGCCGCGGCCTGCACCGCCGCCTTGTCGGCGCCGGTGAGCAGCAGCCAGCGCCGGCCGTCGCCCGCGTCGTGCAGCGCCACGGTGCCGACGCTCGGCGCGGGGCTCAGCGCGGCCTGCCGCACGAGGGCGTGCGTCTCGGAGGTGCCGACCAGCACCAGCGTCGCGGCGCGCGCGAGCGAGTCGGGGACGTCGGCGAGCGCGGAGACGCGCACCGGACGCCCGGTCGCCGACTGCAGCGTGCTGGCGACGAGGAACGCCATCTCGACCTCGAGCACCGACGCCTTCTCGCCCCAGGCGACGGCCACGGGGCGCGTCCAGTCGATGCTGCGCACGAGATCGGCGCCGCCGGCGTACGTCACGCGCGCGCCGAGCACCGGCGCGACGAAGGTCGGCGCGCCCGGGTTGGCGGCGACGCCCCAGCCCCAGGCCGTCTTCGCGCCGCTCGCGGTCGCGCCGCGCGGCGCGTCGGCGGGCTGGTACGCGACGCGGACGAAATGGTGATACGTGCCGGGCCGCGCGCCCGCGGCCAGGCGCAGCGCGATCCGCCCCGTGTGCGTCGCGCCCGGCGCGAGCGTCACGCGATCCTGTCCTTGCAGGGACACGACGACGCCGTCGAACGACTGCGGCGCGAGCGTCAGCGCGACCGCGCGGCCGGTGCGGTTCTCCACCGTGAACGTCGCGGTGGCCGCGCGGCTTGTGGCGAGCGTCGCCTCCTGCACCGTGATCGGCAGTTCGCGCACCGGGGCGTCGCTCGCGCCGTACGTGCGGATCAGCCGCACCCACTCCTGCGCCTCGGGCTTCGGCCGGCGATCGAGCGCGACGGCCTCGTAGTGCCGCCCGCCGTTGAGCGAGATGCTCGGGCTCACGCCCAGCATCTCGTGGAACTGGAACTGGTAGACCTGCGGCAGCGCGCGCGGCTTCAGGATCGACTCGAAGATCTCGGCGACCTCGCGGTGCCGCTGCTCGGGCGAGAGGCGCGTGATGTCCTTCCAGTTGAACTCCCCGAGCGTCGCCGGCAGCCCCAGGTCGCTCGCGTAGCCGCCCGTTCCCAGCGCGTGCGACAGGAACGACTCCTTCCAGTTCGCGCCGTGCTTGTACGCGTGCAGCCCCACGCGGTCGAACGGCGTGCCGAGCTGCCGCAGCCGCTCGAACTGGCCGTGGTTGCCGGCCGTCGTGAGGAAGGCGTCCAGCCCCGGCGCGCCGCGCTTGGTGGCCGCGTGCAGCGACGCCCACCGCTCGGCCGACCCGGGCTTCACGCCGCCGATGAGGATCTCGTTCTCGATCTCGATCCCCTCGAGCACGTCGCGGTAGCGCGACGCGAGCGTCGTCACCCACTCCGCCGGCCCCTCGGTGTCGACGAGGATGCGCAGGCCGAGCGTGCGCGCCTCCTGCGCGTACCAGTCGAGGAAGGCGAGCGCCTCGGCGCGCGGGAGCTGCTGCAGCAGCTCCAGGTGGTGCAGCCGCACGACGTCGAAGCCCATCGCGCGGATGATGCGCAGGTCGGTGCGCATGCGCGGCACGTACGCGCGCCACTGCGCCCACTGCTTCGGCGACACCGCCCACCAGGTCTCGCGATCGGTGCCCGGCGTGCGGTAGTAGTCGAGGTTCTCGACGAACGTCGAGTACGGGAAGTACGCCGTCCCGAACGTCACGGCGCGCACGCCGACGTCCACCGTCGCCGAGTCGCGCGGCGCGCCGCGCGACGCGCCGCCGGCGGCGAGGCGGTGCCCCGCGAAGCCGCGCAGCTGCGCCTCCTCCCAGCCGGCCGCGGGCTGCGTCGCGATCGCGAGCCGCGACGAGAGCACCAGCGCGTCGCCCGCGCGCATCGGCGCGTACTGCGTCACCGGCATGTAGCGCGACTTCGCCTGGTCGGGGTTCGGGCCCGCGATCTCCGACACGAGGTACGTCGCGTCGCCCACGCGGCGCGTGCGCTCCCAGACGTAGAAGTGGCTCCCCTCGACCCACTCGCCCTTCGCGTTCTGGATCGTCGGCGTCGGCGTGAAGCCGTTGACCGCGAGGAAGCCGAGCGGCCCCGCCGACCAGCGCGCCCAGTCGACGCCCTTCACGTACCAGAAGTCCCGGTCCCACGTGTCCGGCGAGCTCGCGCCGTCGAGCACGCGGCCGTTGAGGCGCACGCGCGCGTCGGCGCCGACGCCGGGCGTCGTCACGCGGCGCACGAGGGCGACGTACGCGGGACCCGCGGCGCCGGTCTCGCGCTCGACGCGCGCGGTCGCGTCCAGCCACCCGCCGCCGTAGGGCGCGAGCGTCACCGCCACGCGGAAGCCGTCCTGCCGCGCCTCCGCGCGCCAGCTGCCGTCCGGCTGCTCGGCCCACGTCAGCGGCGTCGGGCGGAAGGCGGCGACCGCGCTGTCGACGGTGGCGGTGGTGCCGGGCAGCACCACGAGCCCGAGGTCGAGCGCCGCGGCCGGGCGGCCGTCCCACGCCAGCGCGACGGCGCCGCCGGCGGCGGGGGTCGCGGCCAGCGGTCCGGCGCGGAACGGGTGCGCGGCGATCGACGCGGGCGACGCGGTGCGCGTGAGCCGCGCCTCCGCGCCCGGCGCGAGCGACACGAGCGCGCGCAGCGCCCCGCCGCGCACCTCGGCCGACGCGCCGGGGCCGGCGTAGTGGCCGTCGGGGAGCGCGACGCGGGCGTTCACCGGGCCGGCGTACGGCAGCTCGTGGTTGTTGCGGACCCGCAGCGTCTGGGCGTGCGACGCGGCGGGGAGGAGCGTCGTCGCCGTCACCGCCAGCACGGCGGCGGCGAGGGACGACTCGCGGGTCGGCGCGGAGCGCGTCACGGAGCGCGGGGCACAGCGCGTCACGGAGCGCATCACGCGACCGGATGGGTGATCGGGTCCCAGCGGAGGAGCACCTCGCGCACGCCGTCGAGGTGGCGCTGCATGCGGGCGGCGGCCAGCGCGGCGTCGCGCCGCTCCAGCGCCTCGAGGATGCCGAGGTGCTCGGCGTGGTCCTGCCCGTGCGAGCCGTGGATGTCGAGGATCACGCGCTGCTCCTCCTTGAACAGGCTCCCCACGACCTCGAGGAGCTGGGCCAGGACGCCGTTGCCCGACGCCTGGGCGATGGCGCGGTGGAAGGCGAGGTTGGTCTGGTTGAGCAGCACGGCGTCGTCGAGCGTGGCGCCGGCGCGGTCGAGCAGGGTGCGCAGCTGCGCGAGGTCCTCCGCGGTGGCGTGCTGCGCGGCCAGCGTCACCGACTGCAGCTCGATCGGGGTGCGCGCCTCGATCAGGTCGACGAGCAGCTTCTTGGAGATCGCGCCGTCGAAGACCGGGTTCGAGAGCAGCAGCGCGTCGCCGCCGCGGCCGACGTAGACGCCCGAGCCGTGGCGGATGTCGACGGCGCCGAGGGTCTCGAGCTTCCGGAGCGCCTCGCGCACGGTGGCGCCGGCGACGGCGAAGTGGCGGGCCATCTCGGCGATCGACGGCAGCCGGTCGCCGGGCTGGTACTCGCGGCTCTGGATCAGCTGCCGGATGCGCGCGGCCAGATCGTCGGCCAGGCTCTGGCGGAGGACCGGCTGGATGGCGACTTCCATGGCGGGCGCGAGGGGAGCGATCGAGTGAGCGAGTCATCAGATGACTCGGCGAGCGCCAACGGTGCGGCCGGGACCGCAGGCCGTCAAGGGTCTCGTTCGGCGTCCGTACCAAATCGGCGGTCCCGGACGCGGCGCGCCCCGCCGCCGTCGAGACGGGGCGGGGCGCGGACTCCGGCAGCCGACGAGCCAACCTCCGGCCGCCTCAGGGGCGGCGCGTCCCCTCGGTCTGCAGGCGGAGGATCGAGTCCGGTCCGGACGTCCGGTAGCGGGCGAGCACCGGGCCCACCAGCTGGTCGCCGTCCAGGCGGAGCACGCTGTGCGTCGTCACCCAGGTGCCCTGCCGGCGGGCGCTGCGATACTGGCCGGATTCGACCACGATGCTGTCGGCGTCCACCGCGACGATGCGCAGCGGCACCGGCGGCCCGTCCGGGAAGGCGATCGACCAGCCGCCCGTGTCGGCGGTCGCCGTCAGGACGTAGTGCGTCGGGGTCGGGTCGCCGGTCTCGGGCACGGCGCGCATCTGCCAGCGCCCCGCCACCACCTCGAGCGAGATCGGCGCCGGGGCGAGCGCGGGCGTGGCGAGCGACCGCGAGGCGGTGCCGGAGGCGAGGGCCATCGAGTCGCGCACGTCGCGCGGATCGGCCGCCTGGCGGTCGCCGGCGGCGCAGCCCAGCAGCGTGGGCAGCAGGAGCGGCAGCGCGGGGCGACGGGCCACGATCCCTCCGGCGTGCGGGTCGGCGAGCGGGTCCGGCGCCGGCGCACCGGCGGCCCGGCGCTCGCGGGGCAGGGTCGTGCGGCACGCCCTCGCCCGGCCTCGGGCCGCGAGCGCTGGCGTCTCCCCTCAGTATGCACCGGCCCGGCCGCCGAGCAACCTGAGCCGCGCGCCCGGCGGCGCGCGGCGGGCGGCCGCCTAGGCGGCGGGCGCGGCGCCCAGCACGCGCGCGTACACGTCGGCGTCGACGTTGCCGCCGCACAGCACCACCGCCACGCGGCGGCCGAGCACGCGCGCGGGGGCCTGCGCGCGCTCCTGCAGCAGCCCCGCCAGCGACGCCGCGCCCGCCCCCTCCGCGACGTTGTGCGTGTCGGTGAAGAGGGCGCGCATCGCCTCCGCCACCTCGGCGTCGGTGACCTCGAGGACGCGCGCCAGCCCGCGCCCGCCTCCCGATCCACTCAGTAACGCGACGGCGTCCGGCACCGGCGTGCGGCAGGCCATCCCGTCGGCCAGGTGCGTGCTCACGGCGTGCGACTCGGGCACCCCGCTCGCCAGCGAGCGCGCGTACGCCGGCGCGTGCGCGCTCACGACGCCCACGACCTCGGTGGCGAGGCCGAGCGCGTCGCGGGCGGCCAGGACGCCGCAGGCGCCCGAGCCCAGGCCGATCGGGACGTACACGGTGTCGAGCCCCGGGACGGCGCGGAACAGCTCCAGCGCGTACGTCCCCACGCCCGCGACGAGCAGGTGGTGGAAGCTCGGCAGCCGGTACCAGCCGCGCTCGCGCGCGATCGCGTCCGCCACCTCGACCGACGCCTGGAAGTCCTCGCCCGCCTCCACCAGCTCGACGCCCTGCGCGCGCATGGCCGCATTCTTCTCGCGGCTGTTGCCGACCGGGACGACGACGACGGCGGGGATCCCGTGGCGCGCCGCCGCGAGGCCGACGCTCTGCCCGTGGTTGCCGCGCGTCGCGGTGACGACGCCGGGCACGCGCGGCGTCTGCCGGGCCAGCCAGTCGAAGAAGGTGATCCCGCCGCGGACCTTGAACGCCCCGGCCGGCGTGTGGTTCTCGTGCTTGACCCAGGTCTCGGTGCCGACGCGCGCCTCGAGCAGCGGCCACCGGTACTGCGGCGTGGCGGGCATCGCGGCGTGGACGAGCGCCGAGGCGGCCTCCAGCTCGGCGAGGCTCGGGAGCGCGAGGGCGGCGGGCGTGGCGGCGGCGGGCGGGTTGGTCATGGCGCGGAAAGATGGCGTGTCGCGGGGGCGGCCGCCCGCGCGGCGGCGGCCGGTCGTCTGTACGCCCATGCAGCGACTGTCCTCGACGACAGACGCACTCGGCGGTTCCGCATTGCGGCTCTGCCGTGGAAGTGCCGATACCACAACGGGATGGCGATCCGAGGTCGCGCGCCGCATCCGGCCGTGATCGTGCCATTCCCGTCGTGGCGCCGCGAAGATAATCCGAAGCAGGCGTCGGGGCTCATGCTGCAGGAGGACGCTCGTGCCGGTGCGATTCGTGGACGCTCGTGGGATGGAGTGGGAGGTCTGGGAGCTCACCTCGCGGTTCGACCTGGCGGATGCCCCGCCGGTGCGCGTGTGCGCCGGCCTGGGGGGCGAGGGGTCGTGGCTGTGCTTCGAGTCGGCCACGCAGCGCCGCCGCCTGGCCCGCTATCCGGCGCGGTGGCACGCCATGCTGCCGCACGAGCTCGAGGCGCTCTGCGAGAGCGCGCGGCCGGAGCGCCCGTCGTTCGCGCCGGGCAACGGGCTGGGTCGTGCCTGGTAGGGCGCCCACCACGGCCGTGCCCGACGTCGCCGCCTGGCCGGAGGCGCGCCCGCGCGGCGAGGGGAGCACGCTCGCGCCCGGCGGCGCGATCGCGACGGTCCCGCTCGTCCGGCAGGTCCCCGGCGCGGCCACGGGCGAGCTGCTCGTGGCGGGGACGATCGCCCTCTGGGGCGCGCTCCGCGTGCGCCGGCGCGCGCTGCCGGGGAGCTGACCGCCGGCCGTCGGGCGGCGCGCGCCGCGGCTCAGCGGCGCGTCACGACGACGAAGCGGGTCCAGTTGTCCGCCACGTCCTGCACGTCCGACGCGACGACGTCGAGCGCCCACCGCTCGGCGGCCAGTCGCGACGCCAGCGCGCCGACGTGCGCGTCCCCGCCCCGCGCGACGTCGCGCGCCGCGCCGGCGGTGTCCCACCACGGCTCCGCGACGAGCGCGGCGTGCGCGCGCAGGAACGCGCCGCACTGCGCCAGCGCGACGGGATGGCTGCGCACCACGCGCAGCGCGTCGAGCGCGACGCCGGGGAGCGCCAGCAGGCAGAGCGAGATCGGCACGGTGACCTCGCCGACCACCTGCAGCACCGTCGCCCGCGCGCCGAGCGCGCGGCGCGCCGCCGCGACCACGCCGGCGATGCGGTTCTCGACCGGCAGCACGCCCGCGTCGGCCTGCGCGTGCACGACGGCGTCCAGCACGGCGTCGAAGGTCGGCCGCGGCTCGGGGCGCGCGTCGTACCGCCAGCGCAGGACGGCCTGCTCGCCGAACGCGCCGGGCGCACCCTGGAACGCGACCGTGGGAGACGTGGGGGCGTCGTGCATGGCGGGATCATACAACGAGGGGCTGCGGACTGCGGGCTGCGGATCCTGGGCCCGCCGCCTTCGTTTTGCCGAGCCGCCTCCTTCGCCCGGCCGCCGAAGAGCAAACGGCAGCAGGGATGAAAATCTGAGAGGGTGTGGAGCAATCGGTGTTCGGCGGGGGCACTGGTCCGCGGCTCGCGGCGTCGGCGGGCATGTCGACCACACGCCGCCGCTATCCGTCGGACCTGACGGACGCGCAGTGGGCCGTGGTCCAGGCCGCGATGCCGCCGGCGAAAGGTGGCCACACCGGCCGGCCGCGCACTTACCCGCTGCGCGAGATCTGGAACGCCATCTTCTACCTCGCGCGCGAGGGCTGCAGCTGGCGCGCGCTGCCGCACGACTTCCCGCCGTGGGCGGATGTGTGGGAGCACTTCCGCCGCTGGCGCGACGCCGGCACGCTCGAGCGCGTGCACGCCGCGTTGCGCACGCAGGTGCGGGTGCGCGACGGCCGGGCGGCGACCCCGTCGGCGGTAAGCCTCGACAGTCAGTCGGTGCGCACCACGGAAAAAGGGGGCCCAAGGGCTTCGACGCGGCCAAGCGGGTCAAAGGCCGCAAGCGCCACCTGGTCGTCGACACCCTCGGCCTGATCTGGGCGCTCACCGTGCACGCGGCCGACGTGCAGGATCGCGTCGGCGCGCGACGCGTGCTGTGGGCGCTGCGGCCGAAGCGCTGTCGCCCGCGCCTACAGGTGCTCTGGGCCGATGGCGCCTATCTCGGCCCGCTCGGCACCTGGGTGCGCCGCATGCTTGGCGCGGACCTCGTCATTGTGCGCAAGCTCGCCGAGCAACGCGAGCAGCCGGGGTTCGTGCCCCTGCCCAAGCGCTGGGTCGCCGAGCGCACGTTCGCGTGGCTCGGGCGCTACCGGCGCTTGAGCAAGGACTACGAAGAGCGGCCCAAGAGCAGCGAGACGTGGATCTACGCCGCGATGACGCACCTCATGGTCCGGCGCCTCGCATGAACCGGATTTCTCTACACCCTCTGAGAAAATCTGATGAAGATCTGATGGCTCCCCGTGGTGCGATGTTCGTCGCCGCCACGCGGAGCCATCCGATCTTCATCAGACGTTATCGGACTTTCATCCCTGCTGCTCTTGGCCGTTCGGGTCCGGCGCGTGGATGCGGATCAGAGCTCAGGATCCGCAGCCCGCCGTCCGCAGCCCCCGCGCCGTCGCCAGCGCCGCGCGGAGCACGGCGCGTCCGGAGCTAGGCGTCGCCGCGGCCGCGGCCGGACATGTGGTCGAGCGGGATGCGCAGCAGCCGCGCGCTCATGAGGCGGCGCACGTCGGTGGCGCGCGCGCGCGGCGCGCGCTGCGCCACGAACGCCGCCACCGCGGCCGCGCGATCGGACATCCCCTCGACCGGCGTCGCGTGCCCCTCGACGACCACGGAGCGCCAGCGGTCGTAGGTCGCGACCTCGCACACGGTGAGGCAGACCCGCGGCTCGCGCTCCAGGTTCGCGCGCTTGCGCCCCGGTCCCGACGCGATGTAGAGGCAGTCGCTGCCGAGCGCGTAGCCGACCGGCACGCCGTACGGCCGGCCGTCGCCGACGGTGGCGAGCACGCCCCATCCGATGCGCGCGAGCACCTCGCGGCAGTCGCGGTAGGAGAGCACGAGCGGCGCGAGGCGCGACGGCGCCGGCTCGGCGGCGGGAGGATCGAGGGTCTGCGGCATGGGCGTCAGGGATCGGAGGGAGGAACGACGGGCAGCCAGCCGGGCACGCGGCGCGCGAAGTAGGCGTCGCGCGGCTCCTCCTCGCCGCGCGCGACCGCGCGCCGCCACGCGGGCGGCTCGTACGCGCACAGCGGGTCGGACTCCCGCCAGTCGCCGGTCATCGCATGGGCGCGGGCGCGCGAGCCGCCGCACACGTGGCGGAAGTCGCACAGCCCGCACTTGCCGCGCAGCGCGTCGGGATCGCGCAGCGCGCGGAAGGTGGGATGGTCGCGGTAGACGTCGCGCAGCGACGCGGTGCGCACGTTGCCGCAGTCGAGGGGGAGGAAGCCCGACGGATGCACGTCCCCGCGGTGGCCCACGAAGACGAAGCCGTTGCCGTCGTTCACGCCACCCGCGCGTCCGACGACGCCCACGGGCGCCGCATGCGTCGCATGCGCCGCATGCAGCACACCCGCCGCCGTCGACGCGTCGACGCCCGCGCGGCGCGCGGCGGTGCGCCGCTGCAGCAGCACGCGCCGGAAGTGCGGCGCGGCGGTGGTCTTCACGTCGTGCGGCGCCCGCTCGGCGTGCGCCGCCAGCCACGCGAAGGCGCGCTCCACCGCCTCGGCGTCGGGCGCGTCGTCGAGCTGCGCGCGCCCGGTGGGCACCACGAGGAACACCGACCAGAGCACCGCCCCCACGTCGGCCACGAGGTCGGCCATCGCCGCGAGGTCGCCGATCGTGCGCCGCGTGATCGTCGTGTTGACCTGCGTCGGCAGCCCCAGCGCGCGCGCCGTGCGCAGCATCGCCACCGTCCAGTCGAACGAGCCGTCGACGCGGCGGAAGGCGTCGTGCACCGCGCGCGACGCGCCGTCGAGGCTCACCGCGAGGCGCGCGAGCCCGGCGGCGCGCAGGCGCGCGAGCACCGCGGGCGTCATGAGCGGCGTGCCGGAGGGCGTCATCGTCATGCGCAGCCCGATGCGCGTGCCGTACGCCACGATCTCGTGGATGTCGGGCCGCTTGAGCGGGTCGCCGCCGGTGAGCACGACGAGCGGCGCCGGCCCGCCGTCCTCGCCGAAGGCGCGCACCTCGTCCAGCAGGCGCATCGCCTCGTCGGTCGAGAGCTCGCGCGGATCGCGCCGCGGCACCGCCGACGCGCGGCAGTGGACGCACGCCAGGTCGCACGCGCGCGTCGTCTCCCAGATGACGAGGAACGGCTGCCGCGCGAAGTCGATGGCCGCACGCGGTGGCGCGACCTCGGTCACGCCGCGGCGCGCCGGAGTCCCTAGCTTGTCCGGCATGTCGAAGTCACTCCCCGTCACGATCGCCCTCCCGACCACCGACGACGCCGCGCCGCGGGCGGACGCACGCCCCGACGTGGACGACGCCGCGCTCGTCCCGCTGCTCACGGCGTTCTACGCGGCGGTCGCGCGCGACCCGATGCTGCAGCCGTACTTCGCGCCGCTCGACATGGCGGCGCACATTCCGCGCATCGCCGACTTCTGGTCGACGCTGCTCTTCCACTCGGGGCGCTACCAGGGCAACGCCTTCCGCCCGCACGCCGAGATGCCGGGGCTGACGGCGGCGCACTTCGGCCGCTGGCTCGCGACGCTCGAGCAGGTGGTCGACGCGCACCACGCCGGCCCCGCCGCCGAGCAGATGAAGGCCCTCGGGCATCGCGTCGCGTACAGCATGCAGCTGCGGCTCGGCCTCGCGCCGTTCGCGCCCTTCCGGCCGCTCCCCGACTGAGCGCATCGCCGCGCGTCTCACCGAACGCCTCGCGCTACGCCGGCGCCAGCGCGCCGGCGAGCAGCCAGTCGACCACGTCGCGCGCCGCGTAGCGCGTGCGGCCGGCGAGGAAGCCGTGCAGCCCGCGCAGGTCGTCGCCCGCCGTCAGCAGCGGGCGCTCCACGCCGTCCGCGCGCGGCTGCGCGTGCCCGACGTCGGCGACGAGGCCGTTGCACAGGCAGCGGCGGCCCACCGTGTCGGCGACGTCGCCGCCCTTCGCCACGTAGTCGGCCACCGGCTCCGCGGGGCAGCGATAGCCCAGGCGCCCGTCGGGACGCCGATACGCGACGCGCAGGTAGCCGAGATCGCAGTGGCGCGCGCGCGAGTCGTCCTGCGTCGCGATCCCGTCCACCTCGACGAGCTTGAACGGATAGCCGGTGGGCGACGCGCGTGGATCGGTGCGCACCTCCACGCGCCCCTCGGCGACGGCGGCGAGCACGCGCGCTCGGAGCGCGTCGTCGATCCCCGACTCGTCGCAGTAGGCGAAGAGCGTCCCCACCTGCACGCCGCTCGCGCCCGCGTCGAGCGCGGCGCGCACCGCCTCGGGCGAGCCGGTGCCCCCCGCGAGCCAGAACGGCAGGCCGAGCGCGCGCAGCCGGTCGAGGTCCACCGCGTCGCGCTCGCCGTAGATCGGCTGCCCGCGGTCGTCCAGCCGCATCCCGCCGCGCGGCGGCGCGTTGTGCCCGCCGGCGGTCGGCCCCTCGACGACGAAGCCGTCGACGCGGCCGTTCGCCTTGCGCGCCAGCGTGGTGGCGAGCGACGTGGCCGAGACGATGGGAAGGAAGCGCGGGCGCATGAGCGTCGCGTCGGGCGCGGCGGGCCAGTGCGCCGCGGGATCGAACGCGATCCACTCGGCGGGATCGTCGTCGGGCGCGCCATCCACGTCCAGGCGCAGCGTCGCGGGGCGATGCTCGGCGAGCGCGTCGAGCGCGCCGGGGATCTCGCGCGGGATGCCCGCGCCCATCAGCACGTAGTCCACGCCCGCGAGCATCGCGCCGTAGAGCGACGCCAGGTTCGGGAGCTGCACCTTCGTCAGCAGGTTCACGCCGACCGGGCCGTCGTGTCCCTCGCGCGCCAGCCACACCTCGACGAAGTTGGCGAGCACGGTGAGCTGCTGGCGCGCGACGCCCATCGTGCGGCGGTACATCGGCAGGAGCCGGTACGGCGCGTCGGCGTCGCGCGCGCCGTCGCGGAACCAGTCCGCGAGCACGGCGTCGGCGACGCCGGGGATCGGGAAGCGCGCGAGCGCGCGGCGCACGTGGCCGCCCGGATCGCCGTCCTGCAGGCGGCGCACGAGCAGCGTGTCGAGCGCGGTGCCGGAGACGACGCCGAGCTGCCCGAGGCGGGCCACGGCGTTGGCGAGCCGCCAGTTGGAGACGCCGACGCCCATGCCGCCCTGGATCAGCAGCGGGAGCGCGGGAGCGGCACGGCCGGAGAGCGCGGACGGGGAGGTCGACATGTGGGTGGACCATACGACGGCCGTCGTGGCGGCGAAGTCGGCGATCCTCCCACCATGCGCGTCGGCGATTCCCCCGCAGCGCCACTTGCGCGGGCACGCGCGCGGGCGCATTGCCTACATCCCCGCCCTCCACTCACCACCGCCCACCGATGCGTCGACTCGTCGTCTCCAGCTTCGCGCTGCTCGCCCTCGCCACCGCCGCCGGCGCGCAGCCGCCGCAGGCACCGCCCGCCGGCGGCGCGCCCGCGCAGGAGCAGCGCCCGAAGAACCTGAAGGTGCTCCCCGCCGACATGCCGATGCGCGCGGTGCGCGACACGATGACGGCGTTCACGCGCGCCCTCGGCGTGCGCTGCACGTACTGCCACGTGGGCGTCGAGGGCCAGCCGGGCACCAACGACTTCGCCTCCGACGACAAGGTGCAGAAGGAGAAGACGCGCGAGATGATGCGCATGGTCGCGGCGATCAACGGCCAGCACCTGCCGCGCGTGCCGGAGCGCCGGACGCCGGCGATCCCGGTGACGTGCATGACCTGCCACCGCGGGCTCGCCGAGCCGCGCCCGCTGCAGCAGGTGCTCCTCTCGGCGTACGAGAGCGGCGGCATCGACTCGGCGGAGGCGCGCTACCGCGCGCTGCGCACGCAGTACTTCGGGCGCGCGGCGTACGACTTCGGCGAGGCGACGCTGGCCGACGTGGCCGCGGCGCTGCGCGCGCGCAACCGGCTCCCCGACGCGGTGCGGCTGCACCTGCTCAACACGCAGATGACGCCGACCTCCGCGTTCGCGTTCCGCGCGGCCGCCACCGCGCAGCTCGCGGCCGGCGACACCGCCGCCGCGCGGGCGAACCTGGAGAAGGCGCTGTCGCTCAACCCCGACGACCAGCAGGCGCGCCGCGCGCTCGACGCGCTCAAGCCGCGCTCCTGAGCCCTCGCGCGGGGCGCGCGCCACGGTTGACGGATCGCGCCCGCACACGTACCCTCGCATCCATGACGCCGCGCCCCGCGTTCCGCCTCGCCCGATTTAGCGCCCCGCGCCCCTCCAGGGTCCGCGGCCGGTCGAGCGTGCGCGCGTAGACGCGCCGCGTCACCACTCCTGCGCCGGGGCCCGTGGAGCTGCATCCACGGGCCCCGGCGCGTTTCGCGCCTCGCGCCCGCCTCGCCGGGCGCCGCGCGCGTCCCGACGCGGGCACCCATCTCTCAGCCGGGAGCTCGCCATGCTCGTCGTCACCACACCGGACGTCACCCCCGCGCAGCTCGACGCCATCCGCGAGCACGTGGAGGCCGCGGGGCTGCGCACGCACGTCATCCGCGGCGAGCACCGCGTGGTCGTCGGCTGCATCGGCGACGACGCGGCGCTGCTCGAGGACGGCCTGGCCGCGATGCCGGGCGTCGCGTCGGTCACGCCGGTGCTCAAGCCGTACAAGCTCGCCGCGCGCGAGTTCTCCGCCGGCGCGACGGAGGTGCGGCTCGGCGGCGCGGCGCGGCCGGTGCTCGTCGGCGGCCGCGAGGTCGTCGTGATCGCGGGCCCGTGCTCGGTGGAGGGGCACGCGATGCTGATGGACACGGCGCACGCGGTGCGCGACGCGGGCGCGCGGGCGCTGCGCGGCGGCGCGTTCAAGCCGCGCACCTCGCCGTACGCGTTTCAGGGCATGGGGCGCGAGGCGCTGGCGCTGCTGGCGGAGGCGCGCGCGCGCACCGGGCTGCCCGTCGTGACCGAGGTGATGGACCCGCGGCTGGTCGAGCTGGTGGCCGCGCACGCCGACGTGCTGCAGATCGGCGCGCGCAACATGCAGAACTTCGCGCTGCTCTCCGAGGTCGGGCGCGTGCAGCGCCCGGTGCTGCTCAAGCGCGGGCCGAGCGCGACGGTCGCCGAGCTGCTGATGGCCGCCGAGTACGTGATGGCGCAGGGCAACCGCGACGTGATCCTGTGCGAGCGCGGCATCAAGGGGTGGGATCCGGCGACGCGCAACACGTTCGACGTCGCGGCGGTGCCGGTGCTCAAGGCGGAGACGCACCTGCCGGTGCTCGTCGACCCGAGCCACGCGGCGGGACGCGCGGACCTGGTGCCCGCGCTGTCGTGCGCGGCGCTCGCCGCGGGCGCCGACGGGCTCCTGATCGAGGTGCACCCGTCGCCGGCGACCGCGCGGTCGGACGGCCCGCAGTCGCTGGATCTTCCGGAGTTCGCGGCGCTGATGGAGCGCCTGCGGCCGTTCGCGGCGGCGGCCGGTCGCACGCTGCCGGCCGCATCGCCCGCGGAGGTGGCGGCGTGAGCGCGGCGCGGGCGACGGATGCGACGCCGTCCACCGATGCGGCGGAGGCACTCGCGCGGTTGCGGACCGAGGTGGAGCGGGTCGACGCGCGACTGATCGCGCTGATCGCCGAGCGGACGCGCCTCGCCGTCGAGATCGGGGCCGCCAAGCGCACGCTCGGCCACCCGACGCTGGATCCCGTGCGCGAGGCGGCCGTGGTGCGCCGCGCGGTCGAGCTGGCGCGCGCGGCCGGCCTCGCGGACGAGGAGGGGGTGCGGGCCATCGTGTGGCAGCTGATGGCGCTGGCGCGGCGGGCGCAGGCTTAGCGAACGGGGCTGCGAAGGACGGAGCTCCGACGACGCTGCTGGGCTGCGGGGCTGCGGGGCTGCGGAACGGCCGCGCGGCGGGTGCCGGTGCGCCGGACCCGAACGGCCAAGAGCAGCAGGGGTGAAAATCTGACAACGTCGGATGAAGATCGGATTCGTCCCTCGCGGCGCACGGCAGGTCGCGCCACGCGGAGCGAATCCGATCTTGTCCGGCTTCTCAATCAGATTCCAATCCCTGCTGCCCTTCGGTCGTTCGGGTCTGGCGGGACAACGCCTCTCCGGCGGCCGTTCCGCAGCCCCGCAGCCGCAGGAAATCCGCAGCCCGCCGTCCGCAGCGCCTGCCCCCGGGGAGCTACGAGCCCCCGGGAGCCCGACTAGTTTGCGGATCCCGCTCCCCGCCCCGCCTCCGTTCCCGCCGGTCGTTGTCGCCGCTCCGCTGGCTCGTCACCGCCCTCTCGTTCGCCGCCGCGATCGGCGCCTCCGCCTACGTCGTCTGGAGCAGCTGGCCGGGCGCCGGCGCGAGCGTGGCGCTGCCGTGGCTCGCGCACCTGCTGGGCGGCGGCGCCTTCGTGCTCGAGCTGCTCTCGCGCGCCTGGAAGATCCAGCTCTCCGCGCGCGCCCTGCACCTCCCGCTCGGCTTCGGCACGGCGCTGCGCGTCTGCCTGGGCGGCGACTTCGGCGCCGCGATCACCCCCGCGCGCTCGGGCGCGGAGCCGGCGCGCTACCTCGTGCTGACCGAGGCCCGCGTGCCCGCCGCCGGACGGCTCCTGATCCTGTTCACGGAGCTGTTCCTCGAGATCCTGTCGCTGGCGATCGTGGCGCTCGGCCTGGCGCTGCTCTTCCGCGGCGGCGGGCGCGCGCTGACGGGGATCCAGGGGCTGGTGGGCGGCTACGCGGCGTTCGTGATCGGCATCGGGCTGGCGGGGATGGCGCTCGCGCGCCGCAACGCCAACGGCCCGCCGCCGCGCTGGGCGAGCGCGCTCGGGCTGCACGCGGGCCGCTGGCGCACCATCCAGCGCTCGCTGCGCCAGCTGCGCACGAGCGTCGCCGGCGTGCGCGACGCGCGCCTGGGGATGATGACGATGGCGCTGCTCGCGTCGGTCGCGCACATCGTCGCGCGCGTGCTGGTGCTGCCGGGCCTCGTGTACGGCGCCGTGCTCGCGGGACAGGCGGTCGTGCCGATGACGCGCGCCGCCGCCGCGCCGCTCGTGCTCTGGCCGCTCGCGCTGCAGTACGGCGGCGTGGTCGCGCCGGCACCGGGCGGCGGCGGCTTCATCGAGGCCGCCTTCGGCGCGACGCTCAAGAGCGCGATCCCGGCGACGCTGTTCGGCGCCTCGCTGATCTGGTGGCGCGTCTACACGTTCTACGCCTACGTCCTGCTCGGCGGCCTGGCCGCCGGCCGCACGGTGCTGCACGCCCTGCGACGCCGCCGCGGCCCCTCGCACCCCGACGCGATCGACCCCGAGCCGATCACGCATCCCGTGTGAGGAAGCGAAGCGGCTGAGAAAGCGAGACGGCTGACGAAGCGAGGAGCCCGGGGAAGCGACCGTGCCATGCAGTGAGAGCATCGCCCCACCCGCCCTCGCCGTATCCGACTCCGCCGTATCCGACTCCGCCGTACCCGCTCCGCCCCACCCGCTCCCGCCGTACCCGTCCCCGCCCGTCCCGCCCCGCCCCACCCGATCCCGCCTCACCCGCCCCATGCCCCGCCCCTTCTCGCAGCCCTGGGCCGACGCCTTCCGCGACGCCATCAACGCCGACGCCGACTACCGCGCCGCCGCCAGCGGCTGGACCTGGCCCGTCGCGCTGCTGCTCGATCCCGCCGATCCCGCGCTCGGCTACCCCGAGCCGGTGGCGGTGCAGGTCGCGCTCGACCGCGGCACGGCGAGCGACGCCCGCGTCCTCCCCGGCGCCTCGGCCGACGCCGACATCGTCCTCGGCGCCGACTACGCGACCTGGAAGCAGGTCGTGCGCGGCGCGCTGGACCCGGTCTCCGCGGTCGTGTCGGGGCGCATCCGCCTCGTGCGCGGCTCGCTCATGACGCTGATGATGCACGTCAACGCCGCCAAGGCGCTGGTCGCGTGCGCGGCGCGCGTGCCGACGGAGTTCCCGGACGAGGCGTGACGAGGGCGCTGCGGACCGCGGATCCCGGCTTCTCTCCCCGCGCGCTCGCGCCCGACCGAACGGCGAACAGCCAACGGCAGCAGGGATGAACTTCGGAGAACGTCCGATGAAGGTCCGATGGCTCCGCACGGTGCGATGTTCGTCGCCGCCACGCGGAGCCATCTGATCTTCATCAGACGTTGTCAGATTCGCATCCCTGCCGTCGTTCGCACTTCGGCCGCACCACGACGGAAGCCGCGCGGCGGGGTGAGGGCTGCGGACAGATCGTGCCGCGGCCCGCAGCCCCGCAGCGTTTCCGTCGACTACTGCTCGTCCGCCGACGGCCCGTACGTCCCCGGCACCGCGACGCCGAGCAGGCGCAGGTAGACGCCGAGCTGCGCGCGGTGGTGCACCAGGTGGCTCATCACCAGCGTGCGCACGAGCGTGCCTTTGGGGCCCTGCAGGATGACGTGCTCGCCCGAGCGCAGCGTCCACGTGCGCGCCAGCGCGTCCCAGTCGGCGCTGGCGATCGCCGCCTGCGCCTGCGCGGCGCGCTCGTCGAACACGCCGAGCAGCTGCTCGGTCGACTCGAACGGCACGGGCACGTACTGCCCCTTCGCGAAGTCCATCTCGTCCATCGCCATGATGGCGATCGCGAAGCCCGGCAGCTCGGCGACGTGCGCCGCGAGGCGGCCGAGCGACATCGACTTGTCGTGCGGCTTCCAGTCGGCGCGGTCGGCGGGCACGCGCTCGAGCATGCGGCGCGTGGTGCGCATCTCCTGCGCGACGTCGGCGAAGAGGAGCTGCGACGGCGCGGCGGTCGCGGGCGACGGGGCGGCCGACTGGCCGGGCGCGGCGGACGTGGTCATCGGGAGGCGAGGCGGTGAAGGGAGGGCGGGCGCGTCAGGACGGCGCCACGGGGGTCCGGCCGGCGCGGCAGTCCACGCAGACGATCGGGCGCCGGAACTCGTGCACCATGCGCTGCCACCACGAGCCGTGCAGGTGGCGCGCGCAGAGGATGCGGCGGCAGCGCTCGCACGTGCCGCCGGTCATGAGATCGAGCCGGGCGCCGCACGCGTCGCACTCGGTGCCGAGGTCCGTGCGGCGGAGGAATCCTTGCTTGAACACGCCGGGAATCTACACGCGCGTCCAGCGCCGTGGCGCGTCGGCCCGCGCGCCCCGGCCCGAGTCAGTCCGCGCGCCCGTCGTGCCGCCGCTCCGAGCTCTCCATCTGCGTCAGCACGACCTCGGGGCGGATGTCCTGCGCCAGCTCGTCGAGCGCCGGGTCGCGCGCCTCGGCGATGTCCATGCGCCGCGCGATCTCGCGCACGAGCGTGATGAGCTGCGTCACCTCGTGCTCGGCGAGCAGCGAGACCTGCAGGTCGAGGTCGGCCCGCTTGTCGGCCTGCGCCTGCATGCGGTTCTGCGAGATCAGCACGAACGTCGACAGGAAGATCGCCTCGACCGACGCGACCATCGCCAGCACGGTGAACCCCTCGTCGAACCCGCCGCCGACCCCCGGGACGAAGCCGAGGTTCGTCACGATCCATGCCCCGAACAGGACGAGGTGGATGAAGACGAAGGTCATGCTCCCGGTGAAGCGCGTGATCGCGTCGGCGGCGCGCTCCTGGAAGCCCCGGCGTGACTCGTCCGCGACCCGGCGCTCCATGAGCGCCGCGATGTTGCGCTCGACGACCGTGGCCACCCCGGTCGGCGGCTGGCGGTCGTGGCGGCGGCGATCGCCGGGTGGTGCGGTGCGCGGGAGATCGGCGGGCGAGGTGGGATTCATGCCGCCCCGAGGCGCAAGGCGCACGCCTGCGACGGCCGTGGGGCCCGGCGGTCGCCCGCCGCACGGCCGGCCGGACCAGCGGCACGTGCCGGGCTCGACGTGGACCCCGAGTTGCATCGAGTCGCCGCCACCGCCGCACGCGCGTGGGCCCACGCGCGGCGGCCCACGCGCAGCGCCGCCGCGCGACCGCCCGCCGCGCGCACCATCCGACGCCGCGGGCGACCAGCTCACCGAGAACCGACGCACCACATGCGAATCGTCGACGCGATGCGGGCCCGCGCGGGCCGTCGGAGCGGGCACCGCGCGCGCGGCGCGCACGTCGCCGGCATCGCGCTGCTGGCCCTGCTCGCCGCGCCGGCGCACGCGCAGGACGCACGCGCCGCCACCGGCGCGACCGACGCGAGCGCCGCCGACGCCTTCTGCTGGCGCGGACGCCCGCTCCCGCACTGCCGCGCCTTCGCCCTGTTCGAGCTCGGCTACTTCGAGGCGCCCGTCACGACGCGCATCCGCGAGACGGTGCCGCCCCCGTTCTCCTACGAGCGCGACGAGATCCTGTTCTCCCGACAGCTCAGCTGGAGCGTGGGCGCGATGCGCAACGTCGACGCGCGCACGGCGCTCGGCGGCGCCGTGGTGATCGGCGCGGCGCTGGAGCAGGGCCCGTTCGTCGCCGGCACCGCGCGCTGGCGCCGGTGGACCGGCACGCGCACGAGCGTCGAGCTGGCCGGCGGCCCGGGCGTCGCGCAGGTGCTGACGCCGTACGCGGGCACGCCGTCGGGCAACCAGGGCGACGTCTGGCGCCCCGCCGCGCTCGCCGAGGCGCGCGCGAACCTGGCGGACCTCGCCGCGCTGTCGGTGCGCGGGCTCGTCGTGCCGCGCGTGGCCGGACGCACGCAGGGCGCGGTGTTCGTCGGCGCCTCCACCGGCTCCACGGGCGCGGCGGTCGGCACGCTCGGCCTCGCCGCGCTCTTCGCCCTCGCGATCGCGGCGCTCGGCAACGCATCGTGAGAGGTGGGCACGGAGGCCGACCCCGCCTCGCCCGCCGCGCGCGCCACCACCTCGCGCGTCCGCGCCCCCGCCGACGGGGTCGTGCCCCGACTCGGCTGGCGCTTGCGTCCGGGACGGCGGAACGGATGAGGCGGGGACGGATGAGGCGGGGACGGATGAGGCGGGGACGGGAACGGCGGGAACGGGAGAGGCGGGAGGGGCGGGGGCGGCGGGCGTGCTCCTCTCGGGGCGCTCATCGCGGGAGCGTGCGCGAGGTGCGCGCGGCGCGGCGCAGCGCGGCCAGCAGGCGACCCGCGTGGCGTGCGTGCGTCGTGCACGCGCCGACCGTCGACGCGCTCGACGACGTGAGCGCGACCTCCGCGAGGAGCGACTCCGTCTCCAGCAGCGACGCCCACGCCATCGCGTAGAACCGCTGCCGATCGGGCGGCGTGGGCCGTCCCCATCCCTCGGCGATGTTCGCGTGCACCGACGTCGCCGCCCGCCGCAGCTGCTCCGCGAGTCCGGTACGATGCGCACGCTCGAGCGCGACGCACACCGGCTGCAGCGCGACCACCAGCTGCATGGCCTCCTGCCACGCCCGCAGGTCGCGGACGCTGCGCACGGGTTGCGAGGAACGCGGCGCGGATCCCATGCTGCCGACGCTACACAGCGGACGCACGAACGTCCGGACCCTCACGACGCACGCCGTACCCGCCCCCGCCCTACCCGCCCCCGCCGTACCCGTCCCCGCCGTCCCCGCCCCCGCAGCACCCGTCCCCGCAGCAGCCGTCCCCGCAGCACCCGATCCGCTCCACCCGCCCCATGCCCTTCGATCCCGCCCTCGTCGCCCGCGTCGCCTCCGCCCTCGACTCCCTCGGCGTGCGCGGGACGCGCCAGAAGAACGTGTTCAGCGGCTGGGGCTTCCTCGTGGGCAAGAAGACCTTCGTCATCGCCTGGGACGACGGCATCCTCGTGAAGACGCCGGCCGCCGAGTATCGGGACGCGCTCGCCGAGCCGGACGTGACGCCCTTCGCGCCTGGGGGCGATCGGCCGATGGGCACCTGGGTCATCGTGCCGAGCGAGCGGATCGCCGACGACCCCGACCTCGCCGAGTGGGTGGCGCGCGGGCTGCGCGCCGTGCGCTGAGCGCGCCGAGCGACGCCCCCCGCGGCGCGCGCCGGGTCGCACGTCGGCCTGCACGTCGGCCTGCACGTCGGGTCGCACGTCGGGTCGCACGTCGGGTCGCACGCCGCGTCCCCCGTACGCTGGCGCGCGGAGCGTGGCGTCTCGTCCGCGACGGCGGCGACGCTGCGACTATTGCGTTACGCACGCGTGCCCGTGCGCCGCGCCGTGCGTCTATGTTGTGACCCGCGCCACGTGCTCTGCGCTCCTGCATCCCGCATCATCCCCGCACGCGATGTCCTCGATCCCCCGCCCTTCCGCGCTGCGCGTCGGCACCACGCCGCCCGCGTCCGCCGCGCCGACCGACGGCGCGGCGCCGCAGGCGCGCGCACGCGACGAGGGACCCGCACGCGGCCCGCAGGGACGCGGCCCGCACGGCGAGCCGGCCCGCGCGCCCGACGTGCGGTGGACGCCGGGCGGCGACGGCGAGGCGCGCGCGATGCGCGACGGCGCCGGCTACGGCGGCAGCCGCGGCGCTGGCGGGGCGGGTGCCGCGGGCGGCGCGAACGGGGCCGGCGGGGCGGGCGGCGTCGGCGGCCTGATGGCGGATGCCTGGGGCGAGCACATCGAGGCGCTCGGCCGCTGGTGCCGCAGCGACTGGCCGCTGTCGGCCACCGGGCGCTCGGCGGCGGCGTCGCTGGCGCTGGCCATGGGGCTGCGGCTCGGCGCGCCGGGCGGCGGCAACGGGCGCGGCGCGCTCGGCGAGGTCGTGCGGCTGCTGCTGGCCGCCGCGCAGGCCGACGTGGCGTCGCTGCGCGCGGCGCTCGCCGATCCGCGCGCGCCGGGCGCGCGGACGCTGCTCGCGCGCATCGTCGGCGCGCCGTGGCTGCTGGCGACCGTGCGCCTGCGCGGCTCGACCGTCGAGGGGACGGAGCTGCGCGCCTGCGTCTCCCGCGAGGAGGCCGCCGCGCTCCTGACCGCGCTCGCCGGCGTCGCGGGCGACGGTCCCGTCCCCGCCCTGCGCGCGATCGTCACCGGCTGGGTGCGCGGCGCCCATCGCGACGCGCCGCTGCTCGGCGAGGGCGACGCGGTGGACGTGCCGCTCGCCGGCCCCGACGAGACGCAGCTGCTCGTCCTCCCGCTCCTCGCGCTGGACGGCGCGGTGCCCGCCGAGCCGCCGGCCGCCGTGCTCGCGGCGCTCGGCGGCCTCGCCGCGCCGCGCGCCGCGACGCCCTTCCTCGAGGAGAGCGATCCGCGCGCCGTCGGGCTCCCGACGCGCGTGGCGCGCGACGAGGACGCGGCCGACGCGGCGGAGGACGAGGACCGCGACGACGAGGACCGCGAGGACGACGCGCCGGACGCGGACGCGGACGACGCCGCATCGGACGACGCGTCCGACGCGCACGGCGGGGGCGCCGGGGACGAGGACGCGCCGGCCGATGCGCTGCCGCTCGCGGTCGGCGTCGCCGTCGAGGCGCCCACCATCGCGGCCACCAGCGCGCCCACGATCGCGCCCGCCGACGGGCCGGAGCCCGTGGAGGCCGAGGTCATGGCCGCCGCGCTCGCCCGGCTCCGCGCGCGCCGGTCGGCCGTCCAGCACGTCGAGGCGACGATCTCCAGCGACGACGGCGTGGTCGAGCACGTGGCCGACGTCGTCCCCTGGCTGGCCGACGCCAGCACCGTCGAGCTGCGCGCCCTCGCGCGCGACGGCTGGACGGGCGACGAGGCGATCGAGATGGCGCGCGCGATGGCCGACGACGATCCCGAGATCGCCGAGGTCGTGCGCCACGTGCGCCGCACCGAGGGGGAGCTGATCGTCGAGATCGACGGACGCGCCGCGAGCGCGTGGCTGCGCGCCAACCGCCCCGAGCTCGCCGAGCGGCTGGACGACCTGCTCGACGATCCGGACGCGGACGCGTAGCCGGTCGGAGTAGCGGTCGACGTCGCCGGTCGACGTCGCGGCCCGGGGGCGCGCCATCCAGGCGCCGCCGGCATCCCCCGCGCGCGCGGGAGGCGCGACGCGCCCGCCGCACGCGCTCCCCACGCGCTTCTGACCGAGTTCGAACGTCGTCGCGCCGGCGCCGACGTCAGATTCCCCGGCGGCCCACGGTGTGTCGTCCGGGAGGGCCGCTCCCGCCCCTGCCTCCCCGCCCGCGCATGTCGCTCGTCCCCGCGCTCCTCGCGGCCGCCCTGCTGGGCGCCGCGCCCGACACCGCCGACCGGCGCGTGCCGTCGGTGCCCGCCGATCCGCCGCCGACGAACGGCGTGCACCACGGCCGTCGCGGGGAGCTGGACGTCGCGCCGCCGCGCCTCGAGGCCGACGTGCAGATCGACGGGTTGCTGAACGAGCCGGCGTGGACGCGCGCCGCGCGGCTCACCGGCTTCTCGCGCTTCCAGCCCACCGACGGCGAGGCGGCGACCGACTCGACCGAGGTGCTGGTCTGGTACTCGCCGACGGCGATCCACTTCGGCGTGCGCGCGTTCGCGCCGGCCGGCACGGTGAACGCCACGCTCGCGGACCGCGACCGCATCTCGGGCGACGACCACGTCACCGTGCTGCTCTCGACGTTCGACGACACGCGCCAGGCGCTCGCCTTCGCCGTGAACCCGCTCGGCGTGCAGATGGACGGCACGCTCGTCGAGACGGGGAACCTGAGCACGGGTGGGCTGAACAACAGCGGCGGCGCGGCCGCGCGCGAGGGCATCGATCTCTCCGCCGACTTCGTCTTCCAGTCCAAGGGGCGCGTCACGCCCGAGGGCTACGAGGTCGAGGTGCGCATCCCGTTCAAGTCGCTGCGCTACCAGCCGGCCGACGTGCAGCGCTGGGGGATCAACGTGCTGCGCCGCGTCACGCGCCTGGGCGCCGAGGACTCGTGGGCGCCGGCGCGGCGCGGGCGGGCGTCGTTCCTCGCGCAGGGCGGCCGGCTCACCGGGCTCACCGACCTGCGGCGCGGGCTCGTGCTCGACCTCACGCCGGTGGTGACGCAGCGCAGCGAGGGGCGCCCGCTCCCCGGCGGACCCGCGGACGGCCCGGGCGCGTGGGACTACCGCGTGCGGCGTCCCGAGGTCGGCGGCAACGTGCGCTGGGGCGTGACCAACAACCTCACGCTGAACGGCACCGTGCGCCCCGACTTCTCGCAGGTCGAGGCGGACGCCGCGCAGGTGCAGTTCGATCCGCGCTCCGCGCTCTTCTTCGCCGAGCGGCGCCCGTTCTTCCTCGACGGCATCGAGCAGTTCACGGTGCCCAACCAGATCATCTACACGCGGCGCATCGTGCAGCCGTCGGCGGCCGTGAAGCTCACCGGCAAGGTCGCCGGCACCGACGTCGCGGTGCTCTCGGCCATCGACGATCCGGGGCTGCCGCGCACGTCGCCCGGCAGCAGCCCGCTGTACAACATCGTGCGCGTGCAGCGCGACCTCGGCACGCAGTCGCGCGTCGGCGTGGTCGTGACCGACCGCGAGGCGGACGGCGGCGGCTACAACCGCGTGGCCGGCGTCGACACGCGCGTCGTGTTCGGGAAGGTCTACGCCGTGCAGGCGCAGGTGGTCGGCAGCACGACGCGCCCGGACGGCGCGACGCTGCCCGGCGCGATCGGCGACGACACGCGCAGCGGGCCGCTCTGGCAGGCGCTCCTGCAGCGCAACGGCCGCCGCTTCGGCTTCCGCTACTCGACCTCGGGCATCCATCCGGACTTCATCGCCGGCTCGGGCTTCATCTCGCGCGGCAACATCGCGCGCGCGTCCGCGTCGCACCGCGTGACGTTCTTCAACGCGCCGGGCAGCCGCGTGCTGAGCTACGGCGGCGACGTGCTGCTCGACGGGACGTGGAAGTACCGCGACTTCACCGCGGGCCGCGAGGCGCTGGAGAAGAAGCTGCACCTCAACGGCAACGCGCAGCTGCGCGGCGGCTGGTCGGTCGGCAGCTCGGTGCTGATCGAGGAGTTCCGCTACGACCCGGACCTCTACGCGAACTACTACATCCCGCAGCTGCGCGGGGGCGTGATGGACACGGTGCCGTACGTCGGCACCCCCGCGCTCCCGAACCTGGACTACGCGATCACGCTGAACACGCCGCAGTTCAAGAAGTTCTCCGGCAACCTGTTCGCGATCTGGGGCCAGGACGAGAACTTCTACGAGTGGGCGTCGAGCGACATCCTGTTCCTGACGCTCAACACGACCACGCGTCCCACCGACCGGCTGCGCATCGACGCGGCCTACCAGATCCAGCGCTTCGCGCGCGTGACCGACGGCAGCGTGGTCGGCCAGCGGCAGATCCCGCGCGTGAAGGTGGAGTACCAGATCGCGCGGCCGGTGTTCGTGCGCTTCGTCGGCCAGTACATCGCCGCGCAGCAGGACAGCCTGCGCGACGAGGGGCGCACGCAGGCGCCCATCTTCTTCCGCACGCCCGCCGGCTACGTGCGCGCCGCCGCGTCGCGCAGCAACACCTTCCGCGGCGACGTCCTGTTCAGCTACCAGCCGAACCCCGGCACGGTGTTCTTCGCCGGCTACGGCTCCTCGGCCGCGGAGCCGGATCCGCTGCGCTTCGGTCAGCTGCGGCGCACCACCGACGGGTTCTTCCTCAAGTGGTCGTACCTGTTCCGGGTCTGAGGGAGCGCCGATCTCCGCACCGCCGGACGCTGCGGACTGCGGGCTGCGGGCTGCGGGCTGCGGATCCCGGGGCCGCCGATCTCGCACCACCTGGCGACCTCCGTCGCGGGGCCACGGAAGCGCGAACGGCGGGAGCAGGAATGAGAATCTGAGAGAATCTGATTGAAATCGGATGGCTCTGCGTGGCAACGAGGAACGTCGCCCCACGCGGAGCCATCCGATCTTCATCGGACGTCATCCGAAGTTCATCCCTGCTGCTCTTGGCAGTTCGGGTCCGGCGCGCCGCGACGTCCCGCGCGGCCGTCCCGCAGCCCCGCAGCGCAGGTAGATCCGCAGCCCGCAGTCCGCAGCTCACGCCGCGGGACGCTCGCCCTCCTCGACGACCTCGCTGTCGGGCGCGAGCACCGTCGCCACCGTCATGTCGCCGGTCACGTTGACGACGGTGTTGAACACGTCGGGGATCGCGTCGGCGGCGATCAGCAGGCCGATGCCGTCGAGCGGCAGCCCCGCGCTCAGCAGCACCGGCGCGGTGACGACGAACAGGCCGCCGCTCGGGATGCCCGGGTTGCTGAAGCTCAGCGCCACGCACACGATCGTCATCGTCGCGATCTGCGCCGTCGACAGGTCGACGCCGTAGAGGTGCGCGAGGAAGAGCGGCCCCACGAGATCGGCGATCGGCGTGTTGAGCTTGAACGTCGAGACGGCGAGCGGCAGCACGAAGCCGGTGATCGCGGGACGGTCGCCGAGGTGGCGGCGCGCGCCCTCGACGAGCGCGGGGAGCGAGGCGAGCGACGAGCGCGTGCTGATCGCCACCATCTGCGCCGGTCCCGCCGCGCGCGCGAACCGCGCCATCGACGTGCGCCCGAACAGGGCCGCCACCGGATAGCAGGCCAGCGTCGCCACCGCGACCAGCGCGCACAGCACGAGGACGTAGTAGCCCACCGCGCCGGCGGCGCCGATGCCGAGCTCCGCGCCCATGTCGGCGGCGAGCGCGAAGACGCCGATCGGCGTCAGGCGGAGCACCCAGCCGACGACGACGAGCATCGCCTCGCGCACCGCGGTGAAGAAGCCGACCACCGGCGCGCGGCGCTCGGCGGGCAGGCGCGTCACCGCCGCCGCGAACAGCACGACGAACACGATCAGCGGCAGCATCGCCGCCTCCGCCGCCGCGCTCACCGGGTTCGTCGGCACGAGCCCGACCACGAAGCCGCGCAGCGTCGGCAGCTCGGGCGTCGCGCCGCTCGCCTGCGCCGCCGTGTCGGCCGCCGAGGCGCGCAGCGCCGCCGCCGCGGACGGATCGATGACGAGGCGCTCGATCAGTGGCGGCCCGGCCAGCGCGGCGAGCAGCGACGCGCCGACGAGCAGCGCGAGGAACCATCCGACCGCGCGCGCGCCGAGCCGGCCGACCGCGCGCACGTCGGCGACGCCCGCGACGCTCGTCACGAGCAGCGCCACGACGAGCGGCACGAGCGTCATGCGGATCGCGTTCACCCACAGCGCGCCGAGCGGCTCCACGACGCGCACGAGGGTGCGCAGCGCCGGCGCGTCGGTGGCGGCGGTCGCGGCGCCGACCAGGAGCCCCGCGAGGAGCGCCACCAGCGCGAGGACGGTCGGGGAGCGGCGGCGGGAGGTCGTGGCCATGGCGCGGGAGGATCGACGGGCGCGCGGCGCGGCGCAAGGCGCGGCCCCCGCCCTTGCCCCCGTCGCCCGGCCCGGCGACCATCCGACATGATGGAGATCTGGCGGGAGTTCACCTTCGAGGCGGCGCACCGGCTGCCCCACGTCCCCGAGGGCCACAAGTGCGCGCGGCTGCACGGGCACTCGTTCCGCGTCGAGGTCCACGTGCGCGGGCCGCTCGACCCGACCCTCGGCTGGGTGATGGACTTCGCCGAGCTGAAGGCGGCGTGGCGCCCGCTGCACGAGACGCTCGACCACCACTACCTCAACGACGTCCCGGGGCTCGAGAACCCGACGAGCGAGGTGCTCGCACGGTGGCTCTGGGCGCGCCTCGCGCCGTCGGTGCCGGGGCTCTCGGAGATCGTCGTGCGCGAGACCTGCACGTCCGGCTGCCGCTACCGCGGCGAGGACTAGCGGCGAGCGCGGGATCGGCGGGCCGCAGCCCCGCGGCGCCGACGATCGGCGCGCGGCGCGGGGGCGCGGCCCGGGCCGTGCACGCCCCTCGGGCATGCCCTCGCCGCTCCTCTCCTTCTTCACCGGCCGGCGCGGCCGCCGCGCGGTCGAGACGATCACGCCGGAGCGCACGTTCGCGGACGTGATCCTCCCGCCGTCGACGCAGCGCACGCTCGAGCAGGCGCTCGCGCAGGTGCGCAACCACGCGCTCATCTTCGAGCGGTGGGGGCTCGGCGAGCGGCACGCGACGGGGCTCGGCCTGGCGTTCAACTTCGCGGGGCCGCCGGGCACGGGAAAGACGATCTGCGCCGAGGCGATCGCGCACGCGCTCGGGAAGCAGCTGCTCGTCGTGAACTACTCGGTCGTCGAGTCGATGTGGGCGGGCGAGACGGCGAAGAACGTCGCCGCCGTGTTCCGCACCGCGGCGGAGGACGACGCGGTCCTCTTCTTCGACGAGGCCGACGCGATCGCCGGCCGGCGCACCACGAGCGTGCGGCAGGGGATGGAACGCGAGGCGAACACGGTCGTCAACGTGCTGCTCAAGGAGCTGGAGGCGTTCAACGGCGTCGTGGTGTTCGCGACCAACCTCGCGGCCAACTTCGATCCGGCGTTCGAGCGCCGCATCCGCACGCACGTGCTGTTCGAGATGCCCGGCGTCGAGGAGCGCGAGCGCATCTGGCAGGTGCAGCTGCATCCGCTGCACACGCCGCTCTCCGCCGACGTCGACTTCGCGGCGCTGGCCGAGCGCTACCCGGCGAGCGGCGGCGACATCAAGAACGCGGTGCTGAAGGCCGCCGCCGCCGCCGCCGCGGAGCCGGGGCTGGATGCGGGGAAGCGCATCCACCAGCGCCACTTCGTGCAGGGCATCGAGGACGTGCTGGCCGCGAAGTCGGTGATGCGGCAGTCGATCTTCGACGACGCGGGCAGCGCGACGGCGGTCGTGCCCTCGACGACGGGCGCCGGCCAGGCGGGGATCACCGTCGCCGACCCGCGCACCGCGATCGCGCTGCAGGCCATGGAGGCGCGGATGCAGCGCGCGCTGCTGCTCGGCATCGTGCTCGGCGGCACGGGGCTGCTGGCGGGGCTCGCGGCGCTGGTGGTGACGGCGGTGCGATGAGACGATGGCGGGCGGCGGCTCCCGCGCGCCCGAGTCGAGCGGCACCCGACCGGAGTGGCGCGACGGCTCCGAGCACGGGGGCGGAGGGCTGCATCCCGTCGAGCCGTTCGCCGATAGGATCCGGCGGAGCGCGATCGAAGAGCGAAGGGCAGCAGGGATGAACTTCGGATAACATCTGATGAAGATCCGATGGCTCCGCGTGGTGCGATGGTCGTCGCCGCCACGCGGAGCCATCGGATCTTCATCAGATGTGATCCGAAGTTCATCCCTGCTGCCGTTGGCTGTTCGCCGTTCGGATCCAGCGCGACGATGCCCGATCAGGACCCGGGATCCCCGGCCCGCAGCGCCTCACTCCCCCCAGAGCGCCTCGCGCAGCCCGCTCGCCCGCTGCACGCGCTCCGCGATGCCGGCCCGCAGCACCTCCGCGCTCCCGACGACGGTGACCTTCGTGCGCGCGCGCGTGACGCCCGTGTAGAGCAGCTCGCGCGTCAGCACCGGCGAGGGGCGCGGCGGCAGCACGAGGACGATCTCGTCGAACTCCGAGCCCTGGGACTTGTGGACGGTCATCGCGAACACCGTCTCGTGCGCCGGCAGCCGCGCGGGGGCGAGCGCGCGCACGCCGCCGTCCGACGCGCGGAACCAGGTGCGCAGCCCGCCGCCGCCGTCGCGCAGCACGACGCCGACGTCGCCGTTGTACAGCTCCAGCGCGTGGTCGTTCTCGGTCACCATCACGGGCTGTCCGTGCCACCAGCGCGCGTGCGCCGCGTCGCGCGGCAGCGAGCCCTCGCGCGCCAGCGCGTCGACGATCGCGCCGTTGAGCCCCGCGACGCCCAGCGAGCCGGCGCGGTGCGCGGCCAGCACGCGGAACCGGTCGAGCGCGCGGAGCGCCGCCTCCGGCCCGTCGAGCGATCCGGCGCGACGGAACGCGGGGAGCGCGAGCCGGCGCACGGGCCCGACCGCCGCGCGGTCCGCGCTCGCGGCCTCCACCGGCTCCCACACGACCTGCCCGGTCGCGTCCTCCGCGAGCACCGCCAGCGCGCGCTCGGCGTCGCCGTCGTTGATCGCGCGCGCCAGCGCGCCGATGCCGCCGTCGTCGTGGAAGCGGCGGCTCACGCGCAGGCGGATCACGCAGTCGGCGATCGGACGGCTCGACGCGGGGGACGCAGGAACGGCGGCCGCATCCGCCGCGCGCAGATCCTCCGCCGGCGCGCCGAGCGCCGCGAGCCGCGCGGACCAGCCGGCGCTGCACCCGTGCGTGCCGTCGCCGCAGACGTCCGCCAGGATCGTCCCCGCCTCCACGCTCGCGAGCTGGTCGCGATCCCCCAGCAGCACGAGGCGCGCGTGCGACGGCACCGCGTCGAGCAGCTTCGCCATCAGCGCGAGGTCGACCATCGAACTCTCGTCGACCACGACGACGTCGTACGGCAGCGGATGCGCGGCGTCGTGCCGGAAGCGCGTCGGCGTGCGCGGCTGCCAGCCGAGCAGGCGATGCAGCGTCGTCGCCGCCGCCGGGACGTGCGCGGCGATCGCCTCGGGGAGCGCGAGGCGCGCGCGCCCCGCCACCACCGACTCGGCGAGCCGCGCCGCCGCCTTGCCCGTCGGCGCGGCGAGCGCGATGCGCGGCGGCGCGTCGCCGCGCGCGAGCGCCTGCTCCACGAGCAGCGCGAGCACCGCGAGCACCGTCGTCGTCTTGCCGGTGCCCGGCCCGCCCGTCACCACGGCGAGCGCGCGCAGCACCGCGACCGCCGCGGCGGCGCGCTGCAGGTCGGGGTGGGCGGCGTCGCGCGCCGGGAAGAGGCGCGACAGCCCCTCGCGCAGCAGCGACTCGTCGACGTCGGCGCGCAGCAGGCCGGCGCGCGTGCGCAGCGCGTCCTGCAGCCGCCGCTGGTACGCCCAGTAGCGTGCGAGGTACAGGCGATGCCCGTCGAGGACGAGCGGACACGTCGTGCCCGCGTCGGCGAGCGACGACGGCGCGACGACCGCGCTGGCGGCGAGCGCGTCGCGCCACGCGGCCGCGTCCGGCCAGGCGAGCGGCGACTCCTGGCGCTCCAGGCGCACGAGCCGATCGGGCGCGTCGAGCTCCGCGCACACGTGCCCCGCGCCCGGCGCGCGGCTGGCGATCGCGAGGCCGAGCACCACCAGCGCGTCGTGCACGCCGGCGAGGCGCGCGACCGTGCGCGCGAAGTGCACGTCGACGTCGCGCAGCACGCCGCGCGCGCGCAGCTCGTCGAGCCCCGGCACGTCGCGTCCCGGCACGTCGGCGCGGCTGCCGGTGCGCCGGTCCAGCGTGCCGACGTCCTCCGGCTGCGCGACGACGGAGAGGAGGTCCGCTTCCACGCTCACGATGCACCCTCCCGGAGCACGCGGTCCAGCGCCTCGATGCGCGCGCGCGGCGGCCGGTCGACGAACACGCCGGTGCCGTCGCCCACACCGCGCAGGAAGACGTAGCAGGCGCCGCCCACGTCGCGGTCCCAGTCGTAGCCGGGCACCCGCAGCGTCAGCCAGCGGTGCAGCGCGACGGCGTACAGGTGGTACTGGAGCACGTAGTGCGCCTCCTCCATCTCGCGCGCCATGCGATCCGCGCCGTAGTCCGCGCGCCGCGCGCCGAGCCGGTTCGACTTGTAGTCCAGCAGCCACCACCGGCCCGCATGCCGCGCGACCAGGTCGATCGCGCCGGTGAGGAAGCCGCGCAGCGGGCGGAAGCCGAGCGCCGCGACGCGGTCGGCGTAGTGCGCGAGCGCGTCGCCGGCGAGCGCGCCCCCCGGATGGTCGCGGAACGCGCGCGCCAGCGCGGCCGGCGAGATCGCCGCGTCGCCGTCGCCGCACGCCGGCAGCTCGAAGCGGAGCTCCGTGAGTCGCGCGGACAGCGGGACGTCGCGCAGCCGGAGCGCGTCGGCACCGGTCCCGCCGTCGAGCGGCGCGTCCAGCACGCCGCGCAACGCGTCGGTCACCGGCTCGGTCCACCGCGCCGCGTCGAAGCCGTACGCGTGCAGGCGGTCGTCCACGAGCGCGCGCAGCGCGTCGGGCGCGGCGGGATCGTGGCGCTCCAGCACCTCATGGAAGAAGAGGCCCGCCTGCGCGCTCGCGGGGAACGCCGCCAGCGGCACGTCGCCCTCGTCGTCGGGCGCGGAGCGGCGCGCGTCGTCCAGCGCCTCGGGCGCCTCGGCGTCGTCGTCCGCGTCGCGGTGCGCGTGCGCGCCGCGCGTGAGCGCGGTGAAGCTCCCCAGCCGCCACCCGTCGTCCAGCGGCGCGGTGCGCGTCCACGCGCGCACGGCGAGCGGCGGGCGCGCCGCGTCGGGCGCCCGCCAGCGCGCGGGCGGGGCGGCCACGTCCTCGTCCTCCACCGCGATCAGCCCCGGCGCGGTCGCCTCCAGCGCCTCCAGCCGGTCGCGCAGCGCGTCGTCGTCGCGCCCGCGCAGCTGCAGGTCGGCCAGCGCCGAGCGCGGCGACTGCCCGGCGTCGCCCGGCACCACGTCGTCGCCGTGCAGCAGCCACGCGAGCGGCGAGCTGTCGAAGCTCGTCGCCGCGCCCCACCAGAGCGTGACCTGGTGCCGCGCGCGCGTCATCGCCACGTACGCGAGCCGCAGCGACTCCGCGAAGCGCGCGTCGTCCACCAGGGCGGCGGCGGGCGTGTTGCGCCCGCCGCGCAGATCGATGGCGTGCGGCGTCGGCGCACCCGCCACCGGCACGTGCGGGAACGCCAGATCGTTCGGATGCGAGAGCGTGCCGTCCCACAGGTACGGGCACCAGACCGCGCCGTACTCCAGCCCCTTGCTCGAGTGCACCGTCACGACCTGCGCCGCCTCGTCGTCGCTCTCCAGCCGCAGCTGGCGCGCCGCGTCGTCGCGCCCCGACTCCGCGTTCGCGACCTGCTCGCGCAGCCACGCGAGCGTGGCACCCGGAGCGAGCGCACGCTCCGTCGACGCCGCGTGCAGCAGCTCCGCGAGGTGCAGCACGTTCGTGAGCCGCCGCTCGCCGTCGACCAGCGCGAGCAGCCGCGCCGGCAGCGCGAGGTCGTCGCACAGCGCGCGCACGAGCCGCATCACGCCGGGCGCGCCGGCACGCATCGCCCCCTCCCCGCGCCACGCGCCGCGCCACGCACGCAGCCGCTCGGCCCACACGTCCCAGCGCGCGTCGTCCGCGTCGAGCGCGGCGAGCAGGTCGCCCGGGCCGAGCGGCGCGCCGTCCCCGGACAGCTCGGCGGCCGCGGCGATGCCCAGCAGGTCGGTGGCGAGCGCCGCGCGCGCGAGCGACGGCGACGCGGGCTCCAGCACGGCGGCCAGCACCGCGACCAGCTCCAGCGCCTCGCGCGACGCGAACACGCTCTCCGCGCCGTGGATCACCGCCGGCACGCCCGCGCGCCGCAGCGCCGCCTGCACCTCGCGCGCCTGTCGGTGCGAGCGCACGAGCACCGCGACGTCGGCCGGCCGCACCGGGCGCGCGCGCTCCTGCCCGCCCACGCGCTCCGTGATGGTCGCCCCGCCGCCGAGGAAGCGCGCGACGTCGCTGGCGACGAGCGCCGGCAGCCGCGGCGCGAGGCGCTCCTTCGTGATGAGCGGGCTCGTCCCCTTCGGGGCGAGCTCGCCCTCGCGGGCGAGGAAGCGGATGCGCAGCGGCGCGCCCGCGCCCTGCAGCCGCCGCGCGCCGTGCCGCGCCCGCACGCCGCGCCACGCGATCGCCGGCTCCGCGAAGGGCGCGGGGTGCGCGCCCCACAGCGCGTGCAGCGCGTCGACGAGCGCGCCGTCGGTGCGCCAGTTCGCGTCGAGCGCCCAGCGCGTGGCCGCCGAGCCGCGCGCCGCGAGGTAGGCCTCGACGTCGGCGCCGCGGAAGGCGTAGATCGACTGCTTCGGGTCGCCGATGAGCACGAGCCGGTGCTCCGGCGTGCCGAACGCGCGGCGGAAGATCTCCCACTGCACGTCGTCGGTGTCCTGGAACTCGTCGATCAGCGCGGCGCGGAAGCTCTGACGCAGCGCGTCGGCGAGCGTGCCCTCCTCATCGCGCTTCAGCGCGTCGCGCACGAGCCGCAGCAGGTCGTCGAAGCCGTGCTGCCGCGCCGCGCGCTTGCGCCGCGCGACCTCCGCGCGCACCCAGGCGACGCACGCGTGCTGCAGCCGCAGCGCCTCGGCCAGCGCGGCGCCCTGCACGCGCGCGTCCGCGTCCAGCAGCGCATCGATGCGGGCGCAGAGCGGATGGACGGGCGCCTGCGCCTCCTTCCCCTTGTTGCACGCCGCGCGCAGCCCCGACGCGCCGAAGTAGCGCAGCTCCTTCTCGGGCAGCGGATCGCGCGCGGGGTTGCCGCGCGCCCAGGTCGCGATCGCGATCGCGCGGTTCTCCACCGACCGCGCGGGCCACTTGCTGCCGCTGAGGATCTTCGCCTCGCGGGCCTCGCCGACGAGGGCGAGGATCTCGTTCGCCTCGCCGTCCGGCCCCCACCAGCCGCCCACGTCCTCCGCGAGCCGCGCCCGCTCCTCCAGCAGCACCTCCAGCGACGTCGCGTCCATCAGATCGAGCGCCGGAACGCAGCACGACTCGGGATGCCGCAGCGCGCGACGCGCGAGCGCGTGCAGCGTGGGGAGCGACACGCCCGCGCGCCCCACCAGCGCCTCGACGAGGGCGACCGGCCGCTTCGCGGTCTCGCACGCCCAGAAGTCGCGCACCACGGACTCCAGGAGCTCCGCGTCGTCCGTCAGCAGCTCGGCGTCCAGCTCGCCCCCGCACTCGAACGCGCGCTCGCGCAGCACGCGGTGGCAGAAGCCGTGGATCGTCGTGATCGGCGCGTCGTCGAACCGCCCGAGCGCGCCGCGCAGGCGGGCGACGACGTCGGCCAGCGTGCCGCGGGCGAGCGCGCGCGTCACGAGCACGCGCGCGACCTCGTCGTGCGCCGCGAGCGTGCCGCCCGCGGGGATGCCGCCCGCCGCGGCCGCGCGCTCGGCGATCGCCAGCGCGTCGCGCAGCCGGCGGCGCACGCGGTCGCGCAGCTCCGCCGTCGCGGCCTCGGTGAACGTCACGACGAGGAGCTCGTCGATCCCGAGCCCCTCCTCGACCACGAGCCGCAGCACGATCGACGCGATGCTGTACGTCTTGCCGGTGCCGGCGCTCGCCTCGAGCATCGTGACGCCGGTCGGCAGCGGCGTCTCCGACGTCGGGTCGAAGCGCGGCACGTCGTCCGTCGCGGGCGCGGGGGGCGCGTACGCGCCCGGCGGCGCGCTCGCCGCGGCGGCGGATGCGAACAGGTCCAGCGGCTCGGCGCTCATTCGGCGGCCTCCGTCGCGCGCGCGCCGACGCACGCGAGCAGCGGCGACCACACCGTGCGCGCCAGCCCCGCGAACCGCTCGGCGTCGGCGAACGGGTTCTCGCCGAGCAGCCGCTCCGACCACGCGTCGCGCCGCTCGTTCCACGCGGCGACGGCCTTCGCGATCCCCTCGCGGTGCGCGTCCTCGGGCGTGCGCTTGGGCGTGAACGCCTCGACGTAGGCGAGCGACGGCTCGGGGAGCAGCGGCAGCGGCCGCGACATGGCCTCGCCGTAGAGCGCCAGCAGCTCGGCGAGTCGCGCCTCCGCGTCCGGCACCGGCGCGAACGCGATCCGCCCATCGGTGGGCGTGCGCTTGGGCAGCCCGACGATCGTGCTCGTCGGCGCGCCCGTGCCCGCGCCGTCGGCGCAGTGCAGCGCGAGGTGCCGCACCCAGAACGCGAGCAGCTGCTTCGCGCGCAGCTGTCCGGCGTGCACCTCGAACAGGCATCCGTCGAACAGCGGGCCGACGCGCCCGACCAGCCGCCAGCCGCCGATCGTGCGGTCGACGTCCGCGCCCGCGGTGCGCGTGGCGCTCCGGCGCGCGTCGGCCAGTCGCGAGACCGTGCGCGCCTCCGCGACCGCCGCGCCGAACGCCACGTGCCCCAGTGGGCCGTGCGGCAGCCGACCGGCGGCGCGCTGCAGCGCGAGCGACGGCGCCGGGTCCTCGTCGTCCAGCAGCCGCGCGAGCACGTCGTGCCGCAGCGCCCACCGATCGAGCCCGTCGAGGTCGAGCGGATCGTCGACGTCGAGCGACTCGGGCGCGCCGATCCACACGCCGAGCCGGCCCGACACCATCGCGCGCGCCGGCGCGGCGAGGAACGACGCCAGCGCGTCCACCGTCACCACGCGCTCGGCCAGCGCGGGGAGCGCGCGCGTGAGGAAGGGCGGCGCGTCCACGCGCGCGCCGCGCAGCGCGAGCGCGCCCGCCAGGTGCGTCGCGTCGTGGCTGCGCGGCGGCAGGCCGTCGCCGCCGAAGGCGCCCGGCCCGAACGGCTGCAGCGGGTGCGCGCGCTCGACGACCGTGCGCGCGTGCAGCGGCACGCCGTCAGCGTCGCGCGCGTCGTCGGCGCGCACGCACCGCGCGTCCAGCGCGTCGAGCATCTCGCCGACCGGCACCGCGGGCGGCACGGGATCGTTCGTGTCGAGCGTGCGCCCCGTGTACGTGATCAGCAGCCGCTCGCCCGCCGCCAGGATCGTCTCCAGCAGCCGCTGCCGGTCCTCGGCGTTCGCGTCGGCCACGCCCGGCACGCGCTCGCGCGCCAGCAGGTCGAAGCCCATGCCGCCGCGCGCGCGCGGCCACGCGCCGTCGTCCAGCCCCACGAGCGCGATCACGCGCGCCGGCACCACGCGCCCGGGCGCGAGGCGCGCGAGCGTCACGCTGCCGGCGCTCCCCTCGCTTCCCGCCGGCTCGTCGAAGCGCGCGCCGAGCAGCAGCCGCACCGCCGCCGGCTCCACCGGGCGCTCGCACCCCGCGCTCTCCTCCACCAGCGCGTCGAGCGCGTCGCGCCACGCGCGGCGCGCGAGCACGTGATCCGGGCCGTCGTCGACGAGCGCGTCGACGGTCGCGCGCAGCACCTCGCGCCACGCGCCCGGCGTGCGCGCGCCGCGCACCGCGCGCACCATCTCGAACGTGCGCGTGCACGCCTCGACGAAGCGGCCGAGCCGCTCCGCCTCGCTCCCCTCGACCGCGTCGACCGGCAGCGCGCCCTCCCACAGCGTGCGCCCGTCGCCCGGGAAGCCCCAGCCGAGCAGCAGCCGCTCCAGCCCGAAGCGCCAGGTGTGCTCCTCGTCGGCGGGGAGCGCGTGCGTGCTCGCGCGGTCGTCGGCGTCCATGCCCCACCGCACCGCGCCCTCGCGCACCCAGCGCCGCAGCACGTCCTCGGCGCCCGCATCGAGGCCGAAGCGTGCCGCGACGGCGGGCAGCGTCACGAGGTCGAGCACCTCGACGACGTTCACGCGCGACGCGGCGAGATCGAGCACGCGCAGCGCCACGTCGGCGGCCGCGTTGCCGCGCCGCGCGGGGCGGTCCACGACGCGCAGCGGCAGCGGCGCGGCGCCGCCCGTCGCCGCGAACGCCGCCTCCACGAGCGGCGCGACGCGCGCGACGTCGGGCGTCAGCACGAGGACGTCGCGCGGGCGCAGCGTCGGGTCGGCGTCGAGCAGCGCGAGCAGCTCGTCGCGCAGCACCTCGGCCTGCCGCATCGGGCCGTGGCAGGCGTGCACGCGCAGCGTCGCGTCGTCGGCCGCGATGGGCACCGGCGTCGCGCGCGCCGCGCCGAGCACCTCGGCGCGCAGCGCGTCGAGCGCGGTGCGCGGCGCGGCGGCGAGCGCCGCGTGCGACGCGTGCTCCGGCGCGACGCCGAGCTCCGCGCACGCGCGCGCGAGCAGCGCGTCCAGATCGTCGCCCAGGCGGCCGAGCGACGCGCGCAGCGGGGGCGCCGCGTCGCTCGCGCGCGGCGGCAGCGCGAGCAGCGCGTGCACGTCGACGCCCGCGGCCGCGAGCGCCACCATCGTGCGCACGTGCAGCATGGGCGTGCCCGGCTGCGCCATCCAGACGATGCGAGACGGCACGGCGGGCCGCATGCCTGCGAGCAGCCGGGCCTCCGTGTCGGCGGCGAGCGCCGCCTGGTGCGTGGGGCGGCCGTCCTCGTGCAGCGCGCGCCAGAGCACCGACTGCCATCCCTCGTCGACGCCCTCGTCCCAGCGCCGCACGCGCGCGGGATCGGCCGACGCGTAGCGCGCGAAGCACTCGCCCAGCCGCCGCGCGAAGGCGAGCGCGCGCGCGTTCACGACGCGGGCGTCCGACGCGTTCGCCGCATCGTCGCCGAGCAGGTAGCGGCGCACGCCCGCGAAGCACTCCTCGTCCAGGTGCGCCGGCAGCGCGGCCAGCAGGCGCCACGTCAGCCGCTCGGCGCGCCAGCCGCGCACGGTCGCGCGCGTGACGCCGAGCGTCGACTCGAGCAGCTCCTCGAGGACCGTGGACGGCGAGAGGAAGCGCACGTGCGCGCAGATGCCCAGCCGCTCCGCGAGGCGGGCCGTCAACCACCGCTCGAGCGGGCGCGAGCCCACGACGACCCACTCGGGGGCCAGGGGATCGCCGGCCGGGGCGCGGAGCACGTCGGCCAGCACCTCGGCCAGGGGCTCGAGGCGGGCGCTGCGGTGGAGACGAAGCATCGGATGCCCATTCTAACGTCCGGGTCCGACAGTCGAGAGGCCCCGCGGACGATGCTGCCGTCCGCGGGGCCTCCCGGATCGTGCGCCGCCGCGCGTGCGCGGCGGTCCGTGCCCGTCAGCCCTGCGGCTTGCGGCGGCGGGCGATCATGCCGAGCGCGCCGAGGCCCGTCGCGAGCAGCACGTACGTCGACGGCTCCGGCACCACGCTGCCGCCCGTGCCGCCACCGAACTGCGGCGCGCCGGTCGCGAGGTTGAACGTCTCCGGACCGCCGGCGACGCTGCCGACCGACGCCCCGACGCCGAGGCTCAGGTTCCCCGCCGACAGCAGGGAGTTGAAGAGCTGGATCGCCGGCGCCGTGAGGCCGAACTCGAAGCCGAAGTTGCCGATGCCGTTCAGCGTGTTGGTGAGCTGGAGCCCGCCGGTGGGCACCTGCAGGTCGAAGCGCGCCCGCGCGGTGGTCCCGCTGTAGAGCGTGAGCTGCAGCGCGTTGAGCGTCGTGCTCAGCTCCGTGTTGGGCTCCGTCGCGTTGAAGCCGAGGCGCAGCGTCTCGCCCGTGAGGCCGGCGATGAACTGCGTCTGCGTCTGTCCACGCTGGACGTCGTCGTCCGCGAAGCCGCACGTGGCTGCCGACCCGATGCCGCCCGGCGTCACGCAGCCGGTCGTCGTGGTCTGCTGGCCCTGGTTGAGCAGGGTGAGGATGGTGACCTGGTTCCCCAGCCCACCGCCCGTCGCGCCGATCGGGTTGGGCGAGATCAGGTAGAGCCCGTTCGATACCACCGTCGGCGTCTGCGCGGCCGCGAGCGCGGGCGCCCCGAGTCCGACCGCGACCGCGAGCGCGGCGCCGGCGCGCGCGAGTCTTCCGATTCCCTGCATGCGACCTCCCAAGGTGTGACAACCATTCGGATGCGCGCGGCCCGCTCCGCGAGCCGGCTCGACGCATCCACCATGCGCCCCTCCCGTAGTATCGGTCGCACGCGCTCGTCGCATGACAGCCGCGCCATGTGCAGCGAACGAGCGAGCGGACGTGCCGACGCCGGAGAGCGCCGGGCACGGGGGCGCAAGTCGCGAGCCCCGGGCTTCCACTTTCGCGTGATGCACGTCACGGATTCCCGCGAGTCGCGCGCGCCGCGCGAGCGGGCACCGCGCTCGCGCGCGGCGATCGTCCGGAACGATCGTGCGGCGTCGCCGCTCAGGGCCTCGGCGCGCCCACCGCGTCCGGCTGCAGCACGCGCGTCGACGGGGGTGGCTCTGCTGCATCGCGCACGTCCTCCGCGGTCAGCGTGCGCAGCACGCGCGCGACGGGCGCCGCCTCGGGCAGCTCGGCCGCCGAGGTCGCGCCGAGGTCGCGGAAGCGGCGCGCCTGCGGCAGCACCATGCGCTCCAGCGATCCGACCGCGCCGTTGTACGCGTCGTTGGCGCGCTCCAGCCCGCGCCGCAGCTCGCCGAAGTGGCCCGCGAAGACGCGCACGCGCTCGTACAGCTCGCGCCCGAGCGCGCTGATCGCCTCCGCGTTGCGCGCGACGCGCTCCTGCTGCCATCCGTACGCGACCGCGCGCAGCAGTGCGATGAGCGTCGTCGGGCTCGCGGCCAGCACGCGCTGCTCGACGCCGTGCTCGATGAGCGCGGGATCGTGCTGCAGCGCGGCGCCGAACACGCTCTCGCCCGGGAGGAACATCACCACGAACTCCGGCGTCTCGGCGAACTGCCCCCAGTACGCCTTCGCCGAGAGGCGCCCGACGTGGTCGCGCACCTGCCGCGCGTGGTCGCGCAGCCGCCGCTCGCGCGTCGCGTCGTCGGGCGCCTCGGCCGCCGCGAGATACGCGTCGAGCGGCGCCTTCGCGTCCACGACGACGAGCTTCCCGCCCGGCAGGCGCACGAGCAGGTCGGGGCGCAGCCGGCCGTCGTCGACGCTCGCCTGCTCGACGAAGTCGCAGTGCTCGATCATCCCCGCCATCTCGCACACGCGGCGCAGCTGGATCTCGCCCCAGCGCCCGCGCCCGTGCGGCGTGCGGAGCGCGTCCACGAGCGCCTTCGTGCGCCCGCTCAGCTCGCGCTGTCCGTCGAGCATGAGCCCGAGCTGCGTGCGCAGCGCCGCCTCCGCGTCGGCGCGCGCGACGGCGACCTGCTGCAGCGTGCCGTCCACCTTCGCCAGCGCGTCGCGGATGGGCGCCACCAGGGCGTCGACCGCGCGCTCGCGCTCGCGCAGCGTCTCGGCCGACTGCTGCTGCACCTCGCCGAGCGTGGCGCGCGCGAGCTGGAGGAACTGCTCGCCGCTGGCGCGCAGCGCGTCGGCGCTCACCGCGGCGAACGCCTCGCGCAGCCGCGCCTCGGCCTCCGCGCGCTCGCCCTCGCGCGCCGCGCCCGCGCGCCGCTCGGCGGCCAGCTCCGCGGCCAGCGTGGCGGCGCGCTCGCGGGCGGCGGCCAGGTCGCCCGCGTGCGCGCCCAGCTCGCGCGTCAGCCGCTCGACGTCGCGACGCAGCGCGGCGTGCTCCGCATCCTCGCGCGCCCGGTCGATCGCGACGCGCGCGAGCGCGGCGCGCGCGCCCAGGCGCCACGCGACCGCGCCGGCCACGGCGCCGCCGAGCGCGATCCCCGCGCCGGCGGCGAGGAGCGCGGTGGGAACGTCCGCCACGCGCGACGGGTCAGCGAATCGCGACGGGTCGCGCCATCGACGCGCTCAGCGCGCCGCGCCGGCGCGGAACCCCGCGCCACCCATGCCCACCGCCTCCTCGCCCGCGCGCCGCTGCTCGCTCGTCTCGCGCACCAGCACGGGCACGCGCTGCGACGAGGCGCGCGCGACGACGGCGGGCAGCGACTCGCCGTGCTCGCGCGCCGCCCAGCCGAGCGACAGCGGGCCGGGCGCGCCGCGCAGCGCGAGCAGCTGGATGCGGCGCGCGACGCGCTCCACCTGATCGCCCGACGCGCCGCTCAGCACAACGAGGAACTCGTCGTCGCCGAGGCGGATGATCGGCTCGTTGCCGCGCACCTGCCGCATGAGGAAGCGCGCGACCAGCTGGCGCATCACGTCGCGGTCCTCGGACGGCATGTCCTCGATCTCGAGGCGCGCGATCATCACGCCGACCGGTGCCGTCGGGTCGTGCGCCAGCCGCTCGCCGAGCGCGTGCAGGTGCTGGCGCTCCAGGCAGCCGGTGAGCGCGTCGCGCTCGAGGCCGCGCGACGCACCGGACGCGCTCGCGCCGCCCGGCGCCGCCGCCGCCGACTCGGGCGCGGGCGTGAGGAGCCCGTGCAGCCGCACCGCGCCGTCGGCGCCGCGGACGGCGGCCACGGTCTCGATCGCGTGCGCCGAGCGCCCGGCGCCGCGCAGCGTGAGCACGACCGTGCGCGCGGGCGCGTCGGGCGTCAGCGCCTGCAGCGCGTCGCGGCGCGCCGACGGATCGGCGATCCAGTCGTCGAGCGGCCGCCCGCGCAGCGCCGCCGTGTCGGCCACCCCGAGGAGCGCCGCCAGCCCCGGCGTCGCGTCGAGCAGCCGCCCGTCGGCGTCGCTCACGTGCAGGGCCGCGCCCAGGCGGTGCACCATCGCCGCGAGCGTCGTCGGATCGTCGAGCGCCGCGGGGGCGCGCAGGGGCTGCGTCATCGGAGACCTCCGGACGCGTCGGCGTCCATGCTGCGTCTGCTGCGTCGTCGCCCGGTCGCCGACAGGCACGCACCGGGTCGGGGGAACATGAGCGCGGGACCTGCGGGGCGCAAACGGGTGGACGCGTCCGCCACGCGGCCTTCGTGCGATCGGCTCGCGATCGGCAGGCGGACCTTCGCGCGCGTCGCGCCCGACCTGCGACGTCGGTGCATCCGTCGCGCGTGCGCCGCGCGTCCGTCGTGCGACGCGCACTGCGCTGGAACGTGCCATGAAGGGCACGCGTCGATCCGACGCCGCACGAGCCGACGCCGCACCGGTGACTTCCGTCCCTCCCCGCGCCCATGCCCGACCATCCCGCCCCGCCCGAGGTCTCGCTCTGGATGCTCGGCAGCGGCAGCCAGGGGAACGCCGCCGCCGTCGTGTGCGGCGAGCGGCTCCTGCTGCTGGACGCGGGCGTCGACCTGCCGGTGCTGCTCGAGCGCATGCGCGCCGCCGACCTGCATCCGTGGTTCGTCGAGGAGGTGCTGCTCTCGCACGGGCACCGCGACCACGTCGTCGGCGCGGCGGCGGGCGTGAAGGCGTACGGCTGGCGCGTGTGGGCGACGCTGGGGACGGTGTGGCGCTGGCGCGCGCTGCGCGGCGTGGACGTCGCCGCCTTCGAGGCGGGCGCGTCGTTCGACGCCGGCCCGTTCCGCGTGCACAGCGCGGCCACCCCGCACGACGTCGACGACTCGGCCGCCTTCGTCGTCGAGGCGGGAGGCGTGCGCATCGGCTACTGCACGGACCTCGGCCACGCGCCCGAGGCGGTCGTCGCGCTGCTGCGGGGCGTCGACGCGCTCGTGCTGGAGTCGAACTACGACGAGACGATGCTCCGCACCGGCCCCTACTCGCCCGACCTGCAGGCGCGCGTCGGCGGGCCGACGGGCCACCTGGGCAACGCGCAGGCGGGCGAGGTGGCGCGCGCCGTCGCCCACGCGGGGCTGCAGCACCTCGTGCTCGGGCACCTCAGCCGCCACAACAACACGCCGGAGCTGGCCCGCGCGGCGATGGCGCGCGCGCTCGCCGGCACGGCGTTCCGCGGCACGCTGCACGTCGCGCCGCCGGACGCCGTGCTGGGACCGCTGGTGGTGCACCGCGGGTCGTAGGCGCACGGCGGATCCGGAGCGGGCGCCGGCGCGCGCCACCTCCCCCGTCGCGCGACCGCCCGCGCCTCCCGCCCGGGGCGCCGCACGGGCGGTGGGGGGGTTGGGCACATCCGTTGCACCCCCCACGGCCACCCCGATCCGGAGCCGACATGCGCGACGACAAGCAGACGAACGACAAGAGCGAGTATCTGAACGACGGCTTCCGCGACCGCGACGGCCGCGAGGGCTTCGGCGACGACGGCGGCACCCGCGTCGGCCGGCCGGAGGGCGCCCGCGAGGCGAAGCGCGCCCCCGAGGACGCGCAGCGCGGCGAGGCCGAGCCGGGCCAGGCGGGCACCAACAGCGAGCCCGTCTCCAACGGCATCGAGGGCTCGATCGCGAGCGACGAGGGCGAGGGGAGCGAGCAGGCGCGCGTGCGCGCCGCGACGCAGCGCCCCGACGGCAGCTCGCGCGCCGGGTCGGGCGACAGCCAGGTGTTCGACCTGTGAGCGCCGGCCAGGGCGGCAACGGCGGCGACGACGCCTCGCGCCGCACGACGACGGGCAGCCTGGGCGCGGGCGGCGAGGCGGCGGCCGGGGTGCACGCCCTGCAGCCCGACACGCCGGGCGCGCCGCCGAGCGACGCGCAGCATGGGGCGCCGGGCGCGGGGGCGGGCGGGAGCGAGGGCGGCGCGCCGGCCGCGACCACCGGCCGCGGGAGCGAGGGCGACGCGGACCGCGCCGGCTCCGAGCCGCTGCCGCGCGACCGCGAGCACAAGGGGAGCTACGGCGGCGAGGGCGGCAGCCCGCGCACCAGCTCCGACACCCGCGAGCCGCTGAACCCGAGCTGACCCCTGCGAGCGGCCGCGGCCGTCCGCCCGCGGCTCAGCGCAGCGGGACGACCGCGACCACGTCGGGCGAGGTGATCGCCATGCGCCGCCCGTCCGGCGCGGCGCGGACCTCGCCCGGCACGCGCGCGAACCATCCGCGCGCCACCTCGCGGCCCGTCAGATCGTCCGGACCGAAGCGCCGTACGGCCACCGCGAGCATCGGCGCGTCGCCCTGGAGGTCCTCGTCCACGAGCCGCTCCAGCGCCAGCACGGAGCCATCGGGCAGCCAGTCCGCGGCGCCCGGGACGACGGGGCCGCGAGGGCGCGCCACGGGCGTGCGCCGGCCGTCGGAGACGCGCACGACGTCGAGCGCGCCGTCGCGCTGCACCAGGAGCGACGGCCCGTCGGGCTGCCATCGGGTCGCGATCACCCGGCCCGGCGGATCGCCGACCCAGTGCGCGTGGGGGAGCCGGCCGATCACGGCGCCGTCCGCGAGCCGCACCAGGCGCTCGCCCGCCCACACGCGGGCGCCCTCCGGGTCCATGCCGAGCACCGTGTGGCCCACCCCGTCGAGGAGGATGGCGCGACGGGCGCCGGTCGCGACCTCGATCGTGACCAGCGTGTCGGGCGCGTAGGGGCCGGCGGGGGGCAGCCGGCCGGGCGCCACGTAGGCCACCCGCCGCCCGCCGCTGTCGACCGCGGTGAACGAGGGGCGCGGCAGACCGCCGAGCAGGGTGTCCGCGCCCCCGGCGAAGCGCACCCGCACCAGCCCGTAGACGTCGAGCCCCCCGACCCGGGCCGTCGGGGTGAGGTAGAGGACCGCGCGGCCGCCCTCGGTGAGGACGCCCCCCGAGGTCTCGCCGGCGAGGGGCATCACGGGACGGGCGCCGCGGCCGTCGGCGCCCAGCGCGAGCACGACGGGCGAGGCGATCGGCGGCCGGGGTGCCGCGCAGGGGTCGACGCCGGGGATCGCCCGCACGAGCAGGGTGCCGCCGTCGGCGCTCCAGTCGATCCCCCGCCGGTCGCCGTTGCCGAGCACGAGGCCCGCGTGTACGATCTCGCCGGCCGACAGGCGGGCGAGCCGCGCGCGGCAGGGGACGTCGGCGGGCCCGCCGTCGCCGGTCGGACCCCCGCCCCCGCACGCGAGCAGGAGCACGACCGCGAGCGCGGCGGCGGGGAGCGAGCGGAGGCGCATGACCGGACGCTAGCGCGCCGACGCCGCGGCGGGATGGGTCAGGTGGCCCCGGCCGGTGACGCGCGCCCCCCGTGCCGCGTCGATCGGAGGGCGGGGCGCGCTCGAAGCCTGCGCTTGACGCCGCCGCCCGCACCGGCCAACGTGCCGGGCAGCCACTTCCATCCGCACATGCCGACGCGCGCCTGCCCGACGACGATGACGACGATGCGCACGACGACTCCCCGCCGGGGAGGCGCCGTCCCGTCCGTCGTGTAGGCAGCACCGCACGGCACTCCGACGACGACGCGCGGCCTCCCGATCCCGGGAGGCCGCGCGTCGCTTCATCCCCGCCCGCCATGGCCTCCGCCCGTCCCGCTCCCCTCGTGCACAAGTTCGGCGGCGCCGCGCTCGCCGACGCCGACGCCGTGCGCCACGCCGCGGCCATCGTCGCCGCGCTGCGCCGCCCGAGCGCCGCCTCCGACCCGACCGTCGAGGAGGGGATCGACGCGACGCCGGACGCGACGCCGGACGCGACGCCGGACGCGACGCAGGACGCCGCGCTGCCGACGGTCGTCGTCGTCTCGGCGATGCACGGCGTGACCGACACGCTGCTGGACGCCGCGCACCGCGCCACGGCCGGCGACGTCGAGGGCGCGCGCCGGGTGCTCGACGCGCTGCAGCGCCGGCACGTCGACGCGGCGCGCCACGTCGCGGGCGGCACGAGGGGCCACGCGGGCGACGACCGCGGACCCGCGCTGATCGCGGTCGTCGAGGCGACGTTCGGCGAGCTGGCGGGGCTGGTCGAGGGGCTCGCCGCGCTCGGCGACCTGCCGCCCAGCGTCGCCGACGCGGTGCTCGCGCGCGGCGAGCGGCTGTCGGCGCGGCTGGTCGTCACCGCGCTCGCCGCGCTCGACGTCCCGGCCCAGTACGTCGACGAGTGCGACGTGATCCAGACCGACGGCCGCCCGGGCAACGCCTTCCCCGACCTGCCCCGCACCGCCGCGGCCGCGCGGCGCGTGCTGGCGCCGCTGCTCGCGCGCGGCGCGGTGGCCGTGGTGCCCGGCTTCGTCGGCGCGGTGCCGGCCCGCGCCGGCGCGCCCACGCCCGACGCCCCGCGCGCCGAGGCGCCGCGCCGCGTGGCGCCGGTCGCGACCCTCGGCCGCGGCGGCTCCGACCTCACCGCGACGACGCTCGCCCGGGTGCTCGGCGCGCGCGACGTGTACCTGTGGAAGGACGTGCCCGGGCTGCTCACCGCCGATCCGCGCGTCGTCCCCGACGCGCGCGTGATCCCCGCGCTGCACGCGCGCGAGGCGAGCGAGCTCGCGTACCACGGCGCGAAGGTGCTGCACCCGCGCGCGCTCGTGCCGCTGCTCGCGCGCTCCGCGCAGCGCGACGCAGCGCGCGAGGCCGGCGTGCCCGCGCCGCGCGCGCGCGTGATCGTCCGCCCCTTCGCCGACCCGACCGCGCCCGGCACGACCATCGTGCTCGCCGAGGAGCGGCGCGCCGGCGGCGCGGCCGTGCCGCGGCATCCGGTGAAGGCCGTCTCCGCGCTCGGCGGACAGGCGCTGGTGACGGTGCGCGGCACCGGCATGGCGGGCGTCCCCGGCATCGCCGCGCGCGCGTTCGCGGCGCTGGAGCGCGCGGGCATCTCGGTCGCGCTCATCTCGCAGGCGTCGAGCGAGCAGTCGATCTGCGTCGGCGTGCCGCAGAGCGCGGCCACGGCGGTCGAGCCGGCGCTGCGCGAGGCGTTCGCCGCCGAGATCGCACGCGGCGAGATCGAGGGCATCGACGTCGAGCCGGACGTCGCGACGGTGGCCGTCGTCGGCAGCGGGATGGCGGGTGTGCCGGGCATCGCCGCGCGCTTCTTCGGCGCGCTGGCCGACGCGCAGGTCAACGTCGTCGCGATCGCGCAGGGCTCGTCGGAGCTGAACATCAGCGCCGTCGTCGCGGGGCAGGACGCGGCGGCGGCGCAGCGCGCCGCGCACGCCGCGTTCCGGCTGGACCGCGTGGGCGGCGGCGCGGCGCGCGCGCCGCAGCACGCCGACGTCGTGCTGCTCGGCTTCGGCAAGGTCGGGCGCGAGCTGGTGCGGCAGATCGGGCAGCACCGCAGCGCCTCGCGCGGCGACGGCGCGGCGCCGCCGGTGTCGCTCGTCGGCGTCGTCGACTCGCGCGGCTGGGTGTTCGATCCGTCGGGGCTCGCGCCGCGCCGTCTCGCGGCGCTCGCCAAGGCGAAGGCCGACGGGCGCGCGCTGAGCGAGCTCCCCGGCGGAGCGGAGGGCGGCCCGGACGCCGCGCTCGCGCACATCGCCGCGCACGCGCTGTCGCGCCCCATCCTCGTCGACGTCACGGCGGGCGACACGTCGGCGCTGCTGGATGCCGCGGTGCAGCACGGCATGGACCTCGTGCTCGCGAACAAGAAGCCGCTCGCCGAGGGGCGCGTGCCCGTGGACGCGGCGACGGCGCGCGAGGTCGGGCTGCTCGCGTCGGCCGCCGCGCGCGGCCGCCGCGTGCTGCACGAGGCGACGGTCGGCGCGGGACTGCCGGTGATCGACACCGTGCGCAAGCTGCAGGAGAGCGGCGACCGCATCCTGCACATCCAGGGCTGTCCGTCGGGGACGCTCGGCTTCCTGTTCGCGGAGCTGGGGCGCGGGCGCGCGTTCAGCGACGCGCTGCGCGACGCGATGGCGCGCGGCTACACCGAGCCCGATCCGCGCGAGGACCTCTCGGGGCAGGACGTGGCGCGCAAGGCGGTGATCCTCGCGCGGCTCGTCGGCTGGAAGGGCACGCTCGACGACGTGGCGGTCGAGTCGCTCGTGCCGCCCGCGATGGCGGCGCTGCCGCTGCCGGAGTTCCTCGCGCAGCTGGAGGCGCTGGACGCCGAGTGGGCGGCGCGCGTCGCGGCCGCCGCGGAGCGCGGCGCGGTGCTGCGCTATCGCGCGGACGTGTCGGCGCGCGAGGCGCGCGTCGGCATCGTGGAGGTCGACCGCGCGAGCCCGTTCGCGTCGCTCACCGGCACCGACAACCAGTTCGTGTTCACGACGCGCCGGTATCGCGAGCGGCCGCTCGTCATCACGGGGCCGGGCGCGGGGCCGGAGGTCACCGCGGCGGGCGTGCTGAACGACGTGCTGTCGCTGGCGGGCGCGCGGTAGGCGGGGCTGCGGACTGCGGATCCCGACGAGTCCGCAGCCCTCGCGGCGTCGAGCCGTCATCGTCGCCGTGCACGGGACGGACGAACCAGCATGGGACGGGATCACACGGCTCGGAGGGACCCACGGGGATGGGTGAGAGGTCGAAGCTCGAAGCTCGTCGCCATCCCCATCAATCCCTCCAATCCCTCTCGATCCCGTCCGATGCCGTTCCGGGTCCGGCGCGACGGCAACGACAACGGCATCTGTAGGGATGAGAACCTCGCATGAAGATCCGATCAACGTCCGATGGCTCTGTGTGGCGAGACCTTCCTCGCCGCCATGCGGAGCCGTCCGATCTTCATCCGATCTTCTCAGCCTCTCCTCCCTGCTGCTCTTCAGTTCAAGGTCGGGCGCGACGACACGGATCAGAAACGCGGATCAGAAACGCGGATCAGGCTTCGGAATCCGCAGTCGGCAGCGCCGTCCTCACCGCTTCCTCCGGTTCCACAGCAGCCACACGATCGTCATCACCAGCGGCGGGATCGCGAACCACGCGACGCCCTCCGAGAAGTCGCCGGCGAGGCTGAGCGTGATCGTGCCGTGCTCCCGCCGGCGGACGGCCCACCACTGCACGACCGCGGGCCACAGCTGCACGGCCAGCAGCGCCAACCAGTAGACCGCCCACGCCGCGAACAGCGTGCGCACCGAGCGCCGGCGCCCGTCCACGGCGTCGGCCGCCGGGCGCGTCGCCAGCGGCGCCCGCTCGTCGACGTGATGCAGTGATGGCCGCGCCGGCCGGTCGTGCCGCGCGTGCCGCGTCGCTCCTGGCTCGCTCATCGTTCGCTCGCTCCCTCGTTCGTCGCCCGCGCCGATCGCGGGTCCGCTCCGTACAATACCCCGCCATGACCGACCTGACCCGCCAGCGCTGCGCCTCGTGCGGCACCGAGCTCCCGGAGCGCGACGCGCGCACCAGCTGCCCCGCCTGCGGCGGGCTCCTCGCGCTCGTCCACGCGCCGCCGTCCGAGCAGGGCGCGGCCCTGCGCGCGCGCTTCGACGCGCGGCTGCGCGACGGCGCGGGGCTCGTCGCCGACGCCGCCGGCGCGGCGCGCGCGTCGGGCGTCTGGCGCTTCCGCGAGCTGATCATGCCCGGCGCCACCGACGCCGACGTCGTCAGCCAGCCGGAGGGCAACACCCCCCTCTTCCACCGCCCGACGGTGGCCACGTGGGCCGGCGTCGACGCGCTGCTCCTCAAGCACGACGGCTTCAATCCCACCGGCTCCTTCAAGGACCGCGGGATGACGGTCGCGCTCACGCAGGCGCGGCGCGCCGGCGCGCGCGCGGTCGCCTGCGCCTCCACCGGCAACACCTCGGCGGCGCTCGCGGCCTACGCGTCGCTGGCCGGCATCGCGGGGCTCGTGCTCGTCCCGGCGCCGAAGGGCGGCGCGCAGCAGGTGGCGCTCGGCAAGCTCGCGCAGACGCTCGCCTACGGCGCGCGCACGCTGCTCGTGCGCGGCGACTTCGACGACTGCCTGCGCCTCGTGCGCGAGGGCGCGGAGCGGCTCGGCGTCTACCTCGTCAACTCGATCAACCCGTACCGCATCGAGGGGCAGAAGTCGGTCGCGCTCGAGATCCTGCAGCAGCTCGCGTGGGACGCGCCCGACTGGATCGTGCTCCCCGCAGGCAACCTGGGGAACACGTCGGCCGTCGGCGCCGCGCTGCGCGACGCGGTGCGGCTCGGGCTCATCGCGCGCGCGCCGCGCATCGCCAGCATCCAGGCCGCGGGCGCGGCGCCGTTCGCCAGCGCGTACCGCGAGCAGTTCGCGACGCAGCACCGCGTGAAGGCCGAGACGGTGGCCACCGCCATCAAGATCGGCGATCCCGCGTCGTGGGACCGCGCGACGGCGGTGATCCGCGAGTTCGACGGCGTCGTGACCGACGTGCCCGACGCGGAGATCCTGGAGGCGAAGGCGGCGATCGACGCCGCCGGCATCGGGTGCGAGCCCGCGAGCGCGGCGAGCGTCGCCGGCGTGCGGCGCCTCGTGCGCGAGGGCGTCATCCGCCCCGGCGACCGCGTGGCCGCGATCCTCACGGGCCACGTGCTGAAGGACCCCGGCGTGCTGCTCGACTACCATCGCGCCGACCACGACGCCCCGCTCGTCAACGCGCCGGTCGAGGTGGACGCGACGCTCGACGCGCTGGCCGAGGCGATCGACCGCGCGGTGGCGCGCGCCTGAGGGCATGGCCTCCGCTGCATGCAGCAGCGCGCGCGACGCATGCAGCAGGAACGTCACGCGCCATGCAGCAGCGTGCGCGTCGGATGCAGCACGACGTAACGAGTGTCGCACGTCGGGCGCGCCACCAGGCCCGACAGGCGCTGGAAGGCCGCGTTCGCGCCCCCGGAGGCCCGAACGCGCGTGTCGCCGGACCATCCCTTGCACTCCGAGGCCGCCGCATGTCCGAGTGACCGGGCACGGCGCCGAGTGGTGGTGGGGTGGGGTGGTGGAGAGGGACGGGCACATGAGGCCGCAGCTCGCCTCGCGTGTGGCGTCGATCGCATCGCTTCGCTGGAACGATTCGGTGCGCTCGTCGCCTGTGGTCACGCACGCCCTTCCCTCACGCCGGCGCCTGCCGGCACCGGAGCCACAGCCATGTCTCACGTCGCACGTCGCCTCCTGCCCGCGCTCGCCCTCCTGCTGGCCGGCTCGGCCGCGGAGGCGCAGTACACCGCCTACGGCCTGACGACCAACCCGCAGGGCGTGCAGCAGCTCGTCCGCTTCAGCACCGGGGCGCCCAACACCGTCGCCACGCTCGGCCCCACGGGCGCGACGCTGACGGGGATCGACTTCCGCCCCGCGAGCGGCGTGTTGTACGGATACGACGGCAACCAGCTCTACACGGTCGACGTCAACACCGGGATCGCCACCGCGGTCTTCGACGTGAACAACACGACCGGCAACGTCGGCTTCGACTTCAACCCGACCGTCGATCGCATCCGCGTCGTCGACGCGGCGGGGACGAACTACCGGCTCAACCAGCTCAACGGCATGACGACCGTCGACGGGCCGTACACGTTCGCGGCCGGCGACGTGAACGCGGGCCGCACGCCGGCGTTCACCGCGGTCGCCTACACGAACTCCGACAACGACCCGACCACCGGCACCACGCTGTTCGGCGTCGACGCGAACCTCGGGCAGCTCGTGCAGATCACGAACCCGAACGGCGGCACGGTGAACACCGTCGGGAGCCTCGGCATCGGCGCGTTCGGCGCGATCGCCGGCTTCGACATCGTGACCGTCGGCGGCATGAACACGGCGTTCCTGACCGTGATGAGCGCGGGCGCGTCGTCGGTGAGCCAGCTGTACACGGTCGACCTCACGTCGGGCGCCGCGACCCTGATCGGCAACGTGAACGCGCCGCGCGGCATCGCGGGGCTCGCCGTCTCCACGGTCCCGGAGCCGGGCACGTGGGCGCTGCTCGGCACGGGGCTGCTCGCCGTCGGCGGCATCGCGCGCCGCCGTCGCACGCGCGCCTGATCGACACGCGCGCCCGCGCGGCGCGTCCGGCCCCCGGGCCGCGACGCGCCGCGCGGGCACGCCGCGACGTCGCGGTCCCGAGCGGGGCGACGCACGCTCGTGGGAGGGGTGCGCAGGATAGATTCCGGCGCCCGCCGCCCACCAGAGACCGCTCCGCATGCTCCGTCCGTCCCGCCGCGCCCGCGTCCGCGTCCCCTGCTCCACCTCCAACCTGGGCGCGGGCTTCGACTGCGTCGGCATCGCGCTGGACCGCTGGCTGACCGCCGAGGCGTGGCTGGAGGGCGAGGGGGAGACGCCGGCGCTGACGCGCGGCGGCGCGCTCGCCGCGCTCGGCGACGCGCCCGCGGGCGACGACCTGCTGGTGCGCGGCGCGGCGCTGGCCTGCGCGGCGGCCGGCCGCCCGATGCCGCGCGGCCTCGCGATCGCGGCCACCTCGGACATTCCCGTCGCGCGTGGCCTCGGCTCGTCGGCGGCGGCGCTCGTGGCCGGCGCGCTGCTCGCCGACGCGCTGCTCGAGCTGCGGCTCGGCGCGCACCGCGTCGCGGCGCTGGGCTCGACCGAGGAGGGCCACCCCGACAACGTCGCGCCGATGCTGTTCGGCGGCGCGGTGCTCGGCGTGCCGCGCGGCGAGGGCTGGGCGTTCGCGCCGCTCGCGCTGCACGACGACGTGCGCGCGATCGTCGCGATCCCGACCTTCCAGACGTCGACGCGCGCCATGCGCGGCGCGCTCCCGCCCGACGTGCCGCACCGCGTGGCCGTGCGGGCCGCCGGCAAGAGCGCGGCGCTCGTGCGCGGGCTCGCCGACGCCGACCCCGCGCTGCTCGCCCACGCGCTCGACGACGTGCTGCACGTGCCGTGGCGCCGCGCGCTGATCCCGGGCTACGACACCGTGGTCGACGCGGCGCGCGCGGCGGGCGCGTGGGGCGCGACGCTCAGCGGCGCCGGCTCGTCGCTCATCGCGCTCGCGCCGCGCGACGCGGCCGCGCGCGTGGGGCAGGCGATGCGCGACGCGTGGACCGCGTGCGGCATCGAGAGCGAGGCGTGGCCGGCGGCGGTGGCCGGCGGCGCGACGGCGGAGACGGTCGGGGCGGACGGAACGAGCTGAGGAGGCTCGCCGGGCCCGGCACACCGCAGCCCCGGCGGAAAACCTCTGGCGCGGCCGGCCCTGGGCTCCTACCGTGGCGCGTCCCCCGTCCCGCCGCGCCCCCGCCCCGCCTCCGATGGCCCGCACCCCGCTCCTCCGCCGGCTCGTCGCGCTCGCCCGTACCGCCGACGCCTCGCACCGCACCGGCATCCCCGTCGACGAGCTGCTCGACGGCGCTCCCATCATCGATCGCCGCACCTTCGTCGCCGGCGCCGCGGCGCTCGGCCTGGGCGCCGTGGGCTGCGCCGAGCCGGCCGGCCGCGCGGCGCCCACCGCGCCGGGCGCGCCGCGCCTGGACCGGGCGAGCGGCTCGACGGCACGCGTCGCCATCGTCGGCGCCGGACTCGCGGGGCTCACGTGCGCGCTGCGCCTGCGGCAGGCCGGCGTCATCGCCACGGTGTACGAGGCCAGCGGCCGCGTGGGTGGCCGCTGCTGGACGAACCGCGACGACACGTTCGCCTTCGGGCAGCTGGCGGAGCGCGGCGGGGAGCTGATCGACCAGTCGCACACGAACATCCGTCAGCTCGCGCAGGAGCTCGGGCTGCGGCTCGACAACGTGCTGGCCGCGGAGCCCAACGGCACCGAGGCGCGCTTCTGGTTCGACGACGCGCGCTACACGCCGGCGCAGGCGTCGCAGGACCTCAAGGCGGTGTGGCAGCCGCTCAAGCGCGACTACGTCGAGGCGGGCTATCCGACGCTGCACACGCAGTCCACGCCGCGCGGACGCGCGCTCGACGCGATGTCGGTCGCGGAGTGGATCGACCGCAACGTGCCGGGCCGCCGCGCCTCGCGCCTCGGGCAGCTGCTCGAGACCGCGTACGTCATCGAGTACGGCGCCGAGGCCGGCGACCAGAGCGCGCTGAACCTCGTGTACCTGATGGGCGCCATCGGGCAGGGACAGCTGCGCCTCTTCGGCCCGTCGAACGAGAAGTACAAGGTGCGCGGCGGCAACGACCTGCTCACGTCGGGCATGGAGGAGCAGCTGCCGGGACAGATCGCGCGCAACGCGCCGCTCGTCTCGATCGCCGCCGCGTCGGGCGGCCGCTGGACGCTCGGCTTCCGCGGCGGCGCGCCGGTGACGGTGGACCGCGTGGTGCTGGCGCTGCCGTTCAGCATCCTGCGCAGCCTCGACATCGGGGGCGCGGCGTTCCCCGCGCTCAAGCGGCTGGCCATCCGCGAGCTGGGCATGGGCGCGAACGCGAAGCTCGCGCTGCAGTTCCGCACGCGGCACTGGCACGCGCACGGCTGCAACGGCGACACGACGTCCGACCGCGGCTACCAGCAGACGTGGGAGGCCACGCGCGCGCAGGCCGGCGGCGCGGGCATACTGGTCGACTACACCGGCGGCGACGTGGCGCGCCGGCAGAGCGGCGGGATCCCCGCCATGCTCGCCGACCACTTCCTGACCGGCATCGAGCCGGTGCTGCCGGGGCTGCGCGCGCGCTACCTCGACCGCGTCGCGTTCGACGACTGGCCGCGCCACCCGTGGACGCTCGGCTCGTACTCGTACTGGCGCGTCGGGCAGTACACGGCGTTCGCGGGCGCCGAGGGCGCGGCGTACGGCTCGTGCCACTTCGCGGGCGAGCACACGTCGATCGACGCGCAGGGCTACCTGGAGGGCGCGGTGGAGTCGGGCGCGCGCGCCGCGCGCGAGGTGCTCGCGGGGCTCGGGGTGGTGAAGAAGGCGTAGGGACGCCGGCGCTGCATCCAAGACGGCGGCTCGTCCGCGGGGCGCCAGAGATGAGTGGACGTCCGCGCGGAAGGTCGAGATCGTGGCGAGTTGGACGGGATGAAGATCCGGCGAGAAGATGAGGCGAATGTTGCGAGCCGATGGGGATTCCTGCTCGGCTTCAAGCTTCAGCCGATCCCCTCATGTCGGACGCTGATCCCGTCGCTCGCCGTTCACGAGCCCGACACGCCGACGGTGCCCGCGAGCGAAGCGGACTGCGTCCGATCGCCCGCGGCGCGCAACACGTGCTTGCGCCTCCGCACCGGGCGCCCGACATTGGCGCCTCGCGGCTGCTTCCGACGGCGATCCGCCGGACCACTTTGGAGGGGCACCATGGGCGTCGCCGAGAAGGCAGGCAAGACCGGTAAGGCCAGCGTGACCGAGAAGGCCAAGAAGGCCTACGGGTACATGAAGAATGCGAAGACGGCGAAGGCGTACTTCGATCTCGCGAAGGCTGCGCTTGACGAGGACACGCGCTCCGGCGCCCTGTTCAAGGGCGGCCTGAAGATCACGATGGAGCTCGCGAAGCGCGTGCTCGGCACGTCGCTGACGTCGCACCCGTACTATGCGCTGCACAAGACGCACTTCGACGTGCTTGAGAAGGCGCTGAACGCGTCCAGCGCGCACGAGGATGCGGCGGCGGCGATCGCTCGCGCCGTCGGCGCCGCGGATGCGACCGCGGCCGTGCACAACATGCTTGAGGGGTTCGTCCACCGCCGGAACGTGCTGCTGCTGCAGTGGCAGTGGAACCTGCTCGAGCTGCTCCTGATCCAGGCGCAGTCCCGCGGTGATGCGACGGGCGCGCGACTGAAGCTCAAGGACGTCGGGATGCCGCTGGAGTCGCTGTCCTCTCACTTGGACGCGGAGCTCTTCACCTGGCGCGCATCCTGGTCGGAGCTGGTGCAGGACGCGACGGAGCTGTCGCTGATGGTCGACGCCGAAGCGCGTGCGGCGGAAGAGGCGATGGCGCGTTACGCGCAGAAGATGGCGAAGCTGGAGAAGAGTGGCACACTCGGAAGCGTCGCCGCCGGAGCGCTGCGGAAGGATCTCATGTATCAGCAGCTCGACCGGATGCGGCCCGGCGCCGACAAGGGCAAGCCGCTCAAGGCGCTGCTCGACCCGGCTGCCTATGCGCGGAGCCAGAGCGATGCCGTCGATCTCCTCACGCTGCGACTGGCGCATGCATGCGACATCGCGCTCGGGGACGAGGTGACACGAGCGCCCGAGTACGTGATGCGGCGGTTGAAAGGCGCGCTCATGATGCGGTGAGCGCGGCGCCCCCGATGGACTGCGGAGGCTGCTCGTGCGCCGTCTGATCGCCGAGATCATCGAGCACGCACCCGAACTCGCCGAGCTAGCCGGCATGGCCTGGCCGGTACTCAAGTGGACCCTGCTCGCCCTCGTCATCGGCACGGTCCTGGTGAGCAGGGCGGCTCGTCGCTACGGCTGGACGGGGCGGCTGGGCCGCGTCGCAACCTGGGCCGGCGAGTTTCACGAGCGACGCGCGCGCGAGTCCGAGCGCGACTTCGCGGGTACGGTGCTCGCGATTGGCGTGCTGTTCTCGGCGGCGGCGCTGTTCGTGGCGTTCCACCGATCGATCCTCGTCGGCGCGGTCGCGCTCCTCACGCTAGGCGGCGTGGCACGCGTCACCCTGCCCGCGTGGCGCCGGTGGTGGGGACGGCTTGATGCTGCCGTCCACGCTGCTGCCGCTGCCGCTCCACCCGCGGATCCCACGAGGGAAGAGACCGCCCGGCACGCGGGGCCCGCGTCCACCCCACTGGAGGTCCGGAGCGCGCGCTGACGCGATGACGACGGGGGCGCCTCGCAGCGATCGCTGCGAGGCGCCCCCGTCGTCATCGCGTCGGGCGAGACCGCTTCCTATGCCATGCTGAACTCCTTCCCGAACGCCACCGCGAACGAGAACGACTTCGCGCGGCTGCGCGCCTCCATGGCGTCGGCGACGCGCTCCAGGCGCGCCGGGATGCCCATGATCTTCTCCTGCGCCTTCTTGCCCATCTCGTCGAGCCCCTCGACCTTGTCGATCGCCCAGTAGCGGATCTGCTCCTCGACGATGCGCAGGTAGTCGCGCGGCCCGTAGATCCCGGCGCGGCGGATCACGTCGGCCATCTCGCGGAAGTGCGGCATGCTCACGCCCGGCATGTCGATCGACGGCATCACCTCGGCCGCCGACACGAGCGCGCGGTTCGGGTCGCGCTTCAGCACCTCCTTGAAGATCGCGCGGTAGAACGTGTAGTGCCGCGCCTCCTCCTTGGCGACGTTGGCGAGCACCTCGCCGATCGTCGGCTCGTACGCGCTCGCCAGCTTGCCCGTGTTGGCGTGGCTCACCTGCGTCGCGCGCTCCTGCAGCGTCGTGTAGACGAAGACGCGGTACGGGTCCTTGTCCCACGCCGGCTCGAAGCCCGCGCGCAGGTACTCGAACTGCATCCGCTCGAGCACCGGGTTGTCGAGGATGCGGCTGTCGCGCGCGTAGTCGTGCAGCACCGCGCCGTGCCGGTCCTCCTCCGCCGTCCACAGGTTCGTCCAGCGCGTCCAGAAGCTGTCGCTCCCGAGGTACGCGGCCAGCAGCCGGTGGAAGTGCGGCAGCCCCTCCTCCGTGAGGAGGTTGAGCGCGAGCGCCACGCGCATCGGGAGGCTGATGCCGGCGGCGCGCTTGCGCAGCTCGCTGACGTAGTGGTCCGGGTCCGTGTCCGGCGGGGGCGAGAGGAGCTCGCTCGGGAACCAGAGGACGCGCTTCGCCTCGTGCGCCTCCATCAGCGTGTGCACGACCTCCTCGAGGTCGGCGAGCACTTCGACCTTCGCGAGCGTCTCCGGGGCGGGCTGTATCGTCGTCATGCGCGGAATGTGTCGGATGCGCGGGAGTGCGTAAAGCGGGGCGCCGCCGGTGGCGGGCGTCGCCGGTGGTGGGCGACGCCGCCTCCGTGTAGCTAGAGACGCGCCGCCGCACCGCACCCGGGCTCGCACGGTCGGCCTCGCCATGAGACGGCTCCGACGCGGCCTGCCGCCGACGCAACGCATCATGCCACCGCGGGGTTCGCACAGCGGCGCGCACCCGGGCGACGCACGACGCGCCAGGCCGGTGCGCCAGGCCGGCGCGCCACGCCGCTCGAGCTCCCCGCGGGCGCGCCCGGCGCACCCGGGTCCGACCTGCCACGCCCCGACCGATGAGCGTCCGTCCCCCCCGTCCGACCCGGCTCGCGCTCCTCGTCGCCACCCTGCTGGGCATTCCCGGCGTCGTCGCGCGGCCGCTCGCCGCGCAGGAGACCGCGCCCACGGCGGCGACCGCCTCGACGATCGACGCGGCGACCGTGGGCGCGATCGTCAACGCGGTCCTCGCGACGGTGCTCCACCCGGAATCCTCGCTCTCGCGCGTGCCGATCGCGCAGCGTCGCCTGCGCTTCGACCATGCGCGGACGATGGCGGCGTTCGGCCTGCCGGACACGCTGACCGTGACGCTCACCGACCCCCGCCTGCGCGCGATCACGACGCCCGGCTCGCGCGACCTGCTGGCCGACTGCGACCAGGGCGGCTCGAAGCCGTGCCGCCGGCTCGGGTGGAACGCCTACGTCTGGGTCGCGCCGATCGCGCTCGACGCGGCGCAGGCGCACGTCGTCGCGCACGTCGGCTGGGCGACGCACATGGGCGGCCCGTTCGAGGAGGGCGTCGCGCCGCGCGGGCGCGCGTTCTTCACCGGGTTCGGCGCCGAGGTCCACCTCGTCCGCGCGCGCGACGGCCGCTGGCGGTTCGACCGGTTCGGGCGGGCGGTCGCGGGCGAGTAGCGCCGCACGGGACGCGCCTCGCGTCTCCTGGCGCCCTATGGATGGACCGCGCGCAGCACGTCCTCGGCGAGCGCCGCCATCGCGCCCTGGTCCGGGGTCGCGTTGCCCAGCACGATCACCGTCCAGCCGTCGGCGAGCACGCGCACCGCGAGCGTCTTGAACGCGCCGTTCGAGCCCGCGTGCCACGCCACCGCCGTCGGCTGCGCGCCCAGCGCGAGCGTGCGCACGCGGCTGCCGTACGCGTAGCGCTCCGCCGGCACGTGCACCCGGTCCAGCGCGGCGAGCGACGCCGGCGAGAGCACCGCCCCGCCGTACACCCCGTGCAGCAGCGCGAGGAGGTCGCGCGCCGTCGCGAAGCTGCCGCCCGCCGCGGCCATGAAGTCGGGCACCGGCACCACGCGACGGCGCGGCGCCGGCGCGAGCGTCGCGTAGCCGCGCGCGGCATGCGCCACCTGCGAGAAGTCGCCGACGAACGTCCCACCGTCGCGCAGGCCGAGCGGCGTCCACAGCGTCGCCTGCACGACGTCCGCGTAGGGACGCCCCGTCACGCGCTCGACGATCGCGCGCACCACCAGCCAGTTGGCGTGCGCGTAGTCGAAGCGCTCGCCCGGCGCGAACTGCAGCGCGCCGCTCGCGAGGCGCCGCACCGCCTCGTCGGCGGCGAGCGAGGTGCGCGCGAGCGTGGAGTCCGCGCGCAGCGCCGCGACGACGTCGTTCGGGATGCCGCTCGTGTGCGTGAGCAGGTGGTGCAGCGTGACGCGCGCGCCGACGTCGCGCCGGTACTCGGGCAGGTACGTCGACACCGGCGCGTCCAGCGCCACCTTCCCCTGCTCGGCGAGCCGCAGCACGACGACGGACGCGATCCACTTCGCGATCGACCCGAGCTCGTAGCGCGTGTCGACGGTGGTGCGCACGCCGCGCTCGACGTCCGCGTGGCCGAACGCGCGCAGGTCGACGACGCGGTCGCCGCGCGCGACGAGCACCACGCCCTGGAACGCCTGCCGCGCGACGAAGGCGTCGACGAGGCGCGCGACCGGAGCGTGCGCGTCCGCCGTGTGCGCGTCCGCCGTGTGCGGCGCGTCCGCACCCTGCGCCGCCAGCGACGCGGGCCGCGACGCGCCGAGCGCCGCCGCGAGCAGCAGGGCGACGCGCGCGAGGCGCGTGACGCGCGCGAGGCGGATGCGAGGATCGGTCACGGGCGCGGCGCGATGCGGGGACGACGGGACGGCGGCGCGAGCTTCCCGCGCGCCGTCGAGATGGCTCGCGTACGCGGCCCGCGACGCAGCGGTTTCGCCGTGCGACGCGCGCCGTGCGCGACGCGTCAGCGCTCGACCAGCACCGCGCTCGCGGTCACGAACGGCGGCGGCGCGCCGATCGCCGGACCGCGCACCCACACAATCACCGTGCGCCCCACCCGCAGGTCGGCGACGGTCGCCGCGCGCGCGTCGCGCCAGAGCAGCAGCGAGTCGGGACGCACCGAGACGCGCGCCTCGGGGACGCGCGCGTCGCTCCCGGACGGCGCGCGCACGAGCAGCTGCACGCCGCCGGCGCGGTCGTCCTCGCGCGTCACGATCGTGCCGCCGATGAACGGCGTGTCGCTGCGGAGCATGAGGGGCCCCGGCAGCATCGACTCGGCGGCCGTGGCGGCGCCGCCGCGACAGGCGCCCGCCGCGAGCAGGGCGCCGAGGATCGGGAGGAGACGGATGCAGGTCACGCCCGGAATACCCCGCGAGCCCGGCGGGCCGTCACGGCGCTCGCCCCAGTGCCCGGCCGGCTCGTCCCGGCGGGCTGGCGCGCGCCGCGCCCCGCGTGCTACATGCGAGGAGCACGGGACGCGTGGCGCGTCCCCCTCGTCCTCCGCCCTGGTCCGCATGCCGCCTCGCGCCCGCTCCCGCGCGCGCCGCCGCCGCACCGCACCGGCCGCGGGCGCGCTCGCGATGGTGCTGGCGCTCGCGGCCGGCGCTCCCGCGGGCGCGACGCTGGCCGCGCAGCAGACGCTCGCGCCGGCGCGCGCCGGCGGCCCCGCCGCGCGCGAGCCCGACCCCGCCCGCACGCGCGCCCTCGTCGACTCCGCGTGGGCCGCCTACGCGCGCGGCGACCGCGCGGGCACCGTGGCGCGGGCGCAGCGCGCGCTGGAGGAGCTGCCCGCGGCGCACCGCAACGCGCGCTTCGCGCTGAACCTCGCGGCGGGGCGCGCCCTGACCGACCTCGGCGACGCCGCCGCGGCGATGCCGCACCTCGAGCGCGCGCTGGCGCTCGACACCCTGCGCGACGCGGCGCGCGGCTGGGCGATGGCCTACCTCGGCAAGGCGCGCTACGCGCTCGGCGACGCCGACGGCGCGCGCCGGGCGCTCGACGCCGTGGCGGCGCTGCGTCCGACCGCGCGGCTCTCCGCGACCGTCGCCACCGACTGGCGCCTCTTCGGCTTCGACACGACGTACGCGCGCTGGACCACGCTGCGCACGCCGCACCTGCGCCTGCACCTCAGCCCGACCGCGCCGATCCTCGACCGGACGGCCTTCGCCGAGGTGCGCGAGCGGACCGCGATGCAGATCGCCGCCGCGCTCGGCGACACGGGCGTGGTGGGCGCGCCGAAGCCGATCGACATGTTCATCTGGGACACCGAGGCCGAGGCGCACGCCGCGGGGCTCGCGCGCGTGCACTTCGCGCGGCCCACCGTCGGGCTGACGCACATGACGTGGGACCAGACGGTCGGCCACGAGCTCGCGCACGTCATCACGTATCGCGCGGTGCGCCCCGTGACCGCGACGCCGATGGTGACCGAGGGCGTGGCGGTCTACTTCGACGGCAGCACGAACGATCGTGTCGAGGAGGCGGCCGCCGCGCTCGCGGGCATGGGCGCCGCGCGCGTGGACGTGCGCGCGCTCTGGAACGACTGGAGCCTGCTGCCGCCGGGCGTGGCCTATCCGGTCGCGGGCGCGGTGATCGAGGCGCTCGTGCGGTCGGGCGGCATGCCGGCGCTGCGCGCGCTGCTGCGCGAGCAGACGCTCGCCGAGGCGCGCCGGCTTCACGGTCCGCAGCTCGACGCCTGGCTCGACCTGCTGGAGCAGCGGATCGCCGCCCGCACGGCCGCGCTGCTCGTGCCACGCCCGGCCGCCGCGCCGCCGGACTGACCCTCCACCCCGCCCCGCCATGTCCCGCCCGCGACTCCTCGCCTGCCTGTCGGCCCTGCTCCCCCTGGCGCTCGCGGCCGGCGCGTGCGGCGCGCAGCCGCCGGCCGCGAACGCCGCCGCGGCCGCGCCGCTCCCGAGCGTGACGCTGCCGCCCGAGCTGGACCGGGTGCTGCGCGACTACGAGCGCGCCTGGACCGCCCGCGACGCCGACGGGCTGGCGGCGCTGTTCGCGGAGGACGGCTTCGTGCTCGCCAACGGCGCCGCGCCGCGCCGCGGCCGGGCGGCGATCGCCGAGGGCTACCGCGGCAGCGGCGGCCCGCTCGCGCTGCGCGCGCTCGGCTACGCCACGGCGGACACGGTGGGGTGGATCGTCGGGGCGTTCGCGCGGGCGCCGGGCGAGCCCGACGGCGGGAAGTTCGTGCTCGCGCTGCGGCGCCCGGCGGTGGGGCAGCCGTGGCGGATCGCGGCCGACATCGACAACCCGATCCGCCGCTGACCCGGGCCGCGCGCCACCATTGCGCGATCGGCCAGGGACTATATCTTAGCACTGAGACATTCACCGGCCCTGACCGGAGGACCCCATGACCGACCGCATCCGCACCGCCGACGCCCCCGCGACCGAGACGCCCGTCCCGGCGCGCGCGCACGGCATCCATCACGTCACCGCCATCTCCGGCGAGCCGCGGCGCGTCCTCGACTTCTACGTCCGCACGCTCGGCATGCGGCTCGTGAAGCGCACGGTCAACTTCGACGACCCGGGGACCTACCACTTCTACTTCGGCGACGAGACCGGCACCCCGGGCTCGCTGTTCACGGTCTTCCCGTGGGCGAGCGGCCGGAAGGGGCGCGTCGGCGCCGGCCAGGTGGGCGAGACGGTCTTCTCGATCCCCGCGGCCTCGCTCGGCTGGTGGCTCGACCGGCTGGCGGCGCACCACGTGACGCACGAGCTCCCGCAGCGCCGCTTCGGCGCCGACGGCGAGACGGTCGTGAGCTTCACCGATCCCGACGGGATGCGCCTCGCCCTCGCGGCCGATCCGCGCGCGGCGGCGATCCCCGGCTGGAGCGCGCCCGGCGCGGACGCGGTCCCGGCGGAGCACGCGATCCGCGGCGTCCACGGCGTGACGCTCTGGGTCGACGACCCCGACGGCGCGGCGGCGCTGCTCGGCGGCCCGATGGGGATGCGCCGCGTCGCCGCCGACGGGGCCACGGTCCGCTTCGTCGCCGACGAGGCGGTCCTCGGCCGGGTCGTGGACGTGCGCGACGTGCGCGGCTTCTGGGAGGCGGCCGACGGCGTCGGCTCGGTGCACCACGTCGCCTTCCGGGTCGGCGACGCCGCCGAGGAGCTGGCGCTGCGCGCGGCCGTGGAGGCCACCGGGCTGCGGCCGACGCCGGTGCGCGACCGCCACTACTTCGAGTCGGTCTACTTCCGCGCCCCGGGCGGCGTGCTGTTCGAGCTGGCCACGGACGGCCCGGGCTTCCTCGTCGACGAGCCGCGCGAGTCGCTCGGCGAGTCGCTCCGACTGCCGCCAGCGTTCGAGCCGCACCGCGCCAGCATCGAGGCGGGACTTCCCGACCTCACCGTCCAGGAGGTGATCGCGTGACCGGGTCCGTGGCACAGGCGTTCGGCTTCGCCTACCGCTTCGAGCCGCCGGTGGCCGGCGCGCCGGGCGAGGACCTCACCATCCTCGCCCTGCACGGCACCGGCGGGGACGAGCACGACCTCGTCCCGCTGGCCCGCGCGCTGGCGCCGGGCGCGGCCGTGCTCAGCCCGCGCGGGCAGGTGCTCGAGGGCGGGGCGCCGCGCTTCTTCCGCCGCCTGCGCGAGGGCGTCTTCGACCTCGAGGATCTCGCCGCGCGCACGGAGGCGCTCGGCGACTTCGTGGACGGCGCCGCGGCCAGCCACGGCATCGACCGCGGCCGGATCGTCGCGGTCGGCTTCTCCAACGGCGCCAACGTCGCCGCGAGCCTGCTGCTCCGCCGTCCGGGCGCGCTGGCGGGCGCGCTGCTCCTGCGGGCGATGGTCCCGTTCGAGCCGGAGACGCCGCCGGTCGCGGGCGCGGTGCGGCCGGTCGTGACGATCGCCGCGGGGCTCATGGATCCGCTCGTTCCGCGGGCGCAGGCGGAGCGGCTCGCCGAGCTGCTGCGGAGCGTGGGCGCCGAGACGACGCTGGAGTTCGTGCCGGCGGGGCACCAGCTCACGCAGCGGGACCTCGCGGTCGGGCAGGCGCTGCTGGCGCGCCTCTGAGCGGCGCGCCGCCCGCGCCGCGGGACGCGGGCGTCTCGATCTGCCTCCGATCGCTGGCGGGCGCTAGCATACGGCGCGGCGCCGCTCGCCGCCGCCGCCGCTCGCCCTCCCGTGCGCTCCTCGTCCGTCCGGTGGAGCGCGTCCATGCCCGCCCCGCCCGCGCTCGCGAGTGCCGACGCTCCCTCTCCACGTGCTCCCCGCCCCGCGCCGGTGCCTGCGGACCGCCGTGCTCACGTCCGTGCTGGCGGCCTGCGCGTCCGGCGAGCGCGTCCCGGCCACCGCGCCGGCCGGGCGGCCGGAGGTGGTCGCGGTGACGATGGCGCCGCCGACGTCCACCGTGCTCGACGTCGGGACGACGCTGACGCTCGCCGCCTCCGTCTCGGCGCGCAACGGCGCCGGGACGGCCCTGCTCTGGTCGTCGAGCGCCCCGGGCGTCGCCAGCGTCGTCGACGGGGTGGTGACCGGTCTCGCGCCCGGCGAGGCGATCGTCCGCGCGCAGGCGGTCGCCGACCGCGCCCGGGAGGCGCAGGTGAGCCTGACCGTCCTCGCCCCGCGCGTCGTCGCGCCGGTCGCCGTCGCGCCGACCGCGCTCTCGCTGCGCGTCGGCGCGACGGCCACGCTCACCGGCGCCGTGCGCACCACCGGTGGCCTCGCGTCGACGGCGCGCTTCGTCAGCAGCGACACGACGGTCGCGACCGTGACCAGCGTCGACGGCGTCACCGCGCTGGTGCGCGGCGTGCGCGCCGGCGAGGCGACGGTGACGATGCAGGCGCTCGCCGATCCGGCCGCGACCGCGACGAGCGCCGTGCGCGTCTCGGAAGCCGGCGTCGCGCGCGTGGTGCTCGGCGCCCTGCGCGACTCGCTCCCGCTCGGCGCCCGCCGCGAGTTCACGGCGACCCTGATCGACTCCGGCGGCGCCGTGCTCGACGGGCGCCCCGGGCTCGTCTGGACGGTCGACCGCCCGGACGTCGCCATCGCCGAGGCGAGCGGCCCTGGCAGCGCGCGCGTCACGGGGACGGGCCCGGGCACCGCCACGCTGACGGCGACCATTCCGATCGTGCCCGGTAGCGCGCGCACCGCGTCGGCGAGCGCCGTCCTCGTGGTCGCCCCGGGCGTCCGCGGCGTGCGCGTCTCCCCCGACAGCGCGCGCCTGCGCCGGGGCGCGTCGCGCGCCCTCGTCGCCAGCGTCACGGCCGACCCGGGCGTCCCCACCGGCGTGACCTGGTCCACCGACGACCCGGCGGTCGCCCGCGTGGACGCGTCGGGGCTCGTCACCGGCGTGGCGCTCGGTCGCACCGTCGTCCGCGCGACGTCGACGCACGACCCGCACGTGGCGGCGGCGGTGCCGGTGACGGTCACCTCCGGCGTGCTGTCCGTCCGCATCTCCCCGCCCCGCGACACGGTCCGCGTCGGCAACGACCTGCCGCTCGCCGTCGCCCTCGCCGTCGAGTCGCCCGACGTGCCGGCCCGCGTCGTCGCCGTCTCGCGCGACACGATGCGCGCCACCGTCACCGTGCGGCCGCTCGGGGGAGGCGCCTTCACCGCGACCGTCACCGCGCGCTTCCAGGGGCAGACCCACATCGTCGTCTCGTCGCCGGACGACCCGAGCGTCCGCGACTCGGTGCTGCTGACGATCGCCGATCCGTGTCGCGACTTCGTCCCGCTCACCATCGGGCAGACGTTCGCCGGCACGGTGGGCTGGGGCAGCTGCCGCAACTCCACGGAGTACGCCCGCTTCACGCTCGCCGCGACGACCTTCTTCGCGGTGACGCCGACGACGTCCTTCGCCGGGGTCGTCTCGCCGTTCGGCGCGTCGGGCTGGCGCTGGGACTTCGAGTGGCTCCCCGCGACGCGCCACAGCTTCCACATCCTCGCCACACCCGGGACGTACTGGCTCAACGTCGCCTCCCGGGCGGGCACGCGGCTCCCCTTCTCCGTCCGGACCGCCGTGGTGCCGCCCCGGTGCGACCTCTACATCATCACGACGCACGGGGTGACCGCGACCTTCCCGATCGGGTCCGACTGCGAGCGTCGGATCGTGGAGCTCGACAGCTACGTCGGCGGCGTCGGCACGCACCACACGCTCGTCCTCCGCACGCCGATCCTCCGGCAGGGCGACTCGGTGACCGTGACCGCGACCTCCGCGGACTTCGCGCCCTACATCGAGATCCGCAGCTGGGAAGGCGAGGTGCTCGCCTCCACGCGGACGCACGCGGCCGGCGCCACGGCGACGCTCACGTTCCGCCACACGGGCCGCGCCCGGGTCGACCCGGAGATCTACGTCACCTCCCGCGCCCTGAACGCCACCGGGTCCGTGACCGTCTCCATCGCCGGCCCGCCGTTCCGCATCTTCGACGACTCGCCGGCGCTGCGCGCGCCCGCGGTCCGCGCCGACCGGCGTCCATGAGCGCCGCGCCCCCCGCCATGCGCCCCACCGTCGCCGTCACCCGCCGCCTCCCCGATCCCGTCGAGGCCCGCCTGCGCGCGTTCGCCGACGTGCGCCAGGACCCCGACGATCGCCCGCTCGACGCCGACGCGCTCGCCGACGCGCTGGCGACCGCCGACGTCGTGCTCTGCACCGTCACCGACCGGATCGACGCGGCGGTGTTCGCCGACGCCGCGCAGCGCGGCCTGCGCGCGCGGCTGCTCGCGAACTTCGGCGTCGGCGTGAATCACATCGACCGCGACGCGGCGCGCGCGCACGGCGTCGTCGTCACCAACACGCCCGGCGTCCTCACCGACGACACCGCCGACGTGGCGATCGCGCTCATGCTGATGGCCGCGCGCCGGCTGGGCGAGGGGGAGCGCGAGGTGCGCGCGGGGCGCTGGACGGGGTGGCGGCCGACGCATCTCCTGGGCACGACGCTCACGGGAAAGTCGCTCGGCATCGTCGGCTTCGGCCGCATCGGGCAGGCGGTCGCGCGGCGCGCCCACCACGGCTTCGGCATGCGCGTGCGCTACCTCAATCCGTCTTCACGCGACGTCGAGGCGGCGGCCGTCGGCGCGACGCGCTGCGACACGCTGCCCGAGCTGCTCGCGGCGAGCGACGTCGTCTCGCTGCACTGCCCCGCGACGCCCGCCACGCGCCACCTGATCGACGCGGCGGCGCTCGCGCACGCGCGCCCGGGCGCGATCCTCGTGAACACCGCGCGCGGCGACGTCGTCGACGAGACGGCGCTGGCCGATGCGCTGCGCGACGGGCGCCTCGCGGCGGCGGGGCTCGACGTGCACGAGCACGAGCCGCGCGTCGCGCCCGCGCTGCTGGCGCTGGAGAACGTCGTGCTGCTGCCGCACCTGGGCAGCGCGACCGTCGAGACGCGACGCGCGATGGGCGACCGCGCGCTCGACAACGTCGAGGCCTTCCTCGCCGGCCGCGAGCCGCCCGACCGCGTGGCCTGAGCCTCGGGGAGCGCCTTCGGAAACGGGCGGGAGCGGCCGACACTCTCCGCGGAACGACGCCCGGCACGCCCGGGCGTCCGGCCTCCCCACTGCCCCGTCCATGTTCTTCCGCCGTTCGCCGTCCCGCCGCGCCGCCTCGCTCGCGACCTCCGTGCAGCGCGGCACGCTCGCCGTCACCGACCCCGCCGTCGCCGACGGCATCGCCTTCATCGGGCTGACGGAGGAGGACCTCGGCGTGCTCGCCCACTGGTCGGCCGCGTGCCTGCGGCGCATCGACCGGATCGCGGAGACGGTCCTCGCGCGCGTCGCGACGCACGCCGTGCCGCGGGCCGCGCTCGAGGCGCACGTGCCGGACGAGCGCCGGACGCCGCTGATCGCGGAGCACGTGCGGTCGATGCTCGCCGGCCGCATCGACGACGCGTACGTGCAGGCGCGGCACGCGGCCGGGGCGACGCAGGACCGCCTCGGGCTGCACGCGCACTGGGCGATCGCGCTCTACGAGGTGCTGCGCCGCGCCCTCGGCGACGCGATCGCCGCCGAGGGGGCGAGCGACGTCGACCAGCGCCGCTTCGGGCAGGCGCTCGCACGGCTGACGCAGCTCGACGTGGGGCTGCTCGTCGGCGCGTCGGCGGAGGCGGCCCGGCGGCGGCTCGCCGAGGCCACCGAGGAGCAGACGCGCTTCCTCCGCGAGGCGGGCACCGTGCTGACGGCGCTCGGCGCGCGCGACCTCTCGCAGCGCGTGCGGGGGCGGTACACCCGCGAGCACGCGCACCTCCAGCAGGTGCTCAACGGCGCGCTCGACGACCTGTCGGGCGCGCTCGACGAGATCGACGCGGTGAGCGAGCAGGTCGCCGCCGCGGCCGACGAGATCCGCGACAGCGCGGGCGGGCTGGCCAACGGCGCGAGCACGCAGGCCGCGAACCTCGCGACCGTCGGCGCGCGCGTGCAGCGCCTGGGGACGACGGCCGACCGCAACGCGGCGGGCGCCGAGCAGGCGAGCACGCTCGCGGGCCAGGCGCGGCAGGCCACCGGCGACGGCGCGCGCGAGATGCAGCGCCTCGCGACCGCGATGCAGGAGATCCGCGCCAGCTCCGACGCGACGAGCCGCATCGTCAAGACGATCGACGAGATCGCGTTCCAGACGAACCTGCTCGCGCTCAACGCCGCGGTCGAAGCCGCACGCGCCGGCGACGCGGGGCGCGGCTTCGCGGTGGTCGCCGAGGAGGTGCGCGCGCTCGCGCTGCGCAGCGCCGAGGCGGCGCGACAGACGGCGGCGCTCATCGCCGACGGGCTGCGGCACACGACGGCCGGCGTGACGCTCACGCGCGACGCGGTCGCGCAGTTCGAGGCGGTGGAGCGCCGCGTCGGCGAGGTGGCCGCGGTCACGGGCGCGATCCGCGAGGGAAGCGCCGAGCAGCGGCGCGACGTCGCCGAGGTGGAGGCGTCGGTCGCGCAGGTGGACGAGGTGACGCAGCGCGTCGCGGCCACCGCGCACGAGTCGGCGGCGGCGGCCGAGGAGCTGGCGACGCAGGCGGCCGTCCTGCAGGACACGGTGCGCAGCTTCCGCCGCGCGGAGGGCGCGGCCCCCGCGCACGCGGCGTACGCCGGAGTCGATCGGCGGCGCGCGGCGCCCGTGACGCCCGAGCCGGGGACCCGCCCCGGCCCCTTCCGCGAGGAGCGCCGGCGCAGCGTGTTCGGCGAGAACTGACCACGCAACGCGATCGTCGCGCGTGCGCGTCGCGCGCCGCACACGGGCGGGCGCTCCCTCGCGAGGCGCCCGCCCGTGCGTCATCTTGGCCGCCATGCCTGTCCTCATGCATCGCGCGGCCGCCGGCGCCGCGCTCCTCGCCGTGGTCCTCGCGCGCGCCGCCGCCGCGCAGGCGCCGCCGGCCGCGCCCGCGACGGTCGACACGCTGCGCGCGCCCGGCCTCCGCGCGCCCGTGACGCTGCTGCGCGACTCCGCGGGCGTGGTGCACGTGCGGGCCGCGAACGAGCACGACCTGTTCTACGCGCAGGGGTGGAGCGCGGCGCGCGATCGGCTCTTCCAGCTGGAGCTCTGGCGGCGCCAGGCCACCGGCACGATGGCCGAGGCGCTCGGCCCGCGCTGGGCGGCGCGCGACCACGGCGCGCGGCTCTTCCGCCACCGCGGCGACATGGCGCGCGAGCTCGCGCACTACCATCCGCGCGGCGCGAGCATCGTGCAGGCGTTCGTCGACGGCGTGAACGCGTGGGTCGACCGCGCCGCGCGCGACACCGCGCTGCTCCCGCCCGAGCTGCGCCGCCTCGGCATCACGCCCGGCCGGTGGACGCCGGCGGTCGTCGTGTCGCGCCACAACGCGCTCGTCGGCAACGCGGAGACCGAGATCGACCGCGCGCGCGCGGTGCGGCGGCTCGGCGCCGAGCGCGTCGCGGCGCTCGGCGCGTTCGGCCCCGGCGCGCCGATGCTCGCGCCCGACACCGCGCTCGACGTCGCGGCGCTGTCGGACTCCGCGCTGGCGCTCTTCCGCGCCTTCCGTGCGCCGGTGGGCTTCACCGCCGCCGATCTTGCGAGCGGCGGAGCGTCGAGCGGCGAGGGGCGAGCGTCGAGCGAGGACGTGCTCGACGCTCGCCCCTCGCCGCTCGACGCGTTCCAGGAAGGCTCCAACAACTGGGCGGTCGCTGGCACGCGCACGGCGAGTGGCAAGCCGCTGCTCGCGAACGATCCGCACCGCACGATCGCCGTGCCGTCGCTGCGCTACTGGGTGCACCTCACCGCGCCCGGCTGGGACGTGATCGGCGGCGGCGAGCCCGCGCTGCCGGGCGTCGCGATCGGCCACAACCGGCACGGCGCGTGGGGGCTCACGATCTTCGGGATGGACCAGACGGACCTCTACGTCTACCGGCTCGACCCGACCGATCACGCGCGCTACCGGCACGCCGGCGCGTGGGCGCGCATGCGCACCGAGGTCGACACGATCCGCGTGAAGGGCGAGGCGCCGCGCGTCGTCACGCTGCGCTTCACGCGCCACGGCCCGGTGACGTGGATCGACAGCGCGCGGCACCTCGCGTACGCGGTGCGCGCGGCCTGGCTGGAGCCCGGCGGCGCGCCCTACCTCGCGAGCCTGCGGCTCGACCAGGCGCGCACGTGGGGCGAGTTCCGCGCGGGGCTGCGCTACGCGCACATGCCGGCGCTCAACTGGGTGTGGGCCGACACCGGCGGCACGATCGGCTGGCAGGCCGCGGGCATCGCGCCGGTGCGCCGCACGTGGAGCGGGCTGGTGCCCGTGCCCGGCGACGGCCGTCACGAATGGAGCGGCTTCCTCCCGATCCTGCAGCTGCCGCACCGCGTGAACCCGGCCGAGGGCTTCGTCGGCTCGGCGAACGAGGACAACGTCCCCGCCGGCTATCCGCACCTGAACGCGGTCGCGCGCACGTGGGCGGAGCCGTGGCGCGGGCAGCGGCTGCGCGAGGCGCTGGGCGCGGTGCGCGGCGCGACGGCGGCGGACATGGCCGCGCTGCAGCACGACGAGATGCACCTCCCCGCGCGCGCGCTCGTGCCGCTGCTGCGCGACCTGCCGCTCGACGCGCCGCTCGCCCGCCGCGCGCGCGACACGCTCGCCGCGTGGGACCACGTGCTCGCCGCGTCGTCGGCGCCCGCGGGCGTGTACGCGATGTGGGAGCGGCTGCTCGCGCGCGCCGTCGCGCAACGCGCGATCCCCGCGGACGCGCGCGCGCTCGTCGGCAGCGTGCCGATGACGCGCGTGGTCGAGTGGATGACGCAGCCGGCGCGCGCGCCCGAGGGGCTGCTCCCCGGCGCCGACCCGCGCGCGGCGCGCGACGCGCTGCTCGCCGCCACCTTCGCGGCGGCGGTCGACACGCTCGCCGCGCGGCTCGGGCCCGACCTCGCGCAGTGGCGCTACGGCCAGCCGCGCTACAAGCACGCGCTCATCCGCCACCCGCTCGGCGCCGCGGTCGACTCCGCGACGCGGGCGACGCTCGACGTCGGCCCCGCGCCGCGCGGCGGCTCGTCGCACACGCTGAACGCCACCGGCGGCACCGACAACCAGCTCGCGGGCGCGTCGTTCCGCATCGTCGTCGACCTCGCGGACTGGGACCGCGCGCTCGGCACCAACACGCCCGGGCAGAGCGGCGATCCGCACAGCCCGCACTACCGCGACCTGTTCCTGCCCTGGGCCGAGGGGCGCTACTTCCGCGTGCCGTACACGACGCGGGCGGTGGACGCGGCGGCCGAGCGGCGCGAGGTGCTCACGCCGTGAGCCATCCCGACGTCCCGATCATCACGCGCGACGAGCTGCGCGAGCGGCTCGCGAGCGCCGCGCCGCCGGCGCTGTTCGAGGTGCTGCCGCCGGGCTACTGGCGCAAGCACCACCTGCCGGGCGCGATCAACGCGCCGCCCGGCGAGGCGCCGCGCGTCATCGCCGAGCACGTGTTCGACCCGAACGCGGAGATCGTGGTCTACTGCTGGGACGACACGTGACCCCACTCCGGGTACGCCGCCCGGGATCTGGCGGCGCAGGGCTACACCAACATCCGCGACTATCGCGCGGGCAAGGCCGACTGGATCGCGGCCGGCCTGCCGATGGAACGTCCGCCGCGCGACCCTCGACCATGACTCCGACCGTGCGCCACGCGCTGCGTCGTCTCGCGTGCGCGCTGCTCGTCGGCGCGCCGCTCGGCGCGGCGCCCACCACCGCCGCCGCGCAGGCACCGCGCGCGCTCCTGCCGATCGACTTCACGCGCTCCGCCGAGCACGGGTGGCTGGCCAAGCCCGTGCACGCGCGCCGCGTGCTGGACGACATGACCGACTCGGCGCGCTGGCGCTTCACGGGGAGCGGGCGCCTCACCTTCCCCGCCGCGCCGCGGCTGGGCGACATGCGCGTCCTGCGCGTCGACATGCGGCTCTTCGACGGCCCGCCCACGGCGGGGCGCAGCCGCCTGCCGTCGGTGAACCTGCAGCGCGACGTCGGCGGCGAGGACTGGCGCGCGTACAACCGCCTGTCCGTCTGGCTGCGCGCGGACGCCGCGGGCTTCCCGACGGTGCCGCTGCAGCTCGTGCTGCGCAACGACGGCGTGGAGAAGCTGCCCGAGCGCTACGGGCGCGAGGGGACGCACTTCGTGACGCTCGCCGGCGAGGGATGGCGGCAGGTCGTGTGGGAGATCGACCCGCTGCCGCGCGACCGCGTGACGCGCCTGGAGATCGGCTACTTCGCGAACAAGATGCTCGCCGCGCCCGGCGACCGCGTCGCCTTCGAGGTGGGCGCGATCGAGCTGCAGCGCGTGGACGCCGACCACCACACCGGATGGGGCGTCGCGCCGGGGCGCATCGCCTTCAGCCACTCGGGCTACCTCAGCGGCCAGCCGAAGACGGCGATCGCCACCGGGCTCGCGGCCACGCACTTCCAGCTCGTGCGCGTGAGCGACGACGCGCTCGGCGCCGTCGTGCTGCAGCGGCCCGTGCAGAGCGTGCGCACGCGGCTCGGCACCTTCCAGCAGCTCGACTTCTCCGAGGTCGACGCGCCGGGGACGTACGTCCTGCGCGCGGGCGGCGCGCTCACGCGCCCGTTCCGCATCGGGCCCGACGCCTGGCACGCGAGCGTGTGGAAGACGCTGAACTTCTTCTACGGCAATCGGTGCGGCTTCGAGGTGCCGGGGATGCACGGCATCGACCACCAGGACTGGTTCGCGACGCACGGCGACCAGCGCGTCACGATGAGCGGCGGGTGGCACGACGCGGGCGACCTGTCGCAGGGCGTGATCAACACCGGCGAGGCGACGTACGCCATGTTCGCGCTCGCCGAGCGGCTGCGCGCGCGGGGCGACGACCCGGCGCTCGTGGCGCGGCTGCTGGAGGAGGCGCGCTGGGGGCTCGACTGGGTGCTGCGCGTGCGCTTCCCGGGCGGGTACCGCGTCGGCTTCGGGAGCCACAACTACTGGTCGAACAACGTCGTCGGCGACTCGGACGACCGGCTGGTGGAGGCGAAGAACAACTCGAACGCGAACTACATCGCGGCGGCCGCGGCGGCGATCGCGGCGCGCGTGCTGAAGGACCAGGATCCGGCGCTCGCCGCGCGCAGCCTGCGCGTGGCGGAGGAGGACTGGGCGCACGCGATCGTCGGCATCGACGGCCCGACGACGTGGCACACCCCGGCGTTCCGCGCGTCGCGCATGGAGCTCGCGGGCATCGGCATCACCGCGTCGCTGGAGCTGTACCGCGCGACCGGGAAGCGGCAGTACGCCGACAAGGCGGTGGAGCTGGCGCGCGTGGTGATGGGATCGCAGCAGGTGACGCGCGTGGGGCGCGAGCTGCCGCTGTCGGGCTTCTTCTACACGGGCCCCGAGCGCGACACGCTCTTCCACCAGTTCCACCGCGCCGCCGACCAGGCGCCGGTGGTCGCGCTCGCGCAGCTCGTCGAGGCGCTCCCCGACCATCCCGACTGGATGCGCTGGTACGCGGCCGTCGCGCGCCACGCCGACTTCCAGCAGCAGGGCGCCGCGACGACGGCGCCGTACGGCGTGCTCCCGTCGTACGTGTACCGCGCGGACGACGCGACGAAGGAGGTGCCCGACTCGGGCGCGCTGTACGGCGCGACGCGCGAGGCGTACCGCGCGCAGGTGCAGGCCGGGCTCGCGATGGGGGACGGGTGGCACCTGCGCGTCTTCCCCGTCTGGTTCGCGCGGCGCGGCAACTACGGCGTGCTGCTCTCGCAGGCGAAGGCGCTGTCGACGGCGGGGCGGCTGCGCGGCGACGCGGCCGCGCTCGAGCTCGCGCAGCGGCAGGCGCAGTGGGTGGTGGGGCGCAATCCGTTCGCGCAGAGCACGATGTACGGCGAGGGCTACGACTGGGCGCAGCAGTACAGCGTCTCGACCGGCGACTTCGTGGGCTCGCTGCCGGTCGGGATGCAGAGCCGCGGCACGACCGATCTCCCGTACTGGCCGTCGCAGAACATGTACGTGTACAAGGAGGTCTGGATGCATCCGTCGGCGCGGTGGCTCTGGCTGATGGCGGACGTGCTCGATGGCGCGAAGTCGGGTGGGGCGGGGACGGAGACCGCGGGGACGGGAACGGCGGGGTCGGGTGGTGCGACGATCACCGACGCCATCGCGACCGCCGCCGCCGACGGCGCGGTCACGCTCCGCGCGACGGTGCGCGGCAGCGGCACGCACGCGTTCGCGCTGCGCACGGAGAACCTCGTCGTCGAGCGTCCGGCGCGCACCGTGGTGCTGCGCGCGGGCGCGCCCGTGACGGTCGAGTGGCGTGCGCGCGTGGCATCGGCGGGGGCGCCGTGGTACGCGGTGGCGGTTCCCGACGGCGACGTGGCGCGCCGACGCGAGGTGCGCGCGCGCTGAGCGCCTCCCGCCGACCATAGCAGGCAACGACGGGCCGCCACATCACGTGGCGGCCCGTCGTGCATGCCGCACGCCTGACCTCGCCGACGCCCGGCCGCCCCGCGCACCACCCGGAACACCCCTTGCCCCATGGGTCCGTCCGCGCGACGCCGTGCCCTGCGGGAGCGCGATGCGCCGCGAACCGAGCTCGGCCCATATCGGCGAACGAGGGGGTGACCACGATGGCATCGGATCCGTACCGACCGCACCAACCGTACGACCCGCGCGCCGCGCACGGACCGAACGGCCGCCCGGACGGCGCGAGCGGACGCCCGTTCGCCACACCCGAGCCGTCGATCGGCGAGCTCCTGCGCCGGCTGAGCACCGATACGAGCGAGCTCGTGCGCCAGGAGGTCGCGCTCGCCAAGGCGGAGATGCGCCGCACCGGCACGACCCTCGCCCGCGACGGCGCCAGGATCGGCGTCGCCGTCGGGCTCGCGCTCGTCGGCGCGCTCGCGCTCGGCGCCTTCGCGGTGCTCGCCCTCGGGCAGCTGCTCGACAACTACTGGCTCGCCGCGCTGATCGTCGGCCTCGTCCTCCTCGGCATCGCCTACGTGGTGGGCAACGCCGCGGTCGCCGACGTGAAGCGCCGCGGCCTCGGCGCCCCGCAGACCGCGGAGTCGCTGCGCGAGGACGCGGTGTGGGCGCGCCGGGAGATGCGCGAGGTCCGCCGCGAGCTCACCGCGCAGCCGCGCGCCGACTGACCGGCACGACCACTGACCGGAACGACGACCGGGCCCACGACCACGATCGATTCCCCGAACGACTCACGGACCGCGCCCCGCGCGCGTCCTCGCACGAGGAGGCTTCAGATGGCCGATTGGCAGGGTTCGACGCCCGGGGGCACCCCGGGCTACGGCAGCGGTGGACAGGGCGGACAGGGTGGACAGGGCGGCGCCTGGAACGACCGGCGCGACGCGAACGCGGCGCCCTGGCCGCAGAGTCCCCAGCCGGGCGCGCAGCCGTCGCCCCAGCCGTCCGCGTATCCGTCGGCCTATCCGTCGTATCCGCAGCACGCGCAGCAGCACCCGCAGTCGCAGCCGTCGCCGTCGTCGATGACCCAGCAGGCCGGCGGCGCGATCGACCAGGCGAAGGAGAAGGCGCAGGAGCTCGCCGGCGGCGTGCGCCAGCAGGCCACCGAGCGCCTCGGCTCGGGCATCGACCGCGGCAAGGCGCGCGCGGCCGACACGCTCGGCGGCGTCGCCCAGACGCTCCTCCAGTCCAGCCAGCAGCTGCGCGAGCAGCAGCCGCAGCTCGGCCAGTACGCCGAGCGGGCCGCGCAGGAGATGCAGCGCTTCTCGGACTACCTGCAGCGCGCCGACGTCGAGGAGCTCGTCGACCGCGTCGAGCAGGTCGCGCGGCGGCAGCCCGCGCTCTTCCTGGGCGGGATGTTCGCCCTCGGCGTGCTCGGCGCCCGCTTCCTGCGCAGCTCGCAGCGCGCGCGGCAGCCGCAGCGCCCGCAGTACGGCGAGGCGTCGCGCTTCGCCGACACGCGCGACCGCGCCTACGGCGGCGACTACCGCGCGGACTACGGCGCGGCGAGCCAGGGCGCGTCGAGCTACGGGACGGCGGGCTACGGCGCCTCCGGCTACGCCGGCACGGGCTACGGCGCCGGGGGCTACGGCGCCGACTACGGCGCGTCGTCGGGCGCCGGCTACGCGGGAGGCGCCGCGGGCGGCCAGGGCGGTCAGGCGGGCGGCTACGGCGGCGGCTACGGCGGCGGCTACGGCGCCGCGGGCTACGGCGCGACCGGCCAGCCCTCGCCGGGCGGCGAGTACGGCGCGTCGGGCCGGCCGCTCGACCGCGACGTCACCGACCGGCAGCGCATCGCCACCGAGCCGCCGGCGACCCCGCCGTCCTACGACACGGCGGGGAGCGCCGGGCTCGGCCAGGAGTCCTACCGTCGCCGCGAGTCGCCGTGGGACACCACCGCCGACGATCGCACGCCGCCGCCGGGCGGCGCGCGCGGGGCCGACGGGAGCCAGCGCACGGGCGGACTCGATCCGCGCGGCGGGGAGCAGCCCTGACGTGGACCGCACCGGACCCTACGGGGGCGACGTGATGGCCGATCGGGCGGGCGAGTGGCGCCCGGCGGCCGCACGGACGTCCGACGAGCACACGCCCGAGCCGGCGGCCATCCGCGCCGGCATCCGCGAGACCCGCGAGCGCCTCGGCGATACGCTCGAGGCGCTCGGCGAGCGGCTCAACCCGCACCACATCACGGATCGGATCAAGCACGACATCCGGGACGCCACCATCGGCAGAGTGGAGCACATGGCGCGACATGCAGCAGACCGGGTGCACGAGACCCGCAGCTCGATGATGGACACCATCCGCGAGAACCCGATCCCGGCCGCGATGGTCGGCATCGGCCTCGGCTGGCTGTTCATGAACCGCCGCCGCACCGACGGCCACGCGTCGTCGGGACGCGACCTGTACGCCGCCCACCGCCAGCCGCGCGTCGACGCCTACGACACGGGCGCGTACGGCGCCGCGGGCACGTACGACTCGCGCTACTACGCCGGCGGCGCCGCGTACGCCGGCGGCCCCGCCTACCCGGCCCGCGACCACGACGCGGACGCGCCGGGCGCGGTCGACCGGGCGCGCGAGCGCGCGCAGGAGACGGCGCACGCGGTGGCCGACCGGACGCAGCAGGCCGCCCACACGGTCGCCCAGCAGACCCGCACGCAGGTGCGGCGCGTCGAGGACCGCTTCGAGGAGCAGCCGCTCGTCGTCGGCGCCGCGACGCTCGCCCTCGGGCTGGCGGCGGGGCTCGCGCTCCCGGTGAGCGACCGCGAGGTGCAGCTCATGGGCGACGCGCGCGACCGTCTCGTCGACCGCGTGCGCGACGTGGCCGAGGAGACGGCGGGCAAGGTGCAGCACGTCGCGTCGCGCGTCATGGACGAGGCGCAGACGACGGCGCGCGACGCCTCGCGCGACGAGGGGCTGGGCGGCCCGCGGGCCTCGCAGCTCTGAGCGCGCGGCGCCGTCGGCGCGGGGCTGCGGCGCGGCGCGGGGCGCACGCGCGGTCGCACCCGCGCCGCGGCGCACGGCGGGGCACGAACGATCGACGCGGCGGGGCGGGTGCGGGCACGGTCCATGACTGACGTGCCCGCACCCGCCCCGTCACGCCCATCGCCGCCATGCCCGAGCCGCACGCCGCCCTCTCCGCCTCACGCGCCGCGACCGCCGGCGCCCGGGTCATCACGGCCCCCGACGGCCGGCGCTGGCGCGTCACCGCGGTGCGCCCGCAGGAGGTGCTCGGCGAGCGGCGCCACAGCCGCGAGCGGCGCGTGACGCCCGTCGAGACGCTGCTCGACCCGCCCGTGCTGCAGCGCCGCCGCGGCGCCGACCGCCGCGCCGTGGACGAGCGCCGGCACGCGCTCCCCGGCGCGCTCCTCCCCGACGCCTGGCACGACGGCTGGCTGCTCTTCGAGGCGCTCGACGCCGGCGACGGCTCCCCCGACGGGCGCGAGGTGCGCCGGCGCGCGCCCATCCCCGAGGGGTGGGCCACCATGTCCGACGCGGCGCTCGCGCAGGAGCTGGCCCGCGCGGCGCGCCCGCGCACCTAGCCGACGGGCGCGACGCCGGGCGTGTCGCCGGGCGTCAGTCCGGCGACACGCGGCGCGTCACCTGGCGCCGCTCGGTGCGGATGCCCCACGACGCCGTGTGCCGCGCGATCTGCCGCACCGGGATGCCGCCGATCCGCGCCGGCTGGAAGCGCAGCGTCCGCAGCGCCTCGCGCGCCGGCTCCTCCAGCTCCATCCGCGTCGCCTTCACCACGCGCACCGTCGGCAGCTCCACGCGCCCCTCGGCGTCGACCACGAACTCGGTGACGACCTCGTACCTCCCGTCGCCGAGCTCGCGCAGCGCCTCGGGCATGCGTCCGCCGCGCGACGGCGCCGGCGCCGTCGCGCGCTCCTGCACCTGCGACTCCATGTACGGGACGTCGGCGCCGGCGCTCGTGATCGGGAGCGCGTACTCGCGCTCGCGCCGCGTGTCGGCGGCCAGCGTGTCGACGGGTCCGCGCGTGGCGCGGTGGTTCGCCGGCCCGAACTCCAGCTGATAGACGCCCGGCCCGGGCGCCATGATCTGGAAGAGCCCGCGGTCGTACGTCTGCCCACTGTCGACCACCACGGGCTCGGCGCCCGCGCTCAGGCGCAGCAGGCGGACCGGCAGCCCGACCGCCGGCGCGCGGGTGGCGCCGTCCACCGCGGCGCCGGCGAGGAGCTGGGCGTGCGCCGCGCGCGGGACGAGCAGCGCGGCGAGCAGCGCGGCGCACGCCGGCGCGAGCGACAGGGCGAGGGCGCCGGCGCGCGGCGCGCGGCGGGAGCGGATCGACACGTGAGGGAAGGTGCGGGGTCCGGGCCGCTCCGCATCGTCGCGACGGCGCCCTGCACGGTACCGCGCGCCCCGCCGGCGCGACAGACGCTGCCCCGCGCGCGCCGGCGGGGCGTGCCCCTACGCGGGCTTGCGCCCGATGACCTCGACCATCGGGGGCGTCAGCAGCCACGCCGCGGGATCCTGCGAGCGCGCCGTCCACTCGGCGACGAACGCCGCGTGCTCCGCCTCCGTCAGCGCGCCCTGCGCGACCAGCGTCGGCAGGAAGTTCACGAAGAAGCGCCACGGCCACTCCCACAGCGCGGTGCCCGGGCGCGCCAGCCGCACGAGCGGGTTGAGCGTCTCCACCACGAGCCCCGCGCGCTGCATCATCGCCGGCACGTCGCGCCCGACGTCGCCGTTGCCGCCGCTCCGGCGGAACGACTCGCCCACCGCCGCGATCACGCGCTCGGTCGCGGGCCCGCGCGGCGCCATCATGAACGCCTCGTACTGGCAGTAGTCCAGCACGACGAACGCGCCGCCCGGCCGCAGCGCGCGCGCCACGCGCGCGATCACGTCCGCGGGATCGCGCACGAAGCACAGCACCCAGCGCGCGAACGCGCCGTCGACGCTCGCCGGCGCGACGTCGAGCTGCTGGAGGTCCTGCAGCCGCGGCTCGACCTGCGTCACGCCGCGCCGCTCGCGCTCGCGCTCCAGCCGCGACACGAAGCGCTGCGACACGTCCACCGCCAGCACGCTTCCCTCGGCGCCCACGAGATCGGCGAGGTCGAAGGTCGCGTAGCCCGGCCCGCACCCGACGTCGAGGATCCGCTGCCCCGGACCGAAGCGCGCGTGCTCCCACGCGGCCACCGTCGGCGCCGCCCACACCTGGTGCTGGAAGCCCAGGCGCTGCAGCTCGGCGTCGTTGGTGCCGAGGACGTACTCCTGCTCCGTGTCGGTGCTCATGCGGGCTCGCTCGTGGGTGCGTCGATGGGCGCGACCGCCTCCTCGACGATCGGGCGCTCCACGGCAGCCGCGTACATCGTGCCGCCGAACATCGAGCCGCGCGACCCGACCGGCCGCGGGCGCGCCCACCCCGCGGGCACGATCGCCTGCAGCCGCGCCATCGACACGGGATGCGGCACCCACGGACTCGGCGCGCGCCCCTCGTACTCGACCACCAGCAGGCGGCCGCCCGGCCGCAGCGCGGCGCACACGCGCGCCAGCACCGCGGGCTGCATCCCCGCGGGGACGAAGTGCAGCGCGTTGGCGAGCAGGATGCCGTCCAGGTCCGACAGCGCGAGCCCGTCCCACGCGCGCGCGTCGGCGAAGTCGGCGAGCGCCGGCAGCACGCGCGCGCCGTTCGGGCGGCGCCCGGCGAGCTGCAGCAGCGCGGCGAACGCCGTCGCGTCCCGATCGACCGCGTGCACGTGGGCGCCCTGCCCGAGCAGCCGCGCGAGCGCCTCGGTGAAGGTGCCGTGCCCCGCGCCGAGGTCCGCCCAGCGCGGCATCGCGGGCTGCGCCGCGTCGCGCGCCCGCACCGCGCCGAGGATGAGCGTCGTGGCCTCGTGGATCTCCATCACGCGGTGGGGAGCGGGACGGCGACCACGCGGTCGGAGAGCGAGGCCGCGTACGCGACGCCCCTCCCCGCGGCCGGCGAGGCGAGCAGGTGGCCGGCGGGGAGCGCGTGCCGGCCGCGGATGCGGCCGTCGGCGGCGTCGAGCATCCACAGCGTGCCGTCGACGGAGCCGATGCTGACGATGCCGTCGGCGACGGCGGGGCTGGAGTCGTAGATCGTGCTGCCGGTCGCCGCGGCCCACCGCTCGCGGCCGTCGAGCGCGCCGATGCAGCGCACCTCGCCGCGATCGCCCAGGCAGCCGATGTAGAGCCGGTCGCCCACCACGGTCGGCGACGAGTAGCCGACCTTGTCGCCGGGCGACGTGTAGGTCCAGCGCGTGTCGCCCGTCGCCGCGTCGAAGGCGTGCAGCACGTTGCCGTTGGACGGGATGTAGACCGCGCCGTGCGCCACCGCGGGCCCGCCGATCGCCGCCGAGTAGGCGAACGACTTGTCGGTGCCGAGCGTGCGCCACGCGAGCGCGCCCGTCGCCGCGTCGAGCGCGTAGACGTGCCGGTCCCACGCGCCGAGGAAGAAGCGCGTGCCGTCGGTCGCCGCGGGGCTCTGCGCGAAGGCGGACACGCTCGGCGGCAGCGCGTACGTCCAGCGCACCGCGCCCGTGGCGACGTCGAGCCCGTACACCACGCCGTCGCCGGACGCGATGCACGCGACGCCCTTGGCGACGGCCGCCGACGCGTACACCGGCCCGCCCGTGCGGCGCGCCCACCGCCGCGCGCCGGTGCGCGCGTCGAAGGCGTACACGTGGCCGTCCGCGCTGCCGACGATCACGCGTCCGTCGGCCAGCACCGGCGACGAGTGGCAGTAGCCCTCGGTGGCCGCGCGCCAGCGCACGGCGCCGTCGCTCGCGCGCAGCGCGTGCACCGAGCCGTCCATCGCGCTCACGTACAGCACGTCGCCGTCGAGCAGCAGGTGCGACATCACGCCGCCCGTGAGCTGGCGCTCCCAGCGCCGCGGCAGCGTCGGCACGTCGGCGACGACCACCGGGTTCGCGACGGCGCGCGTCGGCACCGGCGAGAGCGCGGCGCCGAGCGCCCACACCGCGCGCTTCTCGCGCGCCGGCTTGAGCGACGCGGCGACGAGCGGCGACTGCTCCGGGCGCTGCGTCGTGCGGCGCGACAGGCGCACCTCGCCCGCGGCGGCGTCGACCTCGACGCGCTGGTACGAGCCCTGGTACAGCCCCTTGTTCATCGTCACCGGCATGCCGTGCCACTCCCACAGCAGGTCGGAGTGCCCGTGCCCCGTGAAGACGAGCTTCACGTTGTACGGCTCGATGACGCGCAGCAGCGCCTCCTCGTTGTCCGAGATCACCGGCGGACGACCGACCCAGTGGTGCGTGAACAGCAGCACCGGCGTCGCGCGCCCCACGCGGCGCAGGTCGCGCTCCAGCCAGCGCAGCTGCGCGGTCTCGAAGTGGCCGTAGTGCGACAGCGGCACCGTGCTGTCGAGCAGCGCGAAGTGGACGCCCTTGTGGTCGAACGAGCGGAAGGGCGCGCCGACGCGCTCGCGGAAGATCTGCAGCCCGCGCGGCGCCCAGCGCACGTCGTGGTTGCCGGGCACGTGGTGCACGGGGAAGCGCAGCCCCGCGAGCACCTGGTCGTAGGCGTCGTACTCGCCCGACCAACCGTAGTCGGTGACGTCGCCGCCGTTGATCGCCAGCTCGGGGCGGATCGTCTCCGCCATCTCGAGCAGCAGCGTGCGGCAGGCGTCGAGGTTGCGCCCCTCGAGCCCGAGGTGCGTGTCGCTGAAGTACGCGAACGCGAACGAGGCCGCGTCGGGGAGCCGGCGGAACGCGGCGGCCGGCGCGATGCCGGCGGCGACGCCGAGCTTGAGGAGCGCGCGGCGGGAGATCGGGTCGCGCAGGATGGGGGCGGTCGCGTCGCTCACGAGTCTAGAAGAACGGGGGTGCGAACGATGGCGGCGCCTCGGCGCCGCGCACGTACTGCTGCAGCAGCTCCTCGGCGGCGGGCACGTAGGCGTCGATCGGCGGCAGCCCGCCGTCGAGCTGCGGCCCGCTGTCGCGCAGCAGCGTCGCCGTCGCCCAGGTCAGCGCGTCGACGTCGCGATGCTCGCGCACGCACGCCTCCAGCAGGTAGTACACGTCGCCCGCCAGCTCCTCGGGCGACGGGTCGCGCACCGCGCGCCAGCCGATGCGCTCCAGCGCGCGCGCGATCCCGGGCGTCGCGCCCGCGCCGCCGAGCGCCGTGTCGTCGAGGAAGCGCGCCCGCAGCGCGGCGTAGCTCACCATCGCGCGGTCAGCTCGCGGCGCCCGCGGGCGCGCGCAGCCAGCGGTGGCCGACGAAGGCGCCGAGCAGCAGCGACACGACGAGCAGGATCGTCGTCAGCGACGCAGGGTCGCGCGGCGCGTCGTCGGTGAGCGACACGAGCGCGAGCCCCGCGAGCAGGTAGCCGCCGACGCCCACGATGCCCGCGAGGTACGGCCCCACCACCGGCAGCGGCCGCAGCGGCCGCCCGAGCAGCGCGTACACGAGCCCTCCGAACGTGCCGATCGCCGCCGACGCGAGCAGCGCGCCGAGCGCGACGAGCAGCACGCGCGGCTCGCGCACCGCGAGCGGGAGCGCGAACAGCACGCGGAGCATCGTCAGCGCGACCAGCGCGCTCGCGCCCCAGATCGCGGGGCGCAGCCAGTCGGGGCGCGCCTCCACCCAGCCGCCGAAGGCGTTGAGCGCGCGCGCCCACCCCGGCAGCGACGGCGCCTCGAGCGGCGGGAAGCGCTCGGCGATGAACGCGTCGCGCGCGCGGCAGGTGGTGCAGGTGCTCGCGTGCGACTCGGCGCGCGCCACGTGGGCGTCCAGCGCCGCGCGCGAGGCCGGCAGCTCCGCGCCCCAGCGCTCCATCCACGTGCACGCGGGCAGCCCGCTCGCCGCCAGCGCCTCCTCCCGGTCGATCGCGCCCAGGCGGAACGCGAGCTGCTCGGCGTGGCGGCGCGGCAGCGTCGCGCGCCCCGCCTCGCACGCGGCGTAGGCGTGCGGCGGGATGCCCAGCTCCGCGGCCATCTGGTCGGGGGTGCGGGCGAGTCGCGTGCGCGCCTCGACGAGCGCGGGTCCGTTCATGCGTGCGGAAGGCGGAATGCGGGGGCGCGCACCGTCGGTCGGGTCGGCGGCGCGCCCCGATAATCAGGCGCCTGGCGCCGCCCCGCGCCAGCCGACGGGGCGACCCGGCGGCCGCTCACGTCGCGAGATGCACCGGCTCGGCGAGCGGCCGCGCCAGCAGCACCCGCTCCGTGGGCGCGAACCCCGCGCGCTCGTAGACGCGTCGCGCGCGCACGTCGTCCGCGCCGATCTCGACGCACAGCGCGCGCACGCCGCGCGCCTCGCACGCGCGCCGCGCCTCCTCCAGCGCCGCGGCGGCCAGCCCGCGCCCGCGCGCCGCCGCGCGCACGAACAGGTCGTCCACGAAGCCGCGCAGCCCGCCGTACTCCATGCTGAAGCCGAGCGTGAGCGCGAGGTAGCCCGCCGGCGCGCCGTCCGCCTCCAGCAGCCAGAGCTGGCCGAGCGTGGGATCGGCGAGCAGCGCGGCGAAGGTGCGCGCGGCGGCCGCCTCGGGGAGCGGGAAGCCCGACTCCGCGTAGAACTCGCCCATCAGCGCCACCAGCGTCGCCACGTCGTCGGGCCGCGCGGCGCGCACCGCGATGTCGGGCATGCGGTCAGTCCTTCGGCGCCTGCTCCGGCGCGAGGTGGTCGACGCGCAGCGGGATCCGCGCGCCCAGCGCGTCGGCGAGCATGCTGCGGTGGCAGTGCGACGGATCGGCCTCGAAGCAGAGCAGCGCGATGCGGCGTCCGCCGCGCACGATGCCTTCCAGGACGTCCAGCTCGGCCTGCGCGGTGTCGGTCGCGAGGTGCGCGAGGTAGATGTCGCGCAGCTCGCCGTGGCGTCCCGCGCGCGCGGCGGCGCGGCCGTCGGCCGGCGTGCCGAGCCCGCGCAGGTGCAGGTACTCGATGCCCGCCTCCTGCAGGTTCGCGGCGAGGCGCGTCTTCGCGAAGCCGGGGCGGCGCGAGCTGGCGAGCGCGCGCACGTCCACCAGCAGCTCGACCCGCGCGTCGCGCAGCGTCTGCAGGAAGTCGGCGACGTTGGTGCCCTCGTAGCCGATCGTCGTGATCTCGTGCATGGGCCCAAGGTAGCGCGCGGCCCGCGACGCGTCAGGCGGGCTCCAGCAGGTCCCAGCGGTTGCCGTACAGGTCCTCGAACACCGCGACCGTGCCGTACGCCTCGCGCCGCGGCGCCTCGGTGAAGCGCACCCCGCGCGCCTGCAGCGCGGCGTGGTCGCGCGCGAAGTCGTCGGTGTGCAGGAAGAGGAAGACGCGGCCGCCCGTCTGGTCGCCCAGGCGCGCGGCCTGCGCGGGCGTCGCGGCGCGCGCCAGCAGCAGCGCCGTGCCGCCCGCGCCCCGCGGAGCGACGAGCACCCAGCGCCCGCCGTTCGCGCGCGGCTCGTCGGCCTGCAGCGTGAACCCGAGGACGTCGACGTACCACGCGATCGCCTCGTCGTAGTCGCGCACCACCAGCGCGACGTGCGCGATCGCCTGCGCCATCGCGCTACACCGCGCGCAGCACGCGGATCGTCACGCCGGCCGCGAGGTCGCGCGACCGCTCGCGATGGTCGTGCATGTGCGGCGCGTCCAGGTGCGCCGCGAGCGCGGCCTCGTCGCGCCACTTCTCGACCACCGTCAGCACGTCCTCGCGCACCGGCGCCTGCGCGGCGATGCCGGTGCGGACCTCCAGCGCGCCCTGATACTCCAGGCACCCGTCCTCCGCCCGCACGAGCGGCGTGAGGCGCTGGAACTCGGCGACGAACGCGTCGCGCGCGCCGGGGCGCAGGAGGATCTCGGCGATGACGTGGATCACGGAGCGTGGACCGGAAGCGAGGGGCGGAGGCCGTGCGGACGGTGCATTCTAATCGCGCGATTCCGCCGCGCGGCGCCTGACGCGGCCGCGGCGGCGCCTACGTTCGCCAGCCCGTGCGCCGCAGCCACTCGGCGTACTCGCGCTCGTAGCGTGCGCGGTCGCCCACGTCCTCGCGCCCCGCGCGCGCCAGCCGCTCGGCCATCGACTCCAGCCCCACCGCGGCGCGGCGCGCGTCCACGCCCTCGGGATCCTCGATGGGGTGCGGGCGCAGCCACCCGTCGGCATCGGGATGGAGCTGCGTGCCGTAGCGCTGCGGCCGCCCCTCGAAGCAGCGGATGCGGTCCTCGAGCATCGCCGCCTGCCACGCCGGCACCTCGCCGCGCGCGACGGCGTCCCACAGCACCGGCAGCGTCGCGCGCAGCAGGTCCGGCTCCCCGATCGCGTGCTGCACGACCAGCCACGCCGCCTCGGCGCCGTCGTCACCCACCAGCGCGCGGCCCGGCCAGCCGTGCCGCGCGACGATCGCGCGCAGCCGCGCCGCGTTCGCGCGGTGCACCGCCTCCATGCGCGGCGCGTAGCCGCCGGCCAGCTCGCCCGCGGCGTCCAGCTCCGCGCGCACGCGCAGGTCCTCGGCCTGCATCGCCAGCAGCTCGGCGCGCAGCGCGGGATCGGAAGGATCGGTCATGGCGTCGGTGCGTTCCCCGTTCACGAGCGCCGCGGCACGACGGCGCGCACGCGCGCGGCGAGCAGCCCCGCGCACCCGAGCGCGAGCAGCGCGCCGACCCACGGCAGCGCGCGCGACACGGGCGGCGCGCCCGCCCCGGCATGCGGCGCCGTCACCGCGAGCAGCGCCAGGTCGGCCGCGAGCGCGGCGCCGATCCATCCCGGAGCGCCGCGCGCGCCGCGCGTCGCCGCGTGCAGCGCCCAGAGGTTCAGCCACGGAAGCAGCGCGAGCGGCAGCACCGCGCGCACGGCGAAGTCCATCCCCGCGCGCGTGCGGCCCGGATACTCCGAGCCGCCGACGGCGAGCACCACGGCGGCGATCGCGAGGCAGCACAGCGCGCCGAGGCGCACGACGAGGGCGGCGAGGCGCACGCGCGGCCGGCGCGTCAGGCCGCGGTGAGGATCAGCGGCGCGCCGTGGCGGATCACCACCGTGTGCTCGTGGTGCACGGCGAGCACGCGGTTGTGCGTGCGCAGCGTCCACCCGTCGGCCTCCTCGACCACGCGCGCGGCGGCGCTGGCGAGCATCGGCTCGATCGCGAGCACCAGCCCGTCGCGCAGCACCGTCTGCGCGCGCGGGTCGCCCCAGTTGGGCACCGACGGCGCCTCGTGCAGCCGGCGGCCGATGCCGTGCCCCTCCAGCTCGCGCAGCACGACCGTGCCCTCGCGCCGCGCCGCCGCCTCGACCGCGGCGCCGACGTCGCGCACGCGCCGCCCCACGCGCGCCGCGTCGAGCGCGCGGTTGAACGCGATGCGCGCCGCGCGCTGCAGGCGCTGCACCTCGGGGCGCACCGGCGGCACGAGCACGGTGATCGCGCTGTCGGCCATGTAGCCGTCCAGCTCCAGCGTCACGTCGAGCTTCACGACGTCGCCGGCGGCGAGCACGCGCGGCCCCGGGACGCCGTGCACGATCTCCTCGTTCACGCTGATGCACGTGAAGCCCGGGAAGTCGTACGTGAGCTGCGGCGCCGAGCGGGCGCCCTCCGCGCGGGCGAACCGCGCGCCGGCGTCGTCGAGCGCGCCGGTCGTGATCCCCGGGCGCACCAGCGCCTTCATGTGCGCCAGCGTGCGCGCGACGAGCCGCCCCACGCGCTGCATGGCGGCCAGGTCCGCCTCCGTGCTGATCGTCACGCGCCCTCCGGTCGTGCGGTGGTGAAGGCCGCCGCGTTCGCGCGCGGCGACGGTGGGACCTCCCTCGCGCCGCCGGCGGCCAGCGCCGGCGCCGTCGTCGCGCGCGACGGGTCGGCCGCGGCGGCCGGGGTGCGATCGTGATGCAGGCCGATCTCCAGCGCGTGCACCAGCGCGAGCCGGCGCGCCACCTCGTTCTCCGCCTGCGCGCGCATCAGCCCCATGCCGCCGAACGCGGCGAGCCAGCCGTATTCGACCGCGACCTCGACCCGCGTGCGGCCGTCCGGCTCGGGGGCCAGCTCGTAGCGCACGCGCCAGCCCAACGCGTGCATGCGCTTGTTCGTCAGCGGATCGAGCGCGGCGACCGCGATCTCCATGCGCACGCCGGGCTCCATGCGCGTCACCCACCCCGAGTACTCCTTGCCCGGGCGCAGCTGCCGGTAGGCGTCGCGCAGGCGCGGGTCGTCCAGCGACGCCTGCACGGCGCTGAGACACAGCTCGGCCGGAACGGCGACGACGATCTGGGCGGCTACGCGGGTCATCGTGAAGCGGAACGGGAATCGGGGGCGGCGGGCGCGCGGGCGCCCGGTGCGGCTCCGCAACCTACGAGCCCGCGACGTCCCGGTGCCAGCGCTCCGCCTCCGCCCGCAGCGCGCGCCGCTGCGGCGCGACGGCGTCAGTGCGCCGCGCGATGGCCGGCCGCGTGCGCGGGGTCGTGCGTGTGCGGCTCGTCGCGGCGGCGCGTGCGGCGCCCGCCGTAGCTCTCGTCGATCTCGTCGCGGATCTCGGCCAGCGTCTTCCCACGCCCGTGCAGCCGCGCCGCCAGCCGCGCCTCACCGAGGCAGATCCCGCACGACTGCGGCATCGTCCCCTCGAAGCAGCTCAGCAGCGAGCGCAGCCCGCGGTGCGCCTCGCAGTCGCAGTGGCAGTAGATGCCGTCGAGCAGCTGCGGATGCTCGCGCGCGGCGCGGTAGGCGTCGCGGTACTTGGCCGGCACGTCCTGCTCCGGGAGCACGCGCTCCGCCGTCACGCCGGGACGCGGCTCGGGGTGCTTCCAGTCCGGCTGCGGGGCGCGCACCGCGTGCGCGAGCAGGTCGCGCGGCAGCGTGCCCGCGAGCGCCAGCGTGGCGAGCGTCGCGCGGGCCAGCGCGCCGAGGGCGGCGCGGCGCGCGAGGAGGGCCGGCGGGGCGCCGGGAGCGCGGAAGGCGGACATCGGGACCGAACGGAGCGGGGAGAGCCGGCGCGGACGGCCCGCGCGGACGCCGGTGAGACACCGCTCCTCATCGTACGGTTGGACCCTGCCGGGCGCGACGCCCGCGGCGTCAGCGCGTCGTCAGCGCAGCGGCGCGACGGCCCAGACCGGCACGTGGTCGCTGATCCCCCGCGCCTCGCGTCCGACCGTGCCGGCCGACGGGGCCGCTCCCGCGCCGCCGTCCCCGAACCCGCGGAAGAAGACGTGGTCCCAGCGCCCGAGGCGCGTCGTGCGCGGTCCGTCGGCGGTGGGCCACGCGTAGCCGGCGTCGCGCGCCACGCGCCCCACCGTGGCGTCGTTCATGTCCCCGCCGATCACGACGCGGGCGTGCGGCGCGGCGTCGGCGAGGATGGCGCGCAGCTGGTCGCGGCGCGCCGCGCGGCCCACGTCGGCCAGCGTGCCGAGGTGCGTCGAGTAGACGCGCACCGCGACGTCGCCCACCCGCAGCGTCGCCGCGGTCGCGGTGCGCTGCGTGCCGCCGTAGCGCGAGCGGTGCGGCAGCACGAGCTTCGCGTCGTCGACGATCGGCCAGCGCGCGAGCACCGCGTTCCCGAAGTCGCGCCGCGCGCGGCGATGGTGGATCGCCGGGTAGTACGCCCACCACAGGCCGAGCGACTCCGCGACCTGCCGCGTGGCCTCGCCCGTCATCTCCTGCAGCAGGACGACGTCGGCGCCGCGCAGCTCGGGGTGCGTGGCGAGCAGCGCGGCGGCCGCGTCGACGTTGCGCGCGAAGGCGATGTTGAACGACACCACGCGCAGCGAGTCGGGGCGCGGGCGCGCCGCCGTGTCGCGCGGCACGCCCGCGTGGCGCGGCGCGCGGGGCTCCAGGTAGTTGCGCCCCGTGCGGCAGCCCGCGAGGCCGACCGCCGCGAGCGCCGCCAGCAGGACCGGCCGCGCGAGCGCGCGCATCCGCCGCGCGCCGCGCGCCGGCCGCATCGTCAGCGTGCGATCCCCGACGCCTTCATCCGCTCGCCGACCAGCGTCAGCTCCTGCTTGCGCAGGTCGGCCGCGCGCGGGCGCAGCGCCTCGATCAGCTCCGCCGGGTACTTGGCGGCGATCTGCGTCAGCTGCTGCTCGCGCGCCTCCTTCATCTGCGCGACCATAGGCGCCGGCATCTTGGAGACGTCCATCTCTCCCTCGAGCGGGGCCATCGGCCCGATGATCGCCGACAGCTCGTTGCGGATCCGCCCGTAGCGGCTCTCGTCGACGCCGGCGGCGCGCGCACCGGCGGCGCGCGTGGACGTCTCGTTGGCCGCGAACATCGCGGTCATGGTGTCGTTGGCGGTCTTCGCGGCCTTGAGGCGCTCGCCGGCCTCGCGCACCGCCTGCAGCTCCGCCTCCATGCCGCGCTGCCAGCGGTCGATGTCGGCGACGCCCACGGCCGCGTCGGCGCTGGACTCGGCCGGCGGCGCGGCGGCGGGCGCGGGCTCCGCGCTCGCGACGGCGGCCGCGCTGTCCGCCTGCGCCGCGGAGTCGTCGGCGGAGGCGTCGTCGTTCGCGCCGCCGCAGGCGGCGAGCAGGGAGGCGAGCAGCAGGGTGCGCGCGGCGCGCGGCATGACGCTATGCATGATCCGGAACGTGGCAGGCGTGAGGCCGTCCGTCGCAGCGGCGCGGCGGGCGGTGGGACGTCGTACGGCCGCCCCCCGCAATGTGTGTCACGCCGGGCGCGCGCGCGCCAGACGCCGCGGACGGTACACCACGATCGGCGACCCGTCGGCGACGAACGCCGACAGCGGCGGCCCCGCGAGCGCCGCCACGAACGCGGGCCCGTAGAGCGCCGCGACGTCGGCCGAGAGCTCGGGCGCCTCGGCGGCCCAGACGCGCCAGCGCGGGTGCGCGACCTCGTACTCCACCGTGCCCCCGTCGCGCTGCCGCGTGTAGCCCCAGTAGTGCTCCGTGACGAAGCTCGCCTCGGCCTCGGGCGGCGGGACGTGCGGCGCGCCGACGGCGGTGGCGGCCACGCGCTGCCAGCGCGCGCCGCGCGCGGTGCGCCACTCGTACGCCACGCGCTCGGGCGGCGCGACGGCGTCGCGCGGCGTGGTGCTGCGCATCGGCACGGCGAGATAGGGCTCGTGGTACGCCAGCCGCGCGACCCACGCGATGGCCGCGCGCGGCACCAGCTCGCGCACGAAGGTCACGCCGCGCCGCACGCGGCCGTCGGGCATCTCGCGCCGCACGTAGAAGCGCAGGTTCACCTCGTCGAAGTCGCGGTGCCACGGGACCGGGACGCCGAGCACGCGCGTGCGCAGGAAGCGGAAGCCGACGACGCTCGCCAGCGCGCGCCCCTCCCACAGGTCGAGCACCGTCCCCGCGGGCACGAGCGGCTGCAGCACCGCGGGCGGCACCTCCCACGTGAGCATGAGGAGGTGGCGCCACTCGGCGGTCAGGAAGGCGCGCGGCGGCGCCACGTCCGGCGCGCGCGCGCTCAGGCGAGCCGCGGGCGCAGCATCGGCAGCCGACCGCGCGCGGGCTCGTGCCCCGGCTCGTGCGCCGACTCGATCGGGCGCACGGTCGCCGTCCCCGCGCTCCCCGATCCCGTCGACGTCGCGGACCCGTCGTGCGCGCCCGCGCTGCGCGACCGCCACGCCGGCACGAGCGCGCCCGCCAGCACGCCGAGGACGGCCGCGAGGATGAGCGCGAAGTGCGCGCCCGCGCCGCGCACCGACGGCACGCCGAACGACACGTCCATCGCCAGCTCGGCGCCGGCGGCGATCGCGAGCCCCGCGAGCAGCACGGTGGCGACCTGCGCGCGCAGCCGCAGCGCGACGCCCAGCCCCACGAGCAGCGCGACGGGGCTCGCGGCCTTCCGCACCAGCCAGTGCAGGTCCGCCTCGCGCGAGATCGCGGCGAGCGCGACGAACACGAGCCAGAACACGGCGAGGGCGAGCACGTTGGGCACGACCGACCGGCGCAGCGTCGTCCACGCGGGCTCCGGCGCCGGCACGGGCTCCTGCGCCGCGCGCGCCTCGGCGAGCGCCGCCTCCAGCGCCTCGGGCGAGATGCCGGCGTCGCGCGCGACCTCGCGCAGGCGGGCGATGGGGACCGCCGCGCTGCGCACGTGGTCGAGCTCCACGGCGCGGGCGAGGACGCGGTGCGCCGCCTCCTCGGTCAGCGGCGCGTCGGGAACCTCGCGGGGCGTCTCGCGGGGCGTCTCGCCGGGCATCACGTCGGACATCGTCGACTCTCCGTCACGAGGGGCTGAGGGTCGAATCTACGCGCGCCCCGAGCGCGCGGCAGCGGCGGGCGCGGGCCCGGCCGGCGACGTGATTCCGCGCCCCGGCCTCGCTACCTTCCGCGCATGTCGACTCCCTCTCCCTACCGCTCGCTTCCGTCGGCGCGCCGCGTGGCGCTGGTGACGCAGGCCATCAAGACGGGCCGCGAGGCCCGCGCGCTCTACGCGCAGCGCCTCATCGCGCGCGGCGGCGGCTTCCGCGCCGTGACGCTCGCCTCGTGGCCGGCCGACAAGCTCGCGCGCGAGATCGTGCGCACCAACGCCGAGACGCCGCAGGACGAGCTGGACCTGTTGCAGCTGCTGTACGTCGAGCTGGAGCCGGCGATCCAGATCACCTTCCTCGACGCCGCGGGGGTCCAGCACGAGAACGGGCGCATGGGCGACGCGCTCGAGCCGCCGTACGCGGACGCCGAGGCGGTGCAGCGCGCCGCGGCCGCGGTGCGCGCGGCGCACGGCGAGGACGGGGAGCGCTACCTCCGCACGCTCGCGCGCTACAGCCGCGAGGGGTGGCCGGGCATCGAGTCGATCGTCGCGGCGCCGGGCGCCTGACGGAACGCGGCTGGGGGCGCGCGCTCCGGCGCCCTCAGCCCTGCTCGAACAGCGCGACCTCGTCGACGGCCGCGAAGCCGAGCCGGCGCGCCAGCATCCACGAGGGCGGATTCGCCGCGTCGGACGCCCACACCGCGTCGAGGCCCCGCGCGCGGAAGTCGCGGATCATGCGCGCGGCGCAGCGCGCGGCGTGCCCCTGCCGGCGGTGCGCCTCCAGCGTGTCGATGGCGACGTCCCACAGCGTCTCGGTGATCGCGCCGGCGTAGCAGAACGCCATCGGCGCGCCATCGACGAAGCTGGCGGCGATGGGCGAGCGCTCCGCGCCCACGCGCAGCTCGGCGCGCAGCTCGTCGGGCACGTCGAGCGACGCGATCGCGCGCGGATCGAGCAGCCGCACGTCGCCGTCGTCGGGCGCCGGCAGCCGCGCCGCGTCGCGCAGCGCGTGCAGGATCGCGCGCGACCGCGCCCAGCCGGGCAGCAGCGCGGCCAGCCAGTCCGCGTCCTCGGGCGCGCAGACGGCGCTCGCCTCGCCCGCGCTGCACGCGGCCGCCTCGCGCACGACGTCCGGCGACGGACGGCCGTACACGATGAGCGACGACGTCGGCGCGTCCCACAGCGCGAACGCGGGCGCCTGCGGATCGGGCGCGCCGAACACGGCGCAGCGCTCCCACAGCAGGAACGCGCGCGCCTCGACCCAGCGCGGCACGTCGGGCATGCGCGCGGCGAGCGCGCGGCGATCGACCGGGGCGCTCACGTCGTCCGTGGCCCGTGCCGCTCCAGCAGCGGGCCGCGCGCGGCGAGGACGGACGCCATGCCGTGGCGGGTCACTGGGGTCGCGGGCGCGGACGTGCCCGTCGGCGCCATCATGCTCCTGCGGGTGGGTCGGGATAGTGCGGGACCTGGACCGCGCCCGTCTTGCCGCCGACGTGCGCCCACAGCGCGCGCTCGACCATCACGGGCGTCCATCCGCTCCCCAGCGCGGCCGCGCGCTCGCGCAGCGCGGCGGCGTAGCGCGCGTAGTAGCCGAGCGTCCACGCGACGGCGCCGAGCGCGGGCACCTGCGCGGCGACCAGCTCGTCGAAGAACGGGTAGAGCGCCGGCGCGTGCGCGGCCGCGACGGCCGACGCGGTGGCCGGCCCCACGCCGGCGAGCGTCGCCAGCGTCCTGATCGGCGCGGTCGGATGCGGCACGCGCGCGAGCGCGTCGGCGCTCGTCGCGACCACGGCGTCGGGCGCGTTGCCGCGCACCAGCACGAGGTTCGGCGCGCGCCACACGCCGCGCGCCATCTTCCACTCGGTGAGCCGCACGAGCTCCTCGTGCGTCACGTGCGCGGGCGTGCGCGCCGCCACCGCCGGCGGCAGCTCGTCGCGATACCACGCGTCGAGCGCGGGCAGCCGCGCCACCTCCTGCCGCGCCACGACGGCCGCGTAGCGCGCGAGCGCGTCGTGCCAGGCGTCGGGCGACTCGTCGGACCAGAGGTCGGTCATCGGTCAGACCCGCGCGAGCTCGAGGATCTCCTGCCCCATCAGCACGCACTGGCCGTGCAGGGGCGCGTACAGGAAGCGCATGCGATAGCGCGCCCTGTAGACGAAGCCCTGCACCTGCAGCACGTCGAGCGCCGCGCCGCCGGCGGGATTCCGCAGCGGGGCGAGCGTCGCCACCGCGCTGTCGATCGCGAGCCGGTCGTCGCCGTCGACGTGCAGCGCGAGCAGCCGGCGCGCGGCGGCGCGCGCGTCGGCGGCGCAGCGATGCTCGGCCGCGCGCGCGGGCTGCGAGCGGCCGGTGCCGAGTGGGAGCGCGAGCAGGACGGCGAGGCTCGCGACGCGGAGCGATGGACGCATGGGGCGAAGGTACGCAGGGCGCGCCCGCGCGTCACGACCGCACGCGCGCGGCGCGGCGCAGCGCCCACGCGACGGACGCGCCGAAGAGCAGCACGAGCGCCGCGCCCGTGCGCAGCCCCCGCACGGCGTCGGCCGGCAGGTCGAGCAGCCGCGCGAGCGAGAGCAGCATCCCCGTCGTCACGAGCGCGTGCGCGAGCGCCGTCGCGGGCGCCCATCGGGTGCCGCGCCAGGCGCCCCACGCGGTCGCCGTCGCGAGGGCGCCGACGGCCACCTGCCACGCGACGAGGGCGAGCGGCGCGGTGGAGCGGCCGATCAGGGGGAGGAGCGCCTGCCCCCACGCGTTGCACGCGAGCAGGGCGTAGACGACGGCGAGCGCGGTGCGGCCGCGCGTGCGCGGCGCGGCCGAGGAGGCGTGCGGGAGCGGGAGCGACGAGTCGGACATGGAAGCGACGGATGGAAGCTCCCCCTCGTACGCGCCCGACGACCCGGAGGTGTCGGCGCGTCGGCGTCGGCGCTGGAGCCCGTGCGGCCGCGTCGCGTCCGGGAGTCGGCGCGACCGCCGGCGATGCGCGGCGATCCGCGCGCCGCGCCGTTGACGGCGCCCGCCCCGTGCGGCAACGTGGCGCCGCCCGCGACCGCCGCGCACGTTCGCCCTCCGCGAGAGCACCGCCGATGACCGCGCCCGTCGATCCGTCCGCCGCCGCGTCCGCGGCCCCGCTGCAGGCGCCGCCCGCCGTCGGCGCCGTTCCCTACGGCATGGCGATGCAGCTGCAGGTCTACGATCCGGCGCGCGCCGCCGAGCCGCTGCTGCCCGTCGCGCCCGAGGAGTGGGAGCGCCGCGCGCGCGAGACGCTCGCCGACGGGCCGTTCGGCTACGTCGCGGGCGGCGCCGGCGCGGAGGACACGATGCGCGCGAACCGCGAGGCGTTCGTGCGACGCCGCATCGTGCCGCGCATGCTGCGCGACGTCTCGCGCCGCGATCTCGGGATCACGCTGCTCGGCCACCGGCTGCCCGCGCCCGTGCTGCTCGCGCCGATCGGCGTGCTCGGGATCCTGCATGCGGACGCCGAGCGTGCGCCCGCGCGCGCCGCGGCGGCGGAGGGGGTGCCGTTCGTGCTCAGCACCGTCAGCTCGGTGCCGATGGAGCAGGTCGCGGCCGACATGGAGGGCGTGCGTCCCGGCGCGCCGCGCTGGTTCCAGCTCTACCCCGCGCGCAGCCGCGACGTGATGGCCAGCCTCGTCGCGCGCGCCGAGCGGGCCGGCTACTCGGCGGTCGTCGTCACGCTCGACACGACGATGCTCGGCTGGCGCGAGACCGACCTGCGCCACCGCTACCTGCCCTTCCTGCACGGGCAGGGGCTCGCGAACTACCTGAGCGACCCGGCGTTCCGCGCGCTGCTGCCCGCGCCGCCGGAGCAGGACCCGCGCGCCGCGGTGCAGACCTTCCTCGGGACGTACGTGCACCCCGGCTTCTCGTGGGACGACCTCGCGTTCGTGCGCGCGAGCACGCGGCTGCCGCTGCTGCTGAAGGGGATCCTGCACCCGGACGACGCCCGCCGCGCGCTCGACGCGGGCGCCGACGGCGTGATCGTCAGCAACCACGGCGGCCGCCAGGCCGACGGCGCGATCGCCGCGCTCGACGCGCTGCCCGGCGTGGTGGACGCGGTCGCGGGGCGCGCGCCGGTGCTCATGGACTCCGGCATCCGCCGCGGGGCCGACGTGCTGAAGGCCCTCGCACTCGGCGCGCGCGCGGTGCTGTACGGGCGGCCGTACGCGTACGCGCTCGCGGCGGCCGGCGAGGCGGGCGTGCGGCACGCGCTGCGGTGCCTGCTGGCCGATCTCGACCTCGAGCTGGGGCTCAGCGGGCGCGCGTCCGTCGCGGAGGTGGACGCGACGCTGCTGGCGTGATGGGAGCATCGCGTCGGCCGCCGTCCGGACGCGGGGAACGTCCGAGGTCGGGGACGAGCCGACGGGCGCGCGGTCAGCGCCCTCCGCGCCGACCGCCGCGCCCGCGCCGCGACTCGTCCTCGGTCAGCGGATAGCGGAACACCAGCAGGTCGCGCGTCGGGATCCCGTGCTCGGTGCGCCCGCTCGCGTCGTACCAGAAGTAGTCGTGGCGCACGTGGTCCATCCGGAACCCGCAGCGCTGGTAGAACGCGATGTTGCCGATGCTGCTGTTCGCGGTGCCGACGATCATCGCCCCCTTCCCGCGCCGCCGCGCCTCGTCGAGCAGCCACGCGATGACCGCGCGCCCCACGCCGCGCCCCTGCCACGCCTCGTCGACGGCCAGCTCCACCAGCTCGCACGGCTCGTCGCGCCAGCGCATCGTCGCCGCCGCCACCAGCGCGCCGTCGTGGTCGGCGCGATAGACGACGTCGCTCAGGTGCTCGAGGCTCCAGCGCAGCGCGCGCTCCGACGGCTCGGCGAGCAGGAGCAGCGGGACGACCGCGTCGCGCTCCGCGCGCGGCACCTCGCGCACCACGAGGCCGCTGCCGCCCTCCTCCCCCCTCGTCGCCGCTCCGCGTGTCGCCACGGCGATACGGCGTGGGCATCCCGCGTGCCCCGTCCGCCGGAGGGCGCGGCGCTACATTGCCGTCCCGCCACCACCCGCCCTGACGCCGACATGCGCTGCTCCGTCCCGCCCTCGCTCCCCGCGTCCGCCGCGCGCGCGCTGCCCGGCGCCCTCGGCGCCCTCGGCGCGCTCGGCCTCGTCGCCGGCTGCCGTGCCGCCCCGGCGCCCATCGTGCCGGTGCGGCCGTTCTGGGAGGCGCAGCCCTCGGCGGCGGCGGCCGCGCGCGGGGCGTCGCTGCGCGGCGTGCGCGCGGTGAGCGAGCGCGTCGCGTGGGCCAGCGGGAGCCGCGGCACCGTGCTCCGCACCACCGACGGCGGCACGACCTGGACGCGCCACGCCGTCCCCGGCGCCGACTCGCTCGACTTCCGCTCGGTGTGGGCGTTCGACTCGCTCGCCGCCGTGGTCGCCAGCGCCGGCGACGCCGCCGAGGGGCAGGCGCGCGTCTATCGCACGGAGAACGGGGGGCGCAGCTGGACGCTCGCGCACCGCGACTCGACGAAGGGGATCTTCTACGACGCGATCGCGTTCTGGGACGCGCGGCACGGGCTGATCCTGAGCGATCCGGTCGACGGCCGCTTCGTCACCCTCGTGACGAACGACGCCGGGCGCAGCTGGCGCCACACCCCGCGTGAGGGGATGCCGGCCGCGCTGCCCGGCGAGGCGGCGTTCGCGGCCGGCAACGCGGCGCTGGCCGTCGCCGGGACGACGCACGCCTGGTTCGTGACGGGGGGCCCGCGCGGCGCGCGCGTGTACCGCACCCGGACGGGCGGCGCGCGCTGGGACGCGACCGCCGCGCCGGTGCAGCCGGCGAGCGCCAGCGCGGGGCTGTTCGCCGTCGCCTTCCGCGCGCCGGACGTCGGCGTGGCGACGGGCGGCGACTACAACGTCGCGCGCGCCGGCGCCCGCCAGTTCGCCCGCAGCACCGACGGCGGCGCGACCTGGTACGTCGCCGACGAGACGGCGGCCGCGCCGGGCTACTGGTCCGGGCTCGCCTACGTCCCGGGCGGGCGCTCCACGACCGTCGTCGCCGTGGGGCTCGCGGGCGCCGCGCTGTCGCGCGACGACGGCCGCACTTGGGGCATCGTGGACACGACGGCGCTGCACGCGGTGAGCGTCGCCTCCCCGCGCGCGGCGTGGGCGGTCGGCCCGCGCGGGCTCGTGCTGAAGGCGACCCTCCTGCGCTGACGGGGCGCGCCGCCCGCGGCCGGGTGGGGCCGGGTGGGGCCGCTAAGCGGCGGGCTAAGCGACCGGCCCGACATTCGGGACACCTTCGCGGCGCGCCGGATCCCGGCGGCGCGGCGTCCCTCCTCCGTCCGGCCGCCCCCGTCGTGTTCGCCGTCGAGACCACCCTCGTCCTCCCCCACCCCGCCCCGGCGGTGTTCACCGTGGCCAGCGCGCTCGCCCAGGCGCCGCGCTGGCGTGCCGGTGTCGTCGGCGTGTCGGAGGGGTTCGGCGCCCATCGCGGGGACGCGGTGCTCGCCTTCCGCGCCCTGCGGGCCCGCTACGCGCTCGCGACCCGCGTCGTCGCCTACGATCCGCCGCGTCACGTCTCCTGGCGCAGCCGGAGCGCGGCGTTCGTCCTGGAGGTCGCCCTGACGCTCGAGGACGCCCCCGAGGGGACGCGCGTGATCTACCACTGCGGGCTCTCCCTCACGAGCGACGACGCGGTGCCGCCCGCCCACGCGACGGCGCTCCGCCGGCTGCTGGTCCGCCGCGCCCCGCGCGACCTGGAGCGCCTGGCCGCGCTGGTCGACGGCGAGCCCGCCGTCCGGCCCCTGGTGAGCGGCCCGGCCTGACGGAAACGCGCGGGCGGGGGCGACGGCGCCGGGGTGCTGTAACGTTCGGGCGGGCGCCGGCATTGTGAGGTGAGCCTCCCCTGCCGATGCCACCCGCCCCCGCCCGCTGCCAGCCCATGCCCCTCGCAAGCGTCGAGGATCTCGTTCGCGCCGCGCGTGCGGGCGATCCCGACGGCATCGCGGGGCTCTACGATCGCTACGCGCCGAGCCTGTACCGCGTCGCGCTCCGGCTGAGCGGCTCCGCTGCGGACGCCGAGGACGTGGTGCACGACGTGTTCGTCGGGCTGCCCGAGGCGCTCCGCCGCTACGAGGAGCACGGCAGCCTGCACGCCTGGCTGTCGCGGGTCACCGCACGGACCATGCTCATGCGGGCCCGGAGTGGGCGCCGGCGACGGGAGGAGCCGCTGGACGATGCGGCCGGCGCATCGAGCCCGCTGCGCGCCGACGCACGCGCCGACGCGTCCGACGCGGAGCGCGCCGTGTGCGCGCTGCCCGACGGCCTGCGCGCCGTCTTCGTGCTCCGGCAGATCGAAGGCTACGCCCACGACGAGATCGCGGCGCTGCTCGGCATCAGCGTGGGCGCCTCGCGCGTCCGGCTGGCCCGCGCGCTCGACGCCCTGCGCCGCGCGCTCGGCTGAGCGCGGCGCCGTCACTTCTCACCCGCCGGGATCCCCATGCCGCCGTTCGACGCGCACCCGTCCCTCGACGCGCTGCACGACCACTTGGCCGCAGACGGCGCGGACGACGCCCGCGTGGCTGCGCATCTGGCACGCTGTGCGCGCTGCCGCGAGTCGCTCCGCTTCCTGCGGACGCTCGACCGGGATCTCGCCGCCGCGCCGGCGCCTGCGCCGCCCGCGGCGCTGCGTGACCGCATCCTCGCCAGCCGTGCCGGCGGGGTGCGAACGCTGCTGCCCCTCGCCGACGCGGCGCCGCGTGGGCGCGTGCGGCGCCGCGTCCTGCGCCTGGCCGCGGCGGGGCTGGCGCTGGCGACGGTCGGTGCGCTGCTGACGGGGACGACCGAGGGCGAGGCCGGCACCACCGTCGGCACGCTCACTCTCACGCCCGCCGCGCCGCGCCCCGGCCAGACGATCACCGTGCACTACCGCCCCGCCGCGCTGCTCGCCGCGCGTCCATGGCTCGCGGTGCGCGCGCGGCTCCGCGCGCCCTCGGGCGAGTCGTACAACGCGGGCGTGCCGGTCGTCACGGTGGCCACGCTGCGCCGGGGAGCCGACGACGCGTTCACCGGGACCTTCACGCTCCCCGACTCGGTGGTGTTCGCCGCCCTGGCGGTCGAGGACAGCGGCGGCCGCACGATCGACGACAACGGCAGCCGCGCCTGGGAGCTGCTGGTCGCCGACGCGAAGGGCCGGCCGCTGATCTCGGCACTCGACCAGCGCGCGCATGACCTGATGGGGCGCAACTGGGAGGAGGGCTACGCGACCGCGCGTCGCATGGTCGCGCTCCACCCCGACGAGCTGCGCGCGTGGAGCTGGCTGCGCAGCTTCGAGCACTGGCTCGGGCGTGCCGACGAGGACAGCCTGCTCGCGCGCCACCGCGCGCGCGTCGCGGCGGTGGGCGCGCGCCTCGCGGCCATGCCGACACCAGACCCGGCGACCATGGGACGGCTCGCGTGGTACGCGCGCGGCGTGGACTCCGCCGCGGCCGAGCGATGGCAGGCGCGCCTGCTGCGCGAGGCGCCGCGCGACGAGTTCGCGATCCAGTGGCGCCTGTTCGGCGTGCTCGACACGCTCCGCGCGAGCTCCGACACCGCCGTCGCGCTGCGCCGCCTGGATGCCCTGTGGCACGAGGCCGCACCCCACCGCGCGCTGCAGATCGCCAACTACGCGACGTCCATCAGCTGGGGGACGGGTGACACGGCGCTGATCCGGCGCTGGACGGACCGCGCCATCGCGGGCGAGCGCGATCACCGCGCCGCCGCGCGCTGGGTGGCGTCACGGTACGCCGACACGCCCGCGCTGCGCGCCGAGGGCATGGCACGCCTGCGCGCCGAGCTGGCGGCGCTGCGCACGCTGCCGGCGAGCGCGCGCGCGCTGGGCGAGACCAGCGATCGCTGGCACGTGCGACGTGCCGCCGACGAGCGCGCGCTGCTCGCCTCGCTCGGCCGCGCGCTCGTCGCGGCCGGGCAGCAGCGGGCGGGGCTCGACACGCTCGCGCTGGCCGCGGCGTCGGGTTGGGACCTGCGTGTGCTCCGCGCGGTGCGCACCGCGCGGAGCGCGGCCGGCGACCACGCGGGCGCGCTCGACGTGGCCGCGCTGATCGCCGCCGATCCGCGCACGCCAGCCGCCTTCGCGGACACGGCTCGCGGGCCCGGCGACGCGCGCGTGCGGGACGACGACTGGCAGGCGCGCGTCTCACGCGCGCGGGCGACGTTCGCGGCGCGCATGCTGGAGCACGCCCCGAAGCGCGGGCTGCCGGGCGCCATCCCGCTGCGCGACCTGGACGGCCGCCCGCACGACCTGCGCACGCTGGCGCGCGGGCGCGTGACGGTCGTCGCGTTCTGGTCACGATTCTGCCAGCCCGCGATCGACGAACTGCCGGAGCTCGGCCGCGTCGCGGCACGACTGGAGCGCGACGGGGTCCGCGTCGTGAGCGTCGTCGAGGAGGCCGGAACCACCCCCGCGCTGCGCGACTTCCTGCGCGAGCGGCGGGTGGCGCTGCCCACGTACCTCGACGCGGCGCACGAGGCCACCCGCGCGTTCAACAGCTGGGGGACGCCCAACTACTACGTGCTGGACGCGGACGGCCAGGTGTGGTTCGAGGCGACCAGCTCCGCCCGCGAGGCGCTGGCACGCGCCGAGGCGCTCCGACTGACGACGGCGCGGACCGCCGCCCGCTGAGCCAGCGGCAGCCTCGGCGCGGTTGGCCGTCGGCGCGCCTCTCGCCAGATTGCGAGCGCGCGGGACCGGGCGAGCCCAGGCGACGCGTCCCGGGCGGCAGGTGGCCGCTGGGCCCCCCCGTCTTCTCCGTCGTGTCGCTCCCCCAGCGCCCCGAGCCGTCCGCGGCGCCCGTCGTCCCGACCAACGTCCCCCGCGCGCTCTCCACCTTCGTCGGGCGCGCGCGCGAGCAGCGCGATCTCCGCGAGGCGATCGCCCGCGGGCGGCTCGTGACCCTCACCGGTCCCGGCGGCTCGGGCAAGACGCGCCTGGCGCGCGAGCTGGCCGACGCCCTCGCCCACGGCGCCGGCGACGCGGCCGAGCGGTTCGCGGACGGCGTGTGGTGGATCGACCTCGCGCCGCTGACCGACGGCGCGAGCGTGGTGCCCGCGATCGCCGCCGTGCTGCAGGTCAACGCCGCGCCGGGCATGGACGCGCTCACCGTCCTCGTCGGCGCGCTCTCCGGGCGGCGCGCGCTGCTCGTGCTCGACAACTGCGAGCACGTCGTCGACGCCTGCGCCGCGGCGGTCGAGACGCTGCTGCGCGGAGCGCCCGGGATCGCGGTGCTGGCCACCAGCCGCGAGGCGCTCGCCGTCGAGGGCGAGGTCGCGTGGCTCGCGCCGCCGCTCGCGCATCCGGGGCTCGCCGCGCTCGCCGCGGGGACGCGCGCGCACGGCGGACCGACCGCCGCCGCCCTCGCCGACTACGACGCGGTCCGCCTGTTCGTCGACCGCGCGCGCGCCACGCTCCCGTCCTTCACGCTCACCGACCGCAACGCGCCCGCCGTCGCCGACATCTGCGCGCGGCTCGACGGGCTGCCGCTCGCGCTGGAGCTGGCCGCCGCCGCGGTGGGCACGCTCGGCGTCGAGGTGCTCGCCGAGCGGCTGGACGACGCGTTCACCGTGCTGACGCGCGGCCGCCGCACCGCGCCCTCGCGCCAGCGCACGCTGCGCGCGCTGCTCGACTGGAGCTACGCGCTCCTCGGCGAGGAGGAGCGGCGGCTGCTGCGGCGGCTCTCCGTGTTCCGCGCCGGCTTCACGCTGGAAGCCGTCGAGATCGTGTGCGGCGACGACGACACCGAGGTCGACGACGAGGACGTCGCCGCCCTGATGGTCACCGGCACGCACAGCCTCGGCGTGGTGCGGCTGGTCGCCGCGCTCGGCCGGCTGGTGGAGCTGTCGCTCGTCGACGTGCACGAGGAGGGCGGCGAGGTGCGCTACCGCCTGCTCGAGACGGTGCGCCAGTACGGCGCGGCGCTGCTGCGCGCGACGCCCGACGCGCCGCTCGTGCGTGCGCGCCACGCGCGCTGGGTCGCGCGCCTCTCGGTCGCCGTCGAGCCCCTGTTCTGGAGCCCCCAGCGCGGCGCGACGGTCGAGCGGCTGCGCCACGACCTCGACGACATCCGCTCCGCGCTCGCGTGGAGCACCGGCCCGCAGGGCGACGTGTCGACGGCGATCCGCATCGGCGGCGCGCTCGCCTGGTTCTTCATCTCCGCGGGCATCGCGTGGGACGAGGCGCGCGCGTGGACGGCGCAGGTGCTGGCCGCCGCCGATCGCGACGGCGTGCGCGACGAGGACCGCCCGCTCGCCGACCGCGCGTGGCTCGCGAGCTTCTTCTACGGCAGCGCGGGGCTCGCGTACTTCGCGGGCGAGCCGGAGCGCATGCTGAGCGAGGTCGCGCGCGCGCTCGCGCTGTGGGACAGCGTCGCGCGCGAGCCGTCGCTCACGCCGACGCGCCGCACGCAGCTCGGGCGCGGGCGCGCGATCATGCGGCAGATCGCCGGCCTCGCGTACGGCATGCTCGGCGACCTGCCGGCGGCGGTGCGGGAGATGGACGCGTCGGTCGCGCTGGCCGCCGAGATCGACGACGCGTGGCTGGCGGCCGTGATGCGCACGCGCCGCGCGCTCGTGAACGTGCGCGGCGGCGAGCCGGCGCGCGCGCTCACCGACTACCGCATCGCGCGCGACGAGCTGCGCGCCGTGGGCGAGCGCTGGTTCCTGTCGCTCTGCGTGCAGGGGATGGCGGAGGCGGAGGTGGCCGCGGGCGACTTCCTGTCCGCCGCGCGGCACGCGCGCGAGAGCGCGGCCGTGCTGGAGCACGAGCCCGACACCTGGTTCCTCGCGCGCGCGCTCGACACGCTGGCGATGGTGGCCACCTCCGCCGCCGGCGGCGCGCTCACGGCGCCGCGCGCCTCCGTCATCGCCCACCTGCTCGGCGCCGGCGCGGGGCTGCGCGCGCGCTGCGGCGCGACGGTCATCGGCCACGACCGCGCGCGCCACGAGGCGGTGGTCGCCGCCGTGCGCGCGGTGCTCCCCGCCGCGGAGTTCGACGCCGCGTACGCGGCCGCCGAGTCGATCTCGATGGCCGACGCGTTCACGCTCGCCGCGGAGGCGGACGTGCTGGCCGAGCGCGCGCCGACGCCCCCGGTCGCGTCGCCGGCGATCGCGCGCGACGCCACCCCCGCGGCGTCGGCCCCCGCCGTCGCCGCGGCGAGCGGCGTGCCCGTCGAACACGCGCCGGCGCTCTCGGTGCGCGTGCTCGGCCCGCTCGCGATGCTGCGCGACGGCGCGCCGCTCCCGCCCGACGCGCTGCCCACCGGCAAGGCGCGCGAGCTGCTGCACTTCCTGCTGCTCGTGCCGCGCGCGACGAAGGAGCAGATCGGGCTCGCGCTCTGGCCCGACGCGTCGGCCGCGCAGGTGCGCAACAACTTCCACGTGACGCTGCACCACCTGCGGCGCGCGCTCGGCGACCGGAAGTGGATCGTGTTCGACGAGGACGGCTACCGCCTGGAGCGCGCGCCCGCGCCGGACGCGCACCTCGACGCCGACGTCGACGCGGTGCTGGCCGCCGCCGAGAGCCTGCGCCGCGCCGTGCGCCGCCAGACGACGCTCGCGCCCGAGGCGCTCGACGCCGCGCGCGCGGCGCTCGGCCGGTTCGGCGGCGAGCTCGCCGAGGGGATGGCCGCCGGCGACTGGCTCGTGGAGCACCAGGACCGCGTGCGCGCCGCGTGGGCCGACGGGATGCAGGCGCTCGCGCAGCAGCTCGGCGCCGCGGGTCGGCACGACGAGGCCGCGGAGACGCTCGACGCGCTGCTCGCGCGCGACCCGCTGCGCGAGGCCGCGCACCGGGAGCTGATGCGCGCCTACATCGCCCGCGGCGAGCCGGCGCGCGCGCTGCGCCACTTCGAGGCGCTGACGGCGATGCTCAAGCGCGAGGTGGGCGCCGCGCCCGCGCGCGAGACGGCGGCGCTGGCCGCGGGGCTGCGCACCACGGGCTGAGCCCGCGCGCGCGGGTCGGCGCCGGCGCGGGACGACGGCGGGATCGGCGCACCACGCGCGGGTCCCGCCGTCTCGCGTCGTGGCCCCCGGGCGCGCTCGCGGCGCGGGGCTTAAGCGATTCGCTAAGCGGGGCGGCCGATACTCCCCTCCGTCCGCCGCCCGCCACACGGGGTCACCCGACCCACGCGCGGCTGGCCCCGGGCTGAAACATTTCCCACCGCCCTTCGTCCGGACGAGCCACTCACGCGTGCAGCGCGCCGCAGGCCGGCGCCGCGCCGCGGGTCTCCTTCCCCAGACAGCGAGCATATCCCCATGCGTCCCACCTTCCGCCGCCCGTCCGTCCTCGTCGCCGCGCTCCTCGCGAGCGCCGCGCTGCCCGGCGCCCTGCGCGCGCAGTTCGCGCAGCAGGAGCCCGCCCTCTCGCCGTCCAGCCGCCCCATCCGCATCGGCTTCGGCGGCGGCGTGATCGTGCCGCGCGAGGGCGCGTCGATGCGGGAGCTGAAGCAGGGCGTGCAGGGCCAGGGCTTCGTCGTCGTGCGCCTGCCCGCCGGGCTGCCCGCGCTGCGCGCCAACGTCGACTTCGCGCGCATGCGCCTCGAGTCGCCGCGCGTGCCGGCGCCGTCGCTCGGCTACACGCCGCCGCCGGGCCAGCTGCCGACCGAGGAGACGGTGCGCACCATGCTCGCCGGCGTCGCGAGCCTCAAGTTCGACCTGCTGCGCGGCCCCGTGCGCCCGTACGTGCTCGCCGGCGTCGGCGCGTTCCGCTTCCAGGACGAGGAGCAGAGCGGCCTCTCCGACGACGCGCGCTCGCAGCTCGACTTCGGCATCGAGGGCGGCGCCGGGCTCTCGATCAAGCTCGGCCCGATCGACGCCTTCGCCGAGACGCGCCTGCAGAACGTCTACACGAAGCAGAAGGGGCTGATCGACACGAAGACGATCCGCGCCTTCCCGGTGACGTTCGGCATCACGCTCTGATCCACCCGACCCTCCGCACCTCCGCATCCGTGTTCCGCCTTCTCCATTCCCGCCTCGCGGTCGGCATCGCGACCGCCGTCGCCGTGGCGCTCGCGGTGGCGCCGCTCGCGCTCACCGCGCAGGCCGCGCCCGCGGCGCGCCGCTCGGCCGCGGCGACGTCGAGCTACACGCTCACCATGGCCGACGTCCACAAGTTCGGCGCGACCATGAAGGAGCTCGGCCTCGTCATCAAGGCGACGCCCGCGCTCGAGGACCGCTTCACCAGCCGCCCCGACGAGTCGGTCGAGCAGATCGCCGCGCGCCTCGCGAGCGTGCCGCAGTTCCGCCCCGCGTTCGCCAAGGGCGGCATGACGCCGCGCCAGTTCGCGCTCACGCAGTTCACCATCCTCGGCGCGGGGATGGCCGTCGGGATGCCGAAGGGCGCCCGCACGCCCGAGCAGCTCGTGCAGGACATGGGCATCGCCCCCGCCAACGTCGCCTTCATGCGCGCGCACCAGGCGGAGATCCAGGCGCTGTTCAAGCAGCTGCGCGCCGGCGCGCGCGCGGACGACGCGAGCGACGACGACGACGCGGACGAGCCGGCGCGCTGAACGCGCGCCGCGCTCGCGCAGCCCTCACGGCTAGCGCAGCAGCGTCCAGATCGTGCGCGCGCCCAGCGCGGCCATCGCGGCCGCGGTGAGCGCGCCGGCGGCGGTCAGCCACGCGGGGTGCCGGTAGGCGCCCACGATGGCCGGCCGCCGCGCCGCATACACCATCGTCGCCAGCGCGAGCGGCAGGATCCAGCCGTTCACCGCGCCCGCCAGCACGAGCACGCCCACCGGCCGGCCGACGAGCAGGAAGATCGCCGTCGACAGCACGATGAACCCGACGATCGCCGCGCGCGCGTGCCGCTCGACGGGCGCCGCGACGGCGCGCAGGAACGAGATCGTCGTGTACGCGGAGCCGACGACCGAGGTGATCGCGGCCGCCCACATCAGCAGCCCGAAGAGCCGCATGCCCGTCGCGCCGGCGGCGAAGCGGAACACCTCGGCCGGCGGGTTGGTGGTGCCGAGCGTGGCGCCGCGCGCGACGACGCCGAGCGCGGCGAGGTAGAGCGCCACGCGCACCGCGGAGGCGAGCAGGATCCCGCTCGTCGCCGAGCGCGTCGCGCGCGGCACCGCGTCGACGCCGCGCAGCCCCGCGTCGAGCAGGCGGTGCGCGCCGGCGAAGGTGATGTAGCCGCCCACCGTGCCGCCGACGATCGTCACGATCGCCAGCGCGTCGACGCGCGTGGGGAGCACGGTGCGCAGCGCCGCCTCGGCGACCGGCGGGCGCGCCTGCACGACGACGAACGCGAGCAGCGCGAGCATCACGAGGCCGAGCAGCGCGCTGAAGCGGTCCATCGCGCGCCCCGCGCGCGGCACGAGGAAGAGCGCGACCGCCAGCGCCGCGCTGAGCGTGGCGCCCACGGGCGTCGGGATGCCGAGCAGCGCGTCGAGGCCGAGCCCCGCGCCGGCGACGTTGCCGACGTTGAACGCGAGCCCGCCGAACGCCACGAGCAGCGCCAGCGCGACCCCGAGCCCCGGCAGCAGCGCGTTCGCGACCGCGGGCGCGGGGCGCCCCGCCGCGACGAGCACGCGCCAGACGGTCATCTGCGCCACGAGGTCGAGCAGCACCGAGGCGAGGATCGCGAAGCCGAAGCTCGCGCCCAGCTGCGCGGTGAACAGCGCGGTCTGCGTCAGGAAGCCCGGCCCGACCGCGGAGGTGGCCATCAGGAACGCGGCGCCCACGAGCGCGCCGCGCGTGTCGCGCGTGTCGCGCGCCGCCGCGTGCGGCGCCGTCGGCGGCTCGGCCGGTGGCGCCGTCACGCGTGCGCCGCGTCGCGCAGCTCGGCGAACAGCCGCGCCAGGTCCGCCTTCTGGTAGTTCGCGTTCAACCCGCTCGGGTTGGGCAGCACCCACACGCGCGTGTCGCCCATGCGCTCCGGCTGCTCGCCGAGCGCCGCCTTCGGGCGCGCGAACGCGGTGCGGTACGCCCCCACGCCGAGCACCGCGAGGATGCGTGGACGGTGGCGCGCGACCTTGTCGGCGAGGAGACGGCCGCCCTCCACGTACTCCTCGGGCGCCAGCTCGGCGGCGGTCGCGGTGGCGCGCGCGACGACGTTCGTGATCCCGTAGCCGAGCGGCAGGAGGAGCCGCTCCTCGGACGGGTGGAGGCGGCGGTCGGTGAAGCCCGCGGCGTGCAGCGTCGGCCAGAAGCGGTTGCCCGGGCCCGCGAAGTGGTGCCCGCTCCACGCGGTGTAGAGCCCCGGGTTGATGCCGCAGAACAGGACGCGCAGGTCGGGGCCGATCACGTCGTGCACCGTCCGCGTGACGGCGGCGAGGAGCTCGGCGCGCGTGGGCCGGCGCGCGGGCGGCGCGGGATCGGGCGTCGGGTCCTGCGTGGGATGCTGCTTCGGGCGTCGGGGCGTGGGCACGGCGGGGATCTACCGCCCCGCGCGCGCCGCGTCCACCGCCCGTTCGTGACCGTCCCCCGTCTACCGATCCGGCGGCACGGGCACGAGCTTCCTGCGGCCTCACCGCCGCGATGCCGCGGCCCCCGCTCCCTCCTCCGCTCGACGCACCCCACCATGGGCAAGCCGCTCCCGCCGCGCGACCACAAGATCTCCAAGGCCGACGCGGCCAAGAAGACCAAGAAGTACAAGGAGAAGAAGGCGAAGAAGGACCGCTTCCCGATCGTCGCCTTTCACGGCGAGGCCTACAAGCGCATCTTGGACCAGCCCGGATGCGTGGGGATCCGCACCTATCCGGGCGAGGACGAGGACGGGACGCTCACCGTCATCCTCGTCGGCGTGGACGAGCAGGGGAACGACCTCGTCGACGGGACGCTGATGCAGCACCCGTTCGAGTGCCCCGACGCCTGCTCCGACCCCAACGAGCTGAACACCGAGGGCTGATGGATCCGGCGGCAGGGCGCCGGCCACGTCCCTCGTGCGCCGGCGCCCTGTCGTACCCCCGCATGCCCGCTCCGCGTACCCTCGTCTCGTGGCCGCAGCTCGTCGACATCGCGACGACCGTCCTGCCCTTCCTCGGCGCCTGGGCCGCGGGGCGCCTGTCGTGGCGTGACCCGGCGGGACAGGTCGGGCTGGCGTGGGGCGCGCTGTTCGCGCTCAGCATGATGCAGCTCGGCGGCATGCTGACGCGGGAGATGGCGTTCGTGCGCGCGGGGAGCGTCGCGGCGACGCTGCTGATCCCGCTGCTGCTCGCCCCCCCGCTGCTGACGTGGGCGGGGCACGCGGTCGCGCGCTGGCGGACGCCGCTCCTCGCGCTCTTCGCGATCGTCGGCGTCGGCGCGCTGCTCCTGCTGGGCCCCTCGCGTCAGTTCACGCTCTTCTTCCACACGCCGTCGCAGCTGGTGCTCGCGGTGCTCTCGCTGGGCATGCTCGTCGCGCAGGCGCGGCGCGCCGCCGACCCGCGGGACACGGGCGTGGAGCCGGGCTGGCTGTGGATCGGCGGCGGCCACCTGATCTACTTCCTCGCGACGGTGGTCGGCCGCCCGCTGATCGAGTTCCTCGTGCCGCAGGGGCGCGACGCGACGCGCGACGCGATCATGGGGCTCATGCTGATCTACTCGGCGACGATGGTCGCGGTCGCGTGGGGACTCTGGCTGGGACGCCGGACCGTCACCCGTCCGCCACGCGCGGCGCGCGCCCCGATCTCGCCGACGACCGCCTGACCGCGCCGCGCATGCAGGACACGGTCGTCACCACCATCGCGCCGCTCGACTACGCGCCCGCCGTCCTCACGTGGGGGATGCTGGCGGGCGGCGTGATCGTCGGCGTCACGATCGCGATGGCGGCGTGGTGGGGCGTGCGCAACGCGCGCCACGCGCGCGCGCTGGCCGCCGCCGGCGGCAACCTGGTGGTGCTGCGCGGCCCCGACGGCCGGTGCGAGGCGCTGGCGGTGCCGGCGCGCCTCGCGACGCTGTTCGTCTCGCCGCCGCAGCCCGACGCGCCGCTGCCGTCGTGGCGCCCGGAGCTCGCCGCGGCGATGGAGACGCTGGCCGAGCGCGCGCGCACGAGCGACGCCGACGCGGTGGCCGTGGACTGCTCGGCGTCGGGGCTGCGGCTGCGCCTCGTGGGGCTGCGCGCGGGCGACGGCTCGGGGCTCATCGTCAGCGTCGCCGAGGCGGGTCCCGACACCGCGCGCGTCAACCGGCTGGAGGCCGCCGCGCTGCTCAGCGGCGGCATCGCGCACGACCTGCGCAACGTCCTCAACACGATCGTGCTGCACGCCGAGGTGGGCACGGACCACGCGCACGAGCCGGCGCGCGTGACGTCGCACCTCGATCGCATGCGTCTCGGCGCGACGCGCGCCGCGGACCTCGTGGGGCTGCTGCGCCGCCACCTGCGCGACGAGCCGCCGCCCGCGTCGCCGATCGCGGTCACGCTGGCGGACACGGTGCGCGAGGTGGTGGAGCTGCTGCGCCCCGGCTTCCCGCACGCGCTCGTGGTCGAGATCGAGGAGCTGTCGCGCGACGCGATCGTGCGCGCGCCGGATCCGGTGCAGCTGCACCAGCTGGTGCTCAACCTCGTGCTGAACGCGGTGCAGGTGCTCGAGGGCCGCCCCGATCCGCGGCTGACGCTCGCGCTCACGGTGGACCAGGAGGCCGACGGCGCGGCGACGGCGGTGTTCGTCGTCGAGGACAACGGCCCCGGCATGCCGCCCGAGGTGCGCGCCCGCTGCTTCGAGCCCTACTTCACGACGAAGGCGGTGCAGTCGGGCACGGGGCTCGGCCTCGCCGTCGTGCGCGCGATCGCGACGGACGTGCTGGGCGGCAGCGTGCGCGTGAGCGAGGCCGAGGGCGGCGGCGCGCGCTTCGAGGTCCGCCTGCCGTGCGAGCAGCGCGCCGCGCGCCGCCCGTCGCGCGACGATCGTCCACTCCTCCACGCCTGACCTCCCCTCCGACCCGTCCATGTCCGACGACCTGCGCTATCCCATCGGCCACTGGAGCACCCCCGACGCCGATCCCGCGGCGCTGGCCGCGCACGTGGACCACATCGCCGCCGCGCCGGCCGCGCTCCGCGCCGCGATCGCGGGGCTCGACGCCGCGCAGCTCGACACGCCGTACCGCGACGGCGGCTGGACGGTGCGCCAGGTCGTGCACCACGTGGCGGACAGCCACATGAACGCGTACGTGCGCGTGAAGAAGGCGCTCACCGAGCCGGGCACGCCGATCGCGGCGTACGACGAGGCACGGTGGGCCGAGCTCCCCGACTCCCGGCTGGACCCCGAGGTCTCGCTGCAGCTGCTCGACGCGCTGCACGCGCGCTGGACGACGACGCTGCGCGCGATCGCCCCGGCGGACTGGGAGAAGACCTACGCACATCCCGAGATGGGGCCGGTCACGCTGCGCACCGCGCTCGGCATCTACGCGTGGCACGGGCGGCACCACACGGCGCACGTGACGCAGCTCCGCGCGCGGAACGGGTGGTGACGGGGAGGCGCTGCGGACTGCGGGCTGCGGATCCTGAACCCGCAGTCCGCAGCGCCCGTGCAGGCGTCGTCGCGGCGCGCCCGAACCACGAACGGCAGCAGGGATTGGATTCTGATCGAGAAGCCGGACAAGATCGGATTCGCTCCGCGTGGCGCGACCTGCCGTGCGCCGCGAGGGACTCATCAGATCTTCATCCGACGTTATCAGATTTTCATCCCTGCTGCTCCTGGCCGTTCAGGTCCGGCGCGCCGATGCAGGGATGCGATCATCAGGATCCGCAGCCCGCAGCCCGCAGCGTCCGGCGCGACTCAGCCCGCCCGCCGCTTCGCCACCGCCGTCCACACGGTCGCGCCGACGGCGGCCGCCAGGCCGAGCGCGACGATCCACAGCCCGATCTCCGACCAGCGCGCCCACCGCGCGTGCGCGACGAGGCCCGGCAGCAGGACCTTGACGCCGTCGGAGTCGACCAGGGCGGCCGGGGCGCCGACCTCCAGGCGCTGCATCTGGACGAAGGCGACGCCGTAGACGGCCGCGCCGGCGGCGAGCAGCGCCAGGCTGGCGCGCTCGGCCCAGCGCGCGGGGCGGGGAGAGGCGGACATGCCCTCAGGACGCGCGCGCGGGGCCGCGCGTTACACCGCCCCGGCCCCGCGCGCCGGATGCGGACTACGACGCGTGCCCGCCGCCGGCGCGCCACCCGGCCGCGCGGCGCTCGACGTCGCGGACGAACGCCGTCTTGCCGTCGCCGTAGGCGCGCACGTCGCCGCCGGCGCGCGCGGCCAGCTCCCGCTTGAGCGCCGCGTACGCGGCCGCCGTCGCGGGGAAGGCGCGCAGGTAGTCGCGGAAGTCCAGATGGCGGTCGATCTCCGGCGAGCCCGCGGCGAAGGCGTGCAGCTGGTGCGTGCGCACGCCGTCGGGCGCGTCCTTCCGGAAGTAGCGCCGACCCGCGATGCCGAACTCGCCCATCGCCTCGTATCCGATCGCCACCAGCTGCGGCGCGCGCGCGTCCAGCGCCTCCACGGACGGCACGACGCCGAGCATGTCGATCACCGGCTTGGCCACGATGCCGGGGATGGCGGTGCTCCCGATGTGGTGCAGCGTGATCGGCAGCCCCACGAGCGCGGCCGCGATCGCCGCCGACTCGCGCGCGAACGCCGCCGCCCACTCCGGGTCCGGCGGCGCGAGCACGATCGCGGCGCCCGGCGCGCGGCGCGGCGTGGAGGCCGTGGGATCGCTCATGGCCGCAGTGTGCTCCGCCGGCCGGCGCGGCGCTACACCGCCGCGCGCCGCAGCGTGGCCTCGTACAGCGTCGACGGCGCGTCGGCGTCGTCGGCGTCGGTGACGACCCAGAGGCGGCCGACGTCGTCCGCCCACGGCAGCACGCCCTCGATCTTGCCGCGGAAGGGCGCGCCGTCCACGTCGAGCAGGTGCGTCCACCGGGCCGTCTCGCCGGCGATGAGGCCGAGCGCCGACCCGGTGACCTCGCCGTCGTCGTAGCTGTTCGGCGACGCCTCGGCGGCCGCCGCGTAGAGCAGCGTGCCGTCGGGGAGCGCCGCGGCGTCGGTGAAGGCGAGCGTCGCGCCGTCGATCGTGCCCAGGTCGTACGCGACCACGCCCTGCAGCGCGGGCACCGGGCCGCCGCGCAGGAGGAAGGCGAGCAGCGCCGCCAGCTCGACGTCGCCCGTGGCGCTCACCGCCGCGACGCCGTCGCGCGCCGCGCCGTTGCCGCGCCCGAACAGGCGCACGCGGTCGCCCACGAGCGCCGCGCCCTCGACGTTCAACTCGCTGCCGGCGAACGCCGCGTCGGCGCGCAGCGCGGCGTACAGCGGCGCGGCGTCGACCAGCGCGACCTCCGCCCGCTTCGGATCGGGGGCGCCGTCCGGGAAGTCGACGACGAGCACGCGCTCGCGGCGCGGCGTGGAGCCCGAGCCGAACGCGAGCAGCCGCACCATGCCCGCATGCGGCGGGAGCACGAGGCAGGCCTCGAGGTCGTACTTGCGCTGCTTGTTGCCGAGCGCCTCGGAGAACTGGCGGCGGCCGTCGTCGTCGGCGGGGAGCGTCACCGCGTCGGCGAGCCCGGTGCCCGGATCGACCAGCGCGAGGAAGGCGGCGTCGTCCTGCAGGACCGCGAGCCGGTCCCCCACGCGCGCGAGCCCCGAGCCGGCGCGCACGTGCGCCGGGCGGTCGAGCGCGGGATCGGCGCCGTCGGCGTAGCGCAGCGCGACGGGCGCGCCGAGGTGCGCGACGAGCGCGGGATCGCGCAGGGCGCGGACCTTCACCGCGCGCCGCGTGACGACGCGTTCTCGGGCGCGGGGCGGCGCGGCTCGCCCTCGCGCGGCGCCGCGTCGACGGCCACGCCGGCCGCGACGCGCGCGCCCGCGTCCACGCGCGCGCCGAAGCCGACCACCGCGACGTCGGCGTCGCCCTCCGCGTCGCCGCCCACGTGCGCGTCGGCGCCGACCTCCACGTCCTGGTCGAGCACCGCGCGCACGACGCGCGCGCCGCGCCGCACGACCACGCCGTCGAGCAGCACGCTGTCGCGCACCTCGGCGCCCGCCTCGACCACGACGCGCGGCCCGAGCACCGAGCGCACGACGCGGCCCGCCACGTACGCGCCCGGCGCGAGCAGCGCGTCCTCCAGCTGCGCGCCCGCGGAGACGCGCGCCGGCATGCGCGGCGCGACGGCCGTGCGGATCGGCCACGCGGGCGCGTCCACGACGAGCGCCGGCGCGTCGCCCAGCAGGTCCATGTGGCCGCGCCAGTAGCTCGCGACCGTGCCGAGGTCGCGCCAGTAGCCCGCGTGCGCCACGTGATGGGCGCGTCCCTCGCGCACGAGCGCCGGCAGCAGGTGGTCGCCGAAGTCCTGCAGGTGCGGCAGGTCGTCGCGCTCCTCCACCTCCGCGGCCAGCGCGTCGAGCGTCGCGAGCAGGTGCGGCAGGTCGTACGCGAACACCTCGGTCGTGACGGTGAGGCGCGCCGCGTCGCCGGGCGGGTGCTCGGGCTTGTAGTGGAAGTCCGTCACGCGCCCGTCGCCGTCGGCCCGCACGACGCCGAAGCGCGAGGCCTCGTCGCGCGGCACCTCGGTGGTCACCATCGTCACCGACGCGCGGCGCGCGCGGTGCGCGTCGAGCACGTCGCGCAGGTCCACGCGCTCCACGTGGTCCGCGCTCAGCACCAGCAGCTCGTCCGCCCCCGACTCGGCGAGCAGCGCGCGGTGGCGCCAGAGCGCGTCGGCGTTGCCGCCGGCGAAGCCCTCGCCGTGCGCGCCGGTGAACGGCGGCAGGATGCGCAGCCCGCCGGCGTTGCGGTCGAGGTCCCACGGCCGCCCGTTCAGCAGGTGGTCGTTGAGCGCGTGCGGCTGGTACTGCTCGACGACCCACACGTCCGACACGTGGCTGTGCACGCAGTTGGTGAGCGGGAAGTCGATCATGCGGTACACGCCCGCGAACGGGAGCGCGGGCTTGGCGCGCCGCTGCGTCAGCGGGCCGAGGCGCGAGCCTTTGCCGCCGGCGAGGATGAGGGCGAGCGAACGGGGGCGGGGGGACATGGTCCCCCGCCCCCGCAAGCTCTTTGCCGAGCGCTCGGCGATCAGCGCTCAGCGATCAGTGGGTCCCGGTGGAGCACGGCGCTCCCCACACTCTCGAAGAGCGTACTGATCGCTGAGCGCCGAGCGCTGACCACTCAGGGATTGCTCCCCCGCCTCCCCCACGTCGGCGCCGTCGGCTCGGTCTTCATCCGGTCGATCGGCTTGGCCGCCAGCAGGCGCAGCGCCTCCGCGACCGCGCGCTCCAGCTGCGGGTCGCGGCCGGCGATGACCTCCTTCGGCCAGTTCTCGACGTCGATGTCGGGCGCGACGCCCTCGTTCTCCACTGCGAACTTGCCGGCGCGGTCGATGAAGCCGAAGCGCGGCGCGATCATCGAGCCGCCGTCGACGAACGGCGGCGTGTCGGTCGTCGCGACCAGCCCGCCCCAGGTGCGCTTGCCGACGATCGGGCCGATCTTGCGGCGCTTGAACATGAACGGCAACAGGTCGCCGCCCGAGCCGGCCATCTCGTTGATGATCATGACCTTCGGGCCCCAGATGCCGGCCGCGGGGCTGGTGTACGGCACGCGGTCGCCGACGGGGTTGTTGAAGTAGCCGTCGAAGTCGCGGCCCAGCACGTCGACGATGTAGTCGGCCGCCGAGCCGCCGCCGTTGTAGCGCTCGTCGATGATCGCGCCGTCGCGGTCCTGCTGCGCGAAGTAGTAGCGGTTGAAGCTCGTGTAGCCCGGCTGCCCCGTGTTCGGCACGTAGACGTACGCGAGCTTCCCCTTCGACAGCGAGTCGACCAGGCGGCGGTTGCGCTCGACCCACGCGCGCGTGCGCAGCCCCTGCTCGCTCGCGATCGGCAGCACCGTCACCTGGCGCGCGCCCTCCATCGTCGGCCGCGCGTTCACCGTCAGCACCGTCTGGCGGTTGGCCGTGCCGTCGAGCAGGCGGTAGATGTTGTCCGGCGCGCGCAGCTCGACGCCGTTGACCGCCAGCACGTAGTCGCCGCGGTTGACGTTCACGCCCGGCATCGCCAGCGGCGCGCGCAGCTCGGGGTTCCAGCTCTCCGCGTCGTAGATGCGCGCGATGCGGAAGCGCCCGTCCTCGACGGTGAAGTCGGCGCCCAGCAGCCCCGGATTCGACGGCGTGACCTCCGGACGATCGCCGCCGGACACGTACGAGTGCCCGATGGCCGTCTCGGCGCCCATGTTGTCGAGCAGGTAGTTGAGGTCCGAGCGGTGGTTCACGTGCGCGAGCAGCGGCTGGTACATCCGCTTCACCGCCGCCCAGTCGGTGCCGTGCAGGTTCTTCACGTAGAAGTTGTTGCGCTGGTTGCGCCACCCCTCCTCGAAGATCTGCCGGAACTCCGCCTTCGGGTCGACCTGCGCGCGCAGCGCGACGTTCAGGCGCCCCTGCCCCGCCGTCGGCGCGGCCTTGTCCGCGTCCACCAGGAAGAGCGCGCCCTGCTGGCCCGGCGTGCGGTAGAGCAGCTTCTTGCCGTCCTGGCTCACGACGTACTGCGCGACGTTGGTCGCGAACGGCGCCGCGCGCCGCGTCGAGAGCTGGTAGCGGTGCAGCGTCCCGCCGCCGAACCCGCCGCCGCCCGCGCCCGGCCCGCCCGTCCCCGTCTGCGGCACCGCCTCGACGAAGAACACGTGGCCCGGCGCGCCCGCGCGCAGCTGCGCGTAGTCGCGGATGGCGACGTCCTGCACGGCGATGATGCGCTGCGCGAGCCCGTCGAAGTCGATGCGCACCGTGGTCGAGCGCGGCCCGACGGCGGCCGCACGCGCCACGCTGTCGGGCGAGGCGGTGCTGCGCGACGCCGCCGGCGCGGGCGTGCTGTCCGGGCGCGGCGGCATGCCGCGGTTCGGCGTCGTCGGGGCGCCGGCGCGCGCGGCCTCCTCGTCGCTCTCCGGCAGCAGCGGCGACGGCTCGCCCTTGGCGAGCACCATCAGGTACAGCCCGCGCGTCGCCTCGCGCTCGTAGGCCGACATGTCGAGCAGCCCCGAGTTCATGCCGAGGTTCGTCGACGCCATGAACCAGAGATACTTACCGCTCGCGTCCCACGCGGGGTTCGTCGCGTCGGCGAGGCCGTCGGTCACCTGGCGCGACTGGCCCGTCTGCACGTCGTGCAGGAAGATCGCGCGCATGAGCGACGGCAGGCGCTTCGGATACGCGATCCAGCGCGAGTCGGGGCTCCAGACCGGCACGATCGAGCGCGAGCCGCTGAAGTGCGGATCGGTGTCGGCGACCGTGGCGCGGCCGCCGGCGACGTCGACGACCCAGAGGCGCAGGTGCGAGTCCTGGAACGCGATGCGGCGCCCGTCCGGCGACCACGCGGGCGCGTACGGGCGGCTCGGCTCCGGCAGCGCGATCTCGCGCGGCGCGCCGATGCCGTCCTGCGGCGCGATGTAGAGCCGGTACTCGCCCGAGCGGTCGCTGAAGTACGCGACCGAGCGGCCGTCGGGCGACCAGGTGGGCGCGATCTCCGCCGAGCCGCTCGACGCGCTGATGTTGCGCACGTCGCCCTTCTCGGCCGGAATCGTGAAGATGTCGCCGCGCGCCTCGACCGCCGCGCGCCGGCCCGTCGGGGAGAGCGCGAGGTTCGTCATGCGGTTCGACACGTCCTTCCACTGCGGCATCATCCACGGGAAGTCGCCGGCCGCGGTGATGCTGACGATCTTCGTGCGCCCGGTCGCGGGGTCGAGCTCGTGGATGTGGCCGCCCTGCTCGAAGACGACCGCGCCGCCGTTGGCGTCGAGCGTCTTGACGTCGAAGTCGGTGAAGCGCGTGACCTGCTTGAGCTGCTTCGTGCCGCGCTCGTACGCCCACACGTTCTGCACGCCGTCGCGGTCGGAGATGAAGTACACCGCGTCGCCGACCCACACGGGATCGAGGTCCTTCGAGTCCGTCCAGGGCGGCGTCTCGACGTCGTGCGACGCGAGGTCCATGATCCAGATGGGGCGATTCTGCCCGCCGCGATAGTTGCGGCGCTCGTCGTCCCACGAGTTGTTCATGCGGTACGCGATGCGCTTCCCGTCGGGCGAGATCTTGCCCTGGAAGGCGCGCGGCATCGGCATCGCCTGCGCGACGCCGCCGTCGGCGGGCACGGTCCAGAAGCGCGGCGCGGGCGACGGCGCGTCGGTGGCGCGCGTGGACGCGAAGACGACGGACTTGCCGTCGGGCGTCCACCCCTGCACCTGGTCGGGCGAGGCGTGCCACGTCAGGCGCGTCGGCTGCCCGCCCTCGACGGGGACGACGTAGACGTCGGTGTTGCCACCGTACTCCGCGCTGAACGCGATGCGGCGGCCGTCGGGCGAGATCTTCGGGTTCGACGTCTCGCCCTGGAAGCTGGTGAGGCGGCGCGCCTGTCCGCCGGCGCGCTCCACGACCCAGACGTTGTTCGCGTACGCGAACGCGATGTGCCGTGCGCTCACGCTGGGCGCGCGCAGCAGGCGGGTGACGGTGGGCGCCTGCGCGCCGAGCGGCGCGCCGAGCGCGAGGGCCGCGGCCAGCGCGGCGACGCGCGCCGCGGGCCGCGCGCCGCGCGGGGAGAGAGGGGACATCGAGGAGACGGGTGGGGGACACGGCGCGTGCCGCGGCGCACGGGGGCGTCGCGGCATCGAGGGGAAACGCGCGCTCGAATCCTACGCCGCGGACCGTGTCGCCGCAGCACCGGCGAGTCGCCCCGCCCCGCCTCCCCTCCCGCCTGGGTCGCCGTGCGGCCGGCCGGCCGCACGGCGCGCGACTCAGTGCGACCCGTGCGCCCCGTGGCTCGCGCCGGCGGGCTTGCAGCTCTCCTCGACGGTCTCGAAGCGGTCGTGCAGCGCGCGGAGCGCGGTCTTGAGCTCCGCGTCGGTCGACGCGGGCTTCGCGACCAGGTCGGCGAGGGCGCGCGAGTCGGCGGCCAGCCCGGCGATCGTGCGGCGCGTGGCGGGCGTGTCGCACGCCTTCGGCACCGGCGCGGCGGCCCAGGTGCGCGCGGCGTCGGCGAGCGCGCCGGCCTGCGCGCGCAGCGGCTTGAGGTCGTTCTTCTGCCCGGCGGGGTGCCAGGTGGCCGCCATCACGTTGTGGAACGCGTCCATCTCCTTCCACCCGCCCGCGGCGTGCGGCGCGTCCTTCTTCACCGCCGTCGGCGTCCCGTGCGCCGCGTGCGCGGCGTGCGCCTTGGCGCTGTCGGCCTTCGTCGGCGCGGGGTGGTGGCCCTCGTGCTGCGCCTGCGCGGGCGCGGCGAACAGGAGCAGCGCCGCGCCGGCGGCGGGCAGCACGAGGCGGGCGAGAGCGACGGGACGCGACATGGGCTCGGAGCGATCGGTCGAGGAAGGGGAACGGACACGGACACCGGGAATGCAGCGCGATCGGGGCGCCGCGCGCCAGTCCCCGGCGCCCTCTTCCCCGCCCCGGCGGGCGCGCTAACCTCCCGGCATGCCGACCTCCCCCGCCGACGCCCGCGAGCGCGCGCCCGATCGCCCGCCCCTCACCCTGCGCGCCGCCACCGCCGCGGACGTCCCCGTCGTCCTGGAGCTGATCCGCGGGCTCGCCGAGTACGAGCGGCTGCTGCACGAGTGCGTGGCGACGGAGGCGCAGCTGCACGAGACGCTCTTCGGCGCGACGCCGCAGGCGGAGGTCGTGATCGCCGAGTGGGAGGGCACGCCCGCGGGCTTCGCGCTCTTCTTCCACAACTACTCCACGTTCCTCGCGCACCGCGGGCTGTACCTCGAGGACCTGTTCGTGAAGCCCGCGTTCCGCGGCCACGGCATCGGGCGCGCGCTCCTCGTGCACCTCGCGCGGATCGCGGTCGCGCGCGGCTGCGGGCGCTTCGAGTGGAGCGTGCTCGATTGGAACGCGCCGGCGATCGGCTTCTACCGTGCGCTCGGCGCGGTGCCGATGGACGACTGGACGATCATGAGGGTGACGGGTGAGGCGCTGGTCGGATTGGCGGGGACGGATACGGCGGGGTCGGGTGGGGCGGGGTCGGGTACGGCGGGAACGGGTGGAGCGGGGACGGGAGGGGCGGGTCGATAACGGCGAATCGGAGACGGCGGGATCGGGTGAGGCGGGACCCGCGCGCTTCGAGCGTCGATCCCGGGCCCGAGCACCGACGCGCCGCACGCCGTACCCGATCCGCCGTACCCGACCCGCTCCACCCGTTCCCGCCGTACCCGATCCCGCCGTATCCGTCCCCGCCGTATCCGTCCCCGCCGTATCCGCCCCGCCTCACCCGACCCGCCTCACCCGCCCCGTGTCTCCCTTCCGTTCCTCCGTCGTCATCGTCACCGGCGCGTCCAGCGGCATCGGGCGCGCGCTCGCGCGGCAGCTGGCCTCCGAGGGCGCGTGGCTCGCGCTCGCGGCGCGGTCGCGCGACGAGCTGGAGGACGCGGTGCGCGAGTGCGAGGCCGTGGGGGCGGCGGCCGGGGCGCGCGCGATCGCCGTCCCGACCGACGTCGCCGACGAGGCGCAGTGCCGCGCGCTGATCGAGCGCACGGTCGGGACGTACGGCCGGATCGACACGCTGATCAACAACGCGGGCATCAGCATGTGGGCGCGCTTCGACGCGCTGCGCGACCTCGAGGGGCTCGAGCGCATCATGCGCGTGAACTACTTCGGCGCGGTGTACTGCACCTTCCACGCGCTGCCGCACCTCAAGCGCACGCGCGGGCGCCTCGTCGGCGTGTCGAGCCTGACGGGCAAGACCGGCGTGCCGACGCGCACCGGCTACGCGGCGAGCAAGCACGCGATGGCCGGCTTCTTCGACTCGCTGCGCATCGAGCTGGCCGACGACGGCGTGAGCGTGACGATGATCTATCCCGGCTTCGTCGCGACGGGCGTGCGCCGCCACGCCGTCGGTCCCGACGGGCGCCCGCTGGGCGAGAGCCCGGTGCAGGAGGACGCCGTCATGACCGCCGAGGAGTGCGCGCGCCGGACGCTGCGCGCCGCCGCGCGACGCGAGCGCGAGCTCGTGATGACCGCGCGCGGGAAGATCGGCCAGTGGCTGCGCCTCGTCGCGCCGTCACTGACCGACCGCATCGCCGCCCGCGCGATCGCGCGCGGGCGCTGACCCGCCGCGATCAGGCTGCGATCAGGCTTCGCCCGTGATGGCGTGCTTGATCGTGCCGAGGATGCCCGTCGCCGCGGTCATCTGCTCCTTCTGCGCGAAGCCGCCCGGCTTCGGCGTGGCGAGCATCGGCTCGTCGCCGAGCGGCCGCGCCGCCTCGATGCCGAACTCGCCCTTGCCGTCGAGCGAGCGCCCTTCCGTGAAGCGCCCGGTGATCGGCTGCACGTCCGGCCCCACGCGCGGATCGACGAAGGTGTAGTTGAAGCCCTTCACCTCCTCGGCCTGCGGGAAGCTGTTCGGGATCGGCAGCTGCCCCTCGTAGCCGCCCAGCTCCTCGATGACCGCCAGCCACTGGTTCTGGTGCATCGTGTCGCGCGCGATGAGGAACGAGAGCATGTCCTTCATGCCCGGATCGTTCGTCATGTGCCAGAGCCGCGTCGCGAGCACGCGCCCCGTCGCCTCGGCGGCGACGTTCGCGTACATGTCGGCGGCGATGTTGCCGCTCGCGTAGACGTGCGACGCGTTGAACGGGACGCCGTTGCAGTTCTCCGGCGTCGCGGCGAGCCCGGTCGAGAGCACGTGGCGCATGTTCATGCCGCCCATGATCGCGCCGACGAGCGGATCCTTGGCTCCGTCCTCCTGCATCGAGACCGGCGCGCCCTCGAGGTTGAGCGCGACGGCGGTCGCGAGCATCTCGATGTGCGCGATCTCCTCCGTGCCGGTGGCGAGGATCATGTCGCGGTACTTCTTGGGCCCGCGCTGCCCCCACGCCTGGAAGAGGTACTGCATCATCACGCGGATCTCGCCCTCGACGCCGCCGATCGCCTGCTGCAACGCCCGCGCGAACAGCGGGTCCGGCTTCTCGACACGAACGGGATACTGCAGCTTGCCATCGGAGTAGAACATGTGCCGTGCCCTCCCGGGGACTAGGGTTGTGAGCCCGCGGGGCCGCGCAAGCTTGGGACCCGACGTGCCGACGGAACGCGACACGTCGGCGGGCACGACCGCGCGCGTTGCGATGCGCGGCCGTGCCCGCCGACGTGTGCGTACTGCTCCGTACTCGGCGCCGCGCGCCGTGACGCGTTCGCGACGGATCCGAGCCACGCGACGGGATCCGTCGCGGATCCCGTCGCGCGCGGCGACTCAGCGGCGACTCAGTGGTGCGCGTGCGCCGCGGCGGCCGCCGCGACGTCGGCCGCGGGCGCCGCCGGCGCGTTCGCGCACGTGACGCTCGGGTTGAACGCGGTGAACACGCCTGTCGGGTTGTTCTGCCACACCCAGGCGTGGAGCGCGAACGTCGGCATCATGCCGGCCGGCGTCGGCACCGGCGGGCCGTCCTCGAACGCGTGGCCGTACATGCTCGGGCGCGCGCCGGTCGCGAGCGCCATGTACTCGACGGCGACGAGCTTCAGCTGCCCGTTCTTCTGCGGCTCGTACAGCAGCACCTCGGGCTGGTCCTCGCGCAGCGCGGGATCGGCGATCATCCCCGGGTGCACGTAGTGGATGCCCATGCCGCCCTGCGTCGGGTGCGTCACGCACGGGCTGCCGACGATGTAGCCGTCGGCCAGCGCGGCCTCCACGCGGTGATACTTGGCGGTCGCCGCGCGCGCCGAGGCGAGCGACTTCTGCACCGCCGGGCTCTCGCCCTTGGCGAGGGAGACGATGGCGTCGAACGACGGATCGGTGGGGGCCGCGTTGTCGGCACAGGCGGCGGCGACGACGGCGGCGAGAGTCAGACGGGCAGCGTGACGAAGCGACATGGTCGGATCCGGTAGGCGATGGACTCGGGGTCGCCGCGGCATTCGCCGCGCGACACCCCGAAGATCCAGCGGATCGACGCGGGGGGCTTGGGTCGAATTACCCGAATTGGGGGCGGGTGCGGCGGGTCGGATATGGCGGGTCGGGTGAGGCGGGGGCGGATACGGCGGGATACGGATACGGCGGGGCGGGAACTGCGTGCTCGGATACGGCGGGGCGGGTACGGCGGCCACCACTCGGCCGCACCGCTCGGCCGCACCGCTCGGCCGCACCGCTCGGCCGCACCGCTCGGCCGCACCGCTCGGCGCATCGGCCACCTGCGCATCGCATGAACTCTGGCGCGTGACTTCACCGCACGGCGCTCCGCACGGCACTCCGCGCACCGCGGCATCGCCTCGTCCGTGGCGTCACTGCGCGCTCGTACCGCAATGCCGCGCACGCGAAACGGCGAGGCCGCGCATGGTGCGCCGGCCTCGCCGTTCTCATTGCCGCATCTCGAGGTCGAGAATCGCCGTCAGGTCTCGCGATAAGGTCTCGCGATCAGTTGTCGCGGTGAGAGGTCTCGCGGTGAGAGGTCTCGCGGTGAGAGGTCTCGCGATGAGGTCTCGCGCGAAGCGTCGCGCAGTCAGCTACGCGGCTTCCGGTTCCGCCGTACCCGCCCCGCCCCACCCGTTCCCGCCGTATCCGTCCCCGCCTCCCCCGACCCGCCCCACCCGACCCGCCTCACCCGCCCCTCACATCCAGAACGTCCACCGCTGCGTCCCGATCACGAACAGCGACAGCGCGAGGTTCGTCACCGCGTGCACGAGGATCAGGTCGCCCAGCGAGCGCGTGCGCTGCATCCACCAGTTGTAGATGATGCCGCACAGCAGCCCGACCTCCCAGTACGGCCCGTGCTCGGCCGCGAACAGCGCGGCCGTCGCCCAGAAGGCGAACGTCGTGAACGTGCCGAGCGGGACGCGCTGGAAGCGCGTGTCCTGCAGCCAGCGCGGGAGCCAGCCGCGCCAGAACAGCTCCTCGAGGATCGGCACCAGCAGCGCGGCGCGCGCGGTGCGCAGCACGAGCATGAGCGGCGTCAGCTCCTCGGGCGGGATCGACGTCTTGAGCTTGCCCGTGATGCCGTTCTGGAAGATCGCCGACTCGCGCCACCCGGGCACGAGCAGATCGGGGAGCACCCAGAGCGCGCAGACGGCGAGGCCGAGCGCGATGCTCGCCATCCAGTACGGCGCGCGGCGCGCATGCTCGGCGAGCACGCGCCGCGAGAAGAGGACGATCGAGCCGAGGATGACCAGGTCGCGGACGATCTCCTTGACGGGCTGCTCGAGCGGCAGCTGTCCGTCGAGGGCGAGCCAGACCATGAACACGGCGAACGGCCCGACCCAGGCGAGCGTGCCGGTGCCCGGCGCGTCGGGGAGGTCGGCCGCGCGCGGGGCGGCGTCGTCGGGGGCCGCGGGGGCCGGTGGAGCGGAGGTGGACATCGGCGTGGGTCAGCGCGGGCAGCTGCGGGTGGAATCGGCGGGGTTCAGCGGGCGCGGCGGCGTCGCCGGCGCGGGCGTGGCGGGCGGCTCCTCGACGCCGACCAGCTCGATGTCGAAGATCAGCTCCGCGCAGGGCGGGATCGTCGGCGAGCGGCCCGGGATGCCGTAGGCGAGCTGGTAGGGGATGAAGAGCCGGCGCTGCCCGCCGACGCGCATCCCCTCGAAGCCCGCGTCCCAGCCGGGGATGACGCGGCGGCGCCCCTGCTCGAAACGCAGCGGCTCGTTGCGGTCGCGGGACGAGTCGAACTTGCGGCCGTCGCGCAGCCACCCCGTGTAGTGGACGACGTACGTCTTCCCGGGGACCGCCGGCGCGCCGGTCCCCTCGACGATGTCGATGTACCGCATCACGTATTGCGTCCGGACCACACCCTTCACTTCCGGAATGGGCGCGGGTAGCGTGTGACCCGCGTCACTCCGCGACCGGGCACAGCCGCCCAAGAGGCTGCCGGCGCAGAGGATAGCCCCCGTCAGCCACCTCCGCGTCGCCGGTCGTGGCGAGCCCGAGCGCAGCGGCGCGCGAAGTGCCTGTGGTCGAGGCTGCCGATACGCCGACGCGGAGCCGAGCGGGACGGAGGACATCGCGAGGAGGTCTGGTGGCGAGTGGCGGGACACCGGGTCCGGACGCGGCGGCCCGGCACGGTCGGAACGATCGGCTCGACGAGAACCCGGGCCCCGCGCCGGATGCGTGGGACGGGCGCCCCAACTTAGCATCCCGTCGCCTCCGGACGCGCCAGCCGCGGCCGTGCGACGCCCCCTCCGGCCCTCGCGCCCTCCCCGGTCGCGCGGGCTCCTCCCCGGTGCCAGTGCTCCCCTCCAACCTCCCCCCCGCTCCATCCCTGGCGCGGCTGCTCGCCGAGCTGCCGACCCCGGCGGTGCGCGTGGTGTGCACGGGCGGGGTGACGCTGCGGCGCGGCCCGGGCGGCGCCTGGGGCGTGGCGACGGCGGGGCAGCCGGCCCCCGATGCGGCGCCGCTGCTGACGAGCGCACTGCGCGCCCTGGGGCTCCGCACGACCCCGCCGAACGCGGCGCCGAGCGTGCGCCCGCCGGGCGCCCAGCCGCCGGGCGCGAGCCTCTCGGGCGCGGCGTGGGGGCTGCCGCCCGAGTCGGATCCGTCGGTGGGCGGCGCACGGCCCTCCGAGCGGTCGGCGCCGCGCGATCCGGCCGGCGACTGGCAGGCGGTCGACCCGGACGCGCTGGCGCGGGCGGAGGGGGTGCGCGCGGTCGTGCTCCTCACCGACGACGACCCGTTCGGCGACGGCGGGCACCTCGTCTCCGCGGCGGGCACGCTCGGCTGGCGGCCGCCGGTGCAGCAGCTCGGCGACCTGCCGTCGCTGGGGACGCACGCGCTGCGGCTGCGCTTCGCCGTCGACGCCGCCGAGCAGCGCGCGATCGCGGCCGCGATGCGCTACGCACGGGCCGCCGACGCGGCGCGCCAGACGGCCGCCCTCCTCGACGTGCCCGACCTGACGACGCTCGCCGTCGCACCCGGGCTGTTCGTCGAGCTGGACGCGCTGTTCGGCGCCGCGACCGAGACGCTGGAGGCGGTCGCGCGGCTGGTGGAGGACGCGTTCGGTGGCACGCGCCCGCGCCGCGGCGCGGACGGCACGGCGCGCGACCGCTTGCCGCAGGGGCGGCGTGCGGCGTTCGAGGCGCGCCTGCGGCGCGCGCGCGGCGCGCCGCCCGAGGTGCGCGACCTGCTGCTCGCGGTGTGGGACGCGCACGGCGCGCTCGCCGCCGGCCATCGCCGCGCCGTGCGCCGCGCCGCCGCCGCCGAGCTCGGGCCGCCCACCGTGCGCGTGCACCGCCTGATCGAGGGCGCGTGGACGGTCGCGCTGCCGATCGGCGCCGAGGCGGACGGACCGGACGGCTGGGACGTCGGCCGGCGCGCGGGGCAGGACGCGTTCGCGCTCGGCTGGACCTTCGCGACCGAGACGTGGCGCGCGGCGACGCTGGCGATCTACGCGGTGACGTCGGAGCGGTAGCTCCGCGTCGTGCTGGAGCTCCGCGCGCCGGACGCTGCGGACTGCGGGCTGCGGATTTCCTGCCGCTGCGGGGCTGCGGGGCTGCGGAACGGCCGGCCCGCAGCCCTCACCGCGCCGCGCGGCCGCCATCGCGGTGCCGCCGAAGAGCAAACAGCAGCAGGGATGAAAATCGGAGAAGATCGGACAACATCTGATTCGCTCCGCGTGGCGCGACCTGCCGTGCGCCGCGAGGGACTCATCCGATCCTGTCCGATCTTCTCGCATTTTCATCCCTGCTGCTCCTGGCCGTTCGGGTCCGCCACACCGACGCCTCCCGAGCGGCCCTTCCGCAGCCCCGCAGCGGCAGCAAATCCGCAGTCCGCAGCCCGCAGCCCACGCCACACCACCCCTTCCCCCGCGAAGGCGCCCGGCCGTAAGGTGTGCCCGCGCCGCACGACGCGGTGCCCGCACCGGAGAACGCACGCGATGGCGCAGGAGCTGGCAGGGCGGGTGGCGGTGGTCACCGGAGGCGCGTCGGGCATCGGGCGCGCGACGGCGCACGCGCTGGCGCGCGCGGGCGCGCAGGTCGTCGTCGCCGACGTGGACGCGGCGCGCACGGCGGCGGTGGTGGCCGAGCTGCACGCGGGCGGCGGCACCGCGATCGCGGCGACCGCCGACGTCACCGACGACGCGGCCGTGAAGGCGATGGTGGCCTCGGCGGTGTCGACGTTCGGGGGGCTCGACCTGGCGGTGAACGCGGCCGGCGTCGGCGGCGTGGACGCGGTGACGCACGCCTATCCCGAGGACGCGTGGCTGCGCACGATCGACGTGAACCTCACGGGGCTCTGGCGCTGCATGCGACACGAGATCCCCGCGCTGCTCGCGCGCGGCGCGCAGACCGGGCGCACGACGGCGATCGTCAACGTCGCGTCGGTCGCGGGGCTCGCGGGCTTCCCGCGGCACGCGGCGTACGCGGCGAGCAAGCACGCCGTCGTCGGGCTCACGAAGACCGCGGCGCTCGAGTACGCGCGGCGCGGGCTGCGCGTGAACGCGATCTGCCCCGGCTTCACCGACACGCCGATGGTCGAGCAGATCACCGGCGACGATCCGGAGCAGGAGGCGCAGCTCGCCCGCCGCATGCCCATCGGCCGACTCGGCACGCCCGAGGAGATCGCGGCGGGCGCGCTGTATCTCTGCTCCGACGCGGCGGCGTTCATGATCGGGCACGCGCTCGTGCTCGACGGCGGGATCGTGGCAGCGTGAGGGCCGCATGAGCGAGCGGCGCTACGACGACCGCGAGGTCGCGCGCATCTTCGAGGGCGCGGCGTCGGCGGAGCTGGCGCGTCCTACGCCGCACGGGCTCACGCTGCCCGAGCTGGAGCGCGTCGCCGTCGAGGCGGGGCTCGATCCCGCGCTCGTGCGGCGTGCGGCGTCGGAGCTCGACCTGCAGCGCACCGCGACGCCCGGCGACCGGTGGCGCGGCGGGCCGAAGACGCTCGTCGTCGAGCGGGTGATCGACGGGGAGCTCGCGCCCGACGCGCCCGACGCGCTGCTGGCCGCGGTGCGCGCGGCGACGGGCGCCGGCGGGATGGGCACCGCGAGCACGGTCGGCCGCACCTTCACCTGGCGCGGCCAGCTGGACGGCGCGCAGGCGGACGTCGGCGTCACCGCGGCGCAGGGGCGCACGACGGTGCAGGTGCGCGTGGCGCTCGACGCGCTGTCGCAGAACGCGTTCGCCGCGTGGTTCCTCGCGGCGGGCGGCGGCGGCGGCTTCCTCGCCTTCGCGGCGCTCGTGAACCCGATCGGCGCGGCGGCGCTGCTCCCCGCGGGCGCGGTGGCCGGCGCGGGCTACCTGCTCGCGCGGCGCCGCTTCGCGCGGCAGGCGGCGCGGCTGCACGACCGCGCGCAGGCGCTCGCCGACGCCATCGCGACGGCGGCCGCGGCCCGACGCTGAGGCGCCGGCGCGCGGCGCCGCGTCAGAGCCGGCAGTCCGCGCGCAGCCAGTCGATCACCGCGCGCGCGAGCCCCACGCGGCGGTCGCTGAACGAGTGGTCGGTGGGCCAGACGTGCGTCGTCACGCGCGCGTTGCCCGCGCGGCGCAGCGCCTCGGCCAGCGGCGCGTGCGACGCGTTCGCGGTGGCGTCGAGCAGGAGCACGGGGCGGTCGCGCAGCGCCGGCGCGCTCCGCGCCAGCGCCCACTCGTCGCCGCGGTCGAGCAGCGAGCGCACGAGCGCGGGCGCGCCGCCGGCCGCGCGCAGCGGGGCGCCGGGCGCGGTCAGGTCGGTGGTGTAGGCGAGGAACTCCGCGCGCGACGCCGAGTCGGCGCGCATCGCCACGCCGTCGCGCCCCGCGTCCCAGAAGTCCAGGCCCGCCGCGCACCGCACGCCCGGATCAGCGGCGGCGCCGCGCAGCGCGAGCCAGCCGCCCATGCTGTGCCCCACGAGCGCGATGCGACGCGGATCGACGCGGTGCCGCGCGACGGTCGCGGAGTCGCGCAGGAACGCGAGCGCCGCGGCGACGTCGGCCTGCGCGTTGGCGAACGAGAACTCGCCGCCGCTCCCCCACGCGCCGCGGTAGTGGAAGAAGAGCACGTTCATCCCCGCGCGGCGCACGGCCTGCGCGACGTCGAGGTTGCGCTCGTTGCCGGGATAGCCGTGCAACAGGACGACCGTCGGGTGCGGCCCGCGGCCGGGCGCGAGGTACAGCAGCCCGTTCAGGCGCGCGCCGGCGCTCGGGAAGTGCAGCTCGACGAGCGCCATCGGGTGCGCGGTGTCGCGCGCCGGCAGGTCGAGCGTCACGGGATCGCGCGTCGGCGCGCGCGACTGCGCGTCGGCGCAGGCGGCGGTCGCCGCGAGGCCGAGCCCCGCCAGCGCGAGCAGCGCGCGGCTCACCGCCGCCCTCCGGTCGCGGCGCGCGCCGTGTCGCCGCGCTCGACGTCGCGCAGGAAGGCGCGCAGCGAGTCGAGCGTCAGCGCGGGCTCGTCGACCATCATGCGGTGCGCGGCGCCGCGGATGATCGCCACGCGCGCGCCGGGGATGCGCCGCTGGAAGTCGCGCATCGTCTCGGGGCGCGCCTCGTCGTGCTCGCCCGCCATGAGCAGCACGGGGAGCCGCAGCTCGCCCAGGCGCGCGGTGCGATCGTAGTCGCGCAGCGTGCCCGTGGCGCTGAACTCGGAGGCGCCCCACATGTGGCGGTACATCGCGCCGTTGCCCTGGACGTTCGCGCACTCGGGGTAGGCCGCCGCGCGCTCGGGGTGCCGCGAGTTGTAGCGCGCGAGGAAGCTGTCGTTGGCGGCGGCGAAGGCGGGCGTGTCGTACGCGCGGCGCGCCTCCGCGTCGGCGATGACGCGCTGCAGCGAGTCGGGCATCTCGGCGACGAGCGCGCGCGCGTCCTCCAGCCACTCGCGGGTGCTGAGCAGCGGGCCGGCGAGCGTCACCGACCGCACGCCCGCGTCGCCGCGCGTCAGCACGTACTCGGCGGCCACGGTCCCGCCCCACGAGTGGCCGAGCAGGTGGACCTGCCGCAGGCCCAGGCGCTCGCGGATCGCCGCGACCTCGTCGACGAAGTGCGGGAGGTTCCAGTGCGTCGTGTCGCCGGTGCGCTGCGAGCGGCCGGTGCCGAGCTGGTCGTAGAAGATCACCGGGCGCTCGTCGCCCAGGCCCCCGAGCTCGCGGAGGACGCAGCTGCGGCCGCCGGGGCCGCCGTGGATGGCGAGCAGCGGCGTGCCGGGGCCGGTCCCGACGACGCGGTACCAGATGCGTCCGCCGGGCACGTCGAGCATCCCCTCGCCGGGCGCGAGCGTACGCTGCGTGGCATCGGCGGCGGCCGCGGTCCCGGTGTCGCGGGCGGGCGTCGTCTCGGCCGTCCCGGCGCAGGCGGCGAGCGTCAGGCTGGCGAGCGTCAGGGTGGCGGGCAGGCGCGTCGGGAGGGAGCGGCGCATGGATCTCGGCGGCGTGGACGGGGCGAGCGGCGAGCGGACGTTCGGATCCCCGGTCGGACGGGGTGGGAATCTGACGCTGGAGATGCCGGGGAGCCGCAGGGCTCGGCGGGAATCCGCGCCTCTTGGTGCTCCAGCTCACCTGCGGCGTGGGACGCGGAGCCCGTCCATCCACGGGGACGGATCTCGCGCCCGGAGAGCGCCGGCCCCGGGCATGGGGCCCGGTCGTCCGACAGGAACGGCGTCCGCGGCCAACCTACCACCCCCACTTTCCCCACGCACGACGCGGTGGCTCGCATCTCGCCATCGTCGGCTGGGTCCGGCGGCGCCGCACGCGCCGCCCCGCCCCACATAGAAGGAGTCCCGCATGGCCCACCGTCGTCTCCCCCGCCCGCACTCCCGCGCCCTGCTGCCCCTCGTGCTGGCGACCGTCGCCGCGGCAGGCTGCGACATGAAGTCGTCCGCCTCGGAGACGTCGGCAGGCCCGGCGGCCGCCACGGCCGGAGGCGAGGTCGACCGCAGCTGGACGCCGCCCGCGATCGCCTCGGTCGCCGGCGTCCCCGCCGCCGAGCTCAAGAGCGCGCTCGAGCAGCGCCTCGGCGGCGCGCGGCCGGCCGGGCTGGCGGAGGACCAGTGGCGGCACGTGCAGACGCTCTACGCGCGCTTCGGGCGCACGCCGCTCTGGATGGACGCCGAGGGCCCGGACAAGGCGCGCGCGACCGCCCTGCTGCGCGCCCTCGTGGACGCCGACAAGGACGCGCTGCGCCTCGACGCCTATCCGCTGCCGGCGCTCGCCAACGCCCTGAACGCGATCCGCAGCGGCCGCCCGACGGCCGACCAGCTCGCCGAGACGGACGTCCTCATGAGCGCGGCCTTCACGGCGCTCGGCGAGGACCTCGTCACCGGGCAGCTCAACCCGCGCACGGTGACCGAGGACTGGCACATCGACCCGAAGGAGGAGGAGGTCGACACCGCGCTCGTGCGTGCGCTGCAGGAGCCGGCCACCGACCAGGCGCTCGACCGGCTGCGGCCGCAGGACCCGGACTACGAGGCGCTGCGCAAGGCGCTCGTGCGCTACCGCGAGGTGGCGTCCGCCGGCAGCTGGCCGACGGTGCCGGCCGGCCGGGCGCTCAAGCCCGGCGAGCCGGACCGCGTGGCGCGGCTCCAGGCGCTCCGCGCGCGGCTGACCGCCGAGGGGCTCCTCGCGGGCGACTCGGCCGGCCCGAACGCGCCGCGGGACGTGGCGGCGGGCGGCGCCTCGCCGGACAGCCAGGGCGTCAGCCAGGCCAACGCGGCCGGCGCGAGCGACACCGCCGCCCGCCGGCGCGCCGCGCAGCCCCGCGCCCCGCGCGCGGGCGAGGTGGCCTACGACGCGGCGCTCGCGGGCGCGGTCGCCCGCTACCAGGCCGCGCACGGCATCGTCGTCGACAGCATCCTCGGCGAGGAGACGGTGAAGTCGATGAACCAGTCGCCGTCGTACCGCCTGGGGCAGATCGCCGCGAACCTCGAGCGCCACCGCTGGATGCCGCGCGCGCTCGGCACGCGCCACATCCTCGTCAACGTGCCGGCGTTCCGCCTGGAGGCGTGGGACGCGGGGAAGAAGGCGCTCGACATGAAGGTCATCGTCGGCGAGGAGTACGAGAACCGCCGCACGGCCGTCTTCAGCGACACGATGACGACGGTCGTCTTCCGGCCGTACTGGTTCGTCACCGACCAGATCGCGAACGAGGAGCTGTGGCCGAAGGCGCGCGCGAACCCGGGCTATCTCGCGGCGAACAACTACGAGACGTTCCAGGAGGGCGGGCAGACGCGCATCCGCCAGAAGCCGGGCGAGGAGAACTCGCTCGGGCTGGTGAAGTTCCTCTTCCCGAACAGCTACAACATCTACCTGCACGACACGCCCAACCGCGAGCTGTTCGGCAAGGACGTGCGCGCCTTCAGCCACGGCTGCATCCGCGTCGAGAAGCCGGCGGAGCTCGCGCAGTGGGTGCTCGGCTGGGACCTGGCGCGCGTGCAGCAGGCGATGAACGGCACGCAGGACAACGTCGAGACCAAGGTGCCGCAGCGCATCCCGGTCTACATCACCTACTTCACCGTCTACACGCAGGACGGGCAGCTGCGCTTCGGCAACGACCTGTACGACCGCGACGCGCAGATGGTGCAGGCGCTGACGGCCGAGGCGGGGCAGAAGCCCGAGACGGTGGCGGCGGTGCAGGCGATCCGGCAGCTGATCGCGGCCCGGTGACCTCCAACCGGAGGTGAGCCCCGCGCGCGAGACGCTGCGGACTGCGGGCTGCGGACTCCACTGAGCTGCGGGGCTGCGGGGCTGCGGAACTGCGCATCGGGATGTCCCGAGCGGCCGTTCCGCAGCCCCGCAGCCCCGCAGCGCCATTCAGGATCCGCTGTCCGCAGTCCGCAGCGCCGTTCGGTTCGCGACCTCGGCGCGCACGACCGGCGCCACCTCGGTGCCCAGGATCTCGATCGCGCGCAGCACCCGGTCGTGCGGCGTCGGGCCGACGGTGAGCTGGATCAGGGCGCGCTGGTGGCCGAACAGCTCGTGCTCGAACAGCAGCTTGTCGATCACCTCCTGCGCGCTCCCCAGCAGCAGCGCGCCGCGCGGCGAGCGCTCGGCGTCGAAGCGCGCGCGCGACGGCGGCGGCCAGCCGCGCTCGCGGCCGATGCGCCCCATCGTCTCGAGGTACGGCGGCCACGCGATCGCCGCCGCCTCGTCGCTCGTGTCGGCGAGGAAGCCGTGCGAGTTGATGCTCACCGGCAGCGTGGCCGGGTCGTGCCCCGCGCGGCGCGCGCTCTCGCGGTAGAGCTGCACGAGCGGCACGAAGCGCTCCGGCGCGCCGCCGATGATCGCCACGGCCAGCGGCAGGCCGAGCGTGCCCGCGCGCGCGACCGACTGCGGCGTGCCGCCGACCGCGATCCAGAGCGGCAGCGGATCCTGCACCGGCCGCGGATGCACGCCGCGGTTCTCGATGCGCTGCGTGTGCGCGCCGCCGGGCCACGTCACGCGCTCGGCGCGGCGCAGCGCGAGCAGCAGCTCCAGCTTCTCGGTGAACAGCGCGTCGTAGTCGTCGAGGTCCTGCCCGAACAGCGGGAAGCTCTCGATGAACGAGCCGCGCCCCGCCATGACCTCCGCGCGCCCGTTCGACAGCAGGTCCAGCGTGGCGAAGGCCTGGAAGACGCGCACCGGATCGTCGGAGCTGAGCACCGTCACCGCGCTCGTGAGCCGGATGCGCGACGTGCGCGCCGCCGCCGCGGCCAGCACCACCGCCGGCGCCGACACGGCGTAGTCGGGGCGGTGATGCTCGCCGATGCCGTACACGTCGAGCCCCACGCGGTCCGCCAGCTCGACCTCCTCCAGCAGGTGCGCCAGCCGCTCCCGCGCGTTGGTCGCGCGCCCGGTGCGCGGGTCGACGGCGGTCTCCGCGAACGTGTAGATCCCGATCTCCATCTCTAGATACCGATCGTCTTCTCAGGGCAGCCGGTGTCTTCGGGGCGCTGCGGACTGCGGGCTGCGGATCTCCTGCGGCTGCGTGCTACGTGCTACGTGCTGCGTGCTACGTGCACGGCGGCGGAACGTCACGCAGCACGCAGCCCCGCTGCGCGTACAGAATCCGCAGCCCGCAGCCCGCAGCCCGCAGTCCGCAGCGTCCGTCGAGTCAGCGGGTGGAGGTCGTCCGCCCCGCCGTCTTCGGCTGCGCGAGGAAGTCCGTCGCCAGCGTCACCAGCGCCTTCACGCCGTTCGGCATCGCGGCCTCGTCGGCGAAGAAGCGCGGGCTGTGGTTCGACACGAACGCGCTCTCCGGCGTCCCCTTCGGCCGCACGCCGAGGAACACGAACAGCCCCGGCACCTGCTCGGCGAAGTAGCCGAAGTCCTCGGCGCCCGTGACGGGGCGGCCGAGCGAGACGTTCTGCGCGCCGACCGCGCGCTGCAGCGACGCCACCATGCGCTCCGTCAGCGCCGGGTCGTTCGACGTCACCGGCGTGCGCTCCTGCACGTCCACCACCGCCGTCGCGCCCGACGCCGCGGCGATCTGCTCGGCGGTGCGCTTGAGGCGCGCCTGCACGTCCCGGCGCATCGCCGGGTCGAAGGTGCGGATCGTCCCCAGCATCACGATCGAGTCGGGGATGATGTTGTTGCGCACCCCGCCCTGGAACGCGCCGACGGTGAGCACGACCGGCGAGTTCGTGAGGTCCATCTGCCGGCTCACGATCGTCTGCAGCCCCGTGACGATCTGCGAGCCGACGACGATCGGATCGACGCCCGCCCACGGCGTCGCGCCGTGCACCTGCCGCCCCTTCACGGTCACCGTGTAGAAGTCGGCGGCCGCCATGAAGCCGAGCGGCTTGTACGTGATGTGGCCCGCTTCGGCCGGCGTCACACCCACATGGAGTCCGAAGATCGCGTCGGGCTTCGGGTTCGCGAGCGCGCCCTGCGCCATCATCTCGATCGCGCCGCCCTTCTCGCCGCTCGGCGGGCCCTCCTCGGCGGGCTGGAAGATGAACTTCACCGTGCCGGGGAGCTGCGCCTTCATCCCGGCCAGGACCTCGGCGGCGCCGAGCAGCATGGCGACGTGCATGTCGTGACCACATGCGTGCATCACGCCGACCTCCTGCCCGTTGTACTGCGTGCGCACCTTCGACGCGAACGGCAGGTCGACCTGCTCGGTCACGGGGAGCGCGTCCATGTCGGCGCGCAGCGCGACCACGGGGCCGGGACGGCCGCCCTTCAGCACCGCGACCACGCCCGTCGTCGCCACGCCGGTGCGCACCTCCATGCCGAGCTTCCGGAGATGCTCGGCCACCAGCGCCGCCGTGCGCGTCTCGCGGTTGCCGAGCTCCGGGTGCTGGTGGATGTCGCGGCGCCACGCCACGACCTTCGGCATCACGGCGGCCACCGCGCGTCCGATCTCGGCGTCCATCGCGCCGGCGGTGGTCGGCGCCTGGGCGCGCGCGGCGGGCGCGGCGGTGAGGGCGAGCAGCGCCGCGGGCGCGGCACGGTGGACGAGGCGGGGCAGACGCATGACGGCGCGAGTGGGAGGCGGACGCGTGGCGGGCCCCGGCAAGTTGGCCGGCGACGCAGGCGCGGGAAAGCGGGACCGCGGCGTTCGTCGTGCGGGTACCACCAGCATGGCTCCCCGCACCCGCTCGCTCGCGCGCGCCGCCGCGCGCTTCGCCACATACCTGGCCGTCTCCTGGGGCACGCTGCTCGCGCTCGCGTGGGGCGCCGTCCCGGGCGCGCCCTGGCTCGCGCCCGCCCTGCTCGCGCTCGTCGCCGCGCACACCACGCTGCCGATCCTCGCGTTCCTGTCGCGCGGCGGCGGCTGGCGCCGCTATCCGACGGCCGCCTTCCGCCTGTGGGTCGTGCGTCCCGCGCTCTACGCGCAGCTGCTCCTCCCGGTGACGGCGGCCGCGGGCGCGCTCGGCCTGCTGGCGGGCGCGCCGTTCGGGCACGCGACGGCCACCGGCCGCGTCGCGGCGCTCGCCGCCTTCGCGGTCGGCGCGTCGGTGCTGGCGCTCGGCTGGCTGGGGTCGCGCCGGCTCGTGGTGCGCGAGGTCGAGGCGCGCGTCCCCGACCTGCCCGCGGCGTTCGACGGGCTGCGCGTCGTCCAGGTGTCCGACCTGCACGTCGGGCCGCAGACGTCGCGGCGCTTCCTCGCGCGCGTGTCGCAGACGGTGCGCGCGCTGTCCGCCGATCTCGTCGTCGTCACGGGCGACCTGGTGGACGACCGCGTGGAGGACGCGCGCATCTTCGCCGACTGGATCCACACGCTCGACGCCGACGGCGCGGGCGCGCCGCTCGGCGTGCACCTCATCCCCGGCAACCACGACGTGTACGCGGGGTGGGCCGGGGTCGCCGCGTCGCTGCGCGCGCACACGCGGGCGCACCTGCTCGTGAACGACGCGCGCGTCGTGCATCGCGACGGCGCCGCGCTGGCGCTGCTCGGCACGGGCGATCCGGCGGGCGGCATGCGCGGCGCGGGCGACGGCGCGGCGCCGGACCTCGGGCGCGCGTTCGCGCGCGTGCCGCACGGCGTGCCGATCGTCGCCTTCGCGCACAACCCCGCCCTCTGGCCCGCGCTCGCCGAGCGGGGCGTCGCGCTCACGCTGAGCGGGCACACGCACTGGGGGCAGCTCGCGCTGCCGCGCCTCGGGTGGAGCCTCGCGTCGCCCTTCCTGGAGCACGCGATGGGCGCGTACCAGGACGGCGAGGCGCTGCTGTACGTGCATCCGGGCACGGGCTTCTGGGGGATCCCGTTCCGCCTCGGTGCGTTCCCCGAGGTCGCGGCGATCACGCTGCGCCGCGCGGAGTCGGCGGGGATCTCGATGGGCGAGGCGCGGCGCGCGGCGTAGCACGCCGCGCTACCTTGCGACGTCGTCCACGCTTCGCATGCCGTCCTTCCGTCGCACCGCCGTCGCGCCGCTCGCCGCGCTGTCCGTCGCCGCCTGCCCGGGCGAGCCCGTGCCCCTCGCCGGCCCCGTCGCGCGCGTGGAGGGGCTGCCCGCGCTCGTCGCGCTGCTGCCCGGCGACGACACGACGCTCGCGCTGATCGCGTACGACGCGGAGGGGCGCCACGTCGCGCCGCCGGCGCTCGCGTGGACGATGCGGCGCGACGCGTCCGGGAACCCGCTCGCCGCGCGGTTCGTCGACGGCGACGGTCTCACCGCGCGCGGCGAGCGACTGGCCGTGCGCGCGCTCGTCGCCGGCGGGGCCTATGCGGCGCTGCACCCGACGGACGCCCCGGATCGCGAGCACGCGCGCGTCTGGTTCGAGGTCGGGCGGCTGGCCGGCACCGCCGCGCAGACGCGGGTGGTCTACGGCCGGCCGACGACGCTGGCGCGGCTCCGCCCCGACGTGACCTGGCGCTTCGATCCCGCGGCGCAGCGGCCGCCGCTCGGCGCGCTGGCGCCGGACGGGCGCTACGTGCCGCCCGCCGCGCCGCCCGACTCCACCTGGACCGAGTATCCGGGGCGCGGCGTGCCGCTGCAGTACGTCGGCTCGCCGGCGCGGCTGACGGAGGCCGTCGTCTCGCGGCGCGGCCTCGCCGAGACGGTCGAGCTGACGCTCGTGCCGGCGGCCTGGGTGGTGCGCTCGCTCGGCCGCGGGGTGTACGTGCCCGCCGGGGGCCCGGCCGAGGTGTCGCTGCCCGCGGCGCAGGCGGCGGACCCGCTGGCGTGGGCGGAGGACCCGGTGACGCGGCGCCCGCTCCCCGACGCGCCGGTCTGGAGCAGCCCCGACACCACGCTCGCCACCGTCGACGCGGCGGGCGTCCTGCGCTTCCGGCGCGCGGGACGTGGCGAGATCGTCGCGCGCTTCCCGGCGCTCGGGCTGGAGACGCGCGTCCCGATCGTCCGCGAGGCGCCGTAGCGCCGCGACGGCGCGCCGCCCGTCGCGGCTGGCAGCGCGGCGCGGTCGGGCGTAACGTCGCGCATCGCCGCCCGCGGCGAGGCCCGCCGTTCCCCGTCCCCCCGCGTCGCTCATGCGTACACTGCCTGTGCTGCTGCTCGCCCTGCCCGGCGCCGCGCACGCGCAGGGAGCGCCCGACTCCGAGCCGCCCGCGCCGAGGCCCGCGGCCGCGCGCGGCGTCGCGAGCGTGATCCGCCCGCTGCTCGAGGGCGCCGCGAGCGGCGTGGCGCTCGGCGCCGCCTACGTCGCGCCGGGCGCCGGTCACTGGCTCGTGTCCGACAACCGCGCGCTGCAGCTCGGCATCGGCGCGGGCACGGTCGGCGCGCTCGCCGCCTTCGCGGCGTCGACCGGCCTCTCCCCGGACGCGCCCGACCGGCCACGCCTGCGCCTCGCCGTCGGCACCACGCCCCGCGCCGCGCGCGAGGTCACGCTCGCGCTGCGCGCGCCGGTGCGCGGACGGATCGCGCTGGAGGGGATGCTGCTCGTGCGCAGCGCCGACTGGGAGCGGACCGGCCAGGAGACGCGCTGCTCCGCGATCCTCGGCTGCCAGACGGGGACGTACGTGCTCGACCACCGCTACCAGCAGGACGTCGCCGCGCTCGCGCGCGTCGCGTACCGCCTCCCCACGGTGCAGCGCCTGACGCCCGTGCTCACCGCGGGCGTCGGGCGCATGGCGTCGCACGTCGACGCGAAGGGGCAGGCGCCCGTGCGTCGCGACGGCGCGCTGCTGGACGCCGGGGTCGGCCTGGAGCTCGGCCGGATCAGCCGCTGGACCGTGGAGGGCGGCGTGCGCGGCCCGATCCCGAAGCGCAGCGACCCCACGCGCCGCGAGCCGGAGCTCGTCGTGCGCGTGGGGCGCGCGTTCGGCTATCGCTGACGTCCGCCCGGCGGGGCGCCGCGGCGCACGCCGCTCAGTACCAGCTGCCGCGCCGCACGCGCCGCTCGTCGCGGGGCACGCTCACGCGGCCCGAGATCCGGGTGTACGCGATGCCGCGCGCCCGCGCGCGGTCGATGGTGAGGTCGCCCTCGACCTGCCGCACGGCGATCTCGCCCGAGCCGTCGCGCTCGACCATCACCGAGCCGCGCACGCCCGACACGTCGATGCTCCCCGAGCCGTCGGCGAGCCGCACGTCGCCGCGCGCGTCGCGCACCCGGATCTCGCCCGACCCGTCCTCGATGCGCGCCGACGCGACGTCCTCCACCTCGATCTCGCCCGAGCCGTCCCTCAGGTCGAGCGCGCCCACGCCGCGGATCTCGACCGCGCCGCTCCCGTCGACCACGTCGGCCGCGATGCCGCGCGGCACCTCCAGCACGAGGTCGAGCGCGCGCACGTTGCGGCCGTCGCTCCACTGGTCCTCGCGCCGGTCGGGGATGTCGGCGCGCACCACCACGGCGTCGCCCTCGCGCCGCGCGACGAGGCGGATCTCCTCCAGCCACGCGCGCCGCGACGCGCGCGCGGTGCCGCGCACGCGCACCTCCGTCAGCCCGTCCACGCCGCGGATGCGCAGCACGCCCGAGCGCCCCTCGACCTCCAGCCGGCGCGCGCCGCGCGCCTCGACGGTGGCGTTGCGCGCCTCGGTGTACTCGTCGTCGCCCTGCGCCCGGACGGCGCGCGGCGCGAGCGCGGCGGTGAGGGTCGCGCCGGCGAGCGCGAGGGCGAGAGCGGCGGCTGGACGACGCATGGTCGGGGCAGGCACGAGACGGCCGTCGCCCGGCGGGTCCGGGCGGCGCTGGGGATGGGACAGCGTGCCCCCGCGAATGGTTTGCCTCGTGCCGCGCGGCGCCGACCGGCCCGCGCGCCCGTCAGCGCCCGACCAGCCGGCGCGCGTTCCCCTCCGCCACCGCCGCGCGCGTCGGCGGGGTGAGCTGGCGCAGCAGCAGCTGCACGCGCGCGATCTTGCGGCGCTCGCCGTCCGCGTCGCGGTGGCTCGCGTCGGTGCCGACCAGAAAGCGCGTCGGGTGCGCCTCGATCAGCGCGAGCCACTCCGGCCAGACGCGCGCGTCGTCGCGGAAGATCGTGTAGTCGGGCGAGCGCGGATGCTGCGCCCACGTGCGCGCGCTCAGCTCGTAGACGAGGTTCGGGTGGCGCTCCAGCATGCGGCGCGCGAGCACGAGCGGCGTGTACCCGCCGTGCGCCCAGACCACCGTCACGCGCGGGAACGCCTCCAGCAGCGCGTCGAGCTCGCGCAGCCGCGTCACCTCGCAGTGCACGAGCACCGGCACGCGGTGCCGCTCGGCGAGCGTCATGATGCCGCGCATGGTGGGGCCGAGCACGTCGAAGTCGGCCTCGGGGAACCCCGCCGCCTCGAAGTGCACCACCGACAGCTCGCCGATGCCGCGGTACGCGCCCGAGCGCAGCGCGCGGTCGAGCTCCGCGAGCAGCAGCGTGTCGGCGCGCGCCCACTGCGCGCGGTACTCGCGCCGCTCGGGCGAGACGGAGATCCACGGCACGAGGCGCGGATCCGCGCGCGCGGCGGCGAGCACCGACGCGTTGTCGCTGCGCGCGCCCCAGAAGACGAACGCCAGCGGGAGCGCGTGCGCGTCCATGAGCGCGCGCTGCATCGCGGGATCGTTCAGGTGCACGTGCGCGTCGACGAACGGCATCGCGCCCGTGTCCATCGGCGCCGACGCGACCGCGGGTGCGACCCGACGCGCCTGGCGGCGCTCGGCGGGGGCCGGCTCCGCGCCGGGAACCTGCTGCGCGGCGAGCGGCCCGGCGAGCGGCCCGGCGAGCGGCACGAGCGCGAGGAGCGCGAGGAGCGCGAGGAGCGCGAGGAGCGCACGACGCGGCGTGAGGAGCGGGAATGCCGGCATGGCGGGAGGATGCCTGGGTGCGATCGGGAGGGCTGCCGCGTCGGCGATGAGACGCGCGCCTCCTCCACGCGTTAACCGGCCGTCATCGTCCCCGCCGGCGTCGCGCCCGCTAGCTTCCGGCGTGCCCGGCGCCACCGTGCGCCCCCGCGGCATCTCCCTCCAGACCTCCAGCGCATGTTCTCGCACGCGTTCTACAACGTCGTCCACATCGTCGGCATCATCCTCGTGATGTCCGCGCTCGGCGCGACCGCGATCCACGCCGTCAACGGCGGCTCCCGGCAGACGAACCGCGCCCGCGGCCTGGTCGCCGCGCTGCACGGCGTCGGCGTGCTGCTGATCCTGATCGGCGGCTTCGGCATGCTCGCGCGCCTGGGCTTCCGCCACGGCGCGAACTTCCCCGGCTGGCTCTGGGTCAAGCTCGCCGTCTGGGTCACGATCGCCGCGCTCCTCGCCGTGCCGTACCGCAAGCCGTCGCTCGCCAAGCCCGTCTACCTCGCGCTGCCCCTGCTCGGCGGGCTGGCGGCGTACATGGCGATTTATAAGCCGATCTGATGAGGCGGGTCGGGTGAGGCGGGTCGGGTGAGGCGGGGACGGATACGGCGGGGTCGATCACTGCGTGCTCGTGGCTCTCACCTCGATGCGAGACCTCACGGCGAGACCTCACGGCGAGACCTCACGGCGAGACCTCACGGCGAGACCTCACGGCGAGACCGCGCACCAGCGCAGCAGCAACGAGAACGGCGAGGCCAGCGCACCATGCGCGGCCTCGCCGTTTCGCTTTGCGCATCCGTGCGGTCAGGCTTTGCGCGTCCGTGCGGTCAGGCAGTTCGGTCAGGCAGTTCGGTCAGGCCGAGTGGTCGTCGCCGTACCCGCCCCGCCGTATCCGCCCCGCCGTATCCGCCCCGCCGTACCCGTCCCCGCTCCACCCGTCCCCGCCTCACCCGATCCGCCCCACCCGGCCCACCCTCACTCCCTCTGCCCCGCATTCACGTTCGCGCTCCCCCCCAGCAGCGTCCGCACGGCCGCGTCGAGCTGTGCGTCGCGCCCCGTGTAGGCCTCGCCGAGCGGGCGCTTCACCGCGACGTCGACCGGACGCGGCTTGAGCTCCATGTCCGTGCCGTCGGCGGCCGTGATGCGCGAGCGCGGCAGGCGCAGCACCGAGCCGTCGAGCATCGGGACGTTCCAGGTGAAGATGATCCACCCCGCCGTCGGCTCGCCCACGATCTTGCCCAAGCCGAGCGCGCGGTAGCCCTCGGTGAAGTCCTCGGCGTCGGAGAGCGAGTGCTGGTTCACCACCAGCACCGTCGGGCGCTCGAGCGCGCGCTGGCCGAGCTGCGCGCGGGCGGAGGCCGCCTCGTCGCCGCGGATGCGCATCGTCAGGTACGGCCGGCGCGCGAACACGTCGAGCGCGTACGCGTTCACGAAGCCGCCGTTGTTGTTGCGCAGGTCGACGACGACGCCCTCCTTGCCGATGTTCTCGGCGTCGAGGTCGACGTACAGCTGCGCGAGCGAGCCCGCGCTCATGTCCGGCATGTGCACGTAGCCGAGCTTCCCGCCGCTGGCGCGCGCGACGTAGTCGCGGCGCGACTCCACCCAGGCGCGGTAGAGCAGCCCCTTCTCGACCGCCGTCGTCACCGGGCGCACCGCCACCTCGCGGCGCGCGTCGTTCGCGCCGGCGAGCGTCAGCGTCACGCGGCGGCCGGCCGTGTGCTGCAGCAGCGAGTCGAGGCTCGCGCCGCGCGCGATCGGCGTCCCCTCAATCGCGACGATCGCGTCGCCCACGCGCACGCCCGCGAGCGCGGCGGGGCTCAGCGGCAGCACCTCGGTGACGCGCAGCGCGCCGTCGCGCTCGTGCGCCGCGCGGTCGAAACGCACGCCCAGGCGCCCCGTCGTCGGCGCGCCGCCGCCCGGCCCGTTCACGCCCAGGTGCGACGCGTTCAGCTCGCCCACCATCAGGCTCAGCACGCGCCGCAGCTCGTCCGGCGTGCGCGACGCGGCGACCACCGGGGCGACGCGCGCGCGCACCGCCTCCCAGTCGACGCCGTGGAACTTCTCGTCGTAGAAGTGGTCGCGCAGCCAGCCCCACGCCTGCGCGAACACGACGTCCTTCTCGCGCGCGAAGTCGACGTCCAGCTCGGCCGCGAGCGCGATCGGGCGCACCGCGCGCGACTCGACCGTCACCGCGTTCGGGCGGCCGCTCTCGCGGAAGTAGATCTCGCGCCCGTCGGGCGACCACTGCGCGTCGCTCTTGCCGCCGCTCGTCGACGTGACCTGCCGCGCGACCGGCGTGCCCGGCGCCAGCTCGTCGAGCGGCCAGAGCCAGAGATTCGTCTGCCCCGCGGCCGCCGCCACGAGCAGCAGCTGGCGGCCGTCCGGGCTCGGCGCGATCGCCTGCACGTCGAGCCCCGTCGGCAGCAGCGACAGCCGCGTGCGGATGCCGTCGAAGTCGATGCGGACGGGCGCGCGGCGCGCGGCGGACGCCCCGCGGCGCGCGGTGGTGTCCCCGCGCGCGCCCAGCGTCGAGTCCGCGCGCGCGACGCTCGCCGCGCGACGCTCGCCGCTGCTGTCGCGCGGGGCCGGCGCGCCCGGCGTGCTGACCTCGAACAGGCTGCGGAACTGGTCCTCGCGGAAGCGCGGCGTGCGCGGCACGAGGTCGACGCGCGCGACCTGCGCCTGCTCCGTGCGCTGCCCCGTGACGACGAACAGCGTCGTGCCGTCGGGGCTCCACTGCACGTCGCCCGTGAACGCGTTCGGCAGGAAGGTCACCTGCCGCGGCTCGCCCGTGCCGTCGGCGCGCACGACGAACGCGTTCGCGAAGCCGCGGTCGCCCGCGCGCGCGACGAACGCGATCCACTGCCCGTCGGGGCTCCACGCCACGTCGCGCGCGTCGGCGAACGGCGGCCGGTCGAAGCGCGCCGTCGCGAGGCGCCGCTCGCGGCCGAAGTTCGCGCCCGCCGTCGCCTCCGCGACGCGCAGCTCGCGGCCGCCGCGCACGAAGGCGATGCGCGTCCCGTCTGGCGACCAGCGCGGCGCGACGTCGCCCGCGCTCGGATCGCCCGCCTCGCCGGCGCCCGCGGTCAGCGCCGTCTCGCGCCGCGCGGCGAAGTCGTGCACCCACACGCGCCACCGGCCGTCGCGGTCGGACGCGTAGGCGAGCCGGCGGCTGTCGGGGCTCCACGTCAGCTGCTGCTCCGGCCCCGCCGTCGACGTCACCCGCGCCGCGTCGAGCGGCCCGCCGCCGCCGGCCGCGCCCGCGCCCTCGGGCGCGCGCGCCGCGGCCGCGAACACCTCGCCGCGCAGCGCGAACGCGAGCTTGCGGCCGTCGGGCGCGAGCGCCAGCTCCTGCAGCCCGCTCATCCCCGCCGACAGCCGCTCGACGCCGGGCGTCGCCGGCGCGCCGCGCAGCGTGACGGCGAGGGCCCGCGGCGCGCCGCCCGCGGCGTCCACGCGCCACAGCCCGAAGTCGCGCTCGAACACCAGCGTGCGGCCGTCGGCCGAGAGGCTGGGCCAGAGCAGGCGGCCGTCCGTGAAGCGCGTGACGGCGCGCGGCGCGCCGCTCGCGCGCCCGTCCGCCATCGGCTGCGCCCACAGGTTCTCGGCGCCCGAGCGGTCGCTCATGAAGTAGAGCGTGCGCGCGTCCGGGGCCCACATCGGCCACGCGTCCTTCGCGCCGCCGGTGGTGACGGCCGTGTACGCGGGCGCCTCGCCCGCCGCGCCGCTGCCGGGGCGCACGAGCCAGATCTCGCTCTCGTCGATGTGCGAGTGGCCGCGCCGCCACCACTGCCCGCTCACGACGCCGCGCGCCGTGATGGCGAGGGTCGCGCCGTCGGGCGCGGGCGCCGCCCAGTACTCGCTCGCGTAGCGGTCGCCGGCGACGAGCATCGGCGTGCCCCCCTCGGCGCGCACGCGCAGCACGTCCTGCATCCCCGCCACGTCGCGCGACGCGGTCGAGAGGTAGAGCCACCGACCGTCCCGGCTCCACGCGTCGAGCATCTCGGGCGCGTCGTCGAACGTCACGCGCCGCAGGGCGCCCGTCGCCAGCTCCAGCACGTACAGGTCGCCCCCGCCGGTGCGCGTCGACACGAACGCGAGGCGCCGCCCGTCGGGCGACCAGAGCGGCCGGCTCTCCTGCGCCGGGTGCGACACGAGCAGCCGCGCCTCGCCGCCGTCGGCGCCCACCGTCCACACGTCGCCGCCGGAGACGAACGCGATCTCGCGTCCGTCGGGCGACAGCGACGGCTCGGCCAGCGCGGGGCGCGGCGTGACGGCGGCACCCGGCTGCGCGGATGCGAGGAGCGGAAAGGCGAGGGGGAGCGCCGCGGCCAGGGCGCGCGGGCGGAGGGGGGATGTCGGCATGGCGGCGAATCTACCGCCGTGCACCGGCCCGGCGACCCGCGCCGCCCGGCGTGAACGGAACGCCGACGGCCGACGCGGGCGCCGCCTTCAGCGCGCGGGCGCCACCCGCACCGGCTGCGTCCACGCGCGGCGCCCGTCGGAGTCGGTCACCACCGCGCGCACGTACCCCTCGTCGCCGCGGATCGCGTAGCGCGCGACGCGCCCCGGCACCTCGGCCAGCGTGCGCCCGCCGCGCCCCACGAAGCGCGTGCGGTGGCGCCGGTCGTCGCGCGGGTTCGCGGGCGCGGCCACCTCCACACGCAGCGCGCGCGCGCCCACCGTCCCCTCCGTCACCACGTCGGCGAGCAGCACGCCGGTCGTGGCGTAGAAGCGCCCCGCGCGCAGCGCGCCGACGATCGCGTCGGCCGTCAGCGTGTCGGCGCGCACCATGACCCACGCGCCGCCCGGGCGCGTCGTCTCGGCGTCGTCGAGCGCGGCGAAGTTGTGCGCGTCGTCGCTGCCGACGGCGAAGAGCAGGCGCCCGCGCGTCAGCAGCGTGTCCCAGAGCGCCTCGGTGGAGAGCGCGACGCGCCCCGCGCCGTCGTCGCCCCCCAGGTTGTTGATGCGCGGCTGCGCGTTCCACAGCTCGAACAGCGTCGAGTCGGGGAGCGCCGCCATGTCCTCGGGGCGGATCGACCAGCGGAAGTTCGGGTGGTTCACCTGCGCCACCCCGCCCGCCGCGCGCACGGCGGCCAGGTGGTGCGCGTAGGTCGCGGCGACGGTCGTCCCCTGCGCGACGTTCCGCTCGCCCAGCGGCGGCACGACGCGCGACGCGGCGATCGCCGTCACGTGCGCCTGCCGCACGCCCTGCGGGTGCGACGCGTCGGCCACCTGCTGCGTGATCTCCTGCCCCGCGATCACGAGGAAGGCGCCGGGCCGCGCGAGCTGCGCGTTCAGCGGCGCCGGGTCGGTGATGCGCTCGTGGTCCGTGACGACGAGGAAGTGGTAGCCGTGGTCGCGGTACCAGCGCGCCACCTCCTCGGGCGCGCGGTTGCCGTCCGACTCGCGCGTGTGGACGTGCGTGTTGCCGCGGTACCAGCGCGGCCCGGCGGTCGGCGCGGGGGCGGGCGCCTGCGCGGCCGCGACGGCGGGGGCGAGGGCGGCGGCGAGCAGCGCGAGGGCGGCGCGGAGCGGGAGCGGGCGCGAGCGGGGCATGCCGGCAACGAACACGGGAGGCAGCGGGCCCGCCAGGCCGGCCCGTGCCTCCCGTCTCGTGCGTCGCGCCGCGCCCGCGCCGCGGAGGCGCGGCGCGGGCGGGCGGGGTCAGGCCACCAGCAGCGTCGGCGTGGCGACGACCGGCGGCGCGTCGATCGTCTGGCGCATGAGGGCGAGCGCGCCCTCGTCGCAGCTGCGGCCGGAGCCGGCGGTGAAGCGGATCGCGCCCGAGCGGCGCGCCGCGAGGTAGCGCTGCGCGTCGCGCCGCACCTCGGCGGCGACGGCGGCGGAGGCGCCCTTCTTCAGGGACGCCGAGGCGGCGACGAGGCGCCCGGCGAGCAGGGTGGCCAGCTCGCGATCGACAGGCTGGCCCGAGGGGAGGGAGAGGCCGAAGAGGAAGTGCACGGACGGAGCGGCTGGGGTGGGCGCCGCGCGGCGCGGACGGCGTCGGGCGGCGGCGGGACGCCCTCTCATAGTGCCAGCGCGGTGCCGGAGATCCACGCCACCCTGGCACGCGCCGGGGCCCCTCGGCGCCCCCCGCCCTGCCGTCGTCGCGGGCCGCCTGCCGGCGTGACGGGCGCCACGCGTCGGGCCGCCCCGACACCGCGCCGGGCGCCCGCGCCTCCCCGGACCGGCTACCTTTCGGCCGTCGCGCGGCGTGCCCGCCTGCATCGCTCCGCCGCCCTCGTCTCCCCGCACCCGCCCTGCCCCGTGGCCACCGCCACCGCTCCCCAGACCGCGATCGACCCGGCGCTCGAGAAGCGCTGCATCGACACCGTCCGCACGCTCGCCATGGACGCCGTGCAGAAGGCCGAATCCGGCCACCCCGGCACCCCCATGGCCCTCGCGCCGCTGGCCTGGCTGCTGTGGACGCGCCACCTGCGCTACGACCCGAAGGACCCGCAGTGGCTCGACCGCGACCGCTTCGTCCTCTCGGCCGGCCACGCGTCGATGCTGCTCTACTCGGTGCTGCACCTCACCGGCTACGACCTCTCGCTGGAGGACCTCACGCAGTTCCGCCAGTGGGAGAGCCGCACGCCCGGGCACCCCGAGTACGGCTACACCCCCGGCGTCGAGACCACGACCGGCCCGCTCGGCCAGGGGATCGGCAACGCGGTGGGCTTCGCGGTCGCCGAGGCGCACCTCGCGGCGACGTACAACCGCGAGGGGCACGCGATCGTCGACCACCACACCTGGTTCATCGCCGGCGACGGCGACCTGATGGAGGGCGTCTCCCACGAGGCGGCGAGCTTCGCCGGGCACTTCGGGCTCGGGAAGCTGATCGGCTTCTACGACGACAACCAGATCACGATCGACGGCCGCACGGACCTCACGTACAGCGACGACGCCGGCAAGCGCTTCGAGGCGTACGGCTGGCACGTCGAGCACGTGGCGGACGTCAACGACCTCGCGGCGCTCGACGCGGCGATCGCGCGCGCCAAGGCGGAGACCGCGCGTCCGTCGCTCATCGTCGTGAAGTCGATCATCGGCTTCGGCAGCCCGAACCGCGCCGACACCTCCAAGGCGCACGGCGAGCCGCTCGGCAAGGACGAGATCCGGCTCACCAAGCAGGCGTACGGCTGGCCGAGCGACGAGCCGTTCTTCGTGCCCGACGACGCGCGCGAGGCGTGGCGCGCGGCCGGCGCGCGGTCGGCGGAGCACCACGCGGAGTGGCGCACGCGCTGGGAGGCGTACCGCGCCGCGCACCCGGAGCTGGCCGCGGAGCTGGAGCGCCGCGTCGCCAAGCGCCTGCCCGACGGCTGGGACGCCGCGATCCCGTCGTTCACCGCGGAGAACGGCGCCGTCGCCAGCCGCGCGGCCAGCGGCACGGTGCTCAACGCGATCGCCGCGCGGGTGCCGGAGCTGATCGGCGGCTCGGCCGACCTCGCGCCGTCGAACAACACGAACCTCAAGGGCGCGCCGGTGTTCTCGCCGGCCGACCTCGCGGGCCGGAACTTCCACTTCGGCATCCGCGAGCACGGCATGGGCGCGATCATGAACGGCATGGCGCTGCACGGCGGGATCATCCCGTACGGCGGCACCTTCCTCGTGTTCGCCGACTACATGCGCCCGGCGATCCGCCTCGCGGCGATCATGCACCAGCAGGCGATCTACGTGTTCACGCACGACTCGATCGGCCTGGGCGAGGACGGCCCGACGCACCAGCCGATCGAGCAGCTCACCGCGCTGCGCTGCATCCCGAACCTGACGGTCATCCGCCCCGCCGACGCGAGCGAGACGGCCGAGGCGTGGCGCACGGCGCTGACGCACACCACGGGTCCGGTGGCGCTCGTGCTGACGCGGCAGAAGCTCGGCTTCATCGACCGCACGACGTACGCGAGCGCGGCCGGGCTGGCGCGCGGCGCCTACGTGCTCAAGGACGCCGAGGGCGGCGCGCCGCAGGTGGTGCTGATGTCGAGCGGCTCCGAGGTCGCGCTGGTGCTCGACGCGGCCAAGCGCCTGGAGGCCGAGGGCATCCGCGCGCGCGCGGTCAGCGTGCCGTCGATGGAGCTGTTCGCGAAGCAGGACGCGGCGTACCGCGCCGAGGTGCTGCCGGCGGGCGTGCCGCGCGTCGCCATCGAGGCCGCGCACCCGATGTCGTGGTACAAGCTCGCCGGCGACGAGGGCGTGGTGCTCGGCATCGAGCGCTTCGGGGCGTCGGCGCCGTACCAGCGCATCTACCAGGAGCTGGGGCTGACGGTCGACCGGCTCGTGGAGGCGGCGAAGCAGGTGGTGAAGGGCTGAGGAAGGACCAACTGCAGCGGGGATAAAAATCGGAGAACGTCCGATGAAGATCGGATGGCTCCACCTGGCGACGAGGATGCTCGCACCGGGCTGGGACCATCGAACTTTCATCGGACGTTCTCCGATTTTCATCCCTGCTGCTCCTCTCGCCCGTCCTCCGCGCTCGCGATGTACCTCCGGTGTACCTGCAGTCGCGCGGCTCCGAAGTTGAGCAGCAGCCCGACCTCGATCCCGGTGGCGACCAGGTAGTTCAGCAGTTGCGCCGCGTGCGCCGCGATCAGCCGCTCGACGGCCTTGATCTCGATGATCACGCGGTCCTTCACGACGAGATCCGGCACGAACACGCCCACGTCGCAGCCGCGGTAGCGCACCGCCAGCCGCCGCTCGCAGTCGACGGCCAGACCCGAGGGCCGCAGCTCCCACGCGAGCGCGCGCCGGTACGCCGCCTCGAGGTAGCCTGACCCGAGCGCGCGGTGCACGCGCATCGCGCCGCCGATGACGGCCTCGGTGAGCGCCTCGTGCTCCACCGGACGAGGGTAGCGAGCACGTGGCGCGGCGCCGCGCCCGCGCGGGGGCGGCGCGTGCCGGGAGGCATGCGTAGCTTCTCCGCACGCCGCCGCACCGACCTCCACCACGCCTGCCCATGTTCCGCAGCCTCCGCGTCCCGGAGCGGCTGTTCGCGCTCGCCGGCTGGGGCGTCTCCCTGCTGTTCGCGAGCTTCCTCGTCGGCCTGGGGGGCAAGCTCGTCGCCGACCTGCCGGGCGTGCGGCAGCGGCTCGACGTCGAGCAGTTCGTCGACCCGACGGTCGCCGCGCGGCTGCGGGCGGCGCGCGACTCGCTCGCGCTGCTGGAGCAGGAGCGCACGGCGGCCCGCGAGCGCGCGCAGCTCACGCTGACCGCGTCGGAGAACGCGTATCAGGCGGGGCGCGCGAGCTTCCAGAACTGGATCTCCACGCGCACCGCGACGACCGACCCGCGGCAGGACCCGGAGGTGGTGCAGCGCACGCGCGCGCTCGACCAGCTGGGCGCCGGCGCGCGCGCCGCGCAGGCGGACGTCGAGCGGCTGGACGCGGAGCTGCTGCGCATCACGCAGGCGCGCGAGGCGCGCGAGCGCGAGGAGGGCGCCGTCATGGACGCGGCGCGCGCGCGGCACGAGCGCGCGACCTTCTGGCAGGAGCTGCGCGTCTTCGCGCTGCGCCTCGCGCTCACGCTGCCGCTGCTCGTGATCGCGGGGTGGCTGGTCGCCCGCAAGCGGCGGAGCGAGTACTGGCCGCTGGCGCGCGGCTTCGTGCTGTTCGCGCTGTTCGCCTTCTTCGTCGAGCTGGTGCCGTACCTGCCGAGCTACGGCGGCTACGTGCGCTACGGCGTGGGCGTGATCGCGAGCGCGGTCGCCGGCGTGTGGGTCATCCGCGCCATGCGCCGCTACGTCGCGCGCCGCGCCGAGGTCGAGGCCCAGTCCGAGCAGGAGCGCCGACGCCACCTGGGCTACGAGGAGGCGATCCGCCGCATGGCCGCGGGCGTGTGCCCCGGCTGCGAGCGTCCCATCGCGGGCGCCGCGGGCACGGCCCCCGGCGGCGCGGTGGCGGCGAACTACTGCGTGCACTGCGGGATGCACCTGTACGACGACTGCCGGGCGTGCGGCACGCGCAAGAACGCGTTCTACCCGTACTGCCCGACGTGCGGCGTGCCGGCCGAACCGATGACTGCGCCCGAGGCGGTGAGATAAGGCCGGCGCGCCGGACCCTGAACGGCCGTCGGACAGGATGAAAATCTGAGGAGGCGGATGAGCTGGAGCACGACGGTGAGCACGATCCTCCGTCACCTCCGACCACCCGGCTCATCCCCATCATCCGATTCTCATCCCGTCCATTTCTCCTCCCTCCCAAGAGACCGAAGCTTGCGCCGGAACTCCAGTCGATCGGCTCCGAAGTTGAGCAGCAGCCCGACCTCGATCCCCGTCGCGTTCAGGTAGTTCACCAGCTGGGCCTCATGCGACGGCGCCAGCGCACGCACGGCCTTGATCTCGACCACCACGCACCCGTCGACGATCAGGTCCGGCACGAACACGCCGACGACGCAGCCGCGATAGCGCACCGCGAGCCGTCGCTCGCATTCCACCGCGTACCCGGCCGTCCGCAGCTCCCACGCGAGCGCGCGCTGGTACACGGCCTCCAGGAAGCCCGGCCCGAGCGCCCCGTGCACGCGCATCGCCCCGCCGATGATCCGCCGCGTCAGCGTCTCGTGCTGCACCCCGCACGCTCGCGCCCCGCCCCGCGGTCATCCGCCCCGCGCGGGGCAACGTCCGCTCACTCGGGCACGCGCAGCCGCGGCTCGGGCGCGATGACGCCCGCGATCAGCAGCCCCGCCACCAGCGCGACCGCCGTCAGCATCATGTTGAACGCGATCTCGATCCCCGCGAGCGTCTGCCGCTCCATGAACGACGACAGGCTGCGGTAGCCGAGGCTGCCCGGCACGAGCAGCAGGATGCCCGGCACCAGCACGACCGCCGCCGGCCGCCCGCGCCAGCGCTCGTACGCGCTGCTCGCCAGCGCCACCGCGAACGCGCCCGCGAACGTCCCCAGCTCCACGCCGAGGCTCGCCGCCCCGAACCGCCCCCCCGTCACGCCCAGGATGCCCGCGGCGACGATCCACGGCGCGTCGCGCGGCGCCGCGCGCAGGATCGCGACCGACGCCAGCGGCGCCACCACGAGCGCGGCCAGCCCGGCCCACGCGGGCAGCGGCATCGCCGCCGCGCTGATCGGCGTGCCGAACACCGCCGCGCCGAGCCGCGTGCCGAGCGCCACCCCGAACACGATCCCCAGCAGCGTCATGAACGCGCCGCTGATGCGCGCCGTCCCCGACGCCAGGTTGCGCGTCGCCAGCTCGCTGATCGCGGTCGTCAGCGTGAGCCCGGGCATCAGCACGATGAGCCCCGCCAGCGTCGCGATGAACATCGACAGCGGGCCGAGGACGCGCGCGAGCGCGATCGCGGTGACGCTCACGAGGAACGCCGCCAGCGACTCGAACACGCGGCCCACGCGCGGATGGCGCCCCGCGTACAGCGAGAAGCCGCCCATCCCGAGCCCGAGCAGCGTGCCCACCACCACCTCGCGCCAGCCGCCGCCCAGGAACTGGCACACCGCGCCCGAGAGCGCGCCGTGCGCCAGCGCGATCAGCGTCGGCCCGTACGGCGACGGCGCGGCGTCGATGCGCGCGATGGCGGCCATCCCCGCCTCCGGCGACGTGCGCCCGAGCGCGACCTCCGCCGACAGCTGCTCCAGCTCCGCGAGCTTGCCGAGGTTCACCTCGCCCGGCTCGACGCGGAGCAGGTGCGTGCGCTGGCGCTCCTCGGGCCCGAACGCCGCCATGATCGACGTCGGCGTCGAGAAGAAGCGGTGCCCGTGCAGGCCGAGGCGGTCCGACATCACGCCCAGCACGTCCTCGAGGCGCGGCGCCGAGTAGCCGTGCACGTGCAGCGCGCGCGCGAGCTGCAGCACGAACCCGACGGCGCGCGGATCCGGCTCGCCGCGGCGGCGCTCGACGAACGGCGCCGGCGGCGACGCGGACGGCGACGGGGCGGGGGGCGCCGCGAGGTCGGACGTGGGCTCGGACGGGATCGACACCAGGGCACGGGCTGAGGGCGTCGAAGAGTAACGCGTCCGGTCGCGCCCGTGCGCGCGTGCGCGCGGCTCAGCCCTCCAGCCGCAGCGCCAGCCAGGTGGAGGCGCGCCGCCAGTCGCGGCGCACCGTCTGCGCGCTCACGTGCAGCACCTCGGCGGTCTCCGCCTCCGTCAGCCCGCCGAAGAAGCGGCACTCCACCACCCGCGGCAGCCGGGGGTGGAGGTGGCCGAGCTCCGCGAGCGCGTCGTCGAGCGCCATCGCCGTCAGCGCCCACTCGTCGGCCGGCCGCGTCCCGGCGTCCGGCTCGACGTAGAGCATCGGGCCGTGCCCGCGCGCCTCGCGCGCCGCGGCGAGCGCGCGGCGGGCGTGGTCCAGCAGCACGCGCCGCAGCACGCGCGAGGCGAGCGCGTGGAAGTGCACGCGGTCGTGCGCCTCGGGGTGGTCGGCGACGCGCGCGCCCAGGCGCTGCCACGCCTCCTGCACGAGCGCGGTCGGGCGCAGCGCGTGGCCGTCGCGCGCGGCGCGCAGGTGGCGCGCGGCCGCCGCGTGCAGCGCCTCGTAGACGAGCGGCACCAGCCGATCGGCCGCGCCATCGTCGCCCGCGCGCCACGCGGCCAGGAGGCCCGCGTCCGCACGCTCGGGGCGCTTCGGGAAGTCCAGCATGCGCGAGCTTCGCGCGCGGCGCGCGGCGCCGCAAGGGCGGGCCGAGACGCCGCGTGGCGGGCTCGCGTGCAGCGAGCCCGCCACGTGCGGACGCGTGCCCCGCAGCGCCCGGCGGTGCCGGGCTGCGGGCTCGTGCTAGGCGGTCACCGTCGGCTGGGTGCTCGCCTCGACCATCTCGCCGCGCGACGTGATGACGTGGTCGATGATGCCGTAGTTCTTGGCCTCGTCCGCCGACATGTAGCGGTCGCGGTCGAAGTCGCGCTCGATCTCCTCGACCACGCGCCCCGTGTGGCGCGCCATCAGCTCGTTCATCTTCGCGCGCGTGTAGAGGATCTCGCGCGCCGCGATCTCGATGTCGGCCGCCGTGCCCTCGGACCCGCCGGAGGGCTGGTGCATCATGATGCGCGCGTGCGGCAGCGAGAAGCGCTTCCCCTTCGCGCCGCCGGCGAGCAGGAAGCAGCCCATCGACGCGGCCATGCCCATGCAGATCGTGCTCACCGGCGAGGACAGGTGCTGCATCGTGTCGTACATCGCGAGCCCCGCCGAGACCGAGCCGCCCGGGGAGTTGATGTAGAGATGGATGTCCTTCCCGGGGTTGTCCGCCTCGAGGAAGAGCAGCTGCGCGATGACGATGTTCGCGACGTCGTCGTTGATCGGCGTGCCGATGAAGACGATGCGGTCGAGCAGCAGCCGCGAGAAGATGTCGTAGCTCCGCTCGCCGCGGCTGGAGCGCTCGATGACGGACGGCGTGTAGATGGTCGGCATGGACGTGGACGGTCGGAGTCGGACGATGCGGTCGTCCTGCATGATACCCGGTCGCGCGCCAAGTGGCCGCCTGCGCCGCCCTCCGCCCCGGTCACCCGAGGCGCGCACGCGGTCGAGTACGCCTGCGGGCGGGAGCTGCGGACTGCGGGCTGCGGATTCCGCGTCGGTGCGGGGCCGCGGAAGGGCCGCTCCGGACGTCCTGGCGCGCCTGACCCGAACGACGAACTGCTGGACAGGACGAACTGCTGGACAGGATGAAGATCGGATGTCGGGGATGAGCCGGGTGCTCGACGGTGACCATGCGCCCCGCTCACCTCCGTGCTCCAGCTCATCCCCATCATCGGACGTTCCTCCTGTCCGATGCCGTTCCATCGCGCCGCGATCGACGCCGCGCGCCCGCACGAAGCTGAAGGGTCGAAGATCCGCAGTCCGCAGTCCGCAACGCCGTGACCGGCACGCATCCTGCCCCCGGCGCTGCCGAACTCGATCCCAGGAGCGCACCCGATGGCCGTCAACGACCTGCAGGACCTGCTGAAGCACGAACTCGGTGACCTGCTGTTCGCCGAGAAGACCATCCTGAAGGGCCTGAAGAAGATGTCGCGCGAGGTCTCCAACCCGGAGATGCGCGAGCGCATGGAGGCGCACTACACGGAGACCGAGCAGCAGATCCAGAACCTCGAGCGGGCCTTCGAGGCGATCGGGCAGAAGGCGCGGGCGCAGAAGTGCCCGGGCATCCTCGGCATCATGCAGGAGCACGACGAGTTCAAGAGCGACGAGGAGCCGTCGAAGCCGGTCCTCGAGGCGTTCGACCTCGGCTCGGGGCTGCGCGTCGAGCACTACGAGATCGCCGGCTACCGCTCCGCCATCTCGCTCGCCCGCGCGCTGCGCCAGCGCGAGGTCGTCGAGCTGCTGAAGCAGAACCTCGATCAGGAGGTCGCGATGGCGAAGTTCATCGAGACCTCGGCCGCCGCGTCGCTGCAGCAGGTGCAGGGCATGCTCGGCGAGCAGGAGAACGGCGCCGGCCGCCGCGGCGCGGCCAAGTCGGCGTCCAAGTCGGCCTCGAAGTCCGCCGCCAAGTCGGCGGCGAAGGGCGCCTCGCGCTCGGCGGCCAAGAAGTCGGCCGGGGCGCGCAAGTCCGCGGGCCGGGGCGGCGCGAACGGCGACGGGAACGGCGCCGAGATGGAGCAGGGCCGCGCCGACTGACGTCGGGCGGCACGCTGCGCGTGCGGGCGGCGCGCGTGCCTCCGGGCACGCGCGCCGCCGTCGTTCGCGCCCGCCTCAGAGCACGAAGTGGAAGCCCACGCCCGTGAAGCGCACGTCGCGCGCGTAGAACTGCCCGTACGGCGAGGGGCCGTCGTAGAACTCGAAGAGCAGGCTCCAGCGCCGCCCCCGCTCCGCCCCGTCGCGCGGGCGCCCGACCTCGACGCCCGCGCGCGCGCTCACCGCCGTGCGCCAGTCCTGCTCGGCCACCGACTTCAGGTCCACCGCGGCCACCAGGCGCGCGCGCGCCGCGGCGCCGAAGCGCGCGGCGGCCGACGGGCGCAGCTCGGCGCCGTAGTGCGCGATGCTCCGCTCCAGCCGCTCGGGCTCGCGGTTGAACAGCCACTCGCCGCCGCCGTACACGCGCAGCGGCCCGACGTCCTGCGACAGGATCCCCTCCAGCGACTCGAACGACAGGTTCTCGCGCTCGATGCGCTCGCCCGGCTCGCCGCGCAGCAGCAGCTCGTCGCCCAGGTGCGAGCTCTGATGATAGATGCGCGCGCGCGCCGAGAAGCCGCCGCGCCGCAGCGTGATCGGCAGCCCGACGATGTAGTCGGCGTTGATCAGGTCGTACGACGTCGCGCCGAGGTCGAACTGCGCGAACACGCTGCCCGCGAGGCTCACCTGGATGCCGTCGCCCTGCCGCGCGCCGTTCACCCGGAAGAGCCCGAACTGGTCGGCCACGCCGACCGACGCCACGTCGCGCGCCACGAAGTTGGAGTCGGCGCGCAGGTAGCTGACGAACGAGCGCTGCCCCTTGGGATCGGCGATCAGCGGACAGAACACGTCGCCCGCCGGGATCGGCTCGTAGCCGGGCGCATGGCCGACGTGCGTGACGCCGCAGCGCACGGGATACGGCTCCTGCGCCCCCGAGGGACGCGCCGGCGCGAGCGCGGACGCGAGCAGGACGACCGCCAGGACGGCGCGACGGATCGGACGCGGCATGCGGGTCTCCGGGCTGGGGTGAGCGGGCGCCCCAATGTCCGCCCGCCCGCGCGCGGCCGCCAGCACGCCCCGGTCGGGCGCCGGTCGGGCGCCGGTCGGGCGCCGGTCGGGCGCCGGCGCGCGCCCCGCCGCCGCCGTCCGCAGTACTTTCCGGCATGCGCATCGTCAGCCTCTGCCCCTCGCTCACGGAGCTCGTCTACGATCTCGGGCGCGGCGACGCCCTGGTCGGCCGCACGAAGTTCTGCCACCACCCGGCCGACCGCGTCGCCGCCGTCGAGACGCTCGGCGGCACCAAGAACCCCAAGGTCGCCCGCATCGTCGCGCTCGCGCCCGACCTCGTGCTGCTGAACGAGGAGGAGAACCGGCGCGAGGACGCCGAGGCGCTCGCGGCGGCCGGCATCCCGCTGCACGTGAGCTTCCCGCGCGACGCGGCCGGCACCGCCGACATGGTCCGCTCGATCGGCGCGGCGCTCGACGCGCCCGCGGCCGCCGAGTCGATCGCCGCCGACATCGAGGCGCGCAGCGCGCGCGTGCGGGCGGCCGCCGCGGCGCGCGCGGCCACCGGCGCGCCGCCGGTCCGCTGGGCCTACCTCATCTGGCGCCGCCCCTGGATGGCGGTCAACGGCGACACCTTCGTGCACGCGCTGCTCGCGCAGGCCGGCGGCGCCAACGTCTTCGCCGACCGCGCGGCGCGCTACCCGGAGATCACCGCCGCCGAGCTGGCGAGCGCCGATCCGGACGTCGTGCTGCTGTCGTCGGAGCCCTTCCCGTTCGCGGAGAAGCACGCCGACGAGCTGGCCGCCGAGACGGGGCTGCCGCGCGAGCGCTTCCGGCTCGCCGACGGGGAGCTGCTCTCCTGGCACGGCTCGCGGACGCCCGCGGGCGTCGACTACGCGGCGGCGGTCATGGGGCTCGCGCCCGGCGCGGCCGGCGCGCCCGGAGCCGCCGGGGTGCCCGCGGCGGGCTGACGACACCCGGGAAGACGCAGGCCGCGCCGGCGCGCGGGCCTCGACGGGGATGACATCTCGTTGACGGTGACCGCGAAACATGCGGAGCGGGTGAACCGTCGGGGACTTCGCGCTGTCCAAGCGCCGTCCGAAGTTCCGCCGGCGCGAGGAGCCGGCGTCGTTCCCGTCCATCCCCGCTCCCGGCGATGTCGCCTTTCGCCCGCTTCCTTCGCAGCCGCGCCCTGCGCGCGACCGCCCTGCTGCTGTCCGGCACCGTCGGCGGCGCCGTCCTCGGCGCGCTGCCCCTCGTGCTGCCCGGCGCGCTGCCCGCCCAGACCACGCCGACCGGCGGCACCGTCGCCACGGCGCGCGCCGCCGTCGGGTCGCAGTCCGATCCGCGCCCGCGCGCGCGCCCCGCGGTGCGCCAGGGCGACGTCGCCGTCGACGGACGGCTGACCGAGAGCGCGTGGGCCGCCGCGCCGGCCATCACCGGCTTCCGCCAGCAGCAGCCCGACCAGGGCGCCGAGCCGACGCAGCGCACCGAGGTGCGCATCCTGTTCGACGCGACCACGCTGTACGTCGGCGCGCGCATGTACGACGCCGCGGGCCCCGCCGGCGTGCGCGCGCTGCTCGCGCGGCGCGACCAGCTGATCGACGGCAACGCGTCCGACAAGATCGCGCTCGTCTTCGACCCCTACCGCGACCGCAACACGCGCGTCTGGTTCGAGCTCAACCCGCTCGGCGTGCGGGGCGACCACTTCAACGGCGACGCGACGTTCGATCCGGTCTGGGAGGGCGCGGCGCACGTCGACTCGCTCGGCTGGTCGGCCGAGTTCCGGATCCCGCTCTCGCAGCTGCGCTTCGCGCGCGACTCGATGCAGACGTGGGGGCTGCAGATCTGGCGCACGATCAGCCGCCGCAACGAGCAGGACATGTGGGCCTTCTGGCGCCCCGACGAGGCGGGCGGGCCGGCCTACTTCGGCACGCTCGAGGGCTTCGCGCTGCAGACGCAGCCGCGGCAGATGGAGGTCGTGCCCTACGTCGTGTCGAGCAACCGCTACGCGCCGGTCGAGCCGGGCGACCCGTTCCACGACGGCGGCGAGCTGAACGCGCGCTTCGGCGCCGACGTGAAGGTCAACATCACCTCGAACCTGACGCTCGACGCGACGATCAACCCCGACTTCGGGCAGGTCGAGGTCGACCCGGCGCGCGTGAACCTGAGCGCGTTCGAGCAGTTCTTCCAGGAGCGGCGCCCGTTCTTCGTCGCCAACTCCAGTGCCTTCAGCTACGGCAGCTTCAGCTGCTTCTTCTGCAGCAACGTCTCGAACCTCGGCGTCTTCTACTCGCGGCGCATCGGGCGCACGCCGCAGCTGCTGGGGCTCGTGAACGGCAAGGCCGCCTACGTCGACGCCCCCGACGCCTCGACGATCCTCGGCGCCGCCAAGCTCACGGGGCGCACGCGCAACGGCTGGACGGTCGGGCTGCTCGACGCGCTCACCAACAGCGCGACCGCGCGCTACGTCCCCACGGGCGCGAGCCCCGACGGGCCGTTCGCGCGCGAGGAGATCGAGCCGCTCACGAACTACTTCATGGGGCGGCTGCGGAAGGACCTACGCGGCGGCAACACGCGCGTCGGCGGGATCACGACGCTCACCACGCGCCAGCTGCGCGAGCCCGCGGAGCGCGAGCGGCTGCGCTCGGACGCGGAGCTGCTCGGCGTCGACGTGCAGCACTGGTGGAGCCAGCGCCGCTACTCGGTCATGGCGCAGCTGGCCGGCTCGCGCGTCGGCGGCGACACGGCCGCCATCCGCCGCACGCAGGAGACGAGCGCCCACTTCTTCCAGCGCCCCGACCGCACGGTGCGCTCGGACGGGCTGTTCGGCACGACGTACGACCCGACGCGCCGCTCGCTCATGGGCTACGGGCTCTACGCCCGCATGGCGAAGGAGAGCGGCAACTGGCTGTGGGAGACCGCGCAGAACTGGCGGAGCCCCGGCTTCGAGGTCAACGACATGTCGTTCCTCGACCGCGCCGACTACCGCTGGATGAACGCGAACCTGCTGCGCCAGTGGACGAAGCCGGGCTCCTGGTACCGCGACGCCGCGGTGCTCGCGGGCGGCCAGCAGCAGTACAACTACGACGGCGACCGCACGGACCTGCAGGGCCAGCTGTTCGGGCGCGTGACGTTCCGCAACTGGATGCAGCTCTCGGGCTTCGTCATCCGGCGGCCGGAGGCGCTCGACGACCGGCTGACGCGCGGCGGCCCGACGGTGCGCCGCGCCGGGTACGTGGACTACTCGCTCAACTACAACACCGACTCGCGCCGCGCCCTCTCGCTCGACGTCGGCGGCGAGGCGGGCACCATGCTCGGCACCGACGGCTCGTTCCTGTCGGCCAGCGCGAGCCTCACCTACCGGCCGTCGCCGCGCTTCCTGCTCCGCGTCGGGCCGTCGTGGAACCGGAGCCTGGAGGAGCAGCAGTACGTCGACGCCGTGACCGACTCGACGGCGACCGCGTTCGGCGGCCGGCGCTACGTCTTCGGCGCCATCGACCAGCGGACGCTGTCGATCGACACGCGCTTCAACGCGACCTTCACGCCGAACCTCACCCTGGAGCTGTTCGCGCAGCCCTTCCTGGCGAGCGGCGACTACCTCGGCTTCAACGAGTTCGCCGCGCCGCGCGGGATCGCGATGCGCCGCTACGGGCGCGACGTCGGCACGGTGACGCCGATCGCCGGCGACGAGGAGACGCGGGCGAGCGCCTACCGCATCGACCCGGACGGCGCGGGCCCGGCGCGCGCCTTCACGCTCGACAACCCGAACTTCAACGTGCGCTCGCTGCGCGGCACGGCGGTCGTGCGCTGGGAGTACCGCCCGGGCTCGACGCTGTTCTTCGTGTGGACGCAGCAGCGCGAGGGGAGCGCGAGCTTCGGCGACTTCGACGTGGCGCGCGACCGCGCGGCCCTCTTCCGGGACAGGCCCACGAACATCTTCCAGCTCAAGGCCACGTACTGGCTCGGGCGGTAGGGCGCTGCGGACGGCGGACGGCGGGCCGGTCTCCTCTCGGGGGCCGGCCCGTCTCGCATAGGGTCGCGCGCGGGCGCGGGCGGCGGGAGGTGGCGCCGGCTCGCAAATCGAAGATTTGAGGTCGCGCGGCGCCACCTCCCGCCGCCCGCGCCTCCACACCCCGTCGCAGGGGCTGACCGATGCGGGCGGCGCTCCGCGCTCGGCGCTCGCCCTGCCCGCCCGGTGGGACGTCACGCGGGCCGCCGGCCCGCGGTCCAGCGATCCGACCGATCGCTGAGCGCTGATCGCTGAGCGCTGATCGCCGAGCGCTGATCGCCGAGCGCTGATCGCCGAGCGCCAGCGCCCCCGGCACTCCCCGTCCCCCGCGGGGTAGTTTCCCCTCCCCATGCCGCCCCGCCGTACCCGCCCGCCGCAGCTCCGCGCGCCCGCGCAGCCCGACGACCTCCGCCACGCCGCCTACGCCGCCGCTCCTGTCACGCGGCGCCGTGCGCTGCGCGCGCAGGTGCAGGCCGACTGCCGCGACCTGCCGGGCGTCTACCGCATGCTCGGCGCGACGGGGCTCGTGCTGTACGTGGGCAAGGCGAAGCGGCTGCGCACGCGGCTGCTGAGCTACTTCCGCGCGGCGCGGAAGGGCGGGCGGCGCGACCGGCAGGCGCGCATCATCCGGCACGCGCACACGCTGGAGTGGGAGTACGCGCCCAACGAGTTCGCGGCGCTGCTGCGCGAGCTGCGGCTCATCAAGCAGCACCGGCCGCGCTTCAACGTGCTGATGAACGTCGACGAGCCGCCGCGCGGCTGGCTCATGCTGACGCACGGGCCCGTGCCCGCGCTGCGCGTCGTGCAGCGCACCGACGATCCCGAGGCGGCGGCGCTCTACGGGCCGTTCCGCCGGCTGTCGATGCTGCTGGAGGCGGCGCGCGGGCTCGCCGACGCGACGGGGATCCGCGACTGCGCGCTCCCGCCGACGCAGATGCCGCCCGCCGCGCCGGTGACGCTGCGCCGCGCGCGCCGGACGCGTCCCGCGGGCGAGGCGCCGCGCGCGCCCGGCTGCCTGCGGGTCGAGCTGGGGAGCTGCCCGGGCCCCTGCGTCGCGCCGCGCGACGTGCCGTGGGCGCAGGCGGACGCGTACGCGGCGCGCGTGCAGGAGGTGCGCGACTTCCTCGCCGGCCGCTCGTCGCGGCCCATCGCGACGCTGCGCGCGGCCATGCACGCGGCGGCCGACGCGTGGCACTTCGAGCGCGCGGGCTCGCTGAAGGCGCGCATCGACGCGCTCGAATGGCTGGCGGGACGACTCGTGCGCTTCCACGCCGGCGCCGACCGGCTCTCGTTCGTCTACCGCGCCGCGGGGCACGACGGCACCGACCGGCTGTACCTGCTGCGCCGCGGCACGGTGCGCGCCGAGCTGGCGCCGCCCGCGTCGGACGCCGAGCAGGCCGCGCTCGACGCGCTGATCGCGCGCGTCTACGACGGGCCCGATTCGAAGGGCGCCGACATCCCGACGCACGACCTGGACGAGTTCTATCTCGTCGCGAGCTGGTTCCGCCGGCACCCCGCGGAGCTGGATCGGGTCACACCGATGGTGCCGCGCGAACGCTGAGCGAACGCGGCGCGAACCGCTGCGCGAACCGCTGCGCGAGCGCGTGCCGGCGCGGCGATGCGATCGCTGACAGGATCGGCACGTGACCGCACTGGCGCGGCGCGCCGGACCCGGCCACCATAGGGCGCGGCGCGCCGTTCGATCGAGTCGGGCGTGCCGGTCATCCCACACCCCGAGCTCCGATGCGTCGTCAACTCCGTGCGGCCGCCGCCCTCCTGGGCGCGGCGGCGTCCGTCTCGCCGGCCCTCGCGCAGGCGCCCCAGAAGGTCAGCAAGAGCGCGCCCGCCTCCGCTTCCGCCACCGCCGGCACGCGCGCCGCGAGCAGCACGAGCGGCGCGTTCGTCGTCCGACTCGGCGCCGACACGACGGCGGTCGAGCGGTGGACGCGCACGCCGACCGCGACCGGCGCGCGGATCGAGGGCGATCTCGTGAACCGCGCCCCGATCGCGCGCGTCACGCACTACGTCGTCGACCTCGACGCGGCCGGCCGCCCGACGCGCGCCGAGGTGCGCACCCGCCGTCCCGACGGGACGCCGATCCCGAACCAGGCGCTCAGCGCCGTCTACACCTTCCGGGGCGACAGCGCGTTCGCCGAGCTGCAGACGCCCGACAGCGTGGCGCGCTACCGCGCTCCCGCGCCCGCCGGCACGATCCCGTCGCTGGCCAACTCGTACGCGATGTGGGAGGTCGCGGTCGGCGCGCTGCGCGCGGCCAAGCGCGACTCGGGCAGCATCTCGCTGTGGGGCGCGGGCGCGCCGAGCGCGCAGGCGCTCCCCGTGCGCGTGGCGAGCCCGCAGGAGACGATCGTGACCTACTTCGGCGATCCGGTCGCGATGCACTTCGACCCGCAGGGTCGCCTGGTGCACATCGACGGGTCGCGCTCGACCAACAAGCAGGACGTGCAGCGCGTGGAGACGCTCGACGTGGCGGCGATCGCGCAGAGCTTCGGCGCCCGCCCGCCGGCCGGCCAGGCCTCGCCGCGCGACACGACGCGCGCCACGATCGGCGGCGCGCAGCTGCTCGTCGACTACGGCCGCCCGTCCAAGCGCGGACGCACCGTGTGGGGCGGCACGCTCGTGCCGTACAACACGATCTGGCGCACCGGCGCGAACGCGGCGACGACCTTCGTCACGAGCACGGACCTGACGATCGGCGGCCAGCCGGTCCCCGCGGGCACGTACACGCTCTACACCTGGCCGACGGCGCAGGGCTACCAGCTCGTCATCAACAAGCAGACGAAGCAGTGGGGCACGGAGTACAAGCAGGAGATGGATCTCGTGCGCGTGCCGCTGACCGCCACGACGCTGAGCGCGCCGGTCGAGCAGTTCACGATCGCCATCGAGCCGGCCGGCGCGAACGCGGGCACGCTCGCGCTGCGCTGGGATACGCTTCAGCTGTCGGTGCCCGTCGCGGGGAAGTGAGGGCGGAGACGGCGGGTCGGGTGGGGCGGGTCGGGTGAGGCGGGGGCGGATACGGCGGGAACGGGTGGGGCGGGGCGGATACTGCGGGGCGGATACGGCGGCACCGGAAGCCGCGTAGCTGACTGCGCGACGCTCCGAGCGAGACCTCGTCGCGACACCTGTCCGCGAAGCGCGACAGCAGCATGCTGAACGGCGAGGCCAGCGCATCACGCGCGGCCTCGCCGTTCTGCGTTCAGGGCGCCGAATGAGACGGGGAAGTCAGGCCGGGCGGTCAGGCCGAAGGGTCGTCGCCGTATCCGCTCCCGCCGTACCCGTCCCCGCCTCACCCGTCCCCGCCTCACCCGTCCCCGCCTCACCCGTCCCCGCCTCACCCGTCCCCACCCCTACCGCCCGATCCCCCCGCGGAACGTGAGGATCACCGCGCCGTTCGGGTGCGAGCGGCCGTACCGCAGGTATTCCTCGGACTGCGTCAGGCGCTGCACGCGCACCACCTCGCCGGCGCGCACGGTGCGCAGGAAGTCCCAGCCGCCCATGTAGTTGTCGTTGACGTAGGCGCCGATGCCCTGCTCGCCGCCGATCTGCCGCGCGAACGGATCGCCGCGCATGCTGGTCGGCCAGTAGGACGCCATCACGTCCATCAGGGACCGCGAGGGATCACGCGAGAGCGCCTCGCCCTGGATGTGGCGCATCGAGACGTCGCTCGCGCGGCCGCGGCTCAGGCGGAAGTCGGTGGAGCCGGTGGAGCCGGCGGGCGACGAGGCGCACGCGGCGAGCAGGGAGAGCGCGGCCGCGAGGACGGCGCTGGCGAGGACGGCACGGGGGCGGCGGGAAGCACGCATCGGTTCCTCCAGTGCGACGGACAGTGCGACCAGGAAGCGTGCGCGCCGAGCGGACTCGGAGGGCGCGACGCTACGCGACGCTACGCCGCCGGGAAGGGCCGGGCTTGTACGTCCCGACGGCGCGCCGCACGTCTCGACACGGGACGGTGCGCCCGCCACGACGCACGATGCGCGTCGGCGCACGGTCCATCCCGCGTCGCGCACGTCCCGTCCCACGCGCGCCGCACGTCGACGCCTCGTCCCACACGAAACGCACACATCTCGGCGGATCGCGCCGCCCGGTCGCAGCGCGTGTGCGGCGTGTGTCCAGCGTGTGCGCATCGCGCGTCCGATCGGTCGCGCGGGTCGTGACCCGCGCTCGGCGGCGTGCAACCATCGGCGCGCGGGCGCTGTCCCAGTCAGCAGCCCTGCGTGGCACCTCCACGCCGCCGCGCCCGTAGGGCACTGCGTTGGGTGATCGTCGATCGGGTCACGCCGCGCCGGAGGCCGTCCGTCGCGCGGCCATGCCCACGCGCTCCGTCGCCGTGCCTGCCTCTCGCGAGACCGCCACACTCGTCCGCGTCGCCCTGCCCGAGCCGCTCGAGCTCCTGCACGCGACCTACGTGCGCCACCGCTTCGCGCCGCACACGCACGACACCTTCGTGCTCGCCGTCGTGGAGTCGGGCGCCGCGTCCAGCCGCTACCGGGGCGGCGTGGCGCTCTACCGACCGGGCGGCGTCGTCGTCGTCGAGCCGGGCGAGCCGCACGACGGCGAGCCCGCGCCGGGGGGCTGGCGCTACCGCGCGCTCTATCCGGCGCCGGCGCTGCTCGCGCGCCTCGCGGGCACGGAGCCGCTGGCCGACGCGTGCGCGCGCGCCGACGCGCAGCACCCCGGCGCACGCCGCCTCTTCGCGTCGAGCTTCCTCCCGGACGCGCCGCTCGCCGCACGCCTGGCCGCGGCCCACGCCGCGCTGGCAAGTGCGGCGCGCGGCGACACGCTGCGCGGCGAGGTCCTGCTCGCCGAGGCGCTGTGCGCGCTGCTGCGCCGCCACGCGTGCGCGACGGCCGCGATCCGCTCGGGCATCGACGCGCTCGCGACCTCGCGCGGCGTGCACGCCGCGCGCGCGCTCCTGCACGACGCGTTCGCGCAGCCGCTCTCGCTCGCGGAGCTCGCCGACGCCGCGCATCTCCCACCGGCGCGGCTCACGCGCGCGTTCCGCCTCACCGTCGGCCTGCCGCCGCACGCGTACCTCGAGCTGGTGCGCGTCGAGCAGGCCAAGCTGCGCCTGCGCCGCGGCGACCCGATCGCCGACGTCGCGTTCGCGACCGGCTTCGCCGACCAGAGCCACCTCACCCGCCGCTTCCGGCGCGTGGTGGGCGTGACGCCCGGCGTGTACGCGCGCGCCTGCGCGGCGTCACGGGCGGGTCGGAGGGTGGCGTAGGGGCACGGTGGGGCGGGTCGGGTACGGCGGGGACGGATACGGCGGGGACGGATAGGGCGGGGACGGAGACGGCGGAACCGAGAACGGCGGATCCCTTCGCTCGATGCTCCGAGCGAGACCTCACCGCGAAACCTCACGGCGAACGCCGGCGGCAGCATGCAGAACGGCGAGGCCTGCGCACCACGCGCTGCCTCGCCGTCTCGTTTACCTCTGCCGCAGCGCGCCATTCCGATCAGCTCGAGCTATCGGGTAGCGCGATCGGGGCGCGCGTTCGGGGCGCGCGATCAGGGCGATTGGACAGGCCGAGCGATCAGGTCGAGAGGTCCCGCCACATCCGTCCCGCCTCAGCCGACGCGCCCCACCCGTTCCCGCCTCACCCGTTCCCGCCTCACCCGATCCGCTCTACCCCGCCCCTTCCACCGCCTGCGCGACCGCGGCCTCCACTCGATCCCCCGGCGTCTCGAGCGCGCCCTCGCGGCACCAGCTCTCGACGTCGGGCGCGCGCCCGGTGCGCAGCGCGCCCTGCAGCCGCTCGACGACGTACAGCAGCTCGCTGCCCGGGTCTCGCCCCGGCTCGGGGGCGCGGCGGTGGTGGTGCGCCACCGCCCACGCCGCGCGCACCTCGACGCCCCAGCGCAGCAGCGCCAGCCCGCCGATCGGCTCGTGCAGCAGCTCGAGCGCCTCGTCCACCAGCCCCTCGGGCAGCAGGAGGTCGCGCCGCAGCTCCGCGTGCAGGGCGCTCAGGAGGTCGAACAGCACGAGCTTCCCGACGTCGTGCACGAGGCCGAGCAGGAAGGCCTCCTGCGTCACCACGCCGAAGGCGCGCGCCATCGCGCGGGCGTGCGGCCCCGTCTGCGCGACCTGGCTCCACTGCTGCTGCGCCATCGGCTGATACGGCTCGCTCGTGCGCTGCAGCACCGACTCGGCCATCCCCGCGAGCACCGCCACCTGCACGCCCTTCGCGCCCAGGCGGCGCACCGCGTCCTCCACCGTCGACGGGGGCGTGCCACCCGCGTACAGCGCGCATCCGGCGTGGCGGACGAGCCCACGGCCCAGCGCCGCGTCGCGCTCGATCGCGCGCACGAGCGCCGCGGGGTCGCCGTCCGGATCGGCGATGATGCGCAGCGCCTCCTGCGCCGCGGCGGACGGCTGCCACGCCGCCATCTCCAGGTCCACCGCGAGCTTCACCAGCAGCCGCTCGGCGTGGTCGCCGGTCAGCCCCTGCAGCGGATACCGCTCGCGCAGCGCGATCGTGACGCGCGCGATCTCGGCGCGGCAGCGCTCGGCGAGCGTCGCCGCATCGGGCATCGCGAGCGTCGGGCCCACGAGCGGCGAGAGCGGCGCCGCGACCGCACCCGCGGCGGCGTGCTCACCGGTGCGGGTCGTCTCCGGCGCGGGCTGCGCGCCGGGCGCCGGCGGCTCGTCCGCGCGCGCGCCGCGTCGGGAGCCGAGGAGTCGACTGAGCATGGAGGTCGGGCGAGGGTGCGCCGACGGGTCGTCCACTCACCGGGCTGCGCGCGGGAGTCGGTCGCCGTGGCGATGGCAACGTGGTGCAGCGTGATCCGACTGGGTCCGACATGATCCGACTGGTGCGGCATGATCCGACTCGATGCGGCGCGTGCTCCGCGCATGCGTCCCGACGGCGTCGCCGAACGCCGACCCGCCGGGCTCCCACCCGTCCACCTGCCCCGGGCCCGCGCGGCGACCGGCCCGATCGGCCCCGTCGCGCGGTCCCCCTCCCCGCACGGGCCGAGTGTCGACGGGAGGGCGCGCGGAGTGAAGGCGGGGTCGCCGATGGGCGCGAGAAAATCGCGGGATCGTACGAATGGAACGTGACAGGCGGCCGGCCCACCCGGCGAGCGGGACCGCCACGCGCCGAGCGGGACCGGTGCGTCCCACCGGTCACGGGGGCGGCTCCGGGCGGTGGAGCGACGGCGCGCGGATCGGCCGGGGGCGGCGACGCGACGCGGCGTCGCCGATGGCCGCGATCGTCACGATGTGGCGCGGATGTGATCCAGGTAACGCGCCGCGTGATGGTGGCCGCCGCAGCATGGGTCGCATGGACCATGACGCCCCTGGCCGGTCGCACGAACCTCCGCCCGCAGCGCCCGCGCCGCCCCGTCAGGGGACCGGCGCGACCCGCCGACGGAGCGATCGCCCCGCGGCGCCCTCGCCATTCGCCCCCCGATGACACACCCGACCTCGCATCACCCCCGCGCCGGCGCCGCCGGCACCGGCCCCGTCCGCACCGGCGTCCGCGCCCTCCTCCCCGTCGCCGCGCTGGCTGGGCTGGCGGCCTGCGGCGGCGAGCCCGCCGGCATCGCCGCCCCCGGCGACGCGCCGGGCGCCGCGCGCGCCGCGCGGCTCACCGCGCCGGGCGTGCCGACCAACGTCGTCGCGGTCGCCGGCAACGCCTCCGCCACCGTGCGCTGGAAGGCGCCGAGCGACGGCGGCTCGCCGATCATCGCCTATCGCGTCGTGATCGAGCCGTACGGCAACATCCACGTCGTCGAGCCGGCCGACACCGTCGCGGTGATCCGCGGGCTCACGAATGGGATGAAGTGGAAGTTCCAAGTCTTCGCGACCAACAAGATCGGCTCGAGCAAGCGCTCGGCGTTCTCCAACAGCGTCACGCCCACCGACACGGCGACGACGCCCCCGCCGCCGCCTCCGCCCCCGCCGCCGGCGACGGCGCCCGGCGCGCCCACCGGCGTCGCCGCGACCGCGGGCGACGGGCAGGCCACCGTGCGCTGGACGGCGCCGGCCAGCACCGGCGGGAGCGCGATCACGAGCTACCGCGTCACCGTGTCGCCCGGCGGCCGCGTCGTGACGGTCCCCGCGCCGGCGACGACGACCACCGTCGCGCAGCTCGCGAACGGCACGCCGTACACCTTCGTCGTCGCGGCCACCAACGCGATCGGCACGAGCCCCAACTCGGCCGCCTCGGCCCCGGTGACGCCCACCGGGACGACCACGCCCCCGCCGCCGCCGCCGCCCGCGAGCGGCCGCTGGGTCTCGGGCTACTACGTCGGCTATCAGCGTGGCCTCTATCCGGAGTCCGAGGTCGACTTCTCGAACCTCACGCACCTCCTCGTCGGGCGCATCCGCCCCGCCGCCGACGGCAGCGTGATCGCGAACTTCGACATCGACGACGTGAACGGCCCGCAGATGGCGCGCACGCTCTCCACGCGCGCGCACCAGGCCGGCCGCAAGGCGCTGCTCATGCTCGGCGGCGAGGGCGAGCACGCCGGCTTCGTCGGCGCGGCGAGCGCGGCGAACCGCGCGCGCTTCGTGACCAACCTGCTGGCGACGATGGATGCGCTGGGTTACGACGGCCTCGACGTCGACTGGGAGCCGATCGAGCTCGCCGACCGCGCGCCGCTGCTCGCGCTGCTCGATGCGCTGCGCGCCGCGCGCCCGAACATCCTGCTCACGGTGCCGGTGGGCTGGGTGAACATGAACTTCGCGAGCGAGCAGGCCGACCCGTGGTACGTGCAGCTGGCCGCCCGCGTCGACCAGATGAACATCATGTCGTACTCGATGGCCGGGCCGTGGGGGTGGGAGGTGTGGCACCACTCGCCGCTGACCGACCACGCGGGCATGCGCCCGTCGTCGGTGAGCGGGAGCGTGCAGGCGTACCGCGCGGCCGGCGTCCCGGCGGCCAAGATCGGCGTCGGCATCGGCGCCTACGGCTCGTGCTGGCACTCGCCCGTGACGCCGCGCCAGATGCCCGGCGCGGGGGTGCTGATGTCGTTCGGCGACAACTCGATGAGCTACACGAACATCATGTCGCAGTACTTCGTCGCCGCGAACCGCGTGTGGGACGCGGCCGCGCAGGTGCCCTACCTCTCGTTCACGTCGCCGCGCGGTCCCGCCGGCTGCGCCTTCGTGTCGTATGAGGACGAGCAGTCGGTGACGGCGAAGGGCGCGTTCGTGAAGGCGCAGGGCCTGGGCGGCACCATCGTGTGGACGATCGGCCAGCAGCGCCTCGGCCCCACCGCGACCGGCAGCCGCGATCCGCTGCTGCGCGCGGCCTATCAGGCGATCGTGCAGTGAGGCGGATCGGGTGAAGCGGGAGTCGGGTGAGGCGGGGACGGATGCGGCGGGGCGGGTGCTGCGGGGCGGATACGGCGGAGTCGAGAACGCCGTCGCCGAACGCGGGAAGCCCCAAGCGACACCTCACCGCCGCACCGCTCCGCGACGTCCGACCGCGAAACCCTGCACCGGCATGGAGGACGGCGAGGCCAGCGCATCACGCGCGGCCTCGCCGTCTCGTTTCCGGATAATCGGGCTCGACGTGCCGTCGGGTCAGGCCGAGCGGTCACGCCGATCGGTCCGCCGTCTCCGCCCCGCGGTCATCGATTCCGCCTCATCCGACCCGCCCCACCCGTTCCCGCCGTCCCCGTCCCCGCCGTACCCGTCCCCGCCTCACCCGTCCCGCCCCACCCGATCCGCCGTCAGCGGCCTGGCCGCCTCGAACGTCGCCGCCGTCGCGCGCTCCGTGCTGCCGTGGCGCAGCTGGACGCGCCACACGCCGTCCTCCTTCCGCGAGAAGTAGTGCGCGATGCCGTGGCCGATCTGCGGCTCGCGGCCGGGAAGGCGGATCACGTAGCGCATCACGACCTTCTCGGCCGCGAACGCCTCGGTGACGTTGCGCTCGAGGAAGCGCACGTCGATCTCGCTCGTGCCGCCCGCCTCGCGGCGGCGCCGCATCACCTCGCGCGAGTCCGCGTCGTACTCGGCGCGGTCCATGACGCGCCCGCTGTCTCCGGGCGCGACCCAGTGGAAGTCGCGGCCGGTCACGCCGACGTACAGCGGCGCGCTGTCCGCGCGGACGCCCTGCAGGAACGGGCGCCAGACGTCGCGGTCCAGCTCCGCGAGTCGCCGCTCCCGCTCCGCGGTCTGGGCGTGGAGCGGATCGGCGTACGCGCCGATCAGCGAGACGGCGAGCGCGGCGAGCGACGGCGCGAGTCGGAGCATGGACGGTGCGGTGCTGGGAGAGGTCGGCGGAGCGGCGAGGTTACCCCCGCACGACCGCCCCCGCGTGGTGCAGCTGTCCCATGTCCCGGCCCGCGCCGCCCGGCACACGCGTCCGCCGATGCGGTATGAGTGGGGATGTCCGCCCGCTCGCTCGCCGCGCTGCTCGCGGCCCTGCTCCTCGTGCCCGCCGCCGGCGCGCAGCGTCCGCGCCCGGCCCCGCGTGCGCCCGCGCAGCCCTGGTGGGCCGATTCCACCAAGTGGCCGCCGGGGACCTTCCGGCGCACGACGACGCACCGCCCGGAGCGGGTGGTGGCGGTGGGCGACACGCTCCGCTTCGAGGGGCCGGCGCTGCCGGCGGGGCTCCCCGACTCGATCGCGCGCGACGTGCGCTGGGGCGCCGACGATCCGCGCGTGGTGGCCTTCGCGCGCCCGGCGGTCGCGGTCGCGCGCGCGGCCGGGAGCGCGGTCGTCACCGCGTGGACGCGCGTGGGGCCCACGCTCACGCCGGTGCGCGTGGTGCCGGCGCTCAGCGGCCGCCTCCACACCGCCGACGGCACGCCGCCGCCCGCCGCGCGCGTCGTCGTCCGCCGGGCGAGCGGGCGCGCGGACACGCTGCGCACCGACGCCGCCGGTCGCTTCGCGCTCCCCGTCACCGGCCCGCGCTCCGCGGTGGCCGACCCGCCGCGCGCCCTCCGCGTGGAGCCCGAGGCCGGGCCCGACGGCCCCCGCTGGTTCGGCGCCGAGACGCTGCTGCCGACGCCGTTCGCCGGCGCGCGCGCCGACGTCGTGCTGCTGCCGCGGCGCTGGACGGTCGCGGCGGGCACCTATGCCGGGCAGTCGGTCGACGTGGACCTCGACGCCGCGCGGGCGAGCGCCGCCGACGGCTCGCGCTTCTGGCGCGCCGCCCGCCTGCGCCCCGACACCGCCGCCGGCGAGTCGGCCGGCACGCCGGTCGGCTGGCCCGACGCCCGCCGCCCGATCCCGCTCGCCGTCTGGGGCGCCGGCGGCGCGCCCGCCTCGCGCGCCGACTCCGCCGCCTTCTGGGCCGTCGCCCGGGGGCTGGAGCGCGACTGGGGCGCCGCGCTCTTCCGCCCCGTGCCGGCCGCCGCCCCGCGCGACCCCGACTGGCAGGGGATCACCGCGCAGGTGACCCCCGGCCTGCACGCGGCCGGCTTCGCGACCGTGTCGTGGGACGGCGAGGGCGAGATCGGGGACGCGCTCGTCGAGGTGCGCTCGCACGCGCTCCTGGGCGACCGCCACGTCGTCGGCCACGAGCTGCTGCACGCCCTCGGCTTCGGGCACGTGTCGCGGTGGCGCTCCGTGCTGGGCGGCGCCGCGCACGCGCCGCACGAGGGCCCCACCGCCCTCTCGCTGGAGGACGTCGCGTACGGCCGGCTGCTGGACGCCGCGCGCCGCGTCGCCCGCCGGACCGGGGCCGCCTTCGGCCTGGCGGAGGCGATGCCGTAGGGGCGGATCGGGTGAGGCGGGGACGGGAACGGCGGGGACGAGTGGGGCGGGGACGGGTGGAGCGGGGACGGGAACGGCGGGGACGAGGACGGCGAGAACGGGTGAGGCGGGGGGATGGCGGGACGACGCCCATCCCGCCCCGCCGTATCCGCCCCGCCCCACCCGCCCCCGCTTCACCCGCCCGCGCCGTACCCGTCCCCGCTCCACCCGTCCCCGCCTCACCCGTCCCCGCCCCACCCGCCCCCGCCTCACCCGATCCGCCCCACCGAGCTGTCATTTCCCGGACATCCCGGCCCCGGCCGTTCGGCAACGCTGCCCCCCGGAATGGCGTATATCCGGGGTCATGATTCCGACGTTTTCCAGGGTCGCGCGCGCTCTCGGCGCCGCCCAGACGCTGTCCATTCTCGCGGCGCCCGCCCTGCGCGCGCAGCCGCCCGTCACACCCGTGCCCCGCGCGTCCGTCTCGGCCGCGGCGGGCGATTCCACGCGCACCGACGCCCTGGTGCTCTCGCTCGCCGACGCGGTCGCGCGCGGCCTGCGCCTGGGCGACGAGGTGCGCCAGGCCGAGGCCTCGGTCGAGGCCACCGACGCGCAGGTCGCGATCGCGCGCTCCAGCGCGCTGCCGCAGCTGCGCGCCGCCGGCTCCTACCAGCAGGTGCTGGAGAACGCGCGCGCGACGATCGTCGGCTCGGTGTTCGGCCAGAACTACACCTATCAGGGCAACGCCGTCCTCTCGCAGTCGATCTTCCAGGGCGGCCGCATCATCGGCGGGCTGCAGGCCGCGTCGCGCGCCCGCGCCGCCAGCCGCTTCGATCTCGACGAGGCGCGCGCCACGCTGACGGTCGACGTGCAGCGCGCCTACCTCGGCGCGCTCGCGGCCGACCAGCTGGTCGCCATCCAGGAGCGCAACCTCCAGCTCTCCGCCGAGCGCGTCGCGCAGGCCGAGCAGCTCGAGCGCGCCGGCCGCGCCGCGCGCTACGACGTGCTGCGCGCGCGCGTCGAGCGCACGAACCTCGAGCCGCTGCTGATCCAGGCGCGCAACGACCGCGAGCTCGCCTACCTCGAGCTGCGCCGGCTGCTCAACCTGCCGACCGACCGGCCGCTGCGCCTGACGACGGCGCTCGCCACGGACTCGGGCGCGGTCGACGCGGTGCTGCGCAGCGCCGAGGAGATGGGCCGCGCGGGCGCCGAGCGGGCGATGGCCGCGGACACGCGCGACGAGGCGGCGCCGATCGGCGACCGCGCCGCGGTGCGCGCCGCGCAGGCGAGCGTCGAGGCGCGCCGGGCCGGCATCCGCGTCGCCCGCGCCGACTTCCTGCCGACGGTGGGCGTCTCGTTCACCACCGGCGTGCTCGCCCTCCCCAGCTCGCCGGGCTTCCCGACGCGGCTCGGGCGCTCGGGCAACGAGTTCTGCCCCGCCGGCTCGCCGGACACGCGCGTCTGCCAGAACAACGGCTTCTTCGCCGACCGCTCGTTCCGCATCGACGTGAGCTGGCCGCTGTTCGACGGGCTGCGCGCGAAGGGGAACCTCGACCTCGCGCAGGCGCAGGCGCGCACCGCGGAGCTGCAGCTGGCGCAGACGCGCGAGCGCGTGGCCATCGAGGCCGCGCAGGCGCGCGCCGCCGTCGAGCGCGCGCGCGCGCTGTACGCCGCGCAGCGCGTCAACGCGCAGGAGGCCGACGAGGCCTTCCGCCTCGCCACGCTGCGCTTCCAGCGCGGCCTCGGCACTCAGCTCGAGGTCTCCGACGCGCAGCTCGCGCTCCTCACCGCGCAGACCAACGCGTTGCGCGCCACCTACGACGTCTATCTCGCGGCCGCGGAGCAGGCCCGCGCGCTCGGGCGGCCGATTCCCATTCCATGACGAACGATCTCTCCAGTCACGCCCGGCGTTCGGCGCTCGGCGGTCTCCTCCTCGCGCTCGCCCTCGTCGGCTGCGGCGACAAGGGCGCGAACGCCGCCACCACCGGCGGCGCGGCGGGCGCCGCGGGCGCGCCCGGCGGTGGGGCGGGCGGTGCGGGAGGCGGGGGAGGCAACCGCCGGCCGCCGCTCGTGCTGGCCGCCACCGACGTCGCGGAGGTCCGGCGCGGCACCATCGAGGCGGGGATCCCGCTCTCGGGCGACCTGCGGCCGATGCAGACCGTCGTCGTGCGCGCGCGGCTCGAGGGCGACCTGACGGGCGTCTACGTGCGCCCCGGCCAGGCGGTGAGCCGCGGCCAGCTGCTCGCGCAGTTCGAGCCGAACATCGCGACGAGCGACCGCCGCAGCGCCGAGGCCGAGCGCGCGAGCGCGCGCACCGAGGTGAGCACCGCGCAGTGGAACCTCGACCAGACGCGCGAGCTGTTCCGCGCCGGCGCGGTCGCCGAGCGCGAGGTGCGCGTCGGCGAGCAGGCGCTGGCCGCCGCGCGGGCGCGGCTCGCGGCCGCCGAGGCCCGCGTGCGCGCCACGAGCGAGAGCGAGGCCGACACGCGCGTGCTGGCCCCGATGGCCGGCATCGTCGAGTCGCGCGCCGTCGAGGGCAACGAGCGCGTGACGCGCGGCGCCGAGCTGTTCACGCTCGTGCGCGGCGACCGGCTGGAGCTGGCCGCCTCGGTGCCCGAGCGGCTCGCGAGCGGGCTGCGCGCGGGGCAGGCGGTGCGCTTCGCGACGCCCGGCCGGACGTTCGAGGGGACGGTGGCGCGCATCAGCCCGACCATCGACCCCGCCACGCGCGCGGTGACCGTGTTCGTCGAGGTGAACAACCCCGGCGGCGCGCTGCGCGGCAACACCTTCGTGACCGGGCGCGCCGTCGGCCGCACGGTGAACGACGCGCTCATCGTCCCGACGACGGCGCTGCGCCAGTCGCAGGAGCAGACCGGCGCGGCGCGTGGCACCGGATCGAGCAGCTTCGTGTATCGACTGCGCGGCCAGACCGTCGAGCGCGCGCCGGTGAACCTCGGGCTGGTGGACGAGGCGGCCGGGATCGCGGAGGTCGTCGACGGGCTGCAGCCGGGCGACCGCGTGATCGTCGGCAACGTGGGCGCCGTGGGCCAGGGCACCACCGTGCAGATTCTCGGCGGCGGCGAGGGCCGCGGCGCCGGACGTCCCGCGCAGGGCGCGACGCCCGCCGGGTCGCCCGCCGGCGCGCCCGCGCCCGCGGCGGGCGGGACGCCCAAGTGACGACCGCACGCCCCCGCGCTCGACGCGACGACCGCCCCCACGCTCGACGCTCGACGCTCACCGCTGGACGCGGCACCTCATGATCCTCTCCGACATCTCCATCAAGCGCCCCGTCTTCGCCACCATGCTCATGGTGGCGCTGGTCGTCCTGGGCGTCGTCAGCTACGGCCGCCTGGCCATCGACGAGTATCCGGACATCACCAATCCGGTCGTCATCGTGCAGACCAGCTATCCGGGCGCGTCGCCGGAGGTGGTCGAGCGCGAGCTCTCGAAGCCCATCGAGGAGGCGGTCAACACGGTCCAGGGCATCCGCGAGGTCACCTCGACCTCGTTCGAGGGCGGCTCGAACGTCCGCGTCCTCCTGGAGCTCGAGACCAACCCGATGGAGGCGCTGCAGGACGTGCAGGCGAAGGTCGCCCGCATCCGCCGCGCCCTCCCGGAGAACGCCGAGGACCCGGTCATCCTCCGCTTCGACCCGAACGACCGCGCCATCATGTCGGTCGCGCTCCAGAGCACGGAGCGCCCGCTGCGCGAGCTGACCGACCTGGCCGAGGAGGTCATCGCGACCCGCTTCGAGTCGATCCCGGGGGTCGGCGGCGTGAACGTCGTCGGCGGCGCGGCGCGGCAGATCAAGGTGCAGCTCGACCCGGCGCGCATGCGCGCCTACGCCGTGAGCCCGCCGCAGGTCATGGCGGCGCTCCAGCGCGAGAACCAGGAGGTGCCGGCCGGGCGGGTGCGCAACGGCGCCACCGAGCGCCTGGTGCGCGTGACGGGCCGCGTGCGCGACCCGCGCAACTTCGCCGAGATCAGCATCGTCGAGCGCCGCGTGGGCGACCAGACGGTGCCCGTCCGCCTCGGCGACGTCGCCACGGTCGTCGACGGCACCGCCGAGCGGCGCTCGGCCACCCTGATCGGCATCGGCAACCAGCCGGAGGTCGTCGCCGTCGCCCTGGACGTGCTCAAGATCTCGGGGAGCAACACGGTCGAGGTCTCCGACCGCGTGCGCGCGGCGGTGGCCGACATGGCCGACGAGCTGCCCAGCGACGTGAAGATGACGCTGATCCGCGACGACTCGGAGCGCATCCGGGCCTCGCTCAGCTCCGTGGAGCACGAGCTGATCCTCGGCGCGGTGCTCTGCATCGTCATCATCTACTTCTTCCTCAACTCCTGGCGCTCGACGGTCATCACCGGGCTCGCCCTGCCGATCTCGATCATCTCGGCGTTCTTCGCGATGTGGATCTTCGGGTTCACCGTGAACACGATGACCCTGCTGGCCCTGTCGCTCGCCATCGGCCTGCTGATCGACGACGCCATCGTGGTGCGCGAGAACATCGTCCGGCACCTGGAGATGGGGAAGGACCACCACCAGGCGGCGAAGGAGGGGACCGACGAGATCGGGCTGGCCGTCTTCGCCACGACCATGGCCGTCATCGCCGTGTTCATCCCGGTGGCGTTCATGGGCGGCCAGATCGGGAAGATCTTCTTCCAGTTCGGCGTCACGGTGGCGGCGGCGGTGATCGTGTCGCTGTTCGTCAGCTTCACGCTCGACCCGATGCTCTCGAGCGTCTGGCACGACCCCGAGGTGGACCTGCACCACCGCGGGGCCGACGGGCACCTCGCGACCGACGCGCCGCCGCGGAAGCGGAACGTCATCCAGCGCGTCGCCCAGCGCTTCAACGACTGGTTCGAGGGGGTCGCCGACCGCTACCCCGGCTGGCTCGGCCACGCGCTCGACCGGCGGCCGCTCGTGGTCGGCCTGGCGGCGCTCTCGATCGTCGCGTCGGGGCTCATCCTGCCGCGCCTGGGCTTCGCCTGGCTGCCCGACTTCGACGGCGGGGAGTTCAACGTGAACGTGCGCACGACCCCCGGGTCGAGCCTCGAGTACACGATGGACCGCAGCCTCGAGGTGGCGCGCATCCTCCGGCGGATGCCCGAGGTCGAGTTCACCTACATCACGATCGGCGGCGGCTTCCGCGGGACGCCGAACAACGGCGGCATCTACGTGCGCCTGACCCCGAAGGCGGAGCGCGAGCGGTCGCAGCAGGAGATCCAGAACGCGCTGCGCGGCGACCTGCGCCGAGTCGCGGGCGTCCGCGCCTCGATCAGCGGCTCGTCGTCGATCTTCGGCGGCTTCGGGCAGCCGATCCGCATCAACGTGCAGGGGCCCGAGCAGTCGCGCCTCAAGCTCGCCGCGCAGCAGGTGCTCGAGGCGGTCCGGCGCGTGCCGGGCGTCGCCGAGCCGCAGTCGAGCGAGGAGGGGGACATCCCGCAGCTCGACGTGCGCGTGGACCGCGACCGCGCCTGGGCCTCGGGCGTGGGGATCGGGAGCATCGCGAGCACCATCCAGCCCCTGTTCACGGGGACGCGGGCCACGCAGTGGGAGGACGCCCAGGGCTACTCGCACGACGTGGTGGTGATCTACCCCGACTCGCTGCGGGCCTCCGCCGCCGACGTCGCGGGGATCGTGGTGCCGAGCACGCGCTCCGACCCGCGCACCGGGCTGCCGGCGATGGTCGCGCTGGCCGAGGTGGCCGACGTGCAGGCGGGCGTCGGGCCGCAGCAGATCGAGCGCTCGATGCTCGAGCGGCAGGTCAGCATCAGCGCCGGCGTGCTCCCCGGCTACGCGATGGGCGACGTGGCCACGGCCGCCCAGGCGGCGATCGACTCGGTCGGGATGCCGCAGGGCTACCGGACGGTGTTCCGCGGCGACGTGCAGAACCTGAACGAGACCAAGGGGTTCGTCCTGGAGGCCATCCTGCTGGCGGTGGTCTTCATCTACCTGATCCTGGCCTCGCTGTTCGGCAGCTTCGTGCAGCCGCTGGCGATCATGCTGGCGCTCCCGCTGAGCTTCATCGGCGTCGCCCTGGCCCTGCTCGCGACCCGGGGGACGCTGAACGTCTACACGATGATCGGCATCGTGATGCTGCTGGGGCTCGTGACCAAGAACGGCATCCTGCTGGTGGACTTCGCCAACCAGCAGCGCGAGGCGGGGATGACCCGCCGCGACGCGCTGCTCTCGGCGGCCCGCACGCGCCTGCGCCCGATCATCATGACCACGGCGGCGATGATCTTCGGCATGGTGCCGCTGGCGCTGGCGTTCGGCGAGGGCGCCGAGCAGCGGGCCCCGATGGGGCGCGCGGTGATCGGGGGGCTGATCACCTCGACCATCCTCACGCTCTTCGTGGTGCCGGTGGCGTACACGCTGCTCGACGACCTGGCGGCGTGGCTCAAGGCGCGCTTCGGCAGCCGCGCGCCCGACCATGCGGCGGTGCATCCGACGCCGGAGCCGGTGGCCGGCGACTGAGGCGCCCGCGCCCGCGGCGCGCGCCCTGCACCTTCTCGCTCCTCCGCACGTCGAACGGGCGGCTCTCACACGAGAGCCGCCCGTTCGCGTTCGCGGGATCGCCCGCGCGCGCCGCCTCGCCCTGCGCGTCCGGCGGCCGTGCGCCGCCGTGCGCCGCTGCGCGCGACCGCGCGGCGCGTCGCGCGGTGGTTCGACGGGCGTCTCGGGCGCCGCACGTCGGCACCTGCCCCGATCGTCGCACGCTCGCACGTCGGCCCGCGGGCGCCCGCCGCACGAGCACCGACGGGGCGGCGATGGAGTCGCGATCGCCCGCGGATCGATGGACGATCGACCGGTGACGGGCCGCTCGCGAGGCGCACGTCGGACGCACGTCGGGCGCGAGTCGGGTGGGCTGACGCTCCCACGTCCGTCCATCGACGCGGCGCGAACGAGGCACGAACGCGGCGCGAACGAGGCGCGCCCGACGTGCGAAAGCGGCGCGAGCGAGGCGCGCGTGCGGCGCGTGCGCGACGCATCGCACGCGTCGCGCACGCTCGATTCACGACGCGCGCGGGATGCGAAAACGGCGTTTTCGAGTGCTTTCGGCACTTTTTTGCGCGCGCGGCGCGCCTTTTTCATCGTGCTCTCTTGACGACGCGCTTTTTTGCCCTTACTACGTCGTCGTTACGACGCGCATCACGAATCGTTCGATGCGCATGCGGCGCCGCGGCGCCGCCCCCTGGTTTCGTCGCGTTGTGCATCCAACACCCCGTTCTGCCTGCCCACGCGTGACGCGCCGCCGGTGCGCGTCGTCAACGCCGCGATCCGCGTCACGCGATCGGCGGCGCGGGTCGACCGCCCTCGCATGCGGCGCCCGAGCAGCGCACGCAGGCGCGGGGCCGCAGGACGTGGCCGCAGACACGCGGCACGATGCACCGCCGTGCGATGCACGATGGTACGGGGCACGCGATCTGCAGCGCCGCCGCGCCGAGCGACCGAGGCAGACCGTCGAATGACTCAGAGGAGGCCACATGCCGATGGGTGATGAGTTGGACGAGGGCCTTCGCTTCAGGCGTCGCGGCAACGACGACGACGACGAGGACCTGGGCGGCTACGGATACGAGGACGCCGAGGAGGAAGAGGAAGACGAGGACGAGGAGGACGACGGACTCGGGTCGCTGCGGCGCGGACGTGGTGAGGCGCTGTTCGACGACCCGGTCGCCGCCGCCGAGGAGGAGGAGGACCTCGACGGGGACGTCGAAGAGGAGGAGCTGGACGTCGACGACGCGACGGATGCAGGCGACGACATCGGCGACGATGTCGGACCCGTGGCCGCCGACGACGAGACGGAGCAGGACGACGCCGACCTGTTCGGCGCGAGTGGCGCAGCGACGGATCTCGACGACGCAGAACCCACCGAGGAACCGACCATGGATGACACGATGACGACGGGCGGCGCCGAGGGCGCCGGCATGGAGAACGAAGGCGGCAGCACCTCTGGCCGCGGCGGGCGCCGCGGCGGCGCCAAGAAGGGCGGCGCCAAGAAGGGCGGCGCCAAGAAGGGTGGCGCGCGCAAGAGCGGCGCGAAGAAGGCCGCCGCCAAGAAGGGCGGCGCGCGCAAGGGCGGCGCGAAGAAGGCCGCCGCCAAGAAGGGTGGCGCCAAGAAGGCCGCCGCGAAGAAGGGCGGCGCGCGGAAGGGCGCGGCCAAGAAGAGCGGCGCGAAGAAGGCGGCCGCCAAGAAGGGCGGCGCGCGCAAGAGCGCGGCGAAGGGCGGCGCCCGGAAGGGCGCGGCCAAGGGCGGCGCACGCAAGTCGGCCTCGAAGGGCGGCGCGCGCAAGTCGGCCTCGAAGGGCGCGGCCAAGGGCGGCGCGCGCAAGGGCGCCGCGAAGGGTGGCGCTCGCAAGGGCGCGGCCAAGAAGGGCGGCGCGCGCAAGGCGGCGGCCAAGAAGGGCGGCGCCCGTCGCGGGCGCTAACCAACTCTCACCGTCCGTCCGCGCGCCAGCACACGGCGGCGGCCCCTCACCGGGGTCGCCGCCGTGTCGCGTGCGGCCCCCGCGCATCACGCACGCGCCACGCGGCCCTGTCGCCGCGTGGCGCGTGCGGTAATATCGAAGCATGACCCTCCATTCGGCGATCGCACCGAGCCGCGACGCGTCGCCGGGCAGCGAGCCCCCCGCGGCACCAGACGCGCCGTCGTTCGCGCGCGCGGTGCTCGACGCGCTGCCGCTCACCGTCTGGACGTGCGACCTCGAGGGGCGCATCACGAGCTTCAACCGCTCGTGGGCGCGCTTCGCGGAGGCGAACGGCGCGCCGGGGCTGGCCGACGCCTCCCTCGTCACCGGCCGCTCGATCTGGGACGGCCTCGGCGACCCCGCGTCGCGCGAGCAGATGGAGCGCGGCATGGCGCTGCTGCGCGCCGGCCGCGCGGCGACCGTGCGCTGGGAGTTCCCGTGCGACGCGCCCGACGAGGAGCGCGTCTTCCTGATGCAGCTCTCCCCGCTGCACGCCGGCGCCGACGACCCGCACGCGATCACGGGCTTCGTCTTCTCGACCGTCGACATCACGCCCAGCCATCGCTCGCGCGAGGCGCTGATCGACACCGGGATCGCCCTCTCGCGCACGCTGGAGCTGGACCGCGTGTACGCCGAGGTCGCGCAGCAGGTGCGGCGCGCGCTGCGCGGCGAGGCGTTCTGCCTCGCGCTCGCCGACGAGGAGACGGCGGCCTTCCGCGTCGTCCACCAGTACGGCTACGAGCGCGACCTCCCCGAGCTCGGGCCCGACGACGGCGTCGTGGGCGTCCTCGGCGGGCCGGGGCCGGACCTCACGCCGGCGCTCGGCGACGCGCTCATCGAGCGGCTCACGCCCGCCTGGCTGGAGGCGCTGGCGAACGAGCGCGTGGTGCTGCGCCACGACGCGCGCGGGCTGGAGCTCACCGCGCCCGTGACGAGCGCGGAGGGGGTGCTCGGCGCGATGACGGTGCGCGCCGACGACATCGAGAGCCCGCAGCTGCTCGACGAGGCGCGGCGCCTCCTGACGACGCTCGCCGCGCAGACCGCCGCCGCCGTCGAGCGCTCGTGGCTGGTGCGGCGGGTGGAGCAGAAGCGGCGCCTCGAGGCGATCGGCGAGGTCGCCGCCGGCGTCGCGCACGAGCTGCGCAATCCGCTGTTCGGCATCTCGTCCGCCGCGCAGCTGCTGCGCTTCCGCGTCGCCGACGACCCGGTGGTGGAGAAGAACGTCGGCCGCATCCTGCGCGAGGTCGAGCGCCTGAACCGGATGGTGACGGCGCTGCTGGAGTACGGCCGGCACAGCGCGGCGGCGCTCGCGCCGGGCGATCCGGACGCGGTGTGGGACGACATCCTCGACGCCGAGCGCGGGCGCCTGGAGAGCCGCGGGCTCGTGCTCGTGCGCGAGCGCGCGGGCACCGTGCCGCCGGGGGGCGTCTCGTGCCGGATCGACGCCGAGCAGCTCGCGCAGGTCTTCCTGAACGTGCTGGTGAACGCCGTCGACGCGGCGCCCGAGGGGACCGACCTCACGCTCGCCTCCGCGGTGCTGCCGAGCGGCGCGTGGCGCTGCCGGCTGCACAACGGCGGCCCCGCGATCCCGGCCGAGGTGCTCGCGCGCGCGTTCGAGATCTTCTACTCGACCAAGCCGGGGGGGACGGGGATCGGGCTCGCGCTCTGCCAGCGCATCATCGACGAGCACGGGGGCACGATCACGCTCGAGAGCGCACCCGAGGTGGGGACCGCGCTCACGATCACGCTGCCGCCCGCGTAGCCGCGTCCCCGCTGCATGCCGTCCGTTCTCGTCGTCGACGACGACGCCACCATCCGCGAGACGCTGGTCGAGTTCTTCGAGCAGCTGGGGCACGTCGCCCGCGGCGCCGCCACCGCGACCGAGGGACGCCGCGCGGCGGCCGAGCACTCGCCCGACGTGGCGCTGATCGACCTGCGGCTGCCGGACGCGGACGGCCTCGTGCTGCTCGAGGCGCTGCGCGCCGACCATCCGGAGCTGGCGGTCATCTTCCTCACCGGGCATGGCGACGTCGCGACGGCGGTGCGCGCGATCCGGCAGGGCGCGGCCGACTTCCTCGAGAAGCCGATCGACCTGGAGGCGCTGGACGCGGCGGTGCGCCGCGCCGACGAGCACGCGCGGCTGCGGCAGGAGCTGGCGGTGCTGCGCGCGCGCGAGGTGGGCGCGCTCTGGCACGAGACGACCGAGCGGCCGCCGCTGCCCGACCTCGATCGGCTGGTGGCGCTGGCCGCGCGCAACGACGACGCGCCGGTGCTGGTGCTCGGCGAGACGGGGACCGGGAAGGGCTACGTCGCGCGGCAGATCCACGAGCGGTCGCCGCGCCGCGCGCAGCCGTACGTCGAGATCAACTGCGCGTCGCTGTCGACGCAGTTCGTGGAGAGCGAGCTGTTCGGCCACGAGAAGGGCGCGTTCACCGACGCGAAGCAGGCGAAGCGCGGGCTGCTGGAGGTCGCGGGGCGCGGCACGGTGTTCCTCGACGAGGTGGCGGAGCTCGCGCCGGAGGTGCAGCCCAAGCTGCTGAAGGCGATCGAGGAGCGCGCGTTCCGCCGGCTGGGGGGCACGGCGACGCTGACGAGCGACGCGCGGCTGATCGTGGCCACGCACGTCCCGCTGGCCGACGCGGTGGCGCAGGGGCGCTTCCGCGCGGACCTCTACTATCGCCTGCAGGTGCTGACGATCACGCTGCCGCCGCTGCGCGCGCGCCGCGCGGAGATCCCCGCGCTCGCGGAGGCGTTGCTGCCGCGGGGCGCGCGGCTCGCGGAGTCGGCGCGCGCGGCGCTGCAGGCGTACGACTGGCCGGGCAACATCCGGGAGCTGAAGAACGCGCTCTGGCGCGCCAGCATCCTGGCCGAGGGCGCGCCGATCGCGCCGGAGCACCTGGGGCTCGCGTCGGGAGGCGCCGCCGCGTCGGCCGTCCCCATGCCGGGCGAGGTGCTGACGCTGGCGGAGGCCGAGCGCCGCGCGATCGCCGCCGCGCTGAGCGCGACCGGGGGGAACAAGGCGCAGGCGGCGGAGCGGCTGGGGATCGCGCGGTCGACGCTGATGGAGAAGCTGCGGAAGCAGGCGGTGTGAGGCGCTGCGAGCCTGGCGGGGCTGCGGGGCTGCGGAAATACCGGACCGCAGCCGTCGCCCCGCCGAGTCGCGTCCGTCGCGACGTGACCGAACGACGAACGGCACCAGCAGCAGGGATGAAAGTCTGACAACGTCGGATTGAGATCTGATGCCTCCGCGTGACGGCGACGTACATCGCCCTCCACGGAGCCATCAGATCTCAATCCGATCTTCTCAGATGTTCGTCCCTGCTGCTGTTGGCTTTTCAGGGTCCAGCGCGAAGGCGCCTCCCGAGCGGCCGCCCCGCAGCCCCGCGGCGGCCGACTTCCGGTGCCCGCTTTCCGGACACCCGGTCAGGGCGCTGTCCGGAATCCGGACACATGGAGAGCCGGCCGCCGCGGCATTAAACGGCGCAAATCGCCGTCATACAACGAGTTGCGGACTGGCACGGGCGTGGTCCGGTTGTCGCCTTAGGAAAGGACGTCCCGAGCGACCGTTCCGCAGCTCCGCAGCCCCGCAGCGCTCTCCCATGCCCCGTCAGGTCCTCATCGTCGAAGACGAGCAGGGCATCCGCGACATCCTCGTCGAGCTGTTCGACGTCGAGGACAACGCGGTGCACGCGGCGGGGCTGCTGGACGAGGCGAAGGCGGCGCTGGCGCGGCAGGTCTACGACCTGATCGTGACGGACATCCGGCTGGGTGGGAAGCGCGATGGGGGGTTACAGGTGATGGCGGCGTCGGGGCTTCTCTCGCCCGAGGCCACGGTGATCGCGCTGACCGCCTACCCGGATGCCGACAACCGCCACGCGTCGCTGCGGCTCGGGGCGACGCACTTCCTCGAGAAGCCGGTCGACCTGTCGACGATCGCGGGGCTGGCCGCGCAGGCCGGCGTGGCGAGCGCGCTGATCCCGGTGGCGGCGCGGCGCCCGGTGGAGGCGCGTCGCGCCGACGAGATGGAGGCGCGCCCCTAGCGGGCGCTCCGGGACGACGGTGGGCTCCGGCCCGCCGATCGCTAGCGCCGTTCCCGCAGGTGGGGTAGCGGTGACGTGTGGGCGGGGCGGCCTAGCGATTCTCCCGGAGCGTGACCCCGACGGCCCGGCCGTCGGGCGGCGGCGCGAGCCGTCCCGCGGTGCGCTCCCAGAGCGTGCTGAGCGAGCCGCGCCCCTCGAGCACGACGCGGTGGCCCGGCGGCGTCGGCGCCAGCAGCTCGTCGTCCAGGCGCGCCAGCTCGTCGCGCAGCGCGCGCTCCAGGCGGCGCGTGCGATGGGCGGCGGCGCGCGGCGGATCGACGCCCGCGCGCCCGTCGTGCGGCACCGGCGCGCCGACGCGCACGAACAGCTCGGGGCGCTGCTCCGCGCGCAGCTCGTAGCGCAGCGCGACCGGCACGACGAGCGCCTCGGGCACCGCGCGCTGCAGCCGCGCGAGCCCCGACCGGAAGGCGAGCGGCGCGCGCGCCGGCAGCAGCGCGCCCTGCGGGAAGATCCAGAGCGTGCGATCGGGCGCGCCGCGCAGCAGCGTCGCCGCGTGCGCCGCCACCGCCCGCGCGTCGTCGATGCCCTCGCCCGTCGCGCCGAAGCAGCCGATGTGGCGGAAGAACGGGAAGCGCCGCAGCTGCGCGCCCTGCATCAGCCCGTAGCCGTCGCACCGGAACACGTCGTGCGACAGGTACAGCAGCACGATCGGATCCCACCACGCGCTGTGGTTCAGGAAGCCGATCACCGGGCCGCTGCCGGCGCCCGGCCACGGCGCGCCGCCGAGCCAGACACGCGCGAACGTCCGCCGCAGCAGGCGTCGGCCGTAGCGGGCGTAGAGCGGCAGCAGGCGCGACTTGCGGGCGGGCAGCAGCATGGCGGCACGTTGCGCCCCGCGGCGCACGGGCGCAACGCGGCGGGCGAGGGCGCCGGTCCGCGACGCCGCGCCGGGCGCGCGGAACCCACGACACGACTGCTCCGGTCCTCCGACCGGACGCGGCCAGCTGCGAGCGAGGACGTTGAGGACGATGCGGTGGCGACGGCTGGCGCTGCGCGGCGGCGCGGCGCTCGGCGCGATGGCGGTGCTGAACGAGATCGCGGCGTACGGCGTCCGCGCGCTCGCCAATCCGCTCGGCGGCACCGAGGGCACGTGGCACTGGCGCGGGCACCGCATCGCGTGGACGCGGCGCGGGCGCGGCCCCGCGCTGCTGCTCGTCCACGACGTGCACCCCGTCGCGTGGAGCCACGAGTGGCGCCGCGTCGTCGCGCCGCTGGCCGCCGGGCACACGGTGTGGACGGTGGACCTGCTCGGCTTCGGGCGCTCGGACCGGCCGGCCGTGCGCTACGGCGCGGCGCTCATGGTCGCGCTGCTCGACGCGTTCACGCGCGAGGTGGTCGCCGCGCCGTGCACGCTGGTGGGCGCGGGGGTCGGCGGCGCGTACGCGACCGCGCTGGCGGCGCGCGACGCGCGGCGCTTCCCCGCCCTGGTGCTCGCGAGCCCGCGGGGCGTCGCGCACCGCATCGCGCCGCCCGCGGCGGCCGACGACGCGCGGCGCCTGCTGCTCGCGACGCCGCTCGCCGGCGCGTCGCTCTTCAACGCGATCGTGTCGCGCCCCGCGCTCCGGCTGGCGCTGCGGCGGGCCTACGCCGATCCGCGCCACGTGACGCGCGCGCTGGTCGACGCCGCGCACGCGACCGCGCACCAGCCGGGGGCGCGCCACGCCGCGGCCGCGTGCGTCGGGCGCGCGCTCGACCTCCACGTACGCGACGCGCTGCGGCGCCTGGAGCAGCCGGTGCTGCTGACCTGGGGCGAGCAGGCCCGCGACCTCCCGCCCGCCGAGCCGGCCGCGTGGCGCGCGTGCTGCCCGAACGCCGAGGTGCGCACGTTCTCGCACTGCGGCAGCCGGCCGCACGACGAGCGGGCGGCGGCGTGGTGCGCCGCCGTGCGCGAGTTCCTGGCGCGGCGCGCGGCGCCGGCGGCGGTCGACGCCTGATCGACGCGGCGCGCCGCGCGGGCTATCGCAGCTCGCCGCGCCCGAGGGCGGCGCGGACGGCCTCGCGCATCGCGAGGAGCGCCTCCTCGCGCGCGGCGGGCGAGTCGTCGCGCACGTGCAGCTCGATGCCGTCGGCCACCGAGACGCGGCGCCAGGAGGCGGGCCCGTCGTCGACGCGCGGCGCGATGCCCGCGCCGTTGGTCACGAGCGCGGGCGCGAGCGAGGTCGCGACGCGCCGCTCGAGCGCGTCGCCGCTGACCTCGCGCATCTCCTTCTTGATGCCGTCGAGCGTCTGCCCCTCGCGCTGCCGGATCTTGATCGCGAGCAGCTGCAGCAGGTGGCGGTAGTTGTACGTCGCCGACGTGCCGGTGCCCTCGGGCCGGTCGAGCAGCCCCGACGCGACGTAGAAGCGCACGGCGCGCGCGCTCGGCGCCGCGCGCGCGGAGGCGTTGGTCGGGCGGATGCCGGCGGCGTCGGCCAGCGCGGTCGCGTGCGCGGCGAGGCCGCGCGCGTTGAACGGCGCGTGGCGCGCGTGGAGACGCAGGAGCTGGACGGGGGACTCGGCCATGCGCATACGATAGCCGGCGGCCGCGGCGTCAACCAGAGCACGACCGCGCGAGCGTCCGCGCGGTGGCGCGCCCGTGGCGCCCGGCTGCCGACGTCATGGACCCGGCGCCCGCCGATCGGCGGGGAACGCGCCGTGCGCACTCGCGGCGCCCCGTGCACGCCGTCCCCCACCCGAGGAGAGAACATCGATGTCGACCGACTCGCAGCCCCTGGCCGACCGCGTGGCGCTCGTGACCGGCGCCGGATCGGGCATCGGCGCCGCCGCCGCCCGCACGCTCGCGCGCGCCGGTGCCCGCGTCGCGCTCGTGGGCCGCACGGCCGACGAGCTGGAAGAGGTGGCCGCACAGATCCGCGACGCGGGCGGCGAGGCGCGCGTGGAGGTCGCGGACGTCGGCGACCCGGCGGCGATGCAGCGCGCGACCGACGCCACCGCGGCGGCGTGGGGACGGCTGGACATCGTCTTCGCCAACGCGGGCGTCAACGGCGTGTGGGCGCCGATCGAGCAGCTCGCGCCCGAGGAGTTCGAGTCGACGCTGCGCACGAACCTCTTCGGCACCTTCCTCACCATCAAGTACGCGACGCCGCACCTCAAGCGGCAGGGCGGCAGCGTGATCGTCTGCGCGAGCGTCAACGGCACGCGCGTCTTCAGCAACACCGGCGCGACCGCCTACTCGGCGTCCAAGGCGGGGCAGGTCGCGATGACGAAGATGCTGGCGCTGGAGCTGGCGAAGCACCGCGTGCGCGTGAACGTGGTCTGCCCCGGCGCGATCGACACGAACATCGACGACAGCACCGAGAAGCGCGACGTCGAGCGCGAGGAGGAGCCGGCCGAGTATCCCGCCGGCGAGATCCCGCTCACCGACGGCAAGCCGGGGCGCGCCGAGCAGGTGGCGGACCTGGTGCTGTTCCTCGCCTCCGACGCGTCGAGCCACGTGACGGGGACGGAGGTGTGGATCGACGGAGGGGAGAGTTTGTTGATCGGGTGAGGCGGGGGCGGATGGGGCGGGAACGGGTGGAGCGGGTCGGGTACGGCGGTGTCGGGTACGGCGGAGCGGATACGGCGGGACCCTCGGCCTGACCCCTCGGCTGACCTCCCGGCGTGACCTCACCGCCCGACGTCGCTGCCGCACCGCGCCACGGCACCGCACTTCCGAGCTCGCCGACGGACAAGCGAAACGGCGAGGTTGCGCGTGGTGCGCGGGCCTCGCCGTTCTGCGTGGTGCTGTCAGGTCTCGCGGTGAGGTGTCGCGATCAGGTGTCGCGATCAGGTGTCGCGATCAGGTCTCGCGGTGAGGTCTCGCGGTGAGGTCTCGCGGTGAGGTCTCGCGGTGAGGTCTCGCGATGCGGTTTCGGTCGGAGCGTCGAGCGAAGCAGTTCGCAGTTCTCGATTCCGCCGTACCCGTCCCCGCCGTACCCGTCCCCGCCGTACCCGTCCCCGCCGTACCCGACCCGCCGTATCCGCTCCCGCCCCATCCGTCCCCGCCTCACCCGACCCGCTTCACCCACCTCACAGAACTCTCTGCAACATCGCCGCCCCCCCGTCGCGCAGCTTCTCCCACCACGGGCGGTTCGCGATCTCGGCGAGCGTCATCTCCTTCGACCAGCGCAGGTCCTCGAGGAACATGCGGTCCATCCCCGCGACGACCGCGCTGTCGTGCACGAGCAGGGTCGTCTCGTCGTTGAAGGCGAGCGACCGGTTGTCGAAGTTCATCGACCCCACGCTCCCCCACACGCCGTCGACGCTCATCGTCTTGGCGTGCATGTTCGACGGCTGGTACTCGTACATCCGCACGCCCGCGCGCAGCAGCTCCTCGTAGCGGTAGCGCCCCGCGAAGCGCGTCGTCTGCACGTCGGTGCGCGGGCCCGTCGTCATCACGCGCACGTCCACGCCGCGCCGCGCGGCGGCCATCAGCAGCCGCCGGAAGTCGTCGTCGGGGACGAAGTAGGCGTTCGTGACGTAGAGCGTGCGGCGCGCGCCCGCGATGGAGAGCGCGAGGAACCGCTCCGCCGCCGTGCTCCCCGTCGAGGGCACCGCGTGGAAGAGCCCCGCGCGCGCCGTCCCCTGCGTCGTGGTGCGCGCGACGACCGGCGCGTCGCCCGGGATCGGCTGCGCCGCGGAGGCGGCGCGCCCCGGGCCCGAGCGGTTCACCGGCCGCTGCACGCCCACCGGGCTCACCGAGTCGCGGTCGGCCACCGGCGTGAACGCCACGCGCGGGAAGAAGGCGTCGCCCGTCAGCAGCTCGCCCGTCGCCTCCGCCCACGTCGAGCCGAAGGCCGCCTGCAGCTGCGCGACCGCCGGCCCCTCGAAGCGCACGTTCGTCTCGCGCCACTCCTCCGGCTTGCGCCCCGCCCCCAGCCAGTAGTCGGCGAGCCCGAAGCCGCCCGTGTAGCCCACACGCCCGTCGACGACGACCACGCGCGCGTGCGACCGCTCGGCCGCCTTGTGCAGCGTGTACCAGCGGAGCTGGCGCAGCCACGCGACCTCCACGCCGGCGGCCTTGAGCCCGACCACCCAGCGCTCGGCGAGCGTCTGCGCGCCGAAGCCGTCGAGCAGCAGCAGCACGCGCACCTTCTTCCGCGCGCAGTCGCGCAGCACCGCGGCCATCGTGTCGGCGACCGCGCCCGGCTTCGCGAAGTACATCTGCACGGTGACTGTGCGCTCGCAGCTGCGCAGGTCGCGCCAGAGCAGCGGATAGGTGCCGTCGCCGTTCTCCAGCACCTGCACGCGGTTCCCCTCGTGCAGCGACGTGCCCGCGTACAGCTCCACCGTGCGCACGAACAGCGAGTCGGCCGGCGCGGGCGGGCCGCTCGGGTCGCCGCGCGCGATGACGTACTCCACCGGCGTGCCGCGCGTGACCGAGAGCACCCCGATCAGCGCCAGCAGCGCCAGCGCCACCAGCAGGCCCACCAGGGCCAGTCGTCCCGCCACGCGTTTGAACACGTCGCGTCCAAGTGCACGGCTCGTTCCATTGTGGAGGCCGCCTCTCCTGCGCGGGTGCGGCCCGGCGCCCGCGCCGCGCATCCCGCGTCGCGTCGCGGGGTGGGGCGCCTTCGAGCCATGGCGCCGGCGCCGTCGACGCCTCAGTTTGGGCGCCGACGCCCCGATCGCTCGCGCCCGCCCTCTTCCCGTCGACCGCTGCACCTGCCCCGCCGTCTGCCCGTCCCCTCGCCGTCCCCCGCCGGGACGCCGGGCCGGGCGCTCGTCCCGCGCTCCACGCCCGCGCGCACGCTGCCGCCGCGGGCCCGGCAGGTGGCCGCGCCCGACGCGACGCCCGGCGGCGCGGTCGCGCGCCTCCCGCTGCTCCTGCTCGCGGGCGCGGCGGTCGCGCTGCACGTCGTCGTCAATCGCCTCAGCGTCTTCGGGCTGCACCGCGACGAGCTGCTCTACCTCGCCATGGGCCGCCATCTCCGCTTCTGGAGCATGGACTTCCCGCCGGCGATCGCCGTGCTCGCCGAGTCGACGCGCGCGCTGCTCGGCGACACCGACGTCGCGCTGCGCCTCGGCCCCGCGCTCGCGCACGCGGCGCTCGTGCTGGTCGCCGGCATGCTCGCCCACGCGCTGCGCGGCGGGCGCGGCGCGCAGGTGCTGGCGGCCGTGGCGGTCCTCGCCTCGCCGATCTTCCTGCGCGCGGGGCACCTGTTCCAGCCGGTCGTGTTCGATCAGCTGTGGTGGACGCTCGCGCTGCTCGCGCTCGTGCACATCGGCCGCGCCGTGGAGGACGGCATCGGGACGTCGCGCGCCATCCTCGACCCGACGTGGGCGGCGCAGGCGGGCCGTCGGCGCCGCCTGCCCTGGCGCGCGCGCGTCGGCGCCTGGCTGTCGCACGCGGTCGGCAGCCCGTGGATGCTGCTCGGCCTCGCGGGCGGACTGGGGCTGCTGACGAAGTTCAGCATCGTCTTCCTGGGCGCGGCGGTGCTCGTGGCGCTCGTGGTCGGGCCGCTGCGCCGCGCGCTCCTCACGCCGCGCCCCTGGCTCGCGCTGCTCGTCGCCCTGGCCGTCGGCGCGCCGAGCCTCGTCGGACAGGCGCAGCTGGGCTGGCCGGCGTTCGGCCAGCTGCGGACGCTGCGCGAGACGCAGCTCGTGCACGTCGGCGCGCTCGAGTTCCTCGGCGGCCAGCTGCTGCTCGGCCCCGCGATCCTGCTGGCGCTGCTCGGCGCCTGGTCGCTGCTCGCGGCGCGCTGGTCGCGGGGCGCGCGCACGGCCGGCATCGCGTGCGTGGCGGCGTTCCTGATCCTGCTCGCGCTGCGCGGGAAGGCGTACTACGTCGCGCCGATCTACCCGCTCCTGTTCGCGGCCGGCGCGGTCGCGCTGGAGCAGGGAACGCGCGGCTGGCGCCTGCGGCGCGCGACCGCCACGCCGCGCCTCGTGACCATGGGCGCGCTCGTCGTCGCCTACGGTGCCGCGACGCTCCCGGTCGCCCTGCCGATGCTCCCGCCCGCGGCGACCGCGCGCTGGACCGCGACACTCGGCGTCGACGCGGCGACGCGCACCAACACCGGCGGCTCGCTCGCGCTGCCGCAGGACTTCGCCGACATGCTCGGCTGGCCGGCGCTCGCGGCCGCCGTCGCCGACGCGTATGCCCGGCTCCCCGACAGCACGCGCGCCGACGTCGCGATCCTCGCGTCGAACTACGGCCAGGCGGGCGCGCTCGCGTTCTACGGACCGCGCGTCGCCCTGCCGCCCGTCGTCAGCCCCGCCGGCTCGTTCTGGTTCTTCGGCCCCGGCGATCGCGTCGCCGACCCGGTGCTCACCGTCGGCGTCCCGGAGGCCGCGCTGCGGCGGCGCTGCGCCCGCGTGGTGCCGCTCGGCGTCGTCCGCCACGACGAGACGCGCTGGCAGGTGCCGGAGGAGCAGGACGTGCGGCTGTTCCTGTGCGAGGAGCCGACGCCGTCGCTGCGCGCGCAGTGGGAGGGGCTGAGAACCGAGTGAGGCGGGGACGGGTGGGGCGGGGACGGGTGGAGCGGGGACGGGAACGGCGGGGACGGGTGGAGCGGGTCGGGTACGGCGGGTCGGGTACGGCGACCAGCTCCCGCCCTGATCACCCGCCCTGATCACCCGCCCTGATCACCCGCCCTGATCACCTGGCCTGACCACCTGGCCTGACCACCTGGCCTGACCAGTTGGCCGGCTCGGCCCGCTCGGCGAACTGCACCTGTAGGTGAGCGAAAGGGCGCACCGGGCGCGCTGCGTGAGCCTCGCCGTTCTCACCGGCCACCGTGTCTCGCGATCCGGTTCCGCCTTGAGGTTCCGCGCTGAGGTTCCGCGCTGAGGTTCCGCGCTGAGGTTCCGCACTGAGGTTTGGCACTGAGGTTTGGCACTGGGGTTCCGCCTCGAGCTTCGCGCGTTCAGCGATGAGGTTTTCGACCCCGCCGTATCCGTCCCCGCCCCACCTGACCCGCCTCACCCGATCCGCCCCACCCGCCCCATGTCTTCCCTCATCCTGTTGACCGGTGTCGGCCGTGAAGGGCAGGTCGGCGAGGCCGTCGCCCGTGCGTTCGCGGCAGGTGGTGATCGGCTCGCGCTCGTCGATCGGGCGGCCGACGAGGTCGAGCGGCGGGCGGCGGCGCTGCGCGCCGAGGGGCACGAGGCGCGGGCGTTCGCGTGCGACCTCACGGACGTCGCGCAGGTCGACGCGCTGGCCGAGCGCGTGCGGGCGACGATGGGCGACGTCGACGCGCTCGTGTGCGCCGCGGGCGGCTTCGCCGGCACGGGGCCGCTCGACGCGAGCGATCCGGCGGCCTGGCAGCGCATGCTGGCCATCAACCTGACGACGGCGATGCTCGCCACGCGCGCCGCGCTGCCGATGCTGCGGCGCCGGCGCGGGAGCATCGTCTACTTCGGGTCCGTCGCCGTGCTGCCCGGCGGCACCGGCGGCGGGATGGCCGCGTACGCGGCGGCCAAGAGCGGCGTGCTCGCCCTCATGCGCGCGGTCGCCGAGGACGAGCGCCCGCACGGCGTGCGCGCCAACGCCGTCGCGCCGACGAGCATCCGCACCGCGGACAACGTCGCCGCCATGGGCGACCGCGCCGACTACGTGTCGCGCGAGGAGGTCGCCGCGACCGTGCGCTGGCTCTGCTCCGACGCGGCGCGGGCGGTCACGGGGCAGGCGGTGCGGCTCGGCTGAATCCCGAGCTCGGGCTCCGTGCGAGGGCGTGGCGCGTCCTGGCCGGAGCTGCGGACTGCGGGCGGCCGATCGTGAGCCGAGCGGCGGGGCTGCGGGGCGGCGGGGCTGCGGAACGGCTGCGCGGGAGGTCCCGGCGTCGTTTCCGCGGCCCCGCAGCCCCGCCGCTCATGGAATCCCCCGCCCGCGGCGTCCAGCGCGCGGTCGCCGGCGCATCGTACGCAACTCGGTTGCACGGTTTAGGTTGGCACCCATGTCCGCCCGCCGTCCCGCCACGCGCCTCGTGACGCTCGACCGCGCGCTCGAGCGGCTGCCGCTGTTCCGGCTCAGCGACTCGGCGGCGGACGACGGCGCGCTGCAGTACGTCCCCGAGCCGGGGACGCGGTGGCGCGTGCTCCCCGCGCCCGGCGACCGGCTCCCCGGCACCTTCGACCAGGACGTCTGGGTCGGGCTGCTGCACCGGTGGGCCGAATCGGGCCGCCCCGAGGACGGCGCCATCACCTTCCGGCTGCACGCCTTCCTGCGCTCGCTGGGCCGCAAGGCGGACGGGCGCACCTACGAGCAGCTCCGGGCCTCGCTCGCCCGGCTGGAGCGCACGACGCTCGAGTCCACCGGCGCCTACCACGCCGCGTCGGCGGACGCGCCGGGCGTCCCCCCCGCGCGGGTCGACACGAGCTTCACCCTGCTCGCCTCGGTCGTCATCGAGCGCCGGCGGCAGGAGGACCAGGACCAGCTCGCGCTCTTCCCCGCGTTCACCGCCAACGAGCCGGGCGACGCCCGCGTGGTGCTCGCGCCGTCGGTGCGCGCGAACCTCGCGGCCGGCTTCGTCGCCGAGCTGTCGTGGGCCAGCTATCAGAAGCTCGGATCGCCGGTGGCGCGACGGCTCTACCGGCTGCTGGCCGCCCTGGGGCCGGACCTGCCGGGGCGCGCCGGGCGCTGGCCGCTGGAGCAGTGGGCCGAGCAGCTGCCGCTGGCCCAGCGCTACCCGTCGCACCTGCAGCGCGTGCTGCAGCCGGCCCACGAGATGCTCATCGCCGCCGGGGTCGTCCGCACGGCCGCCGTGGTGCAGGAGGGGCGCGACCGCTGGGTCGAGTACGCCTGGTGAGCCCCGCCCGCGGCCGGTCCGGCCGCCGCCCCTTCCGGCCGCCGGCCGTGGGCGCCATCGTCCCCTCCTCGTCTCCCTGCCATGGCCCTTCCCCTCGAGCGCACGCTGAAGCGCGAGGTCGTCATCGATGGCGCGCCGTACACCGTCACCCTCTCGCCGCTGGGCGTGAAGCTGGTCCGCAAGGGCTTCCGGAAGGGACGCGCCGTGAGCTGGCGCGCCCTCCTCGCGCAGGCGGGGGCGGACGGCGACGCGCCGGACGGGGCCGATCCGAACGGCGAGGGCTGAGCAGTTGACCGGCGATTGACCGCGAGCCCGCCCCCGCCGGGGCGGTGACCGGCACAACTTCCGCATCGTCGATACTCCCGCCGCGTCGCCGGCCGTCCCCGCTGGTGGACGGAACACCGACCAGTCGGGGCGGTATTCTTCTCGTCACCGCACGTCCCTTCCTCCGAGCGCGCGTCCATGCGTCGACCGACTCGTACCGCCGTCCTCGCCACCGTCGCCACGGCCCCGCTGCTGGCCGGCGGTTGGATCCTCCAGTCGCGCGCGCAGCGCGACGGCGCGCAGCTCCTGGAGCAGGTGATGGGGCTCGTCTCCCAGCGCTTCGTCGACACCGTCGACGCGCCGGCGCTGTTCGAGAAGGCCGCCCGCGGCCTCGTGAAGGAGCTCAACGATCCCTACACCGAGCTCTTCACGCCCAAGCAGATCGCCGACTTCTCGCGCCAGACCAACGGGCGCTACGGCGGCGTGGGCATGGAGATCACGGAGCAGGCGAACTTCGTGACGGTCGCGCGCGTCTTCCCGAACACGCCGGCGGAGAACGCGGGCATCCAGGAAGGCGACCGCATCGTGCAGATCGACACGCAGTCGACGCTGCGCTGGAAGACGACGCAGGTCTCCAACGTGCTGCTCGGCACGCCGGGCACGAAGGTGAAGGTCACCTTCCAGCGCCCGGGCGTCGCGGCGCCGATCACGGTCAACTTCACGCGCGCCGAGGTGCACATCCCGGCCGTCGCGTACTCGATGACGTTCGACGGCACCGTGGGCTACATCCCGGTGACGCGCTTCAGCGAGGCGACGGCGCAGGAGATCGGCGAGGCCGTGCGCCGCCTGCAGGCGCAGGGCGCCAAGGGCGTCGTGCTCGACCTGCGCGACAACCCGGGCGGCATCCTCGAGCAGGCCATCTCGACGAGCAACCTGTTCCTGCGCCGCGGCCAGGAGGTCGCCAGCGTGCGCGGCCGCCAGGGCGACGCGCAGACCTACGTCGCCACGTCGCAGCCGCTCGCGCCCTCGGTGCCGCTCGTCGTGCTCATCAACGGCTACTCGGCCTCGGCGTCGGAGATCGTCGCCGGCGCGCTGCAGGACCACGACCGCGCGGTCGTCGTCGGCACCACGAGCTACGGCAAGGGCCTCGTGCAGACGCTCTTCCCGCTCGACGGCGGCTACGCGCTCAAGATGACGACGGCCAAGTGGTACACGCCGAGCGGCCGCTCCATCCAGAAGGAGCGCAAGCTCGTCGACGGGCAGTACGTCGAGGTGCACCCGGACTCGCTCGAGAGCGACTCGGCGCGCAAGGCGCGCCCGGTGTTCCGCAGCGACGCCGGCCGCGTGGTCTACGGCGGCGGCGCGGTGACGCCCGACGTCATCGTGAAGCCGGACACGCTCACGACGGCCGAGCAGAACCTGGCCCGCGCGCTGGCGCCCAAGTTCCCCGAGATCTACACGGCGCTCAGCGAGATGGCGTTCGAGCAGAAGGGCAAGCTGCGCCCCGACTTCACCGTGCAGCCGCAGTGGCGCGAGGACCTGTTCCAGCGCGTGACGAAGGCCGGCGTGAAGGTCGACCGCGCGCAGTGGGACGCGGGCCGCGAGTGGGTGGACCGGCAGATCGAGCAGCGCATGGCGCGCGTGTCGTTCGGCGACTCGACGGCCAAGCGCCACGACCTGGACGACGACGTGCAGCTCCGCCGCGCGATCGACATGGTGAAGAAGGCGCAGGCGCAGCGCGACCTGTTCGCGATGGTGCCCGCGCAGCAGCCGAGCGTGGTGCCGGCCGACCAGCCGCGCGCGCAGGGCACGGCGGCGGCGCAGCGCCCGGCCCAGCGGCCGTAAGCGACGCCGGTCTCGCCGGACGGACGCGCGAAGGGCCCCGGGACGAGTCCCGGGGCCCTTCGCCGTTCCGGCGGCCTCCGCCCGGGGCTGCGGCCCGGCGCCCGCCCCGCTTTCTTTCGGGCGACGTCCGCCCCTCGCCCGCCCCTCCGATCATGCGCCGCTCGCTCCGCTCCGCCGCCACGCCCGCCGCGCTCGTCGCGTCGCTCGCCCTCGCCGCCTGCGCGCGCGGCGTCCAGGTCACCACCGGCGAGGCCGCGCCCACTGCGGGCGGCGTCGCGCGCGCCGTGGCGCCGGACAGCGGCGAGACGCACCTGACGAACGTCCGCCAGATCACCTTCGGCGGCGAGAACGCGGAGGCGTACTTCAGCCACGACGACCAGTGGCTGACCTTCCAGAGCACGCGCGACGGGCGCGCCTGCGACCAGCAGTACGTGCTGCGCGTCGACGGCACCGGGCTCGCCCGCGTCTCCAACGGCGAGGGGAAGACGACCTGCGGCTGGTTCCTTCCGGGCGACCGGCGCCTCTTCTTCGCGTCGACGCACGCGGCCGGCGCGGCCTGCCCCGCGAAGCCCGATCCGTCGAAGGGCTACGTCTGGGGGATCGATCCGTACGACATCTACACGGCCGACCGCGACGGCGGGAACCTGCGCCGCCTCACGCACTACGGCGTCTACACGGCCGAGGGCGTGCTCTCGCCCGACGGCACGCGCATCGTGTTCACGTCGCTCAAGGACGGGGACCTCGACATCTACACGATGAACGTCGACGGCTCCGACGTGCGCCGCCTCACCACGACGCCGGGCTACGACGGCGGCCCGTGGTGGAGCCCCGACGGCACGAAGATCGTCTACCGCGCCTGGCACTACGCGCCCGAGGACTCGGCCGGCCTGCGCCAGTACCGCGAGCTGCTCGGCCAGCGGATGATCCGCCCCAACCGCATGGAGCTGTTCGTGATGAACGCCGATGGCAGCGACCAGCGGCAGGTCACGCGGCTCGGCGGCGCGAACTTCGGCCCGTCGTGGACGCCCGACGGGCGGCGCATCGTGTTCAGCTCGAACCACCAGAACCCGCGCAGCCGCAACTTCGACCTGTTCGTCGTGAACCTCGACGGCACGGGGCTCGAGCAGATCACGCGCAACCCGGAGTTCGACGGGTTCCCGATGTTCAGCCACGACGGGAAGCGGCTCGTGTGGGCGTCCAACCGCGGCGCGAGCAAGCCGGGCGACACGAACCTGTTCATCGCCGACTGGCGCCCCTGAGCCGCGGCTGACACCGACGTGACGCCGACCGCCGTTCTCCTCGTCCTCGTCTCGGCGGCGGCGCACGCGTACTGGAACTACCTGCTGAAGCGCGCCGGCGGGACGCGCGCCTTCATCGCGCTCAGCAAGGCGGCGGAAGCGGTCGTGTTCCTGCCGATCGCGCTCGTGCTCGCGTGGCGCGCGCCGGCGGGAACGATCGTCGGCGCGCTGCCGTTCATCGCCGTCGGCACCTTCTTCGTGCTCGCCGGCTACGTCACGCTCGGCGCCGCGTACCGGGTGGGCGAGCTGTCGTTCATCTACCCGATCGCGCGCGGCGCGGCGCTGCTCGTGCTGCCGCCGCTCGGGTGGCTGACGTTCGGCGAGCGCGTGGGGCCGCTCGGTTGGATCGCGATCGCGGCGATCGTCGCCGGCGTGCTGGTGATGCAGCTGCCCGCGCTGCGCCGCGAGGCGTGGCGCGAGCTCGCGGCGCACCTGCGCGGTCCCGCGACGCTGCTCGCGCTGCTGATGGCGCTCATCCTCGGCACGAGCACGATCTGGGACAAGCACGCGGTCCGCAGCGTGTCGCTGTGGGCCTACTTCTACGGCTACACGCTGTGCGCGGGCGTCGGCTACCTCGCGTGGGTCGCGCGCGCCGAGGGGATTCCCGCGGTGCGCGCCGAGTGGCGCGCGCATCGCGGACCGGCGGTGACGGTGGGCGTGCTGAACACGGTGAGCTACGCGCTGGCGCTGCTCGCGCTGCGCACCGGCGGCTCGACGTACGTCGTGGGCCTGCGCCAGGTCAGCATCGCCGTCGGCGTGTGGCTCGGCGCGCGCCTGCTCGGCGAGTACGTCTCGCCCGCGCGTCGCTTGGGCGTCGCGCTGCTGCTCGGCGGCTGCCTCTTGATGGCCTGGGGCCGCTGAGCGCGGGCCGCGCCCGCTCGCCCCTGCCCTCCCTCGTGCGTGCCATCGCGCGCGCGAACATGCAGCAGCACTGACGAAGCGCGCGACCTGCTGCATGCAGCAGCGCTGACGACGCGCGCGACCTGCTGCATCGCGCGGAACGCCATGCCCCGTCGGCTTAGTGCCGACACGCTACGAACGAGCCTTCGCCGAGCCCGCGAGCGCCTCGCGTTTCGTGCGCTGGCGCACGGATTGCTTGCGAGCCTTCCGCGGTGCGCCGGCGGTGCGCGCGTCCTCTGGCGACGCGCCGAGCGCCGGCGTCCGGAACGCGTCGCGCGGCGACGTCGTTGTGCGACGTGGAGCCCGGCGCGGCGCCGTCACCGCGGCGCGCTCGCGTCGCCGCAATGCCGCCGTCCCGTGCGCTCGCGCACGGGCGGCGCACTTCACGTGCGGCGTCCGGCCGCACGCGCACGATCGTTCGCACGTGCTGAGGGCGCCCGCGACTTCGCGCGGGGGCCGCGTCGTACACTGGCCGGCCGGTGCACGATGGGGACGGGACGTATTGCCGGGCTGGGAGGGGAGGACACATGGACGGGACGCAATACGAGCCGACGCCCGACGGCGCGCGGCCGCCGGAGCCGCGGGGCCGCCGCGACTTCCTGCGCGCCGCGGGGCTCGCAGGCATGACGCTGTCGATCGGCGGCGTGCTGGCGGCGTGCACCGACACGACGACGAGCCCGCTCGCGCCAGGGGACGCGGCGAGCCTCGCGGTCGTCAACGGGAACAACGTGACGCTCGACTTCTCGAGCGACGTCGACGTGCTGAACTACGCCTACGCGCTGGAGCAGCTCGAGGCGGCGTTCTACATCCAGGTGGTGGCGGCGCCGAACTTCCAGTTCCGCTTCACGCCGAGCGAGCAGTCGATCCTGCGCGACCTGCGCGACCACGAGATCGCGCACCGCGAGTTCTTCCGCGCCGCGCTCGGCTCGAGCGCGATCCCCGACCTCACGGTCAACTTCTCGAGCATCAACTTCAACAGCCGCGACTCGGTGCTCGCGACGGCGCAGACGTTCGAGGACCTGGGCGTCGGCGCGTACAACGGTGCCGGCCGGTACCTGACGAACGAGGACTTCCTCACCGTCGCCGGCAAGATCGTCTCGGTCGAGGCGCGCCACGCCTCCGCCATCCGGTCGGTGCGCAACAACAACTCGTCGACGGCCTTCGCGCCCGACGCGTTCGACCCGGCGCTCACGCCGGCGCAGGTGCTCGCGGCGGCGCGGCCGTTCGTCGTGCAGAACATCACCGTCGTCAACGCCTGAGCGCGAGGACCCCATGGATCAGCAGCAGCCCATCCTGAGCGCGCTCGCGGCGAGCGACCCCGAGATCGTCGAGCGCATGAACGCGGCCGTCTCGCGCCGCGCCGCCCTGAAGGGCGGGGCCGCCGCGTCGGCCGGCCTGATGACCGCCCTGCGCGTCGCGTCGGCGCCGCTGGCGATCGCCGCGATCGCGCGCGACGCCTTCGGCCAGACCGGCCTCCCGGCGGCCGTCGTCAACATCTTCAACTTCGCCCTCACGCTCGAGGAGCTCGAGGCGGAGTTCTACGTGCGGGCGGTGACCTCGGGCATCGTCCCCGACCGCGACTTCGCGGTGTTCACCACGATCCGCGACCACGAGCTCGCGCACGTGGACTTCCTGCGCCGCGCGCTCGGCGCGTCGGCGGTCGCCAAGCCCAACTTCGACTTCACCGGCGGCAACGGCTCCGGCCGCGGCCCCTATGCGGGCCTCTTCAACCCGGGCGGCTACGGCACGCTGCTGGCGGTCGCGCAGGCGTTCGAGGACACGGGGGTGCGCGCCTACAAGGGACAGGCGCCGGCGCTCCGCCCGTTCCGCGGCCCCGACGGCAACAACTTCGCGCTCCAGGCCGCGCTGCAGGTCCACTCGGTCGAGGCGCGCCACGCGGCGCAGATCCGCCGGATGCGCGGCGGCTTCAGCGACGCCGAGCCGCTCTACCAGGGGTGGATCACGGGCAACCAGACCGACGTGCCGGGCGCGAGCGCGGTGTACGCCGGCGAGCAGAACACGACGCACGCGGGCGTCGACGTCGTGCCGCTCGTGACGCGGCTCCGGCCGCAGTTCGACATCGGCGTGAACGCCGTCACCGAGGCCTGGGACGAGCCGCTCACGATGGCGCAGGTGCTGGCGATCGTCGACCCGTTCATCGTCTGACCGACGTCGGATCGACGTCGAATCGCAGGCGGATCGACGCACGGCGAGACGTCGCACGGTGCACGCGGGGTCGGGGCGCACGTCGCGCTCCGGCCCCGCGTCGCGTCGTGCCTTGCCGTGCCGCCCCGTGCTCAGCGCGCGAACGCGCCGCGCACCGCCACCGTCCGCCGCAGCTCGTCGGCGCTCTGCAGGATCTTGCGCCGCAGGTCCGCCGGCAGCGCCGGATGCGCGCGCAGGAAGTCGTCGACGGCGCGCACGGCGTCGGCCGTCCCCTGCCCGCCCACGAGCGCGTCGAGCCAGCTGCCGAGGAAGAAGATGCGGCGGTTGCGCTGGATCCACGGGAGCGAGTCGAGCGCCGGCGTGACGTACGGCAGCACGAGCGCCTCCTGCCCGGGCGCGACGAACGCGCCGAGGCTCGCCGTCACCCACTCCTCGTTGAGCGCGCGGTCGGCGAAGTAGCGCGCGAAGTACGCGCGCTTGGTCGCCGAGTCGGGGCGCGCGGCGCCGGCGACGAACGCGCGCCGCCGCCCCTCGCTCGTCGAGTCGCGGCGCGACTCCTCCGCCAGCCGCCGCTCGGCCGTCGGCGCGCCGCGCGCCACCAGCGTCGTGACGATCGCCCAGCGCGTCGGCCCGCGCAGCGGCGCGCCCGCCGCCGTCGCCGAATCGAGGCGCGCGTCGAGCGCGGCGAGCGTCGCCGGCGTGTGCGCGACGGCGATCAGCGCGTCCAGGTGCGCCTTGCGGATGCCGTACGGGCGCGCGGCGTCGTCGGCGACGCGGGCCAGCACGCCCTCCAGCGACGGCAGCACGGAGTCGCGCTGCGCCGGCCCGAGCCAGCGCGTCGCGGCCCGCGTCACGCGCGCCAGCACGAAGCCGGCGATCTGCTCGTCCTCCTCCGCCGGGAGCGCCTGCTGGGCGAGCGACAGGAAGGCGGTGGGCGCGTAGCGCGCCTCGCGCGCGAGGTCCCAGAGCGCGCCCCACAGCTGCGCGCGCAGCAGCGCGTCGCCGACGTCGCGCTGCGCGCCCAGGTGGCGCTCGGCCCAGCGCACGCTCGCGCCGTCGAGCAGCGTGAGCGCATACGCGTGGTCGCCCGCGTTGGGGAAGACCAGCGCCGCCGGGTCGGGCGCGACGGCGACGCGCGTCGCGCGCGCGTCGAGCGTCACCGGCCGCCGCCACTGCGACGCGCCGTCGCCGCGCACCAGCAGCTCGGCGCGGATGGGCCACGGCGCGTCGCCCGAGAGCGCCTGCGCGGGGCGCTGCGCGACCGTCACCGCGCCGCTCGCGCGCGTCGCCTCGAGCACCGGCAGCCCCGGGCGCAGGATGTACTGGTTCCCCCACGCCGAGAGGTCGCGCCCGGCCGCGCCGCCGATCGCGGCGAGCAGGTCGCGCCAGGTCGCGTTGCCGAACGCGTGGCGCGTCAGGAAGGTGCGCACGCCGTCGCGGAAGGCGCGCTCGCCCACGACGTACTCGAGCTGCTTGAGCACCGACGGCGCCTTGTTGTAGACGATCGCGCCGTAGTTGCTCTTGGCCTGGTCGAGGTTCGCGAGCTCCTGCCACACCGGTGTGGTGCCGAGCGACGCGTCGACGGCGTAGGCCGGCGGCTTGTTGCGCAGGTAGAAGGTCTTCCACGCCTCGGACGCCGGATCGAGCGCCGCCTGCATGCGCGCCGCCATGTACGTCGCGAACCCCTCCTTGAGCCACAGGTCGTCGAACCAGCGCATCGTCACGAGGTCGCCGAACCACTGGTGCGCGACCTCGTGGTAGATGGTCGCCGTGCGCCCGACGCGCTGCGGCTGCGTGGGCCGCTCGCGGTAGACGAACGTCTCCTCGTTGTAGAAGACCGCGCCGGGGTGCTCCATCCCGCCGAACGGGAACGCGGGCGCGAGCACCATGTCGTACTTCCCGAACGGGTACGGCCGCGCGAAGTAGCTCTCCAGCCACGCCAGCGCGCGGGCGTTGGCGTCGATCAGCGAGTCGACCTCCACCTCGGCGGCGCGCGAGGCACGCGCGTAGAGCGAGATCGCCCGCCCGTTCACGGTGCGCGTCTCGACGTGCCACGGCCCGGCCGCGAAGGCGATGAGGTAGGTGCTGATCGGCCGCGTCTCGGCGAAGCGCAGGGTGCGCGCGGCGATGCCGCCCGCGGCGGCCGCGGTGTCCACCACGCTCGCGACCCGCGCGCCGTTGGCGACCGCCGTCCACGCGGCGGGCACGCGCAGCGCGAGCGTCACGCGCGCCTTGAGGTCCGGCTGGTCGAAGCAGGGGAAGAGCGCGTTCGCGTCCGAGGGGACGAGCAGCGTGTAGAGGTAGTCGGCGCCGTCGGTGGCGTCGCGGTAGCGGATGATGCTCGCCCCGGCGGGCGCGACGGGCGCCGAGAAGTCGAGCGTCACCACGTTCTCGCCGGCGCGCAGCGCCGCGGCCGGGATGCGGACGTGCGCGCCGTCGCCGCGCACCTCGGGGAGCGCGCGGCCGTTGGCCTGCACGTTCGCCAGCGCGGGGCCGCGAAAGTCGAGCACCGCGTCGCCGTCCCCCGTACGCGCGAAGCGCACCGTCACGCGCCCGCGCGCCGTGTCGGAGCGCGTGACGTCGAGCGCGAGGTCGTAGCGCACGTCACGCACGCGCGCGGCGCGCCACTCGGCCAGCTCGCGCGAGACGCCGGGGCCCAGGAGGGATCTCGCCTGCGCGCCGGCCGCCGCCGGAAGCAACATCGTCAGCAGCAGCATCACGACGCGGCGGCCGGCGTCCGTGAGGCGGACGCTGCGGACTGCGGACTGCGGATCCTGAACGACGCTGCGGACTGCGGACTGCGGATCCTGAACGACGCTGCGTGCTGCGTGCGGCGAGAACGCCTTCGGGATGACAGGTACGCCGCACGCAGCATGCAGCCGCAGGAAATCCGCAGCCCGCAGTCCGCAGCGCCCGCCCCGCGATCGCATCCCGGTCACGGAGCCGACGCGCTGGTACCGCCCTTGGCGCGCTGCACCATCGCCCGCACGTCCGCCCGCAGCGCCTCGGCGTCGAACACGATGCCCTGCTTGATCGTCCACCGCACGCCGCCGGCCTGCACCAGCTTCCCGTCGCGCTCCGTCAGCACCCCGGTGCCGTAGAGCACCTTGAGGTTGTGCAGCGGGTTGCCGTCGACGATCGCGAGGTCGGCGTCGAACCCGGGGCGCACGACGCCCGTCGTCTTCAGCCCCAGCGCCTTCGCGCCGTTCGAGGTCGCGTGCTGGATCACCTCGAGCGGGTGGAAGCCCGCCTCCTGGTGCAGCTCCATCTCGCGGATCGTCCCGAAGCCGTACAGGTGGTAGATGAAGCCCGCGTCGCTGCCGACCGTCACGTTGCCGCCGCGGCGCGCGTACTCGCGCACCCAGCGCATCCAGATCGCGAAGTTGTCGCGCCAGCGGATCTCGTCGGTCGTCGTCCAGTCGGCGTGGTAGGAGCCGTGGCGCGTGGGATCGGGCTCGAAGTTGGCGAGCACCTGCGGCAGCGCGTAGTCGCGGAACCAGGGCAGCGTGCGGGCGCGCGCGAGGTCGCGGTTCGCCTCGTACACCGCGAACGTCGGGTCCCACGTCATGCCGTGCGCGCGCATCGTGTCGAGCACCGCCGACAGCCGCGCCGAGTCGGCCTGCCGCCACAGGTCGCCCGCCCAGCGGAAGCGATCGCGCTCGTCGTCGTAGTTGTAGCCCGCCGGGAAGTCCTGCGGCCCCGGGATCGCCGCGTCGGGGACGCCGTACCAGTGCTCGAGCGAGCGCACGCCCAGCCGCGCGGCGTCGAGCGCGTCGTACTCCTGGATCTTCATGTCGGTCGCGATCGGGAGCGCGAGCTTCCGCGCCTCGTCGGCGAGCGCCTCCCACACGTCGGGGCGGGCGATGAAGACCTTGAGCCCCTGCGCGCCGCGCGCCTTGAGCGACCGCACGACCGCGCGCGCCTCCTCGGGCGTGTCGGCGGACGGCGTCGCGTACGGGATCAGCGTCGGCGCGTTGATGCGGTTGGCGGCCGAGAGCCGCGCGTGCGCCGCGATCGTGTCGACGCCCTCGCCCGAGCCGGGGTCGCGCACCGTCGTGATGCCGTGCGCGAGCCAGAGCTTGTAGACGTAGTCCTTGGGCATCGGGCGGCCGCCGCGGCTGAACTGCGTGTGGCCGTGCACGTCGACGATGCCGGGCATCACGTACATGCCGCGCGCGTCGATCACGCGGTCGAACGGACCCTGGATGCGCCCCGCGCCGACGCTGCTGCCGCTGAACTCTTGGTCGCTGGCCGGCTGGATGGCGACGATGCGCGACCCCTCGACGAGGATGTCCATGGGGCCGCGCGTCGGGTTTCCCGCCCCGTCGATGACGAGGGCGCCGCGGATCAGCAGGCGGTTCGCGCGCACGCCGATGGACGGCGTGGGCGGCTCGCTCGCGGCGGGCGCCTGCGCCCCGAGCGCGGGCGGGGCGGCGAGCGTCGCGAGCGTGGCGAGCGTCGCGAGTGCGGCGGACGGCAGGCGACGCAGGGCGACGGGAACGGACGGGCGCATGGCGACGGGGCTCCGGCGGCGGGACGGCGTGGGGGGCGCGCCGAAGCTACCGCGCGGCGCGGCCCTCGGGCAGACGCGGTCGCGCGTGTAGGATTCGCGCATGCCGACCGCCCTCCGCCCCGCCGCCCTGCTCCCCGTCGCGCTGTCCGTCGCGCTGCTCGCCGCCTGCGCGCCGGCGGCGTCGACGGCCACGCCCGCGCCGGCCCCCGCGCCCGCGCCGACCACCGCCGCCCCCTCGGGCCAGGCGCTGCCGAACGACGTGCGCTGGTTCCGCACCGCGGCCGAGCGGCGCGCGCTCTCGCTGCAGGCGTACCGGGTGGCGACCGAGCAGCTGCCGCGCCTCTCGGCGGGCCGCGCCGCGGGCAGCTGGGCGGTGATCCTCGACGCCGACGAGACGATCCTCGACAACAGCCCGTACCAGCAGATGCTCGCCGAGACGGGCGCGCCCTACACGCCGCAGAGCTGGACGGCGTGGGTGGAGCGGCGCGCCGCCACCGCGCTGGCGGGCGCGGTGCCGTTCGTGGCCGCCGTGCGCGCGGCGGGCGGGCGCGTGGTGATCGTCACGAACCGCAGCGCGGCCGAGTGCCCGGCGACGCGCGACAACCTGCGCACGATCGGCGCGACGGTGGACGCGGTGCTCTGCCAGACCGGTCCCTCCGACAAGAACCCGCGCTTCCAGTCGGTCGCGCGCGGGGTGGAGGGGCTGCCGCCGCTCGAGGTGGTGATGTGGGTCGGCGACAACATCCAGGACTTCCCGGGCCTCACGCAGGCCACCGCGCGCTCGGCGCCGGAGACCGCGTTCGCCGACTTCGGGCGCCGGTTCATCATCCTGCCGAACCCGATGTACGGCTCGTGGGACCGGAACCCGGTCCCGCCGTCGGGCTATCCGTGAGGCGGAGCTAGCGCGCGCCCTCGCGCCCGGACCGCGGCATCGCCGCGAGCGGGCGGGCGAGCACCCAGTCGGTCTGCGCGTCGGCGCCGAGCACGAAGGTGTGCTCGCCCACGCGCTCGAACCCGTACTTGGCGTAGAAGGCCACCGCCCTCGGGTTCCGCTCCCATACGCCGAGCCAGAGCGTTCCGGCGCCCCGGGCGCGCGCCGCGTCGAGGGCGGCGTCCATGAGCGCCTGGGCGACGCCCCGCCCGTGCCAGGCGCGGGCGACGTAGAGGCGCTTGAGCTCCAGCGGCGCGGGGCCCCGCACGGCGGCGGGCGCGGCGCCGGCGACCAGGTGCACGTAGCCCACCAGCGGCGCGTCGGGGGCGTCGCCGGACGTGCCCCGCTGCTCGGCGAGCAGCACGGTGCCGGCGGGATCGGCGATCTCGGCGGCCTGCCGCTCCGGCGTGAACGCCTCCGCCAGATAGCGCGCCATGTCCTCGGGCGTGTTCTCGCCCTCGAAGGTCTCGCGGAACGTGGCGGCGCCGAGCCGGCTCAGGCGCTCGGCATCGGCGGCGGTCGCCGGGCGGACGTGGATGGTCATGGCCGAAGAGTGCCCCACTCGCACGCGACTAGCCGCGGCCGCGCCGCACGTCGACCGGCCGCGCGCCACCGGCGGCGTCGCGCAGCCGCGCCAGCGCCGCGCGCGCCTCGCGGCGCTGCGCGTCGAGCGCGGGGTCGGCGTCCTTCCAGAGCGCGAGGAAGCGCTCGTACGCCGCGATCGCGCGCGGACGGTCGCCGAGCTCCTCGTACAGGCGCCCGCGGTCGAGGAAGCTGCGCGCGTAGAGGCCGAAGCCCGGGTCGACCATCCCGAACTCGCTGAAGCGGTCCGGATCGAGCACCTCGTACTGCGCGACCGCGCGGCGCGGGTCGCCGAGGTCGGCGAACACCTGCGCGCGCGCGACCCAGCGCGTGGCGTTCATCCCGCCCGTCGCCGCGCGGATCGAGTCGGCGGAGGGGAAGCCGCGCGCCAGCTCGCGGGCCCGCGCCGTGTCGCCGCGGGCGAGCGCCTCCAGCGCGTCCAGCTCGGGCCACGGGGGCGCGCCCGGCCCGCGCCAGCGCCGCAGCGTCTCGAGGTAGCGCGGCTCGCGCGTCGCGAGGTAGGCCATGTAGAGCAGCGGCGCCGACTGCTGCCGCGCGCCCGGCCCGAGCGCCTCGGGCATCCCCTGCACGTACGCGATCCCGCCGTCGAGCACCCCGCGCTGCGACGCGGGCGGGAGCCCCATCGCGAGCTTCGCGGCCACCGACCACCAGCCGACGACGACGCGCGTCGGCGCCTCGGGGCCGGGGATCGTGGGCCGCGCGGCCGACAGCAGCGCGCCCACCGCGTCGACGTCGCGCGCCGAGCCGCCCATCGCCGCCACGCTCGCCGCGCCGAGGACGAGCGGGATGACGTCGCTCCCGCCCTCGCGCCGCAGCCCTTCGGGCGTCGCGCCGCGCAGCGCCGCGCGCACCGCCGCCGGGCCGTCCTCGGGGCGCGCGCGCGCGACGAGCTGCGCCTGCAGGAAGGGGAGCATCCCCTCGCGCAGCTGCGGATGCTCGGCGAGCGCGGTGTCGAGCGAGGCGACCGCGGCGTCGAGGCGGCCGACGTTCAGGTAGGCGCGCGCGAGCGCGAGGTACGCCTGCGGCACCGGGTCGGCCGCCGCCCAGGTGCGCGCCTCGCGCGCCGCCAGGTCGGCCGCGCGGCGCTTGGCCTGCACGACCGCGGGATCGGCGGCGCGCGCGGCGGCGTCGCCGCCCACGTGGCGCAGCGCGTCGCCCACGAGCACCACCGGCGAGCCCGGGTCGGCGGCCGCGCGGTACATGTCCAGCTTGTGCGAGTACGCGAGGTGGAACGACGAGTCCAGCGCGAGCGTGCGGTTGAAGGCGCGCAGCGCGCCGCTCCAGTTGTCGACCGCGTGCTCGCTCGCCCACCCGCCCGGGCGGTGGTGCCAGAGCGCGTCGCCCAGCCCGTACCACGCCTCGGCGTCGCCGGAGTCGCGCGCGACGATCGCCGCGTACTGCCGCTGCGCGGCCACGAACGCCGCGCCCTCGGTCGCGGTGTCGCCGCGCTGCTGCGCGCGCATCGCGTCCGCGAACTCGGCGTAGGCGTCGACGAGCGCGCGCTCGCGCTGCGGCAGGCGCGCGGCGTGGCGCTGCGCGGCGCGCACCGCCTGCGCCTGGTCGCCGCTCCCCGAGGCGCCCCAGCCGAGCGTCAGCGCGCGCCGGTAGTGCGCGAGCGCGAACGTCGAGTCGAGCGCCGTCGCGCGCTGGAACAGCGAGTCGGCGCGGCCGAGCCGCCACGCGTTCAGCGCGCGCGAGCCGTCGAGGTAGGCGCGGTACGCCTCCAGCGACGACGTCGTCGACTGCGCGAGGGCCACCGTGGTCTGCGGCGCGCCCGCGAGGTCGAGCAGCTCGCGCGCGAGCGCGTCGAAGAGCCCGCGCGGGTCGGCGCTGCGCGGCGCGGCGCGCTGCGCGCGGTCGACGCTCTGCCCGGTCGCGACGTCCCACACCGTGGCGGCGACGAACAGCGAGTCCGGCGTGCCGGTGACGACGCCGGTGACGGCGGTCCACACGCCCGCGCGGCGCGCGAGGCGCAGCGCGTCCTCGCGGGTGAGGCGGCGCTCGTCGTCCAGCTCGAGGTCGCGCAGCAGGTCGAGCGCGCGCTCGTAGTCGACCACCTGCAGGTCGCGCCACTGCGAGAGGTTGAGCGCGAGCATGCTGACGCTCCCCTCGCGCAGCCACGTCAGCTGCGGATCGCCGCTCTGCACCTCGAAAGGCGCGACGAGGTACGACCTGCGCGGGTCCACGCCGCCCGGCACGCCGCCGCGGCGCGCGCCCAGCGCCCACCAGCCGAGCGCCGCGGCCGCCGCGAGCGCCAGCGCCCCGCCGACCAGCAGCGCCCGGCGATGGCGCGCGGGCGCCGCGGGCGCCGCGGCCGGCGGGGGCGCGTCGGCCGTCGCGCGGCCGGCCCCCAGCGGGCGCGCGGGCAGCGGCGCGCCGTCCCACGACGCGAGCGCCGCCTCCAGCGCGTCGGCCATCGCGTCGGCGGTGGGCCAGCGGTGCGCCGGGTCCTTCTCCAGCGCGCGCTCGATCACGTCGGCCAGCTCGGGCGTCACGCGCGCGCTGCGCGTGGCGATCGGCGTCGGCTTCTCGGTGAGGTGCTTGACGAGGATCGTCGCCGCGCTGGTCGCGGTGACCGCGGGCTCGCCGGCGAACATCTCGTACGCCACCAGGCCGAGCGCGTAGACGTCGCTGCGCCCGTCGAGCCGGCGCTCGCCGGCGGCCTGCTCGGGGCTCATGTAGCGCGGCGATCCGAGCACGATGCCGAGCCCCGTGAGCCGCCCGTCGCCCTCGGCCTGCGCCGCGAGCGCCTGCGCGACGCCGAAGTCGGTGAGCATCGCGCGCCCGCTCTCGCGGTCGAGCAGCACGTTCTCGGGCTTCACGTCGCGGTGCACGATCCCCTGCGCGTGCGCGTAGCCGAGCGCGCGCGCGAGGTCGCGCAGCACGACGATCGCCGCGCGGTCGTCGAAGCGGCCGTCGCGCGCGAGGCGGTCGCGCAGGCTCTCGCCGGGCACGTACTCCATGACGAAGTACAGCATCCCGTCGGCCTCGCCGGCGGCGTGCACGGCGACGACGTGCGGGTGGCGCAGCCGCGCGACCGTGCGCGCCTCGGCGAGGAAGCGCGCGCGCACCGTGGGCGCGAGCGCGACGTCCGGATTCACGACCTTGATCGCCACCGGCCGGTCGAGCGTGACATCGCGGCCGACGTACACGCTGCCCATGCCGCCGACGCCCAGCAGCCGCTCGACGTCGAAGCGGCCGGCGAGGGCGCGGCGCAGCTCGACCAGCAGGTCGGAGGGCGCGGGCGTGGGGGTCGATCCCGCGGCGGCGTGCGGGCCGGAGGTGCTGCTGCTCATGCGAGCGAAGATGCAGGGACGCGCGCCCCGTGCGCCAGCGGGCGCGGGGCGGGCGCCCGCGCGCCGGCGTCGTGCGTTGCCCGCGCGTCGGCCGGCCGGATACCTTGGGGAGACCCCCCTCCGGAGCACGCCCGCATGGTCGGACTGATCATCCTCCTCGTCCTGCTGTCCCTGCTCGTCGGGCTGGCCGCGGCCTCGTTCAAGATCGTCGGCCAGGCCGAGGTCATGGTCATCGAGCGGCTGGGACGGTTCCATCGGCTCGCCCGCTCGGGCTTCAACGTGCTGATCCCGTTCTTCGAGCGACCGCGCGCGATCGACGTGCGCTACCTCGAGGCCGACCTCACGGGCGGGAAGAAGATGATCGCGCGCACGACGACGCGGATCGACCTGCGCGAGCAGGTGCTGAACTTCCCGAGCCAGCCGGTCATCACGAAGGACAACGTCACGATCGACATCGACGCGGTCCTCTACTACCGCGTGGCGGAGCCGCAGAAGGCGACCTACGCGGTGCAGAACCTTCCGTACGCGCTGGAGACGCTGACGCGCACGACGCTGCGCAACATCGTCGGCGAGATGGAGCTCGACCAGACGCTCGCCAGCCGCGACATGATCAACCGCCGCATGCGCGAGGTCATCGAGGAGGCGGCGATCAGCTGGGGCGTGGACGTCACGCGCGTCGAGCTGCAGTCGATCGACCCGCCGCGCGACATCCAGCAGTCGATGGAGCTGGTGATGCGCGCGGAGCGCGAGCGCCGCGCCGCGGTCACGAACGCCGAGGCGCACAAGCGCGCGCAGATCCTCGAGGCCGAGGGCGCGCGCGAGAGCCAGGTGCGCCGCGCCGAGGGCGAGCGCGAGGCGGCGGTGCTGCGCGCGCAGGGCCAGGCCGAGGCGCGCCTCGCGATGGCGGAGGCCGAGTCGGAGGCGATCCGCCGCATCGCCGCGTCGCTCCCCGAGGGGCAGGCGGCGAACTACCTGCTCGGCGTGAAGTACCTGGAGGCGCTGCCGTCGCTCGCGCAGGGCAAGGGCTCGACGATCTTCCTGCCGAGCGAGGCGGCGGGCGTGATGGGCGCGCTCGGCGGGCTGCGCGCGCTGCTCGGCGGCAGCGGCCCGGTGACGGGGAGCGGGACGGGCGGCGGAACCGGCGCGGGCGGCGGCGAGGAGTCGCGCCCCGCGCGCCTGGGTGCCGCGCCGTACGCGCCGGCGCTCGGCGCGGGCGGCAGCTTCCCGCCGCCGACGATCGCGCCGCTGCCGGCGGTCGGCCGCTCGCAGCTGCAGCCGGTGCGCGCGTCGCCGAGCGACACGGGGAGCGCGCCGGCGGACGGCACGACGGCGCGCGAGGGCTGACGCGTCGTGTCCCACGAGCCGGTCCCGGGCGGCCCCACGACGATCCCGCGCGAGCGCGCCGAGCGCATCGCGCGGGCGCACGCCTGCGTGCGGTGCAGGGAGTACTCGTACCGCCGCGTCGCCGTGAAGCCCTCGACGCCGGCGCTGCACGAGGCGCTGGGCGAGGTGTGGCACGCGCTGCTCGTGTGCGGCGTCTGCGACACGACGCAGGAGCTGGGCATCGACGCCGACGGCGACGTCGTGTACGTCGGGTGAGCGCGCATCGCACGGCGCGCGCGGCGCCGTCGGAGGGACGGCGCGTCTGCCTCGTGCTGCTCACGGGGCTCGGCGACGTGGTGCACGGGCTGCCGATCGCCAACGCGCTGAAGGACAGCGGCTACGCGCGCCACCTCACGTGGGTCGCCGAGCCGATGCCGGGATCGCTGCTCGCGCCGCATCCGAGCATCGACGACGTGGTCACCTACCGCCGCCGCGACGGGGTCGCCGGCGTGCGGGCGCTGCGCCGCGCGCTCGCCGAGCGCCGCCGCGCCGACGGGCCGTTCGACCTCACGATCAACCTGAACGTCTACCTCAAGAGCGCCTGGCCGACGCTCTTCTCGCGCGCGCGCCACCGCCTGGGCTTCGACCGCGGGCGCGCGAAGGACTGGATCTGGCTGGCGACGAACGACACGCTGCCGCCGCGCCCGCGCGCGCACACCCAGGACATGTTCCTGGAGTTCCTCGCGCACCTGGGCGTGCCGCACCACGCGCCGGCCGCGCCGCACGACTGGCGCCTGGAGTTCAGCGATGCCGAGCGCGCCGCGCAGGCGGCGTGGATGGGCGAGCGCAGCGGGCGGCCGATCGCCGCGATCGTCCCCGCGTCGGCGATCGACCGCAAGGACTGGCCGGCCGAGCGGTGGGCGCGGGTGGTCGACGCGCTCGCGGGCGACTTCGGCTACGAGGTCGCGCTGGTGGGCGGCCCCGGCGCGCGCGAGACGGCGATCGCGCGCGAGATCGCCGCGCGCGCGACGCACCCGACGACGTGGGCGATGGGCGACGGCGTGCGGCGCGTGGCGTGGACGCTCGCCTGCTGCGCGCTCGTGCTCGCCCCGGACACGGGCCCGCTGCACGTCGCGCGCGCGCTCGGCGTGCCGGTGATCGGGCTGTTCGGCCACACGAATCCGTGGCGCGTGGGGCCGTACCGCGCGTACGAGCACCTGTGGGTGGACGCGTACACCGACCCGGGCACCGAGCCCGACCCGTCGCGCTTCGACCCGCCGCCGGAGGACCGGATGCAGTGGATCACGGTCGAGGAGGTGGTGGAGCGGATACGGCGGGTCGGGTACGGCGGGTCGGGTGAGGCGGGGACGGGGACGGCGGGGACGGGGACGGCGGGGACGGGTAAGGCGGGGACGGGGACGGCGGGGACGGGTGGGGCGGAGCGGGAACGGCGGGGCGGGAACGGCGGGGCGGATACGGCGGACGGCGGCTGACCGGAGCTGCGCGCGACGCCGCGAGGAGTCGGGAGCCGAACGGCGGGGCGGGCGCATCGGGCGCTGCCCCGCCCTTCGGCACGGGGTGGCGTGAAGCGTGCGCCTGGGGGTCCGCCGCATCCGACCCGCTCCACCCGTCCCCGCCGTACCCGCCCCCGCCGCACCCGACCCGCGGTATCCGCCCCCATGCTCTCGGCCCTCATCTTCGACCTCGACGGCACGCTCGTCGACACCAACGCCGCGCACGTCGAGGCCTGGGTGCGCGCGTTCGCGCGGCACGGCTACAAGGTGCACGCCGACCGCATCGGGCCGGAGATCGGCAAGGGCGGCGACAACCTCGTGCCGGACATCCTCGGGCCCGAGGCCGAGGCGCAGCACGGCGAGGCGCTGCGCGAGACGTCGAAGGAGGAGTACCTGCGGCTCGCGAAGGAGCGGCGCTTCCGCGTGTTCGAAGGGGCGGGCGCGCTGCTCGACGAGCTGCGGCGGCGCGGCATCCGCACGGCGCTCGCGACGTCGTCGGGGAGCGAGCACCTCGACGCGACGTTCGCCAGCGCGGGCGAGGACCTGCGCGAGCGCATGGACGTGGTCGTGGGGAAGAGCGACGTCGAGCACTCGAAGCCGTATCCCGACGCGGTGCTCGCCGCCGTCGAGAAGCTCGGGCTCTCGCCCGCGGAGTGCGCGATGGTCGGCGACACGCCGTACGACGGGCTGTCGGCCAAGCGCGCCGGCGTCATCACGCTCGGCGTGCTGTCGTCGGGGCTCGGCTTCGACGCGCGCGCGCTGATCTCGGCCGGCGCGCGGCGCACGTGGCGCGACGTCGGGCACCTGGGCGCGGAGCTGGACGACGCGCTCCGCACCGCGTCGCCGGGTGAGGCGCGGCTCACGCTCGACCTGCTGCACGCGCTCATGCGCGACGCGCTCGCGGTGGCCGAGTCGGCGATCGACGCGGGCGAGGCGCCGATCGGGTGCGTGATCGCCGACGGCGCGGGGCGCGTGCTCGCGCGCGCGCACAACGCGATGAACCGCACGCAGGACAAGACCGCGCACGCCGAGATCCTGGCCTTCCGCGAGCTGGCGGGGCGCGTGCCGCTCGACGCGCGCGACCTGCTGATGGTGAGCACGCTCGAGCCGTGCGTGATGTGCACCGGCGCGGCGATGGAGGGCGCGGTGGACACGATCGTCTACGGGCTCGCCGCGCCTGCCGACAGCGGCACCGCGCGCGTGCGCCCGCCCGAGAGCCCCGAGAGCCAGATGCCGCGCATCGTGGGCGGCGTGCTCGCCGCCGAGAGCCGCGCGCTGTTCGAGCGGTGGCTCGGGATGCACCGCGGCGAGCCGCAGGCGGCCTACGTCGAGCAGCTGCTCGCGCGCACGCCCGAGGTGCCGGACGATCCGTTCGCGTCCGCGCACGCGACCTCCGCCGCGATGGACGAGGACCGCGCGAAGGGCGCCGACGCGCAGGGCGCCGCCACGTCGGTGCACGGCTGATGGCGCCGCCGCTCACCGGCGTGCTCGAGACCGCGCTGTACGTCGCGGACCTCGAGCGGGCGGTCGCGTTCTACCAGCGGCTGCTCGGCGCGCGCGTGCTGCTGGCGGAGGAGGGCCGCATGCGCGCGCTCGACGTCGCGGGGCGCCAGGTGCTGCTGCTCTTCCGCACCGGCGCCTCCGACCGCGCGAACCCCGTGCCCGGCGGCGTGGTGCCGCCGCACGACGCGCACGGCCGCATGCACGTCTGCTTCGCGATCCCCGCCGACGCGCTCGACGCGTGGGAGGGGCACCTCGCCACGCTCGGCGTCGCGGTGGAGAGCCGCGTGCACGCCGAGCGCGGCGCGACCTGCCTGTACCTGCGCGACCCCGACGGGCACCTCGTGGAGCTGGCGACGCCGGGGCTTTGGGAGACATACTAACAAGTATCTCCGCCCCCCAAGCGCTCCACAGCAGGACTGCAAACTGCCGTCGAGCCTCGCATGCGGCCCACTGGGTGCGAGCCGCTCATTGTGCTGCGCGGACGAAGAGGTCGACGTCGTGCTCGCCCTCGTCATTCGAGTGCCTGAGCCGGAGATACGCGTCACCCTTGCGCCAGGTTCGACTGCGAACGTCGCCCGCGTCGAGTTCGTCGTCTTCGGCAACCCATCCCGCAGTACCGAGCGCAGCAGCGATGGACCGGGCGACCTCGTCGTACACCCTCGTCGCCTCAATAGCGTTACGGTCGCGAGCGAAGACACACAGAACTCGTCCGCGTAGCGACGCGCGTCGAGAGATTGAGCAGTCGCCGCCAGGCACGTTGACGGAAATCCCGTCCCGCAGGTCACTCTGGGGGTCGCGCACGCGCAACGCCTCCAAAGCGGCGGCACCCCGAACAGCCGTCTCCGCCATCGTCCGTATCGCTGCGACGAGCGGATCGTGTGCGTTTAGCGGCGGTGCGGGGTCTCCCCCCATGACGCACGCGGAGGGCGCCGGACTGCGTACCATCCGATCTGCCCACTGCGCTGCGCCTCGCCATCCGTCTGCACAGAGCGGTGTCGCATTACCCTGCTGACAAATCGTGCGCCATGTGTCGACGATGGACCGCGCGCGCGCTCCCCAATCCCGGGCTGGAAACGCCTCCGCCCATGAGACGGTCGCACCGGGGAGCGCCAGGAGCGGGCCGGTGAGCGCCTCGTAGTTTCGCATCGCGATCAGGAATGCCACTGGCGCCATCGCGTTCGCGTAGCCTCGCGACGCCAGTGCTTCGAACCCGCGGCGGTCACACTCACGCTCGATACCCAGCACGTCGGATGCGGCCCCCGCAAACCCGCAGCGGCTCCCCAGGCGAACGTGTGCGACCTCGTGGGCGAAGATGAACCAGTAAACTGTCTGGGCTGTCGTGCGCAGCAACTGGAAATGCGTACGGGAATCGAACCCGCGCGCGGGTGATGGGAGGTTCGGCGAGCAACGACGGCCACCGGAGGCAGAAGTCGTGCTGAGCCACCACGCCAACCCGTCGGCGGAGTTCGGGCCTCCTCCGCGATCGTTCATGGCATCCTGCAGAAGCGCGCGGGAAGTCGCCTCGGTGAAGTCGAGCAGCCCCGTCGTGATACCCACGACGAAGCCACCGTTAGGTTGCCTGCCGACGAACGCATTGGCGGAGCCGTTGGACAGTAGCACCACCCGCACGGTCCGACCGTTCGTCGCGCACCCCGGCAGTCCGCAGTGGCCACGCTCGGCGTCATCGAAAGCCGCCGCCAGGAAAGGAACCGCCCAGGCATACAGCTGATCAAACGACTGCCCATTCGGCGCACGTGCTGCAGGAGTGTTCTGGCATTCGACACGCACGCGCTCGTCGAGCGACGAACCGCCGCGCAGTGTGATCACGACGCATCCACCAATCACCTCGGTGGCTTGCGCCGATCCGGTCCGGAGCGGTGTTCCGAGCGCCAGAGCAAGGGCGGTGATAATCACTGCACGCATCTTCTGACCTCCGATCAGGAACCGGTGGATCGCTCATAGAGTTGGCGCACGTCGACGAGCCTGGCGAACTTCGTCTGATCTACCTGTGCCTCTGTCTCCAGCCGTTCGATCTCCTTGAGATCCTCGGCCGACGGAAGTTGTCGGAAGCGTTTTCCGTATACCTGCCTGCACTGGGATACGTCGGCATCCGTGAGCGTGTCACCGCGAGAGAGCCGGGCCGTCTGCTCGCAGAGCCACAGTTCCCCGAGAGCGGCTCGCAGAGCGGTGCTGAGAGCGCCGACACGGAAACCGCCCGGCCCACTGGCGTATTCAAAGGTCGTTTTCTCCTTGCTGTATGCGGGTGCGGCCGTGATCGAGTTGCGCGTCGTCCGTGCCTTCGGCGGTGGCGCGTCCGACGCGTCAGTGGCAACGACTGGCGCAGCGCGACGTGGAGCAAGGCCTCCTACGCCGTTCTGTCCTGGCTCGACTTCCGGTGAGCCACCGATCATGTCGCGCGGCGCCACGACGCCGTCTGACTGCACCTGCTGAGGCGATTCCGACTCTCGCGTCGTGCGCAGCGGGCGAAACAACGAGTACGCCCCCAACGCGACCGCCAGCACAAAGCATACGCCGCCGGGTGCGACCGTCGTCAGTTTGGCCGATAGCTTGTCCATGCCGGCGGATAGCTTCATCTCGCCCGTCACGCCCAGTACGAACAGGCGGTAACCGATGAACAGCAGCATCGGGCACGTCAGCACGATGACCAGCCGTTCGATGCCGCGGAACACCTCGGGGCTCATATCCCCTCCTCGATCGCGAGACTCACGTCGCATCGACTCTTGCCCGCACCAAAGGCAGCGATGCGACAGGATTCGCACCGCGTCGGGGGGGGGGCATTTTTCACGCAGGCACGCGCGGGCCAAGATTGGCCGTGCACAGCGAAGGCGTCAATAGCAGCGAACAGTTCTATCGAAGCGTCTGAGTGCTTTCGGACGTTCGTCCCCTCGACGACGGCTTCATACGCGGAGCACACGCTACGAGCATCGTCTATCTCAATCCGCGCACCACCGGCGAGCAGACGGGGATACTCGACCGAGCATGACGCCCTAGCGCTGCCTGCGAGAGCGGCGGCACCCCGCGATGTGCCCTACATCCCGCAAAGCGTCACAGCAAGCGCCGTGTGCGTCCTAACGAGAGCTTCAGCGTGGCGACATCAGCCTTCGGAGTGCTCGGTGGCGTTGCGTCGCTTCACGGCTCCACCACAGCCGATATGCGATGTGCGCTCGTATCCTTGCATCCTAGTGCTACACGGCGGGTCACGCCGATCGCGTCGAGGAAGGCGGCGTCGTGGCTCACCACCAGCAGCGCGCCGTCGTGCGCCTGCAGCGCGCGCTCCAGCGCGTCGAGCGCGTCGAGGTCGAGGTGGTTGGTCGGCTCGTCGAGCACGAGCAGCGCCGGCGGCCGCGCGCCGCCCAGCACGCACGCGAGCGACGCGCGCAGCCGCTGCCCGCCGCTCAGCGTGCCGACCGGCTGCAGCGCCGCCTCGTGCGAGAAGAGGAAGCGCGCGAGCGCGTAGCGCGCCGCGGTCGCCTCCATGTGCGGGTGGCGCGCGCGGAAGTTGTCGAGCACCGAGCGCGCGGGATCGAGCGGCACGCCGTGCTGGTCGAGATACGCCGTCTCGCCGTCGGGCAGGCGACGCACCGTGCCGGCGTCCGGCACGAGATCGCCCATCGCGACGCGCAGCAGCGTCGACTTGCCGCTGCCGTTCGGCCCCGTGATGGCGACGCGCTCCGGCCCGACGATGCGCAGCGACACGCCGTCGAGCGCGGGAGCCGACGCGCCCGGGAAGCGCACCGTCACGTCGTCCAGCGCGAGCACCGTGCGCCCCGCCGGCAGCGCCGTCGACGGCAGGTCGAAGCGCGGGCGCTCGCGCTCCTCGACGCGCGTGCGCGCGGCGGCGACGCGCTCGCGCCGCTCCTCGACCTCGCGCGCGGTGATCGCGCGCACGCGCGCGCCGGTCGCCTCGGCCTGCCCCTTCCGCGCGTTGAGCAGGATCTTCGGCATGTTGGCCGTCGCGCGCGAGGCATGGCCGCGCGCGTCGCGCTGGGCCTGGCGCTCGCGCACCACGCGCGCCTCGTGCTCCGCCGAGCGCAGCGCGGCGCGGGCGCTGCCCAGCTCGCGCGCGGCCGCCGCGTCGTCCAGGTCGCGGCGCGCGCGGTAGTCGTCGTAGTCGCCGCCGTACACGCGCACGCCGAGCGCGGACAGCTCGACGATGCGGTCCATGCGGCGCAGCAGCGCGCGATCGTGGCTGACGCAGAGCAGCCCGCCCGTCCACCCCTCCACGAAGTCGTACAGCGCCTCGCGGCTCGCCGCGTCGAGGTGGTTCGTCGGCTCGTCGAGCAGCACGAAGTCGGGGCGGCCGAGCGCGAGCCCCGCGAGGGCGACGCGCGTCGCCTCGCCGCCGCTCACCGCGCCCACGGGGCGGTCGAGCGGCAGGTGGCCGAGCCCGAGCCGCGCGAGCACGGCGACGGTGCGCTCGGGCAGGTCCCAGTCGTCGCCCACCAGCTCGAGATCGGCCGGCGTGGCGGCGCCCGCGTCCAGGCGTCGCAGCGCGGCGAGCCGCGCGTCGATCCCGAGCACGACGGCGAGCGGCGCGTCGGGCGCGGGGCGGAAGTCCTGCGGGAGCACGGCCACCGCCGCGGCGCGGCGCACGGTGCCGGCGGTCGGCGTCAGCTCGCCCGCGAGGAGGCGGAGGAGCGTGGTCTTGCCGGACCCGTTGGGTCCGATGAGGCCGGTGCGTTCCCGGCCGAAGGCGATGGAGAGATCGCGAAGCAGCGCGCGGCCGTCAGCCAGCGCGAACGCCACCCGCTCGGCGACGATGCGACCGTCGCGGGCGTGGGTCGTGGTAGACATGCGGAAGGACTCCGGTCCAATCGGTTCGAAGGAGGGGAACACCGATTGGCGCCGTGCGCATGCAGACCTCGACGTGCAGGTGGAGCGTCCCGTGCCGGTCCGACGTCCCCCGCTGGGAGCGTCGCCGGTGGGCGCCCTAACCATCGTGATGTCCCTGCGCGGTGTCAACGCGGCACCGGCGTCCGCTGTCGACGCGGGGCCGCCATCCGCGTGCAGGGGGCTGCGGACTGCGGGCTGCGGATCGGACCTCGGGACGCGCCGTCGTACAGACCCGCAGCCCGCAGTCCGCAGCCCCCGGCGCACCGACGCTTGACGCAACAACATTTCTTGTTGTATGATGGCACCGTGCCCACCGCCGCCAACGCTTCCGCCGCCCCGGTCGCCGACCTCGCGCGCGCCGCGCAGCTCTTCCACGCCCTGTCCGACGAGACGCGGCTGGCGATCCTCGCCATGCTCCGCGACGGCGAGCGGTGCGTGTGCGACCTGCAGGACGCGCTCGACGCGGCGCAGTCGCGCCTGTCGTTCCACCTCAAGGTGCTGAAGGCGGCGGGGCTCGTGACCGACCGGAAGGAGGGGCGCTGGTCGTACTACGCCCCGGTCGCCGCCGCGCTCGACGAGGCGCACGACCTCGTGCGCGCCCTCGCCGACCGGCGCCCCGCCGGCGGCCGCACGAAGCTGCGCGTCGTCGACCGCTGCTGCGGCTGACCGCGCCCGAACGGCCCCGCGCCCTCCCGGCGCGGCCAACCCATCAACATTTCTTTATCCCTGAGGAGCGACGCCATGTCCAGCGCTGCCGGCAGCACCCCGACGGACCGCGCGATCACCGCGATCGTGCAGGAGAAGTACGGCGCCGCCGCGCGCCGCGTGCTGGCCGCGGAGGCGGCGTCGGACGCGTCGTCCGAGGCGGGCGGCTGCTGCGGCCCGGTGAACGCGTGCTGCGGCGGCGCGGCCTTCGACGGCACGGTCGACCCGATCACGGCGAACCTGTACGTCGGCGGCGAGACCGACGTCCTCCCCCCGGCCGCGGTGCTCGCGTCGCTCGGCTGCGGCAACCCGACGGCGCTCGCGCAGCTCGAGCCCGGGCAGGTCGTCCTCGACCTCGGGTCGGGCGGCGGCATCGACGTGCTGCTCTCCGCGCGCCGCGTGGGACCGACGGGGAAGGCGTACGGGCTCGACATGACCGACGACATGCTCGCGCTGGCGCGCCGCAACGCCGAGGAGGCGGGGGTCGCGAACGTCGAGTTCCTGAAGGGGCAGATCGAGGCGATCCCGCTCCCCGACGCGTCGGTCGACGTCATCATCAGCAACTGCGTCATCAACCTCTCGGCCGACAAGCCGCGCGTGCTGGCGGAGGCGTTCCGCGTGCTGAAGCCGGGCGGCCGCCTCGCGGTGAGCGACGTCGTCGTGCGCGGCGAGGTGCCGGCCCCGGTGCGGCGCAGCATGGAACTCTGGGTCGGCTGCGTCGCCGGTGCGCTGGAGGAGTCGGAGTTCCTGCGCCTGCTCGCGGACGTCGGCTTCGTCGACGCGTCGATCGAGCCGACGCGCGTCTACCGCAGCGAAGACGCGCGCACCTTCCTGACCGCCGCGGGGCTCGACGTCGACGCGAGCATCGCGCAGATCGACGGGAGGTTCATGGCCGGCTTCGTGCGCGCCACCAAGCCCGCCGCCCCGGCGTTCCGCATGCTGGCCACCGCGCCCGAGGGCGCGAGCTGCTGCGGACCCGAGTGCTGCGCCTGACCATCGCGAGAAGCCGAGGACCACGGCCATGACCGCATCCGCGCGCGACACGACGGTGGAGCGCGGCGCGGTCCCGCCCGCGATCGCCGAGACGCTGGAGTTCCGCAGCGCGTGCCCCGCCTCGGCGGTGGCGATGGCGCGGCCGGCGGCGCGGCCGGTGGCCTGAACGCGACGCGGGGCGCGGCCGATGGCCGCGCCCCGCGTCCCCTGCGCTCGAGGCGCGCGCCGCGTCAGAACGACACGGCCACCGAGAGCCCCGTGCCCGCGTCGCGGCCGACCGGGAGGATAGGCGTGACGACCGCGCGCTGCGCGAGCGACTTCTCCTTCGCGCGCGCCGCCGCGACGTCGTGCCGGTGGCGCGCGATGCCGCGCGTGGCGATCCACAGGCTGGTCGCGCCCGCGGCCGCGCTGGCGAGCCCCAGCACCGGCGACGCGTCCTGCACGCCCAGGCTCGACGCGCCGACGCCGAGCGCCGCGGCGCCCGTGACGACGCCGAGCGCGCTGCGCAGGCGCCCCGCGCCGCGCGCGTTGGAGCGCGCGTTCACGACGGCCATCGCCATCGAGCCGCCGATGGCGACGGCCGATCCCAGCGTGTACCCCGGATTGGCCGTCAGCCCGGCGACCGAGAGCGGCTCGTTCGTGTCGACGTACGGCACCTGGATGCGCGCCGCCTCGACGAGGGTGATCCCGTTCGCGTCGAGCCAGCCGGTGAACGCGGTGTCGCCAGCGAGCGACGCCACCCACACGTTGTTGTCGGTGCGCGCGACGCGCTCCACGATGTCGCGCCGCCCGCTGGCCTCCAGCAGGTGCGCGACCGCGCAGCGCGTGCCCGTCTTGCGGTCGACGAAGTACGGGACGGCCTGGCCGGGGAAGTCGTAGTTGTGCGGGAAGACGCCGCGGTCGCGGTAGGCACGCAGCGTCGCGAGCGCGGCCCGGCGGCGCGCGCGCTGCTCGGGCGCGAGCGCAGCGAGGTCGCGGTCCGACAGCTCGACGAGCACGCTGTCGAAGTGCGAGCGGATGCGCGCCACCTCGCCGGCGCGCGCGGCGGCCGCGATCTCGGGATCGGACGGCCGGGCCGCCCGGGTGGTGGCGACGGTGCCCACGACGAGCGTGAGCGCGAGACCGGCAACGAGAACGACGCGTGAGCGCATGGAACCTCGGACGTGCGGGGTGGGGGGGAACGTGCGGGATGCCCTGGACTACCCGCCCGTCCCGCCGCGCGTCACCCGCCCGTCAGGCGCCCGTCAGGCGCCCGTCAGGCGGCCGGCGGCGCGGGCGGCGCGGGCGGCGCGAGCCGCACCCGGCGCCACCGCGCCTTGGCCAGCTGGTACGCGCCGTACGCGACGCACCCCAGCGCCACCGCGCCGACGATCGCCGGTCCGCCCGGCGCGTCGGCCAGCGTGTCGAGCGCGTCGCCGAGTCCCCCGACGCGCCGCGGCTCGCCGCTCCACCCCGCGCGCAGCAGCAGCGCGCCGCACAGCACGAACAGGATCGCGCGCGCCGCGAGCCCCACGCGCGCCAGGCGCACGACCGCGCGCACGACGGTGGGCGCGACGCGCCGGCGCTCCAGCTGCGAGGTGACGGGCAGCGCGACGGCGCGATAGCCGAGGTAGAGGCCCGCGCACGCCGTGGCGAGCCCCGCGAGCGCCATCACCACGCGGCCGCCCGACATCGCGAGCAGGCGCGCCGCGAGCTGCTCGCTCGCCGATCCGGTGTCGGCGGTCGGGTCGGCGAGCAGCCGCACCGCGAGCGCGGCCAGCGCCGCGTACACGGTGCCCGCGATCGCGTCGGCGGCGCGCGCGAGGACGCCGCGCGCGCCGCCCTCCCCCTCCGGGGCGCGCACGGCTGCGACGAACGACAGCAGCGAGTAGCCCACGAGCCCCACCGTCAGCGCGGCGATCAGCAGGCGCCCCATCGGCAGCCCGGCGAGCAGGCGGATGACGTCCGACGAGCCCTGCGCGCGCTCCGAGAGGCCGACGGCGACGAACAGCCCCGTGCCGCCCACGAGCAGGTACACGACGCCGCGCGCCACGTACCCGATGCGCGTGAGCCACTCCAGCCACCGCGGATGGCGCGCCGCGGTCTCGCGCACGCGGCGCCCGAGCTTGCGCGCGCGCCGGCGCGCGCGCGGCGTGTCGCCGACAGGCCGGGCGGCCACGCGTGCGGCCGCGCCGCTCAGCGGCGCCGGCGCGAGGTGCCGCCGAGCAGCGCGCCCATGAGGCCGCGCGTGATGGCGGTGGCGACCGAGCGCGTGACGGGCGACTTGAGGATCTGCTCGAAGGTGCTGGGCGGCTCCTTCGCCGCGCGCCCGCTCGCGGCGCCGCGCGGCGCGCGGGCGCTCGGCGTCGCCGTCTCCGCGTCCTCCAGCTCCGCGCGCTCCGCCTCGGCCGCCGCCTTCGCGGCCGCGCGCCCGGTCAGCATCTCGCGCGCGCTCTCGCGGTCGATCGCGGTCGCGTACTCGCGCACCTGCGCCGAGCTGGCGAGCCGCTGCCGCATCTCCTCGTCGGTGAGGGGGCCCATGCGCGACGCGGGCGGCACCATGCGCGCCACGAACGGCGGCGTCGGCGCGCCGTTGGGGCCGAGCACCGTCACGAGCGCCTCGCCGATGCCGAGCGTCGTGAGCGTCTCCTCGACGTCGTAGAAGGTCGTCTTCGGGAAGGTGCGGGCGGCGGCGCGCAGCGCCTTCTCGTCGTCGGGCGTGAAGGCGCGCAGCGCGTGCTGCACGCGGTTGCCGAGCTGCCCGAGGATGTCGGCCGGGATGTCCTTCGGGCTCTGCGTGACGAAGAAGACGCCGACGCCCTTCGAGCGCACGAGGCGCACGACGCGCTCGATCTGCTCCTTGAAGTCCTTGCTCGCGCCCTCGAACAGCAGGTGCGCCTCGTCGAGGAAGAAGACGAGCTTCGGCTTCTCCAGGTCGCCCGCCTCGGGGAGCGTGTTGTAGAGGCGCGCGAGCATCCACATCATGAACGTGGAGAACAGCGCCGGCCGGTCCTGCGTGTCCTTCAGCTCGAGCACCGAGATCAGCCCGCGCCCGTCGCGCTCGACCTGCAGCAGGTCGTTGAGGTCGAACTCCGGCTCGCCGAAGAACTTCCCGGCGCCCTGCTGCTCCAGCTCCACCATCTCGCGCAGCAGCACGCCGACCGTCTGCTTGGACATCCCGCCGTACTCGGCGAGCTCCGACGCGCCCTCGCCCGCGAGGTGCTGCAGCACGGCGCGCAGGTCGGACAGGTCGAGCAGCAGCAGCCCCTTGTCGTCGCAGTACTTGAAGACGAGGGCGAGCACGCTGCTCTGCGTCTCGTTGAGGCCGAGCACCTTGGCGAGCAGCAGCGGCCCGAAGGACGAGACGGTCGCGCGCAGCTGCGCGCCGAACGCGCCGGTGAGGCTCAGGAACTCGACGGGAAACGCCGTCGGGTGCCACTGGTAGCCGGTCTCGCCGGCGCGCTGCGTCACGCGCGGGCTGCGCTCCCCGGGCGCGGCGACGCCGGACATGTCGCCCTTCACGTCCGCGAGGAACACCGGCACGCCGGCGGCCGACAGCTGCTCGGCGATCAGCTGCAGCGTCTTCGTCTTGCCGGTGCCCGTGGCGCCGGCGATCAGGCCGTGGCGGTTCATCATCGCCAGCGGGATGGCGATGACCGGCTCGGGGTGCGCCGCGCCGCCGTGCACGCAGGCGCCGAGCACGATGCCGTTGCCGTTCGCGGTGAACGCGGCGCGCGCCGCCTCGACGACCTTCTGATCCATGACGCGCGAGTCTCCTCGGGGTTCGGTGCGGGGTGCCGTCCGGGCGGGCGTGGTGCGCCGCCCGTGGCCGCGCCGGGAACCGTATCCCGGGGCGGCGCGGCGCGCCATCCCGGCGCGGCGGCGGGCGACGCGGTCGGCGCGCGGCGCACGCGCGATGAACGCGCGGCGGGCCCGCGTGGTGCCGCGTGGTGCCGCGTGGCGACCGCTCACGACACGCGACGACCCGAGGCGCGGCGAAGCGCGCGCCGCGCATGGAGATGCGCCGCACGCGCGGGGAATCCCCGCATGCCGCATCGGGCGAACCCGCACACGCGGCGGGTCGACGCCCGACTTCGGGGATTTCGGACATTCCCATGATTGAAGGTGCAATGCACGACCGGGCCGCGGCGCTCCCTGCGCGGTCCACGGCGGGGCCCCCGCTCGGGCCCTCGGCACGCGCCCCGGCGTGAGGACCGCCGGAGTCGCGCCATCCCCTTCCGCTCGCACGCGCCCGTCGCGTGAGGAGTGCCCTCCCCATGAGCTCCACCCACCGCAAGCTCCTCGTCGGCGCCATCGGCGCCACGGCCGGAGCCACGCTGCTCTTCGCCTGTCAGACCACGACGTCGAAGGGCGGCAGCAACCTCGTGACCGGCGACGCCGCCTCCAAGGTGTACGTCGCGCCCGGCCAGCACGACGAGTACTACTCGTTCCTCTCGGGCGGCTTCAGCGGACAGGTCGCCGTCTACGCGCTGCCGTCGGGCCGCCTCATCAAGCACATCCCGGTCTTCTCGCAGCATCCGGAGAACGGGTACGGCTACAGCGAGGAGACGAAGGCCATGCTGATGACGTCCTACGGCTTCGTGCCCTGGGACGACTCGCACCATCCCGAGCTGTCGCAGACCGGGGGCGAGATCAACGGCAAGTGGCTCTTCATCAACGCCAACAACACGCCGCGCGTCGCCCGCATCGACCTGACGCAGTTCGAGACGAACGAGATCATCGAGCTGCCCAACTCCGCCGGCGGACACGCGTCGCCGTTCACGACGCCCGACGGGCGCTTCGTGGTGAGCGCGACGCGCTTCAGCGTGCCGATCGGCCAGAACACGGACGTCGGGATCGACACGTACAAGCAGAACTTCAAGGGCACGCTGTCGTTCATCACGGCCGACCAGCCGGGCAAGATGGACATCGCGTTCCAGATCCTGATGCCCGGCTACAACTACGACCTCGGGCACGCCGGCAAGGGCCCGTCCGAGGGGTGGTTCTTCTTCACCTCGTACAACTCGGAGCAGGCCTACACCAAGCTCGAGACGAACGCGTCGCAGGCCGACAAGGACTACATCGCCGCCGTGAACTACAAGAAGGCGGAGGCGTGCGTCGCCGAGGGCAAGGCGCAGCCGACGGCGGTGGAGTACTACCACAACTACATGGACGAGCGGTCGCGCGTCGCGCGGTCCGAGAAGAAGACGTCGGTGCGCATGCTCGACCCGCGCACCTGCCCGGGGATGGTGTACTACCTGCCGACGCCCAAGTCGCCGCACGGCGTCGACGTCGACCCGTCGGGCGAGTACATCGTGGCCGGCGGCAAGCTGGCGACCGTCATCCCGGTGCACTCGGCGACCAAGCTGATGGCCGCCATCGAGGCGAAGGCGTTCGAGAAGGAGATCGACGGGATCCCGGTCCTCAAGTACGACCAGATCCTCGCCGGCGAGGTGCAGAAGCCCGGCCTCGGCCCGCTGCACACCGAGTTCGACGGGCGCGGCAACGCGTACACCTCGCACTTCATCTCGTCCGAGGTCGTGAAGTGGAAGCTCGGCACCTGGGAGGTGCTGGACCGCATGCCGGTCTACTACTCGGTCGGCCACATCATGATTCCGGGCGGCGACAGCAAGAAGCCGTCGGGCAAGTACCTCCTGGCGATGAACAAGATCACCAAGGACCGCTACCTGCCCACGGGCGCCGAGCTGGCGCAGTCCGCGCAGCTGATCGACATCAGCGGCGACAAGATGAAGATGCTGCTCGACTTCCCGACGATCGGCGAGCCGCACTACGCGCAGGCGCTGCCGGCGAGCCTCATCAAGGACAAGCAGGTCAAGTTCTTCAAGCTCTCCGAGAGCACGCACCCGCACGGCATCAAGGGTGAGCCGGAGGCGAGCATCCGCCGCGAGGGGAAGACGGTCCACGTCAACATGGCCGCCATCCGCAGCCACTTCGCGCCGGACAACATCGAGGGCATCCAGCTCGGCGACACGGTCTACTTCCACGTGACCAACGTCGAGCAGGACTGGGACATCCTGCACGGCTTCGCGGTGCTCGGCGCCAACAACGCGGAGCTGATCCTGCAGCCCGGCGAGACCCGCACGCTCAAGTGGGTGCCGCAGCGCACGGGGATCTTCCCCTTCTACTGCACCGACTTCTGCTCGGCGCTGCACCAGGAGATGTCCGGCTACGCCCGCGTCTCGCCCGCCGGCTCGAACGTGCCGCTGGCGGCCAACGTGAGCAGGAAGGCGCAGTCGCAGCTCTCGCGCGCCGGGCAGTACGAGAGGCCCGACCCGAAGGCGCACGCGGCGCACAAGGCCCACGCGACGCAGAAGGCCAACAACTGACGACGCGGCGGACTGCGGACTGCGGATCGAGCCTCGGGACGCCCCGGCGATCGAATCCGCAGCCCGCAGCCCGCAGCCCCCGCGGAACCAGACGATGCCCTCCCGACTTCCGTTCGCTTCCCGCCTCCTCACCGCCCTCGCGGCCGTGCTGCTCCTCGGCACGTTCGTCTTCCCGCTGTGGCGGATCGACCTCGAGGCGCCGCAGTACCCCGAGGGCATCGGCATGCTCATTCGCATCGACAGCGTGGAGGGCATCAAGGAGAACGATCTCCAGAACATCAACGGGCTGAATCACTACATCGGCATGAAGGCCATCGAGCCCGACGCGATCCCCGAGCTGCGCTACATGCCGTGGATCGTCGCCGCCCTCGTGGCGGGCGGGCTGCTCGCCGCGCTCGTCGGCCGCCGCGGGGCGCTCGTCGCCTGGCTCGGCGCGCTGGGGGTCGCGGGCGTGGCGGGCGTGGTCGACTTCTGGAAGTGGGGCTACGACTACGGCCACGACCTCGACCCGCAGGCGATCATCCGCATCCCCGGGATGGCGTACCAGCCGCCGCTCATCGGGTCCAAGCAGCTGCTGAACTTCGTCGCCCACTCGTGGCCCGACGTCGGCGGCGTGCTCGCGGGACTCGCGGCGGTCCTGGCCGCGGCGGCGCTGGTGGTCGCGCTGCGCGCCCCGCGCGCGGCGGCGGTGAGGGCGTGACCATGCGCCGCGCCCTGCGCCTCGCCGCCTGCCTGCTGGCCCTCGCCGGCTGCGCGCCGGCGGGCCCGCGCCCCATCGCCTACGGCACCGCGTCGTGCGCCGAGTGCCGCATGATCGCGAGCGACGCGCGCTTCGGCGCGGAGCTCGTGACGGCGAAGGGCAAGCTGTACGTGTTCGACTCCATCGAGTGCCTGGCGGCGTTCGTGCGGACGCTGCCCGAGGCGCCGCGCGAGCTGTGGGTGAGCGACTACGCGCGACCGGGCACGCTCGTGCCGGTCGACAGCGCGCGCTTCCACCGCCTCGTCGGCGCCGGAAGCAGCCCGATGGGGAAGGGACTGGTCGCCACGCGCCGCGGCGGGACGCTGCCGGCCGACGGCGCCGACGCCGCGCCCGCGATGGCGTGGCCGGACGTGCTCGCGCTGCTGCGAGCCGAGGACATGGCGGGGGAGGCACCCCATGGGCACTGACGTCCGGTCCACGCTTCGCGGGCCGCGCGCGCCGGCGCGGCTCGCGCTGGGCCTCGCGCTCGCACTCGCCGTCGCGGCGCCGCTGGCCGCGCAGCCGCACACCGTCGTCGTGTCGCCCGACGGCCCGGTGCGCACCATCGCCGAGGGGGTGCGGCTGGCGCCCGCGGGCGGCCGCGTGCTGGTGCGGCGCGGCGTCTATCGCGAGCCGACGGTCGTCGTCGACAAGCCACTCACGCTCGCGGGCGAGGGGTGGCCGACGCTCGACGGCGAGGGCGCGCGCGAGCTGGTGCGCGTCACCGCCGACGACGTGACGGTGCGCGGGCTGCGCCTCGCGAACGTGGGGCGCAGCTACACCGAGGACCGCGCGGCGCTGCGGATCGTGGGCGCGCGCGGCTGCGTGGTCGCCGACAACCGCTTCGACGACGCCTTCTACGGCGTCTACCTGGCCGACGTCGACGGCTGCCGCGTGGAGCGCAACCGGATGGAGGCGCACACGCGGAGCGAGGCGGCCGGCGGCAACGGCGTGCACCTGTGGAGCTCGCGCGACGTGCTGGTGGCCGACAACGTGATCCGCGGCCACCGTGACGGCATCTACTTCGAGTTCGTGCGGCACGGCCGTGTCGAGCGCAACACGAGCGAGGGCAACCTGCGCTACGGGCTGCACTTCATGTACTCCGACTCGTCGCGCTACCTCGGCAACACGTTCCGGCGCAACGGGGCGGGCGTGGCCGTGATGTACACGCACGCGGTCGAGATGCGGCGCAACCGCTTCGAGGGGAGCTGGGGCGCGTCGGCGTACGGGCTGCTGCTGAAGGAGATCGGCGACCCGGTGCTGGAGGACAACGTCTTCGCCGGCAACACGGTGGGCCTGCTGGCCGACGGCGCCACGCGGCTCGTCGTCGCGCGCAACCGCTTCGAGGGGAACGGCTGGGCCGTGCAGCTGCAGGCCAACACGCAGGACGCCCGCTTCACGGGCAACGACTTCGTCGCCAACACCTTCGACGTCGCCACGAACGCGCGGGCCGCGGGCGCCGCGTTCGCCGGCAACTACTACGACGACTACCGCGGCTACGACATCGATCGCGACGGGCGCGGCGACGTCCCGCACCGCCCGGTGCGGCTCTTCTCGCTGCTCGTCGCCACCCACGAGCCGGCGCTGGTGCTGCTCCGCAGCTTCTTCGTCGATCTGCTGGACGCCGCCGAGCGCGTGATCCCGGCGCTGACGCCGGAGACCATCGCCGACGCGCGGCCCGCCATGCGGCCCAACCGCGCCGCCTTCCGCTGAGCACCACGCCATGCTCGAGATCCGCAACCTCACCAAGCGCTTCGGCCGGCTGGCCGTGCTCCAGGGCGTGGACCTCGTCGTCCGCCCGGGGCGCGTGACGGCGGTGCTCGGCCCCAACGGCGCCGGCAAGACGACGCTCATCAAGTCCGTGCTCGGCCTCACGCGCCCCGACGGCGGCGCGATCGCGCTCGGCGGGACGCCGATCGTGGGGCCCGGCGCGCAGGGCGACGCCCATCGCGCGCGCATCGGCTACATGGCGCAGATCGCGCGCTTCCCCGAGAACCTGAGCGGCGCGGAGCTGATCGCGATGCTGAAGGACCTCCGTGCGGGCGCCGCCGACGCCGCCGCGATCGACGACGAGCTGATCGCGCGCTTCCACCTGGAGCCGCACCTCGGCAAGCCGCTGCGCGCGCTCTCCGGCGGCACGCGGCAGAAGGTCAACGCGGTGCTCGCGTTCCTCTTCCGCCCCGAGCTGCTGATCCTCGACGAGCCGACGGCGGGCCTCGACCCGGTGGCGAGCAGCGTCCTCAAGGACAAGATCCTCGCCGAGCGCGACGCGGGGCGCACGTTCATCCTCACGTCGCACGTCATGAGCGAGCTGGAGGAGCTGGCCGACGACGTCGCGTTCCTCGTCGACGGGCAGGTGCGCTTCGCGGGGCCGGTGGACGAGCTGCTGCGCGCGACGCGGCAGGCGACGCTCGAGCGCGCGATCGCGCAGATGCTGCGGCTGCGGCTCGAGGCGGTGGCCGCATGACGCGCGCCCTCGCACGGCCGGCGGCCGCCGCGCGCACGACCGCGAAGGTCGCGCGCTACGAGATCAGCAACGTGCTCCGCAGCCGGTGGCTGATCGGCTACGCGCTCTTCTGCGCCGTCGTCACCGACGCCCTCGTGCGCTTCGGCGGCGGCGACGCGAAGGCGATGCTCAGCCTCGTGAGCGTGAGCCTGCTCGTCGTGCCGCTCGTGAGCCTCGTCTGCGGCACGACCTACCTCTACGACGCGCGCGACTTCACCGAGGTGCTGCTCGCGCAGCCGGTGGGGCGCACGCAGCTGTTCGCGGGGCTGTACGCGGGCCTCGCGGCGCCCCTGGCGCTCGCCTTCGTCGCCGGCGCCGGTCTCCCCTTCCTCCTGCACGGCGTGCCCGAGGGCCAGGGCGCCACGCTGGCGACGCTGCTCGCGTGCGGCGTCGTGCTCACGCTCGTCTTCGTCGCCATCGCCTTCCTCGTCGCGGTGCGCGCCGAGGACAAGGTGAAGGGGCTCGGCGCGGCGGTCGGGCTCTGGCTCGCGCTCGCGCTGCTGTACGACGGCCTCGTGCTGCTCCTCGTCGCGCTGCTCGCCGACTACCCGATCGAGCGGCCCGTGCTCGGGCTGATGCTCGCCAACCCGGTGGACCTCGCGCGCGTGCTGCTGCTCCTGCGCTTCGACGCGGCGGCGCTCATGGGCTACACCGGCGCCGTGTTCGCCCACTTCTTCGGCGGCGCGGGTGCGCTCGCCGCCATCGCCTCGCTCGCGGCGTGGATCGTCGTGCCGGTCGCCCTCGGCCTGCGCGCCTTCCGGCGTCGCGACTTCTGACCGCCCCTCGACTCCTCCTTTCCTTCTCTGATCATGTCGAATCGTGCACCTCTCTGGGCCGCGCTCGCGGCGGCCCTCACCCTCGCGGCCTGCGGCGGCGCGAGCGAGCAGACCACCGGCGCCGAGATCGCGCCGCCGGCCGGCCAGGCCGCGTCGGAGAACGCCGCGCCCGACGCCGGCGGCCCGCAGACGCCCGATGCCGGCGGCCAGGTCGTCACCGTCGAGATGCTCACCGACGAGCAGGGCAACAACGTCTTCCGACCGGCCGACGTCACGGCGCGGAAGGGCGACGTCGTGCGCTTCACGCTCGTGTCGGGCGTGCACAACGTCCACTTCGTCGCCGACTCGAACCCCGGCGCGCAGGGGCTGCCGACGAAACCCGGTGACATGCTGCAGCTGCCGGGGCAGACGTACGACGTCAAGGTGACGTCGGGGCCGGGCCGCTACTTCTACCAGTGCGATCCGCACGCGCTGCTCGGCATGGTGGGGCACGTCACCGTGCAGTGAGACGACCCGCGGCACGCGGGACCCGCGACCGCGCGGGGTGCGCCCACGGGCGTGCCTCGCGCGGTCGCGGGTAGGCGGCCGTCGGCTCCGCGGTCGCGAGCGCGCGGCAGCGCACCGAGTCCCTCCCGCGCGGGCGCGGGACGTCCGGCGATGGTGCGACGGGCGCGCGCGCGCCACCTTTGCTCGTCGTGACCGCCTCCTCCCCGCCCCGCCCCGCCCCGCCGCCGGCCGTCGACGCCGACGTGCATCCGCACCGCTGGCGCACGCTCGCGCTGCTCTCGGTCGCCGAGCTGCTGGGGATGGCGCTCTGGTTCGCGGGGAGCGCCGTCGCGCCGCAGTACCGCGCGCTCTGGGGGCTCTCGGCGAGCGAGGCGGGCTGGCTGACGACGATCGTGAACTTCGGCTTCGTCGCCGGCACCGCGCTCGCCGCGCTGCTCAACCTCGCCGACGTCGTGCCGGCGCGGCGGCTGTTCGCGCTCTCCGCGCTCGCCGGCGCGACCGCCAACGCGCTCGTGCTCACCGCCGACGGGCTGGCGGGGGCGCTCGCGTGGCGCTTCTGCACGGGCGTGTGCCTGGCGGGCGTCTATCCGCCGGCGATGAAGATGATCGCGACCTGGTTCCGCGCGCGGCGCGGGCTCGCGGTGGGCACCGTCGTCGGCGCGCTGACGGTGGGCAAGGCGACGCCGTACCTCGTGCACGCGACGGGGGCGGGCATCACCCCCCTCGTGCTGACCGCGTCGGCCGGCGCGCTGCTGGCCGCGGCGCTCGTGTGGCTCGCCTATCGCGACGGCCCGTATCCGTTCCCCGCGCGGCCGTTCGAGTGGGGGCTGGTGGGGCGCATCGTGCGCGAGCGGCGATGGCGGCTGGCGACGGGCGGCTACCTGGGGCACATGTGGGAGCTGTACCAGAGGTAGATGCTTGAGGCACCTTCTTCCCTACGTAGAACCCCTCTTCACTCGACGCTTGGAGCATCGGTGCCAACTTCCGGTGCCAAGTCCGACCCGTTCGTATCGCGCCTAGAGCGCAAGAGCGCCACGAGGCTCTGGGCTGCGGAACCCCGGCCACCTGGCCCTTCCGCCGACGAGGATCGGCGCCCGCCAAAGCCACGCACCCCAAGCCGCGGCGCGATTTCGAGCGCATGCCGGCGGCGCGTTCAAGGGTACGGGTGACGACCTGCTCTTCGGAGGCGGCGGTTGCCGGCGCATGTCGTGGCCCACAAATGGCGCCGTGTGGTGGTTCAGAAGTGCCGGACACGGTGACTCAGAAGTTCGGACCGATACCCCTTAGGGGTAGCCACCACGGGTCCGCCCGCCGCCCACGGCGAGTCGTTTCCCTAGGCTGCCTCGGCCTGCTTCCCGGCAGCGCGGTGCCCCTCCCACCGTCATCGACTGCTGAAGCTCGTTGCTCCACACGAGTACAGGCTCTACGCTGCGGACGGTCACCGCCAAACCTTTCCGCTCGCGTCGATGCGCCTCCTGCTGCTCCAACTCAGCGACATCCACATCAAGACGGCTGGCGACTGGATACTGAACCGCGCCCAGCGAATCGCCGACGCTGTCCGGGACCTCGACCATGAGGTTGACCTCTGCATCATCACGCTCACCGGAGACGTGGCGTTCTCCGGCCTGCCGGAGCAGTACGCGGCCGCAGAGCGTTGGGTGGCCGACGTGAAGCGACTCGTCGGAGAGGCGCTGCGGGGCCGGGCGCCGGTGCACGTCGTGGCGATCCCGGGGAACCACGACCTCGACCTGCGCCAGCCGTCGCCCCTCCGCAGCACGGCAATCGACACGATGCTCAAGAACCCGGCGGTGGCGTCCGACCCGGCCACCGCGATGGTCTGCGTCGGGCCGCAGGAGGCGTTCTTCGGGTTCCGGGAGCGGGTCGCCGCCGCTGGGCTGATCGACTCGGGCAAGGTCTACTACGAGTACCGCTTTGACGTGCCGATCACGCTCGAGGGAGGACTGGCGTCGGAGGACGACGCCGTGGAGACCGTCCTCGTCCGGTGCTGCAACACGGCCTGGGTGTCGCAGAACCCCGAGGCTCCGGCGAAGCTGCTGTACCCGGAAGCGCTCATCAAGCCGGCGGCCGCGGACAACCGCGACGTCGTGGTGGTCAGTCTCCTCCACCACCCCTACAACTGGCTGGAGCCGATGAACGGGCGGGCGGTCCGGCGGACGCTGCAGAACGTGTCGGACGTGATCCTGACGGGGCACGAGCACGCCCCTGGCGTGCGTCAGCAGCAGGACGAGGCCGGCGGCAACGCGCTGTACATCGAGGGGCTCGCGCTGCAGGAGCACGGTGGGTCCACGGAGAGCGAGTTCCACGCGATTCTTGTGGACACCAAGAAGAGGGAGCGGCGGATCGTGTCCTTCGCGTGGCAGGGGAACCGGTACGAGGCCGACCGGACACCGGCCTCGGCTTGGGCGCCGTTCTCCGCCAATCCGCTGCGCGCTGGGCACGCGTTCCCGGTTAGCGAGCGTATGCAGTCCCGCCTAGTTGATCCGGGCGTGACGCTGGCCCACCCGACGCGCGGCCGGCTCTCGTTGGATGACATCTTCGTGTACCCTGACCTCATCGAGGTTCGGTACGAGGCCGGCAGCCGGCACGGACGTGTGGTGCCGGGCGAACAGGTCCTCGACACGGCGACCGCGGCCGAGCGCCTGCTGATCACGGGTACAGACGAGAGCGGCAAGACGACCCTGGCGAAGCGCCTGTTCTTGGACGCGCTGGACGCCGGGCTAGTGCCCGTGCTTCTCGAGGGAGGGTCCGTCCGCCTCCGCGGCGACGAGCGGGACCGTCGCGAGCTGGCCGCCGCCTTCGAGGATCAGTACGACGCCGGCGGCGACGCCTTCCTCGATCTCCCCCGCGAGCGCCGCGTGGTGCTCTTCGACGACTTCGCTGAGATGCGAGCGGGGGAGCGGCCGGGAGCGGAGGTCCTCGAGTACCTGTGCCACTTCGCCAGCGTCGTGGTGCTGTTCGCCCACGACGTGGCGCAGCAGGTGCTCGAGATCGCCGGCCACGCCCCGGTCGCGAGCGGGCGGCAGCCGTTCGCGCACTACCGTCTGCTGCCCGTGAGCCACGTGCGCCGCGAGGAGATGATCGGCCGATACGTGGCGCTTGCCGGCGGCGGCGACGTCGAGCGCGTAGAGCACCTCCGCGTCGAGATGCGGCGCCTCCTGGCGCTCGCGCTGGGGAAATACTACGCCCCGCCCGTGCCGGTCTCCGTCGTCTCCATCCTCCAGGCCCGCGCGTTCAACGAAAACCTGAATCTCAGTCAGGCGACTCACGGCTACTACTACGAGCTGCTGATCAAGCGCGCGCTGCTCTCCAATACGACGCAGCAGGAGCTCGATGTCCGGCTCGGCTACCTGACCGAGCTCGCCTACTCGGCGTACCGCGAGGAGCTCGGCGACGGCTGGAGCGATGGCTGGATGATGGCGTTCCACCACGGCTTCGTGACGGAGCGACGTCTGAGGTTCAGGTTCCGCGACGCTGTAGAGACGCTGGTGGACGCGGGCATCCTGCACCAGACCCCCGACGGGTACGCGTTCCGGTACAAGTACATCTACTACTACTTCGTTAGCCGCGCGCTGGCGGACCGCCTGGCGACGGAGGAGGGGAAGTCCGAGATCGGCCGCCTCACGGCGCACCTGGATCAGCAGGATCCCGCGAACATCCTGCTGTTCCTCACGCACCACTCGAAGGACCCCGCGATCATCGAGGCGATGCACCGGCACGCCGACTCGCTGTTCGCCGACACACCGCGGGCCGACCTCGAGCCTGAGTCGTCGTCTCTCCCGGGCATCGACGCGGCGCTCCGGAGCGCCGTGTACCAGGACGCGCCGGTCGAGGAGTCGCGGCGACGGCTGCTCGCCCGGAAGGACGACATCGAACAGGCGCTGGACGGGGCCGAGGCGGCGCTGCCGGTACGGGCAGAGCGCGACGCCGAGCGCGAAGCCGCGATGGCTGAGATCCTCGCGTTCGTCAGCCGGATCTACGTCTCGTTCCGGACGATGCAGATCCTCGGGCAGCTTCTCAAGAACTTCCCCGGCACCCTCGGGGGCGACCAGAAGGAGCGCCTCGCCCGGGCGGTGTACGGCGTGGCCCTCCGCACGCTGGGCGCCGTGCAGCAACTCTTCCGAGCGAGCCCCGAGGACCACGTGCAGATGGTGATGGAGGCGCTCCGCGAGGAAGACGCCGACCTGTCCATGAACGAACTCGCGGACGCTGCGCGGCGGACGGTGCAGTGGCAGTGGTTCCAGATGGCACTCGGGGTGACGCAGCGCGCCGCAGCCGACGTGGGGCACCCGATCCTCGACCCGGTCTTCGACGACATCGAGGCCACGGACCCGGTGGCGGCGATCCGCTTGATCTCCTCCGCCATCCGGCTCGACCGTGCTGGCCGGTTCCCGGAGGACCGCGTGCGCGAACTCGCGGCCAAGTTCAAGAACAACCCGCTCGCGCTGAACGTCCTGCGGAGCCTGGTCGTGACGCACTTCCACCTGTTCGCCGTCGACCGGGAGAGGAAGCAGAGCATCTGCGCGCTGCTCGACATCCAGTACAAGCCGGCTCTGCCCCGGTCCCGTCGCCGCCTCATCGCCGGTACGACGACGTAGCGCCACGATTCACGCGGCGCCCTCAGCAGCCGACTCCGCCCAGCAGCGGAGCCGACACAACGCGAGCGGATCGCCGCCCGCGATGAGGTCGCGCGGCGCGCGCCCGGCGATGACGGGTTGCCGGTCGACAGAAGTTTCGCCCGGACTGTGATCAAGGTGCGGGCGCCAGACCGCTGGCGTATGGGGAAACTCGGGGTGGAGATCGGCTGGGCCGTGGAGATAGCGGAGTACGGCGTGTGAGACTGGACGCGCGGCCGCGTTCTGCGAGGGCGCTTGGCAGCGGCAGCGGCGCGCACAGGACGGCTCCCGTACGCTCTCACCGACGGGCGCAGATCGCGTCGCGTCGAGCGCGACTCTCCTGCCGTACCCCCCCCATGAAGAGCTCCCCGCCGATCCCCCTGTCGTACAACGTCCTCACCATCACGGGCCCCCTTCCGTCCGCGCTAACCTCTTGGGGCGCATGGCGGCCACCCAGTCGGCCTACCAGCTGCGCCATGGGGCGCCGCTGCCGGCCCGCTGCCGCCCCATGCATCCAGCGCTCTGGTTCCCGTGCCGGATGAGGCGCTCCGGGATGCCAGGAAGTGGGCGTCTTGAACCCAGCTCAACTGGAGCCCGGCGTACGAGGCGGAGGGCAGGACCGAGTTCCGCCACTTCTATGACCGATGCGAGGTCCGCTTCACGGCGGCGCACATACCGCCGCTCCCGTAGTTGATCCAAGTTGCTCGAGCCTTTCTAGCGCTCGGCTTCGCGTCGACGTTCGACGTCATGCTCACCCGACCGCGCAAGCCGATCCAACACATCCAAGATAGCCACATCCTGCTCGTGCAGGGCTACTGAGGCGCAAGCTCACCCCTCCCCGCCAAGCCGCACTCGGTGGGGCTGTTGAACGGGCGTCGGAGCCCGGGATACCCGAGGCGGCGCAGGCCAAAGGCGCGTGCCTCGCCTCCGGTGTCACAAGGGGCCAGGCCTGCAGGGCGCACCCTCGTGCTCCTGAACTCCGCATCACGCCCGGGCGTTGCGCCTGCGATGGTCGCGGCAATCGCGAACTTGCTTGCCTTGCCCGGCTGCTGTTCCGTGGCGAACGTCCGGCGTTCCCGCGAACCCCTTGATGACGCCGAGCACCCCAGCCGTTCCAGTCCCTTCCTCGGACTCAGCGACTCTTCCCCTGCCGCTGGCGTCGTCGGCCGACACGCACCCGTTGCGCTGGCGCACGCTGCTCCTGCTCTCAGTGGCGGAGCTGCTCGGCATGGCGCTCTGGTTCGCCGGCAGCGCGGTGGCGCCGCAGTACCGCGCCTCGTGGGGACTTAGCGCGAGCGAGGCCGGTTGGCTCACGACGGCGGTCAACCTCGGCTTCGTCGCCGGCACCGCGACGAGCGCGCTGCTCAACCTCGCCGACGTCGTCCCCGCACGGCGGCTGTTCGCAGTGTCGGCGACGCTCGGCGCCACCGCCAACGCGCTCGTGCTCACCGCCGAGGGGCTGCCGGCGGCGCTGCTGTGGCGCTTCCTCACGGGCGTCTGCCTGGCCGGCGTCTATCCGCCGGCGATGAAGATGATCGCCACATGGTTCCGCGTGCGGCGCGGTCTCGCCGTCGGCACCATCGTCGGCGCACTCACCGTGGGGAAGGCGACGCCGTATCTGGTTCACGCGATCCCGGGAGCCGGCATCGTCCCCGTCACGCTGGTCGCGTCAGCGGGCGCGCTGCTCTCGGCGACTCTCGTCTGGTTCGGCTATCGCGACGGTCCGTACCCGTTTCCACCGCGTCCATTCTCGTGGGGGCTCGTCCGCGAAGTCGTCAGCCAGCGCCGCTGGCGACTCGCCACTGGCGGGTACTTAGGTCACATGTGGGAACTTTATGCAGCTTGGTCCTGGCTGCCGACATTCATCGCGGCGAGCGTGACGGCGCGCGATCCCGGAACCGGAGCGCACGGACAGCGCGTCGCATCGGCCGTCGCCTTCGCCGCCCTCGCGGTCGGAGGGCTCGGCTGCGTCTGGGGCGGGCTGGCAGCCGACCGGCGTGGTCGCGAGCGACTCGTCACCATCGCGATGGCCGCGAGCGGCGTGTGCGCGCTCGGCATCGGCCTGACGTTCGGGGCGAGCCTCTGGCTGCTCGTCCCTGTCGCGCTGGCGTGGGGCTTCTTCGTCATTGCCGACAGCGCTCAGTTCTCCGTACTCGTGACCGAGAGCGTGCCGCCGCATGCGGTGGGCACCGCGCTCACGCTCCAGACGTCGCTCGGCTTCCTTCTGACGGCCGTCACGATCCAACTCGTGCCACCGGTTGCAGAAGCAGTCGGCTGGCGGTGGGCATTCGTGGCGCTCGCCGTTGGCCCGGCGCTCGGCATCGCGAGCATCAGACGACTCGTGGCGCTTTCTCCCCCGGCGTCGCGCCGGGCGAGTTAGGCGGGCAGGAGGTCCGCGAGATCGCGATTGGGACGAATCGTCCGGCCGTCACGCTCCGCCTTCTTCCGGAGCGTCGCTGCGAACTCGCGCTTCCGCTGGGCCCACACCTCCTCGAGGCTCGACTTGCCCTGCATCGCAGGCGGGGTGAAGCCGGGGAGCTTGGCAAGCACCTGCTCCGGGCTCGGCAGCTTGATGTACTCACGATGCTGCGGACGCATTTGCGCGATCATCAGCTCCAGGTGATCGCGGTCGATGTACGCGTCGGTTGCACCTCCGTGCACGTCCTCGTGCCCGAGGTAGGACTTCAAGGACTCACTCGAGATCAGGTCGTCACGTCGCTCCCCCTCTGTCGCGTGCGAGCGGCGAAGGATGTGGGTGCTCTGCTGCTCGAACTTGCACCCTGCGAGGAAGAGCACCTTGTTGACGCGCTCGATCAGTTGACCGGGCGTGGCCTTCTCCGTATTCGAACCGCGATGCCGCATCGCGAACACGTTGTCGCGGTCGGCCCGACGCCCCCGCTCGAGCGCCTGCCGCTCGATTCGCTCAAGCCAGGGATGGAACGCGCGCTGGAGTGGGACAGCGCGGAGGGCGTGGGTCGTCTTCGTTCCGGGCACGACGATAGCGCCATCCTCGGCACGAACGTGTCGCCACTGAAGGCGTGCAATCTCGGAAACGCGTGACGCCGTCGCGTAGAGCCCCGCAATGGCCTCCGCCGTGAGCGGGACATACGTGGAGCGCTGACAGGGACGCTCGAGTACCCGCTGATCCAGCCAGAGCGCGGTCAGGAGGATGTGCTCGATGGTCGCGACGGTCATGGTCCGCTTGGGCACGAGGTCGAACACGTCGCCCGCGACGATCTTCGTGCGACGGGTCTTCGCGCCAGCGTCGTCCTTGAAGCCAATGCCGGCGTACGGGCACACTTCGTCCGGGTAGTTGAAGTTCCACACATCAACGAGCGCGGCCCGGATGTTCTCCAGCGTCTTCACCGCGGCGGGGACCAGGAACGTCTCTCCGTCGACACGCTTGGTGACGCGGATACCCTGAAGCACGGGCCTCACCATGGTACGGTTCAGCGCTCGGATCGGCTGTCGACCGAACAGCGGCTTGATGTGCACCTCAATCGCGCTTCGCCGATTGCCCGTCGTGTTGTGATCGCTGCCGAGCTTCCGCTCGAGGTGCTTCATGTAGCGGTCGGCCGCAGCGTCGGTGGTGAGCTGCGACGGCCCCCCATCCTGCGGCGCAATGCGCTCCTCACTGAGCCACCGCGCGTACGCGAGGTCCTCGTAGAGCCAGGACTCGGCGGTCTCCTTCGACGCCGTAGTCTCACCACGCAACGGCCAGCCGGGCTCTCCGGGGCGGTACACGTTGAGGCGGCCGCGATTTCCGAAGAGTCGGTGTCGCAGGTCGAGCATCCAGACCACGCCGTCCGCGGTCGACCGCTTCCGGAGGCGGCCGACCAGCTTCGCGGTGAACTGCGCCAGCTTGTCGGCCTCGGACATCGCGTTCGCCTGACGCGAGGAGCGCGACTTACGCGGCACGGACAGCCTCCTTCACAACCGTGCCGAACCAGTGCGGCTTGCGGGCACGCCCCTCGAGGCACGCCTCGCGAAGCTCGAGGTACGCCAGCATCTCGGTCGGGACGATCACGCGGGCACAGTGTCCACGGCCCGTGCCCCGCTCCCGCGAGACGACGGCCTTGGCCGCGACGGCGCGATTCAGCTCACGGATCGAGATGGCGCCCCCGAGGCGAGCCGTCCACTCGGCAACCGTAAGCAGCGCGCCATCGTCCGTCTCGACGATGCGCTTCGCCAGGTCGACGGGCGACGAGGCGAGATTCTGGATCGGGGTGGGCGCAGCGCACGTCGGCTCGTCGCCGATCACCGGGCGCGCCACGGGCGTCGCCGTGGCGGGCTCCAAGATCGTGCCCACGTCCGAGCCGTCGATCTGGACCATGGTCAGAGTCACGCGCCGGTTGGGCGGCAGGGAGGCGATGAGGCGATGGAGGTCGGCGGCGGTCACGGCGCGACCTCCTCGTGGAAGGCGGACGGGCTCGAGCGGAACGACATGGACCGGGGTGCGTCGGGTGGGCGCAGGGCCGGCTCACTCCGACCTCTGCGTCGGGAGACTAGGGAAACGAGTCTCCGCCGACCGCAAAGCGGCCTTCCCCGCCCTCGCGAGGGCGGATGTCACCCCATCAGCGGCCTGTCGCCGAGGAGCTGCCGTGCGCGGGCGGCCTTGCGCGGCAGCGCCACGGTGGCGTCGCCGTAAAGCGCCTCGATGACGAGTCGGGCACGCTGGCCGGTCATCGCGAACTGAAATCCGCGACGCCCCGGCCCGACCGGGTGCACCCGCGCGCACGATCCCGGCGCCACCCGGCGACACCACGCCCTGAAGGCGCGAACCACTGCCAGCGACCCGACGAGATGCACGACCGGGAGGCCTCTCGTCTGCGACAGACAGCCGTCCCCGTCGATCACCCCGCGCCAGTAATGGCGCCACAGATGGGGGGCGAGATCGCCCGCGGCGGGCGGCGCCGCCCGGAGGGACTTCCGCGGGATCACGCCCCAGCGACAGAGGTCGGTCACCAGTTCCAGACTCGTGACCGTCAGGCGCACCGCGTTCGGCGCCGTGAGGACGGGGTGTTCTGCGCCGAGCAGCTCGCGGATCGTGCTGAGGTGCTCGTGGTCTCGTGGGGCCAGCGCGATGGCCAGGGTTGGGGCTGGTCTCAGGCGGACGCACGCGTCGGCGATGAAGAACCCGATCAGGTAAGCGGTCGGCTCATCGGCGATGGACCGAAAGCGGTCATGCACGACCGCGTACCGCCTGGAGGCTTCCCGAAATGATCGAACCGGCACTCCCGCGCGGCGGACTGCGTCGAGTACCCGTTTGGGCGTGAGCGAGTACAGCGCGCCGATGCGAACGGAGGAGGCTCCGGCGGCATACGCGTCCGCCAGCGTCAGATCGGACGGGGACCTCAGGCGCGGTCCCGCGCCACGACCTTCGAGGGGCACGGCAACCGACGCGGGCGTAGCGGCGATATTCGACGCATCTCGGGGCGATCTCGGCATGGATGGCTCACCACGGGGCTCATGACGTGCCGGCGAGTGTCGGCAGACGCTCCCGGCCAGACGTGGACGTCATCCAACCTGGCGAGCTCATGACCGTATGTGAGCCCCCCGTCTTCAGTTACGGCCCTTCAAGCCCCCTGGACGTCAGATCGACCTCTCCGCATCTTCGGCCTCTGTTCAGGACCAAGTGGGCCGCAGCTCGACGGTTCCCCAGCGGCCCCTGCGGCGGAGGAAGGGGAATGAGCATGGAATCGAACGTCGCGGCTGTTTCCGCGGTCGGCGACGCACTCGTGGAACCGGAAGTGGCGCTCGGCAGGGTGGACGAGGCCACCCGACGGCCCGTGAGCGCGACGGCGGCACCCATTCGTTCAGGTGCGTGGCCGGGGATCAACATGTTCGCGACCGTCGCCAGCTGATGGGCGCCATGCCCCCGAGCCACCTGCCCGCTCCAGCGCCATCTCAGCCCTCATCGGCGCGCCGCTGCCCGGCGGCCTGCACGCTTGAGGAGCTGGCCGCGCTGTGGATCGCCCGCGGCCGGGCGTGCCGCCGCCGGTCACGCTGGGCGGACGCCGATACCTCGGCGCGCCTCAGTGCCAGCACGCGAGCCGCGGGTCGGGGCGCGCCCGGTCCCGTGGCAGGCGCGGCGCTGCGCGCGTGGACATGGGAGACAGCGGCCGACCGGCTGCTCCGCGTTCCTGCGGCCCGCGCAGGTCCGCTGTCGCTCCGTATCCTCGCCGAGCGCGCCGTCGCTGAGCGGAACACCTTGGTCCGCCCCGTTTGCGCCCAACTCCACGCCGAGTTGGCGGTTCATCTCCTTGGCGCTGCCCTCCGGTCAGGCCAGCCGGTGCCGCGCCGCCGACCCAAGCCGACACACCCGCGATGACCGACACGCCTAACGACCCGAACATGCCGGTCGAAGCGGCCGATCCCTCACCTGCCATGTCCAGCCGGTCCGCGGACGATCACGCCGCCGAGTGGCCGGATGACGCCGGGAAGGACCCGTCAGAGATGCGTGCTACCCTCGAGCACGCGGTAGTCGCGCGCATCCTCCCGCACGTCAGCGAGACGACCCGGTGGCTTAGCGACGCCGAACTGCGGGCGCTCGCACACGTCCCCGGCGACCGGGACGCCCTGCTCCTCTCGCTCGCTATCGCGCGCGCCCGCGCTGAGGTGCCGGACACGGTGCATGTGGTCGGCGAGGTTGACCCGGCCGGTCCGGGGATCACGCCGCTGGCGGCGCTCGGCGACGGGGCGGCGGCCGATGCGTGGGCAACCGCGTGGATGAATGCGGAGATCGCCGCCGGGCGGCTCGGTGCCGCGCCACTCTGTCCGCCGACCGAGACGCACGTGGTGCCGTACAATCCGCCGTTGCCCCCGGCACCGGACCCGCTCGCGGGGGCGATCCGCGAGCTGGAGGTCATCGCCGAGCGGCTGTTCGCCGAGTCCGGCGACCCAGCAGCGCGCGCCGCCGGCTTCGATCCACGAGCGTGGCTCCGTGAGTGGGTGGCGGAGCCGAACTCCGCGTTGGGCCAAGGACGTCGGCCGCTCGACTTCCTCGGAAGCGAGGAGGGCCGGGAACTGATTCGGTCCCTCCTCATAAGCATGCAGACGGGCGCCTACTGGTGAGCGGCCGCCCGTCCCTCGCGCGCGCGGTGCTCGAGACGGCACGAGCCGCCCACGCGCCCGGCGCCGTCCGGACGTGGCGGCGGATCGCCCGGGCGTGGGGCCTCGACACCGATGCGGCCCGGCGTGTGATCGGCGCTACCTCGGTGGAGCAGCTCGACCGCTGGGCGGCCGGCGACGCATCCGACACGCCGCTCGAGGCGGTGGAGCGGCTCGGACACCTCATGGGCATCTGGGCGGCCCTCGCGCGCACGTTCGGACCGCGGTCGCCGTACGCCGATGCGTGGATCACAATCCCCAACGCACACCCGACGTTCGGCGGCGCTCCGCCGCTCGCCTTGATCGCCGACGGTGATCTCGACGGGCTGCGCGCCGTGCGTGCACATCTCACAGCGCCCCTCGCCGCGTCCAACAGTGACCGGTAGGGCCACAAGCCGCGCGAAGACTCGTCAAGCGCTGCCTTACCGAGGTAGGCAACCCAGCCGCCGGGATGTGCGCCATCCAACCGAGTGCACGCATCCATACTCCACCGTCAAGACGCCCGGTCGCACGTGTGGCGGGGTCGCGCAACGTGCGGAGCAGCCTCATAGCGCCCATGCATGGGTGCGAGAGTCCAGAGCGCTAGGTGCAGAGTGGAAAGGCGCATCCAACTGTGGCGCGAGCAGGTTCGGCATGCAAAGCACGTGAGCGTTGGGGCGCACGATGGTCGTGCCACGTCGACCCTCGCTTCAGGTTGGCTCCCCGCAGAGGGCATTCCGAGATGACCAGTGCAGAATCGGACAACAACACACGCGGAATCGACGACCCAGCGACTCGGCAACGCCTGCAGGAGCACGCCATCACCGCATTCCTGAGCATTGCAGACTACTGGCACCTCTCCACGGAAGACCGACAGGTACTACTCGGTAGCCCTGCCCCCTCGACGATGCTCAGGAGGCAGCGGCGGGACGTAATCCAAGCCACCCTCAGCGCCGAATCCCTCACGCGAATTTCTCTTGTGCTCGCGATCTTCGAGGGATTGCAGCGCGTGTTCCGCCGCACCCCCACCGAGGCCGATGCCTGGATACGGCGCCCCAACGCCGACCCACCATTCGGTGGGCGGTCCCCGCTTGAGATCATGCGAGACGGTGGCCAGCCGGCGATGCGGACCGTCCGCCTCTACATCGATCAATGGGCGGGCGGGCCACCACTTCGGGAGAAACACCCGAGCAGCGCGACCTGAATCGGTGCCGGAGTGCGTGCAGCGGCTGGCGCGCGATCTGCCGCTTCCGCACCTCCCGGGCACCCTGGAACAGGCGACCGCAACTGGGCTGCCGCGCCTGATCCTGGCCGACTGGATCTCCCAACGCGACGAGGAGCAAGCGTGAGCACCAACGATGGCCCCAGCGATCACGTCCTCGCATACCGTGAGTATCACGCGGCCCTCAACCTCGCGCAGTCCCGCGCCCGGCAGGTGCTCGCGGATCATTCGCGCCGCGACGAGGTGCAGAGCGACCTCACGAGGTACTACAGCGTCCTCGACCGCGCGCTACAGCAGTTGGCGCTGTCGACGGAGGAGGCACTCTACCTCGGCGTACTGCTACGCGGCATCGAGTACCGGGACAGCGGAATCGGTGCGGTGCACGGGGTCGTGAGCGACGACATCGTGCAGGAGAACCTCGCCGAATCGCGAGGGGTCGACGCGCACGCGCTCCTCCGGAGGCTCGAAGCTGCCGGCGTCTCCGGCGACCTGGCGATCCAGGACGCCTTCGAGCGGGCCGGAGAGCTGCCGCGCGATGCCGTGGACGCAGAGGCTCGCCTCCGCGCCGTCCGAGTAATCCGGGCCTGAGCGCGGAACGGCTCGGGCGGGCAGGGGTCACTGAAGAAGGGCCGCCATCAGGCGGCCCTTCGCTGCTTCCAGAGGTCTCGGGCGGCATGCGCTCCAGCTCCTGAGCGACCGAGTGCACGGTTGGCGCCCCGCGCGGCGAGCAGCCCGCCGCGCCAGGTACGCCACGGAGGTCGGCACGTCCGCCGGCGCCCCGACCTCCGCTTCCCGCGTGAGTCCCCAGCCCCGCTCCTTCTCCGTCCCCCGTCGGCGCCCGCGAATCCGCTGCTCAACCCCGAGGCGGTCGCGCACGAGCTGCTCCGGGGTCTCGTCGCCCACGACGCCGCCACCCCGCACGTGTCGCTCGCCGCGGTGCGGGCGCTCCGTCGCGCCGAACAGGGTCACGTTGACCGGGTCACCGCTGCTGTGCAGGCGTGCGTTGAGCATGCGCGGCGCACCGGCAGGCGCGAGCGAGACCGCCACGTGCTCGCGGATCTGGCGCCGTTCGAGCGCGACGCGGCCGAGCGGTTGCTCGCCCGAATCGCCGTCGAGCCCACGCCGGAGACTGCAGGACCGGATGCGCTGCCACCCGTGTGTCGCGATTCACACACGGCACCGGCTTCGCCCATTCGGTTGACCGCGGCGGTGCGACGCTGGAAGCGCCGCCTTCGTTAGATGCTCCGATCCGCACCGGCCCGGGGCGGGCGCGGACCGCCGCGTCCGACCAGCCAGACGCGGTACACACGCCGCCAGTCGACTACGCGGCAGCGTGTCGCCTCACGAGCGCTCGTCCGGTGCGCAGGCCCCAGCACCCTCGTGCGGCGCGACGAATCGCAGCCCGCGGCCGCGCCGTGTCCCGGCTGCGGTGTCGCGCCCCGACAACGCAGCGATGGTGCCACGTGCCCTGCGTGCATCTACAGCCGCGTGTGACAGACCGTGCGCAACTCCGCGTGAGGGATGCGTTGGTACGCACTCCGTGAGGACGACGGGAGCGTCCGCGTCTGGATGACGGCCGTCGGCGCCGCCATCGCCGGCGCGCCGCGAGCCGCTCCCGTAGGCTCGCTACGAGGACGCCCGACGCCGCGACATGACACGGCATTCCGCAGGGCCCTCCCCGCTCGCACCCGTGCGACGGGCCTCCCCCCTTCGATGCCGCTCCTTCGATGACGAAGCCCATCCCCCCGATCACTCCCGTCGTGCTCAAGAGCCGCGCGTTCCGGTCGTGCGTCCGCGACGCGCAGTCGCTCTGAGACCAGTGCTGCGCCAACAACCTCCGAAGCCTCACCGCCACCGACGCCGACCTCGGGTTGCCGCGTGACGATACGTGGGGGCTGCCGGAGATCAGGGTGTTCGTGATCCACCGGGGCGGGCGCGTGAGCGCGGAGCCGATCCTCCGCCAGTCCGCCACGCAGGGCCGCGCCGTGTGGCACCCGCCGATTCAGGAGGTCCTCGAGTTCTTGTGGCGCCACCAGATCCCGGCGGTCTACGAGCCCGCACTGATCGACTGAGCGTGAGCGAGCGCCGCGAACGCGCGACACGCGGATCAGCCACTGCCGGAACGCTCTCCACCTCGGCGCGGCGGTGAGCCGCACTGCACAGCGGCACGCACCAAGACCTCGCCGTACCCTCGGCAGAGCCCCCTTCGTACGCCCCCCTTCGTACGCCCCTTCGCATCTCCCTCAAGACTCCCACATGCCCACCAACTGCTCGGACGTGCTCACCCTCACGACCGCCGTGCGCGCCGAGGCGCGGCAGCTCGCCTCCACCCACCGTTCGGCCGAGCGCGCGTACTGCGCCGCGATGCGGGACGGCTGGGCCGTCTGTCGCGGCGAGGGTGACGCCGCCACTGCCTCGCCCTCGGACATCGCGCGGCGCATCACCAACGCGCAGGCGGCGCTCGCCACGGCGCGCGCTGCGGCCATCGAGCCGGCGACCGCACAACTCCGTGTTCTGCGGCAGCGCGTCATGGAGATCGTCGCGCGCAACGCGGACGTTCTCATCCGGGGCACCAACAGTCCGTGGCGTCACGTCGCGGAGACTCTTGGGCTGGAGTGGACGGAGTGCTGCGCCCTGCGCCTCTGCGACGGCACCCTCGTCTCGGTCGAACCCCGCATCGTGCGCGGCGAGATGCGGAGCGGAACGGCCTCGCTCTTCTACCGCTACGGCCCCGGTGACCCGCGCGCTCCGCGACGAGAGAGGGTGCGCTAGCACTCACCCCTTCGGCTTTCCGCACGGCCTCAGATGCGTGCCTCAAGCTGCCGTGACCCGCCCTGCCCCGCCGTTCCCACAGTCCGAGATCGCGAGCAACGGCGCGCACCGCACGGTCTTGAGGAAGGCGCCGTTCCGAAAACGGCGCCGCCCACCTGGTCCCCGTAGGCTACCCGTACACCGACACGTCCCCCTCGCCCACTCCTACATGTCTCCCTCCACGCTCACGCTCACGGCGGGGCGCCGCGTCTCGGTGTCCGACGGGACGCATTCCCCCTACCTCGCCACCCTGTCCTCCAACCTGTTCGAGGCGGAGCCCGTCGACCTCTACATGCGTCACCTTGACGCGCTCCGCACGGAGCACCCGGACGGACTGGCCCCCGCGGACCACCCCACGCTCCGTACGCTCGCGCTCCTCCGCATCCAGATCCGCCGCGCGCGTGCGTGGTCGGCGCTCCTGGGGCAGATCGATCTCACCGAGCACGCCCGCCGCGATGCGCGCGGTGACGGAGACGAGGCGAGTCGCCAGCAGTGGCGCCTGCACCTCCTCGCGGAGGCCGCCGCTCGCGCCAGCTGTGCGCGTGGCGTCAGCGCTACTCCCGATGTGCGCTGCCCCGCGGGCGCGGCATAGCACGCGACGACTCGAGCCGCACCGCGCGCCGCCTCGACGGTGCGGCTCCGCCCCGCACCGCATTGCACCGCGCTGCACCGTGTTCGCTGGTCGCGGTGGCGCGCTCCCGTCGAACCCCAGCAGGCTCGGCGTAGCCCGCCACCACGATTGCGACTCCCACCGCTTCGCCCGCCCCCCTATGCCCCGCCCCCGTCGTTCCAATCCGAGCGCCTCCGTCTACGACACGCGGCCCGACCTCGCGTGGACCGCTGGCGCCCACGCGCTCTATGTCGCCCGGCTCTCGGGCGATCTCTTTGAATCGTGCCTCCTGTCGACGTACCGCGATGCCGTGGCGGCGCTCGTGCGCGACGGCGCGACGTCCGAGCAGCAGCGCGAGCATCGCGACGCCGTGCTGCAGCTGCGGGCCGAGCTGCGAGTGCTCCGTGCTTGGTCGATCCTCGGCCGCGACGTCGACCTCTCAGAGGTCGCGCGCCACATCGCCGCGACGGCGGAGTGGTCGCCCGCCGACGCGCTGGCATTGGCGACGGAGGTGGCGCTCCACGAGCGGGCCGCCGCGGCCGCCCGCGAGGCCGATCCGGCGCGCTTTCGGCGGATCGAGTATGCTCGCCGCCGGGTCGCGCAGCCCAAGTCGACCTGCGAGCGCTGCACGCGGACGACGCGCACCCCGAAGACTCGCGGTACTCCGGGCCGAGAGCGCGTGCTCTGCGGACGGTGCGCCGGCCGCCATGATCGCGAGCTGCAGTGGCACGAGGCGATGCGGCTGGCGCACCGCTCGTTGTTCCCCGAAGTGTGATCACCTCGGCGCCCCGCTGCAGTGCTGCGCCCCTGCGGTGCGGCTGTCTACCGCGTTGAGTGCAGCATCAAGGATCATGCACGAGTACGTAGCGGCACGTAGCGGCACGTAGCGGCACGTAGCGGCACGTAGCGGCACGTAGCGGCACGTAGCGGCACGTAGTGGTACACGACCGACGCTCCCCGTACGCTCCGGGAAACCGCGCAATACGGCTGACATGCATTGGTGCAGCCGCTCACTCCCCCCGACGCGCCAACTCGTCACCCACCCATGCCTAACTGGTGCTTCAATCGCTTGACCATCTCCGGCGGCGCCAGCGACGTCACGACGTTCTGCCAGCGTGCCGCCGGTCGCGGTCCCCGCTACCTGCTGTCGGGGCGTGAACTCGAGGATGCCCTCTCCTCGCACCGCGTGAGCACCGCGTGGAAGCGGCGCGTGCGCCGCATCGGCGCGCGGGCCGAGCTCGGGGCCAGCGTCCGCAGCGCGTGGGCGCCTATCGAGCCCATGGCTCCGCTCTCGCTCCACGCTCTGGTGCCCGTTCCGCTGGCGGTTCGGCGGCGGGAGTACTCAGCCAGCGGCTACCACTGGCAGATGGAGCATTGGGGCGTCAAATGGGACGCGGATCATGTCGTGCGCCGAGACAGGGCGCCGGGCTGTGTGCAGTACGAGTTCCGTACGCCCTGGGACCCGCCCATCGCGTGGTTGCACGCGGTTGCCCCGCGCTGGCCGACGCTGACGCTGCGGCTCGAGTACGTGGAGGAGGACCAGCGGCAAGCGGGTGCGCTCGAGGCACGCGATGGCCACGTGGCCGTGCTGGAAGCGCTCCGATGGAACGTCCACGGCCGGGATGCCGTCGGGCGGTTCGCCGTCGAGCAGCGGTTCGCCGAGATGAGCGGGGCGGGATCCTAAGGCCACTGCAGGGGTCCGGCGGCCGTGCTGCACCCCATCCACGGTGTAGTCAGCTCGATGGGCCGGCGGATCAGCGCGGCACCGGCGGCGGCTCGGTCAGATGCCGCCACGTATCGCCATGCACAGCGGCACGCGCTGTCGAGGGCGCGACCGCATACCGCGCGGCCTGCCGCTCGAAGAGCACCGCCGGCAGCCGCTCGGCGTCGGGGTGGCGCTCAAGCCATGCCCACGCGGCGCGTCGCATCGCGCACGCTTGGCGCTCCGTGAGGCGTGCCATCCCATGCGCGGCTCCCAACCGCGCCTTCGCGGCCCCGGTGCCCGCGCGCCCCGCCCGTGCGTGCTGTACGCCCATGCTCGTGTCCTCTGTGTCGCGTCGGGCATCGTCGCCCGACCCCGTGACTTGCCCCGTTGACTTGCCCCCGCGTCGCGGGGATACTCGCAGATCGGGTTCGGGAGGGCAATGCGAGAGGCCGCACCCTTCGCGGCAGTCAGGTCATGCAGGCGCACTCCTGAACACCTGCCAGCGGCTACGCGCCGCAGTTCGGAAGTGCGGGGAGGCGGAGGCGGAACCGAGGCCAACCACCGCTCGCTCCTCAGCTGCAACGTCCCACGCGGTCAGCGGAGCTCCACCTCGCCGGCGGCCAGCATGCCGGTCGGCGCCCCGACGACCCACGCCGTGAACCACGCGCGGCCGGCGCCGAGCGCCCCGCGAAGCGCAGCGGCGGGCACGTCGTGGTGGAACACCCAGGACTGGCCCGGCGCGAGCGTGAAGCGGTACGGCGAGATGCTGCAGTGCGTCGGCGAGCGCCACGCCGGCTCGGTGGCCGGCACCGAGTCCCGCAGGAGTGCCGACCGGTAGGCGTACGCCATGACCGGGCAGTCGCGGGCCACCTCCACCTGCCGCGACGTCGACGCGCCGTTCGTGAACATCACCAGCGTGCGCACGGTGTCCGCACCGCCGGTGCCCGGCACGAGCCGCGTCGCGGCCTCGGCGCGCACGCCGTCCGCCACGCGCACCGCGGGGAGGCGGTCCGGACCGGGTGGCAGGTCGACCGCGCCCAGATCGTGCGACGTCGGAACCTCCCACTGCGTGACGCTCCGCGAGTCGTCGAGCAGCGTCAGCGCCGCGGTGCCCCAGTAGCGGCCCGCCGGCAGCGAGTCGGCGAGCACCTCGTAGAGCGGCACGGCGAGCGTGAAGGGGAGCGAGTCGCCGGGTGCCAGCGTCGCCAGCGCGAGGTAGGCCGGGCACCCGTACGCGGAGTTCGGGTACGGCGGGCGTCGGGCCTCCGAGCGCCACACCGGCGCGCCGCTCCGCACCGGCGAGCGGAAGAGCCGCACCTGGAGCGCACAGCCGCCGTGCTCGAAGCGCAGCGAGCGCGCCGTCGGGTTTCGCACCCAGACGGTCGTCACGAGCTGCCGGGGACCCGCCTGCTCCACGCGACCCACCGCCGTGTAGCGGAGCGCGGCGTAGTCGCGCGCGGGCGGCTCGGTGGCCGCCGTGAGGAACGCGCTCCCGGTCGCGTACGACAGCACGCGCCCGTCGTCCAGTCGCACGTCGTACGCGAAGTGATAGCGCCCGGCCGGCAGCGAGTCCCCGAGCACGGCCGGGACGTCCCAGGACACGCTCCGGTCGTTGAAGGGGGAGTCGGGCTGCCACGGCGTCGGACAGGCGAGCGCCCCCGCGGCGTCGGAGCGCCAGGCGGGCGCACCCGTGCGCTCGGCGGCGCGGTACAGCCGGAGCACGACGGGACACCTCCCGAACGCGAGGGCGAGCGGCCGGTAGACGCTCGTGCTCGTGTCGCGCACGAGCACGCGCACCTCCAGGCGCATCGGGCCGCTCGTCGGCATGCCCGGCCCCACCTGCGACGGGCTCGCGGACCACGCCGGGGTCGCCCACGCCGTGGCGACGACCAGTGTGTCGCGCTGTGGTCCGAGTGCGCGGCTGGTGGAGTCGTCGGCACGTGGCGGGAGGCCCATGCCGCGAACGACGGTGTCGGGGATCGCGCTCACGGCGGCGGCCGCGCCCGGCGGAACCGAGGTGGGTGGCTGCGCGCCCTGCGGCTCCGGCGCCTCGAAGCTGCGGCACGCTTGGATGGCAGTAACGAGCAACGCCGCACGCCCCACGAACAGCAGACACGTCGCCCAACGCATCGTCCCCGCCGACATCGAGCGTCCGAGGCCGGCGCTCAGAGACGGAGGCAGACCGCCGGCGAGCACTGACGACCTGCCCTCCCACGGGCCACCGGCACGACGACCCCGCATGGGTGTCGCACGCGCCGCTCTTCCGAACGGGCAAAGGGATAGTGGCACAACCACCTGATGTAACCAGTCCAGGCACGAGCGGAACGGCATCGGCCCGCCTCTCCTCTCGTTCCGAGTCTAGCGTTCGACTCGAGCGTACGCGACGGGTCGTGAACACACCGTCCCCCCCGAAGGGGTCGCGGTGACCGCCGCGCTCCCGCTGGGAGAGCGTGTCGCGAGCATGTGCCGAAGGACCCTCGCCCCGAAGTCCATGATCCGCTGCGGGCGGATGATACAACCGCCGGGCGAAGCGCCGCCTCTCTACGCCGCCCGTCAGCTGCAACGCCTCGTTAGGCGGTCGCCACGTCGGTTCCTGCGAGGGCTGCGCGGAGGCGTTCCGCCCACTCGTCGAGCGTCGCGCGGTCAGGGTACGCCGGCGGGCTGGGGTAGACCTGCAGCACGCCGTCCCCGAGCCGCCGTGGGTGCACGTGGAAGTGTAGGTGCGGCACCTCCTGGTTCGCCCCCGCGCCGGCCGAGTGCCACACGCTGAGCCCGTCGCTGGGGAACGCGCGGTCGACGGCTCGCGCCACGCGTGCCACGGCGCGCATGAGCGCTGCGCCCGTCGCGTCATCCACCGCGCGCACGTCAGGGAGATGCTGGCGCGGGATCACGAGCACGTGGCCGGCGCGATATTGGCGCACGTCGAGGAAGGCAAGCGTGAGCTCGTCCGCCGTGACGATGCTCGCTGGTGACGCGCCTGCGGCGATGGCGCAGAAGACGCAGCGATGCTCTGGCGCGTAGGAGGCGGAGTCTCCGGGCTGCATGCGTGTCGTGATGCTCAGGGTCACTGAACGCCCAAGTTCAGCTGCCGGCCATGAGCCGGCGGGCGCGTGACGCTCGATTGTGCGATGGAGCACGCCTGGTGACAACCTGATGCTCCCCGCGGCCGGTCAGCTGCAACGCCACGTCAGCCTGTTGGCGTCCCGGCACCTGAGATCCGATGAGCGCACCTACAAGCCCCCCGCTTACCGTCATACCTGCGACCATCCCGGCGCCGGCGAGGTAGCAGAAGCCCGAGCCCACGTCGTTGGCGCAGCTTCGCATCCCACCACCTCCGAGGACTGCCGCCGCACCAACGGCGAACCCCGCTACCGCGCCGATGATAGCGCCCGTACCAGTCCGACGCCGCCGCTCTGGGGGCTGCGCGGGAACGGCGTAGAGGCTCCCGCATGCTTCGAGCACAGCGGCGCTCGGCGGCACGCTGAATTCGCGAGCGACGCCGCTCGGCTGCACCGCGCGCTGTGCGGTCAGCGGCTGCTCGGCCGTCAGTGCTGTCAGAACGGCGCATATGATGAGCGAGCGAACCATAGATCGCATGTTCGTGGGCCTCAGGACATCACGCTAACGCCCTAGTTCGGCTGCGGGCGACCCGTAAGAGCCGAGCGCAGCGAGGCCATCCCCAGCTCACCCATCTGCTGCAACGCCACTTTATGCGGCAGCACACAGTTACTCACGGCCGCGCCCGGACCGTTACCGGAAGCGCCACCACGCCTCCGTCGCCTCCGATTGCGCGGACCGTCACCGTTGCGATCCCGGGCGCCATCGCGCGCAGAATGACGGGTTGCCCGAGCGGCGCGACGGTGTCGAGCCGCGCGACGGCCGGCTGCCCACTCCGCCACTCGGCGAGCATCGCCCCGGCAGGCACCCGGCCGTTCACTGCAGCCTGCAGGACCACTGAGTCCCCTAGGGCGGCCTCCACCGCGTTCGGCGTGATGCTGAAGCCCCACGACGCGAAGCCCGGCGCCGTGCCCTGCCCACACCCAGCACTGAGAAGGGCGACGAGCAGGACGCGCTTTCCGACGCGCAACTCGGCGGGGTGAGACTGCGTCATATCCAAGGGTATCGTGAGGAATCCGTGTCGCTGCCCAACGCCCAACTTCAGCTGTGCAGGAACCTACCACTGCTGAGGCGCAGCCGAGGCCTACCTTAGCTTCTACGTCAGCTGCAACGGAACGTGGGGCGGCAGCTCGCTAGGAGCGAGTCAGCGCGCGAGGCGCACCGCATAGCCAGCCGTGAGGGCAACGCTGCGGTTGAGCATCTGCTCCCCGGGTACGGCTACCCCCATGTCACGGAGCCCCTGCGTGTAGCGCGCGTCGACGGTCACGCGTCCCACGCCGAGCTGGAAAGTCATCCCGCCCCCGAGCACCGCGCCGACGTCCCAGTCGCGAGTGGCCGTGCTGCGGACCGCCACGTTCGGCGAGTCGCAGTCGCCACGGTACGAGCCGGCCACCGACACGAACGAGACGCGACAGGCGAGCTCGTAGGCCACAGCAGCCCCGCCGAGCGCGAACCCGCCAAGGCGCGGCCCACCGAAGTCGGCGCGGGCGAGGAGTGGCAGCTCAAGATAGGTGGAGTGGTGCGTCGGCTGCGTGCGCTCAATGCCCTTCTGAACCAGGAGTAGCTCAGGCTGTAGCGAGAAGGCCGACATCAGCCTGTAGCGAACGAAGGCGCCGGCTGTCAGGGCGCGCCGGCCGCGATTCGCTGGCTGCTCTGCGGACCCGGCGTCTCCCAGACGACGGTGGACGACGTTACGCCGGCACGGCCGCCGATCTCGACGCGCTGAGCCTCGGCACCCAATGGCACGCCAGCCACGAGGAGCGAGAAAATGGCGAGCGCCATGGTCCGAAGGAGATTCGGGATACGACGTTGAGACATGGTTACCGTCTATGTGTGTCCGCCCAACGCCCAAGTTCAGTCTCCGTACCGCTCGGCAGCGGCGGCGTCGACGTCGGCGAGCACCACCCCAGCGCCTACGAGCGCGAAGCCGAGTAGGGGAACGACGACGGTGATCGCGGTGACGACCGCCAGCCCTCCGGCGAGCACCAAGCCCAACAGGGCTCCCACACGCACGGCGCGCGCCCGCCGAGCGGGCACGCATCCGGCTCGGCCGAGCACCGCTAGCGTGGCGAGTACCGCGAGCCCAGCAGCGGCCAAGCCCGCGCCGAAGAAGCCGGCGTCGGTGCCAAGCACGGTGCCGCCGAGGAGCGCGCCGCCGACACCGGCAGCCGCGCCCGCGATGCTCGGCGCCGTGAAGAGCACGGCGTAGCGCATGCGACTACCTCCGTGAGTACCTATGGGAACTAGCGCCGAGGTTCAACTGCCGGCGCTTGGCCGGCAGTCGCGCGCTGCTCGATTGTGCCACGCCGCCCGCCGGATCACAATCCGATGCTGTACACGACCGGTTAGTTGCAACGCCTCGCAACACCTCGCAACTCTGTTGCGCCCGCGGCGCCGGCTTCGCACCGCCTCCCCGCCCCGGGACGCACGCGATGCGGCAGGGCTGGATGTGCCGAGATGCCCGACGGCGCTCACAAGCGATGCCCCGTCCCTCATTGGCGACGCCGCGACGCTTCCGTTGAGTTCAGGCATGCCCGGATACGTCGGGCGCATGGGCGAGCACACGGTCGACCAGTGGGCGGCGCATGCCGGACGGATCGCTTAGGGTGCGGAAAGGTGATTGCGCGCAATAACGCGATGCTTTCGCGCAGCGCCAGCACTGCGACTGTCGCCCTGGGACCTACGTCCAGCAGCGTCGAACCAGCACTCCACTCGGCGGGGCGGCCAGCGGAGGTCGGCTGCGCGCGGGGAGCCGCGAACGGCGGCCCGTCGCGGCCCGCGTCGAGGCGGCAGCGCACCTCCCTGGACCCAAGCCCGCCGGTACTTCTGTGAATGCGCCACACCGAGTCCCGCATCAGGCGCGTCCTCGACCATGCGGGAGTCGCGGACGGGTACGACCCGCCGGCGGAAACGATGCGGGAATCCTCTCGACTGCGAGGACCGACGGCGGGCCGCCCCCTCATCGGGTGGCGACGGCCCCGCCAGCGCGGACACGGCCGTGGAAGGCCCCGGCTCTCCGAGCGCCCCTGTCAGCTCGCGCATTGACGCCCACACGCGCTCCCCGGCCGCGCACGGCACCACCGGGCTGGGCGACGGCGCCCGGCACTTCCGCCGCTTGAGCGCCGCGACCTCACGCAGCCACTCGATGAACGTCTCGGCATCTACGTCGTCGGCCAAGCCGTCGACAATCGCCTGCTGCTCCGCCTTCGAGAACCGGATCGGTTCGCTCTACATCGGGAGGCGTCCATGCTGGCGCTTCGCAGGGGGCGGCGCCGGGAGGTAACGCGCCGCCCACGAGGGTGGGAACGACGCGGCGGCGGGCGCCACCGGGCGCGGTGGAACGCCACACGGAGCTTCGGGACTGCCGTCGCTCGGCGTCGGCGCGGGCGATGGCGGCTGCGGGGTGTCGCGCACGACCGTCGCGGCCCAGATTCGCGGGCGGCGCCGCACCTAGCCTAGCGCTCCAGCGCGGCGTACGCTTCGCACGCCGTCCCCCGCTTCGGCCCCCATTCCGCTCGCCCACACCGTCATGCGCCGCAGGTCGTTCCGTCCCCGACCGGCTGCCCGCGCCCCCTTCCGCCCGCTCCGCCGGCCTCTCGCCACGGCCGCCCGGCTCGCGCCCCTACGCGCCGCGGTGCGCACGGTTACGCGCGGCCTCTTCGTAGCCTTCGGCACCACTGCCGTCCTGCAGGCGCAAGTCGCGGCGCAGAGCACAGCGCCGAGCGCGGCGCCGGGCACCTCGGTCGTGCGGGGGCACGTCACCACCGCCGACTCCGCGCGCGCGCCGCTAGCGGGCGTCGAGGTGGCGATCCCTTCGCTTGGGCGCGCCGTGCGGGCCGATGCCGGGGGCGCATTCGTGCTCGACGCGCTGCCCGCCGGGACGCACGCGCTGATCGCGCGCCGCGTCGGCTTCGACTCGGTTATGCGCTTGGTGACGCTCTCGGGCGCGGGCGACACGGCCACGCTCGCGCTGGCGCTGGCGCCGCGAATCACAACACTGTCCAAGGTCGAGGTGCGCGACTCGGCCGCGCGGTCGGCGGTCGTGCTCCGGCGTGCGTTCGAGCGCGAGCGGGCGCTCGCGCACGGCGGCACGTTCGTCGACGACACGCTCCTCGCGCGCCAGGAGCACTCCGTCCTCAGCACCCTATTGCGCCGCGTGCCCGGCGTCTCACTGGTGCGCTATCAGGAGCGCGGCCGGTCGTACATGGCCCTCGGCTCGCGGCGCGGCGGCACGGCCGTCGCCGCGACCAACCCGAACTGCTTCTACCAGATTTTTCTCGACGGCGGCCGGATCTTCGCGCCTACGGCGCGGAACGACGAGCCGCCGCCTGACATCGACCAGTTCCGGATCGCCGACCTGGAGGGCGTGGAGATCTACCGTGGCACCGCGCGCACACCCCCGCAGTTCGTCGGGACGGGGGCGGCTTGCGGGACCGTGCTCTTCTGGTCGCGCCAAGGACGATGAGCGCTCCGGCGCTGGGACGCGCGGGCATCTGGCCCGCCGCTCCAGCTCGCCGTAGGTTAGCGTCGCCACGACCCGCGTGAGCAGTGGGTGCGATAGGGTCGCGCGCTGGTCTGGGACTCGTAGCCCCTCTCCGCCATCGGCCCGCGCCGTGATCTGACGGCGACTCGAAGATTCCGGCGGGTGGTGATTCTGCGTCGCTCATCGCGGGTTGCCTTCTGGGATGCGCCGACACTGCGTCGCGCCGGCCGCCACATCGCCGCCGCGCGCCTGCACGGTGAGCCCGCCGAGATGGTTGGTGCTCACGTTCGGCTGATCCATCGGCGTGAGCGGTCGGCCGGGGTGCCCGAGCACACGCCGGCGACGCCACGGTGCGACGAGCCCCTCCCGTTTGAGCAGCGCAGCGACGGTGCTCGGCGCTGGCCAGGCGAGCCGCCGATGTCGACGCTGGAGGTACGCGAGCAGCTTGCGCGCGCCCCAGGTCTGGTGGCGCTGCCGGGCCTCAAGACAGAGTGCGGCGACGTCACCGTCGAGCCGCGTGGGTGAGTGGTGCGGCGGCGGCTCTGGCCTCCCAGGTCCGCGGATCCCTGCTCACGGTAGCGGGCGAGCCATCGGTAGCCTACCCGCGGGCTGATCCCGTAGCGCGCGCACCGCTCCCCGACGTGATATCATCGCTTCATCCTCGCGCCATAAGGCGAACGCGTTATCCGAGTTCCGACGCCAAGCATGCGAGAGTCGGACCTCGGGGAATACCAAGTGGGATGCTCGCAAGCTGAACCACCCAGTCCGCCGCCCGCGCAGTCGGCGCCCCGCCGCCGGGGAAGACGCCAACGGATAGCGCCCCTCTCGAGGCCGCAGTAGGTTCGCTCCGTCCTAGATGCTCGAGCGTCCGGGGCCGGCACGGGCCGACGTGGGCCTGGGCTGTCTCGCGGCAGCGAATGGCGGGTCCACCGTCCGTGGATGACGCGCCCCGCTCCGGCGAGCCGTGCTGTCTCCCTCCTGGCCCGGAGCCACCATGCGCACCGCCCCTCACCCGCGCTTCCTGCCGGCCGTCTATGCGGCCCGCGCCCTCGGCGTCCTCGGCCTCGCCATGACCGTGCCGGCGGCGGCGCTCACCGCCCAGGCGACCGGCACGTCGCCGGCTGCGGCCCGCCCCGGCGGGGGCATCGGCCTGGTCCTCGGCCTCGGAGCCTCCGAACTCGCCGGCCAGCGGGAGAGCGCGGCGGTCCCGTCGGTCTCTTCGCGTGTGGCCCCGCTTGGCGGCGCCTACCTCCGCCTACCTGTCGGCGCGCGCTTCGCGGTGCAGCCCGAGCTCCTGTACGTTCCGAAAGGCTTCCGCTACGAGTTGACCGGGAGCACCGCAGACTACGCGCTGCAGCTCGACTACCTTGAGCTGCCGGTGCTGCTACGCGCGGAGCTTCCGCGGGTTGGCCGCGCAATGCCGTTCCTCTACGCCGGACCTGCGGCGTCCCTGCGGGTGCGTTGCGCCTTCACCGGCGAGGCCGCGGGCGAGGCGGACTACCGGCAGGACTGCGGCGAGGCGAACGCGCTGACGGGCGGCAACCTAACCTTCAAGCGCTTCGACCTCGGCGCTATGGTGGGCGGTGGGCTCGCCTTCTCGCTCGGCGGCCGTGCCCTTGGCGTGGGCGCGCGCTTCTCCCAAGGGCTGACCGCCATTGACGACCGTGTCGCGCTTCCGAACGGCACCGCGCGCGAGCGCAAGAACCGCGTGCTGTCCCTCGTGACGAGCTACGAGTTCCCGCTCGGTCGCTGACCGCGCAGTGGGTCGCTGGCCGCGCGGTGGGTCGCGACGCGAGCACGTGGGGAGGAGCGTAAGTCAGAGCGCGGGATGATGCCGGCGTCACCGATGGTGGTCACCGACTGTGGTCACCAACGGTGGTCGCCGGCTGTGCTGCTCCCTGCCAAGACTCTGATCAACACCGGCGCCACCACCCGACGCGTGACGCGCGCCGTCTGCTGCAACGCTGCGTTATGGCGCGGCGCCGAACCAGCATGCGGCCGGGTCACCGGACGGGGATGAGGAGCGACACGCTCACCGCGAGTACCGTGTCGCCGCGGAACGCCTGCGCGACCGCACGGTACCTGCCGGAAATGGCGGGCACTCGCTACCCGAGCGGCACCGCATCCGTCTCGCTGGACTCGAGGGGGTTCACGTCGCTCGGCAGGCAGATATGCGTGCCGCGCACCTCACCCCCGTTCAGGAGATCGTCCGTCGCGGAGCGCACCGCGCCGTCCGGTGTGGTGATCGCCACGTCGATGCCGGGTGCACACCCGCGACGGATCTTGCGTGGCACGCTACCGGTGTTCGTCACGGTGACTCGGAACCGGAGCGTGTCGCCCGCGAGGATGATGGGCCGGTCCGCTGCGAGGGGTACGCGAAGCTCAGGTTCCCGATCTGGCTCGCGGCGGGCGCCGGTCAGCGCGGCGACGAGGAATAGTAGACCGCCGGAGGACGTGTCGAACTCCCGTGACGGAGTAACGCCCTGGTTCATTGCGCGCGAGCGCAATCGAGCAGAGCGAGGCGTACGATGGCTAGGGCATCAGCTGCAACGCCACGTTCGGCCGCGGCCACGGCGGTTGGGTCACCGCACCACGAACGGGAGCTCGGCGACAGGCGACTGGCCGTTCATGGCTTCGTACACGGCCTGGACACGGTACGTGCCGCTCGGCCCTACGAGCCCGAAGCGAGCGACGGAGACCAGACTGTCGCCTGCCGGGATCGTGTCGGCGCCCCTCTGGTGTTGCGGCCGGCAAACAACGGGCGCGCGCGCTCCGACTGCGCCGTTCGGCTCAAGGACGCGGACCACGAGCCCCTCACGCGCGCAGCTAAGCTGCGCCAGTACCGGTCGCGTCGTGGCGTTGTGGGCGACCGCGCGAACGCTCACCGTGTTCATCGGCCCCGCCACGACGGTATCGGGTGTTCGGCTCAGGACGATGGTCAACGACTCGGGCCCGAGGGGCGTCACGGCAGGCGCGGTCGGCGCTGGATCGGCCGAACACCCCAAGGCTGCGGCAAGCACGCTGCCGAAGAGCGCAGCGGCGGGCCCGCCGAGTGCGCGGCGAGCGGGACGGCACGGCGGTGGATTGAGCATGAGTACCGGATAACGTGTATCGGTCGGCCGAACGCTCAAGTTCAGCTGCGTGGAAACCTACAAAGTGCAGAGCGAAACGAGGCGTACCAGAGCCCCGCCGTCGGCTGCAACGCCACGTTAGGACGCAGGAAGCCGAAGGCTACGGTGCCAACTGGAACTCTTCGAACAGAGCGAGCCCGGTCAACGCAGATGGATCGTCGAACTCTAGCTCCAAGTGATACGTCACGCCGGACCGGAGCGGTTCGCGGGGCACCGCGAGGCCCCGAACCGTGGGCGGCACCTGGCCGTAGCGCACGGGTGAGGTGATCCGCCCATCGAGGCCCCAGAGCGCGGCCCCACCCCGGTATACCACCAAGCGCGTGACCAGACAGCGAGCGCGCCAAGAGATCAGGACGTCGTCCGTGGCCGCGCGGGTGACTTTCACCTGATCGACGCACTCGCCGCGCGGGCGAATGAGGAGCACGCTGATGGTCGCCACGCCCGCGAGTGCCACCGCCAGCGCCACCGCGCGTCGACGTGTCCAGAACATGCCCCGGTGCTGCAGTATGAGGTGGTTGCGTCCTAACGCCCAAGTTCAGCTGCGGCGCTCCCTGCCGAGCGCGCGCACTGGCGCCGGGCGGCGCACGAGAGCCCAGCCGGAGTAGCCATGATGCGTGTCGGCGCCGACAGCTGCAACGCTACGTTCGGCAGCGACGTGCGGAGGGCTGCCCAGCGGCGTGGAGGCAGCGCACGCGCCCGCGCACGTCGCGGCCGGCGCGAGCTGTCTCCGGCGCGCCGCCTGCTGCCACGGCGGCGCCAGCCCGACGGTCCCGGTGCGCCGAGCGCTCGGCGCACCGGCCCGCAGCGCACGTGGGCCCGTGCGCAGGGCTCGACTGGATTGCGGCTCGTCGCACATGGAGCCAGGCCGCCGGGGCGGAGCCACCCCCATTCCCTTGCCCTTCGGGTCCGGCGCCGCCGAACGCCCAAGTTCAGCTGCGTGGGCAAGGACACCACCGCGGCGGCCACGTCAGCTGCAACGCCACGTTGGACAGCAGCCGTGCAGAGCCCAGGCCCGAGTATCGTACCGTCAGGGCAGCCGCTGGAGGAGCGCCGTCAGCGCGACGGTGCGGACAGAGCACCTCGCCTCTGTGACTCGTACGCCGGAGCGCCGCCAGACGCGGTACCCGGGACTCTCGACCGTGATCTCGTACGTGCCCGGCCGGTCGAACGCCAACCTCGCGAAAAGCGGGGCGACCGGCGCGCTCGGACTGACGCGCGCCGAATCCGCATACGCTCCCTCGCGCGCGACCACCAGCGAGCCCGCCCCGGGAACGAGGGCGCGGCTTGCGGAGTCGAGGGCCTCCACCGTCACCGCAGGCACTGGGATCGCGAGGCACACGTCGTCATCACTGCCGAGAACCGAACGGCAGCCCACGGATAACGCGGCCGTTACGAGAAGCACCACCTTCCGCACTCTCATTGCCAACAACTCCTGTTGCTGTCCAACGCCCAAGTTCAGCTGCGTAGGAACCGACCAAGTGCCGAGCGCAGCGAGGCGTACCTTAGCTCCTACGTCAGCTGCAACGCTACGTTAGCCCGCGCCACGTGGGCCTCGCCCGTCCCTCAGAGGCCCCGCCACGCCAAGCCCAGCGAGGCGCGACGCACGGTGAACCCGTCGTTAAGCGGCGTGTAGCCGTCGACGATGGTATTGGGCATCAGCGGCATCGACCCGCCGACGCTGCCCCCGACCTCGAGCGCGACGGGCCAGCGGCGGACTGGTGCCACCGAGGCCAGGAAGCCGACCATGCCTGCGCCGTGCACGCGGGTGGCGCTGAGCACACGTCCGGTCGTAAGCGCCCGGGTGTCGGCGCGGAGGTACGCGACGCCCGCATCGACGACCAGCGCGAGCGCCGCCCGCGGCGTGCGCACGAGGCGTGTCGCGACCCCGCCCGTCAGGCTCGAGATGGTTGCCGCATCGCGGAGTGGCTCGGCGGGGCAGCGCGGCGAGCCTGGTCCCGGGCACAGCACGGTTGTGCGCCGCTGGACGCCGACGAGGTGCTCGGCGCTGAGCCGGAACGCGACGCGCTGGTCGGGACGGCCCGAGGTGAATCGTAGGGTTCCGCCGACGAACTCGCCGAGGGGGCCCTGACTCACGTCGGCGAGGACCGCCGCGGCGCTGGCGCGCTGTCCACGCACGAGCGCAGGCCAGAGGAGTGCGGTGAGAGCAGCGGCTAGAGAGAAACGCGAGAGCATCGGCGACAACGGCGGCGGATCGTGAGACGGTGTGTCGGGCTAACGCTAAACTTCAGCTGCGGGTGAAGGATACCACCGCCGAGCGCAGCGAGGCTTCCACAGCTCACCCGTCAGCTGCAACGCCACGTTAGGCCGCGGCGACGGTCGTGCGGGCCGGCCGTCGCTAAGCGCACTCACGCGGCGGCCGTGCGGCCGGAGGCGGCTCCTCCCACCAGGGGGAGCCGAATACCGTGCCATACAGCAGCGCGGTGAGCACGCCTGCCACGACATTGCCCCGCGTCCAGCTCGACGGCGCGCCGTGCATGGCGACGAGGAAGCCCAGCGAGAGCAGCAGGCACGCCACGACGCCCAAGAGGGCCGATCCGGCGCGCCACCGCGTGAGCGGTCGCAGCAGCCCGACGAGCGTGCCGCCAACCACGGCGGCGAAGAGGTAGGCGCCGACGGCGACAGCCAGCACCTCACTCTCGCTGCCGAGTCGCCGCGGACCGGCGAAGGCAAGACTGATGACCGCGAGGACCGAGGGCCCAATGCCGAGCGCCAGCCCCCAGCCGATCCCTCACCGCACGTCCCGGACGATGCGCGGCTCCGCCCGCGAGCGCGCGGCTCGCTGCTCGGCTCGCATCTGCTCGGCCTGACGCCGCTCGCGACGTAGTCGCCGGATCCTTCCCATTCGTAGGAGTGTGTGTCGGCCTAACGCCCAAGTTCAGCTGCGGCGCCGCCGAGAGCGCGACGCCTCAATGCTGCGCACGCAGAGGACGGCGGGCGTCGTCCAATGATGCGTTTCTCGCGCCGACTGCTGCAACGCCACGTTAGACGCCAGGCGGCGCCGGGGTCGGCTCGGTATCGTCTTGCCGCACGAGCACCACATTCGGGTGCGCCGTCAGCTGATGCACGAGCGTCTCGAACACCGTCGGGCCCAACTCCCGAAGCGCCGCCCGCAGCGCCCACGCCGTCCGGATCAACGCCGTCGGCGGGCAGTCGCGCAGGTGCCCTGTGAGCTCACGCACGGTCTCCGCGTACCCGAGCGCGGCACGAGCCGCCGCGGCGTACTGCCAGACGAGCCGCACCCGGCCAGCCGGCGTCCCGGCCGCGTCTCGCAGTAGCGCATCGAGCGCCTCGGGGCTCGCGCCCCACTCGGGTTGGCCGAGCACGGCGCGGCCGATCTCGGCGTAGAACGCCGCGAGCGACGTGGTCCGCCGGCCGTCCAGGACGTACTCGCGCGGTGGGTGGCGTCGCGAAGAAGACGAGGGCACGACCGACCGCGAGTACCAGGTGCATTGGCGTCTAACGCCCAAGTTCAGCTGCGTACGGAGGAAACAGAGCCGAGGCGCAGCCGAGGCAACTCCCTAGCCCCTACGTCAGCTGCAACGCCACGTTAGCCCGCCGCTCACCGGGGCCGGCGGGCCGTGCCGGCGGTGCGGATCACCACGCGCTTGTAGCCGTCGGCGGCTGCCGGCCGGACCTCGAGCGTCTCGATGCCGGCGCTCGGCAGGACCGCCGCGGGGGCGGACGACTCCGCGACCAGGCGGCAGCCATCGTACACCGCGGTTCCGCGCTCCACCTCGTCCACGAGGAAGACGATGCGCTCGCCCGCGTGGAGCTGCGGGCCGTCGATGCGCAGTCGGTCGCCCAAGTGCGCGCGTCGCACCGCGTGTGCGGTGCGGGCTACGCGCCGGCCGGCGATGATGACCGAGTCGCCCGCAGGTACGCCCTCCGCCACCGGGTGCGACGGCACGCACGCCGGCTGCGGCGCGGCGGCGAGGATGGTGGGCAGGAGGAGGAGCGCGAGAGGCATGCGGAGCAACAATGGCGGTGGCGGGCTAACGCCCAAGTTCAGCTGCGGCGCCCCCGCTGGCACGCCGCCCTGATGCTGCGCACGAGGGACGCCGCGGGGGCGCACCCATGATGCGCCAGTCGCGCCGTCTGCTGCAACGCCACGTTAGCCCGCTGGCGCCCCCGGACCGCCCGCCTCAGGGCTCGGGGGCGCTTCCGATGCGCGGCACGGCTTCTGGGCGCATTGACGGCAGCCGAGGCGCGGCGGACCGCTGGGCCAGCACGAGCAGCGCACCGGCGAGAACTGCGCCGGTGACTGCCACCACGCTGGTGACCGCCGCGAGCGGCCAGAGGAAGAGCGCCCCCGCGCTCCCCACCCCCAGCAGCGCGGCCAGGGCGCCCCACAGCGCCACCCGGCCGCGCGGGAGCTCGCTCGCGCTCCCGCGCCGGCGTTCCGCGATCATCAGGAGCAGCGCGAACGACACGCCGCTCACGAGGCCGATCACCGTCCCCAACTGCGCGCTCTCGAACGCCCAAGTGCCGGCGGTCACCGGGATCCGTACGCCGTCGCGGAACACGACCACGGCGTGCGCCCGCTGCCCCCGCCACCACCCGACGGCGGCCGCTACGAGCGCCCACGCGAGCGCCCAGAGGAGCGCCATGGCGAGCACGCCGCGCAGGCGGCGGAGCAGCAGCGGTATCACGTGCCTCCGGTGGAGGGGTGGCGCCGCGTGCGGACACACGCGGTTCGTGGCGGGCTAACGCCCAAGTTCAGCTGCGGGCGAACCTCATAAGTGCCGAGGCGCAGCCGAGGCATACCATAGCTCGCCCGTCTGCTGCAACGCCACGTTAGCCAGCGCCGGGAAGATGGCCGCCCGCCAACTCCGTGGGGTCGAGGCGGCGCACGCGGCGCGCGACGTAGCGGAAGCTCTCCTGGTCGGCCCGACGGTACTCCACCTCGACGCGCTCGCCGGGCACGAGGGCCTTGAGGCCGGGCATCTCGAGCGCCGAGAAGTGGCACCAGATGTCCCACGGCGCGGTGGCCGCGCTCGCGATGACGCCGTGGCCCTTGTCCTCGCGCCAGCGCAGCACCGTTCCCTCCGTCGTGCGGGTGGTGCCGAGCGCTTCAGGCGGCTCGCCGGCGGCGGTGCGGGTGAGGACGTCGGGCGGAGGGTCGCGGTCCATGGATACGTGTTGCTGGCTAACGCCCAAGTTCAGCTGCGGCGCGCCGAGCGCCCGCACGGACGATGGCACCGCGCGAGGCAGCACGCCAGGATGGCACCTGACGCGTGAGCAGCGCCGTCAGCTGCAACGCATCGTTAGCCCGCACGCTCCCGAAGGGTCGCCTCTTCACCACGTCGGCGCTCCGAGAAGCCGCCCCTGCGCGCGCAGATCGAAACGGATCTGCAGCGGCTCGGTGCCCTGCCACGCGCCGAGATGCGTGTGCGGCATGCGCGACTGCCCGTTGTTACCGACCTGTCCCACGACCTGTCCAGCGCGGACGCTCGCGCCCTCGCGCACGCGAATACCCTGCACGTGCGCCAGCATCACGCGCACTCCGTCGGCGCGGCTCACCACGATATGCCCGGCGATGCCGCTGCCGAGAGTGCCCGGCGTATTCACCTCGTAGTTCCACCGCACGCGCTCCACCACCCCGTCGAACGGCGCAAGCACGGCGGCGTTCCACCCCAGGTAGTCTGCGTTTTCCCGCCCCATACCACGGTGGAGTGTAGGACGCCCGTCGACGAGCGGCACGATCAGGCAGTCGGTGCCCAGGGCGTCGCCCAAGCCCTTGAGCTGCCCCTCCGCGTGCTCCATGCAGGCGTAGGGCTCCCGGTGAATGGGGTGGATGGTGACGGCGCGGATCTCTGCTGAGGGCGCGGTGGCACGACCGTGGGTCGTGGATGCGACAGCGAAGGACGTCCGTGCGTTGTGCCACCCGAGCAGTGCGGCCGTGCACACGGCGAGTGCGATGGCAACGCGGCGTGTTGATCGCATGCAGGCGACGGTAGTGTGCGGGCTAACGCCCAAGTTCAGCTGCCGGCATCGAGCCGGCGGGCACGATGCGCTCGATTGTGCGATGCAGCACACAGGCGCACAACCTAATGCTCCCGGCGGCCGGTCAGCTGCAACGCCACGTTAGACA